>Ga0224558_1000019_pt1 | contig 217934 bp, 191 predicted proteins | sample 714S32024metaG_FD_180682 | JGI IMG/M metagenome (GOLD analysis project Ga0224558, IMG submission 180682) | Peat soil microbial communities from Stordalen Mire, Sweden - 717 S3 20-24 | ecosystem: Environmental > Terrestrial > Soil > Wetlands > Peat | place: Sweden: Norrbotten County, Stordalen... | reverse complement strand
CCGCGGTTGATGCGTCTTCGGGAACGGTAACCCCGCTCACGAGCACGTCATCACTTCTTTCGGTCGGTCTCGCCGTCAGCGCCGATGGCACGAAAATCTATTCGTCCCAGCGGAACCAGATGGATGTCGAGCCAAATCAGTAAATAGTACCTTTGCCTTTCGGCAACCACCGGATGGCGTGTCGGCAGCTAAACAGTCACCGTCATCAATACCGGTAACATCACCTCCAACACCAACACCTTCACCGTCAACTGATCAATCGAGAAACGAAATATTCACTGCACAGCGCAGCGATTCCTGGAGGACATGTGATGAAAGCGAACTTAATAATGTTGAAATTCACGGTCTTATTAGGCCTCAGCGTGGTTTTGAGTACTACTGCGTGGGCGGGCAATCATGACGTACTCAAAGATGCCCTGGAGGCGAAATATCAACTGACCAAGACTGGAGTTGATCGAATCCGAATTACGCAACCAGGTACAGTGTTCATTGTCCAGAAAGACGGAATCAGTGGCGATCTCGCCTCGGATATGACTTTTCTGAATAACAAAGTGCGCGATGGACAGATCGCTCAGGCCGGTGGATTCATGGCTTCCATGCAGGGAAAGACAACCAGCCGTGACCTTAAGACTGGCGACAAGGTGTATCTCTTCAGAATTGACGTCAAAGACGACCAGGTTCAGTTCTTCATTATCACCTGCGATACGTACGACGTGAATGTTCACGGCTCAACGAAGCAAACTCGTTATAAGGCCCAACTTTCTTTTGAACTCGGCAAGGAACTCCTGGCTTCGGCTACTCCCGAAGCAGTCGAGAAGGCTGTCGCAGCAGTCATTATGCCCGAGTCAGAAGCTCAGGCAGCTAGCACAAAGAGTGTTGACCTCGGGCAGACGCCTACCCAGGTCGAAGCAGCCCTAGGCAAACCCGACAAGATTGTCAATCTGGGTAGCAAGATGATCTATGTCTACAAAGACATGAAGATCATCTTTGTTGAGGGCAAAGTTTCCGATGTCCAGTAAGGAAGTGAGGAAAACCGATGACGACATTTAACATCCACCGTCATGTGCACAAGGTTCTCGGAGGAATTCGTATGCGGTTACGTTCTTTGAACACGGCCTTAGTTGGTTTGATCGCAATTCCAATGCTTTTGTTGCTGGTTGAGCCCCTCTCTGGTTACGGACAATCCGATCGCCCCGCGTCTACGTCAAAGAGTTCCGCCGACGGCAGGTACGCTGCTGGCTCGACTGCGTCGGCAGCCACAACCAGTATTCACAACATTGATTTTCGCAATTTCCGCTATCCATCTGGTTGTTCGAAGGACGATCCCAGCTATCCCCTAAGTGTTCACGTAATCAATGGGAAGTGGGAGAGAGGGAAAGAAGGGGATGACGACTACAAAGACTACGAGGTTCAATCGCCTCGGTATGCAAGATTACTTGGCACCAACGACGAACAGGCGGTGATTGTGGCGAGTTGTTTTCTCGGAAATTGGTCAGACACAGAAGTTTTCGTTTATGGTATGGATCACGGAAAGCCTATGCTGATCCAGCGTTTGACAGATTCTGACTGGGCACCGGAAGGATGCTGGATAGAAACAGTGACGCCTGAGGTCAAGAATAACCGGCTCGTTATTAGTTTTATGAGCGGCGGTTTCCATGCTCAGCCCGACTGGGATGTTACTGCAACGATGAAATGGAACGGGAGCAAGTTTGTCAGCAATAAGACTGTCAAAACAAGGTTCAAGCCTTAATAGCGATGCGGGATCAGTCGAACCTATGTGGACTGCCGCATTCCTCGGCGTCAGCGGCGGATTGAATAAGCTCTCCAGAGAACCACCCTGGTCGGCGCATTGCAACCATGACGCCACCAAGTAGGGCGCTTGCTCGTCGTCGTTCCGGTCGTCCTTTCACGGAATAAACTCAAGGGTATGACGGCGATTGTGGCGGTTCACATTCCCGAGGGACATATCCTTGCCGCCGATTAGGGCGGGAGGGCGCTCCTGCCCTCTTGGTTGACGCGGTGGATTTGCGGTGAGATAATTCAGCGCATGAAAAGCAACGCACCTGTCTTGTCCGTGTGCCTTGTAGTCTACGCACTTGCAACTAATGCTCAACAACCGATGCCGTCAGTCAGACTCGGAATCACAAAAGTGACGATGGGAGCACCGGAGGACAAGACGATTGCTCAACTGAAGCAGACATATCAAAACGTCAATCTTGAGTCTGAATCAAGTGCGCCCATTCGACAATGGATAATTGCGTCTGGGAAGGAGATGGATTCATCTCCCAGTGTCGAAGTCTACGCAAAAAACAACAGAATTATAGGGGCAGAGTTCTCGCAAGAAATAGTCTCGACAGATGACGCATTTGACGCCCTTTTCGCCCTAGCCTCAAAACTCTCGGACGAAGGCCGCAAGACTTGCCAGATTTCGACTTGGACGGGCTACTTCCCGGACAAGGTCAGCCTGAGTAAAGCCACAGTGGCTCTGGAATGCGGTGTGTACCAAGTTATATTGCTGAAAAACCAGTTCAAGAACTCAACGGGGCAGCTAGTCTCGGGTTATATGCTTCTTGAATCCTTCGGAACCATCACAACATCACCTCCGGTATATTCGATCCCTTGACCAAGCGAGAAGGGGCGGCGATTGGTACTTCCTTTCGGAACAGAAAAGACGGAGGTCTAATCCCCGGCTTCTCCCCAATTTCGTGAGTGCCTGAAATCTCCGTTCCCAGTTCACACGACCCCGAGTATCCACCCTTCGAACGCAGCAACCCCTCGCTCCTCCGGCGTCAATGGCGGATGACACTTCCAGAATCGGGCCGCCTGGTCACTCCAGGGCTGGCGGATTTTTCAACCGGCGTTACGAGGATTTTTGCACCGGCGCTGACAGATAGGCGGTAGCTCAGAGCGACCTCCTAAAAAATAGCGTCCTCGCCGATGACGTTTCCAAAATCGAGCCGCCTGCCTGCAGTGCAACCCACCGCGCCCGCACAGAATCCCGAGCCCCGGCATTCTGCAAGCAACCATACTGCAGGGTGGAACGTATTTCGGTACCGATCCTGCCTTTGGTGAGTAACCCACGCTGGACGACTTCGGGGGGACGCGCCAGTTGACTCAGCACTCCCCCGGTTCGAGAATTCAGACTTAGGGAACTAAATTTTGCTGGCTGATTGAGAAGAGGATCACCCACCCCGCCGTGCAATCCATCAGCGCCGCTTTCGCTCTGCCTCAAAATAGACATTACACACAGAGAAGACGATGGTATCGGGATTCTTGATGAGCACGTTATCACCCGGTATCTCACTAGTGCCCTCCCACTCTTTTGAATTCGGGTGATTGAGACTAACTTCTGTCGCTTGATTGGCTTGAATGCCCAGCACCTTGAAGTCAACATAAGACTGACTTCCACTGTTATCGGCCATGAACTGATCGGCAGTAACGGTTTTGACCTCGACTTCCGGGATGACGGCACCCTGATCCTTCCACCGCAGCGTATCGGCTGAGTACTCAATTTCTGTGCCAATGAGCCTGTCCGCTTGGTCCTGTCCCCAACAGGAGATCGTCGAGGCTGGCAATACTCGCCGCACAGTCCAAGTACCGTACAGTTCCCTAGGTATATTCTGGTTCGCTGAAAGATAACTGAATGTTCCACATAGATTTCTTGATCTATCGAGCGAAGCCGTATCGAGTATTGGCTCTTCTGCTCCAGAGAAGAAGGCCAGAGAAAGAGTATTGACTTTCTGTCGCCCCATCGGCGTTCCTCTCTCGATGACAGTCAGCACCCACTTTACATTCTCAGACCCGCAGACCGTGTTGCTGTTCAGTAGTTGGGCTGTCGATGGGATATCTGTCTTGAACAGTTTTCCTTCTGGTTCTGAAGAACCTGACTCGATGCTCAAGAGATTCATCGAGTCAGAGAGTTCACTTCCGCCGAGTTGCCGAACCAAAGAAAGCGGGTAAGACCTACTTCCGAGAACAATTGCCGAATCCGATAGGCCAACATCTCCCGTAATCGCTTCAGCAGTATGGCTAGAAGCGGTCCATGTTATGAATCCAGGGGTCGCTTCCTCGCTCTCTTGTTTAGGAATGTTGGTTGAAGCATGTTTTTCTGAACGATTGAACATGAAATAAATCGCGCCATACGACACGAACACCAGCACGCCCACGCCCATAAGGACAAAGAGCTTCCAGAACTTCGTCATGGTGTTTTCCTCCTCCGACAGGCAGTGGGAATTATACCGTAAGCGTACGGCCGGGTGCCCCAGGTTTCGCCTCTGAGACTTGGGATAGCACGAACGCCCACCCGCAAAGTCTGCTGAAACTCCGCTCTCCATTATGCCAAATCGCCATCCCACTCACGGAGCCAGGTGCCCATCCTCGCCGCTTTGCCGGAGGCGTTCTCCGCACCGCAGTCGCTTGCCGAAAATTACCCTCCGTTGGTGCAGTCTTGGAGATGGAAAAGCCGGGATGCGTCCATGTCCAATCTGTTAGCGTAGGCGGCTTGCTTGTCGCCGTCCCCGCCTCCTTTAGGAATGTCTCGTCGCCGACGAGACTTCCGTGGCTGAACCTGTCCCGGCCTCTACCCCAGCGCAAGCAGCCCAGTCCCATGCAGCGCAAGGCTCCCCAGTTCAGGGTAGTGTCCTAATTTGAAATCCACAGGCTCAGCCTCCAGTTGTACAATTGCAGAATTATGTTGAAAAGATTGACGCTTGCCGCAGTTTCAGCAATCTTTGCAATCTGTGTACTGTCCGCACAGCCAAACAAGGCAGCCAATGGTAAACAGTCCACCGCTGACCAAAGCCAAGCGTCCATCGTCCTTGCCCAGCCACAAAAGCAGGATCAAACTACAAGCAATAAGGCCGAATCCACTCCCGACTCTCCACAGTGGTATACACCCCTCAAACAGCCCGATGGGATGCTCGTTATTGTTGGTATCATCACATGCCTGGTTATCGGCTGGCAGTCCTGGGAAACGAGAAAATCTGCCAGAGGTGCTCAAAAGGCCGCTGAAGCCGCTTTGCTGAATACGCAGGTCGTTATCAACGCGGAACGAGCGTGGATTGTTGTAGACGTAGAATCTCCGGCTCCTGGTAAGTTCAATTTCATTGCCAAGAATGTTGGGCGCACTCCCGCCAAGGTCAGGTCCATATGGAGTAGTCCGATCATCACCAAGCGAGGAAAGACTCTGTGCATCCCCCCTGATGAACAAACTAAAGACTCGCTTCTTGGTATGTCCCCATGCCTGATTCCACCGACTGATACCTATACCGTTCTGCGTTGTGATATAGCCGAGTTGGACAAGGGAAATGCTTTTGGTGTGGGCGTGACCTTTTCCCAAGGATTCGCGGATCTTCGATTCTATGGAAGGATTGTCTATTTCGACATCTTGCAGCCGGAAACCGCCATACCGCATGAGACCAAATGGCTGTACTGGCATATACCCATAGATGGCGCTATGCCGTTCCCCGACCCCGACTATCCCCTACAAAATACTTACACCTAAAATCGCTGCAGGATTCAAATTAGGACACTACCCAGTTCAGCGATGCTCTGCATAACCGATAACCATATTCGCACTTCGTGTAAACTCATCAAGGAGGATTTTGAATGAGCACGAAACAACTACTGGCTGAAATCGAGCGCGGCATCAGCGCCTTGCAGAAGGCACGTGCCTTGTGTTTGAAAAGTGAGGCTGTTGCACCAAAGGCTAAGGCAACAGCAACGAAGACAGCCAAGACAGCCAAGGTGCCAGCAAAGAAGGCCGCTAAGGGCGGCATGAGCGATGAGGTAAGAGCCAGGATTTCCGCTGCTCAGCAAAAACGTTGGGCGAAGGTTCGGCGGGCAAAGAACAAGTCGGCTAAAGCCGCTCTGGTCGCCCCCGCAGCAGAGTAACCCGCCCTCACCCACACGTACAAAGACCCCGAGGCTATCGACCTCAGGGTCTTTTGTTTTCTGTGGCGGACTCCCTTAGCGGGTTCACACCACCCCGAGTATGCATTTCGACCACAGCGACTTCTCGCTCCTCCGGCGTTAACATCGGCTTGAAAAAGCTCTTTAGAGAGCCGCCCTGGTCTGCCCGTTGCAGCCACGCTGCCACGGCGTAGGCGGCTTGCTCGTCCCCGTCCCGGCCATCTTTTGGAAAGCGTCGTCGTCGCCGATGACACTTCCAGAACAAAGCCGCCTGGTCACCCCCAGGGGTGGCGGATTGTTCAACCGGCGTTATGGGGATTTCCACCGGCGCTGACACGCTGATATTTTTGTTTTAGAAACGCCCGCACATACTGTATACTTTTCGGAAATTCTTCGGGGTTTCTGAAAGTTTCTTAAACAAGTTCTGGCTTTTTCCGAGTGAAGAGACATGCCTTGTCAAGGGGAGACCTCGGACACCAGAGTGGATGATAATGCCCAATCAAGTTGAAGCAAATCTCTCGGCCTTGATCGAAAGCACCGAAGACCATATTTGGTCGGCGGACCTGAATTGTCGCTTGGTTTTTTTCAACCGGGCATTTCAGCGGCACGTCGAACAGATTTATGGCGTCCAAGTCGCAGTGGGGATGCACCCGGAGGATATGTTCCTGCCAGAGAGAGCAGCGCCTTGGCCACAGTTGTTTAAGCGGGCGCTGTCTGAAGGCACTTTCCGAATAGAGTATCCTCTGTTCGACGGGCACACTCTTGAGATAGCTTTCAACCCGATCATTGCCGATGGAAAAGCAACGGGCGTTTCGGTCTTTGGGAAGGACATTACCGCACAGAAGGCGGCAGAGAGCGCACAGAAGGAATCGGTGAAAAAGTATCGAGCCATCTTCGACGGGGCGCTGGAAGGAATGTTTCAATTCTCCTCCGATGGCGAATTATTGAGTGCCAACCCTTCCCTAGCGAAGATGCTGGGCTACGATTCGCTGGAGGGGGTCTTTTCTACAGTCAAAGACGTGGCTCGGGATGCGTGGGCATACCCGGATGAGTGCGCAAGGTTCATGCAGGAAATTGACGAGCATGTGACCGTTCAGGGGTTCGAGTGCCAGTTCAAGCGCAAAGGCGGCAGCAATGTCTGGGTTTTGCTGAATGGCCGTAGGGTTTGCGGGGACGATGGACAACTACTCTGCTACGAAGGCTTCGCCACAGACATCACCGAGCGCAAGGTCGCCGAGGAACGGGTTCAATTCCTAGCTTACTACGATGCTCTTACGGGGCTGCCCAATCGGGCTCTTCTGCAGGATCGATTAGCCAAGGCACTCGCCAGTGCTCTTCGGCGAAAGGACAAAGTTGCGCTTCTGTTCCTCGACCTCGACAGGTTCAAAGACATCAACGACTCATTCGGGCACTCGGTCGGCGACCTTCTTTTGCAAAACATTGCAGAACGGTTTAAGAGCGGTGTGCGTAAACAGGACACCGTGGGACGGCTGGGCGGTGACGAATTCCTCATCGTGCTCACTAATGTGAAGGAAATCGCTTACGCATCCGTTGCCGCTGAGCGGTTCATGCATGCAATGAGTGCCAAATTCGTCATTCAAGGTCGCTCTCTTAGCATTAGTTGCAGCATCGGCATCAGCATGTTCCCCGAAGACGGTATGGATAGCGAAAGCCTGCTCAGGAATGCCGATGCCGCTATGTATAGTGCCAAAGAGAGTGGACGGAACAACTTCCGGTTCTTCACCGAGGACATGAATGCTCAGGCTGTGGAGCGAGTGACCTTGGAGAACGGTTTGCGACTGGCACTCGACAAGAAAGAACTCTTTCTCGTGTATCAACCGCAGATGAATATTGCCACCGGAAAGATCATCGGACTGGAAGCACTGCTGCGCTGGCAACACCCGACGTTGGGCCTTATGCCCCCTGATAGGTTCATACGAATTGCCGAGAACTGCGGCTTGATCGTACCCATTGGCGAATGGGTGCTCAGGACGGTCTGCGCTCAGGCCCGGAAATGGCAAGATGAAGGGATTCCCGCAGTGTCGATAGCGATCAATGTATCGACGGTACAGTTTCGCCAAAAGGGCTTCTGCGAAGTCATCAGGAGGGTGCTCAACGAGACGGGCCTCGACCCGCAATACCTCCAATTGGAGTTGACGGAAAGCATTTTTTTGGCTGATGCAGACGAGACACTATCATTGATTCAGAAATTAAAGGCCATGGGGTTGACGCTGGCGATTGACGACTTTGGGACTGGCTATTCCAACTTCAACTACTTGAGACAGTTTCGGATCAGCAAGCTCAAAATCGACCGCTCGTTTATCCGAGATGTCGGCGTGAATCCTGATTATGTGGCGATCACAACCGCAATCATCAGCATGGCAAAAAGCCTGAATATCAAGGTGATTGCCGAAGGCGTCGAAGACGAAGCGCAAATGTCATTCCTGCGGGCACATCAGTGCGACGAGATTCAAGGCTACTACTTCAGCAAGCCTTTGGCGGTTGACAAAGTTGCCGCCAAACTGCGAGGCCACACTCCCGAACCACACGTCTGAGCACAAGCCGGCGGGAAACAATCGTGACACAAGACGTAATGAGAGGAAATTGCACTATGTCGATAGGAATTGCACTTTTGGTGTCCGCTGGTCCGGTTACGATTCACCTGTTCAGCCATGCCTTACAAGAGTTGTCTATTTCGCCTGATGTCCCAGCTTCTTCAGCAGCCGATGAATCCAGGGCGAATGCGTACCGCATTCCATGGCAACTCTCTGCCGTGGCTCACCCTCGAAATGCCGCTGCATCGCTGCCGCGTTGGTCGCGATGCTCCCTCTTCCACCACATCCCCAGCTTCGTTCAACACGCAACAGTGACTGACCGCGACACTTCCGTGGCTGAACCGGTTCCGGCGTGCCGGAGCCCTCGGCGGCGTAAACCCGCGACCCCTTGCAACTGGATTCGGGTGTCACAGCGCCGGAGTGTCGATGCCAATGTAGCGTTAAAATGAGGCAACCCCGTAACCTCCCGTTCTCCAAAGTTTGACTGATTCAGTCAGTGATAGGCTCAATCAACTCAGGCCGATTGTTCCGCACATTGCCCACGGCGGCGCTCACCTTCCATGCCTTCATTTCCTCTGCGGGGTACGGCCTGAGCAAATCCACCGGCAGATGTGAAGGCTCTGCCGGAGCCATCCATCGCCCGTAGTTCTCCGGTGCCAGAATCACCGGCATTCTGTTGTGTATCGGCTCCAGGAGTTCATTGGGGGCAGTTGTGATGATCGTAAAGGTCACCAGGGGCTGGCCGGTGGCCTTGTCCGTCCACTTGTCCCACAAGCCAGCAAAGGCGAACAGGGAACCATCCTTGAGGCTGATGGCATAGGGCTGCTTCGTCTTAGCATCCGACTTCTGCCATTCATAGAACCACCCCGCTGGCACAAGTAGCCTCCGACGTTTCCACGCCTCACGGAACGCGGGGCTCGTGGCGACCGTCTCCGCCTTCGCATTGATGGTGTTGTAGCCGATCTGGGCATCCTTCGACCAAAACGGCACGAGACCCCAACGCATCATTACGAGTTCACGTTTGCCGGTCTCCTCATTCAACCGGATCACAGGCTGAAATGTTTGAGGCGCAATGTTGTACGACGGTCTTGCTTCGAATGCGTCTGTGACTTCGCCAAGTTCCGCGTTGAACGCCTCAGCGATTGCTTGCGTATCGGCAAGCAACCCGTATCGGCCACACATACGCTTCTCCTCCCAGCAAAAAACCCCGCTCCCCTAGTTGCGGGGCGCGTACTCCAATTCAGCGTACCTGTGACCTGGCCTGTTTTGCCACCAAATGATGCGGCTTGCCCAAAAACACCTCGGAGGGCAGGTACCGGCGTGGGCTGGGCGGAGGTTGAACCTGTTCCGGCGTGCCGGTGCCCCCGGCCATGAACACTCTGAGCCCCTTGCAACTGGAGTCGGGCGTCACCGCGCCGGAGTAGTCGATGCCGATGTGGCGGTTGAAGTGGGCATGACCGTTGGTCTCCAGTTCACTGGTTTGCTCTTTGCTCTCCATTATCTGCTGCCGCATCAGTGCTGCGATAATGACCGCAAGAGTCCAAGACTGCTACAATTTTCCGCAATGGAAAAACAGCCCAAACAAGCCAGAATTCAAAAGTTAAGAGACCTGATTGACTGGGGCAGAAGGGTTCAGTTTGTTTATCAAGTTGCCGGTCTTGCTCTCTCCGCATCGGCGTGGACAGCCGTTTCTAAATTTATGAATGAGAATCACACATTAGCAGCGTGGCGCGTGCCCATCAGTCTTGCAGCATCGGCTGTCGTGCTGCTAATGTTTGGAGCCCTCCTCCATCGATTTAGCCCCGGCCAGCGAAGAATGAAATCGGAGAAGGAAGTGGATGAAGCTATCGAGAAGATAAAGCTGGCCGGTGCGAGGGGATTTCTCCTTAGCCATTTCGAGGCTCGTGCCATTGATTTACAGCAGACGCTAGAAGAGACGTGGCATCATTGGAACAACGCAGGAGAGAAGCTGATTCATCCGTTGGACGCTAGGCTAGACAAGCTGACAAGCTACTCGGCGGATGGTGCCATGAAGCTATTGGATGAACGTCGCGACTTCATGGTTCTCTACAGCCAGCACCTTAATTTTCTCAAGCTGGAATTTCCTGAATTTGCCTCTCCCGTGATTGAAGCCGGGTATCCGTCTGACAACGAGTATCCGCGAGTTCTCGCTAATCTGAAAACTCACATTGAAACGCTGAGAGAACAATCGCAACGTGAGTGGGACAAGTACTGACAAAAATTGGGGGTCAACTGTTTAAAGGGCTGTAAGGAGGATTGAAATGTCATTCACAACGAAGGTCAAAGCCACAAACGAACTCTTCCACGTAACCACCGATTTTGGGATTGACGGAAAAAGCTATCGTGACGCCCACTCGCCACTTGACCCCAACAGAATATATGGTGGTCACCATTTCCCCGGTTCAATCGTGGGAACCTCTCAGTACGTGGAATACTCTGAGGCTGTGACAGCGGTTTTTTCGGGTAAGAAATTGGAAGAGGAGTTCGGGGACATCCGGCTAGTACCTATTAGGTAGTGAACAGGAGGGAGCGAGATGGAGGAGGGTCTATTTACTCTCGCGGGGGTCATCATCGGGTCGCTACTCACCTTCTTTCTCTCCCGCTTAGTGCAGCGGGAACAATGGCGACGTGACAACATAAAGACCGAAACGAGAGAGCTACTTGTGCTCTTTAATGCGCTCGTACCGGCCTACACGGGGTGGGTTCGCACGTGGCACGGAAAAGATGCACGTGGGCCAATCGTCGTCGAAGGAACAGAAGTCAAGCGGTTGCTGGACACGTACACAGACCGCTCAGTTGCATTCCACAGCGCCCTTCGTGACCGGCTCTTTATCTACGCTCAGGTTCGGAGCAGCCACTTGGACAAAATGTGGGCGAGAGCGATGACGGAATTTGAGGAGAGTCTTGATGAGCAAAAGCTGGCAGACACCGTTGGTGCAATAAACACAACCATCGTGAACATTGCGCTAAAATAACGAGTAGATTGAGGCTGTGACGCCTATTTCTTGCCCTTGGGGAAGAACAGGTCTATTTCCTGCCCGGTCGTGAATCTAATCCTGATTCGGTCTTGCCCTTCGGGTCTACCGGGAAACGGGTCTTTAGAATCTCTATCGACTTCAAGTATCCGCGCTCCAGATTCTTTACAACCCTTCACGAAGCCCTCAAGTGCAATCCCTCCGGGCAACCCCGGAGCCGGATACACAACGATGTCAGCGTCGTGGCAGCTTTCGGGTTTGTGAGTGAGTGACCCTACAAGCTGGAAAGACATTTTCCCCTTCCACTGCATGTTGAGGATGTCCACGATTTTCTGGAACTGTTCCTGTGTGTGATTCGCCATTGTGCCCTCGACTCATCTTTGCAATGAATGCTGGTCAGTGCTCTCGGTGTCCGTGAGAATTAGCCACAAACAACTCCGACCTATGGCTGATGCCATGGGCGATTGCCGCCTTCGATTCGTTGTTCATTTCAGCCCCGCGTACGGTCGCGTATGGGCTCCATGACACCGGCAGAATTCTTATATATATAGTGCCGCCAGAGGCGCGTTTTCGCGACAAGCCTGAAAATTTATTTTTTCGGTCGCCGGGGAGGTGCCGACAAGCTACCGGCCTCCAGCCCGCTGCTGGTGAACCACGAGTTGGTCAGGTCGCCCGAGGAAGACCTCCGAGGGAAAGTACCGGCGCAATTCGCCGCAGAGCGGACACTTGACCGTGATCGACTGGAACGGGAACTCCCTGACGCCGGACGGCACATCGCGGCGGCACCGTTTGCAGGTGACGATGAACTGTCTCCGCTCGACGGTTGGGAAGCCGAATGCCATTGAGCGAGTATAGGAGAATAGAAGGCGAAGAACAAGTGCCGAGGGGAGAGGCATCTCCGCTGGGGCTCGGCGGAGGTGGAACCGGGTGCCGTTGGGATAGTTTGCAAGTTGTCTCTGGGAATTGCCGGAGCGTAAGAGCGCGTTTGAGAGCACGAAAAACCGGGGATTTGTCCCCGACTGGTGTGACAGTCACGCCAGCCGGGGTCTCCACTGACTGACGGTACGAGCGAATCAGTCAGAAATCTGGTGCATGTTCTGGTGCATGTTGCGTCTGTACTTTGATGCTTCTTGGTGCGACTTAACGCAAAGGTTGAATCGCCAGTATGTGATGAAAGTAATATACTTATGCGACATTATGCGATACCATGTGACTCCCTGCAAAGGTGTAAAAAACGGACTCATAATCCCTTGGTTGGGGGTTCGAAACCCTCCGGGCCCACCATCAAATCAACAACTTAGAGCCAACGCTGTAACAACCGATCAAGCCTTGTGACGTGAATTGTGACGTACCAGCGTCGGCCCCGGTTTCTTGCTCGCTGGCAGCGGCCTTTCGTTCACGATCTTCCGGACAGTTTCGAGACTGGGATGCTGGTAGATCATGGCCGTCTGCGCGTTTGTATGGCCCAAGGCGCGCATAACGAGTGAAAGATCACCCGAGGCCCCCAACACCTTCGTTGCGAACGTATGGCGGGCGCTGTAGAGGACGATTTCCTTGGACACGCCTGCCAACTCCCTAGCCTGCTCAAATGCCTTGGCAACCGTGCCAATGTGGCCGGTGACCGAATCGGACGGGAAAACCCAACCTTCCGTTTGCCCATTCCGGCGCGCGTCAAGAGCCTGGGTGACTCTGTCGCTCATCGGAATGAAGCGGCGGGATCGCGGGGTCTTGCCGCGCGGGATGAAAATCATCCCACGATCCATCGAGATGTCTTCCCAACGCATTTGGAAGACTTCTCCGGGACGCATTCCAGAATCGAGAATGATGGCCAAAACGTCCCGTAGGGGCTGCTTCGCCACCGCAAGCAATTCTGCCTCTGTCTCAGCGTCCATGATCGCCGAACGCCCTTCCTCCTTTACCAGCTTGATGCGAGGCGCTGCCGCAATCACTCCCCACTCCGCCGCCTTGCCCAACATTCTCCGCAACGTTCGCAGAGCCCGGTTCGCATTCGCTGGCGAATGATTGAACCGGAGCGCTTCCGCTTCGTCCGTGGTGATGTGTGCGAGTCGCACGCCGGAAATAGGAGTCTGAGAAAGCATTCTCCATCCAGATTCGTAGTAGTGCTTTGACTCTGCCTCCAGACGGGTCGTCTTCACCCAATCGAGGAAGCGTTTGGAGAAGTCCGCAAGCGTTAGCGTTTTGCGCTGAACGGTCAACTTCCGCTGTTTTGCCTCATTCATCAGACGGGCTTCGATCATCCGCGCCCTCGAAAGAACAGTCTCCTTCGTGGTACCTCGGTATCGTCGTCCATCCATTGCGAAGTCGTAGTGAAAGACTCCGCCCCGCTTATTGAGAGCCATCGAGATCCTCCATGAATGCCCGCACGGAAGGAATGCGACGGTTCTTTTCGACGTACCGAGATACGTCGCTCTCATCATAGCGGATTGACCCCTCCAGCTTGTGCCAAACGGGACCGATACCGGTCGCACGCCAATATCGAAGAGTGCCCTCGGGGATGCTCAACATTTCTGCCACGCGCTTGCTGGTTAAAAGCGTGATTGATTTCATTACCGCATCCCCCTGGAGTTTTCCGATCCCGCGTTGATTGCCGTCCATTAAGGCCGCGCCTTTCCCCCCCCGAACCTGCACGTGGTGGCAATCTCCGGGGAACGTGCAGGACACGTGCAGTTTCCGCGACCGTCATTAATTCCGAATTCAATTCATCGAACGCCATGCGTGCACCCCACGTGCTGTCTGAAATACTCAATGTGCTGCGGCCAATTCCTCAGCACGTCCCCAGAACGTGCACGTCTCCGATGAGGTGCCGGAAGCCGACAAATGCGAAGCACGTCCCTGATACGTCCCCCCCGTTTATCCACGCAACTGCAGAAATAACACATTTCCAGACAAACCCCGGCAATTCTTCGCACACGTCCCCCCACGTCCCTCGCGTTTGCCTTGCACGTTGACGGCGCAACGGCATTAATCGGATGGGCTATTCCGCTCATACGTCCACCACGATTACAAACGCGTTGAGGAAATTCTCCTCATCAAATTGATCGTCTATGCGCCCCCGCACCGCCCCCTCACGCAAGCCCGAGGCCGCCGACTCGAATAAGAAAAGGTCCCGCCGGAACTCGTAATGAGCCATCTCCGCCGATTCCCGCGCCCGCCAGATGGATTCTTTTAATAGCTCCCAGGCAATGCCCGAATTGAACTTGGGAAAGAGCTTGATTGACCGCGCCGTGGTAATCCGTCGCGTGCCCTTGGGAGCCGATAAAAGCAACTCTTTCGTGAAGTACTTGGACAGATACCGCGCTACGTTTCGGACCGTGACCTGTTTAATAAACACGATGCGCCCGCCGCCGAGACTGTCCCAGGTGCGAGAGATCCATTTCTGGTCAATGAATCGATCAAAAAGAACATGCAGATGGGGGATGCCCGCTTGGGTGAATTCGAGAACGCAGATATAGTTGGGGGCCACACCGAACCTGCGTTTGAGGTACAGCCGGAACTTGTTGAAGCATTCCCGCAGGTAAGGGACGGCATACTTCTTGTCTTCGAGCTTGGAGGGGTCCAGGGTCAGCGTGAGGAAATACTTGAGGCCGAGATCTTCCGCGACCCTACGGATAGCAGCGCGCGCCGTCCTAGCCCTGCGAGGACCGCAGTAAGAGCAGTTCCACGACTTGCAATTGACGCGCCTGAAAATCTTCCGGCCCGATTTAGGGTCAACGCCCTGCACCGACCAGCGTCCGCAGAACGTTCCCCGGCCTTTCGGCCGTTGATAGTGCACGGGAATCGTGCCCGTGTTTCGATTATTCTTTAATGAGTCAAGTGAAGAAAGCCCGTCCGGCTTGACGCCGGAAAAGAGCCCGGCCCCATCGGTTGCACCGATGAAAAACGCCCCCGGAGTCTCGGCAGTCACCCCAGCCGTCAGAGGCACTGAGGAACCAGGGAGACAGGGCAGCGCCCACACGTCACTAACCTCAGGAGAGCAGAGTCCGTCCGGCGAAACGCCGGACACGTCAGGGGCGTTGCCCCCGAGCCCCCAGGACAGCTTTTGATCCTTGCCAGCAGGGGGGAAGGCTGCGCCCGCTAAAGGAGCATCATCCCCGCCTGCCGTTTCGCAGGAAGCAACTTGCTGTATAAGTCGCGGGGCGGAGCTGTCCAGGAACCGTTGCCCGCTCTGGTTTTCGTTGCTTCCTGCAAACTTGATGTCCATGCCAATTCCCTCTCTAACTGAGGTTGGCCGATGAACATCTATACGTGGAAATAGATTTTTTTACATTTTTCTGGCGGGCCTTGGCCAAAATGAAAACGCCGGATTTATATCCGGCGTTTCAGGCGTTCTCAGAAATGTAATTGATGATTATTATTCTTCTGGCTCGATTCCTTTCGCTCGTCTGAATTCCCCGCCGCGTTGAACGGCATATGTGAAGGCCCAGCCGAACAGTTCCTTGCCTGCTACCGCATCGGAGAGTCGGCGAACTCTGGCATTCTGAGTCTTGAGAATGCGGAAATCGAAATCGTTCATTGTCTGCGTGATGTAGTTCCCGTGTTTCCGCATAAGCTCAATGCCCTTGGGATTCTCGGACTGAAGAAACACAAGAAGATCTTTGATGCTCTTCCTGGGGAACTGCCCGCGAAGATCGAGAAACTGGCTGCAAATGTCGCTCATTTGCGCGGAGAGGCTGAGAAAGCGGTCTGGGTCGCTAGCGGGCTTGAATTCTGTGGGCCTGCCACGCGCGGGCTTCGGAAGCACATCGAAGAGTGCCATTTTCACGAATTTCCGTACCGCGCCCGGCCCCACCATGAGCCCTTCGACCTGCGTAATCGCTTCGGTGATTCCTTCGACGGTTTCACTACGGTCTTTGATGCGCTTGTAGAGGAACTCTTCCATGGCATCCGGCAGGTAGACAAGCTCCGCAACCTGCAATAGAAACTCCCTGTTCTGCTCCTTTACCCAGTCGCGCCCAGTGGCCACGTTGAGAGCGGCGAGGAGCGTTCCCCCGATGCGAATCGCGTCGGCGATGGTGACAGGCTCCTCGACGCTGCGTGTCCCGATGAGTTTGAGTGGGGAGCGCAAGAGGCGTACAAGTCCCTTCGCCAGCCGCCTTGCTTCCTCATCGGTCATCGGGTGCTGCGCGGGAGAATCCATTGCGGGATGCCTTTCACTCTTTGCGGAGACTGGAAGCCATCTCTGCTCCGCGCCCATCTGTTAGTTGCCGCAGGGATCCATCTTGGAAGTCCTCATGCGCGAAGCGGTATCGCGGCTCCTGGGCCTAGGGGTTTATCCCTCTTCCCTGATGGTTTCAGCAATCTTTTCAAGAATAGGCTTCATCCTCCAATAACCATTCTTAGCTTGTTCGATCTCAACTTCAATTTGTTTCTCTGCTTCCGTTTCGATATGAGCTAGATTGCGAAGTTCGTAAAGGAGCTTTATTTCCTCAGAATACGTTGCATCCAAAAAACCAATTCGAATGGCACAATCAACTTTATCCTTGAACGGTATGCTGTTTCTTGGCGTTTTGGCATCTCGATACACGCAAGTGAACACCGCTTCGTTGTCAAAAGTAACTGCGGTCAGTTTCCCTAATGCCGCCACTGGCTTATATGCCTTATGTGTCTGTAAAGATTTAACTTCTTGGTGGTCTTTGTACCTTCCCCATAGTAGGTTGGAGATGACCGCCTCGTAGATCGATGCGTATTGGATGATCTGGAACTTAATGAAGGCATGTAGTTCATCGCCTTGGAAGAATAGCGCCTCCATCAGCTTGGATATGTAGCGTGCCGAGTAGAAAGCGCGGCCAAGGCGTTTCTGAAGTTCCAATTCGGATATGAAAGAGAACTGATCTATATGCCACTGCAAATCTCCGGGCAAGTCTCTCTTGCAATAGAGGTCAATTTCCTCTCGAACGGCTTCGGTCAGGGGCATAGCGGGATCATCCTTTGCATGAAACTGTTGGTAACATTGAGCGTCTGTCGGAAGGCGAGAACGGCAAGAAGCGGGCGAGTTCGACTGCTTCGTCCATGGCTCAGGCCTCCGTGGCGGCGGGCTCGTCTTCGCCCCAGACTCGGGCGAGAGTGGCCTGAATCTTTTTCTCGAAGCGGGCGATGAGTTCGCGGTTCGCGGCGACCAGCGCCTGCTCGGCTTCAATCTCGGCGACGATGGCTTGCTGCGTGGTCATTGGTGGGAGTGGAATCTCCACCTCGAACAACTGGGACCTGTTGATCTTTGGAATACTTGCTCTTTCGTAATATCCTCGAATCCGCTCGTTGAATGTATCGGAAAGCATATAGGTCACGAGATATGTGATCTGGACCTTGGAGCTATCTGGTAACAAGGGGTACATATCAGAACTGCAATAGCCGTTCAACTTAACAACAGTTAGCTTGTTGAGGTAAGGGCGTATTTTACTGTAAAGCAGTCGTTCTCCCGCGAATTCATAAACCGGTCCGTTCACTCGCTGGCTTTGAGCCGTCTCTGTCTTAATCAGCTTGCCTGTGTTCGATTCGATGCTGTCGGCACCGAAATAAGGGAGTGCGAGGTCCACGTCGGTTGTAATCGTTCCCCCGATGGCGCAGATGTTTCCAAGGGGAACCATCGGCCAGTCGGGGTGGATGGGGATGTGGGGGCGGTAGTTGTCGAGGACGGCGCGAGCACCGTCGATGACTTTCTGGTAGCCCTCAATCACCGCCACGATCTCCTTCTGCACTTCCAGCGGTGGCAGTGGAATCCTGAATCTGTTAAGAATCCCAGAACTCAGATTGTTAATGTTGGCTCCGGCTATCTGTTCGCGCAAGAAGGTATTGAAATGGCCCGTGGTGAGTTGCTGAAGAAGGTAGCCAGAATTGAGCTGCGCCTGCTTGACTCGGATCGCGCCCATAAATCCGCCGAAGTAGAAATCGGTGTCTTCCTTGATTAGGGTCAGCTTCATTCAGCCATGCGGCTTCAGCTTGGTAGCCCGGACGCTGGGTCAGAACGATGTAGTCGCGGCCTACCGGGTCCTCGACAAGGCGCTCAGGGTTTGGCTCGACGCGCTGATAGCCAGCAACCGACGCTGGCGTGGGAAATGAAGTGATGAGGTAGGGGTTTCCACGGTCCAAATCCCAGAAATAGTGCAGGTTGCCATTGGAGAGGATAACGAAGCGGCAATTCTGCGAACGGGCATATTTGCGGGCCTGCTCCTTGCCTACAAGCGGGCTCTTGTCTTCCGCTTTTGCCTCAAGGACGATCAGCGGAAAGCCCTTCTCGTTGAGCAAGAGGAAGTCGATGAATCCCAGCTTGGTCTTCTCAAAGTTTTCGCCTAGAGAATCCAGCTCGTTCGGGGTGAATTTGACAGTTTGTTCCAGCCGGATATTCGCGGGTTTTCCGTCTTGGGGGAAGAAGCGCCAGCCTGCCGCATCGAGCAGCTTGTTGATTTTAATGCGCGCAGTCGCTTCCTTCATGCTCTTCAGGGCTCCGAATACCAGTGGCGCGTGGCCCTCGGAGGCATTGGCGCTGGTGGAACATTCGGCCTTTCAATTCAGAGTCTTATGCACGTAAGGATAGCACTTCATTTTCGCGTATAACTTTTAGCGCTGCTTCTCGTGCTCATGGCGGGAGCCGTGCATTTGAAGCGGTCCCTCCGTCTACGATTCTGGCAGGCTTGCCCTCTGACTCCATCTCGGCACGTACAGGGAGACTCCCGTGAAACCGAGCCAACACCTTCACTTTTCCGAAACTTGGGTCCAACTTGGGTCCAAGTGCTGCCGAAAACCATGCATTTAGGTCCTACTAGACGCACTACCGACCTAAACGAATCAACAAGTTAGCACATCGTTTGCGGTTTCGGGACCTGGGGGTCAGAGGTTTCCGGCTCGTTCGGCTCATATTTGAGCCAATCTGAAGGCTGAAAGGTGGCCTATTCACTGAAAGAAGCATGTCATTTACGGATAATTGGAATTAACTGACGAGCATTCGGTAAAAATTCGGTGCAGCGAGTAACGAGAATCACGCCATATTCAACCCCACATCAAGGCGAGCGTACTTTTGGGTCGTAATTGTGACGTAATGGGAAGGCCGGACCGGCTGTGACGTAAATTGTGACGTACAGGCTCAATCACCCTCTGCTAAGTCCAACAAATTCAACGGTGGTGCGTTTTCCTTCCGTGCGGGCGGCTTGTCTTGCTTCTTTAGTGTTTTCAGTAGGTTAGAGGGGTCTCAGCCCAATCAGAGGACAAAACTCATAATCCCTTGGTTGGGGGTTCGAATCCCTCCGGGCCCACCAGGATCACAAGGCAAAACGTAACAATACAAAGAATTTAAAAGCATCAAAGAAGGCCGCTTCCAAGTTCCGGTGCCAACGAAATCCGGCGGCAACGGATCCAGATTTAGCGAAGCCAGGCGCAGCGAAGAAATCTTAGCCGGAGGACAGCTCATTGGAGCACCTCTCGTTATCGGACAAAGCCGTATCCGGTTAGTCACTTGGTGGCGAAGCCGAAAGAGCCTACACTGAAATCGCTCTGGTTTCTCCGCCTACTCCTCTATGAGGCGGACACTACTTATCGCTTTTGTGCTGACTGCGCTCTCGGTGAGCGCGGCCGAAGGCTCGCCGGTTCATGGAACGAGGCCGCGGCGGCAGGCAACTGCGCCCGTGAGCGCCTCCCATAAGAAGGCGGGACGTGCGGCAGCCGGTCTGCGCGGCAATACGGCCGCTGGCGCGACAACCCACGCGGCCATTCACTCGACCACCCGTGCCGCCGCTCACCCGGCCGCTCGCCAGACTGGCCGTGCAACCACTCATGCGGCGCAACGGGATTTGGCGCGTAAAGGCGCAAGGGACGAAGAGGCGCGTCCGCTGCTGGCCAGGCGGAGCTCCCGCTCCCGTTCACTCGCAAAATCCTATCGAACCGCGGAATTCCGTTCCGCTGCACGATTTGATTCAGCCGCCCGGTTTGATTCCGCCGCGAGGCCTCGTCGCGCCACAGAATCCTATCGAACCGCAAAGTTTAGCCTGGTCGCGGAGCCCCGCGCCGCGGAAACCGGCGCCAAGGGCCCTTCCGCCGCGGCCCAGACGGTTTCGTTGCGCGAGGAGCGGATCGCCATGCCGCCGCCGCTGCTGGGAAGTCTCGCGTCGCTGGCGCGGCAGAATGAACGGACCGAGGCCGACGGCCTGGAGCGGATCGAGGACGAGGCCGACCTGAACGATCGCATCAGCCGCAAGATGCTGGTGCGGGTTCCGGTCTCCGCGGCGCTGGGGATCAACGGCAACCTGCCCGCGAACCGGCGCTACTGCCGGCCCTGGGCGGCAACCTTTCTGGCCGACCTGGCGCGCGACCACGCGGCCGAGTTTCACCGCTCCCTCGAAGTCAGCTCGGCCGTGCGGACGGTCGAATACCAGAAGCAGTTGGAGAAGGTAAACGGCAACGCCGCCGCGGCCGAGGGCGACATCGCCAGCCCGCATCTGACCGGCGCCGCCATCGACATTGCCAAGCAGGGCCTGAGCGCAAGGGAGATCGGCTGGATGCGCGCCTGGCTGCTGCCGCTCCAAGAGGCCGGCAAGATCGACGTCGAAGAGGAGTTTCAGCAGGCCTGCTTCCACATCACCATCTATAAGAGCTACGCGACCCCGGAGCGGCGCGCCAAGCCGGCGGAGCCCAGGCCGCAGCAGGCAACGAATTCTCCATCTCCCAGCTCTTCGTTCTGAATAGATTGGCAGACACAAAGGGAGTGGCTTTCTGGACCGCTTTGAAGACCCACCCTAGCCGCAAAAACAAAGACGCGGCGAGGGTGGGGCACCCAGAACTTTACACTATCCGTGAAAATGCGCAAAAAAGCCGACCGCGCAGAGCCCAGAAGGCTTTGCGCGGTCAGCTTTTTGCTGAATTTCAGATTTGAAGCGCCGTCCGGCTGGAAACTGGCCAGAAAAACCGCTTTACCCGTTCCAGCGACGCAGAATGAGCGTGGCATTGATGCCGCCAAACCCAAAGGAATTCGACAGGGCGACATCGAAGCTGTGGGCGATGGCCTTGTTGGGCACATAGTCCAGACGGCACTCGGGGTCCGGGTTGTCGAGGTTGATGGTGGGCGGAAGCTGCTGGTTGACCAGCGCCAGCGTGGTGATGCCGGCCTCGAGGCCGCCAGCGCCGCCCAGCAGGTGGCCGTGCATCGACTTGGTTCCTGAGATCTTGAGCTTGTGGCTCAGCGCGTGTTCGCCAAAAACCGCTTCGATGGCTTGCGATTCATTGCCGTCGCCGGCGGGGGTCGAGGTGGCGTGGGCGTTGATGTAGCCCACCTCTTCAGGCCGGATGCCCGCGTCCTTGAGGGCGGCTCTCATGCTGCGCTGCGCCCCTTGGCCCTCGGGGGCGATGCCGGTCATATGGTAGGCGTCGGCGCTCATGCCGTAGCCGATGACCTCAGCCAGAATCTTGGCGCCGCGCGCCCTAGCGAACTCCAACTCTTCCAGAATGACGATTCCAGCGCCCTCGCCAATGACGAAGCCGTCGCGGTCCTTGTCAAAGGGGCGGCTGGCGCGGGTGGGGTCGTCGTTGCGCGCGGAGAGCGCGCGCATGGCGGCGAATCCGCCCACCGACATCGGCGTAACCGCGGCTTCGGCGCCGCCCGCGATCATCACATCGGCGTCGCCGTGCAGGATCATGCGCGCTGAGTCGCCGATGGCATTGGAAGAGGTGGCGCAGGCCGTCGCCGTGGCCGAAATCGGCCCCTTGGCGCCGTAGCGGATGCTCACATGGCCGGCCGCCATATTCACGATGGTCGCCGGAATGAAGAAGGGCGAGATCTTGCGCGGGCCGCCCTGCATCAGGTTGGTGTGCTCGCGCTCGATGACTTCAAAGCCGCCGATGCCGGAGCCGATGAATACGCCCACCCGGTCGGCAATCTCCGGGGTGATCTGAAGGCCCGACGCGGCGATGGCCTCCTCGGTGGCAGCCAAGGCAAAGTGGATGAACCGCCCCATCTTGCGCGATTCTTTCTTGTCCACGAAGTTGAGCGGGTCAAAGTTCTTGACCTCGGCGGCGAAGGTGACCGGAAAGCCGGTGGTGTCGAAGCCCTGAATGGGCCCCATGCCGCTGGCTCCGGCCACAAGCTGCCGCCAAACCTCGGGCGCGGTGTTGCCCACACCGCAGAGCAGCCCCAGGCCGGTGATAACGACTCGGCGGGTCACTGGCTATTTGCCGCCTTTCGCATTCTTCTCGATGTACTCGACCGCGTCCTTGACGGTCTTGATTTTCTCGGCGTCCTCGTCGGGAATCTCCAGGTCAAAGGCCTCCTCGAACTGCATCACCAGCTCGACGACGTCCAGCGAATCCGCGCCCAGGTCTTCCTGGAAACTGGCGCCGGGGGTGACTTCGGCCTCGTCGACCTGCAACTGCTCGACGATGATCTGTTTAACCTTTTCTTCTACGGCCATGCGTGCTTCTCCTCGTGAATTTCGAAACTTGGGCTTCTCTCCGGGGTTCGCTTGTTCAGACTCCGCCTGCTCAACCTACCGGCCCGCGGCAGGGAATCCCAACCACTACGCCAGAAAATGCGCATAGCCCCGAAATTTCAAGTCTACCGGGACGGTGGAGGTGTGTAAAGGCAGGGAACAGGGAACAGGGAACAGGGAATAGAAAACTGGCAGAATTTGACGGAAAATCTTCGCCGGAAGGCGTACATTAGGCGAAGAGGATTTTTGCGGTGGGAAATGCTGCTGTTTTGTTTTCCGTAATCACAATCGCGCTTGTGTGTATTGTTTTGGTCTTTTGGCAAAAAGCCAACTCCGCCAAGGCTGAGAAGGCGCAGTGGGAGCGGCGCGCCGGGGAACTGACGGCGGAACTGGCGGGTGTCCGGGGAGAATTGGCGCAGGCGCAGGCCGAATCGGCGACGCGGGCGGGCTTTGAATCGCTGGCGGCCGAGCGGGAAAAGACGATCGGGCAGTTGACCGCCGAGCGGGAAAAGAGCATTTCGCAACTGGCCGCCGAGCGGGATGGATTGCGCGCTGATTTACAGGCAAAAACTGAAGCGGAGAGCCTCTCCGCAGCGCGGATTAGCCAACTGGAGGCCGAGCTGAGGAGCGAGCGGCAGGGTTTGGCAGAAAAACTGGCTCTGCTGGAGACGGCCAAGCAGGCTCTGGCCGATCAGTTCGAAGCACTGGCCGGCAGTATTCTTGATAAAAAATCGGAGAAGTTTTCTCAAGACAGCCAGAAGGAACTTGGGACGCTGCTGACGCCGCTGCGCGATCAAATTAAGGAGTTCCGCGAGAAGGTGGAGAAGGCGCAGAGCGAGTCCAGCAACGGCGTGACCAAGCTGGAGACGCTGATTGGCGCGCTGGGCGGTCTGAATCAGCAACTTACCGAGGAGGCGCGCAACCTGACGACGGCGCTGCGGGGATCGTCGAAGGCGCAGGGCGATTGGGGCGAACTGATTGTCCGGAATCTGCTGGAAAAGGCCGGTTTACGCGAGGGCGAGCACTTTCGGGAGCAGGAGAGCTTCGATGCCCCGAGCGACGGCGACCAGCGGCAGAAGAAGGCGCGGCCGGACGTGATCGTGAACCTGCCCGGCGGCCGCCACCTGGTCATCGATTCCAAGGTTTCGCTGAACGCCTACACCGACTCGGTGAATGCGGAGACCGAGGAAGAGCGCAAGGCGTCCGTGAAGCGTCACCTGGCCAGTATGCGCGGCCACGTGGACGAGTTGGCCGAACGGCGCTATCACAAGCTGTACGCGCTGGAAACGCCGGATTTTGTGGTGATGTTCGTGCCCATCGAGCCGGCGTTTCTGGTAGCGCTGCATGAGGACGAGGGGTTGTGGCGCTACGCCTACGAGAAAGAAGTCCTGCTGGTGGGGCCGACCACGCTGCTGTTTGTGATTCGCATTGTGGACAACCTGTGGCAGCAGGAGTTGCAGGCCCGCAGTGTGCAGGATGTGATGAACCGCGGGGCCGAGCTTTACGACAAGTTTGTGGGCTTTGTGAGCGATCTGGAGGCGGTGGGCAAGAACCTGCGCGGAGCCGACCAGAGTTACAGCAATGCCATGAAGAAGCTGAGCGAGGGGCGCGGAAATCTGATTCGGCAGGTGGAGATGCTGAAGGGACTGGGCGTGCGCACGGGCAAATCGCTGCCACGAAACTTGCTGGATGCGGCGGAGGGAGAAGAGCCGGGTCTGGCGCTGGCGGCCGAGGCCGAGGAAAGCGGCGAAGCGGAGTAGGGCATAAAATGCTATAGATTGGTGAATCTATCCCACCTTAGCGGCAAAAACAAAAACGCCGCGAAGGTGGGGCACCCAGATTTGTTTTATGGGGCGCTCAAATTTGTTCGATTCGATCAGGGCCGGATCAATAACTCCGCTAACTCGCGCGAAGCGCGGCTAACTCCGCTAACCCCGCTCTTCCGCCAACTCCGCAAAGGTTGCCCGCAGCCGCTTCCAGGTGGTTGGCAGATCCTCGGGCAGGATGCGGGTTTCGGCAATCGAAGTCATAAAATTGGTGTCGCCACTCCAGCGGGGCAGGGCGTGCAGGTGAAGGTGTCCGGCGACGCCGGCGCCGGCGGCCTTGCCCAGATTTATGCCAAAGTTGAGTCCGTCGGGGCGATAGAGCCGCTCCAGCGCTTGCTCGGTCTGCTGCGCCAGTTCGATCAGCTCATGGGCGGTTTCGGCGGGCAGAAGGGCCAGCCGGTCCAGATGCGCGTAGGGCATTACCATTACGTGGCCCGAGGTATAAGGGAAGGCATTCAGGCAGATAAAGCAGTGCTGGCCGCGCAGGATGAGGCCGGCGGCGGCCTCGGCCTCCTCCGCATTCATGCCGTTCTTGATGGCGTAGTCGATCGAGGCGATCAGGTTGCAGAAGACGCAGTGGTGGTCGCCGGGCCAGGCCGAGAGGCTCGCCGGGACGCCGGGGCGAGCCTGCTTGTCGGCCGCGGTGATGTAAGCAAAGCGCCAGGGAGTCCAGAGATGATCCATGAGTGTGGGTCCGTCTGCACCAGTATAGAGCGCACGCATCCCATCCTGGCGGCCAAAACCAAGACGCCGCAAGAATGGGGCGCCCGGCCACGGATTGAGGCTCGCTGCCTCCCAGGTCCCAAAATCGGGATCTGGGGCACCCGTGCCTGGCTTGCCGTGTGAAAATCTGTGGCTTGGCGTGTGAAAATGCGGTTGCGGGGCGCTGGAGTCTTGCGGCTTGGCCAACCTGCTGCATTGACGGGAGAAAGAGACGGTTGCTATACTGACAGTGTAGCTCTCTGCGCGGATTCCAGTAGTGAGTTGCGGCCGCCCTTCAGCAAGCTCTTTCTTGCCTGTCAGGGTGTTTTCCTGGGAGACCGTCGCCTTCAAGGCCAGTTCAACCGGCCGGGGGCATGGTTTCAGGTGAAAGCACTGTACAGACAGATGCGTCTCTGCCTGTGAGGAGACGGCCCCAGTCCTTCGCTGACGGCAATCGCGGCAGAAGGACCATCCCCGAGCGGCAGGCACATTCAGTCGTGGGGACGCAAGGAATCCCGGAGCTGGCAAGTTAATGGCAAACCTCCTCAATCCCGAAACCGAGAGCATAACCCTGAACACCGAATTGGAAGTCCCAACCCTCGAACCTGCGACGGAGCAAGAGCAGCCGTTGCCAGAATCCACGTCCAACCCCGAGACCGCCGAAACCGTTGTAACTTCCTCGCTGGACGCCGATGCCCCAACCGAGCCTCAAGCCGAGGCCGCGCTAGCGGTGGAAGCCGTGGCAGAGCCTGCGCCTCAGGCCGAAGCAGCAGCTCCAGTTGAAGCAACGCCTCAGGCTGAAGCGGTTGCTCCAGTTGAAGCGGCTCCTCAGGCTGAAGCGGTTGCTCCAGTTGAAGCGGCTCCTCAGGCTGAAGCGGTTGCTCCAATTGAAGCGGCTCCTCAGGCTGAGGCGGTTGCTCCAGTTGAGGCTCCGCAAGCCGAAGCCGCGCCTGAACCGGCGGCCGCTGCGCCAGCGCACGCAGAGCATAGCTTTGAGTCCATGGACGACTTTTCTGCCGCATTGGAGGCCTTTGAACGCGAACAGGCCGCCGAGGCCGCGGCCGTTGAAGCCTATGGCGACAAGATTGTCTCCGGCACGGTCGTCAAGCAGACGGAAAAGCATTTGGTGGTGGATGTGGGCCTGAAGTCCGAGGGGCTGGTGCCGCTCGAACAGGTTCTGGATCACGCCGGAGCGGTGAAGTTTGCCCCCGGTGATGTGATCGAAGTGGTAATCGAGCGCGAGGAGCCGGAGGGCGGCTACCTGGTCAGCTTCGAGCGGGCGCAGCGGTTGCGCGTCTGGGATGCGATCGAGAAGGCCGCCGCCGACAAGACCCCGATGGTGGGCACGGTGGTCAGCCGCGTCAAGGGCGGCGTGACCGTGGACATTGGCCTGAAGGCCTTTTTGCCCGGTTCGCAGTTGGAGATTCGCCCGGTGCGCAATCTGGACGGCTATCTCGGCCAGCAGATTGAAGTCCGGGTCATCAAGCTGAACAAGAAGCGCGGCAACATTGTGGTCAGCCGCAAGGAAATTCTGGAAGAAGAGCAGAACGCCAAGCGTTCGAGCACGCTGGAGCAGTTGGGCGAGGGCGCGGTGCTGACCGGCACGGTGAAGAACCTGACCGACTACGGCGCGTTCGTCGACCTGGGCGGCATCGACGGCCTGCTGCACATCACCGACATGAGCTGGGGACGGCTGACGCACCCCCGCGACCTGGTGAACGTGGGCGACGAGATCCAGGTCAAGGTGCTCAAGTTCGACAAGGACAAGCAGCGGGTTTCGCTGGGCTTCAAGCAGTTGACGCCCGACCCGTGGCTGGATGCGACCGAGCGCTATCCGGTGGGCGCGCACGTGCATGGCCGTGTGCTCTCGGTCACCGATTACGGCGCGTTCGTCGAACTGGAACAAGGCATTGAAGGCCTGGTTCACCTCTCCGAGATGACCTGGTCGAAGCGTCTCAAGCACCCCTCCAAGCTGGTCAAGCCAGGCGATGAGGTGGAGACGGTGGTTTTGAGCGTCAATCCCTCGGACCGCCGCATTTCGCTGGGCATGAAGCAGTTGATGGACAACCCCTGGGACAACCTGACGGAGCGCTATCCGGCCGGCACGGTGGTCGAGGGCCGGGTGCGCAACCTGACTGACTTTGGCGCCTTCATTGAGATCGAGGACGGCATCGACGGCCTGGTGCACGTCTCGAACCTGAGCTGGACCAAGCGCGTGAAGCACCCCTCGGAGATCGTGAAGAAGGGCGAAAAGGTGAAGGCAGTCGTGCTCGGCGTCGAGCCGCAGAACCGCCGTTTGAGCCTGGGCATCAAGCAGTTGCAGCCCGACGTCTGGGAGAGCTTCTTCGCCGAGCACCGGGTGGGCGACGTGGTGCACGGCAAGGTTCTGCGCACGGCGCAGTTCGGCGCGTTTGTCGAGATCGCGGAGGGCGTGGAGGGCTTGTGCCACATCTCCGAGGCGGGCGACGAAGGCGGCGGATCCAAGCTGGAAACCGGTCTGGAGCACGAGTTCAGGATCATCAAGATCAACGTGGAAGAGAAGAAGGTGGGCTTGAGCCTGCGCGCCATCGGCCAGGAGGCCAGCCGCACCCAGGTAGAGAGCTACAAGGCGGAGAGCCACAAGCACCCCGTCTCCAGTTCGACCACAACCCTGGGCGACCTGATCAACTGGAAGAGCGAGCGCTAAAGCGCTCTTCCTCGGCAAAAGGCGCGCGGGCCTCTCCACGGATTCATGGTTTTACGGATTCGCGGTTTTACGGATCCATGGAGAGGTTTGAGCGCGGCAATAACCTCAAAAGGGCTCATTTGGTCTCCAAATGAGCCCTTTTGTACGTTTGTTTACCGTAGGCGGCAATCCGGAAAGGCCTGGGCAGCGCATCGAGTTTCATTGAGCGCGCAAGCCTCGAACGATTCCGGCAGTTTCTTCGCTGCCGACAGAGAAGGGTCGCCCACCCGCCGTGATAGCCTCCTAAGCGAAGCGGCCTGTACGGAATTGGCTGCCGCAAGCTCGATTCCGGCCTCCATTTCGCTCGCGTTTATGGGTGCGATTCCCTTTCGCTTGTGGCCGCGATGGGCTGGACCGGCTGATTCTGTCGCCAAGAGGAGATGCAATGAACAGTTTTCGCTTTACATCGATTTTGATTCTGGCGGCCCCGTTTTTGGCGCCGGGAACCGCTTTTGCGCAAAGCTCCGCGGTCTCTGCCCCCTCGCGGCCCACGCCGCCGGCGGCCATCCAGAGCTTCGATCCGGCAGCCATCGATAAAACCGCCGATCCCTGCGCGGATTTTTACCAGTACGCTTGCGGCAACTGGCTGAAGAGCAATCCGATTCCCGCCGACCAGGTGCGCTGGGCGCGCTCCTTCTCGCTACTCCAGGAGCGCAACCGCTATCTGCTGTGGCAGGAACTGGACGCGGCGGCCAAAGCCCCCAAGTCTGCATTGCAAAAACAGTACGGCGAGTTTTTTGCCGCCTGCATGAACACCGGGCTGGTGGAGCAGAAGGGCCTGGAGCCGCTCAAGCCCGCATTGGAGCGCATCGACGCCCTTCAGGACGCTCACCATCTGGCTGCGCTGATGGGCGAACTGGAGGCAGAGGGAAGTCCCGCGCCGCTGTTCAACTTCGGCGTCGAGCAGGACGACAAGGACTCTTCCAAACAGATTGCCGCCATCGGGCAAGGCGGCCTTTCGTTGCCCGACCGCGACTATTACCTTGTGGACAACAAGCGCTTCCAGCAGATCCGCCAGCAGTACATCGAGCACATGATGAGGATCTTCACTCTGGCTGGCGACACGCCCCGGCAGGCTGCCCAGGAGGCTGCGGCGGTCATGGAGATTGAGACCGCGCTGGCCAAGGCCTCGACCAGCCGCACCGACCTGCGCCAGCCGGAGAACCACTATCACATTTACACTGTGGACGGCCTACAGAAGCTGACCCCGGAGTTCGATTATTCGGTCTACTTCAAGGCCGTGCAGGCGCGCCCCTTCTCGACGCTGAATGTGGCCACGCCCGATTTTTTCAAAGCCCTGAACGAAGAGATTGACAAAGAGCCGATCGGCGCCTGGAAGTCCTACTTCCGCTGGCATTTGATTCACGGCCTGGCCGCGAACCTGCCCAAGGCCTTCTTCGATGAGAATTTTGCCTTCTTCGGCCATACTCTGGCCGGGCAGAAGGAGCCGGCGCCGCGCTGGAAGCAGTGCACCGCGATGACCGACGGCGCGCTGGGCGAGGCGGTGGGCCAGGACTGGGTCAAGCTGCACTTTCCGCCCTCGGCCAAGGCCAGCACCGACCAGTTGGTGGCGGCGCTGGAAAAGGCTCTGGGCGAGGACATTCAGTCGCTGCCTTGGATGACCGTGGCAACCAAGAAGGCGGCGGAAGAGAAGCTGGACCTGATCCGCAACAAGATCGGCTACCCGGAGAAGTGGCGCAACTACTCGGCGCTGAAGGTGAAGCGCGGCGACCTGATCGGTAACCTCGATCGCAGCGCGGTCTTCGAGCGCAACTGGAATCTCGGCCATCTGGGCAAGCCGGTGGACGAGAAGGAGTGGGAGATGACGCCGCCCACGGTCAACGCCTACTACAACCCCTCCTTCAACGACATCAACTTCCCGGCCGGCATTCTGCAGCCGCCCTTTTTCGACCCCAACATTGACCCGGCAGTGAACTTTGGCGGCATCGGCGTGGTCATCGGCCACGAGATGACCCACGGCTTTGACGATGAGGGCTCGCAGTACGACGGCAACGGCAACCTGCACGAGTGGCAGACCCCCGCGGACCGCAAGGCCTTCACCGAGCGCGAGAAGTGCATTGCCGATGAGTACAGCGGATTTGACGCCGCTCCGGCGCACGACGGCATTCCCGCGCAAAAGCTGAATGGCAATCTCACCCTGGGCGAGAACACGGCCGACAACGGCGGCCTGCGCCTCGCCTACATGGCCCTCATGGACACGCTGGCCGCCGAGCACAAGAGCATCGACGCAAAAATCGGCGGCTATACCGAGGCCCAGCGCTACTTTTTGGGTTTTGCCCAGGTCTGGTGCCAGAACCAGACCGAGCAATCGGCCCGCCAGATGGCGCTCACCGACCCCCACTCGCTCACCCGCTGGCGCGTCAACGGCACCGTGCAAAACTTCGATGCCTTTGGCAAGGCCTTTGGCTGCGCCAAGGGGCAGCCCATGTACCCGGTGAACTCCTGCCGGGTCTGGTAGATCGGCCTCGGGCCAGTTTCAGTGCGCTGGCACTGGCCTGAAGCGCGTTCCGGCAGGAAAAATGCGCGCTTTTACGCAGTCTTCAGCTAAAACTAGGCACAACCTGCCCCTGGCTTTTACAATGCAGCAGGGACCCGTCCCAACCCAGCTCTGCTGTGGAACGATCAAACTTGGCGGCATACGCCCGGCCAGGATGAAGGAATCGCATGAAGTTCAAGGAATTCGGCAAGGCCCTTCTGCTCAGCGCTCTCTCTGCTGGCGTTGTCCTAGGCGTTACGTCTTGCGCTCAGAGTTATTCGGTCGGCTACTTGTATGTGACGGGAACGGAGACCGCCGATTCCTCCGGCGCCGGCATCGTCAGCGGCTTCAGAATCGATCACAATACGGGCAAGCTGACCGCCATTAACGGACTGCCTGTCTCTTCCGGCGGCGCCAACCCGGTCCGCGCCGTGCTGCTCGATGGCAGCACCTTCCTTTATGTCCTCAACCGGGGCACCAGCAGCAATCCCGCGGGTACTTCTATCTGCACCACAAAGTACCCCTGCTCGAACTACAACATCACGCAGTTCTCGGTCGGCGCCAACGGCAGCCTCACGGAGGAGCAGGTCTACTGCGCCATCCAGACCGCCCAATGTTCCAAGCCGATACTCCAGGGCATCAATCCCACCCGCCTGATCGCCGACAGCACGGGAACCCACCTCTATGTACTGGACCACGATTCGCCGAACACGGCCAGCGAGTCGACGGCCGCCAACGGCTGCTATCAGGCCCTGGGCACTACCACCTGCGGCGACATTACCGCCTTCTCGATCGACTCGACCACTGGCCTCCTGAGCCTGATCCAGAACTCCGGGACGCTGGTGAACGGTCAGGATCTGACCTACTTCCCGGTTCCCTCCAATCCCGTTGACTCCACCATCTCCGGCGGATACATTTTCACGCTCTACGCGACGACAAATGCCGACGTCGATTCAACCACTGGGGCATATACCGGCGGTTCCTGGGTCTTCCCGTACGCCTACTCCTCGACCAGCGGATTGTTGACGGCCGTAAGCTCCGGTCAAAGCCTCGGCATCTCTGAAGGCACCGCCATCGTGACCGGCGGCAGCTACGTCTACGTGCTCGATAACGAGGCGGGCAGCACCAGCGCGCACAGCCAGATTCTGGCCTATGGCCCCACCATCGGCGCCAATGGCGCGCTGCAGGCGGCGACCAACAGCGTCATCCCCGATGACGTGAGCGAAGCCGACCCCATTGACCTGGTGGTCGAGAACAAGGGAAGCTGGTTCTATGTGGCCAACCAGAAGGGCGTCGGCACGGACACGGCCACCGGCGGCATCGCTGGCTATGTGATCAACAACCCGTTCGATCCCACTGAGATATCCGGTTCGCCCTTCGGCTCCGGAAGCGGCCCGCAGTGCATCGTCGAGGACCCCTCGAATCAGTTCTTCTATGAGGCCAACTTCAACGATTCAACCGTAACCGGTCAGAAGCTGGACAATAACGCCGGAGTCCTCACGCCGTTCTCCCAAAGCTATGCGCTTAAAGGTCCGGCGACCTGGTGCCTGGTGGATGGGCGGACCGACTAAACCGCGGATTGATGCAGTCGTACCTTGGGGCGGCGGCTGGCCCCCGCTCCAAGGCGGTTTTTTGAGGAAGTTTCAAGAACGCCACCGAATCCCGGACACGATTTTTTCAGACGCGCCTCGGGATTCGCTGCCAAACCCGCTTTTTATAAAGGCCAAAGCTTCCGGCCTGCTGACGAAAGATGCGCATGAAGTTCAACAAATCAAGCCAGTTGCTACTGGCCTCCGCAGTCAGCCTTCTGGCAGCCGGACTGTTGGCCGCCTGCGGCTCGGATACCACGGATTTCGTCTTTGTGGCCAGTTCCAAGGCCATATCCAGCAGCAACCAAAACGGCCAGATCGACGTCTTCGAGATCAACTCGGTCTCCGGCGCCATGCGCCAGATTTCCACCTCGCCCTTCCCCTCGGGCGGACGCAATCCTGTAGCCGAAGCTGTTTCTCCCGACAACACGACTCTTTACGTGGTCAACCAGGACGACGACACCATCGTTCAGTTCACCATCGGCAACGACGGCAAGCTCTATCCGCAGAACACCGTGAATACGCCGGGCGCCTACCCGCTCGCCGTGGCGGCAAATGGATCGAACCTGTTTGTTCTGGACACCTGGCAGCCACTGGCCACCTGCTCCACTGAGGCGCCCTGCTCCGGCTCAATTGCTGTTTATCCCATCCTGACCGCCGCGCAGGCCCAGCTGCTGACGCCCTCCGAGCCCGCGGACACGCTGGGAACTGCGGTCACCAATCCGGCCAACAGCAAGACCTACTGGCCGCTGACGCTGCCCAGCAGCACCGGCGACCTGATCGAGCCCACGGCCATCAACGTGCTGGCCTCGGGCGCCTACCTTTATGTAACCGCTTACGATTGGACTACGAAAACCAACTACATCTTCGGTTTCTCGGTGGGCGCCGGTGGCGCTCTTTCCGCGCTGAACGGCGGTGTGCCCCTCCTGGCTGGAGGGGCTTTTGCCACGGGAACCTGCCCCTCCGCCTACGTGAACGCGCCCTATAGCGCGGGAACCTGCCCCTCCGCTATCGCCAGCGCAACCGACAGCACGACAGAGGCGCAATACGTTTACGTCACGGACTCGAAGAATGGTGTCGTCCACGGCTACTCGGTCGCATCCGGGACCGGCCTGTTGACCGCACTCTCCGGCAGTCCGTTTTCGGCTGGAGATCAACCCTCGGCAATCGCCGTCGATCCCAAGTATTCGTACGCCTATGTGACCAATGCCGGGGACAACAACATTCAGGCCTACTCGATTTCGGGCGGCGCGCTGACCAGCATCGGCCTCTACGCGGCGGGCATTCAGCCGGTGGCCATTGGTATCGACCCGTCAACCAACCACTTTGTTTTCACCGCCAACTATCTTGGCGGCAATGTCTCTGACTTTCAAATGAGCGCCACTGCCGGCACACTCATCAATACGCAGGGCTCTCCCTACGCGGGCAGCGCCCAACTGACGGCCGTAGCTGCTGTTCCGCATGGCGGCTCGCACTAGCAATCGCGGGCGCGGCCAGCGGCAGCGCACCTTAGCAACACCCCGTACCGGGCTTCTACCATCCCTGCGGGGCAACTCAACCGGTTTTTTCTGGGCTCGCACCTGACCAGCCCACGACGAAGGAAGCGCATGAAGTTCAGCAAATCGAGCCAGCTCTTTCTGGTCTCTTCCATCGGCCTGTTAGTGGCCACGCTCTTGGCTGCCTGCTCGGTCGCCACCGTCGATTATGTCTTTGTGACCAGCGCCCCCGCCACGGTCAACGGGCAGATTTATACCTTCGACGCCGATTCCGAGTCCGGCGCGCTGCGTACGGGCCCTGCGGCCGTCTCCTCCGGCGGAGTTGACCCGGTCGCCATGGCCGTCACCAGCGACTACGCCAATCTTTACGTCGCCAACAAGACCAGCGGCACCGTCGTTCATTTCACTATCGGCTCCAACGGTGTCCTGACGCAGCAGAGCGATACCATCACCAACATCACCGCCTCGGTCGCCCTGGTCGCCCCGGTCGCCCTGGCCGTCAACTCTGCCGGGACGTACCTTTATGTGGTCTCCGGCACCACCTCGGCCACACTGAGCGAGTATGCCCTCTCCTCGGGCACGATCAGCACACCGACGAAGGCTACGGCGACGCAGACCCTCACTCTCTCCGGCTACGCGAGCGACACGATGGTTCCCACCGGGATCACGGTGCTGGCCAATACCAGCACGGTAAGCGGCAATGGGGTTTACGTCACAGCCTACGATCAGTCGGCTTACAATCCCGGCTGCACCCCTCAATCAACCTGCATCACCAGCAGCGCCAACCCCGGTTGGGTCTTCGGCTTCACGGTGGGAACCGCCGGCGCGCTGACTGCAACCGCCAACAGCCCCTACGAGGCCGGCGTCATGCCGAGCGGCATCGCCTCCTCCCCCACCGACCTCTACCTCTACGTCACCGATTACGCCAAAAATGAGCTGATCGGCTACTCGATTTTGAGCAGCAGTACCCTGAACCTGCTGGGCGGCAGCGACAGCACCACAGCCACCGGGAATGAGCCCTCCGCCGTGGCCATCGACCCGCGCGGCCTGTTCATTTATGTGAGCAACGCCGGGGATAACACGGTCTCGGCTTACGCCATCACCTTGGCCACCGGTGCCCCCACGGTGGTGGTGAACAGCAGCAGCAAGACGGATACGAGGCCGGTCGCCATCGCGGTGGACCCGGCGCTGGGACGGTTTGTCTTCACCGCCAACTACCTGGGCAGCTCCCTCTCCGGCTTCCGCCTGAACCCGACTTCAGGCGCGTTGACGGCCACTCAGGCTACGCCGTATCCCACCCCTGATCCCACCGCGCTGGTCATTGCGCCTCACGGCAACCATGCGACGGAGTCGGTCAGCCCGTAGCCCGCAACCTTCGCCGGCCGCAACCCCGGCAAGTAAAATGCCCAGCCTGTTGAAGGCTGGGCATTTTACTTGCCGGAGATGAACACCACAGAGCTGTTTTCCAATTACAGCAGAGGAAATCCATTCCGCGGAGTTGCTCGTTGCTCGAAATAATCGCTTTGAACTGCGCCGGAAACGCAGCCGACAGCGTTTTTACTGCAGAAAGGACACGTGAAGGGGAACCGCTTTACGCTCCCATCCACTTGCGCAGTTGCCGCTGGGCCGGCTTCTCCACCAGATGCAAGGCCGCCAAGGCCAGCGCGATCAGCGTCATGTAGCTGATCCACGGGTCAAAGCGGCCCAGACGCAGCCAGTCCAGCAGGTGGCTGTGGTGGAGCAGTTTCCACAGGTTGAAGTGCAGCAGGTAAAGGCAGTAACTGGCCTCGCCGACAAAGACCAGCGGGCGCACGCCGAGCACTGTGGCCAGCAGATTCTCCCCGGCCAGTCCCAGAACAATGCAGCCGAACAGGGGCATCAGCAGGCCATCGTGCATGATGGCATAGGGCACCTGCGGTCCCAGCAGCAGCACACCGTAGATGCCGGCAAAGCCGCCCAGCCCCAGCCAGAGGCGCAGGGGGCTTTTGCGCTCCACGATCTCGTCCAGGCTGGCCAGCATGACGCCAAAAATGAAACTGGCTACGTGGGCGTAAGGGGTGTACTTGAGCGCCCATAGCCAGGGACCATAGCTCCAGCGGGTGGGATGCGCGATCCCGTCAGGATTGAAGGCCATGTACAGCGCGCCGGGAATCATGCCCAGCATCCAGACGCCGGCCATCTTCGCCAGGTGCGGCGCCACCCGCTCGGGCCGCTTCCAGCGAGCCACCCAGGGAAAAATCGCGTAGTAGAAGGCCTCGGCCGACATGGTCCAGGCGGGCGTGTTGATGAAGGTGGCAATGGCCGGGATCCAGCCCTGCAGCAGCAGGGGGGTAAGCGCCAGGCCAGCCCAGAACATCCCATGGGTGTGGCTTCTGTATTCCCTGCCCAGCGTGTACAAGCCCAGCAGCAGGCTGAGCAGGTAGATGGGGTAGATGCGCGCAAACCGCGCCTTCCAGAAGCGCACCCGGTCCAGTTCGCCAGCCCGCGCCCGCGCGTTGTAGTTGTAGGCCAGCACAAAGCCCGAGAGCAGGATGAAGTAGCTCACCGAGAGGTAGCCGGCGTCGATCACCGGCGCCAGAAAGCCGAACCAGTGGGGATTGGAAAAATGAAAGAGGACAATGTTGATGGCCGCAAAACAGCGCAGCCCGGTCAGCGCATTCAGTCGTGCTGGTTTACTTGTTTCCACTTCGCCGCTTCTAGCCTCTAGCTCCTGGTCTCTTTGTGCCAGAGGGAACTTTTAAGTAAACCCAAGCAGCACCAACGATAAAAAATCAGCCAGTAGCTGAAAGCTAGAAGCTGAAGGCTGTCTTTACGCCGTCACCAGCGAACCAACCTTTTCGCCCATCACCACCCGCCGGATATTCCCCGGCTGATTCATGTTGAAGACGATCAGGGGCAGGTTGTTGTCCTTGCATAGACTCACCGCGGTCAGGTCCATGATCTTCAGCCCCTGGCGCAGGATCTCCATGTAAGTAATCTGGTCGTACTTGACCGCATCCTTCACCAGCACGGGGTCGGCGTCATAAATGCCTTCCACCTTGGTGGCCTTCAGCAGCACATCGGCCTTGATCTCCATGGCGCGCAGGCTGGCCGCCGTATCGGTGGAGAAAAACGGATTGCCGATGCCGGCGGCGAAGATCACCACCCGGCCCTTTTCCAGGTGCCGCTCGGCCCGGCGGCGAATATAGGGCTCGGCCAATTGGTTCATGAAGACCGCGCTCATCACCCGGCACTTCACCCCGCGCTGTTCCAGGGCGTCCTGCAGCGCAATGGCATTGATGACCGTGGCGAGCATGCCCATGTTGTCGGCGCTCACCCGGTCCATCTGCTGGGCCTGCTCGGCCACGCCGCGGAAGATGTTCCCTCCGCCCACCACCACGCCAACCTCGACGCCCAGGGCATGAACCTCGGCCAGCTCGGCGGTAATCGCCGCAACCTTCTCGGCGTCCAGGCCAAATCCGCGCGCGCCGGCCAGCGCCTCTCCCGATAGCTTCAGAACAATCCGCTTATACATACTATTTCGAGTATCGCATACTGGCCGGTGGAGAATGCCGGCCAGCGCAATACCAACGCCGTCAATAAAAAAAGCCCAGGGTTTGCGCCCTGGGCCCTGCTCGATTCCTGTAGACTGCGGGAAGTTACTCGGCTGCCGCTTCCACGGCCTTGGTGGTGGCCACGGTCCAGTCGGGCGCGCCCACCTTGAAGCGCGCAAACCGCCGCACGGTGATGTTCTCGCCCAGCTTGCCCACCTTGGTGGCGATCAATTCCTTGATGCTGACCGCCTGGTCCTTGATGAAGGGCTGCTCCAGAAGGCAGACCTCCTCGTAGAACTTGGCCATCTTGCCGTCCAGTATCTTCTCGATCACCGCGGGCGGCTTGCCCGTGGCGGCAGCCTGGGCGCGATAGATCTCCTTCTCGCGGTCAAGATCGGCCGCGGTCACGTCCTCGGGCTTCACATAGCGCGGGTCCGAGGCCGCAATGTGCATCGCGATGTCCTTGAGCAGCTCCTGGAAGTCGTCGGTGCGGGCCACGAAGTCGCTTTCGCAATTCAATTCGATCAGCACGCCGATCTTGCCGCCGGCGTGAATGTAGGTGCCCACCGCGCCCTCGTTGGTCGAGCGGGCGGCCTTCTTCTGCGCCGAGGCCATGCCCCGCTTGCGCAGCACCACAAAGGCATCCTCGATGTTTCCCTTGGTCTCCTGCAACGCCTTCAGGCAATCGCCCATGGGCGCGCCGGATTTTTCCCGAAGCTCTTTCACCAGCTTGGCATCAATCTTTTCGCTCACTGTTCCCGTCTCTCTTTTCCTGAATTTTGCGTCTTCTGGCGTCCGTTTACGCTCCGGTGAACGAATGCCGGTCGAATTAATCGAATTCCGTCTCTCAAGCTCGAAAGCTGAGGCGGCCGCGTTGCTCTATCCTCCGGCTCCTGGAATCCCGCGCCTTATTGCTGGCGCGGAGCAACCGAGGGAGTTGGCCGCACCGCAGGTGCCCGGCCGAAAAAAAGCGTGGCGCGCAATCCTGGCGGCCACGCTTCTCTCAGTATGCACACATTGATGCGCTGAAAAGATTAAAGTGCGCCCTCGGCAAGCTCGGCCTCATCCAGCGCCTCCACCACGGCAGGCGCCTTGCGAATGCCGCCGCCCAAGGCCGCTTCCAGGTCCACTTCCTCGGCGGGCGCAACCTCGGCAGCCGCATCCTCGGCCACTGCGGCAGGCGCCTCCTCCTGGAAGGCCTTGTCGCCGACCAGGTTCATGCCCTCGGCCGCCGAGTCGGCGATCTTCGAGGTGAACAGGCGAATGGCGCGCAAGGCGTCGTCGTTGCCGGGAATCACGTAATCGACCACCGTCGGATCGCAGTTCGTATCCACGACGGCCACCACGGGAATGCCCAGCTTGCGGGCTTCCTTGACGGCAATCGCCTCGTTGTTCGAGTCGACGATGAACAGCGCATCCGGCAGGCGCTTCATCGTCTTGATGCCGGCCAGGTTCGCCTGCAAGTGCTTGCGCTCCCGCTCCAAGCGAATAACTTCCTTCTTGGTCAGCAGCTCATAGCGGCCATCGGTGGCCATCTCATCGATTTCCTGAAGGCGCTTCACCGACTTCTGCACCGTCACCCAATTGGTCAAGAGGCCACCCAGCCAGCGCTGGTTGATGTACGGCATCCCTGCCCGCGTAGCCTCTTCGGCCACGGCCTCCTGCGCCTGGCGCTTGGTGCCGACAAACAGAATCGTTTTGCCGCTGGCGCACAGTTCGGTGACGAACTTCGACGCGTCCTTGAAGAGCTTGAGCGTCTTCTGCAAGTCGATGATGTAAATCCCGTTGCGCTCGCCGAAGATGTATTCCTTCATCTTCGGATTCCAGCGCTTGGTCTGATGCCCGAAGTGAACACCCGCTTCGAGCAGCTCCTTCATTGTGATCGTGGCCATTGGCCTCCTTTTTTGGATTGCATCCGGACTGACCTTCGCCTTGCCCGGATTGATTCCGCTGCTGCGGAAAGTTGGTGAAACAAGTTGTCAGTTGTCAAAGATCAGGCCTCAATAACCAGAAAAACCCGGCACTGACGGCTGAAAACTGACAACTGACGGCTGAAAACTGACAACTGACCGCTGAAAACTAGCGCTTGCTGAACTGGAACCTTGCACGAGCGCCCTTCTGTCCGTACTTCTTGCGTTCCTTCATGCGCGAGTCGCGGGTCAGCAGGCCTTCGGCCTTGAGCGTCTTGCGCAACTCGGGGTTGAACTGAATCAGCGCGCGGGCAATGCCCAGCTTGACGGCATCGGCCTGCGCGGCCACGCCACCGCTCTTCACCGTGGTCACCACGTCGAAGCTGGAAGCCAGTTCGACCAAGGCCAAGGTGCGCTTGGCGGCCACGCGCTGCTGCTCGGTCACAAAGTACACATCGAATGCCTTGCCGTTGACCTTCCACTCGCCCGTGCCGGGACGCAGAAAGACGCGCGCAATCGCCGACTTGCGCCGCCCCGTCCCGTAATACTGAACCAGATCTGTCATTCTTTTCCTCTTAGCTTCCAGCTCTTAGCTCTTAGCTAAAAACCAAAGCCCGAAAGTTCGAATTCCGATAAAAAGCTAAAGGCTAATAGCTAAAAGCTAATAGCTGCTTTACGCGATTTCCAATGCCACCGGCTGCTGCGCCTGGTGAGGGTGCTGGTCGCCGCGATAGACCTTCAGCTTGGTAGCCATCTGGCGGCCCATCTTGCTCTTGGGCAGCATACCCTTGATGGCCTGCTCCAGAATCATCTCGGGCTTGCGGTTCAGAAGGCGCGTGAACGACTCTTCGCGCAACCCGCCAGGAAAGCCGGTGTAGCGGCGATAGAGCTTGCTCTGGGCCTTCAGCCCGGTCAGGCGCACCTTCTCCGCGTTGACCACGATCACATGGTCGCCCACATCGATGTACGGCACATACTGAGGATTCAGCTTGCCACTCAGCACGTCAGCAGCCTTGGTCGCCAATCGGCCCAGCGTCTTGCCGCTGGCATCTATCACAAACCATTTGCGGTCTATATCCTTACCGCTCGGAACAAAGGTACCCATCTCTCTCCTGCCCTCGAAAACCTATCTTCGAAATCCCGCCCGGCATAAGACCAGCCCGGCCACTCAACTTCATCCGCTCAAAACTTCCGGTCGCGCAACTTGGGCCGCCCTATCCGGTCTGCCCAATGGAGCCTAGCCGCCCAATTTTTCCGGTCATACGACCAGGCCGGCAGCCCATCCAAGCAGAAAAAACCAGCAAAAGCGCTAAATCCCACGCAAAAGCGCAAGGATTCATGCCACCCACTGCCAAACAATTCTGTTCGGGTGAGGATTGCGCGCCCTTGCCCTCGAAAAGCCTGGCCCGCCTGCATTGGCGCCCAACTGCGCACCACCAGACTCGAATCCAACAGCCAAGCTCAAATCCAACAGCCAGACTGGAATCCGCCTGCCTGCGCCAGCCGATCCCGCCAGGAGATCAACCAGCCGGGTCCGGGTGAATACACACAGGCCCCAGGCGCAACACCGCGCAAGGATTTCAGAATACCCGAATCAGAGCCTGGAGTCAATGGAAACTCGAAATGGCAGACCGGCGCCTGGATTCTGTCCAGGAACTGAAATTTGAAACAGAAATTTGCCCCTTTGCCTTCCCCCAGGCAGCCCTTTTATGGCACACTTGCACCCATGGGAAGCAAAGACAAAGGCAGAAAAGAACCGAAGAAGGCGCCCAAGCCCAAACCAAAGCCGGAGCCCGGCCAGAGACGCGAAGGGTTCACCCCGGCCCCGCCAAAGTAGAGCCCGAACCATCCGTACCCTCCCGCAGGCCGCGACAGAAACGCGGGAGGATTTCCCTGTCCGGGGCATGTCGGAGCTTTTTTACGCCAGCAGTTTCAGCAGGGCAACCGGGCAGCAGTAATCCCGATCGAGTTGCATCGCCGGCGGCGTCTGGCCTCCGTATTCACGCCCTCCACGCAGGCCGCAGAGTGCCCGTTCGACTCAACCGAAGCGCGGCCATCACGCCAGAAGGCCCTCCCGCAAAGGAGGGCCTTCTGGCGTGCGCGAAATTTTGCAGCCGCGGCTTACGCCACGACTTCAATGCCCATCGAACGGGCGGTTCCCTTGATGCTCTTGATGGCCGTTTCCACCGAGGCGGCATTCAGGTCGGGCATCTTCTGCGTGGCGATCTCGCGCACCTGCGCTTCGGTCACCTTGCCCTTCTTTTCCTTGTTCGGCGTGCCCGAACCCTTCTCAATTCCGGCCGCTTTCTTCAGCAGAACCGCCGCCGGCGGCGTCTTGGTCACAAAGCTGAAGCTGCGGTCGGCATAGACCGAGATGACGACCGGAATAACCAGCCCTTCCATCTCTTTGTTCTGCGTGCGCGCGTTGAACTGCTTGCAGAACTCCATGATGTTGACCTGCGCCTGACCCAGCGCGGGGCCGACTGGAGGCGCCGGTGTGGCTTTTGCGGCCACAATCTGCAGCTTGACGTAACCCGTAATTTTCTTCGGAGGTGCCATGTGTCGGTTCCTTTGGAACCAGCTTCTAGCTCCTAGCTTCTAGCCTTTAGCTGGACGTTTCCTCGTGCAAATTTTGGTGTTGGCGCCGCAGCGTTCGCTCGCAACCGGGGCCCGCTAGGTGGGCATACCCGGCTAGAAGCTGAAAGCTAGTTGCTGGCGGCTGGAAACCAACTACTCAATCTTTTCCACTTTGCCAAACTCCAGTTCGACCGGGGTCGAGCGCCCGAAGATGGTCACCATGACCTTCATCGTCTCGCGATCTTCGTTGATCTCGTCCACTACGCCATTGAAGTTGGCAAAGGGCCCGTCGGTAATGCGGACCTGTTCGTTCTTTTCAAACTTGATCTTGAGCCGCGGCTTGTCCTTGGAGGTCTCGGAACGGAAGATAATCGAACTGACCTCTTCTTCAGAGAGCGCCACCGGCTTGTCGCCCGTGCCCAGAAAACCGGTTACCTTGGGCGTGTCCTTCAGAACATGCCACAGGTTGTTGTCCAGTTCCATTTCCACCAGCACGTAACCGGGCAGAAAAACCCGCTCGACGGTCCGCTTCTTGCCGTTGACGATCTCCGTCACGGGCTCCGTGGGGATCATCACCCGGCCCACCTTGTCGCCCAGCCCGAAGGCTTCCACACGGCTGGCAATCGACTCGCGCACCTTGCGCTCAAAGCCCGAGTAGGCGTGCAGGATGTACCACTTGAAGCGCTCATTGCGCACCGGCAGCGGCTGCGCCTGTGGATCTGCCGGCGCGACGGCTTGTTCGCTCTGTCCAGCTTGTTCGGCTAGTCCAGTTTGTTCCGCTTGTTCGGCTTGTCCTAATTCTTCTGCCATCTTCATGCTCTCGTTTCGCGGCTCTACGTGCCTACTGCAATCCGCCCAACTTCTGCAGAAGCCGGTTCATGCCGTAGGAAAAAATTCCGTCCACCAGAAAAAAATAGAGTCCGAAGATGAAAACCGCGATGATCACCACCGTGGTCGTGGTCTGTACTTCCTTCCGCGAGGGAACCACCACTTTGCGCATCTCGGCGCGCACGTCACTCAAAAAACGCGTGAACTCGTCCCACACGCCGCGCACATTGCCGACCCATTTCGACGCCGCGCCAGGTTCCTGCCGCTTTGCCGGCGGCTGCCGCACTTCGCCGTTCACGATTGTCGCCTTTGTTCCCATTCTATGAATTCCTTCGCGCCGGGCCGCTTGGCCGAGCGCAACCTGACTCAATCAGGGCTCAATCTGGCAGGGGCGGAGGGATTCGAACCCCCAAGTTCGGTTTTGGAGACCGACAGTTTAACCGTTGAGCTTACGCCCCTAAATAGGGATCAGGGTTCAGGGATCAGGTATCAGTCACTCTACGCCAATCCTGGCATTGACAACTGATCCCTGAACCCTGACAACTGAACCCTGTACTACTTCGTTTCCTTGTGCACCTGGTGCTTGCGGCAGCGGCTACAGAACTTCTTGAACTCCAGACGGCCCGTGGTCGTCTTCTTGTTCTTGGTCGTCGAGTAGTTCCGCTCCTTGCACTCGGTGCACTGCAATGTAACGATTTCCCGCATCCTGCAAATCCTTTCAGTCTTCAGAGGCCAGTTGCCAGTTGTCAGAGACCAGTTCCCCTGATCCCTGACCCCTGATCTCTGATCCCTGTTACTTGATAATCTCGGAGACCGTGCCGGCGCCCACCGTGCGGCCGCCTTCGCGGATGGCAAAGCGCAGGCCCTTTTCCAGAGCCACCGGCGTAATCAGCTCAATCGCCAGCTGCACGTTGTCGCCCGGCATCACCATCTCCACGCCTTCGGGAAGCTCCGCCACGCCCGTCACATCCGTCGTGCGGAAGTAGAACTGCGGACGGTAGCCCTTGAAGAACGGCGTGTGACGGCCGCCCTCTTCCTTGCTCAGAACGTAAACCTCGCCCTTGAAGTTGGTGTGCGGCGTGATCGAGCCCGGCTTGGCCAAAACCATCCCGCGCTCCACGTCTTCCTTGGGAATGCCGCGCAGCAGGATGCCCGCGTTATCGCCCGCCAACCCCTCGTCCAACTGCTTCTTGAACATTTCCACGCCCGTGCAAACCGTCTGCCGCGTCTCGCGGAAGCCCACGATCTCGCACGCCTCGCCCACCTTCACCTTGCCGCGCTCAATGCGGCCGGTGACCACCGTGCCGCGCCCGGAGATCGAGAAGATGTCCTCGATGGGCATCAGGAAGGGCATATCCACGGCGCGATTCGGCTGCGGAACGTACGTGTCGACCGCCTCCATCAGCTCATCGATCTTGGCTTCCCACTTCGGCTCGCCGTTCAAGGCGCCCAAAGCCGACCCGCGAATCACCGGAACGTCGTCGCCCGGGAACTGGTACTTCGACAGCAGCTCGCGAACTTCCATCTCCACCAGGTCGATCAGTTCTTCATCATCGACCGCGTCGCACTTGTTCAAAAAGACCACGATGCAGGGAACGCCCACCTGCCGGGCCAATAGAACGTGCTCCTTGGTCTGCGGCATGGGGCCGTCGGTCGCCGCCACCACCAGAATCGCGCCATCCATCTGCGCCGCGCCGGTGATCATGTTCTTGATGTAGTCGGCGTGACCGGGGCAATCGACGTGCGCATAGTGCCGGTTGGCCGTCTCGTACTCCACGTGCGCCGTGGCGATGGTGATACCCCGCTCCCGCTCTTCCGGCGCGTTGTCAATCGAGTCGAAGGAACGGAATACATTCTTAGGGTTGTGCTTGCCCAACACTTTGGTGATGGCCGCCGTCAACGTCGTCTTGCCGTGATCAATGTGCCCGATCGTTCCCACGTTCACGTGCGGCTTCGAACGGTCAAACTTTTCCTTGCCCATGCCCTTCAGTTCCTTCCGTTAGACTTAATTTCCCGCCGCGCCCCCGCATGACGGAAGCGCAAAAGCTTCTAATGCGCCCCTTAAGAGCGGGCCTGCACCTTGCAGCATCGCCCCAGCGGCGGCGCTTCCACCTGTGGCAGGCCGCGCGCGCTTCTCAGGGCCTGGTCCGAGACCGGCAGCGCCCGTTAAAACCCTGCTTTCGGGGCCCCCGAATGGAGCGGGAGACGGGGATCGAACCCGCGACCAACAGCTTGGAAGGCTGTGACTCTACCACTGAGTTACTCCCGCGAAAACAGCCTTTAGCCGCCAGCTTCCAGCTCGTTCTTGCCCGGTTTGGCCGCATCGGCCCAACTCGCTACCGCACTGGCTAGAAACTAAAAGCTAGCAGCTAGAAGCTGAATTTCTGGAGCTGATGACCGGGTTTGAACCGGTGACCTCTCCCTTACCAAGGGAGTGCTCTACCAACTGAGCTACATCAGCCCTTCTTTTGCAACCTGCGGGGCGTCGAACCGACCTCCCCATTCCCCTCGCGGCGAATCTTCTCCGCCTGACGGGCCAAGACGGTGCGCAATGCCAGTCCGCCGAGGACCACCAGCGGAAGCCACCGCAACTCCACCAGCCTATCGCCGACGAGGACCTTGCCCTCGCCTAGAGTAAACCAAACCAGCATCGCCAGGACCGCGTACAGCAGCAGAGCCAACCGAAACCGCCGGTCAAGATCCGAAACCGAGCCTGCTGAACTACCCAATCCGGCCGAATCCGGCACCGCGGAACTCGAATCCGCCGAAATCAAATCCGTCGAAGTCGAACCGGCGTTCCTCCGCCCCTCGCGCTTCTCCAGCTCTCGGCGCATTCCAGCCCCTCAAATCATGGTGCACAGGGGAGGATTCGAACCTCCGTAGCTCCAAGGAGCGGCAGATTTACAGTCTGCTGCCATTAACCGCTCGGCCACCTGTGCTCAACCTGCCTGCCTGCCGCGCCTCACCCACTTCAGCGCACAACCCCATCCGGAAAATCACCGGCTCACAGGAACATGCGTCTCAGCGGAATCGTCACCGAGGCCAAGCCCGGCGCCTGAAAAACTCTGGCGCCAGTAAAACTTTTTGCCGCTTCAACTCCGTATTCCACTTTCCTTCAGTGGAGCTGGCGAAGGGATTTGAACCCCCGACCCTCTGATTACAAATCAGATGCTCTACCAGCTGAGCTACGCCAGCCCATTCCACCCGGAAACCGCCCCGGAGACCCTAAAAAACGTACGGGCACACCACCACTTCGCCCGTACTACGGCACAGAAATCAAGGTTAGCACACCACCGCCAACGGAGCAAACCGGAGTGGAAGCCGGGGCCGGTTCCAGCGCTTCGCTCCAGAATTCGAGCTCTCCGCTTCAGGATAAGTTCTCCCTGTTTTGCTATGAAGCTGGAAAAACCCGGCAACTGGGGAGCCCGTGGTATGCTTTTTCTTGCATTTCGTCTAAATTTCGTCTATTCCCAGCAAACTCTACAAACTTTGTGCAAAAAAAATCATCCATCACTGTGCAAATGTACTCTCTGTCGGGTAGGATGTGTCTTCAATGTCGAAGCCTGTTGATTTTCGTCCCGTGATTCTTGCCGGAGGCAGTGGTACGCGCTTCTGGCCTCGCTCCCGCCGCGCCCATGCCAAGCAGGTTCTGGCGCTGGATGGCGAGCGCTCCATGATCCAGCAAACCGTCGAGCGGCTCAAGCCGCTGGCCACGCCGGAGAAGACCTGGGTCATCACCAACGAGTACCTGGCAGGCGAGATCGCCGACCAGTTAAAGGGTGTGCCCGCCAGCCAGATCGTGCAGGAGCCGGTGGCGCGCAACACCGCTCCGGCCTGCGGACTGGCCGCCTTCCTCATCGAGCGGCAAAATCCCGACGCGGTGCTGGGAGTCTTCCCCTCCGATCACGTGATCGCCGACGAGCCGCGCTTCCTCAAGGCGCTGCAAAGAGGCATCGCCGTGGCCTCGGCCGGCGACCACATCGTGGTTCTGGGCATTGAGCCCACGCGCGCCGAGACCGGTTACGGCTACATCGAGACCGGCGACTTCACCAAGGACGACGCCGCCCTCCACGTTCGCCGCTTCATCGAAAAACCCAACCAGAACCGCGCCGAGGAGTTCGTCGCCGCGGGCAACTACTACTGGAATGCGGGCATGTTCCTGTGGACGGCGCGCACGCTGGCCAACGCCGTCCGGGAGCACCTGCCGGAGACCGCCCCCCTGCTGGAGGCCATTGCCGCCGCGTACGGTACGCCCCAGTTCGAAGAGGTCTTCCGCACGGCCTACCCCAAGTGCGAGAACATTTCAGTCGATTACGCCGTGCTGGAGCCACGCTCAGCCAAGGGCGAGCACCTCTCCCGCCTCTACTGCATCCCGGCCGAATTTGCCTGGAACGATCTGGGCTCCTGGGCCTCGCTCTACGAGTACCAACTCGAAACCCGGCTGCGCGGAGACGGCGAGGGCAACGTGACCGAATCTCTGGGGCACATGGCTCTGGACGCCGCCAACAACTACGTCTACAGCCCGAAAAAGTTCGTAGCCATGGTGGGCGTCGAAAACCTGGTCATCGTGGACACCGAGGATGCGCTGCTGGTCGCGCACCGCGACCGCTCCCAGGATGTGGGCAAAATCGTCAAGGAGTTGGGGCTCGCGGGCCGCGACGAGTTGATCTGAGGCTTTCTGGAGCCACTCGATCAGAGGGAAGGGGGCGAGGTGCAATCCTGGCCGCTGGCAAAGTCCCCTCCTGCCTGCCGTTCGGGCTGATAGAATTTCCGCATGGAATCCATCCAGTACAACCTTCCGCAAAACCGCATTCCCCTTGCCTGGTATAACATCGTCGCCGATCTGCCCAAGCCGATGGCGCCCGTGCTGCATCCTGGAACGCTGCAGCCGATTGGACCGGAGGACCTGGCGCCGCTCTTTCCTATGAGCCTGATTCAGCAGGAGGTGAGCCGGGAGCGGGAGATTGAGATTCCCGGTCCGGTGCGGCAGGTCTACGCGCAGTGGCGGCCCGCGCCGCTCTTTCGTGCGCGGCGGCTGGAAAAGGCGCTGGATACACCCGCCAAAATCTACTACAAGTACGAGGGCGTGAGCCCGGCCGGCTCGCACAAGCCGAACACCGCCGTGCCGCAGGCCTATTACAACAAAATCGAAGGCACCAAGCGGCTTTCGACCGAGACCGGAGCCGGCCAGTGGGGGTCGTCGCTGGCCATGGCCTGTGCCTTCTTCGGCATCGAGTGCAAGGTTTACATGGTGCGCGTGAGCTACGACCAAAAGCCCTATCGCCGTGCGCTGATGGAGGCCTATGGCGCCTCGGTCACCTCCAGCCCGAGCATCGAAACCGAGTCGGGCCGCGCCATTCTGGCCGAGCACCCCGACACCAACGGCTCGCTGGGCATCGCCATCTCCGAGGCCGTCGAAGTAGCCGCCAAGGATCCCAACACAAAGTACGCGCTGGGCAGCGTGCTGAACCACGTGCTGCTGCACCAGACGGTGATCGGCCTGGAAACCATCGAGCAGATGGCGCTGGCTGGCGATGAACCGGATGTGATCCTGGCCTGCGCGGGCGGCGGATCGAACTTTGCCGGCCTGGCGATGCCCTACCTGGGCCGCAAGCTCAAGGGACAGAGTCAGGCGCGCGTGGTGGCCGTCGAGCCGTCGGCCTGCCCCAGCCTGACAAAAGGCCATTTCGCCTACGACTTCGGCGACACCGCGCACCTGACGCCGCTGATGAGAATGCACACGCTGGGCTCGACCTTCATTCCGCCGGGAATTCACGCCGGCGGGCTGCGCTACCACGGCATGGCCCCGCTGGTCTCGCACGTGATGGACCTGGGACTGGTGGAAGCCACCACCGTGCAGCAGTTGGACGCCTTCGCGGCCGGGATTCAATTTGCCCGCGCCGAGGGCATCATCCCTGCGCCGGAGGCCAACCACGCCGTCGCCGCCGCGATCCGCGAGGCCCTCCAGGCCAAGGAAGAGGGCAAGGAGCGGACAATTCTCTTTGTTTTGAGCGGTCACGGCCACTTCGACATGCAGTCCTACATCGCCTACCAGGCCGGAAAGCTGGAAAACTACGAGTATCCGGCCGAGGAAATCGCCATGGCGCTGGCCGGGCTGCCTTCGGTGAGTTGAGTTTTGCCGGTTTTTCGTGGAATCCCTGCTCTCAAAACCGAGAGCTGGAGCACACGCACCGGGCGATCAAGGTAGCGCGCAAACCGGAGAGAATGGCGCTCACGCCTGCTGGTTTTCCCAGTCAATGATCGCGCGCCGCAGACCGCGCACGGCGTTCGTCAGATAGACGGCGCCGGCCTGGCGCAGATCGCCGGGATAGAGCACTCGCTCTTGAACCCCAGCAGCAAAAACCTGATCTTGCTCCCCGCCGGGCAACGGCTGCTCTCCGGGGCGCAACTCCAGCAGATGGCGCCGGAAGACCCCGGCCAACAGACCGCACTCCACGGGCGGCGTAAACCATCGGCCGTCCTTTTCGATGAAAATGTTGCTGATAGCGCCTTCGGTGACCTCGCCGCGCAGGTTGAGAAACAGTACGTCGTCAAAGCCGGCCTCAGTGGCCGCCTTGAAGGCCGCCGCGTAGACCGGCCGGTGCGTGGTCTTGTGGAAGAGCATCCGGTCGCGCGGATCAGTGCGCTCAGCTGAAATGCGAATGCGGACGGGCTTTGCGGCTGGACTCACCGCACTCTCGGGCAGAATTTCGCTCTCGATCCGCAATCCGCCTTCGGGATCGAGCAGCAGGCGAACCTTGCGCGGGCCTGGTTTCGGCGGCTGGTGCGGCGACTGGCTTGGCTCCGGGCTCAGCTTTGGGCTCGGCTCTGGGCTTGCGAAGGTTGCGGCGTGGGCCATGAGCGCGGCCCGGACCTCGGCTCTGTCACAGGCGAATCCAAAGTAGCCGGCCGAATCCTCCAGCCGGTCGAGGTGCAACTCGAACAACGGAAAGCCCTCGCGCCAGAGCAGCGTCTCCACCAGCGAAAAGCGCTCTGGAAAGCGATTGGGCGGGCCGGTGAGAAATTCAGCCTTCAAGAGGCATTCGCGGAACTCGCTGGCCGCATCGGAGTCGGCGACGATGCCCCCTCCGACGCCCATCCGCCCAAACTGGAGGCCGCTTTGTCCGTCAAGTTCACCGCCGGGTTTCTCGCCTTCTCCGTTCGACTCCTCGCCTTTGCCGTTCAACGCCCTGCTTTGTCCCTCCAATTCTCCGCCTTTGCCGTTTAACTCCAGCGTCCGAATGGCCACGTTGAAGACCGTCCGCTCGCGCGAGAAGTAGCCGATGGCCCCGGTATAAACGCCCCTGGCTTCCGGCTCGACTTTGGCCGTCAGTTGCATGGCCCGCACCTTGGGCGCGCCGGTGATCGAGCCGCAGGGGAACAGCGCCCGGAAGATCTGCTGGAATCCAACCTCGGGGCGCACTTCGCCGGTGATGGTCGAGGTCATCTGCCAGAGGGTCGGGTAGCGCTCGACGGCGAAGAGGTTTTCGGCCCGGACGCTGCCGAAGCGGCACAGGCGGCCCAGATCGTTGCGCAGCAAATCGACGATCATCAGGTTTTCGCTGCGGTTTTTGGGGTCGTTGCGCAGCCACTCCGAGAGCTGGCGGTCTTCGCCGGTGGTGCGGCCGCGATGCGCGGTTCCTTTCATCGGACGGGTGGTGATGCGGCGCGTGGAGCCGTCGTCTTCCAACTGAAAAAACAGCTCGGGCGAGAAGGAGAGAATGCGGTGGTAGGGCTGGGCGTGCAGAAAGGCGCCGTACTCGACCGGCTGGCGGTTGCGCAACCGGGAGTAGAGCGCCGCTGGAGCGGCTGACGTCCGCACCCGCATGGGAACCGTGAAGTTGAGCTGATAAATCTCGCCCGCGCAAATCCACTCATGGATGGCCGCAATGCGTTCGGCATACTCGGCCTCCGAGAGGCCGAATTCGGCCTCCAGCAAAGCCTCGGGAGCGGGCTCTTCGTCGCGGCGGCCGGTCGCGAAGCGCTCCATTCCCGGTGGATCGCCGTCCACAAAGCCTCCTGTGCTGTGGTCGAAGCAATAGCAGCGCTCGTAAATGCCAAACCAGGCCAGCGGCACGCCGAATGGGCCGGGAGCGGGGCTGGGCCGCACGGCCGCAGTAGGTTCAAAGCAGCCGCCGCACTCGTAGGCGAAAAACCCCGCGGCAAAGCTGCCGGCCGCCACCGCGCCTTCGATTTCAGCAAAGAGGCGGGGAATCTCCGCGAGCTCATTGGCCGCAACAATACGCGCAGGCTGGGTAAAAAGCCGGGTCCAGGGCTCGGCGGCGCCGGGCTGGGCGCACTCCAGCAACACCGTAGCCGCCCTCTGCTCCACCAATTCGTACAACTCCACCGGAAGGGAGTGCCAGTGGTTCATGCGGCCTGTGGCTTGCCTTCTAATTTACCGTTAGCACAAAGTTGGCGGAGTGCGTTGTGGCGCTGACGCCGTTGTTGTACACCCCAGTGACGGTCACATTGTACGTCCCAGCTGGAGTCGCCGCGTTGGGGGACGGGCTGTGATTCAAGTAGTCGTAGCGCGGATTGCAGGCGGTCGTGCCCAGCAGGGTGACCAGGCCAACCAGCATCAGGAGCGAAAGTCGGCTGAGCCAGCGGCTGGCCGTCCCACGGACACCCCGGCGGCGGCGCGTTCCCCAGGCCAGTCCGCCCAGCCCCAGAGCACCGGGCAACAGAAACGCCCAGGCGATGGGACTGGGGCCATTACGCCGCTGATGAGCCGGCGAGGCCGAGGCCGTGGAAGCCGCCTGCGTTTGAATGGTCATCGTGCTGGTAAGCGCGGTCGTGGTGGTGCTCAGAATCTCCACATTCTCCGGAGTAAAGTTGCAAGAGGCATTATCGGGAAGGCCCGAGCAGGAGAGCGTGACGGTCGCCGGAGCCGTCAGCGAAGAAACAAACTCCTGGGAGGGGATGACGGAAACGATGGCCGTGCCCGTCTGACCGGGCGTGAGGGTATTCGCGGGAGTTGTGGCCGGCGTGAAATTTGAGACCCCCACCATAAATTCGCACTGCGAGTTAACGCTCACGGCAACCGGCGATGAGGTCGAGACCTGGTCGGCCGTGGTGCCGTCAAAGACCGCAGTCAGGCTGTGGCTACCCTCCGCCAGGGAGACCGTCGGGCTGGCCGTACCGGAGCTCAGAGCCACGGAGGCCAGTTGAATCTGACTGCTGCTGCCATTGAACTCGTCTTCGATGGTGACAGTGCCGGAGGAGACCGCATTTCCACCCGCGGTTACATTCACCGTAAGAGCTTGCGAGCAGCCGCTCAGCGTGCCTGCGGTCAGCGTCGTCGTCGTGGCCGTCTGCGCGTGCGCCGCGACCACGGTCAGCGCGGGCGTCAAGAGCGCGATTGTCAGTCCTGCAACCAGCTTGAGCCGCAGACCGCGGCAGTTTATGCCTCTCACGTGCACCTGCTCCAGAATTCAAAAATCGTGCGCCGCCCGTCTGCCGCAGCTCAGAACCCTATTGTATCCGGCGGGGGTGGGCCGGAGCCATTTCCGGATTTATCTGAATTTATCTTGGGACGCGGCCGGGGCTGCGGTTGAGCGAGATTGGTGTTCCTCAGGCGGCCGGAGAATCTACAATAGGGCACCATGATCGCTCACCTGCGCGGAAAGCTCATCCACAAACAGCCTGGCCAGGCCATCATCGAGGCGGCCGGGGTGGGCTATGACGTCACCATTTCGGTGCCCACCTTCACGGCGCTGCCCTCCGTGGGCGCCGAGGCCGCCCTGCACATCTATACCAAGGTCGCCGAGGACCAGATCGCCCTCTTCGGCTTTCTCGACCGCGAGGAAAAACGGCTCTTCGAGCGGCTGATTACCGTCTCGGGCGTCGGCCCCAAGCTGGCCGTCACGATTTTGAGCGGCCTTTCTTCGGAGCGGACGGTCCAGGCCATCCGCGGCCAGGACCACGCGCAACTGACGCGCATTCCCGGCGTGGGCAAGAAGCTGGCCGAGCGGCTGGTGGTTGAGCTCAAGGACAAACTGGACGATTTCGCCGTTGCGCCCGCGCCGTCGGCGGTGCGCGGACCAGCCGTCGACGATGTGCTCTCGGCGCTGGTCAACCTCGGCTACCAGCGCCCTGCCGCTGAAAAGGCCATCGAACAGGCCATCGCCAAGGACAAAGCTCTGGCCGCCGACTTCGATGGACTCTTCCGCGGCGCGTTGAAGGTGATCCGGTAACCACCTGCGGCGGGGCCAACTGGCACCTGCGGTGCGGCCGACTGCCTTCGGCGTGGATTCCGCGGAAGGGTACAGGCTTCAGCCCGTCCCCTTCAAATCCTGCAGATTTTAAAGAGCCTTGGGGTGGTCTTCGCGCTAAACTCCCCTTGTATGGTTCCCAAGCCCAAGCCAACGCTGCCCATAGCCGCCCACCTGCGCCCCGAGGGCCTCGCCTTTCTGCGCGCCCTGGCCCGCCACAACGACCGCGAGTGGTTCACGCCGCGCAAGGCCACCTTCGAGGCGGAGCTGAAGGAGCCGATGCTGGCCATCATCGCCAAGGTGACCGAGGAGATGGAGAGCTTCGCGCCCAGCTTTGTGCGCCCGCCGGAAAAGTGCCTCTTCAGGATCTATCGCGACACCCGCTTCAGCGCCAACAAACTGCCCTACAAAACCCACGTGGCGGCCTGGTGGTCGCACGAGGGGCTGGAGAAGACCTCCGGCGCGGGCTACTACTTCCACATCGACGCCAAGGAGGTGGTGGTCGCCGCCGGAGCCTGGATGCCGGAAAAGGAGCAACTGGCCGCCATTCGCCACTGGCTGCTGGAGCACCACCTTGAGTTCCGAAAAGTCTTGCAGACGGCTGCGATTCGGAAGACTTTTTCGGAATTCGAAGGCAATCCGCTGGTCCGTCCCCCGAAGGGCTTTCCCAAGGAGCACCCGGCGCTGGACCTGATCCGCTGCCGCCAGTGGGGGCTGAGCACGACTCTGCCCGCCGCGACGGCCCTGGAGGACGGCTTTGCCGCTACGCTGATTCGCCATTTCCGGCTGGCCGCGCCGGTGGTGGAGGCGCTGAACGCGCCCATCGCGGCGACCCTTGCGCCCAGGAAAAAGGTACTCTTCGGCCTGGATTGAGGCGCCGCGCGCGGCAGCCTGCGAAATGGGGTTTCACCTCCGGACGGCCCCGGCAAAACCGACTAAAACCGGAAAAACCCGGTGAAAATCGGCAAATTCAGGCAGAAATCGCACAAATCCCCAAGAAAATTGTGGAAATCGCGGTTTTTTCATTGACTTCTGCCGCCCGAAAGCCGCATTGTAACGAACGACAGGGTTCTCCGAACCCGCATGAATGCAGGGGTTTCGTGCAAGCGTTGCCTCGGTCGCACTCCCTCCATGCGGTTCGCACTTCGCGAAGGAAGCCCAGGCAACAGCGGCGCGCCCCAGGGCACGCCCCAAAGGAGAACACAGAATGGCTACTGGACTGACCAAGACTGCCCTGACTCGGCTTCTGGCCGAGAAACTGGAACTGACCAACAAGCAAGTCGCGGCCTTCCTGGACCTGCTGGCGGAGACCGCCGTCAAGGAAACCAAGAAGAACGGCGTCTTCGTAATCCCCGGCATCGGCCGCCTGGTCAAGGCGGAGCGCAAGGCGCGCGTCGGCCGCAACCCCCAGACCGGCGAGGCCATCAAGATCAAGGCCAAGACGGTGGTCAAGTTCCGCGTGGCCAAGGCCGCCAAGGACGTGATCGCCCCCGTCAAGGCCGCCTCCGCCAAGGCCGCCGCCAAGAAGTAGTCCCGCGCGCCGAGCGGGTTAGAAGCCGTCCCCCAAACTGCGGACGACAAAGAGGAGGAGCTTGCGGGCTCGTCCTCTTTGTCTTTTACGAAGATGGCGATCAGAGGGCCAGGAGGCCGGGTGCAAGATTGAACAGTATGCGGAATTGGGCCGTGGAAAACTCTTAAGGAATCTTCGAGGAAAGTCCTATGAAAAAGATCCTTGCCGTTCTTGCGACAATCTCGGCCGCTCTTCTGATGCTGCCGGCAAGTGGCGACGCGCAAACGCCGCAAAAGGCTCCCATATTCACAATCACAGGGCACCCAGGCGAAGCACAGATCCTTCAGATCAATGGAAAGTCGTATGTCGAAATTGAGGCGCTTGCGCTTTTGACTCAAGGAACCCTATCGTTCAAAACCAATCGGACGATTCTCACGCTTCCCTCATCAGGTTCAGAGGTGCAGGAACCCGCGCCCCAAGTTAAGGTGGGCTTCTCGACAGCTTTCATCCAGGCGGGCATCGAAGAGATGAGCTTGATCCGGGAATGGCGAATCGCTATCGTCAACGCGGTTGAGAATAACACTCCGGTGTCAGAAGAGTGGGTAGCCGGGCGGCAAAGGCTGGCAGACAAGAATCTGGCTCTCGCTTCGGCCGCTGTCTCCACGGACGACGATCGCAGCGCGTACCCGCTCCTCACGGCTGAATTCAACAGCATGCAAAAGCTGAGTGAAGCCTACCTCGCAATGCGCAAGCGGGCCGCGTTCATATCACCGGACACCTTCAACAACAGTTCTCTTGAAGAACAGGTTCTGAGTTGTGCGCGAGGCTTTGTAGCGATGGCGGAAAGCCATGAGTTTCAGGACCAGCCAGCCTGCCGCTAGATCCTGCCCTGAACAAATTTGGGTGCCCCACCCTCTCCGCTGTCATCCTGAGCGGAGCGCAGCGGAGTCGAAGGACCTGTTTCTTGCAACTTTGCAGCTGGGGTGGAAACCAGTGTCACATTCCAATGGGGCCGGATCAATCAAGCAGTGACCGTGTGCTGCGTGAGACGCAAACCCGCGCCTCACCCCATCTCATGAGGGTCGGGGGCGGTCTTCATGCTCTTGTAGTGGCGCACGTCGGTGCCCTGCACCCAGAAGATCACCTCTTCGGCAATGTCGGTGGCGTGGTCGGCGACGCGTTCCAGAGCCCGGGCGATCATCAGCGCGTTCAGGGCCTGCGGGGCCAGGTGGCTCTGCTCCTCCATGACGCCGGTCAAGGCTTTATAAGCGGCGCGGTTCATGGCGTCCACGGCGTCGTCCATGGTGAGCACCGTGCGCGCCAGCACGGCGTCGGCCTCGATGAACGATTGCAGGCTCTTGCGCACCATCTCGGAGGCCAGTGAGGCCATGCGCGGAATATCGACCGGCAGCTCCACCGCGCCCATCTGCTCCATGCTGCGCACCCGGTCGCTGATGGCCTTGGCCGCGTCGCCCACGCGCTCGAGATCGGCGTTGATCTTGATGACGCTCAAAATAAAGCGCAAATCGATGGCCATGGGCTGCTCCATCGCCAGCAGATCGAGGGCCGCCTGGTCGATGTCGCGCTCCATCCGGTTGATGGCGATTTCGCTGCGGCTGACCAGGTCGCAAATCGACAGATCGCGCACGCGGTAGGCCTCGATGGCGCGCTGAATGGCCTGCTCGGCCAGACCGGCCATCACCAGCAGTTGCTCCTTCAGTTCGTCGAGGCTTTGTTGAAAGCGTATGCGCGTCATCCGAACCTGCCCGTAATGTAGTCTTCGGTGCGTTTGTCGCTGGGATTTGTGAAGATCTTGTGCGTCGAGTCGAATTCGACCATGCGGCCATTCAAAAAGAAGCCGGTGTTTTCGGCCACGCGGGCGGCCTGCTGCATGTTGTGAGTCACGATCACAATCGTATACTGCGACTTCAACTGGAAGATCAGATCCTCGATCTTCGAGGTGGAGACCGGGTCCAGGGCCGAGGCCGGCTCGTCCATCAGCAGCACCTCGGGATCGACGGCCAGGGCGCGCGCAATGCACAAACGCTGCTGCTGGCCGCCCGAGAGGCTGGCACCGGATTTCTTGCGCAGATCGTCCTTCACCTCGTCCCACAGCGCCGAGTTTTTCAGCGACTTCTCGACAATTTCGTCCAGTTCGTGCCGGTTGCTGTAGCCGTTCAGTTTGAGCCCCGCGGCCACGTTGTCGTAGATCGACATGGTGGGAAAGGGATTGGGCCGCTGGAAGACCATGCCCACGCGGCGGCGAATCTCGACCGGCTTGGCGTCTTCGTAGATGTCCAGATCGCCGATGCGCACCGTGCCGGTGACGCGCGCGATGGGGTTGGTCTCGTGCATGCGGTTGATGCAGCGCACAAAAGTGCTCTTGCCGCAGCCCGAGGGGCCAATCAGCGCCGTGGCGTGGTTGGCCGGGATCTTCAGATTGATCTCCTGCAGCGTGTGATTGGTTCCGTACCACGCGTTCAGGTTGGTTACCTCGATGCCGACGCCCACTTTAGCTTGCCCCTTTCAAAACACCGCGGCTGGTCACGTAGCGCACCAGTGAGACCGCCAGCACAATCAGCACAATCAAGACCAGCGCTCCGGCCCACGCCAGCCGGTGCCAATCCTCATAGGGTGAGATTGCGTACACATAAATCTGCAACGGAAGAGCGGCGATGGGCTGGTTGAGGTTCGAGCTCCAGAACGCATTGCCGAAGGCGGTGAAGATCAGCGGCGCCGTTTCGCCGGCCACGCGCGCAAAGGCCAGCATGCAGCCGGTGATAATGCCCGGCGAGGCGGTTTTTACGGTGATGGCCAGCACCGACCGCCAGTTGGGCACACCCAGGGCCAGGGCCGCCTCGCGGACGGCGTTCGGCACCATGAGGAGCATCTCCTCGGTGGTGCGGCAGATGGTGGGGATCATCATGATGCCCAGCGCCACGCCACCGGAAAAGGCGGAAAAATGCCCCTGCGGCACCACCACCAGCGAGTAGGCAGCAATGCCCATCACGATCGAGGGAACCCCATTCAGCACATCGGCGGTAAAGCGGACCGCGTTGGCCAGCTTGGTGCCGCGGCCGAACTCGGCCAGGAAGATTCCGCCGCCGATGCCGATGGGAACGCCGATCAGACTGCCCAGCCCCAGCAGCATCGCCGATCCGCCGATGGCGTTGGCCATGCCGCCGCCCGACTCGCCCACCGGCTTGGGAATCTGCGTGAAAAAGTCCAGGTTCAGGGAACTGGCGCCCTTGTAGACGAGATAGACGAAGATGGCCACCAGCGGCGCCACCACCAGCACGGTCGCCAGCACCGCCAGGCCAGTCACCGCGTGATCGGTCAGCGTCCGCATTCGCACCCGCAGCTTGTGTTCAGTCTTCAGCTTGCCTTCTCCTGAAAACAGCTTTTAGCTCTTAGCTCTTAGCTTTTAGCTAAAGGCTAGCGGCTAAGAGTTGGAAGCAAAATCAGATTCCTGCCGCGCTCGAACAGCCGCTTGCAAATCTTCCCTTCGCCGCTGCCCGCTCCCAGCTTTTAGCATTCTGCCAGAAGCTAAAAGCTAAGAGCTAAAGGCTAAAAGCTAAAAGCTGCTTTTAGTGCGTCGACGACGGTGCGCCGCGCGTCACCATCCAGACCAGCAGCCGGGCAAAGGCATTCACGATGATGGTCACAATAAACAGCGCCAGCCCGATTTCCATCAGCGCGCTCAGGTGCAGATCGCCCGAGGCTTCGGCAAACTGGTTGGCGATCACCGAGGCCATGGTGCTGCCGTTAGCCAACAGCGAACGGTGAATCTCCGAACTGTTGCCGATGACCATGGTCACCGCCATGGTCTCCCCCAGGGCGCGCCCCAGGCCCAGGATCACCGCGCCCACAATGCCGATGCGCGCATTGCGCAGGACGCCCATCCGGATCATCTCCCAGCGCGTGGCGCCCAGGGCCAGCACCGCCTCGCGCTGCGAATGCGGCACGGCCAACATCACCTCGCGAGTCAGCGAAGAGACAATGGGCAGAATCATGATGGCCAGAATCACGCCCGCCGCCAAAAATCCCAGGCCGGTGGGGTTGTCGTCACCGAAAAATCCCGTCCAGCCGAGGCCCTTGATCAGCCAGGGATTCACATGCTCCCGGAGCAGCGGCACCAGCACGAAGACCGCCCACAAGCCATAGATTACGCTGGGGATGGCCGCCAGCAACTCGGTGGTGAAGGCCAAGGGAGCGCGCAGCCACCGGGGGCACATTTCAGTTAAAAACACCGCTATGCCGATGGCCAGCGGCACCGCCATCAGCAGCGCCAGAAAGGACGAGACCAGCGTTCCATAGAGAAACGGCAGGGCGCTGAAATGCCCGTTCACCGGATCCCAGTACATCGGCTGGCCGGTGTAGGTGTCGAGGTACGCCTTATAGAAAAAATCCAGCCCGAACTGGCCCCAGGCCATCTTCGAGCGCAGCACCAGTTCGGTGGCGATCAGCGCCACAATGCCGAAGATGCTCAGGGCGCACAGCACCATCAGCCCGTGGAAGCCGCGATCCGCCATCGCCGAATTGCCGCGCGAGAGCAGAAAGGCACGAATCGCCGAAATCTCGCGCGAAACTGCCTTTGCCGGCCGCTTCTCTTCTGGAGAGCCGGGCGCGGGCAGAAGCTGAGATTGATGGATGCGAATCTCGGGCACTTGGGCTATCACCATAATCAGGCTACCGGGCCAAGATGAATAGAAGGTTACAACGCCGCAAAATCAAGCGCATAGAACGGGGAGTTCCCCAGGGCCAGCAGCCCCCGCCAGCATGAGCCAAGGCCGGCTGAAAAAGCCGAAAAACGCGGTGCACGGCCTGCCATTCGGCGAAAAAACCAAGCGAGGAAGGGAAAATGCCGCTCCAAAGCAAAGAATCTTCTCCGCGCTTAATGTTACAGTGAAGTTTCGCACCCCATGTTTGCCACCTCCCAGCACGCGCACTTCATCGGCATCGGCGGCATCGGCATGAGCGGCATTGCCGAGATTCTGCTCAACCTTGAAATGAAGGTCTCGGGCTCGGATCTGCGCCGCGGGCCGGTGACCGACCGGCTGGCCCGGATGGGCGCCACCATTTACGAGGGCCACAAGGCCAGTAATGTGGCCGGGGCTACGGTGGTGGTCGCCAGCTCGGCCGTTCCCGCCACCAATCCGGAAGTAGTCGAGGCGCACGATCGCAAGATTCCCGTTATTCAGCGCGCCGAGATGCTGGCCGAGCTGATGCGCCTGAAGTACTCGATCGCCATTGCCGGAATGCACGGCAAAACAACGACGACTTCCATGGTGGCCTCGGTGCTGGCGGCCGGCGGCCTGGACCCCACAGTTGTGGTGGGCGGCCGTGTGGACTCTCTGGGCTCGAATGCCAAGCTGGGCAGCTCGCAGTACATGGTGGTCGAGGCCGACGAGAGCGACCGCTCCTTTCTCAAGCTCTCGCCCATTCTGGCCGTGGTCACCAATCTCGACCGCGAGCACATGGACTGCTACCGGGACATGGCCGATGTCGAAGAGGCCTTTCTGGCCTTCATGGACAAGGTGCCGTTTTACGGCGCGGTCACCGCCTGCGTGGACAATCCGCTGCTCAGGGAGATTCTGCCCCGCGCGCAGCGGCGCGTCTTCACCTACGGGGTGGCGGACAAGGCCGACTACCGGCTGGAGTTTCTCGCTTCCGGCCAGGGCAGCCTCTCGTCCTCCGAGAGCTGCTTTGCGCACTTTCAGGTGAGGACCGCCAGCGAACTGCTGGGGCCCTTCGAGTTGCGCGTTCCGGGGCGGCACAATGTGCTCAACGCCACCGCCGCGGTGGCCATCGCCCACCAGCTTGAGGTCTCCGCCGGGCAGATCGCCGAGGGGCTTCAGCGCTTCAGCGGCGTAGACCGGCGCTTTCAGCGGCGCGGCCAGGTCGGCGGCGTCACCGTGGTGGACGACTACGGCCACCATCCCACCGAGGTTCGCGCCACCCTGGCCGCCGCCCGCCAGTGCGCCCATCGGCGCATTCACGTCGTCTTCCAGCCCCACCGCTACTCCCGCACCCTTGATCTTCTGGAGGAGTTTCGCGGCGCGTTTACTGACGCCGACACCGTGATCGTGCTGCCGATCTACGCCGCCAGCGAGGATCCCATCCCCGGCGTCACGGCCGAGCGGCTCGCCCGCCGCATCGAGGGGCCGCAGGTACAGTTTGCGCCGGATTTCGCCTCTGCCGTGGCCGCCGTCGCCGCCCAAGCCAAAGAAGGCGACCTGATCCTCACCCTGGGAGCCGGCAACGTCAGCCAGTTGGCTCCGCAGATTCTGACGGCGCTCGGATCGAAGTAGCTCTCTGACCGCTCGTCCTTGTGTCGACAAATAGGTGCGGGGGTGATGGGGACGGGTGTGGTCGCCCCAAATCCCGCTTTTGGGAGCTGGGACAGGACCGGCTGCGGACTTGGCTGCTGATACCGCCGGCTTCAGCAGCCAAGTCCTGGGGAAGCCGCTCTAGAACACACCGGCCAGGCAGGCTTCAAAGGGGCGCAGTTGAGCCTCGATCGTGCCGACGCCGCACTCGGCCAGCACCACCGGCGACAGCGTGATCACCGGGCAGTGCGCATAGGCCAGTATCTTGTAGACGACGCCGGCGCGGGTAATGGCGGCAAACCGGGAGGCGCCGTGCGCGCCCAGCACAATCAGGTTGGCCCGCTGAGACCGGCTCTGGTAGAGCAGTTCCTCGGTTCGATCGCCCACCACGGCCCTGATTCGAAGATTGATTTTGTTCCGCAAACGGGGCGGCACCAGCGAGGGCAGTTCCGCCGCAATCTCGCCGATGGTGCGGCCAGCGAGAACCTCGTCGCATTCCTGCGGCGGGAGGACGTACTGCAGGATCAGATGGGCGTTGAATTGGGCGGCCAGCTCGGCGGCAAACTCCGCCACCACGCGGCTGGACTCGTGCGCGTCCACCGAGCAGAGGATCGTGTAGATGGCGCAGTTGCGATAGGAGTTCTCCGCCACCTCAGGGCCGACCACGTTCACCGGCACACTGGCGTTGCGCAGCACGGCCTCGGTCGTCGCGCTCACCAGCAGCTTGCCGATGGGCCCGGGAGCGTGCGCGCCCATGATGACTTGGTCGATCTTCTGCTCGCGCAGGTAGGAGAGAATCTGCTCGGCGGCTGCACCGGGGCGAACCACGATCTTGCAGTGCAGGCCGAGATTGCTGGCGCGCTGGGCGAGAGGTTCAAAGCATTGTTTTTCGGCGCGGGCGCGGGCGTAATCGCAGCAACTGATTCCGAGGCCTTGCGGCGCCTTCGCGTCGGAACTGTCGTAGGCGTGAAAAATGATCAGATCTGAACCAAATTTGGCGGCTTCGGCCAGAGCAACGGCAAAGGCCTTTTCATTGACGGGCAATTCGGAAGCAAAAAGAATGGTGGCCGGCTTGCTCCAACCTGGCTTGATGGCGGCGAACATGGAAACCCCCTGAGCTGAAACTTCCTGGTTATGAATGCCTGACGGTAAAGAACGCCTGATTTGAATTCAGAATGAGACTCCAGGCGGGAAGGAGAAACTACCGGAAGAACACCATGCAACGACAGCAACGGTGCCGATGACGGTGAGGGTTTTGGCGCGACGGACGCAGGACTGGGCCACCACAAATGAACAAGGGCTAAAGCCTCCATGGTTTAGACTTATCGCTCTCTCTGAACTCTTCGCCGGCCGCACATCTTCAATGCCGCGGCGGAGAGAGGTTAAAAAGGCCCCTAGTCTGGTCTGTTATCAGGAACATAATCTGTGTCGGCCATCACAAACGCATGTGACAACAGAATTTCCCTTATTTTTCCCCCATCACCGCTCCCTTTTCCCTCATACTGCGTCCTTTTTCTCCTGATGCTGGGCACTTTTCTCCCTGCGCTGCTCCGCCGCGGTGCCGAAAAGTGCTCTTCGCTAACTTGTCCAAAATGGGAAACTGCCGCAAAGGCCGATCGCGGCCAACCCCCTGGGCAGGAAGACGCGGCCGCCAGGCTGAGTTTTTCTCGTCGCCGTTCTGCGTAGTGGACAGCCAGTGGATTCTCGGGGGTATGATGCACGTATGTTTTTTGATCGCAACCGAGTTTCGTTGTTGGCGGCCTGGCTTGTTCTGGTGGCCGGGGCAGTTCTATTGGCCGGGGAAGCGTGGGCGGAAGATGCAAGCCTGTCCGCACCTGCCAGCCTCTCTTCCGCTCAGATTGTGGAGCAGATGCAGCGCCATAACCAGGCGCGGGCCGAGGATATGAAGCATTACCAGTCCGTGCGCCATTACCAGGTGGAGTACCGGGGTTTTCCCCACAAATTTGCGGCCAGCATGGACGTCGAGGTCAACTACGACGCCAAGTCGGGGAAGAGCTTTCGCTTCCTGGCCCAGAGCGGCTCCAAGGGGCTTTGCGAGAAGGTGTTGAAGCGCGCGGTGGAAAGCGAACGAGAGGCCCAGCAGGACAAGGGGGCGACGGCGCTGACGCCGGAAAATTACCGCTTTCAACTGGCCGGAAGCGAAAGCCTGAGAGGCCGGCCGACTTATATTCTGGCCGTGGAGCCGCGCGTAAAAAGCAAGTTTCTCTATCAGGGCAAAATCTGGGTGGATGCGGCGGATTTCGCGCTGGCAAAGATCGAGGCGGAGCCGGCGAGGAACCCCTCGTTCTGGATTTCGCGGACGCTCATCCGGCAAACCTATGCCAAGACAGGTGATTTCTGGCTGCCGGAGCAGAACCGGAGCGAGACCAAGGTGCGGATTGGCGGCACGGCGGTCTTCACCATCGACTACGGAAGCTACCAGATCGCATCGAACGCGTCGCATTGACGAGCGCGGCCGGCGGGCGGAGCCCACGAACGGGGACAGAGGGACGCAGGCCGAGACAATTTGGCCTGTGCCGCTAGAGCGGTTCTCCAGTTAATGTGGAGTTTTAAGAATCGTGTAAGGTGGCTTTTTCTTGAGGAAAAAGCCACTCAGCGGCAGTGGTTTCCCTCCATAGCAACTGGAGAACCGCTCTACCGCCAACCAGCAAAGTCGGCGCAAAATGCAATGGAGCGGCAGCCCACGGTGCTTGGGCTTCTGCCGCTCCCGTCCGACCCGCGCCTGCTGTGTTACCGTTGCAATATTGTGTCCCTGAGCCGGAGGTTTTTTTCGACCGCCGGGCCGAAGCTCTGCCGGACGGTCTTCCCAGCACGGAAGACGGCCGGAGATTCCAGCCGCACACGCGCGATCTGGCCGTGATCTGCCGGATTGAATGAACGGCGCGGCGGAACTCGGGGGATGGCGAGCGTAGACCCAAAATGTCCCAGAAGCCGGAATTGACATTGTTCCCTCTTGACCCGAGCCCGGCTCCCGCGCCTGAGGCCGGATCCGGCTCTGTGTCTGGGGCAGCATCGGGCTCCGCGCCCGGCATTGAGCCCGCTTCCGCGCCTGGCTTCCAGCCACGGCGCACCCCGCGGCGGATTCCTCGCTGGCTGGAGCGCGCCGAGCTGTTTTTGCGCGTCTTGCTGAGGATGTACATTGGCGTGGCGGTCTGCTATGTGCCGTGGTCCAGGAGCTTTTGGGACCAGAACCCCCTGTTTGCACACTTCCCCCTGCTCGGCGCTTTTGCGGCCCACGGAGCGGTGCGCGGCCTGGTGTCGGGACTGGGGCTTTTGAATCTGTGGATTGCGTTTCACGACGCGCTCCGCCGCCGGGACGGATAATAGATGAGCGACGAAAAAGAAGAAACAGGGACCAGGGAACAGGGAATAGGGAATAGGGAAGAGAAATCAGGGAGCGGGGAGCAGGGGGCAAGCCAGCCTCCCGCCGATCTCCCCGCGGTCGTGGGCGCCTCCAGCGCTTCGCCGGCCCCGGAAGCAAGCTCGGAAAACCTCGCGGCGCAGGCCGCGGCCCCTAATTCGTGTTCCCCTGTCGCTACTCCCGGTTCTGCCGTCATTCCCGGTAACGGGTCGCCTCCGCCGCTAGAGAATGCGCCGCTGGCCTATGAGAACCCGAACTTTCTCAGCAGCTCCGACGGGCGGCTGATCCGCATTGTCTCCGAGTACATGGAGCCCCTGGCGCGCTTCCGGCGGGAACGGATTCAGGACACGGTGGTCTTCTTCGGCTCGGCGCGCTTTCACGGGCGCGAGGAGGCCGACCATGCCCTGGAGCTGCTGGAAAACACCGGCTCGACGCAGCCCGCTCCCAGCGAGGAGCAGCCGGCCAAGGCGCCGGAGATCGCCTCTGGCAAGGCTACGGGTTTGCAGCTCAAGCGGGCCGTGGCGGCCGTCGAGATGGCCCGCTATTACGAGGACGCACGGCGGCTGGCGCACCTTCTGACCGATTGGGCCAAGCGGATTCCCTCGCGGCGGCACCGGTTCGTGGTCACCTCGGGCGGCGGGCCGGGCATTATGGAGGCGGCCAACCGGGGCGCGCACGAAGCCGGCGGCAAGACCATCGGGCTGAACATCCGGCTGCCCTTCGAGCAGCGGCCCAACCCCTACATCACGCCCTCGCTGAACTTCGAGTTCCACTACTTTTTCATGCGCAAGCTGTGGTTCGCCTACCTGTCCAAGGCGCTGGTGGTCTTTCCCGGCGGCTTCGGAACCCTGGACGAGATGTTCGAGATTCTGACCCTGGCGCAGACCCGCAAGCTGGCCAAGAAGATCACCGTGGTCGTCTACGGCTCGGAGTATTGGAAGAAGGTCTTCAACCTGGGCGTGCTGGTGGACACCGGGGCCATCTCACCCAAGGACCTGGAGCTGTTTCAGTTTGCCGACACGCCGGAACAGGCCTTCGAACTGCTGCGGCAGGGGCTGACGGAGAACTACCTGGCGGTCGAGGCCGTCAAGGGCGCGCCCCCGGAGAGCCTGCCGACGCCGCTTGGCCGGGAACTGATGGCCGGCTGGAGCCTGGAGGATTTTCTGGGGCCGGAGCTGGCGAAAACCAGCAAATAGAGATTTTCGCCCACCACGCCAAGAGGATTTCCTCGCCCCGCGTCCAGAATTTCTTGCAATTGCCGGGAGATTTTTCCCGATTGCACGTTACCTCCTTGATTCTCGGGCGAATTGAAGGCAGATTCGCGCTATGTTAACCCTCCTTTTATCTTCGGCATAGGATACTAGCTTCAGATTCCAACTTGTCAGCGGAATTGAGGAGCAGAAATGGCCCGCTCGACCATCTCATACCTGTGGCGCGACAAGAAGGCCTCGCAGGGCTTCCGGTGTGGCGTCTCGTTGCACAGCCACACCAACCAGTCGAAAGAAACGCTGGATTTTCTGGCGAATCTGGGCAATCAGTACCCGCTAACCCGTCCCCTGCTCACGCGGCTGGAGCAGCGCTCGGAGCGAATGCACGGGCTGCGCATCGACTACGCGGCCAGCTACTGGACGCCGCCGATGACGCCCAAGCTGGCCTTCGACCTGGAAGGCCGCCAGATTGAGAAACTGGAACTCGGGCCGATGGTCTCCATCACCGACCACGACAGCATCACGGCGCCGATGCTGCTGCGCACCGTTCCCAGCGCGCGGCAGATTCCGGTTTCGGTGGAGTGGACGGCGCCCTATAACGGGCAGTCCTTTCACCTGGGGGTGCATAACCTGCCCAGCGCCCGAGCCACGGAGTGGATGGAGACGCTGGCCGATTTCACCGCCCACCCCAGCGACACAAGGCTGACCGAGATTCTGCGGGCGCTCGACGCGGAGCCCAATGTGCTGGTGGTCTTCAACCACCCATTATGGGATCTGTATTTGGTCGGCAAGGAGAAGTATGAGTTCCTGGTTGGCCAGTTTCTCCAAAAGAATGGCAATTATTTGCATGCGATGGAGTTGAACGGGCTGCGCAACTGGGGTGAGAACCGGGCGGTGGGGCAATTGGCCGAGCGGTGGAATATGCTGTTGATCTCGGGCGGCGACCGGCACGGCGTGGAAGCGAACGCCAACATCAACCTGACCAATGCGGCCAGCTTTACCGAGTTTGTGCACGAGGTGCGGCGGCAAAAGAGGAGCGATGTGCTCTTCATGCCCCAGTACGCCGAGCCGTGGAAGCACCGCCTGCTGCAATCGACCCTCGACGCGATCCGCCACTACCCGGAGTTTCCGCAGGGCTCACGCACCTGGGACGAGCGCGTCTACCATCCAGACGCGAATGGTGTGGCGCGGCCGCTGAGCCAACTGTGGCCGGGCGGAGCGCCGCCCAGGGCGATGAGCATTGGGATTGGACTGGTGCAACTGATGGGCGCGGGCCTGGTTTCGGGCGGATTGCGCATGGCCTGGAGCGAGTCGCGCCAGTTGCGCCTGGCCATGGGCGAGTATGACAGTTGAGAGTTTTGCCGGTTTGAAAGAGCATGATCCGGCAGGCGGCGAACAGCTTGCAACCGAAAAGCTTACGGCTTGGAAAGGGCGCGTGTGGCAGGCGATCTGAAGGAACTGCATGAACGGTAGAATGCCGCGCGTGGCCTACTTCCCCGACTCATTCCATGAGGTGAACGGGGTGGCGCACACCAGCCGCCACTTCGAGGCCTTTGCGCGAAGGCGGGGTCTGCCCTTCCTGTGCGTCCGCGCGGGAGAACGCGCCCAGGCCATCATCGAGGACGGCAGCGTGAGCACGCTGGAGCTGCCGCGCGGCTTTCTTTCCTTTGCCCTGGAAAAAGACCTGCGCTTCGATCCGGCCTTTCTGCGCCATATTCCGCTCATCGGCGAGGTGCTGGAGCGCTTCAAGCCCGACCTGATTCACATCACTGGCCCCAGCGAGGTGGGAATACTGGGCGCGGGACTGGCTCACCACCTGGGGTTGCCGCTGGCCGCCAGTTGGCACACCAACGTGCACGAGTACGCGGCGCGGCGGTCGGGCTGGTTTCTGCGCCTGCTGCCGAAGCGGCAATCGGCGGCGACAGGGCAGAAGATCGAGGACCTGGCCCTGGCCGCGGCGGCCCGGTTTTACTCCGTGGCCCGCGTCCTGTTTGCGCCCAACCCGGAGTTGTGCGCGCTGCTGGAGCGGAGCACGGGCCGAAGCTGCTACCTGATGCCGCGCGGCGTCGACGCGGAGCTCTTCCATCCCGCCAAACGCACGCGGCTGCCCGAGGACCGCGAATTCATCCTGGGTTTTGTGGGCCGCCTTTCGGTTGAGAAGAACGTCGCTTTGCTGGCGCAGGTGCAGGAGGAGCTGGAGCGGATGGGGCTGACGAACTTCCGCTTCCTGATCGTGGGCCACGGCGGCCTCGATGGCTGGCTGCGGGAACGGCTGCCGCGCGCCGAGTTTACCGGAGTGCTGAAGGGCGAGGCGCTTTCGGCGGCTTACGCAAATATGGACCTGTTCGTCTTCCCCTCGCACACCGACACCTTCGGCAACGTGGTTCTGGAGGCCCTGGCCAGCGGGGTTCCGGCCATCGTCACCCCCGACGGCGGCCCGCGAACCATTGTCCGCGACGGCCAGACCGGGCGGATTGTCCGCGATGAGGAGTTCGCCGCCGCAGGCGCCGGAGTCTTGGCCGACCCGGCGCGCCACGCCCGGATGCGGCAGACGGCGCGGGCCTATGCGCTCACCGCCAGTTGGGACGCGGTTTTTGAAGGCGTCTACGCGGCCTACGAGACGCTGCTGGCACCCTCGGAGCAGGTGACGTCAGCCGGATAAGATTCCGCGCTAACGCTCCGGCCGCGCCCGGTAGCCAAGAATCCACTTACGCTGCTCCTCTGTATCGGGAACCGGGCGGCCGCGGGCGGATTTAATGGCGGCCAGGGCCGCCGCCGGCTCCCAGCCAAACTCGATCAGCGCACAGGCAGCTGTGACGGTGCTCCGGCCGATGCTTCCCAGGCAATGCACACCGATCTGTTCCCCGGCGCGCAGGCGGTCGGCCAGCCCGGAGACGAAGGCCCGGAATGCGCCTCGGTCGGGCGGGGTGCTGTGGTCGGGAAGGGGGTGGGAGAGAAATTGCAGGTCCAATTGCTTTGCCAGTTGGCCTTCTTTCGCCAGATCGTAGCCGCACGCCTCCTCCTCTTCCAGCAGCGAAACCAGGGTCTGGATGCCGCTGTGCCTGATGGCGAGCAAATCGTCGCGCAGCCGGCGGCCGCCCTGCGGACAGAGCACAATGGCCAGCGCCGGGGGCGGATAGCGGGAGATCCAGAAGATGGATTGCCGGAATGGGCTGGGCATATAGCGGTTCTCCAGTTGCTATAGAGGGAAACCACTGCAGTTAAGTGGCTTTTTCCTCAAAAAAAGCCACCTTACACGATTCTCGAAACTCCACATTAACTGGAGAACCGCTCTAGTGCTCAGACTCCAATGAAGCTTTCGAGGCGGTCGCGGACGCTGGGAATGGCCTGCGGCCAGCCTCGGCTCAGCTCCGCGCCGTCTTCGATCAGCGGAATCAGCTTGTCGAACTCCGGTCCGGAGTGAGCGCCGGTCAAAGCGATGCGCACCGGGTGAAAAAGCTCCTTGCCTTTGACGCCGGTGGAAGCCTTGATCTCGTTCATCCAGGCTTTGAAAACCTGTGGCGTCACCGGGCCGGTGTGGGCGCGAACGCGGCCGGTGAGCCCAGCGAGCACTGTGCGGGCAGAATCGGCGGCAAGAATGGCGGCGTTCTCTTCGCCAGCGCGGGCCACTTCGGGGTCGAAGCCGAAGACTGGCGCGGCCTTCGATGGAAGCTGGTCGAGGTGATCGACGGCGGGAACAAGAAGGGCCAGCAGGCGGGCAAACCAGTTTCTTTCTGGTTCTGGACAAGTGTCGCGGGTTGGCAACCTGTCCGCAAAGTAGCCCCAGGCCAGCACCGCCAGCCGCTCCATGGCCGCGAGCTTCAGATAGTGGCGATTGAGCCAGTTGAGCTTGTCGAAGTCGAAGATGGCCGGGCTCGGGGTGACGCGCTCCAAGGAGAAGGCCTGCGTCAGCTCGTCCAGGGTAAAGGTCTCGGTCTTGCCGTCCTCCGCGCCCCAGCCGAGCAGGGCCAGGTAGTTGACCAGCGCCTCGGGCAGGTAGCCCATCTGGCGAAAGGTGGAAATCGAGGTGGCCCCGTGGCGCTTGGAGAGGCGCTCGCGGTCGGCTCCTAAAATCGTGGAGAGGTGAGCAAACTCCGGCACCGGCCAGCCGAAGGCCTGGTAAATGGCCACCTGCTTGGGGGTGTTCGAGATGTGGTCGTCGCCGCGGATGACGTGGGTGATTTGCATCAGCGCGTCGTCGACGGTGACCACGTAGTTGTAGACCGGGACGCCACCAAAGCCGGAGCCAACCTCGAAAACAGAGAGGCCGCCCGCGCCGCCCATGGCCGAGCGGACCAGGATGGGGTCCGAGACCGACTCGGCGGCAAACTCGACCTCGCCGCGGACCAGATCGTGGAAGCGCAGCGGCTCCGCGCCGATCTTGAGCCGGACGGCGAAGGGCCTGCCCGCGGCCAGGTTTTTCTCGATCTCCTCCGGCGGCAGAGCCCGGCAGCGGCCGGAGTAGACCTGCGGACGGTGCTCGGCGGCGGCCAGTTTGCGCTCGGCTTCCAGCTCCTCCGGGGTGCAGAAGCAGCGGTAGGCCTTGCCCTCGGCCAGCAGGCGCTCGGTGTGCTCAGCGTAGATTTGCAGCCGTTCGGACTGGCGATAGGGGCCGAAATCGCCCTTTTCTTCGCCCTTTTCAGCCTCGGAAAGCCCGCCCGCCCGGCAAGGACCGGCGGGGCCTTCGTCCCAGTCCAGGCCCAGCCAGCGCAGATCCTCGATGAGCTGAGCCTCATAGCGTGCCTCGGAGCGTTCCAGGTCGGTGTCCTCGATGCGGAGGATGAACTGGCCGCCGTGGCGACGGGCAAAGAGCCAGTTGTAGAGCGCGGTGCGGGCATTGCCCACATGAAGCAGGCCAGTGGGCGAAGGAGCAAAGCGGACGCGGGGAGTGGTAGTGGTCACAGTTTCGATGATAGACGGTGAGGGATGTGAGGGGTGAGGAGCAGCTTCAAATCCGCGCCGATGAAAAATGCTCCCAGCCGTGGGGTTCGAGGGGCTGAGGGCCCTGCGAAGTGAGCAGCGTCAAAGCTGGCTGGCCGCGCCGGAGCTTCACAATGCGGCCGATTCTCGTGATTTTGACGCCGGCGATCGAGCGGGGCAGGCGGGCTGAGGCCGGAGCGGTGAAGACGAGTTCGTAGTCCTCGCCGCCGTGGAGGGCCTGGTCGAGGGTTGCGGCCGGGTGGGTGGGCACGAGAGCCGCATCAACCTCGGCGGCCACGCCGGACTCCTGGCAGAGGTGAGCCAGATCGGTCGAGAGGCCGTCGCTCACGTCGAGTGCGGCCGAGGCCAGGCCGTGCCGTTGCAGCCAGAGGCCCTGACGGACGCGCGGCTGGGGGTAGAGGTGCGGGGCAAGCTCGGCTTCCAGCTTTTTGGGGATGCGCGGCGGATTGGGGCGGCCGGGTCGGGCTTCGGCTCCGCAACAAGAAGCGTTGGCGGGGGAATTGCCCGTAGATTTTCCCTCAGAGGCTAAAGTCCCCAGTTGTTCCATCGCATTGATGTACGGGCTAAAGCCCGTACCCTTCAAGCTAAAGCTCATCCTCTTCAAGCCAGGGCTCCTCCCCTTCGAGCTAGAGTTCGTGTCTTTCACACTAGAGCCCGTGCCCTTCAACGGAAGAGCCGATTCCGCAGCCCGCCCGGCCAGTTCAGCCAGCCGGACTAGCCCGGCGGCGGCTCCGCCCAAGGTGCCGGTGACGTAGAGCAGGTCGCCGGGCTTTGCGCCGGAGCGGAGCAGGGCGCGGCCGCGGGGAACGGCTCCAACCAGGACGATGTCGGCCACGGCTAGAGGGGATTCGGCCAGGTCGCCGCCGGCCAGCGGGGTCGAGTGAGCCTCGGCCAGGGCCAGAAAGCCGTCAAAAAAACGCTCGACCCAGGAACTGGAGCCAGGCCTGAGTCCACCTTGGCGGCGGCCGGAGGCGAGGGTCAGCGAACGCGGTAAACCCAGGGAAAGAAAGGCGGCCACGGGACGCGCTCCCATGGCGGCCAGGTCGCTCAAACCACGCGCCAAGGCCCGGTGGCCGACGGCTTCAGGCTGGTGCCAGTCGAGCCGAAAGTGGCGGCCGGCGATGGAGAGGTCGGTGGTGATGGCCAGTTCCTCGCCCCGGCGCGGGGCCACCAGGGCGCAGTCGTCGCCAATTCCCAGGCGAAGGCCGCCAATCTGGCTGCGGCTGGCGGCATGGGCAGCCCGCTCTCGAATTTCTGTGAGCAGGGCGAGTTCGCCTCGTCCGCGCATGGTTCCGAAATGGGTCTCTTGCAGGCGCACCTTACGAGAATAGGACAAAGCTGCGGAATTTTTCCCGTCAAGTGCTCATTTCCTGGTGCATTTTCGCCGATTTTGCGCCAAGATGCCCGTATTCATTGGGGCAAATTTGTTGACCGGCAGGAAACAGCTTGTTAGTCTAAAGTAACGTCACAGAAAATGCGCCGTCGGTGCGTGTGTTGTTTTCATGGGCTGAAGAGTTCATGTACCTTGCGCTTTCATCGAGTACGCGGCAAATTGCGGCCCTGCAAACGGCAGGGATGAAAGGCGAAAATGCTACGCAAACGCTATTACATTTTATTTGTCGCCAGGGGTGAGGACGGGCAGATTCGCAAGATTCCCCTGCCGCTTCATTACGTATACGGATTTGTGGCCGCCGCGCTGGTGGGAGCCTTCACCATCGTGGGGCTGGCCGGTTCCTACACCCGCATGCTTCTGAAGACCGAGCACTATAACCAGGTCCGCCAGGATCGCGAGACGCTGCGCAAGAACTACCAGCAGATGGCCGAGATTGCGCATGATCGCAATGTGCAGGTGGCCTCGCTGGGAGCCTTGGCAAATGAGGTGACCGCGCTTTACGGCCTGCGGCAGAACAACCTGGCCACGGCCAAGACGGCGGCAGACGGCGCCGCGGCCGCTCCCGCGCCCGCCAGCCTGGCCCTGACCGACGACGCGAGCCAGCAGCAGGTGAAGCTCTCCATTAACCAGTTCTATGCGCTGCGCACCCAGGCCATGTCGGGCCAGGTCGCCCGCGCCCTGGAGGGCGGCCTGTCGCCCAGCTCTACCGGCGATTGGACGGAGTTGGCCGACGCGCCCTCGCTTTGGCCGCTCGAAGGCCGCGTGACCTCCAGCTTCGGCGAGCGCCAGGACCCGATCAACGGTGAAGGCGCCTTCCACTCCGGCATCGACATTGCCGCCGCTTACGGTTCGCCGGTGCGCGCCTCGGCCGATGGCGAGGTGGCCGAGGCCAACATGAACGGCGGCGGATACGGCCGCGAGATCGTGCTCGACCACGGGCACGATTTGCAGACGGTCTACGGCCATTTGTCGGCGATAGCGGTCGTGCCCGGCCAGCGCGTAATGCGCGGCCAGGTGATCGGCTACGAGGGCCAGTCAGGCCGCGCCACCGGCCCGCACCTGCACTATGAGGTGCGCGTCCATCATGTTCCGGTCAATCCGTACAAGTATTTGCGCGTCACCTACGCGCAGCTTGCGCTGGACAGCCCCGGCACGGTGGCCTCGCTGAGAAAATAGAGCTATTGCCGCAACGCATTCAGCCTCGGCTCCCCATTGCGCGGGAGCCGAGGTTGTTTTTTGGGGCGTTGCTGCTGCTTTGAAAGGGCGCGGCTTTAGCCGCACCGCTGGATGATCAAAATTCGAATACCGGGATTTAACACCCTATAAAATGTATTTTCATTAACTTGCATTCCCTCGGCGGCTAAAGCCGGCAATTCTACTTGGCTCTCAACGGACGGGCTGAAGCCCGTCCCCTTCAAAGCACAGGGTCGTTAAACAGATTCCTATGCCATCTAGCTCCGCCTACGCCGCCGTACTCCTACCTGTTCGCGCCGGGGCTGGCGGGAGACTCCGGCGGAGCGTTTTGGCCGGCGGCCGGAGCGCTGAAGAGCGAATGTGTGAGCGTGGCCGTGACCACCACCCGGTTGCGCTTCTCGACGGTAACCTCGGCGGTCTTCAGCAGCTCTTTCAGGCCGTTGTTGGTGGCGTTATCGGCCAGCGGAAGGGTGAATCCGCGGGCCAGGGTAACCAGAATGGCCAGTTCGGCGGCCTGGCTGTCGGCCACCTTGTCGTTGGGAGCGATCTCCTCGACCCGGAGGCGCAGCACGCCGGCCATGGACAACTCCGGCGCCACGCTGGCGATCAGGGTGGAGTTGTCGGCCAGGTGGAGGGAAAATCCCAGGATTTTGATGGCCCCATTCTCGGAGAAGGGCAGGCCGATCTGGCCCACGGCCCAGGCAATCGAGAGCAGCGGCACGTCGTGATAATGTTGCCGGAGCAGCGTGGAGCCGGCAAAAGGCCAGGCGGCGGTGGCGTGGCGGTCGAGGATGGAGTGGATCTGCTCCGGGGTGGGAGTGTTGGAGACGGCCACCATGTCGTAGCCGATTTGCGCGACCCTGACGGTCCGGCCCTCGGAGGGGATGGAATAGACCGTGTGCCCGGCGTAGAACTCGCGGGTGGTGGCGTGGGCGTCGAGCCAGGCGTTGAGCTGCGGGCCGGTAATCTTGCCCATCAGCACCATCGAGTAGGCCACCGGCCCGTTGGGGCCGTTGGGGTCGCTCATGCGGTGCAGCGCGATGGCCGCCTGGTCCAGGTCGCGCTCCCAGTCGATGCCGGTGGCGTCGATGAACTGCTGGTACTCGGGCGCGTGCTGGGGCGGCTTCAAATCCTGGTGGAAGAAGGCGTGGACGGGCTTGAGGTTGACGTAGACGATGCCGTCGGACTCGGGCAAGAGGCGTGCGGCCTCGGGCGGGGCCTTGGAGCGCAGGAAGATGGCCACGGCCAAAAGCAGCAGGACCGCGGCCACTCCCCAAAGCGTTCTGCGTGTGCGTTTGTTCATAGGGGCCGTCAGGAATAACGTATCACCTCCGGGCAAAGCCCGAGATCGCTCCGGCGACTCAATTCAAAGCTGCTTCGCTGGTTCCTGTTCCAGTTCGGCGTTCAGGTGAATCGTGCCGCCAGTGACGTTGAGGGTCTTGGTCCAATCGGTGAAGCCCTTCTTCTTGACGGCAATTTGATGGCTGCCAGGAGCTACGGTAACCGTGGAAGGCGTGTTGCCGACGAATGCACCGTCGATTTCGACGTCAGCTCCGGTCGGGGTGGAGTCGATGGCAAGTGAGACTTGAAGGGGCACAGCCGGAGTTTTGGGCTGTCCGGTCGGGGACTCGGAGTTTGCAGGGGGATTGGCCTTGAGTTTGGCCAGCGACTCATCGACCCGCTTCTTCAGGTCGCCCGCGTCGTTGTTTGCCCATCCGCTGAAGGCGGTCTGAATCTGCAATTCGCAGCCATTTCCATTGTCCTTGTTGTTGAGGACGGCGGAGTTGATGCGCTTCCCAGTCAGATTGCCGCCTATGTTGTACGACGCCGTCATTTCGACGTTGTCAATGGCGATAATGCCGTACTTTCCGGAGTTTCTGAGGGTGTCTTTGAGCGCGGTCCACAACACACTGCAAGGAGCATTGTAGGGTTCCTTGTGAGTCGAGGCGAATCCTGGTACCGCAAGGGTTAGCAGTAACATCACAAGTACGATTCGTTTCATGAAGAGCCCTCCTTACTGGGCATGGAGAAATCTGATCAATTTATGTCGTCGAGCAAGGGCTTCCTGCTCACAATTCAGAACCACCAAAGCTGTTAAAGAATGGCGAGAGAATCATCAACCTTAGCCCTGCATTGCGCAAGAAATTTCTCTTGGAGCGGGAAAAAATCCGTGCGCGGGCGGCCAATCTGCTAAGGTTCGCGGGCGGTTTCAGCGTACTGCTATTTTTGTGTTGTGTACGCTTCGCGTTCGCAATGCGTCGTGTTACTATCAGGCATGATCGCCGGGTTCCGGGATGCGGAGACCGAACGGCTTTGGACGACGGGCCGGTGCAAGAAGCTGCCCGCTCAACTGAACCGGCAGGCGTTGAAGAAGCTGTACATTTTGCATGCCGCGCTGGCGCTGGAAAACCTGACCGTGCCTCCTGGGAACCGGCTCGAAAGGCTGCGCGGGGACCGGGAAGGCCAGCACAGCATCCGCATCAACAACCGATACCGCATCTGCTTTGTCTGGCGCGAGGGAAATGCGCAGGATGTGGAAGTGGTGGACAATCACTGATGGGCCTGCCGAGGGGGTAGAAATGCCTGTAAATGCCGCGCTGATTCATCCCGGAGAGATTCTGCTGACCGAGTTCATGGAACCGCTGGGGCTGACGGCTTACCGGCTGGCCAAGGATCTGGCCGTGCCTGCCCCGCGGGTGGGGGATATTGTGCGCGGAAAGCGGGCCATCTCCGCCGATACGGCGCTACGGCTGGGAATTTATTTCGGGCTTCCAGCGCAATTCTGGCTGAATCTGCAGAACGAGTACGACCTGCGGCGGGCGGCGGCGAGCCCGGCGCTCAAGCAGGTTGTGCCCCGGGCGGCCTGAGTTGCTGAAGCGCGGACACCGGTTGGCCTTGTGGTTTTCAGGCCTGCACCGGGAGCGGCCCGGCCAACTCCAGGCCCGATGCATTAACCTCATAGCAGCAACTCAAAAGCGGCTTTGAGGACTTCATTTTGCGCATTGTTCTCTCGAATATCGGCACCTTTGGCGACATCAACCCGCTGATCGCCATTGCCCTGGAGTTGAAGCGGCGGGGCCACAGGCCGGTGATGGCGCTACCGGCCGTCTACGAGCCGAAGATCAGGCCGCTGGGCCTGGAATTCCACGCCGTCCGCCCGGACATCGACCCCTCGAACACTATCCTGGCCGAGATGGTCTACGACGTGAAGAAGGGCACGGAGCGGGGGCTGCGGGATTTTCTCTTCCCTGCCCTGCGTGAGACCTACGCCGACCTGTTGGATGCGGCCACCAAACCGGAACGGGCCGACCTGCTGCTCTTGGGCGAGTTGAACTACGCCGGCCCGCTGGTGGCCGAGATGACGGGGATTCCGTGGGCCAGCTACGTGCTGGCGCCGCTCTCGTTCTTTTCCGCCTACGACCCGCCGGTGCTGCCGCCGTATCCGCGGCTGGCGCGGGCCGACAAGGCGATTCCCGGCTTTGGGAGGGTCATCAAGCGAGTGGCGCGGTTTGTGAGCCGCAGGTGGCCCGAGCCGATCTACGAGTTGCGCCGCGAACTGGGATTGCCGAGGGGCGCGAATCCGCTCTTCGACGCCAAGCACTCGCCCTATCTGGTGCTGGCGCTGTTTTCCCGCGTGCTGGGCACGGAACAGAAGGACTGGCCGGAGCGCACGCGGATTACCGGCTTCTGCTACTACGACGCCGACGCGGGCAATGCGGCCCTGCCGCCGGAGCTGGAAAGGTTTCTGGCCGCGGGCGAGCCTCCGGTGGTCTTCACGCTGGGCTCGGCGGCGGTGCTGGCGGCGGGCAGGTTCTACGAGTTTTCGGCGCGCGCGGCCATCCGGCTGGGGATTCGCGCGGTGCTGCTGATTGGCACCGACCCGCGCAACCGGCTGAAGACCACGCTGCCGGAGTCGATATGCGTGGCCGAGTACGCGCCCTACTCGGCGCTCTTCAACCGCGCAGCAATGGTGGTGCACCAGGGCGGGGTGGGAACGACGGCGCAATGCCTGCGCGCGGGCAAGCCGATGCTGATTATGCCCTTCTCGCACGACCAGCCCGACAACGCCCGGCGGATGATGCGGCTGAAGGTGGCGCGGGTGATGCAGCGCGGCAACTATACGCCCATGCGGGTGGCGCGGCGGCTGCGCTCGATGCTCGCTGATCCGCTGCTGGCCCGGGGGGCCGAGAGCGTGGCCCAGCAGCTCAGCCACGAGGACGGGGTTGGCGCGGCCTGCGATGCGCTGGAAGAGCTCTATAAGAACAGCCGCTAGCTTCTAGCCTCTAGCTGACTGCGGGCCGGTTGGGGGTCATGGCCTCCCCACCCTTGCGGCAAAGACAAAAACGCCGCAAGGATGGGGCACCCAGACCTCGCACCATCAGTGAAAATGCTCTAACGCACCCCGTTCAGATCCAGGTGCAGCAGCTTGGCGGGGTCCAGGTAGGCCTCCCGCCAGCGGACGGCCCAGTGCAGGTGCGGCCCGGTGACACGGCCCGTCGCCCCGCTCAGCCCCAGCAGGTCGCCCGCAGCCACCGGCTGGCCCTCGCGCACGGCAATCTGCGAGAGGTGCATCGAGATCGTGAACAGATCCAGCCCGTGGTCGATGACCACGCAGTTGCCCTCGTAGTAGAGCGGGCGGGCCAGCACCACCACCCCGCGATTGGCGGCCCGCACCGGCGTCCCCTCCACGGCGCGAAAGTCCATCCCCTTGTGAATGCTGGCCAACTGGCCGTTGAAGATGCGGCGCGTGCCGAAGCTGTCAGTGGGCGGAGCCGTCACCGGCGGCAGAAAGCTCCCGGTCCACAGCGGCTGGGGAACGCTCACGGCAAAAATCCTCTCCTTGAGCTGCTTCTCCGCCTCGATCCGCTTCAGATCTTCCGGTCCGGGCTCGACAAACTGCGGCGCCACGGTGAGCGAGCTGGTGCGGTAGTGAGCGGGAAGAATCTCGACCGTGCTGTCCAACTCGCGCACGCCGCCTTGCTCTAGCCGCACTGAGATCTTCAGCTCCGAAGGCCCCGTGGCCGCCTCCACATCGACGCCGGCCAGCGCAAACCACGCCCGTCCATCAAGCCCGCGAAAGAACTCCAGTTTGCGCCCCATCCATTCGCCGTCAATGCTCGCCGCATCGGCCGCCTCCACGCGAATCAGCTCCGGCGAACCAGCTTCGACCAGCGCGGGCGTGAGCGTAACGGCGGGAGATTGAGCGCGGGCCGCCCCCAGCACAAAAGCAAAGAGGTAAAGGAGAGAAAGTGCGCTTCGAGTCGTCTTGAGAAACAGTGCAAATCGCATCATCTTCAGCATACGGGCTCGATTGCCGAAGGAACAGCAAAGTTATTCGCTCCGGCCCCATAGGAATGCGACACCGGTTCCCACCTTAGCCGCAAAAACAAAGGCGCGGCGAGGGTGGGGCACCCAAATTTGTTTGGTTCGTTCAGGGCCGGATCAATGTTCGCTCCTGCCAGGACGCGGGTGCGCGGCCTGCCATTTGGCCACCCGCTCCTCGATCTCTTCCAGCTCATCGACGGTGATGTGAGTGCCGGCCATCTGCCGGTTTTGGGCGTACTGCTGCTGCCGCGGCCCCTCGACGGCCGCCGCCAGGTCAAGCCAGTAGTAGGCCTCGACGTAATCTTGCGGAACCCCCTGGCCGATCGAGTAGAGCAGGCCAAGAGTGCCCTGCGCGCTTGCGTCTCCCTGCTCGGCGGCCCGGCGGTACCACTCCGCCGCCTGGTCCATATCGCGCGGAAAGCCCTTGCCGCCGTCGCGATAGAGCGCGGCCAGATGCAGTTCGCCGGCCACGTCGCCCTTTTCAGCGGCTCTCCGATACCACTCCGCCGCCTGCCTCAAATCCCGCTCGACGCCCTGGCCCGCCGCGTAGCACTCTCCCACGCGCACCTGCGCGGCGGCGTTGCCGGCGCTGGCCCTGGCCACGAGAGCCGGGTCGATGCCCGCCGTCTGCGCCCAGGCTGGCGCCAGCGCCAGCATCGTCATCAGGGCCAATCGCCACACACGCCCGCTCATCGCGCCTCCCGGAAGCTAGAGCGGTTCTCCAATTCATGTACACTGACCAACTCTGTGCATGGTGGCTTTTTCTTGAGGAAAAAGCCACCATGCGGCTGTGGTTTCGGTGTAGTGCAATTGGAGAACCGCTATACTCCCAAACGATAGCAAAAACCGGCCTCCAATGCTGAAGCGGAGGAATTTCCTGGAAACCGCGGGTAATTGCTAAAAACCAAGAGAGCTTCTATACAAGCCGATTCGGTCATGTTTTGAAAGGGCGTGGCTTCAGCCGCGCCGTTCGATTGGCCCAAAAACATTCGGGCTTTAGCCCCTGAGGGAATGTATTTTTTCTATTTTTCTATAATTTACGTTCCCTCGGTGGCTAAAGCCACCCTTTCGTGCTTGCGTCTTGCGGCACGGCTAAAGCCGTGCCCTTTCAAAACAGCAACTTAAGCAGTGGTTCCTAGGAAAAACGCTGATAACCAGACAAAAAAATGGCGGCCTCCTCAAACCAGCGACTGACTTTCATCGCTGGCTGAGGAAATCGCCATTCTATAGAGTGCAACAGGGGCTACAAAGAGCTGCCTAAGCAGCAAAGTCCCTTAGAAGCCGTACGAAGCGCCGAAGACAACGCGATCGTTGACATTGACATTAAGAGGCGTGTCATGATCGGTCGCCTGCAGAAAAGCAACATCAAAGTTAAGCTTGGCCTTGGGCGTGGGAACGATGCGCACCGCATAGGTGTGAGTGGACGGAAAGTCCCCCCCAGCCAAATTGCCAACCTTGACCTGCCGCGGCTGCTGCGCGAACTCGGTGCCCAGGATGATAGCGCTCTTTCCGGGGCCGGTGAAGACCAGAGCCGCTGATGCAAAGGCGCGCAATTCAAATCCGGGAGCATTGCCGGCCATGCCATACAGCTCGGCATCGGTGCCGCGCAAGCCGGCGCTGAACAGCAGCGGAACCCGCTTGCAGATCTGCGTGATGGTCTTGCTGCCAACTACATAGATGTCGCCGTTCCGGGTGTTTTGCTGCCGCGTTGTTGTTGTGCGCGTGCGGACATCGGAAAGATTGGTAAACACGGTCGTGTACCTCTCCGTAGCCCCGTCGCCCACAAAGTGGTCGCCAAAGCGGAAGATTCCGCCCACGGAGATCGCAGGGACCCACCTGGGGTTCTCGGAGATGACGTTCACCTTGCCGTTGACACTGCTGAAGCCCGCATCTGTGGGCTTTCCGTAATGCAGATTATCCCAGCTTCCGGCGGAACCGTCATACAAATTATCCCAAGTGCCAGCGTGCTCAGAAATGGATGGCAACTGATTTTGGCCATTGGCATGCATCACGCTGGTGTAGCCAACCTCAAAGCGCTTGGCAAAGCCTTCAGTGATGGAGGCGGTGGCGAAGTCGCCGACCTCGCTGCCCAAAGGCATGTAGTGGAAGCCGACGTAGGGCCTTCCAAAATTATGGTGCGAAGAGGCTGCGGTGTAGGCGAGCGGCGTGACGTAGATGCCCGTGGGGCCTTCAAGACTCAACTGCGCCTGCGCGGTGGTTGCGGCAAAACAGAATCCCAGGAACAGGACCGGCACAACCAGCTTCCAGTTGGCGGCAGAACGTAAGAAATTCTTCATACTGGCTTTCTCCTTAGAGTGGTGATGCATTGCGGGGCTCTTCAATCCGGGCCGAATCCGCTGCCCCGGCAGTAAAAATCCGGGAATAACGGGGATCGCGAAGCGCGTTCTATTGCCCCTCTGAACGCAATCTTCGAGATCCGATATGGCCCATTTACATGATACACGCCGCCCCCGCAGCCGGCGAACGGTCAGCCATATGCGGATCATGACTGAACCAGCGTAGCCAACAGCGCAAACCAGCAGCGCGTGAGACGATCCTAGTCGTGAGACGATCCTAGTGTTGAGTGATTGAACAGTTATAGTCCAATATCAATCCGATCGAATCGAGCAATTAGGCTCGAGTAATGGAACAATTATAGCCCCAGATCAACCCGATAAACTATCGTAATTCACGCCAGATTCATAATCTGTGACGGAGGGCACTTCCGGATGTGATTCCTATGTGACATGGGTTTATGCCGGCATGGTGACCTGGGCGCGCCTTCCGCCATAGGAATGAGCGTGAATCTCCGCGCCGGCGGTTGTGCGCGAGAGAGGCGCTGCTCCCCCGTTCTCCGCTCTATTAATGAAGAACCGGCACGAGTTAGAATTTCAATATGACCGATCGCATCTCGCTCTCCCTTGCCCAGGCCGACCCTGAGGTAGCCGCCGCTCTTGAACAGGAAACCCTCCGCCAGCACGAGGGGCTGGAGATGATCGCCAGCGAAAACTTTGTCTCCGAAGCGGTGCTGGAGGCGGCTGGCTCCGTCTTTACCAACAAGTACGCCGAGGGCTACCCTGGGCGGCGCTACTACGGAGGCTGCGAGTTTACCGACGTGGTGGAGAACCTGGCCCGCGAGCGCGCCAAGCAAATCTTCGGCGCCGCGCACGCCAACGTGCAGCCGCACTCCGGCTCGCAGGCCAACGCCGCGGCCTACATGGCCGTTCTGCAGACCGGCGACACCATTCTGGGCCTCGACCTGGCCCACGGCGGCCACCTGACCCACGGGTACAAGTTGAGCTTCAGCGGCAAGCTCTACCGGCCCACGTTTTACCACGTGCGGCGCGACACCGAGATGATCGACTACGACGAGATGGAGGCCATCGCCCTGCGCGAGCGGCCCAAGGCCATCATCGGCGGCGCCAGCGCCTATTCGCGCCTGTGGGATTTTGCCCGCATGAGGCAGATCGCCGACAAGGTGGGCGCGGTTTACATCTTCGACATGGCCCACGTCGCCGGCCTGGTGGCGGGCGGCGTGCATCCCTCGCCGGTGCCTTATGCACACATCACCACCACCACCACGCACAAGACGCTGCGCGGACCCCGCTCGGGATTGATTCTCTGCGGCGAGGAGCTGGCCACGGCCGTCGACCGGGCGGTCTTCCCCGGCCAGCAGGGCGGCCCGCTGGTGCACATCGTCGCCGCCAAGGCGGTGGCCCTTGGCGAAGTGCTGCGGCCGGAGTTCAAAACTTATGCCGCGCAGATTGTGGCCAACGCCAAGGTGCTGGCCGCGAGCTTGCAGGAGGCCGGCTTCCGCATCGTCTCGGGCGGCACCGACAACCACCTGATGCTGGTGGACGTCTTCCAAAAAGGCATTCTGGGCTCCGAGGCCGAACTGGCCCTCGGCAAGGCCGGCATCACGGTCAACAAGAACTCGATCCCCTACGACGCCAACCCGCCGCTCAAGGCCTCGGGCATTCGCCTTGGCACGCCCGCCCTGACCACCCGCGGCATGAAAGAGCCCCAGATGAAGCTGATCGCCGCCTGGATCGTCCAGGCTCTGGACAAGCGCAACGACGACGCGGCGCTGGGCAAGATTCGCAAGGAAGTGGCCGAGCTGACCAATCAGTTCCCGCTTTATGCGTGGCTGCGCGGGCGCTAAGTCAGGGCGCGAAGTAAGTCTGGGCGCCAGGTTCTTGCCCGTGTGATTTCATCCGTTGCAATTGAGCTTTATCCTGCCCCAGCTCCCATGAACGGGATCTGGGGCAACCTTTTTTGAATCAAATGGCGCTATTTTCGATTTAGCGGCATTATCTTTTGATCAAGTTGCGCTGTTTGGATCAAGCGGTCAAAGAGCCGGCCGTAGAGTCTCGGTTTCTGCCCGGCGCAAAGATTTTCTTTCTTTGCAACTTACCTCTCTCGCCGGGTTGAATCTAACATTGTTGGAGATGACCCGGCAGAGGCGCGAGGGATGCAGAGATTTGTTGCTCCACCCCGGGCATCCGGAGGAATCCATGAAATCCATGAAATTTGTCCAGCTTTCTCTGGCCGCCTTGCTGGTTCTTGCCGTTCCAGCCTTCGCCCAGCATGGGGGAGGGGGTTCACACTCAATGGGCGGCGGACAGCAGGCTATCCCGTCCCACGGCCCCAGTGCCTTCACCGGAACGCCCCATGCGCCCGGGCCCAATCGCAATTACAACAACCGGCCCGGCCAGCCCAACGCCCCGCACGTCGAGGGCAATAAGTGGGTAGGTCACGACACCGGCCGCGGCGACGTAAACTATCACCTCGACCACCCCTTTGCGCATGGCCGCTTTAACGGCGGCTTTGGCCGCGGACACGTCTGGCGGCTGGTTGGCGGCGGTCCAGGCCGCTTCTGGTTCAGTGGCTGGTACTGGGACGTTGCGCCCTTTGACGTAGGCTTCTGCGACGACTGGCTGTGGGACTCCGACGAGATCGTAATTTACCCCGATCCGGATCACTACGGCTGGTACCTGGCCTATAACGTCCGCCTCGGCACCTATGTGCATGTAGAGTACCTGGGGATGTAATTGGGAAACAGAAACGGAAACTGCCGGAGCAATCACGCGGCAAAACAGGGACAAGCCACAAGGTTTGTCCCTGTTTTGATCTTTGATAGGCCGATGGCGCGCGGGCAAAGTGAATCAAGCGCCTTCAACCTGCTCCGGAATATGGAACTAATAATTTCGTCAAACTATGCAAAAGTGGATTAGTGAGTTACTCTTGACTAATGGCTACTGACTCCATTATTGCCCTAATCGACGACGAAATCGCAAGGCTTACGCAGGTTCGCTCCCTGTTGGCCACCACCGGCAAAGCCACCACCAAGGCTACTGAGCGCATAACCAAGAAGGCGGCGAAGGCCGTACGCGGTGTGAAGGCCGTACGCAGCGTGAAGGCCGCGCCCGCCACCAAGGCGAAGAAGCGGCGCGTGCTAAGTCCCGAGGCACGCCAGCGGATTGCCGATGCGCAGCGCAAGCGCTGGGCCGCGCAGAAGGCCAAGGCGTAGAAGAAAGCGGACAGTTAGAGAAAAACAGGGCGAAGGATGGAGTGCGAGAGAGGCTTTTTGCCCCTCCCGTTCTGCCTGTTCTTCGCCCCTGCGGCGCCGTGCGGCAAATCAATTTATCCAGCTTGTTCATCCGCTTCTACAGCCCCGCCACGACCAGCATGCGCGGCTCGGTCATCTCCTCGATGGCCGAAGAGACTCCGTGCCGAAAAAGCTTGATCCCCGCCTCATTCGGGTTTAATGTGTTGCCAGCAAGCCAAGCGTCTCCAATGAACGGAGGTCCGTGATGCGCCGGTCCATTCCAATTCTTGCGGCGGTTTTTTTGCTGTTGCTCTTGGTCTTGCCGGCCGCCCCGCAAGTGTCCAACAGCGCAGGTGAACAAAATCCGGAAGCACTGACAGTTCTCTTTAACCAGGCGATGCAGGCAAAGGAGTGGCCCCGCGCCGTCGCTGCCGCGCAGCAACTGGTAGCGCAAAAAGCAACGTCTGTGAACCTGAGGTTGCTGGCGAACGCGCAGCTTTACTCCGGCTCGGCGGATGCTGCCCTGGCGACCTATGACCAGGCCCTGGCCGCTGCACGACATGAAAAGCCCGCCGGAGGCCAGCCAATGAACGAGTGGAATGACGGCCTGGCGCAGATTTACATTGGCAGGGGCAACGCGCTGCTCAAGCTCAAACGCACCGCGGAGGCGATCGAGACGTATAACCAAGCCGCGGGGTTAGCGTCCAACGCCGGGCTGGCTTACTTCAATGTCTGCGCCATACTCTACAACATCGGCAACACGCATGATTCGGCGGCGGCCTGCCGCAAGTGCGTGCAAGCGGACCCCACCAGGGCCAATGCCTGGTTCATCCTGGGGTCAGATCTCTTTGCCGATGCACCTATAGACAACGGCAAAGTCATAGCCACTTCCGAGACGCGAGAGGCGCTGGAGAAGTATCTTGCTCTCGCCCCAGACGGCCCTCACGCCGCCGACGTGAAAGCCATGCTGCAGATGATCGCCAAGTAGGAAGATTCCGGCTTCGGCATTTGCTAGCTACAGCCCGGCCATGACCAGCATGCGCGGCTCGGTCATCTCCTCGATGGCCGAACGGATGCCTTCGCGGCCCAGGCCAGAGTCCTTGACGCCGCCAAAGGGCATGGATTCGGTGCGCCAGCTTGGCGTGTCGCCGACAATCAGCGCGCCCACCTCCAGCTCGCGATAGGCGGTGAGGATGCGGCCGGCGTCGCGGGTGAGCAGACCGGCCTGCAGGCCGTACTTTGAGTGGTTCGCATCGGCCAGCGCCTGCTCGAAGTCGTCGTAAGGCTCGATGGCCACCACCGGGCCAAGGCCCTCTTCGTCGCGCAGCTTCATGCCGGGCTTGGTCGCGGTCAGAATCGTCGGCGTCACCACGGAGCCGTGGCGCTCGCCGCCGGCCACCAGCTTGGCGCCGCCCGCGACAGCCTCCTTGATCCAGGACTCGACGCGCTCGGCGTCGGCGAGACGAATGAGCGGGCCGATTTCCGTGGCCTCATCAGAGGGATTTCCGGCCGGCAGCTTGGCGGTTTCCTCGACCACCTTCCACAAAAAGGTCTGGAAGACGCAGCGCTCCACAAAAACCCGCTGCACGCTCACGCAGGATTGGCCTGCGTAACCAAAGGCCGCGTGCGCGGTGCGAACGGCCGCCTCATCCAGATCGGGCCAATCGCCGTGGACGATCAGCGCCGCATTGCCGCCCAACTCCAGCAGCACGCGCTTGCGCCCGGAGTGGGCCTTCAGTTCCCAGCCCACTTTGGCCGAACCGGTAAAGCTGACCAGCTTGATGCGGTCCTCCTTTTCGGCCAGCCAGGCGGTGTCCGCGTCGCTCAGCGGCAGCACGGCCAGCGCCTCCTCGGGCCAGCCGGCCTTCAGAATCACCTCGCCCAAAGCCAGCGCGGTAAAAGGGGTTTCCGGCGCGGGCTTCAGGATCACCGGGCAGCCGGCGGCCATGGCTGGCGCCAACTTGTGCGCCACCAGATTCAGCGGGAAGTTGAAGGGTGTAATGGCCAGCACCGGCCCCACCGGAAAGCGCTGCACCAACCCCCATCGGCCCTCGTTGCCCTCGGTCAGATCCAGCGGAAGGCTCTCGCCGCCCAGCCTCGCGGCCTCTTCGGCCGCGGTCTTGAAGGTGAGCACGGCGCGATCCACCTCGGCCCGCGCCAGACGGACCGGCTTGCCCGCTTCGGCCACGATCAACTGCGCGAAGCGCTCCTTTTGTTCAATCAGCGCAGCGGCCACGTCCTCGAGAATCTCGCGGCGCTTCCAGCGCGGCAGAGCGCGGGCGCGGCGCAGGCTGGCCACGGCATGGTGCACGGCCTGGCGCGCATCGGCGCGGGTGGCCATCGTGACCCGGCCTACCAGCCCCTGGTCCCACGGCGAACGCACCTCCAGCGCTTCGCCCTCCGTCCACTCCTTGCCGCAGAGCAGAAATCCCGTTTGTGTTCCCGGCCGCATCTTCATGTTTTTGGCGCTCCTTGTCCGTCCCTGCCCTAGATGTTACAAGGGCTGGGCAAACGGCGCATCTTGCGTGTGCCGCGTCCGCCTGTGCCGCCGCGACGAAATCCCAGCGCGGTACACTGTTCCCCTGTGATCCATGACGGCCGCAGCCCGAAACTTCCCTTCGACGCCGCCGAGGCGCTGGCTCACTTGCGCGCCCGCGACCCAAAGCTGGGCGCGCTGATCGACCGGGCCGGCCCGTTCACGCTCAAGCTCGACCCCGCGCCTTCGCCCTTCGCCTCGCTGGTCGAGTCGATTCTCTACCAGCAGTTGCACGGCAAGGCCGCGGCCACCATCCACGGCCGGGTACGCGCTTACTTTGGCGGCGATCCGGCGCCGCAACTGCTGCTCGACACGCCCGACGAAGTCCTGCGGACGGCGGGCGTTTCGGGGAACAAGGTGCGCGCCCTGAAAGACCTGGCCGCGCGGACCCTCGACGGCACCGTTCCCAGCCACGCGGCCATTAAAAAAATGAGCGACGCCCAGATCGTCGAACGGCTCACCCAGGTACGCGGCATCGGGCCCTGGACGGTGGAGATGCTGCTGATTTTTCGCATGGGCCGGCCCGACGTGCTGCCGGTGACCGACTACGGCGTGCGCAAGGGCTTCGCGCTGACCTTCCAGCGCGTGCCCAAAACCCGCCCCCTGGCCGCTGAAGACCTGCCCCTTCCCGAGGTGCTGCTCAAAAGGGGAAAGCGCTGGGCGCCGTTCCGTTCCGTAGCCAGTTGGTACCTGTGGCGGGCCTGCGATTTGGCCAAGGGAACAGCCGCATCGGGGCGGTCGGGCCTACAATAATCAAACGCCGCCTCTATTCCGGCAAGTTGATGGGGAATGTCATGTCCACAAGCAAGTATTTTGTCTGCATTCACGGTCACTTTTACCAGCCGCCACGCGAGAATCCCTGGCTGGAGACGGTCGAGACGCAGGACTCGGCCGTGCCCTACCACGACTGGAATGAGCGCATCTGCGAGGAGTGCTACGCCCCCAACGGCGCGGCGCGCATGGTGAACAGCAAGAACCAGATCACGCGCATCATCAATAACTACGCGCACATCAGCTTCGACTTCGGGCCCACGCTGCTGAGCTGGCTGCTGGAGAACGCGCCGCGCACCTACCGCATGATCCTCGAGGGCGAGCGCCGCAGCCGCAAGAACTTCAACGGCCACAGCTCGGCCATGGCGCAGGTCTACAACCACATCATTCTGCCGCTGGCCAGCCGCCGCGACCGCATCACCCAGATTCGCTGGGGCATCGCCGACTACCAGCGCCACTACGGCGCGCAGCCCGAGGGCATGTGGCTGGCCGAGACCGCGGCCGACAACGAATCGCTGAAGCTGATGGCCCAGCACGGCATCAAGTTTACGGTGCTGGCGTCGCACCAGGCGAAGCGCATTCGCCCGCTGAGAGGCGGCGTGGGCGGGGTGGGCTTGGCCGGCGCGATCTGGACGGATACTCCCGGCGCCAGCGTGGATACCACCCGCCCCTACCTTGTCCGCTTCGACTCCGGCCTCTCGATAGCCGTCTTTTTCTACGACGACCCCGTCGCGCGGGCCATCGCCTTCGGTGGGCTGCTGAACTCCGGCGAGGGCCTTGCCGCGCGGCTCACGGCCGGCTTCAAAGATAACTCCCAGCCGCAAAAAGACAGCTCCCAGCCGCAACTGGTCCATGTGGCCACCGATGGCGAATCCTATGGCCACCACCACAAGTACGGTGAAATGGCGCTGGCTTACGCACTGCGCCTGCTGGAAGAGGACAAGACCGTCGAGCTGACCAACTACGGCAGCTTTCTGGAGCAGTTCCCCCCCGAGTACGAAGCCGAGATCGTCGAAAACACTTCCTGGAGCTGCACGCATGGCATCGAGCGCTGGCGTTCGGATTGCGGCTGCAACAGCGGCAAGGCGGGCTGGAACCAGGCCTGGCGGGGACCGCTGCGCAAGGCGCTGGACGAGCTGCGCGACGCCCTCGTCCCGGTGTTTGAGCGTGAGGGCGCCAAGCTCTTCAAAGACGTCTGGACCGCCCGCGACGAATATATTCTGGTAATGCTCGACCGCAGCCCGGAGACTGTGGAAAGCTTCTTTGCCATGCACCAGAACCACCCGCTCTCCGAGACGGAGCGGGTGCGCGCCCTGGAATTGATGGAGATGCAGCGCCACGCCCAGCTGATGTACACCAGTTGCGGCTGGTTCTTCGACGACATCTCGGGCATCGAGACGGTGCAGGTGATCGACTACGCCGCGCGGGTGCTGCAACTGGCCAGGGAGGCCTTTGGCGAGGCGGCCGCGCCGCTGGAGCCGGCGTTTCTGGCTCGCCTGGCCCTGGCCCGCTCGAATGTGGCCACGGCCGGCGACGGCGCCAAAATCTACAAGGTGCAGGTCAGCAGCAAGCAGTTGGGGCTGGAACAGGTCGCGGCCCACTACGCCATCAGCTCCATTTTTTCCTCCTTTGCCGAGGAGACCGACCTCTTCTGCTTCCGCATCTGGCGCAACTCGTACGACGTGTACACCTCCGGCCCGGGACGGCTGGCGCTGGGCCGGATCAAGATCGTCAGCGCCATCACCGGCAAGCAACGGAGCTTCTCCTTTGCCGTCCTGCACTTTGGCGACCAGAACATCACCGCCGCCGTCAAGGCATACGAGCCGGATGACGCGGCCGCTTTCGAGGCCTTCGGCGCCCAGGCCGCCGAACACGTGCAGCGCGCCGACTTCCCCGAGGTGATCCGCCTGCTGGACCGCTACTACGGCCACATGGACTACTCGCTCACCTCGCTGTTTACCGACGAGCAGCGGCGCATCATGCTACTGATTCTGAACTCGACGCTGGCCGACATCGAGAACTCGCTCACCTCCATCTACAAGGACCACGCCACCCTCTTGCACTTCCTCTCCCAGGCCGGCCTGCCCAAGCCGCCCGCCCTCACCCTGGCGGCTGGCTTTGCCATCAACGCGGGCCTGCGCCGCGCCCTGGAGACCGACCCCATCGACGAGCCCCAACTGCGCTCCTTTCTTTCGCTGGCCAAGGCCGATCAGGTGCCCCTGGAGACGGTTACGCTCTCCTATCTTGCTGACCAGCGCATGAAGTCCGCCATGGTCGAGCTGCAAATGTCCTCTGGAGCGCTGGAGACGCTGGACCGGGCGCTGGCGCTGGGCCGCACCCTGGGCGAGTTGCCTTTCGAATTGAACCTATGGCAGGCGCAGAACATCTGGTACGAGATTCTGCGCACCTCCGGCTACGCGCTGACCGCGCTGGGCTCCGAAGAACGCCCGCTCTGGGAAAAGAACTTCGGCGAACTGGGCTCTTGCCTGTCGATCGACTGCAGCGCCATCAGCGACCAGTACCTGCGCGCGACGACGGCGGAGGATTAGAGCGGTTTCACTGATGGTGTAAGGTCTGGGTGCCCCATCCTCGCCGCGTTTTTGTTTTTGCGGCTAGGGTGGGAGAGCACAATGCACGCCTTATAGGGACCCTGAAAATGCTCGAAGCCGGTTCGCCCACAATAGCGGTTCCGCTTACTCTGGCGGCGGGTAGAAGGGCAGCTTGTCGTTCTTTTTGTTGGCGCGGCGGACGGTAACGTCATCCAGCAGCAGCGCCGGCGCCAACACCGTCTCCGGCACGTCGCCAAAGTAGTTGGCCACCCATGGCTTCTTGCCCGCCGCCACCACGCCGGAGCGCAGCGCGCGCTGGTCCAGGTCGTCCAGCACCGCTCCGCGGACCAGTTCCCGCTGACCTGCCTGGGGGCCGTCCAGACGCACGCGGTAGAGCAGCCGCGGCGTCAGCTCTCCGCCCATGGTGGCCACATAATAGGCGTTTTTCAGGCCCCGATCCCCGGCCAGGTCCAGCAGCTTGCGGTTCAGCTCCTCATCCGTCAATCCCTCGTGCGCGCTCACCTTCAGCACGCCGATCACGGGCCTCGGCGGCTCGGTAATCCCAGCGCGTCCATGGCCGTTCGACAGGGGAAAATCGCGCACTGGCTGGCGGCCAATCAAATAATTCTCCAGCCGGCCGGCGACAATCAGCTTTACCGGCTGCGCCGGAACGCCCTCGTCGTCCACATCGTAGGCTCCAGCCAGCCCCTTACCGTCAAAACTCTTCAGGCCGGGGTCGTCGGTCACGTCCAGAAACTCCGGCAGTACGCGCGCCTGAAAGCTCGACGCAAACGGTCCGTTGGTCCTGGCCTCGGTGCCCAGCTTGGGCCGCGTCGCCGCCAACTCGGTAGACAGCAAGGCCGTCAGAGTGTCGGTGCTGGCGTCGGAACTGAGCAAAACCGGGCCGTGATACTCCTCCCCTACGATCGGCGCGTTGCGCAGATCGGTGAGCGAGGCGATCAGCCCGGCCACGTGCTGGGCGAAGACCGCCGGCGAATCCAGATCTTTCAGCGCCGGTCCATTGGTCGCATAGGAGCGGTCCAGGCTCATGCCGTCGGCCGCTTGCGCGCCCGCCGCGAAATTTTCCTGGTAATAGCCCGCCGACTGGCGCACGATCGTGCCCTCGCTATTGACCAGCCAGGTGGTCGTGACCCGCGCGGTAAAATTCCCGGCCGAATAACGCACCTCGCGCTGGCTGGCTTTCAGTGGGGCGCCGGTCCGATAAAGCCCGGTGTCGCGCGCCACCTTGGAGGCCCACGCAGCCTCATCCACCTTCAGCTTAAGCGGTTCTTCCAGCCGGATCACCGGCGTCTCCCGGCTAAAATCGTTGGCCTGTGGCGGCGTTTGCACCTGTTTCAGTTCGGCCTGCTTCTGCGCGTAGTCCGCCAGCGCGCCCTTGTACGCCTGGTCGGTTGCCGCCCACAGCGCCGACCGCAGCGCAACCGGGTCGTCGTCCAGAGCCTCCAGCTCGAGCACGCCGTTGCTCCGGCCTCCAGAGCTGTCGGTCTTGTAATCGCCCACCCGCACCGTCACCTGCGCCGCGCGCACGTGGTTGTGCTGGGAGCTGCTGGTAGCTCCAAACTCCGCCTTGGTCTCGAAGTTGTCGATCTCTTCGATGCGGTACTGGATGAAGAATGGCTTCTCAAAGCCCGGCAACTGCAACTGGCTCTTGCTGCGGTCCAGCTCTTCGAGCATGGCCTTCAGGACAGGGTCTTTTTCGGCGTCGGCGCGGGTTTGCCGGGCCGCTGTCTGTCCGGACGCGCTCAGGCCGAGGCCGCCCAGAATCGCCGCCAGAAATCCGGCTCCGGCAAGCAGAGCCACGGAACGAATCGGCTTCATTGCGCCTCCTTTTTGGGAACCGCGGGTTGGGGAACAGCGGGCATAGCCGACGCGGCTTCCACCCCTGGAATGGGCAAGATCGGCGGCCGCGCCGTGCCCTGCGGCTGGCGCTGCGTCTCCATCTCCCGCACCAGCATCGCCGGGGCCACCGCGCTGACCGGAATTGTGCCCGACTCCGCGCCGCACTCGCCATTGAAGACCTCGTTTTTATCGCCCGTGGCCAGAATGCTCTTCATCGCGGCCAGCGGCGTGCCCACAATGCCCACGCCGCGGACCAGCTCATCCGGCCGCCCGTCCACGTACACCCGCCAGACCACCAGCGGGACCACGGAAAAAGCCTGCGGCGAGCTGCGCTGGGTTACGGCGAAGCCCGAGGAGATGTCCTCGAAGTAGAGCCCGTAGGGCTTGCCCTGCTTTTTGGCCTCCTCGATCAACTGCTTGCGCAGTTTGTTCTCGGACTCCATCTTGGTCGAAGTCACAATCAGGTTGCCCTGCCGCCCGGTGGGCATCTTGCCGGTCTGCGCGCGGCCGTGGCCATTCGAGGCGGTAAAGCCGTCAATCGGCTGCCGGGACATCAGGAAGGTCTTCAGCACACCGTTCTGAATCAGATCGACCCGCTGCGCCTTCTGGCCCTCGTCGTCGTACTCGTAGCTGCCGCTCAGCCAGGTTTTGCCGAAGCTGGTCTGGGTCGGATCGTCGGCCACGGAGAGAAAGCCGGGGAGGATTTCCTTGCCCACATCCCTGGTGAAGGTCTGGCCCTCCTCGTCGCCGCGCTGCCTTTGGCCCTCGAGCCGGTGGCCCAGCACCTCATGGAAGAAGACCGCTGCCGCCCGTCCGGAGAGAATCGCCGGCCCGTCGAAGGGTTCGGTCACCGGAGCCTTGCGCAAGGCCTCCAGGCTGGCGCCCAGTTCGCGCATCGCCGCCTCCATCTCCGCCTGCGAGGGCAGGCCCTCGACCGTTTCGGCCTCGAAGGTCTGCGCCCGGAACAGATCCATTCCATCCTCGGCGCGGGTGACGGCAACCGCCACCAGCCGCGCCTGCTGATGCGGCGCCACCACCTTCGAGCCTTCCGACGAAGCAAAGTAGTCGGTCTCGTTTTCAGCCGTCAGCATCACCACGTTCTGGTACACGTCCGGGAACTCGCGGAAGATGCGCGACAGCCCGCGCGTCCGCTGCTCCCAGACGGCGCGGTCCACCTTCACCGGCGGAGCCGGCTTCCCCAGGTAGACCCGCGGAGCCTCTTGGCTGAAGTCCGGCGAGTTGTCGGCTTCCTTGGCCCGCACCTCGGCCTCGGTCTTCACCCGCAGGTAGTTTTCGACGGCATTTCCATAGCCGGTATTGGTGGCCAGCCACAACGACCGCGCCAGCGCCTCCCGGTCGTCGTTGAGCGGCAGCGCGGTACTGGTCACCGCCGAACTGCGATGGGTGCCGTGCGTGTTGTCCAGTTTGGGAGAGCCCAGCCGCACCTGCACGTCGGCCAAGCGGATGTGATTGGCCGAGCTGCTCACCAAAGCCCCAAACTGCGCGCGAATGGCCACCATAGTGGCGTCGCCCACCGAGTAGCTCAGGAAGTAGGGCGGCAACGGCCGGTCGGATCCCTGCTGGCCTTCCTGCTGGCCAGAGCTTTGTTCCTGCTGGCTGGCGCCTTGCCTGCCGAGCGAGGTGAAAGCGCGGTGCAGTTCAGCCGTCATTGCGTCCAGCAGCACCGGGGTTCCCGACGACTCGGGGCCCCCGGCGAGCGATTTCTGCTCGCTGGGGTGAGGGGACAGGTCCACCGTCGCTGGGGTGGTGATCGGGGTCCCCGGCGACAGGTTATCGTTCGCGGAGTTGACCACCGGCGTCCCCGGCTGCTGCGCCACGGCGGCCAAGGCTAACGTCAACGCCAACGCGGCAAAAATCGCGCGTATTCCGATTAGGTGTACGTGACGGGGAGCAATCCGCCCCGAAGCGGCGAAAGAAATCTCTCTCATAAGCTGAAAATCCCAGTAAAGTCTCTTCAAGCTGGATTGTCTCAGAGTAATCCGCTCTCGCGGAGGTGTCCGGCCAAGTTTATCCGCCAAGGGCTGCCGGTGCTCCCGCCTCGCCTTGCCGCTCACCGGCCTCTTCGGTCTCGCTCCGCGCCGTCAGCTCACCCGTTTCGGGCCGGGCGGCTCTGCTCCGACGTAAATGAGGTTTTCCTTCACTCCCCTCTGGTCGTACACTGGGGCTTCACTTTCAGGAGGAGCGGACTCATCATGGCCTACCCCACAAACTTCCGTTACACCCGCGAACACGAATGGATCGAGATCTCGGGCTCCATCGGCGTCATTGGCATCACCGACTACGCTCAGGCCTCGCTGGGCGACATCGTCTACGTGGACCTGCCCAAGGTGGGCGACCCGGTCACCGCCAACGAGACCTTCGGCTCGGTCGAAAGCGTGAAGGCGGTCAGCGACCTCTTCTCGCCCGTCACCGGCACGGTCACTGCCATCAACGAGGAACTGAAGGACTCGCCCGACAAGATCAACGAGAAGCCCCACGAGACCTGGATCGTCAAGGTCGAGCTGGCCGACCCGGCGCAGATCAACGCCCTGCTCGACGCCGCCGCTTACGAGGCCTTCATCGCGGAAGAGAGCTAGAAAGCAGTGGTCAGTTATCAGTGCTCAGTTGTCAGTAGAACGGAACTGGCGTCACTGGCACTGACCGGCAAGCAGGGATGATCGACTCCGACCCGGTTTTCGGTTTTGACGCGTAAGCGAATCAACAGCCTCCGGTCTCCATGCGCCGGATAACTGACCACTGACAACTGACAACTTTTCCGAAGGAAAACAATGCGCTACCTTCCCAACTCTCCCGCCGAACGTGAAAAAATGCTGGCCGCCATCGGCGCGGCCTCGATCGACGGCCTGTTCGCCGTCATTCCCGCCGAATACCGCCTCGACCGCGACCTGGACCTTCCCCGCGCGCACGCCGAGAGCGAGATCATCGACTGCTTCCGCGCGGCCGGAGCGAAAAACTCGACCGACTACGCCAGCTTCCTCGGCGCGGGCGCCTATCGCCACTACCGCCCGGTCATCATCGACTCGCTCATCCAGCGCGGCGAGTTTCTCACCAGCTACACGCCCTACCAGGCCGAAATTTCGCAAGGCACGCTGCAGGCGATCTTCGAGTTCCAGACCATGATCGCCGAGCTGACGGCGATGGACGTGGCCAACGCCAGCATGTACGACGGGTCAACTGGTGCATCCGAAGCGGTGATGATGGCCACGCGCGCCACCGGCCGCCACCAGGCCGTCGTGGCAGCAACCGTTCATCCCGAGTACCGCGAGGTCCTGGCCACCTACACGAAATTCCGGAGCCTGCCCACGACTTTGGCCGGCTACGACCGCGAAACCGGCCGCATCGATCTGGCCGCGCTCGATGCCGCCGTCACCCAGGAGACCGCCGCGGTTCTGGTGCAAAGCCCCAACTTCTTCGGCGTCATCGAGGACATTCCCGCCATCGCCGCCATCGCCCACGCCAAGGGCGCGCTGCTGGTTGTCTCCATCGCCGAAGCAATTTCCCTCGGCGTAGTCCGTCCGCCGGTCGAAGCCGACATCGTCAGCCTGGAGGCGCAATCGTTTGGAGTGGCGCTGAGCTACGGAGGCCCATTCTGCGGCGTCATCGCGGCCAAGGAGCAGTTCCTGCGCCAGATGCCCGGCCGCCTGGTCGGCCAGACCACGGACAGCTCCGGCTACCGCGGCTTTGTGCTCACCCTCGCCACCCGCGAGCAGCACATCCGCCGCGAAAGGGCCACCTCGAACATCTGCACCAACCAGGCCTTGGTCGCGCTGATGGCCACCATCTTCCTCAGCGTCTACGGAAAGGAAGGAATCCGCGAACTGGCCGAACACAACCTGGCCAAAGCCGCCTACGCCGCCCAGAAACTTGGTTCGCAGCCCGGAGCGAAGCTCTTGTTCACGGGCGCGCCCCGCTTCCACGAGTTCGTTCTGCAGACGGAAGAGTCTCCGGCGCAATGGAGCCAGCGGCTCCTCGATCAAAAGATTGTCGGCGGCATCGATCTGAGCCGCTGGTACCCCGAACTGAGCAATGCAACCCTCTGGTGCGCCACCGAAGTTGTGACCCGCGAGCAGATCGACACCGCGGCTGGCGCTCTGGCGGCCCGGCCGGCGGGAGCATAGGCCAGGACTGATTGGCCCGGTCTGGTTTTTTATTCGCAAACGGAGGAGTGAAAATGTTCGATCGCTTCCGATCCGCAGTACGTAGCCGGCAGCGCCGGAAGTGGGAGAAGAAGCGAAGGCACGGCAAGCGAGCTTTTATTTTCTACCGGGGCTTGCTGAAATGGGGCGGCATCATGTTCATTTTGACCACCTGCACGAATGTTTTTGTTCGCCACCAGAAACTGGATTGGCTTTCCGTGGCGAGCTCGCTGATCGCCTGTTTGCTGGCCGGATACATCTGGGGGCGCTGTACGTGGGTTTTGAACGAAAGGCGCTTTGGGTTCAGGGCAGGGCGATGATCTTCCTTCAATTTGGAACAAGCCTGAATCGGCTTTATGAGTTTGCAGCGAGGCAAAAATGTCATCATCCGAGGTTTCAGTAGCAAACGCCAACCAGAAAGTCCGCCCCCACCCGACGCAGAACGAGGCTCTGCTCTTTGAGAAGTCTTCGCCCGGCAAGCGCGCCTGCAAGCTGCCGCCGCTCGACGTGCCCGCTGTGGACGCGGCCGCCCTGCTGGGCGCGGCCCATCGCTCGCGGAGCGCGGAGCTGCCGGAGTTGAGCGAGATCGAGATCATCCGCCACTTCACGCGGCTTTCCACCTGGAACTACTCGATCGACCTGGGAATGTACCCGCTCGGCTCCTGCACCATGAAGTACAACCCGAGGGTGAACGAGTACGTAGCCCGCATCGAGGGCCTGGCCGAGGCTCACCCCTACCGGCCCGACTCGTTGGCGCAAGGGATTCTCGAAGTGATCGGCCTGCTCCAGCGCTGCCTCCTCGAAATCACCGGCATGGACGCCATCACCCTCCAGCCAGCCGCGGGCGCGCACGGCGAATTCACCGGAATTTTATTGGTTCGCGCCTGGCACGAATCGCAGGGCAATCCGCGCCGCAAGATTCTCATCCCCGACTCGGCCCACGGCACCAACCCGGCCTCCGCGGCCATCTGCGGCTACACGGTTGAAACCCTCAAGTCCAACCCCGAAGGCGGCATTGACCTGGAGGCGCTCACCCGTCAGGTGGACGAAGAAACCGCCGCGCTGATGCTCACCAACCCCTCGACCATCGGAGTTTTCGAGAGCCAGATTCACAAAATTGCCGACATTCTCCACGCCAAAGGGGCTTTGCTCTACATGGACGGCGCCAACATGAACGCCCTTGTCGGCAAGGCCCGTCCTGGCGACTTCGGCGTGGACGTAATGCACCTGAACCTGCACAAGACCTTCTCGACCCCCCACGGCGGCGGCGGACCCGGCTCCGGCCCGGTGGCCTGCAAGGCGTTTCTGGAACCGTTTTTACCGATTCCGATTCTGGTCCGAAACGAGAACGGCACGAAGTGCGCCCCAGGTCTCGATTCTGAGACCTGGGAAAGCAAGAACCCCGATACGCCGCGAGTCTCGCTCGGCTGGAACTACGACCGCCCCCAGTCCATCGGCCGGGTTCGCGCCTTCTACGGCAATGTGGGAATGTTCATCCGCGCGCTGGCTTACATCCTGGCCAACGGCCCCGACGGGCTGCGCCAGACCACCGAAGACGCCGTGCTCAACGCCAACTACATCCGCTCGCAGCTCGAAGACCTCTTCGAGCTGCCCTACAAAACCCCCTCTATGCACGAGGTGGTCTTCAGCGACAAGCGGCAGGCGGCCAAGGGAGTCAAAACCGGCGACGTCGCCAAGCGGCTGATCGACTATGGCTTCCATCCCTACACGGTCAGCTTCCCGATGATCGTGCCCGGCGCGATGATGATCGAGCCCACCGAGAGCGAGTCCCTGGAGGAGCTGGACCTGTTCATCGCGGCGATGCGCGCGATTGCACAGGAAGTGGACGAAAACCCGGAGTTAGTCAAAACAGCCCCTCACTCGACCCGCGTCTCCCGCCTCGACGAGGTGACGGCGGCCAGAAAGCCCATTCTCCGCTGGCGGCCGAAGACGTAGCCGGCAATTGCTCGTTCCCGCTCCACAGCATTTTCACGTCTGTTCTTTACAAAAACAGCCTGGAAGTGGCTTTTTCCTCAGGAAAAAGCCACTTCCAGGCTGTTGTAACGTCAACATATGAAGTGGAAATGCACTAGCGGAGGACGGCTTCCTCTTCCCGCTCGGCCAAAGGGATGGCGGCCGGGCGGACGACGGCCACGGAGTTCAGGCTGGCGGCCCGCTCTTCGCGCAGAGCCTTGAAGGCGCGGTAGACGAACGAGCCCATGTACCAGCCGTCGATGAACTTGTAGGGCGTCTCGCCGGTGGTGTAGTGGCCGCAGGGCAGCACCCGCGGCTCGAAGTTGAGGCCGATACGGCGAAAGGCCTCGACCACCTGCAGCGAGTACTCCTTGGGAAAGGTCAGATCGTAGTTGGCGTAGACGACCAGCACTTTTTTCTGCGGGCCGCGAACTTCGGGGCGGATAATCTTCGGGAAATAGCTGCATGGGCTGATGGCTGCCCACAAGGCCCGGATGCGCTCCTGCGAGAGGCCAGCCTCGGCCAGCGCCTGCCGGATGTGGCGGGTGCTCTGGCCGGCCCAGACCACGTCTCCGAAGGAGGTGGACGCGTGGTTGAAGGCATTCACCCTGAGCCGCGCATCGTGCGCGCTGGCTAGAAAGGCGTAGCAGGAGCCCAGGCTGGTTCCCAGCACGCCGAAGTGCTCGTAGCCCTGCTCCTCGAGCCAGTCCAGGCAGCAGCGAATGTCGACCACCGCCTGGCGGCAGGCTGAGAGGGTGCGGCCGACGTTGGCGCTGACGGCGTAGTCGGAGCGCTCCAGCTCGGCGGGGCGGCGAATGTCATGGTAGGGCTGGGAGAGCCTGAGCGCCGAAATGCCCATCCGGTTGAAGATGGCGCACAGCGCATTGTGGCTGAAGGCGTCGGCATTCCACTGCGGCAAAACCACGATGGCCTGCCGGGGCCGATTGGGATCCCGGTGCGCCAACGCCGGATACCAGCGGGCGTTGACCTGGTCGTTTTCCGGGTAGAGCGTCCGCTCCGGCGAGGTGAAGCGCAGAAACTGCGCCGGAGGAATCTTTCCGGCGGCTGCCTGCTGCTTGATCGCGGCCTCCTGGGCCAGCGTCTCCGGGCGCACGTTGGTGGGAAACAGTTGCGGATGCCGCTCTTCCAACCGAAAGTCGGTGGGTTGCCGGTAGCCGAAGAAGCTGTCGCTGTGGCGGATGAGGAGCTGATTGATGCGGACCATGGCGGCCTCGGCCAGCGCGGGGTCGGCCACGACCTCCGGGCCGGGCAACGCCTCCGCAAAGCCGTTCTCGCGGAGAAATGGCTCAATCCACTCGAAGCCCCACTCCAGCGGGCGCACCACGCGATTTTCATCGCGCGTGGTCAGCCGCGTCTCCCATCCGTACATCCAGCGCGCATATTTTTGCTTGAACATTGGCTAGTCCAAGTTTACCAGCGCAAGGCAAGCGGCAGGGCGCAAGTAATAAAGCACCAATTAAGTAAAGGTGAATTACGCCGCGCGGCTGGCCCGCTTCAGGGCAATATATTCAGCCCAAAACCATCCCAGGCCGAGCAACGTGATGAGCGCGATGACCACCTGCGAAATGACGCAGTAAAGGCACCACGTCTGCAAGGCGAATTCTTCGATGGAGGTCAGGCGAAGAGCAATACCGAGTCCCACCAGAGCGGCCAGGAAAACCAGAAACCGCTGCCGCGCCAGCGCCAGACCGGCCAGCACCAGGTAGCCGGCAATGCCGATGGCCGCCACGGGAATGTGCGCAATCTCGGCAAAGGGGCTGTGATTCACGACGCCGCAATCCCACGTCGCGTTGATGGAGCAGGGCTCGGCTCCAGTCGAATAGTGAACGCGAAGAGCCAGAGCGGAAACCACCACTCCGGCCAGGGCGAGAATTGCAATCAGATAGCGCATTGTGACTCCGATGTTACCAGAAGGCCCGTCGCGAGCTACCATAAACGGATGGATCAACCGGCAATGGGTCAACCTACATTTTGCGGACGCCGCGTGGCCTTCTTCGGGGGAAGTTTTGACCCGCCTCATCTGGGTCATCTAGCCGTGGCGCGGGCCGCCCAGGCGGCGCTTGGCCTCGACACCGTGCTCTTTGCCCCGGTGGGCGCGCAGCCGCTCAAGCCGCATGGATCGACAGCCTCGTTCACTCACCGGCTGGAGATGACCCGGCTGGCCATTGGCTCGAATCCGGGCTTTATCGTCTCGCTGGCCGACGCCCCCAAGCCCTCGGGCGAGCCCAACTTCACGCTGCAGACGCTGCGCGGGCTGCGCGCCGAGTTGCCGCCCGAGGGCGCGCTGTTTTGCCTGATGGGGGCCGACTCATTTACCGGACTCAGGCGCTGGCGTGGCGCCGCTGAGATTCCTTTTGTAGCGCCATTGATCGTCGCCTCGCGGCCGGGCCAGCGGCTGGACGATCTGGAGGCCATGCTGCCCGAGGGGCTCAGCCTTGTCTCCCTGCCGCAGGACGGCCGGTGCGCCGAAGAAATAGCAGGAGAATTTGCCGGAGAATTTGCCGAAGAAATCGCGGGAGGAATCGAGGTGCGGCGCTACATTTTGCGCAATCCGGCCGGTCAGCAGGCCCCGCTTTACCTGCTTCCGGGCCTGCAAGTCGAGATCAGCGCGTCAGAGATTCGAGAGCAAATGCTGATTCGTGAGCAAGTGCGGATTCATGAGCAAGTGAGGATTGGGGACCAAGTGCGAATTCGGGAGCAAGTTCAGAACCGAGAGCTGATTCAGCTTCAAGGCCCGGCGCGGGCGCATGAGCACGAGCATGAAGACCGAGGCCAGGCGCTGGGCCGCGAGCTGCTTCCCGGTCCCGTTTCGGATTACATTCGCGCCCACGGCCTCTATCGCTGACAATCCAGCTTGCCCCCGCCCGGTTGAAAGGCTAGGATGAAACTCGGAGACTAATCGCAACGCATGGCAACTGTTCAGGATCACCATCAGCAAACGCGTATTCTGGTGCAGGCCGCTGCCCAGGTCTGTGAAGAAAAAAAAGGCGAAGAGACCCGCATCCTCGAGCTCGACCCCATCGACTCGGGGCTTTCGGACTTCTTCCTGGTCACCTCGGCCTCGAACGACCGTCAGGCCATCGCCATCGCCGACGAGATCGAGCACCGGCTCAAAAAGGAGTTTGGCATCTTTCCCAACTCCGTCGAGGGCCGCCGCAAGGGCGAGTGGATTCTCCTCGACTACGTGGACTTTGTCGTCCACGTCTTTCTGACCGAGCGCCGCGCCTTTTATGACATCGAAAGGCTGCGCAAGTCGGCGCGCCCGTTCAGCCCGGCCGAGTTTGACGCCGAACTGAAGGCCGCGCTGGCTAAAAAGACCGTGGCCGCGCGCAAAAAAGCCTCCGCGAAGGCCAAGCCGGCCGCCGCCAAGGCTGCGCCCGTGACCAGGAAAACCGCGGCGAAGAAGGCTCCGGCAAAGAAAGCCGTGGCCAGGCCCGCCGCAAAGAAAGCTGCCGCCAAAGCCAAACCGCTAGCCGCCAAGGCTGCGGCAAAGCCTGCTTCCGCGCCCAAGTCAAATAAGGCTGCAAAGAAGAGCATTGCAGTGAAGAAGCCTGCGGTCAAAACGGCTGCCGTCACGAAAAGCGCTGTCAAAAAGACCGCTGTGAAGAAAGCCGGGGCTGCAAAACCGGCTGCCGCCAAGAAGGCCCCGGTCAAAAAGCCTGTCGCGAAGAAGACTGCCCGGAAAAACTCCTGATTTTCTGATTGATTCAGGGGCCGCGGACGCTTTATCGGAAGGCTTCAAGCTGAAAATCTTATCAACCAACAAATAAAGGGCGCCCCGCGGGGCGCCCTTTATTTGTTGGTTGCTGCCAGGGTTTAGAAGTCGAACTTCGCCATCAACTGGATAAGCCGCGGAGAGGCATCGCCGCCCAAAAACGATCCGAGGATCGAGGTTGGCGTGCTCACCGTGGATGTGATGGTTCCCAGCCCTGGCGAAGCAACATCGTTGTAGGGCTGCCCGAAGTTCGGGTGGTTGAAGAGGTTGAAGAACTGCGCGCCAACCTTGAGTTTGGCCGTCTCCCAGTGGGGCATGGTGAAGCCCTTGGTCACGGAGAAATCCGTATCAGTGTAGTTGGGGCCATAGAGCTGGTTGCGGCGGGACTGACCGAAGTCGGTTGCCGACTGGGTAATTAGGGCCCCTGTTGTGGGGTCGAAAACGTCGGGCGCGAAGTCCGCAACGAAGGCGCAGGGGTTTCCGTTGGCAGCCGCGTTGCCGCCGCAATGAGTGTGGCCGCTGATGGGTGCGGTCTGCCGCGCATAGAGCGGGTTCGGTGTACCGTTGACGCTGTAGTTGGCGATCCCGTAGGCGGTCCCGGTATCGATCACCGAGAAGGGCAATCCGGTGCTGTGGAAGACGGTTCCAGAAAACTCCCAGTTATCAACCAGCACCTTTGGTCCCGCGAAATGCGGGAGATCATAGACATAACTGGCGCTTACGTACTGGCGGATGTCGTAGTCCGCGTTGCCGTAGTTCTGGCGTAGATTGAAGGGGTTGGAGGGGTAGACGCTGTTACCGGAAAACGGGCTGAAACCGCCGTTGGAAATCTCGTCGAGCGCGTGGCTCCACTGGTAGTTGAAGGTCAGCGTGAGGCTTTTCGACCGGTGCTGCTCCGAGAGCACGACGCCGTTGAAATTCCCATTGGCGGAGCTCGTTACCTCGGTGACATCGCCGAAGTTCGGATTGGGAGCGGTGTTGGGGAGCTCGGGAAAGCCTGTCAATACGCCGGAGTTCCAGGCATTGATGCCGCTATTGAGCTCCGGCTCATGATAGCTGTGGTTGCCGACGTACATGATGGAGACGGTGTCGAACCTGCCCAACTGCTGCTCGATGGCCAGGCTCCACTCTTCGTAGGTCGGGTTCTTGATCTTCATTGCCGGGTTCGTCATGTTAGGTGCAGAGAAGGCAGGGACTGCGCCGGAAATCGTCGCAAAGCTCTCCCCAGACGAGAAGCCTCCTTGAAATGCCGCGTTAGAGGCGGCCGCGATGGATTGGGCGCTTACGCCTGGGCAACCACTGGTGTTGCTGCAAGGAGTAGTGGGTCCAGTAGCGCCGGGTACGAGCAATGTATTCGGGCCACCATAGGCCGGCCCGGAGATCGTAAACGGAACATTGACCGGAGCATTGTTGAGCAGGTCGTCGGCGATGATTCCTGGAAAGGCATCGGCGAACATTCCGAATCCGCCGCGAATCGTGGTCTTGCTTCCGGCTCCAAACGGCAGGTAGGCGAAGCCGACGCGGGGCTCCCAGCCGATCTTCTGCAGGTCGGGCAGAGCCTTGCTGAGGTTGGATGCGATCAGCTGGTTGTACGGGGTCGAGGTGCTGGTGGGCACGTTGGCAAAGTCGCCGGAGAGGTGCGCGAAGCAGTTCGTCCGGCAGACCGGGTTGGAGTTGTGCTCCATGCGCAGGCCGTAGGTGAGGGTCAGGTTGGGCAGCATCTTCCACTGGTCCTGGACATACCAGCCCATCGCGTAGAGTGCAACCGGCTGGGTGGGTCGGGTTGGAAAGTTCTCACTCCACGAGTCAACATAGCCCTGCTCGAATCTGGCGTTCGACGTATACGCTTCTGGAGAAGTGGTGTACTCCGAGGGGCTGAAGTCAGTGATGTCGTCGCGGCGCATGGTCCATCCCACGCTCAACGTGTGCTTGCCCCTGGTCCAACTCAGGTCGTCCTGGAACTGGTAGCCGGTGACGTTGCGCCCCTGGGGCCAGATCAAATTATATCCACCAGGCCATGCAGTACCGGTGTAGGGAGTGTTGTTTCCCAAATCCCCATCCGCAAAGATGAGGGAGAACGGCACACCGCCTGTCAAGGGATTCTCTGAAGCCGCCTCATTCGCGTTGCTGAAAACCGCAACGTAGTGATTGACGGAAAAGAGGAACTGGTTGGTAAGCGCAGCCGAGAAGGAATGCTGCTCGCCCAATTGGCCTGCATAAGAGGGCTGCGAACTGAGCGCATCGAACAGAGGATTCAGAACGCTGGTAAACGAGGCCTGCACGCCTCTGTCGATGGTTACGTGGCCGAAGAGATGATCCTTGCTGGTGAGGGCATGATCGATGCGGCCGTTGAGCAGCCACTCATGGGTGTAGTTGCCTGCCGAGCCATTGAAGGTCACAGTGCAGTATGAAGTGCAGTTCGGATCTGTTGGGGTTGCGGTGGAGAAGCCAGGGGCGTTGTTGTAGAGGTTGAAGATGTTCTTGTAGACCGGAATTTCAGAGCTCAAGCCATTGTTTGCTAGATTAGTCAGCACCTGCGCCTGATAGCTGGCATCAGGCGCGTAGACGGTGGCGCGGGTCGGCAGGACGACGTCGAGAGCCTCATAGTCTACGAAAAAGAAGGTCTTGTCGCGCCGAATGGGCCCGCCAACGGCGCCCGCCCACTGGTTCGCGTTGTCGAAGGGGCGCGGGGTGCCGGACTGCTTGTTGAAGTAGCTGTTGGCGTTCATCACCCGGCCATTCCAATAGTAGGAGGCATTGCCGTGGACCCGGTTTCCGCCCGAGCGCGTAACCTCGGCGACCTGCGCGCCGCCCAGCCCGCCGAAGGATGCGTTATAGGCATTCGAGATGACGGTCTCGGAAGCAATATCATTGGCGCCGAGCAGCATGTTGGTGGCGCCGGAATTGTTGATATTGAGGAACGGATCGTTGTAATAGCCGCCATTGACGGTAAAGGTATTCGCCGTGCCAGGCAGGCCAAACGACGAAAAGTTTCCGTACCCGCCTGAACCTGTCTGGGTATTCATCATGCTGCCGGGAGCGATCTGAGCGACGAAGGTCAGGTCGTTTCCGGGGTTCGGCAGGGTCAGGATCTGCTTTTCCGTAAAGGTAGTGGAGATCTGGGCGTCATCCACATGCAGCATCGGCACTTCGCTGCCGGTGACCTCGACGGTCTCGCTAGCCTTGCCAATGGTCAGGGCGATATTGGCTGAAGCGACGGAGCCTGGACCTATATCGACGGTCTGCCTGGTCTTTTCAAAGCCGGCCGCCACGACGGTGATGGAATAGGATCCCGGAGGCAACTGCGAGGCGCGATACTCGCCAGCGGAACTGGCGGTGATGGTGCGGGTTGCGCCGGTGGCCAAGCTGGTGACGGTTACGGTTGCGCCTGGAATGATTGCGCCCGTGGAATCGGAGACAACTCCGGCAATCGCGCCCGTGGTGTTGGTTTGAGCGTGGGAGAGCGGGGCGGTGGTGCTCACCACGAAGCAAACTATGGCCAACAGGCTCAACGTCAGAAGCAAATTCTGCAACCGGAAAAATCGCATCGACTTCCTCCAAAAAATTCGTGGGAACCAAAAGCCCTATCCAGGGAACTTCCCAATTCGCTGCTTGTGCTTCGGTATCCCGGCCGGGGAGGGGTGGGTGTGAACCCGATCCGCTGCTGAAAGACAAACAAGATAGCTATCAATGAGAAATCTGTTCGTCTTCACTCCTGCACTGCGTCCAGGAGGACTCGGTTCCAAGAAAGCGAGGGGCGGTTCGGATGAATGTGTATGCATGATGGTGGCCACTTCCGCTGGCTTGGCAGGATGGGCTGTTGATTATTGAAACTAAATGAGTTGGCTGTAGGCCCCGTCTTATGCTCCATGCGATGAAATATGGAAATATGAAAAAATGGAAGTGAAAATTCCAAAAATGGGCAGATCCCGACTGCTTTCGGGATCTCGGACGGCAGAACCGCAACGCCCTAAATAGTGGCTTTTTGCACCAAATTTGCGTCACCTGATGCAGTTTGCGATGCGGCAGGTTATTCTCCTTCCAGGAAGCTGACACTGTTTCCAGGAAGATGATCCTGTTTCCATGAAGCTGACACTGGCCCACATCGGCGCGCGCTCCGGCGCAAAGGACCCCTTCGACGCCCTGACGGCGGTCTATCTTGAACGCTGCTCGGCCTTTGCGCGCTGCTCGGCGGAGGCCTTCCGCACCGAGGAGGCGATGCTCGATTGGTTGGAGCGGCAGCAGGGCCGTACGCCGGTGGTGGCCGTGCTGCTGGACAGCCGCGGGCGGCAGATGAGTTCCGAGGCTTTTGCGGCCTGGCTGGGCGCCAAACGCGACGAGGGGGCGCAGCAGATGGTCTTCGCCATTGGGCCAGCCAACGGATGGAGCGACGGCGCCCGCCAGCGGGCCAGCCTGCTGCTCTCGCTGGGACCGATGACACTAGCCCACGCGCTGGCCAGGCTGGTGGTGGCCGAGCAGCTCTACCGGGCATTTACAATTCTGACGGGCCATCCGTATCACGCGGGGCATTGAACAGGGTTCAGGGATCAGGGGTCTGTTGCCAGTTCTCAGCCCGGAGTTGACAATGGACAGGAAGCTACGACGTCTGCTCTCAGGCTGCTTGCGGCATTTACTGGATTGCTGGCTGCTCGTGGTTGGCCACTGACCCCAGAACCCTGAACCCTGGCTTCTCTATGACCGACTTCCGTCGAGGACTGATTCTGATCAACACCGGCTCCGGCAAGGGCAAGACCACCGCCGCCCTGGGAGTGGCCCTGCGCGCCGTGGGCAACGGGATGCGGGTGCTGATGATCCAGTTCCTCAAAGGATCCTGGCAGAGCGGCGAGCTGGAGGCGGTCGAGGCCTTCGGCGAGAGGTTCATCATCCGGCAGATGGGCCGGGGCTTTGTGAAGGTGGGCGGCGCGGAGGCCGAGGCGGAGGACATTCGGCTGGTGGAGGCCGCATGGGCCGAGGCGCGCGAGGCGATCGGCTCCGGCGAGTGGGATTTGGTGGTGCTGGACGAGATCAACTACGCCATCGGCTACGGAATGCTGGACGCAGCGGTGGTGGCCGAGACGCTCAGCAGCCGGCCGGAGAAGGTGCACGTGATCCTGACCGGGCGCGACGCCCACCCCCTGCTGGTGGAGTTGGCCGATACGGTGACCGAGATGCGCGAGATAAAGCACGCCTACCAAAAGGGGATTTTGGCCCAGCGCGGCATCGAATTTTAGCCAGGCATTGGGCATAGAATACTGATGGGGCGAATACCCCGGAGGGCAGGACGAGGGCGGGAGTTCACCGGCCATCCTGAAGAACGCTAGCAGTAGCTTGATTTTGAGCAGTTCCCCGATTTGAGAGTGAGGTTGAATGTCCTGGTTCAAGCGTGAAAGCGGCGAGTACGAGTCCGGCCCGGCCGGCACAGTCCCCGAGGCGGCGGACGCGGCCGGCAAGACGGTGCGCACCGTGGGGTTGTGGATCAAGTGCGTGGCCTGCCGCGCGGTCATCTGGAAGGCGGAGCTGGAAGCCAACCTGAATGTCTGCCCCAAGTGCCAGCACCACTTCAAGATCGGCGCACGGCAGCGCATCGAGCTGCTGCTCGAACCCGGCTATGAGCTGGTGGACGCCGGGCTGCGCTCGACCGATCCGTTGAACTTTACCGACATCAAGCCCTACAAGCAGCGGCTGCGCAGGGCGCAGGAGGCTACCGGCCTGGACGACGCCATTCTGAACGCGGTGGGCCAGCTCGGGCCGCAGGCGGTGGTAGTCAGCGCCATGGAGTACAGCTTCATCGGCGGCTCGATGGGCGCCGTGGTGGGCGAGACCATTGCCCGCGCCGTGGACCGCGCCCGGTTGGGCCGCAAGCCGCTCATCGTAGTGGCGGCCTCGGGCGGAGCGCGCATGATGGAGGGCGTGGCGAGCCTGATGCAGATGGCCAAAATCTCCTCCGCGCTGGCGCAGTTGGACGACGCCAAGGTGCCGTACATCTGCGTGCTGACCGACCCCACTACGGGCGGCGTCTCGGCCAGCTTCGCCATGCTGGGCGACCTGAATATCGCCGAGCCAGGCGCTCTGATCGGCTTTGCCGGCCCGCGGGTCATCGAGCAGACCATCCGCCAGAAGCTGCCCGAGGGCTTTCAGCGCGCGGAGTTTTTGCTGGAAAAAGGCTTTCTCGACGCCGTTGTTCACCGCCGCGACCTGAAGTCCTACCTGACGCGCGCCCTGGACTTCCTGAAGGCTCCGGCCGTCGCCTGAGGGCTTGGGAGTTGCCGCAGGGCTGATTAACGCACCGATTCGCCCACCCGTCGCAGTTTTCCGTCCCGGAGCGTGAACCGCTCGCCGCGCCAGACAATCGTGTTGCCGGCAAAGCCGACGGCCCAGAGGCCCATGGCGACCAGATCGCGCAGCGGCAGCAGCCACAGCCTCGGGAGAACCTGGCGGTCGCCCAGCACCTCGTCACCCACCGTCATGGCCAGCGTGAGACGCAGGAAAAAGCTCAGGCCCACCAGCCACAGGCTCAGCGGGCTCGCTCCGCTGGCGATGACATTGAGCACGGCCCAGCCCAGCCCGTGAGTGAAGACAAGCCCGGCATAGCCCCAGGGCCGCGCGTCGCGGACGGTGCGGCTCCAGCGCAACTGGTGATCGGCGAAGCCGCGCCAATCGTAGGCTGGAACACCGGTTTCGACGACCTCGGACGAGAGCGCCACGCGGTAGCCGGCCCGCGCCACGCGGTAGCCCAGTTCGTAGTCGTCGGCCAAGTGATCGGCCAGCGGCAAAAGGCCGCCGATGCGGTCGAGAGCCTCGCGGCTGACCGCCAGCGTCGAGCCGAGGCCATAGCGCAGGCCGCCCTCGATCCACATCGACAACAGCACCCCGGCCTGGAAGTCGGTGGCGATGCCCAGCGCCTCCAGCCTTGAGGCCAGCGTACCGTGGGCGCGGCCGCGATAGAGCGCGGTCACCAGTCCAACCTCTGGCGGGGCTTTGCGGGCGCCGCCGAACTCCGCCGCCGGAGCGAAGCAGGCCATCACCCTCTCCAGGTAGCGCGGCGAGACGGTAATGTCCGAGTCGTTGATGAGCAGAAAATCGTGGCGGGCGTAGGCGCTGAGCTGAACCAGCGTGCTGACCTTGCCGTTGGTGCCCAGCCGCAGGGGGCACTCGACCAGCCGGATGGAGAGCCGGGGAAACTCGGCCTGCAACTCCGCGACAGCCGCCACGGCCGGATCGTCCAGCGAGGAGACGCCGAAGAGCAGCTCGAATTCACCTCGGTAACTCTGGCGGCAGTGGCTGCGGAAGGCCTCCATCATGCCGGGGTCCATCCCCTTGAGGGACTTCAGCACGCTCACGCCGGGCGCAAAGGCTGCCAACGGGGCGCGCCGCGCGGTCAGAAAGACGCGCGCCGCCAGCGTCGCGGCCAGAAAATAGCCCATTCCCGCCACGGTCAGCAGCGTCGTCAAAATTGCCACGGATTGGGCCAAAATGTGCGGCATCACAGGGGCTATAGCGGAACCAGAGTAGCTGTATCCCGGAAGCAAGCCCGCCAAGTGGCTTTTTCCTCGAGGAAAAGCCACCTCCAATACTCTTTGTAAAAACACGTTTACTCTGGTTCCGCTCTAGTGTAACGGAGAGAGACAGAGAACAGGGAATAGGGAATAGGGTGAGCGTGAATCCTCACCGTCCCGAGCTGCCGAAGCCCTTCTCCGCGCGCGCCGAGTCCTCCAGGCTTTCGACGGTCTCCACCTCCCCAGTCAGCACCGGAACCGGAATCATCTGGGCGATCTTCTCGCCGGCCTTCAACTCGACAGCGGCATCCGTCAGGTTGGTCATCAGCACCAGAATCTCGCCCCGGTAGCCTGAGTCGATCACCCCTCCGGTGGTCGTAACCCCGCGCGAGGCCATCGACGAGCGGTCCCGCACCAGCAGCCCCAGCGGCGCTCCGGTCTGCGGGTGGCGCGCCTCGACACTGACGCCGGTCCGCACCTTCACCGTGGCCCGCGAAGCGAGCACCGCGCCTTCCAGCGCAAACAGGTCATAACCCAGATCCTCGCCCTTGTGGGCCACCACCGGTGGGCGCGCCCCGGCCTCCAACAGTTTCACTCGCAGCATAAATTGATGGTAACGGATGAGTGGCGTTCGCGGGCGGCTAAACCCGCCCCCAAATGGCCAGCCCCGGCGAGGGAAACTCTCCCGGCCGGGGCTGTCGTCTTTGTTGCCCCAAGCGGCCAAATCGGCCGCGAGGGGGGTGCATTTCACCCCAGCGGCAAAGAACTCTCGCCGGGGGCTGCGAGAAATTCGGCAGAAGGACCTGTAAGCCGAATTCTGTCGTGTGCGGTCATTCCTCTAGGCGCCGCGTCGCCGCGGACGCTCATCAGCGACCTACCCGGAGGTTTCGGCACGTGCTCGAGCCGCCTGGGCGCACCGGGCCGGTGCGCAGCAACGCCTGGCTCTTTGGCGATTGCTTCCCTCCCTATTTGGTCTTGCTCCGTGTGGGGTTTACCCTGCCCCCGGCGTTACCGTCGGGGCGGTGCGCTCTTGCCGCACCTTTTCACCCTTACCCCGGCGGGACTGGCCGTCCAGGCGAACCTGTCGGGCCATTCCGGAAGCCCTCGCCGCCCGAAAGAGCGAGAGGGGTAGCCGAGGCGGTATCTTTTCTGTGGCACTGGCCGTCCACGGGCCTTGAAGCCCGCGTCCCGGACGTTATCCGGCACACTGCCCTGCGGAGTTCGGACTTTCCTCCCCCGGCGAACCTGGTTTCCCAGTCCTCCGGCAGCGACCGCCCGGTCCTCCTGCCAATCGCTAGTGTACCGCGAAACGGAGTCGCCACAATGAGGGGTCGCCCGTTTTACCGCCGAAGCTGCCCGTGGCGGCCGGCGGATGCGCGCATCGGGCCCGTCTGCCGCCGGATCGAGCCGAGTGCGCCCCATACGAACCCGAGTACGCCTCCAGACAGCCAGAGTGCGCCCTCATGCTAACCTGAGATTTAGTCTGTGGAGAGTCCGTTTGCAACCCAGCAGCTTCCTGATCGCCATTTTCGAGTTCGTCCTGCTCATCTTTTCGCTCAGCGTGCATGAGTGCGCGCACGCCTGGATGGCCTCGCGGCTGGGCGACCAGACCGCCCGCCTGCAGGGGCGCGTCACGCTCAACCCGATGTACCACGTGGACCCCATCGGCACGCTGATCTTTCCCGCCATCATGATCTTCGGCCCCTTCTTCGGGCTCAGTATGTTCGGCGGCATGCTGGTGGGCTGGGCCAAGCCCACCCCGGTCATCACGCGCAACTTCCGCAAGATCGTCCGCGACGACAACCTGACCACCCTGGCCGGCCCGGCCTCCAACCTGCTGATCGTGCTGGTGGCTTTTGCCGTGCTGGCCGTCGTCTCGGTTGCGGTTCCCAATGGCCACCAGCTCGCCCTGATCGCTTTCATGGGCGGCATCGTGCAGGGTGCGCCTCCCAGTCTTCAGGCGCTGCTGATGCTGTGCCGGCTGGCCATTCTGATCAACCTCTGCCTCTGCTTCTTCAACCTGCTGCCCATTCCTCCGCTCGACGGCAGCCGCCTGGTGCGCAACACGCTTCCCTACAACGCCGTGCGGGCCTACGACCGGATTCCCATGTGGGGCAGCTACATGCTGATGATCTTCCTCGGCCCAACTATTCTGGGCGCGCTGATCGGTCCAGCGCTGCGCATGGTGCTCTGGGGCCTGGTGCGCGTCTAGGGCAGCGGCGAGAGGCGCGCTCCGTGCCGTCCGCTACAGCCCACGCGCCGCCCGCTACAATGGATTGAGCCGGTTTCCCTGGATTTTGCGGCGAGGCGGCGAGATTCTTCTGGCCTCAAGCTGGAACCGAAGAGCAAAAAGCTGGAATCGTAGAGCATAAACAGGAACCGAAGAGCAAAAACCGGAAGCGAAGAACGAAAAATGGCAGAATCCGCAACCCCATCCTCCCGTCCGCGCGTTTTGAGCGGCATGCGTCCCACCGGCAAGCTGCACCTGGGCAACTACATGGGCGCCCTGGCCAACTGGGTCAAGCTGCAAGAGCAGTACGAGTGCTTCTTCTTCATCGCCGATCTGCACGCGCTGACCACTGACTACGCCGACACCTCGGGCATCGCGCCCAACACGCTCGAAGTGGCGCTGGACTTCCTGGCCGCCGGACTCGATCCCGAGCAGTGCACCATCTTCGTGCAGAGCCAGGTTGTTCAGCACTACGAACTGCCCCTGCTGCTGGGCATGATCACGCCCCTCGGCTGGCTGGAGCGCGTGCCCAGCTACAAGGAGATGCAGGAGAATCTGACCAACAAGGACCTGACCACCTACGGATTTCTGGGCTACCCGGTCCTGATGGCCTCCGACATTCTGCTCTACCAGCCTGATTTTGTGCCGGTCGGGCAGGACCAGCAGGCCCATGTCGAGTTGACCCGCGAGATTGCGCGGCGATTCAACCAGTTCTATCCCAAGGTCCGCATTCCGCTTCATGAGAACAACGAAGCCCTCAAAGCCGAAATGGAGAGGTGGCTGCGCCTGCCAGATGGCGAGAAGTACGTTCTTCCCGAGCCCAAGGTGCTGCTCACGCCCTCGCCCAAACTGCCCGGCACCGACGGCCGCAAAATGTCGAAGAGCTACGGCAATACAATTCAGTTGACCGACCCCGAGCCGGTGGTGCGCAAGAAGCTCAAGACCATGGTCACCGACCCGGCCCGCGTCCGCCGCACCGATCCCGGCGACCCGGACAAGTGCCCCGTCGGCGACCTGCACAAGGTCTTCTCCACGCCCGAAACGCTGGCCAAGGTCTACGACGGCTGCCGTTCGGCCGGAATCGGCTGCATCGAGTGCAAGGGCTGGGCCGCGGATGGCTTGATGCGGATTTTGCAGCCTCTTCAGGACCGCCGCGCCAGCTTCTCCGAGTCGCAGGCGATCGAAATTCTTGAGGATGGCTCTCGCCGCGCCCGCCTCCGCGCCGAGCAGACGATGATCGAGGTCCGGGCCGCCATGCGGTTGTGCTTGACCGGCAAGAGCAGCCAGTAAACCGGGGACGGGCCCAGGCAGGAACATAGAGAGAACGGGAAGAAGAAACCGCATTGACCGATCAGCCCGACCAACTCGATCCGCCGGAGAATGTCGCCGGGCCGGTTGCGCCTGCCGCCGGGCCATTTGTGACCCCAGAAGCCGCAGCTTCCGCCGAAGATGAATCCGCTCGGAACGCGGCTTCCGAGGCCGGCACCGCCGAGCCAGCCCACCCCGGCCCGCAACTGGTGCTCACCTCCAAGCCCGTTCCCCCGCCGAAACCGGTGGACCAGAAATCCGCTGACAAGGCCGCCGCCAGGCAGAAGTTGCGGGACGAGGAGGCCGAGCAGTCCCCCTTTTCGGTCCTCGTCGGCCAGGTGTACGACGGCCCGCTCGACCTGCTGCTGGACCTGATCCGCAAGCAGGACATCGACATCTACGACATTCCCATCGCCCAGATCACGGCGCAGTTTCTGGCCTACGTCAGCCAGCTCAAGTCGGGCGACGTGGACGTGGCCGGCGAGTTCATCTACACCGCATCGCTTTTGATCCACATCAAGAGCAAGATGCTGCTGCCGCGCGCCGCCTCCGGCCCGGAAGACGCCGCCGAAGACCCCCGGCGCGAGCTGGTCGAGCAGCTGCTCGAACACGAACGCTTCAAAAACGCCGCCCAGATGCTGCAACAGAAGCAGATGCTCGAGGCCGCCACCTGGTCCAACCCCGGCATGCGCGAGTTCGAGGGCGACGCCGCGGCCGAGCCGGAGATCGCCGCCGACACGGTGGACCTGGTGCGCATCTTCCGCGAGATTTTGGAGCGCGCCCGCAAGCGCCCGGTCTTCAACGTCGATGAGGACGCGGTGACCGTGGGCCAGATGATCCAGTTCCTCTCCCGCCGCCTTGCCATGGACGACAAGCCCGTGGCCCTGCGCCGCCTGCTGAGCCACAGCCGCAGCGAACGGGCGCTGATCGCCATGTTCCTGGCGCTCCTGGAGCTGGTCCGCCTGCAGGCCATCCTGCTCCGCCAGGACCGCGCCTTCAGCGAGATCTTCGTCAAAAAGCACACCGGCTTCGACGCCGTGATGAACGAAGGCCTGGCGAAGGCCCGCGACGACTGGCGGTAGGATTGAGCTCTAGAGCGGTTCTCCAGTTAATGCGGAGTTTCAAGAATCGTGCAAGGTGGCTTTTCCTTAAGGAAAAAGCCACTCAGCGGCAGTGGTTTTCCTCTATAGCAACTAGAGAACCGCTATAATCCGCCGCTTTTCCCATTTTGCGACCGCCCAGCCGCTTGCCTGTCCCGGTTTTCCACCGCTCGAGCGCTCTCTTCTTTCCCAGCCCCCTCCAACCGGTGTAGAATCATTGCAGTCAGGTTAATTCCCCCGCCTGGCGGAGCAAGCAACTGCGCATAAATGCGGTTGTTGGGGTTATATGGACGCCAATTTATCCGGCTCTGATCTTTCCCGCCAAAAGCGATCCCCTTTTTATTTGCTGTGCAATGCTGTTGTCGATTCCCGGCATCGGAAACCCTTGCGAACGCGGAGTCTCTCCGTCCGCTCTGGAGAGATCTGATGGCCGATCTGGCAACCGCCGTGCATTCGCTGCCTTCAAGCGCATCGCTGCTTGACCGCAAGCTGACAAAGACGCCCAGCCGAACGGGCATCGCGGCGTTTCTATTGGCCTTGGCCGGCGGCCTCTGCTATATCGCCTTCCACGTAGCCCAGGATCTGGGCACGGTGACCATCACCAGCGTCTGGCCTTACCTGCTGCTCGCCCTGGCACTGCTGATCGCCCTTGGCTTCGAGTTCGTCAATGGCTTTCACGATACGGCCAACGCCGTGGCCACGGTCATCTACACCCACTCGCTCGAGCCCAACACGGCCGTCGTCTGGTCGGGCGTCTGCAATCTGGCCGGCGTACTGGCATCCTCCGGCACGGTGGCCTTTGCGGTGGTTACGCTGCTGCCGATCGATCTGATTCTTCAGGTCAGCACCGGCGCCGGTTTCGCCATGGTCTTCGCCCTGCTGATCGCCGCCATTCTCTGGAATCTGGGCACCTGGTGGTACGGACTTCCCGCCTCCAGTTCGCACACCATGGTCGGCTCCATCATCGGCGTGGGCGTCGCCAACCAGTTTCTCAACGCCCGCACCGGCGGCTCCGGCGTGGATTGGGAGCAGGCCATCAAGGTGCTCAAGGTGCTGCTCGTTTCGCCGGTCATCGGCTTCGGCGCCGCCGCGGCGCTCATGCTGCTCTCCAAGGCGCTGATCCGCTTTCCCGCGCTTTACGAAGCGCCCAAGGACATGCAGCCGCCACCGTGGCCCATCCGCGCCCTGATGGTGCTCACCTGCTCGGGCGTCAGCTTCTTTCATGGCTCCAATGACGGCCAGAAGGGCATGGGGCTGATCATGCTCATTCTGATCGGCACCGTCCCTACCGCTTACGCGCTCAACCACGACGTCACCCCTCAGAGTATTCAGCAGTTCATGGCCGCCTCCGCGCAGGCCGGCCAGGTCCTCGACCGCCATGTGAACCAGGACAGCGTGCCACCATCCGACGCCCGCGCCGCGGTCACGGAGTACATTCGCACGAAGCAGCTCAAGCCAGAGACCATCCCCGCGCTGCGGGAGATGATCGGGGATGTGAACCGCGAGGTTACTCTTTACAAGTCCTTCAAATCCCTTCCGGCGCGGGAGCAGAGCAGCGTCCGCAACGAGATGTACATCGCCAGCGAGGCTCTGCGGCTGATGGTCAAGAACCACAATCCGGCCTTTACCGGCGGAGAAAGCGCCGCCCTGTTGAACTACAAGAGCCAGGTGGACAAGGGCACCAGGTTCATTCCCGACTGGGTCAAAGTCGCCGTCGCCCTGGCGCTGGGGCTGGGCACCATGGTCGGCTGGAGGCGGGTGGTGGTCACCGTGGGCGAAAAGATCGGCAAGGAGCACCTCACCTACGCGCAGGGAGCCAGCGCGGGCCTGGTGGCCATGGCCACCATCTTCGCCGCCGACAGATTCGGCCTGCCGGTTTCGACCACCCACATTCTCAGCTCCGGCGTGGCCGGCACCATGAGCGCCAACGGCAGCGGCCTGCGCTGGTCCACGGTGCGCAACATCGCCGCCGGCTGGGTCTTCACGCTGCCGGCCGCCGCGCTGCTCTCCGGCCTGCTCTACTGGTTCTTCCGCGCCATCTCCTGAGCGCCGGCCGGCTTTGACTGCCGGCGGAAAATGGCGCTCGAATTCTTCCACATTGAGGGGCGGAGCCTTGCAGCAAAATCAGGACAGCGGACCCGAAGCCCAAGCAGCAAGGCCGGCAAGGCCATCAGGAAGCAGCGGCGCTGAACAGCGTTTCCGGGGCGCGGTTTCCCTGAATTTGCTTTATTGTTTTTTGGAATCGGCAGAGACTCCAACCGTATAGCGGTTCTCCAGTGGAACCTCAAGGCCGCGGGTCAACCTTCCACCAGATCACCGCCCAGCAGACCGGACGCCGGTAATCGAGCTTCCACCGCTCTCCGACCGGCGCCAGGTGCGCGCCGATGAAGCGGCGCAGAGCCTCTTCCTCGGCGGGAGTCATATTCTCCAGCATCCACCGCAGGGAATCCACGGCCTCTTCCGCGTTCGCGTAAGTGGGCGTCTGTTTCTCAATCACTGAGACATTGGCAAAGATTCCCATCTGATGGAGCAGGTTATAGATGTAGATATAGTCGGGGTTGGCGTGCGCCTCACGGCCGATCGCCTCAAACAGACGGAGATCGTGCGGGCCGTCGCCCACCGCGCAGGAGATGTACACGCTCTTTTTGGCAAACGAGATCAGCTTCTCCAGCAAGCTCCGCGGATCATCGGAGACCAGCGAGCGCGACGCAATGGCCACGTCGTGCGGCTCGATTCCCAGGGCCCGCCAGTCGTCCTCCCAGCGCGCCAGATGCGTTGTAACATTGCGAATTCCCGCGGCCTCGTTGTGTTCCTCCAGGAGCGCAATCATGGCCGGGGAAAAATCGATGGCCGTCACCTGGCGGACCATCTTCGCCAGCGGAGAGGCCAGGGTTCCGGCGCCGCAGCCAACGTCCAGCACGCTCCACTCCGGCTGCGCATTCACAATGCGCAGGAAAGGGCCGACATAATCGTCGTTGTCATTCGCCTGCACAATCTGGGCAAACAAAGGCGCGCGGCGGTTCCAGTGCTCCTGGTCGCGCACCGTCGTGCAGGCCTTGCGATCCTCGCTCCACAGGCGATTCCAGTCAAGCTTCTCAATGGTCAGCATTCGTTTGTACCTTCTCCAGGGAATCGAGCGGTTTCCCAACGGAAGTAGCCCCAACCATAGCCGCTCAAAGAGCGAATTCCTTTAAAAAAGCCACCTAAAGCATTTTCACTGATCGTGTAAGGTCTGGGTGCCCCACCCTCGCCGCGTTTTTGTTTTTGCGGCTAGGGTGGGATAGTACGATGCACGCCATACAGGAACGCTGAAAATGCTCTTGCCCGGCTTTGGCAAAGGCGCGTGAACTGAAGAAACGCTCTTGAACGCCGCGGTTCCCGGGTGCGCTTACTCCGGTTTCGCCAGCACGGCTCGCCGGGCGCGAACCGCGGCGAACAGTTCTCTGAGCAGCGTGTAGGTTTCAAACCAGTCAATGCAGCCGTCGGTGATGCTCTGCCCGTAGGCCAGCGGCTGGCCGGGGACGATCCGCTGCGAGCCGGCGACCAGATTGCTCTCGATCATCACGCCGATGATGTGAGGGTTGCCCTCGGCAATCTGCCGCGCGACATCGTGGCAGACCAGCGCCTGCCGGGTGTGGTCCTTGTTGCTGTTGGCGTGGCTCACGTCGATCATGATGCGCGGCTCGATGCCGGCTTTTTGCATCTGCTGCGTGGTCTGGGCCACGGCCTCGGCGGTGTAGTTCACGGTATTTTTGCCGCCCCGCAGGATGATGTGGCAGTCGGGATTGCCGGTGGTGACGAAGATGGCCGACTGGCCGTTTTTGGTGTGCCCCAGAAAGGTGTGCGAATGCGCGGCGGAGAGGACGGCCTCGATGGCCACCTCGACGTCGCCCGAGGTAGCATTCTTGAAGCCCACCGGGCAGGAGACGCCGGAGACCAGTTGACGGTGGACCTGGCTCTCGGTGGTGCGCGCCCCGATGGCTCCCCAACTGACCAGCCCGGCAATGTACTGCGGCGAGATCATGTCTAGAAACTCGGTTCCCGTGGGAACGCCCATCTGGGCCAGGTCCAGCAGCAGGCGGCGCGCCAGGCGCAGGCCGTCGTTGATCTTGTACGACTGATCGAGATAGGGGTCGTTGATCAGCCCCTTCCAGCCGGTGACGGTGCGGGGCTTCTCGAAGTAGACGCGCATGACGATGCGCAGCTCGCTGGAAAACTCCGTGATGGCGCTCCGGAGCAGTCCCGCGTACTCGCGCGCCGCCTTGGGGTCGTGAATGGAGCAGGGGCCAACCAGCACCAGCAGCCGCGGATCGCGCCCGGCGAGAATCTCCGAGACTTCATGGCGGGCATGGAAGATGGTGTGCGAGGCGGCTTCGGTCATGGGAAGCTCTTCCTCAAGAAAGACAGGAGGAAGAACGGCTTTGGTCCATTTGATGCGAATGTCTTCAGTGGGAAAGAACATGATCCGCTTCCTGTCGGCGCGCATCCCGGCCTGCAAAAGAGCCACGACCGGACAGATCGGCACACCGCTGTTCAAAGTCTACCAGTTGAAGAGGCCATGAAGCGGCGGGCAGCGCCGCCGGACTAACTTCTCAATAGGTGGGCGCGCCGCTCCCCAGCTTCGAGCGCATTAGCAGCCCGTGGTGAAAGTCTCACGCTGATAGGCAGTGTGTCAGGGGACGACTTTAGTCGTGCCGTTGAGGCTATCCAATGGATCACGGGCTTTAGCCCCTGAGGGAATCTATCTATTTGAAACGGAGAATGTTGCAGCCATCTTGCTTTCACCTCAGGGCCTAAAGGCAATTTGATTTTACTTGGCTTGCGGCACGACTGAAGTCGTGCCCTGACACAAGATGGACTTTAACCACGGGCTGATAGGCAAATGGCAGCACCGAGTCACCGAACGGCAGCCAATGGGCTACGGCCGGAGTTCACGCCGGCGGAGTTATTTTCTTATACTGAAGAGAGGAGGGGTTATGAGCGATGGGCGTGAGGAGCGCGAAGAACGCGAGAAGCGCGAAGAGCTGGAGTCGTGGGAGGAACGCGAAGACAGGGTCGACCGCGACCGCCGCAACCGAGTAGATGAGCGGGAGCCGGAGCGGGTTGACTCCTGAAGCCGCATTCGGAATCCGGAGGCAAATAAAGCCCCGACGGACGGGATTCGGCCATCGTGTACACTGAAAATTGACTTAATTTGACAGGATTTCAGCTTGGATTCTCTTCAGCAACAAGATGCGTTGGCCCTGCTGAGCGGCGACGAGGCGGTTGCCTTGGCCGCCTTCGAGGCCGGGGTGAAGCTCGGCACCGGCTACCCCGGCACTCCCTCGACGGAGATTCTGGAAACCTTCGAAAAACTGGGCGGGCGGGCGCAATGGTCGCCCAACGAGAAGGTGGCGCTGGAGGTGGGCGTCGGCGTCGCCTTTGCCGGAGCGCGCGCCCTGGTGACGATGAAGCACGTGGGGCTGAATGTCGCCGCCGACCCCTTGTTCACCGTGGCCTACACCCGGCTGGACGGGGCGCTGGTAATCGTCTCGGCCGACGATCCGGGGATGGCCTCCAGCCAGAACGAGCAGGACAACCGGCGCTATGCGCTGGCCGCTGGCGTGCCGATGCTGGAGCCCTCGGACTCGCAGGAGGCCTACGAGTTCACCTTGCGCGCCATTGAAATCTCCGAGCGCTGGCAGGTGCCGGTTCTGTTGCGCATGACCACGCGCGTCTGCCACTCCAAAACCATCGTTCGGCGCGGAACGGTCGCGATTCCCCCTCCGCACGCGCCGCACTTCGAGCACGATTTTCCCTCCCGCGTGATGATCCCCGCCTACGCCAAGCCGGCGCATCGGCGGCTGCGCCAGACGCTGGCCGAGATTGCCGCCTGGAATGACGAGACGGGGAACGGCGAGGCTGGAAACGGCAAAATTGGAAACGGCAGAGCGGGGCTGAATCAGCTCATCACCTGCTCGAAATCGCTGGGCATCATCACCTCGGGCGTGGCTTTTCAGCACGTGCGCGAGGTGGCGCCGGAGGCCAGCGTACTGAAGCTGGGCCTGACCTATCCGCTGCCCATCGAGCGTATGCGCGCCTTTGCCGCCGGCGTCGAGCGCTGCGTGGTCATCGAAGAGGGCGACCCCTACCTGGTGGAGGGCGCGCGCACCGCGGGCATCAAGGTCGAGGGCAAGCCGGAGAGCTTCCGCTTCGGCGAGCTGAATACGGCCCGCGTCCGGCGCATTCTGGAGGGCGACACAACGCCCGAGCCGAAACCCGCTCCCGGCAAGCCTCCAGCTCTCTGCCCCGGGTGTCCGCACCGCAGCGTCTACGCGGCGCTGAAGGAGCTGAACTGCATTGTCGCGGGCGACATCGGCTGCTATTCGCTCGGCGTTCTGCCGCCCTTCGAGGCCATGGACACACTGGTCTGCATGGGCGCGGCCATCGGCGTGGGCCTGGGGCTGCGCCACGCGCTGCCGCCCGAGGAGGCCAAGCGGGTGGTGAGCGTGCTGGGCGACAGCACCTTCGTGCACAGCGGCATCACCGGCCTGGTCGAGATGGTTTACAACCCGCCCCCGAGCGGCCATGTGCTGGTGATCCTCGACAACGGGACCACGGCCATGACGGGCATGCAGGAGCATCCGGGGACCGGGCGCACGCTCTCTCACGCCAAGACCGGCAAAGTGGTCTTCGAGGATCTGGCGCGTTCCGTCGGGGTGCGCAATGTGCACGTGATCGATCCCGCGCAGGAGCCGGAAAAATTTCAGGAATTGATTCAAAAATGCCTGGACTTGCCGGAAATTTCCGTGGTGATTGCCCGCCGGGAGTGCCTGCTGGCGATTCGCTCGATTCGCGAGTACGAGAGGTGCAATGAGCAGCCAGCCAACTAATGTGGTGATCGCCGGACTGGGCGGACAGGGCGTGCTGAAGGCCTCCGGCATCCTGGCCGATGTGGCCTTCAGCGCCGGTCTGGACGTGAAAAAGAGTGAATTGCATGGCATGAGCCAGCGCGGCGGCTCGGTTTCGAGCGATGTGCGCTTTGGCGAGCGCGTCTTCAGCCCCATGGTGCCGGAGGGCGAGGCGGATTTTCTGCTGGTCCTCGCGCCAGACCAGATCGCGGTGAATCGGGCGGCGCTGGGGCCGGCCGGCATTCTCATTGAGCCCTCGCAGATCGACGAATCCGCGCTGCCCAATAAAAAGAGCATCAACGTGGCGCTGTTGGGCGTGCTGAGCCGCCATTTGAACTTTCCCGTCGAGGCCTGGACCGCCGCTCTCCGGCGCAATCTGCCCGAGAAGCTGCATGAGGTGAATCTTCAGTCGTTTTACCTCGGGCGGGGCGATGGGCCGGGCGATGGGCGAACCAGCCTGCAGGCTGACCGACAGACGAGCGAACAGGCCATGGGACGGGCCATCGAGTCATGAAGATGAATTCCATTCTGGAAACCGGCGCTGCCGACTGTCATCCCGCCAGCGTGCCGGATTACACCCCGGTGGCCGAGCTGCGCAAGCTGCAGTTGCAACGCTTGCAGGCCGTGGTCACGCGCGCCTGGCAGCAGGTCAAGCCCTTTCGCGCGCGCATGGACGAACTCGGCCTCAAGCCCGAGGAGATTCGTTCTCTCGACGACATCGTCAGGCTGCCCTTCACCGTGAAGTGCGACCTGCGCGACAACTACCCCTTCGGGCTTTTTGCCAGCCCTATGAAGGACGTGGTCCGCCTGCACGCCTCCAGCGGAACCACGGGCAAGCCCATCGTCGTCGCCTACACCAGGGAAGACGTGGACGTGTGGACCTCGGTGCTGGTGCGCGCACTCGCCGGCTGCGGCCTGCATCGCGGAGACATTATTCAGGTCGCCTACGGTTACGGCCTCTTCACCGGCGGCCTGGGCGCCCACTATGGAGCCGAAGGGCTGGGAGCGGCGGTTGTTCCCACCTCCGGCGGCCACGCCGACCGGCAGATCATGCTGATGAAGGACTTCGGGGTGACGGCGATGTGCTGCACGCCCACCTATTTTCTGCACCTGATCGACCGCGCGGCCGAGCTGGGCGTGAACATGAAGGATCTGCCGCTGCGGGCGGGCGTCTTCGGGGCCGAGCCGTGGACCGAATCCATTCGCCAGCACATTGAGGCCCAGAGCAGCATCGAGGCCTTCGACATCTACGGCCTCTCGGAGATTATCGGGCCGGGCGTGGGCTGCGAATGCCGCCGTCACCAGGGTTTGCACATCTTCGAGGATCACTTCTATCCGGAGATTGTCGACTCCGAAACGGGCGAGCCGCTGCCGGACGGGATGGAGGGCGAACTGGTGCTGACCACCCTGAGCAAGCAGGCCATGCCCATGATCCGCTACCGCACGCGCGACATCACCACGATTCTGCCGGGCCAATGCGAGTGCGGGCGCACGCTGCGGCGGATTGACCGCATTGGCCGGCGCAGCGACGACATGCTGATTATTCGCGGCGTCAATGTCTTCCCATCGCAGGTAGAGACCGCGCTGCTGCAGATCGAGGGCACCTTGCCGCATTACCAGATCCTGCTGACCCGCGAGCAGGGATTGGACCAGATGGAAGTGCAGGTCGAGATCACGCCGCAGATGTTCAACGACAAGATCGGCGCCATGCAGGGGTTGCACAAAAGCCTCCAGGACGCGCTCGATCGCGTGCTGGGAATCCGCGTCCGGGTGGCGCTGGTCGAGGCGAACACCATCGCACGCAGTGAAGGCAAGGCAAAACGCGTCATCGACAGGCGGACATCATGAAGATTCAACAGCTTTCGCTCTTTGCTGAAAACAAGCCGGGGCACATCGCCGCCCCCGCGCGCCTGCTGGCGCAAGAAGGCATCGACATCCGCGCCTTGTTTCTGGCCGACACCCAGGAGTACGGTATTCTGCGGATGATCGTCGCGGACTGGCAAAAGGCCGCCGCGCTGCTCGAAGCTCATGGATTCGTCGCCAAAGTGACGGAGGTTCTGGCCGTCGAAGTGGCCGACCGGCCGGGCGGCCTGGCCGACGTCCTGGGGGCTCTGGAGGGCAGCGGCATCAACATCGAGTACATGTACGCCTTCCCCTGCCTTCGCGGCGACCAGGCCATTCTGATCTTCCGCTTCAACGACACCGATGCGGCGATCGAGCGCTTGCAGGCGGCGGGCATCAACCTGCTGGCCAGCGAAGAGCTTCTGGAAAAGTAAGAGGCTCACGACCATGCCCGTCTCCAAGACCATCGCCAGCCAACTCGAGAACGCCTCCTGGATTCGGCGCATGTTCGAGGAGGGCGTGCGGCTGAAGCGCGAACGGGGGGCCGAGGCGGTCTTCGATTTCTCGCTCGGCAATCCCGACGTCGAGCCGCCTCCGGCGGTGCTCGAAGCCTTGCGGCGCGTGGCGGCCGGAAACCTTCCTGGCATGCACGGCTACATGCCGAATCCTGGCTACACGCAAGTCCGCGAGGCCGTCGCCCATAAACTCAGCCGGGAGACGGGCCTGAGCTTCACCGCCGAGGACGTTTTTATGACGGTCGGCTCGGCCGGCGCCTGCAATGTGATTCTGAAGTCGATTCTCGACCCCGGCGATGAAGTCCTGGTTTTAATGCCCTTCTTCCCCGAGTACCAGTTTTATATCTCGAACCACGGCGGCCGCATGGTCCCCGTCGAGACCGACGCCGCGTTTTTGCCCGACGCGGAGCGCATCCAGGCGGCCATCACCCCCCGCACCCGCGCCCTGATTCTGAACACGCCCAACAATCCCACCGGACAGGTTTACCCGGAGCGTGTGCTGCGCGATTTGCAGGCGGTTCTCGAGCGCTCCGGCCAGCCGATTACCGTCATCAGCGACGAGCCCTATAAGGCTTTCGTTTACGACGGCGGGCATCAGCCCGAAGTGGCCTCTTTCATCGCCCAGACGGCGATCTGCAACTCGTGGTCGAAGTCGCTGGGCCTGCCGGGTGAGCGCATCGGCTACCTGGCGCTTTCGCCGCAACTGGAGGACCGGGAGGCGCTGCGCCGCGCCTGCGCCTTCTCGAATCGCATTCTGGGCTTTATCAACGCGCCGGCGATCTGGCAGCGGGTGATGCTGGAGTCGCTCGATGAGGCCATCGACCCAGCTCCCTACGAGCGGAAGCGCAATCTGCTCTGCGACGCGCTCCAGGCCATCGGCTACGAGGCGAGGCGGCCCGAGGGCTCGTTTTACGTCTTCCTCAAAACTCCCATCCCCGACGACATTGCCTTTACCCAGCGGCTGGCGGCCGAAGGCGTGCTGGCCGTCCCCGGCACGGGCTTTGGCCGCTCCGGCTACATTCGCCTCTCGCTGACCATTCCGATCGAGCGGATTCAGAAATCAATCGGCGGATTCGAGCGCGCCTTTCTCGCTTTGCCCCGGCAGGAATCCTGATTGGCCTCAAAATGAGTTCTTAGAATCTGTTTAAAAACTATGAGTTTTGAAGGGGACGGGCTTTAGCCCGTCCGTTGAGAGCTGGATTAAATTTCGGCTTTAGCCGCTGAGGGGATGCAAATAGCCGCGAAAAACCTCCCTCGGGGGCTAAAGCCCTGGCTCATTTCTCCCATTGATGTACGGGCTAAAGCCCGTACCCTTCTCCCAAAATCGCGTTTTTAGACGGATTCTTCAATAGCCCCTGGAACAAAGAAAGACTTACATCGCCTCGGGGCTCTCGATTCCCAGCCAACTGAGCGCCACAACTAGCTCCCGCAATGCGACGGCGGCTGTCGCCAGCAGAAACGTCTTCCGCTTCGGGTCTTCTTCGGTCAGAATGTGGTGGCGATGGTAGAAGTTATTGAACTCCTGGGCTAACTGGAAGGCGTGCTTTGCCAGGTAGGCCGGCTCCGAGGTCGCAATGCACTGCTCCAGAACCAAGGTGCGGCGCGCCGCGCGCAGCCACAGCGACCAGATGTCCTCGGCGGCCTCGCCTTCAAGATAGGCCGCCGGGTCGATGGCGGCGAACTCCGCCAGCACCGCTTCCGGTGTCGTTTCCCCCTTGCGGAAGATATTGCGCGCCCGCACCACGGCGTACTGAATGTAGGGGCCGGTCTCGCCCTCGAAGCTGAGCGCGTCCTTGAAGTCGAAGGCGATCACCGAGTTGCGCGTGAACTTGAGCATGAAGTAGCGCAGCGCGCCAATGGCGATCTGCCCGGCGATTTTTTGCCGTTCCGCCTCGTCGCGGCCGGTCTGGCGTGCATCCACCTCGGCGCGCGTGGCGGCAATGAGCTTGTCGATCAGGTCGTCGGCCTTGACGCCGAAGCCCTTCCGTCCGCTGACCTCGAGGTAAGGCCGCTTCAGGTCTTCTTCTGAAACGTCGTAGCCCAGCTCGACGGCGCAGCGCGGCGTCAGCGCGACCATTTCGTAGCTGAAGTGCGTGTAGCGATTGGCCTGATCGACGTGCCCCATGCCGCGCAAAGCCTGGATCACATTGGCCTGGGGGTCCGACTGCCGCGCGTCGATCACGTTATAAATCGCCTGGGCCCCGCCAAAGTGCGGGTGCGGCTCCACTCCCTGTTCGGTCGAAATCCAGCATTCGTGATCGGGGTAGGTGAAAAACGGCTGGTAGCCAAAGTCCTTGCCCAGCAGGCCGAACTTCCACAGGTGGTAGGCGATGTCCTTGCCGACGTAGGTGACCGTGCCATTCGAGCGGACGATAACCTTGGAGTCCTCATCAAGATCGCCCTCGGCAACCTCGGCGCCGGGCCGGGTCATCACCCAGCAGCCCTTGTTCTTGCCCTCGCTCTCGAAGTAGAGCACGCCGGTCTGCTTCAGTTGCTCGAAGGCCGACTCCCAGAACTTCAGGTGCAGAATCTCGCTCTCGCGGGGCAGAAAATCGTACTCTATGCCCAGGCGCAGCATGGTTTCCAGGTGCCGCCGCAGGACCGCGGTCGAAATCAGCTCGGCAATCGCGGCCGTTTCGTTGCCGCCGTGCTCGATCTCGTGCAGCGTGGCGTAGCGCAGCTTCTTGCGCGCCTCATTTTCTTCATCCGTGCCGCTCGCGTACCACTGCGAGGTCTTCGCATAGAGCTTCCAGCAGTAGTAATCGAAGGCGCCAGCCTTGTCCTTGGCGTTGGCTGTGCGGCTTTCGCATTCCTCGATGAGCGCACGCACCTCGGCGACGGATTTGCCTTCCAGGTGCAGGAATCCCACCACCACATCGGCCACCTGCACGCCGGTGTTGTCGATATAGTTCTGCACATCGATCTTTTGTCCGGCGGCGCGCAGCAGGCGGACGAAGGTGTCGCCCAGAATGGCGTTGCGCAGGTGGCCGACGTGCGCGGCCTTGTTGGGATTGATGCTGGTGTGCTCGACCAGGGAATGGATTTGCACGCCGGTTTCGCTCAACTTTTTTATGATTTCCGTCGATTGTAAAGCGACGTCGCGCACCCCGGCCGTGCGGTCGAGGCGCGCGTTGATGTAACCCGCCCCGGCGACCTCAAAACCAGAGAAGCCTTCGAGTCCAGTGAGCGCGGCCACAATCTCCTGCGCAATGATTTTAGGGGCCTTGCGCAGCTTGCGCGCCAACTCAAACGCGATGGGCGTGGCCAGTTCGCCAAACTTCAGCTCCGGCGGAATCTCCAGAGGAATGGTTGCAAGCTGAAGATCGTACTTTGCCGCCAGGACCGCGCGAAGATGGCCCTCAAGCCTTTTTTGCAATTCCAGGTACACGTCGTTTTGCCTCAGAAATCCTTGATTTTCAAGGTGATTTTAACAGACCACCTGCGGTGGGGCAGACTTGGTGCAGCCGGAGGAGGGCGAATTGGGGCGTGTCGTCCCCACCCTTGCGACAAAAAAGCAAGAACGTCGCAAGGGTGGGGCCCCCTAGCTGAGCTGCCAGCAAGGCAAATGAATCAAAATGCCGTAAGATGGTGAGTAGATTGCTCTGAATATCCCGCCAGCCGACGGGGAGAATTGAGCGCAGCGCCCCGCCTATGACGAATTCCGCATCCAGTTCAACCCGCTTTTACCTGACCACGCCCATCTACTACGTGAATGCCCGCCCGCACCTGGGCCACGCCTACTCGACCATCGTCTGCGACGCCATTGCGCGGCGCAAGCGGGCGCTGGGCATCGAGACCTGGTTTCTGACCGGCACGGACGAGCACGGGCAGAAGATCGAGCGCTCCGCTCAGCTTGCCGGGCGCACCCCCGAAGACTTCGCCGCCGCCATCTCCGCCGAGTTTCGCGGCCTGTGGGACCGTCTGGGGCTGAGCTACGACGACTTCATCCGCACCACAGAAGAGCGCCACCAGCGCGGGACGCAGCAATTGTTCGCCACGCTGCGCGACAAGGGCTTCATCTACAAAGGCTCCTACACCGGCCAGTACTGCGTGAGCGATGAGCTTTATGTGGACGGCCCTCCGGGCACCGTCTGCCCCGATTGCGGCCGCCCCACCGAGACGGTGAGCGAGGAGAACTACTTCTTCAAGCTCTCGGCCTTCGAGCGCAAGCTGCTGGATTTTTACGAGGCCAATCCTGGCTTTATGGGCCCGGAGTCCACGCGGCGCGAGGTCATCGCCTTTGTGCGTGGGGGCTTGAAGGATTTGTCGGTCAGCCGCACCAGTTTTTCCTGGGGCATTCCCGTTCCCGGCGACGAAAAGCACGTGATCTACGTCTGGCTGGACGCGCTGGCCAACTACATCACCGCGCTGGGCTACGGCTCCGACGATCCAGTGGACCAGGCCCGCTTTGCCAAATTCTGGCCGGCGGACATGCACCTGATCGGCAAGGAGATCAGCCGCTTCCACTGCGTCTACTGGCCGGCCTTTCTGATGGCCGCCGGGATTCCGCTGCCGCGCTCGGTCCGTGCCAACGGCTGGCTGCTCTTCGACCAGGGGAAAATGTCCAAGTCCAAGGGCAACATCGTCCGCGCCGAAACCGTTCACGAGGTTCTGGGAGCCGACGCTCTGCGCTACTTCCTGCTCAGGGAGATTCCCTTCGGCCAGGACGGCAGTTTTTCCTTCGACGCTCTCGTCCAGCGCTACAACGGCGACCTGGCCAACGGCTATGGCAACCTGGTCAGCCGCGTCGTCAGCATGGTCCACAAGTACTTCGGCGGGATTGTGCCGGAGGCTGGGCCTGAGACCGCGGCCGAGGCCGCTCTGCGCGAGACTGCCGTGGGCGCCATCGCCGCCTTCGGACCCGCCTTCGACGAGCTGAACTTCTCCGAAGCCTTGAAGGCGCTGTGGGTTCTGGTGGCCGAGACCGACGGCTACCTGACCGCCAACGCGCCCTGGAAGCGGCCCGCCGACCGCCCGGAGGCGGAACACGTCGCGCTCCAGGCTCGCGTGCTGGCCACGGCCGCCGAGGCCATTCGCATCATCACCGCGCTGGTTTATCCCATCCTGCCCGACGCGGCCGCCAAGGTCTGGCTGCAACTGGGCCAGGGCGAGATCGCCGATGCGGCCAAGAAATCGTTTTTGACAGAACTCGCGTGGGGCGGATTGAATGCCGGAACAAAGTTGGGCGAGCCTGCGCCGCTGTTTCCCCGCGCCGAAAAGGACGCCATCGAACGCATGCAAAAGATTGAAGAGCAAAACAGCAGCAGCGTCATTGAAGCCGCCACCAACGGTACGGCCAATTCGGCGCCCGCAAGCGCCTCTGGTGAGGCCAGCAGCGGCTCCGCCAGCACCTGCGGTGCGGCCAGTAGCGGCTTCGCCGCAAAAGGTGAGACAGCAACTTCGGCTCCAGCGGCAAAGACTGCAGAAAAAGGGGCTATCGTGAGTGAAATTTCCGAAATGCAAACCTCCTGGGACAATGCCCCCGTTGATTCTGTTGGCATTGATGCGGCGGATGAAGCCCTGGCCTACGAAACGGTGGCATTGTCTTCGGCTCCTGTTCCCGCCGCAGTTCAATCGCCAGCCCCACCGCAGGAGGCGCAGATCACCATCGACGACGTCGTCAAGGTCGATCTGCGCGTGGCGCAGATTCTGGTGGCCGAGCGCGTCCCCAAGGCCGACAAGCTGCTGCGCCTGGAGGTCGATCTGGGCTACGAAAAGCGGCAGATTCTGGCCGGCATCGCGCAGTACTACGAGCCGGAGAAACTCGTTGGCCGGAAGATCGTGATCGTGGCCAACTTGGCTCCGCGCAAAATGCGCGGCCTGGAGTCGAACGGAATGCTGCTGGCCGCCTCGCTCGAAGGCGGCTCGCCGGTGCTGGCCGGATTCCTGGAAGATGTTCCGCTGGGCGCGCGGCTGAAGTAGCCACCTGCGGTGGGGCAGAGGCCTTCGGCTCACTCCTCCTCTGCGTCAGGCAGGGCTCTTCAGGCAATCGGGCGGCACAGCCCTTGCGGTTCATCATCAATGTGACAGGTTGATGAAGCAGGCAATGAAGGCCGCTGGAACCGCAACTCCACAGGCTGCCGTGGAAGCGGCATTGCGCTTGGTGGCGCGGCTGCACTCTGAGGAAATGGGCCGAGAGGCGAGCGCCAAATAGAGCAGGAAGACCATCCGCCCCACTTTCGTCGGAGGTTCCCCGATTGCTGATTGATTCCCACGCCCACCTGGACAGCGAGCGCTACGACGGCGACCGTGAATTGATGCTGCGCCGCGCCGGGGAGGCGGGCGTGGGCGCGGTGCTGGCTATCGGCATCGGCGAGCACGCTTCTGGAATGGGCCGCGCTCTGGAGATTTGCCGCCAGTTCAACGGCCAGTCCCCCGAAAATGAATTCAGGCCGAATGAATTCAGACCCGGAGCCGGTCTGCCGCGCCTCTTCGCCAGCGCCGGAGTTTATCCGCACAACACACGGGAGATCGACGACGCCGTTCTCGCCCGGCTCGACAGCCTGCTGGCCGAGCCGGAGGTGATCGCCTGCGGCGAGATCGGCCTGGACTACTACCACGAAGGCGCGCCTCATGCCGCGCAGCGCGAGGGGCTGATTCGCCAACTGGAGATTGCCGCCGCGCGCCAGCGGCCGATTCTGATCCATTGTCGGCCAAAGGACGGGGCTGGACTCGATTCTGGGGACGCCTGGGAGCACCTTTTCGAGATTCTGGAGGCGCACTGGCGGCCCACCGGCCTGGGCGGCGTGATGCACTGCTTCGGCGGCGGCTGGGAGCAGGCGCAGCGCTCACTCGACCTGGGTTTTCTGGTCTCATTCGCCGGCAATCTGACTTATCCCAAGGCCCAGCCGCTGCGCGATGTGGCCGCCCGTCTGCCTTTGGACGGGCTTTTGGTCGAAACCGACGCCCCCTGGCTGGCTCCGGCGGCTCATCGCGGCCAGCGCAACGAACCGGCCTGGGTGGCCTCCGTCGCTCAGACCCTGGCCGGGATTCGCGGTGTCACGGAGGAAGAAATTGCCTTGGCAACCACGAAAAACTTCCTCAGGCTGTTTCGCCTTGGGGTAAACGTGGGAGACTGATAGAGTTGCACCGGCGAAATCCGCCGGCGATTGAGGCCGGACAAGGAACTCCGGCAGATTGAGTTGAGGAAAGTCATGGCCCAGGAAAATTCGTTCGACATCGTCAGCAAGGTGGAGATTCAAGAGGTCCGCAACGCCATCGATCAGGCGCTCAAGGAGATTCGCCAGCGCTTCGACCTGAAGGATTCCCACTCGGAGATCACGCTGGTGGAGGGCGACAAGGAGATTCAGTTGGCCTCGGCGGGCGAGTACAAGCTCGAAGCCATCAAGGAGATTCTTGGCCAGAAGCTGGTCAAGCGGGGCGTCTCCTTGAAGAATCTGACATACGAAAAGCTGGAGCAGGCCGCCGGGCAGAGCGTGCGCCAGAAGATCAGCTTGCAGCAGGGCATTCCCATCGAAAAAGCCAAGGAGATCGTGCGCCTGGTCAAGGACTCGAAAAAGAAGGTCCAGGCCAGCATCCAGGGCGACACGGTCAGAATATCGAGCAAGGACCGCGACGAGTTGCAGTCGATCATCGCCCTCTTGCGCGGCAAAGAGCTGGGCGTGGAGTTGCAGTTCACCAACTACCGCACCAACTGACCACCTGCGGTGGGGCAGCCTTTCCAAAGGCTTATCGAGCCGCCAGCAGCAGCCGCACTGTAGGATAAAGCAGAAGAACCGGAGAGCTTTGAGCACATTGGCGATAGCGACGGCAAAAGAGGTCTTCGATCTGCTGCGGGATGACCTTGCGGCGGTTGAGCAGGAGCTGGGCCGCGATTCGGCCTCCGGCGTCAGCACCATCACCGAGATTGCCGAGTACCTGCGCGGGGGCGGCGGCAAGCGCATCCGGCCCACGCTGCTGCTGTTGTCCGCGCACACGCTGGGCTACTCGGGCCTGGGGGCCATCCGCCTGGGCGCGGTGGTCGAGATGGTGCACACCGCCACGCTGGTCCACGACGACATCATCGACGGCGCCGACACCCGCCGCGGCCGGCCCTCGGCGAACACCACCTGGGGCAATGAAAAATGCGTGCTGGCCGGCGACTGGCTCTACATGCAGGCCTTCCGCGTGGCACTGGAAGAGAAAAACCTGCGCATTCTCGACCTGCTGATCGGCCTCACCCAGCAGATGGTCGAGGGTGAGCTGCTGCAAATCCAGAAGCTGGGCCGCGCCATCTCCGAAGCCGAGTACTACGACCTGATCTATCGCAAGACCGCCTGCCTTTTTTCGGTCTCGATGCGCCTGGGAGCGGTGCTGGCGGGCGCCTCCGAGGCCCAGGAGGCCAGCCTGGCCGCCTATGGCCGCGCGGTCGGCCTAGCCTTCCAGATTGTCGACGACGTGCTCGACCTGACGGCCAGCGAGGAAGCGTTGGGCAAGCCCGTCGCCAGCGACCTGCGCGAGGGCAAGGCCACGCTGGCCGTGATCCACTCGATCGACCACGGCACGGCCCAGGACCGCCAGGCCATTCAGCGGGTTCTGGACGACCGCGGCTTCGAGCGCGTCAGCCGCGAAGAGCTTCAGCGGATTCTGAAGCGTAACGGCTCGGTCGAGTACGCCATGGCCGCCGCCGGCCGCTACGCCAATGAGAGCCGCCAGGCGCTGGCCGCGCTGCCCGACTCGGATTTCAAGCGCGCCCTGCTCTGGGCGCCGGATTTCGTCGTGGCGCGGGAGAAGTAACGGTCGGCAGAGCCACTGCCAACCAAAGAAAAGTGAATGCAGAAGCTATGGACAGAGCTAGCCACTGAGGAATGCTTTGCACAGAGTGAATGGCATTTATTAGATGGCCTCTACATCTTGCCCATCATGCTCTGCAGGTGTTCAGCCATCCGCAGGTGCTCGGCTATGACCGGCTCTCCATGCAGGGCGACGCTCTTGACGGCGGGATCCTGAGCGTCGGTCTCCTCGGTCTTGTAGAGTTGAACGGCCTTGGTATGGCCCTCCACCATAGCGTGAACATACGTTTCGTCGAATTGCGTGCCGGACTCTCCCTCGAGTTTCGTCAGCAGCGCCTGATGGTCCGGGGCAAGTTCGGTGGGCACAGCGATTCCGATCTTCTCCGCAACCGGCTTGATCTTGTTTTCCAGCCGGGTGTGGTCGGCAATCATTCTCTGTGCGAATTTCCTGACATCTATGGTCGATCCCTTTTTCAAGGCGAGATGTCCGATTTGGATCTCCGTGATATTGATATCCATCGCCGTTTTGACGAAATCCTTGTCTTGCGGGGATTGCGCGAATGCCGTGGCGCCCACAAGCAGCGCCGCCGCCGATACGCTCAGGATGTACATGCCGATTCGCCGGTTAATCATAGGGTTAGCGTCCTTCTGTGTGGGATTCCATCGGCCGCCGGACTTAGCACAGGCCCGTTGCACGTGGCGACCGAGTTTCACTTATTCGATGCCGCAACATGAGGAATGGGTTGTCTCGCTGTGAGATGAGCCGCGTGGGAGAAGCAGCTGGCGCTGCAAGCGAATCTGCTCCTGGCTTCGAAGCTGCTTCTGGCTTTTCGTCTCTCAAAGCTGGATTGCATCCTGATGAGACCGGACAAACTCGAAGAGCTGGCCCGCGATGTCCTCTCCGGAGCCGGAATAAAGCCCATCACATTCATCGAGCTGTTCGTCCCGTTCCTCATCTTCGGATTCAAAGGCCGCTTCGAGCGCCTCGGGAGAAAAATCCTGAATACCGAGAGCATTGATTGCTCCACTCGTGATGTTAGCTGTTTCGGGACAACCGATGCGGAGCAGAGAATCCACAATGATCGCAGCGTACTGGCCCGATGAATCAGTGAAAAACTGGCCATATCCGCCGTTATTCACCTCACGTTCAAGAGCCTCGACGGCGAGGACGATGCGCTCTTCATCGGATAGATCCTGCTCGCCGTCTTCTGCCGCCTTTTGATTCAAGGCTTGTTCCAGCGCCACGAGCAGCGAGTCAACGCGATACTCGCTGTCCAGCGCAAGCAATTCCTCTATGGTTTGTCCCGAGTAATTATCTAGCCACTTAAGGTCTGCCATCTGAATTTACCTCCCGTGCCAGGCGCAATCCTGCTTCAGCGATGGGTCATGCGGAGCCTTTGGGGAAATAGCGCAACATCGGAGCGCCGGCATAACGGCTGGAACAATGGGAATTAGAGCGGTTCTCCAATTCACATACACTGACCAACTCTGTGCAAGGTAGCTTTTACTTCCACCCCAGCGACGAAGACCTGTCGCAGGGGACCCCGGAGAGGAAAAAGCCACTCAGCGGCTGTGGTTTCGGTGTAGAGCAATTGGAGAACCGCTATAGCCTTACTCCTCCGCCATCATCGTCCGCAGCGCGGCGGCGTACTCTTCCGGCAGGGGTTTGCGGTTCATCTGGCCGTCGCAGACCACGTGGACCGTCTCGCCCTCGGCCAAAAGCGTTGGCTCGGCGCCCTCCTGAGAATCGGAGGCCTTGCGCAGGATTTTATAGGCGAACTTGAGCACCGGGCCGCGCAACAGCGAGGGCCGGGTTTCAATCAGAATCTGGTCGTCGTAGCGGGCCGGGGAGCGGTAGCGGCAGGTAGCCTCGACCACCGGCAGAATGCACTGGTGTTCGATCTCCAACCGGCGATACTCCAAACCAAGAGCCCGGAGCACCTCGACGCGGCCAATCTCGAACCAGACCAGGTAGTTGGCGTAATAGACCACGCCCATCTGGTCGGTTTCGGCGTAGCGCACGCGAACTTCGGTGGTCACGGACATGAAATGGTCTCTCTGGGAAAATCAGGGATCAGGGAACAGGGATCAGATCGGCGCTACAGCATTTTGGATTTTCTTGGACCAGGCTCTCTGCCCTCAAGCCGCAGCAGCTATGCAGAATGGAAGACTGGGCAGCGTTATTCCCGAAACGCTCTAACTTCTAATCGCTTTTCGTTGCCCCCTGTTGCCTGTTCCCTATTCCCTGTTCCCTGTTCTACGGCTTCAGGTGCGTGAAGATCGGCAGCTTGGTCACGTCGTTGAAGATGACGAAGGCAAAAAACGCCATCAGCACCACGAACGCCGCCTGGTAGATGCGTTCCTTCACGTCCATGCTGATGTCGCGGCGCATTGTGCCTTCGATCAGCAGCAGCAGGATCATGCCGCCGTCCAGGATCGGGAAGGGCAGCAGGTTGAGAATGCCCAGGTTGAGGCTGATCTCCGCGGCCAGCGCGAATTTGGGGGACCAGTCCTTCAGTTCCGCCGCTTCGCCGGCCATGCGGGCGATGCCCACCGGCCCGGCAAGCTGCGAGACCGAAACCCGGTGCGTGAAGAGGCCGCGCAGAACCTCGAAGATCAGAAACGAGTTGTCGGCGCAGAAGGTGGTGGATTTGGAAGCCGCCCTGGTCAGGGAGAGCGGATCGTGGCGATAGGGAATCTGGACAGGCGCGAAGCCCAACTTCCAGCCACCCTCGAGATGGGCCGGATGCGCCACGATGGGCGCCAGCGCCATGCCGTTGCGCACCAGCACCAGCGTGAGCGGCTTGCCCTGGCCGGTCTGCATGTAGGCCAGCAGCGAGGTAACCGTGTGGAAGGCGTGTCCGTCGGCGGACTGAATGGCGTCGCCGGCGCGCAGGCCGGCCTGCTCAGCCGGGGTACCGGGCTCCACTTTCGCCACGCCAATCGGGCCGAGAAGATACTGGGGCAGAATGCCGGCGTCGCTCAGGTCAAAATCATCGTTTTTAGCCGCGGCGGGCACGTGCAGGCTCAGTTGCAGGCTCTGGCCGCCCCGCTCCACGGTGACCGGCACGGTCTGGCCCGCGTTCAGCTTGATGCGTTCGTAGAGCTGTTCCCAACTGGGATTGTTCGCACTGTCGAAGTGGCGGAAGACGTCGCCCGGTTCCAGGCCAGCCTGCGCGGCCGCCGAGCCGGGAGTCACCCATTCGATGGTCGTGGTCCTGACTTCGACGGCGGGAACCTCGTTGATCCAGCCGAAGTAGACGACCATCAGCACAAAGGCCAGGATGAAGTTGGCGAAGGGGCCGGCCGCGCCGATCAGCATACGCTGCCAGCGGGGATGCGATGTGAGCGCGCCGGGGTCGTCCTCGGGCGCCTGGGTGGCCGTGCCGGTGGCCGCGTCGCTGAGTTCGCTGAAGTTCTCGCCCGCCATTTTGACGTAGCCGCCCAGAGGCAGCAGGCAGACCTTGTAGTCGGTGCCGCCTCGCTTGAGGCCGAAGAGGCGCGGCCCGAAGCCGAAGGAAAAGGCCTCGACGCGAACCCGGCAGAGCTTGGCGACGGCAAAGTGGCCAAACTCGTGGACCACGACCATCAAGGCAATCAGGACGATAAAGGCGGCGATGGAGACCAGAAATTGATGCATAAATGTGCGGTTCAAACCTCGGTAAAGCACTTCGTCAGCAGCGGATTCATCTGCTTGTCCAACGGTATTCCTGCACTGGCCTCAAAAAAATGAAACAAAGATTCACTTCTCTCACCCTCTGGGCCGGTCTTCGGCTTTATCTGGCTCCCGAATCTTCCATCCGGTCAGCCGAGCCCAGATCAACGAGCCAGTAACGCACGAGCCCTGGCGCGCGCCTCCCGGTCCGTCGAGAGCACCTCGGCAATAGTAGCCGGGTGGGCCTCGGGCGTGGCTGCGAGCACCCTCTCAATTGTACGCGGGATTCCCATGAAGGGGATGCGCCGCTCCAGGAAGGCCTCGACGGCCACCTCGTCGGCCGCGTTCAGGGCAATGCAATGGGCTCCGCCTTTTTCCGCCGCCTCGAACGAAAGCCGCAGGCAGGGGAAGCGCTCCAGATCGGGCGGCTCGAAGTCCAGGTGGCTCAAGCTGGCCAGGTCGAAGGTCAAGGTCGAGTGGGGCCGCTCCGGGTAGGCCAGCGCATAGAGAATCGGTAGGCGCATATCGGTGACCGAAATCTGCGCCAGGATCGAGCCGTCCACGTACTCGACCAGCGAGTGGACCGTGGACTGCGGGTGCACCGTGACCCGCACCTGAGCGGGCGTCACGTCGAAGAGCCGGCAGGCCTCGATCACCTCCAGGCCCTTGTTCAGCATGGAGGCCGAGTCGATGGTGATCCTGCGGCCCATCGTCCAGGTGGGGTGCTTCAGCGCCTGCTCGGGGGTGATGGAGGCGAATTTCTCCAGCGGAAGCTGCCGGAAGGGGCCGCCCGATGCCGTCAGCCAGATGAACTTGACCTCGTCGTGCGCGCCGACTCTCAAACATTGATGGACGGCGTTGTGTTCGCTGTCGATGGGCAGAATCGGCACGTTGCGCTCACGGGCGGCCTTGGTGAGGATTTCTCCCGCCGCCACCATGCACTCCTTGTTGGCCAGGCCGAGGGGTTTGCCAGCCAGGATGGCCGCATGAGTGGCCTCCAGGCCGGCCACGCCGACGATGGCCGAGACCACGAAATCCGCCTCCGGCAGGGTCGAGCAGGCCACGGTGCCTGCGGTTCCGTAGACCACCTCGACGCCGGTGACGCCAGCCAGCCGCAACCGCTTGCTCAGCTCGGCGGCCAGCTCTTCGGTGGCCAGGGAAACCAGACGCGGCCGCCAGCGAACCGTCTGCGCGAAGACCTCGTCAAGATTGTGCCCGGCGGCCAGCGCGGCCACCGAGTAGCGCTCGGAAAATTGTTCGACGATCGAGAGGGTGCTCTGCCCGATCGAACCGGTGGAACCGAGAATGGCAAGTTTTTTCAAGGCGTTTCTTCTATCTCCGCAGTTCTTCAGAAATTCAACTTCATCCTCTTTAGGTCGTGATACCTGCGATGGCCCCGACAATTTCTCGAACTTCCTGAAGAATTTCGTCCGGGGCTCTGCCGATCAGCACCGCATTGCGAATCCGCCAATCCAAACTGCGCAGATGTTCGCAAAGAACCGCTCCATGCATAGGTAATCCCGGAACAAGCAGAGCCTCAGTGGAGTATCCCTTGATTTTGCTGGTGATCGGGCAGACGTAAGCCAAGGATGTTCGCTGATTGAAGGCTTTGGGAGAGAGCACCAGAGCCGGTCTGCGACCTGCCTGCTCATGACCAGCCTGCGGATCAAAGTCGAACCAAACCAAGTCGCCCGAGTCAGGGCAGAAGGAATTTACCAAAACTCAACTCCGCGTGGCGAACCCCAGTCAATTTCTTCCATATGGGCGCCTTCTGGAATTCCCTCCAGAAGCTCGTCCAGCGTCTTGCGCCGCCGGGGATTTGCGGGGGGGGAATCCGAAGACTTCACGAGCGAAATGCCGCCGCTTCCGTTCGCAACCCATTCCACAGGTTCACCGACGGGCAATGAGGCCTGAGCAACCAACTCCTCGGGGATCTCGACCGTGAGCGTGTTTCCGACGCGAACGATTCGGGTGGTCATAGGGCCAACTCCTTCATAAATCATAGCGCGAATCAGAATTTGTGGGAGTGTTTCAGAACCGCAGGTGAATCAGTTGCGCGGACCAGAGCACCGGAGCGGCCACGAGCAGCGCGTCGATGCGGTCCAGGACGCCGCCGTGGCCGGGCAAAAGAGCCCCCGAGTCCTTGACCCCCGCCGAGCGCTTCAGCGCCGACTCGGCCAGATCGCCCACCTGCGCGGCCACGTTCACCACCACGGCCAGCCCCAGCCAGTACCACGCCTCTTCGGGATAAGAGAGCCGGGCCGAGTCGAAGCGGACCGTCAGAAGATGAGCCAGAGCCAGCAGGCCGCCGGTCACGAGCAAACTGCCGGCCACCGAGCCCAGCGCGCCCTCCCAGGTTTTGTTGGGGCTGAGCGCGGGCGCCAGCTTGCGCCGGCCCCAGGCGCGGCCCACATAGAGAGCGGCAATGTCTCCGGCCCAGACCACGCACAACAGAAAAGTGACCAGTGAAGGGCCGTTGCTGTCCTGGTCGCCGCGCAGAACGGCCAAGGCAATCAGCGTGAATCCGATGTAGAGCAGGCAGAAGATGGAGGCCGAGGCGCCGGCCATCACCTGCTCGACGGGCCGGGAAAAGCAGCAGTAAACCAGCAGGAACAGGCTCAGCAGGCCGACGATGGCCGCAGTCAGGTCGGGCCAGGCGAAGTTGCCGGCAAAGAGCGCCAGAATGGCCGCCAGCACCGCCATGCGCGGCGGCCTGGCCCCGGTTTTTTCCGCCAAACCCAGGTACTCCCAGGCAGCCAGCATGGCCACGGCCGCAACGGCCAGCGTGACCAGCCACCTCGGCCCCAGAAAGACCAGCAGCAGAACCAGCGGAATCAAAATGAGAGCGGTCAGTACTCGTTTCATTCAGGGTTGAGAATACACTGCCGGGGTGGGGCGTGTGGCGGCAAACTGGCTCCCGGTCCACCTGATTCCGATGGAAATGAGCCGAATTTACTCTGGTTCCGCTCTAATCAGCCGGCCGCGATCTTCATCTGCCCGGCCTCTTCTTCCACCTTGCCGCAGCCCTCGCCCAGGCCGCCGTAGCGGCGCTCCCGGCGCTGAAAATCGGCCATGGCTTCCAGCAAGTGGACGCCGCGAAAATCCGGCCACAGCCGCTCGGTGACGAAAATCTCCGTGTAGGCGAGCTGCCACAGCAGGTAGTTTGACAGCCGCATCTCGCCCGAGGTGCGGATCAACAGGTCGGGGTCCGGCATCTGCGCCGTATAAAGGTGGCGGTGAATGTCTTCCTCGCTGATGCGGTCGGGGCTGAGGTTTTTCGCTTTCATCTCGGCAGCCAGCGCGCGGAAGGCGTCCACCAGCTCCGAGCGGCCGCCGTAGTTGAGGGCCAGCGTGAGGGTGGTGCCGGTGTTGCGCGCCGTAGCCTCTTCAGCCCAGCGCATCTTCTCCTGGACCTCGGCGGGCAGCTCGCGGGTGCGGCCGATGTAGCGAATGCGCACGTTGTTGTCCATCATGCGCTCGAGGTTGCTCTCCAAATAGGTTTTGAGCAGGCGCATGAGGAAGCTGACCTCGGCGCGGGGGCGGCGCAGGTTGTTCTCGAGGGAAAAGGCGTAAAGAGTAAGCCACGGAAGGCCGATGCGCGATGCGGTCTCGGTGACCAGTTGCACGCTCTTGGCCCCCTGCTGGTGGCCCAGAAACCGTTTGAGCGAGCGGTGACCGGCCCAGCGGCCGTTGCCGTCCATGATGATGGCCACATGCTCGGGCAGGTGGCTGGGCTTCAGGGTCGCGTAGACTGCGCGCTCCTCCGCGCTCAGCTCATCAATGCGCAGCGTACCAGCAGGATACAAAGGATTTGCCTCAACAGTCGCTTTCGGGCTTCCTGGCCAGCGCCCGGAGGCCCAGTAACAGGCGCGCTCGCAGTCCAGGTCGAAAGCGATCACACCCGGCCCGGATGGATTTCGGCAGTCTGAAATTCCCCGCCTCAACCTTGGGGCGCGATTCCGGCTCGCGCCGGCAGCCAGAACGCCCTGTCTTCGACCGTAGCACAAGCGTCGATGCGCCGCAATTACCCCGCGGACTGACGCCAGAAGCACAGGCCGACGAAGAAATTCAGCGAAGACAGCACCGCGTGAACCGGAGAACTGCCCTAAGCAGTGCGCCGGCGTCCCGTGGCCATGTCCAGCACCGCGCCCAGCAGGAGCGAGCGGTGAAGCGGCTCCAGGCGAGGCAGCGAGGCCGCAATCTCGGCCAGCAACGGATCGGCCAGGATCGACGCCACCTCCTCGTCGCGGCGGCTGCGGGCATCGCCGATCAGTTGGCGCACATCCACGCCCAGAGCCGCGGCCAGACGCTCCAGTGAACTCAGGGTGGGGATAGCCTTGCCATTTTCGATCTTCGAAATGTAGGTTCGGGGCACCTGCATGCGGCCAGCCACTTGGCGCTGGCTCAGGTGGCGCGCGCGGCGGATCTCCTTTACCAGGCCGGCCACCTTCAGGCCGGCTGCCGCCGAAGACTCCACGAGGTGATGGTCAACCGGCACAGGCCCAAGCCGTACAGGCGCCTCGACTTCCAAGGGCCTGTGGCATCTTCTGCAGAGCAGGTTGCTGGTTCTGAACTGAATCAGCTTGCAGAATCTGCAATGCACAACTTCGCGTGTTTCCACGTTGATCGGGATAGTCGCCATGGGCGGTGTGCGGAGTGCCAGAGCAGGCCTCCACGGCGCAAACTCGCACCGCAATAAGTGCTACTTTCTTGCAAGGGAACCATAATTGTCAAGTGAAAAATTGGATACAACCCGATGATTTCCCTATAATCAAAGAAAATAACCCCTTAAAACCGAGAGAATCGCGAACCAACTTGTGCAACAGCGGAGCCAGGGAATCATGAATTCCCGCACCAGAAACAGTGCAGCGAAAGCGCTTCCGGCTGTCGGCTCCATTAGGCCAGGCAACCTGCTTGTCAGGCCCGGAGCGGGAAGCCGCGGACTCGACTTCTTCTCCGGCATAGCCGGTGGAACTCCCAATTTGATTGAAAAATTGGATTTCGGCGGATGAGCCCAGGCGCATCTTCGCCAATTTCATCTGGTTATTGGAGAGATTTTGAGGGATGATGACGATTGTGACCGGCCTATCCCGCACTCGCTCCGCCGTTGCCGCCATCCTCGCTGTCTGCGCGGCGGCCAGCCTTTTTCTTCTCTGGCTCATCTATATTCATCCGGCCGCTGACGCAACCCGTGGCCGGCTAACCTTCTTGCCCGCGCTCAACGCCCTGCTCAACGGCCTCAGCGCCGCCGCGCTCGTAGTGGGCTACCGATTCATCAAGGCGCGCCGCCGGCAGCCCCAGCGCATTGTGGCTCTTCGCGCCGCCCATCGCGCGTTCATGCTCACCGCCTTCGCCTTCTCGACCTTGTTCCTGGTCAGCTACATCCTGCACCACTACCTGCACGGCGACGTCTTTTATCCGGCTCACGCCGCCTTGCGCCTGGTTTATCTGCCGCTTTTGGCCAGCCACGTTCTGCTGGCCATCGTGGCGCTGCCGTTGGTGCTCGTGACCTTCTTTTTCTCGCTCACCGGCCGGATTCCGCAGCACCGCAAGGTCGCCCGCTGGACCTTCCCGCTGTGGCTCTACGTCTCGGTGACCGGCGTTGTCACCTACGCCATGCTGCGCCTGGCGCAGGGATAGAGGGAATTATGCCCGCAAGCCGCCCGCCTTTGAACGCAGCCCCGGCCGGCCAGATTCCGCCCGGCGACGGCGCCCGCCAACTGCTGCAATGGGGCGGGTCGATCTTCGGCACGGGGATTTTGGCCGCCGTGCTGCTGGAAACCCTGCTGGGCGGCTTCTCGCCCACCGGCGCCAGCACCAACAGCGGCTGGTTTGCCCTGATCGTCGCGTTGATGTGCATTCCCTTCGGCGGATTGCTGGGGGCGCTGGGCCTGGCAAAGTGGCTGCGCCGCCGTGCGGGCAACAGAAAGAGCAAGGGTTAGGGCTGGTCAGCCTCGGCGCGTCTGCCTTCGATCCTTGCCGCCCGCCATTCCCATAATGGCCGTAAATCCCACAAAGTGAGCCCTCGTCAGGCTCGCCAATTAAGATCAATCACCATATCAATCGCCCAGAGCGGTAAGCGGATGTTAGGCTTCTATAATTATCAAGATTTGCCCTGACGAGGTGGATTTGTGAGCGAGGCAACGAGCAAAGGCCCCCTGAGCCCGGAGCTGCTGGCCAGGATGAACGCCTACTGGCGTGCCGCCAACTATCTCTCAGTAGGCCAGATCTATCTGAAGGACAACCCGCTGCTGGAGCGTCCGCTCACCCTGGACGACGTGAAGCCGCGCCTGCTGGGCCACTGGGGTACCACGCCGGGGCTCAACTTTCTTTATGTGCACTGGAACCGGCTGATCCGCGAGCGCGACCTGAATCTGCTTTACATCATCGGCCCCGGCCACGGGGGACCGGGGCTGGTGGCCAACACCTACCTGGAAGGCTCCTACACCGAGATTTATCCGCACATCGAGCAGAACCGGGACGGCATCAAGCGGCTTTTCCGCCAGTTCAGTTGGCCGTATGGGGTTCCCAGCCACGTGGCCCCGGAGACGCCAGGGTCGATTCACGAGGGCGGCGAGTTGGGCTACTCCCTGGTCCATGCGTACGGGGCGGCCTTCGACAACCCCAATTTGATTGTGGCCTGCGTGGTGGGCGACGGCGAGGCCGAGACCGGTCCGCTGGCGACCAGCTGGCACGGGAACAAGTTCCTCAATCCGGCGACCGACGGGGCCGTGCTGCCCATCCTGCACCTGAACGGCTACAAGATCGCCAATCCCACGGTGCTGGCGCGGATTCCGCACGCGGAGCTGGAAAGCCTGATGCGCGGCTACGGCTATGAGCCGTTTACCCTCGAGGGCGACGACCCGGAGACCATGCACCAGCAGGCCGCGGCCATCTTCGGCACTATCTTCGACCGCATTGCGGAAATCCAGAAAAACGCCCGCGAAGCCATGGCCAAGGGCGAAACCCTCGAGCGCCCGGCGTGGCCGATGCTGATCATGCGCACCCCCAAGGGCTGGACCGGGCCGAAGTTTGTTGACGGCAAGCCGGTCGAGAACACCTGGCGCTCACACCAGGTCCCCTTCGCCGAGTTGCGCGAGAAGCCCGATCACCTGCGCCTGCTCGAAGAGTGGATGCGGAGCTACAAGCCCGAGGAACTCTTCGACGAAAAGGGCGCGTTGCGCGCCGAACTGGCCGGGATTGCGCCCAAGGGCCGCAGGCGCATGGGCATGAACGCCCACGCCAACGGCGGCCTGTTGCTGGAACCCTTGAAAATGCCCAACTTCCGTGATTTTGCGGTCAAAATCGAGGGCCGCGGACAGAAGGACGTCGAATCCACGCGGGTTTTGGGGCAACTGCTTCACGCCGTCATGGAAGCCAATAAGGAGCAGAAGAACTTCCGCGTCTTCGGGCCGGACGAGACGGCCTCGAACCGCCTCGGCGACACGATTACCGGCGTCGGCAAAGCCTGGATGGCCGGGACGCTGCCAGTGGACGAAAATCTCTCGCAGACCGGCCGGGTGGTGGAGATCCTCAGCGAGCATATGTGCCAGGGATGGCTGGAAGGCTATCTGCTGACCGGACGCCATGGCCTCTTCAACTGTTACGAAGCCTTCATCCACATTATCGATTCGATGGTCAACCAGCACGCCAAGTGGCTGAAGGTGACGCGGGGGATTCCCTGGCGCAAACCGATCGCGTCTCTGAATTATCTTTTGAGTTCGCTGGTTTGGCGGCAGGACCACAACGGCTTCTCGCACCAGGACCCCGGCTTCATCGACCATCTGGTGAACAAGAAGGCCGAGGTAGTGAGGGTCTATCTGCCGCCGGACGCCAACACGCTGCTCTCGGTGGCCGACCACTGCCTGCGCAGCAAGAACTACATCAACCTGATTGTCGCCGGCAAGCAGCCGGCCCCGCAGTGGCTCACCATCGACGAGGCGGTAACCCACTGCACTACTGGACTTGGTGTGTGGCCGTGGGCCTCAAACGACGAGGGCTCGCCCGATGTGGTGATGGCCTGCTCGGGCGACGTGCCCACGCTGGAGACGCTGGCCGCCGTTTGCCAGCTGCGCACGCTGGCGCCCGACCTCAAAATCCGGGTCGTCAACGTGGTGGACCTGATGGCTCTGGAACCGCCCTCCGAGCATCCGCACGGCCTCGCCGACGAGGACTATGACCAAATCTTTCCGCCTGCGACGCCGACCGTCTTCGCCTTTCACGGCTACCCGTGGCTGATTCACCGGCTCACCTACCGGCGGCACAACCACAACCAGCTCCACGTGCGCGGCTACAAGGAAGAGGGCACCACCACCACCCCCTTCGACATGTGCGTGCTCAACAACATCGACCGCTTCCAGTTGGCGCTCGACGCCATCCGGCGCGTGCCGCGGCTCAGAGGCCAGGCCGACGCCGCCGAGCAGTGGTACTCCGAAGCCATCCAGCGCCATCACCTGTACGTGGCGGAAAACGGCGACGACCTGCCGGAGATCCGCGACTGGCGCTGGCCGCAAGACTGACTTGTTCACCGGGAGCCGGTCTAGCGACACAAAACCGGCTCGCCAACTTGCCCACGGGGCGGATTCGGCAATGTGGAATCCGCTCACTCACAGGCCAACTCGCCAAATAGTAAGCAGCAAGCTTTCCGCCCCCCCTGACTTGCTGCTTTGCTGACTGGTTAACCAACTGACGCGCTCAGCTCCATTTCAGAGGCTTTTAAGCATGGATTCCTTACCCGTACTGGTTTTGAACAGCGGTTCATCCTCCATCAAGTTTTCCGTCTATGAGGCCGGCGGCGGCCAGCGGACCAAGCTCTTCGAGGGCGCGGTCGACGGCATCGGCACCAATCTGGGCAAGTTCTGGATCAAGGACGCCGCGGGCCAAAAGCTGATCGATCAGACCCCGGCCCTGCCCAACCCCGCGGTGGCCTTCAAACTGGTCTCCGACGCGCTCCACTCCGGCGATTTTCCCGCTCCGGTGGCCATCGGCCATCGCATGGTCTGCGGCGGACCCACTGTGCAGGAGAACCAGCTCATTACGCCTGAGCTGATCGACGAGATGGAGCGCTACACGGCCTTTGCGCCGCTGCACACCCCCATCGCCGCCTATGTCATGCGCGAGGCTCTGCGCCTCTTCCCCGGCGTGCCGAACTTCGTCTGCCTGGACACCTACTTCCATCGCACCATGCCCGAAGTGGTCACCCACATGCCCATCCCCGAGGAGTACTCCGCGATGGGCGTGCGCCGCTACGGCTATCACGGCATCTCCTACGAATCGATCGTCTACCAGTTGCAGCCCCACGTCCCGGAGAAGCTCATCGTCGCCCATCTGGGCAACGGCGCCTCCATCTCCGCCATTCGTAATGGCCAGTGCGTGGACACCTCGATGGGTTTGACGCCCACCGGCGGCATCATCAGCGGCACGCGCACCGGCGACATCGACCCCGGCGTACTGCTGTTCATCCTGCGCAAGATCGCCGAGACGGCCACCAGCGCTGCCGAAGCTGCCGACCGGCTCGAGGTAGTCGCCAGCAAGAAGGCGGGCCTCTTGGGCATGAGCGGCCTCTCCAACGATATGCGCGCGCTGCGCGACGCCATTGATGCCGGCAACGCCAAGGCCCGGCTGGCCGTCGACAAGTTCAACTGGACCATCGCCAAGTGGGTCGGCGGCTTTTTCGCCGAGTTGGGCGGCCTGGATATGCTGGTCTTCACCGGCGGTATCGGCGAATACGCCATCCACGCCCGCGAAGAGATCTGCGCCGGCCTGGGCGCCCTGGGCATCATCCTCGACCCGGTGCGCAACAATTCTACCGGCAAAGCCATCATCTCCGCGGAGAACTCGCCGGTCACCGTGGGCGTCATTCCCACCGCCGAGGATCTGATGATCGTCAATCACGTGGTCCGGCTGCTGGGGGTGTAATCTGACGCTCCGTTTTGCGTCGAAGGGCTGGCCCTGTCGCGCCATCGCATGAAAATTGCCGCGGCAGGGCCGGTTTCTTCCTGGCAAGGCCGGTTTCTTCGAGAGGTTTGGCAAGATTGCGGCGCAACTTCAGGGCGCGCGCGTCAAAGTTCTCAAGTCAATTTCTCGGATTCATTGACCCGCAGCCTCATTTCCCGTAGACTAGGTAATTGCGTGGGATGCGGATAGAGTTACATTCTGACCCCGCATCATTCCCCCTGAAATCAGGGTCTTAGATCAAGGAAGAGCAATGGCAAACCATGTATCGTCGCTGAAGCGCGCCCGGCAGACCGAAACCCGCAGCGCGGTGAACCGCGCCAACCGCACCCGTGTGCGCAGCAGCCTGCGCGCGCTCCGCGAGGCGCTCGTCAAGGGCGACGTGGCGGCCGCTCAGGCGCAGTATCGCGCCACCGTTTCCACGCTCGACAAGAGTGTGCAGAAGGGGATTTTTCACGACAACACCGTCTCCCGCTACAAGAGCCGCCTGAACGCGCGGCTGAAGGCCCTGGTTCTGGCCAAGGCTCCCGCTACAAGAGCCGCCTGAACGCGCGGCTGAAGGCCCTGGTTCTGGCCAAGGCCGCGTAGTCCTGTGCTGGCTTGGGCTGGCTCCAAAGAGCCGCTCAGGTTGCACGCCCAGATTCCAAATGAGCTTCTAAAAATCGCAAAAACCACGCACGGCCAGGGTCGCCCTTGGCCGTGCGTGGTTTTTTGCGGAATGCGTAGTTTTTTGCCGGATGACGGCCGTGTTCGGGCCTGGAAACTCTCTAAAAACTCGATTTGGTGTGAAGGGTATGGGCTTTAGTGGAGGGTATGGGCTTTAGCCCGTACATCCATGGGAGAAATGAGTCAGGGCTTTAGCCCCTGAGGGAAGTTTTCGCGGCAATTCGCATTTCCTCGGCGGCTAAAGCCAATCAATCAATCTGGTTCTCAACGGACAGGCTAAAGCCCGTCCCCTTCAAAGCACAGTTTCAGACAGGTTCTCAGAACTCGTAGCGCAGGCTGAAGGCCGGGTAGCGGCCCATCTGGTCGACCTTGCTGATCGGCTCGCCGCTGCTATCGACGCAGAACCAGCCCTGTTTGCAGTTGTCCAGCCAGACGTAGCCCATCAGGTTGCCGCGGTTGAAGACATTTTCCGCGCCGGCGTGAATATCGAAGACGCCCCGGGCAGCGTGGAAGCGGCGTTCCAGTTCGAGGTCCAGCCGGTTGTAGAGCGGGCCGCGCAGGGCATTGATGCGCGCCAAGTTGTAGATGCCGCGGCTTTGCGCATTCGAATCGGCCAGGTCAAATGGCGTGTACAGACGGCCGCTCGAAGCCGACTCGCGCAGGTCGAGCTGGATTCCCTTCACCAGCCGGATGTTCCCCATAGCGTTGACCGCCAGGGGCGTGTCGTAGTTGGCGGGGCGGCGGAGGCCGTCCAGGGCGCGGTAGGTGGATTGGGCGCGGGTGGCCGAGATCATCCACTGCATCCGGTCGCGCCAGTGCGCGCGCAGCGCCACCTCCAGCCCCCGGGCCTGCTCGGTTCCGGCGCTGGTCAACGGCAGCCAGACAAATCCCTGCCCCAGAGTATCGACCATGTTGGAGAGCATCAGGGCCGGGTACTCGGTGGAGACGGCCTCGCGCCGGTAATCCTTCTGGTAGGCGTCAACGTCCAGCGTGCCCCAGTTGGCCTGAAAGACTCTCATGCCCACGTCCTCCTGCCGGACCTGCACCGGTTGCAGGTGGCGATTGACAAAGTAGCTGATCATGTCCATCAGCGGGGGCAACTGCGAGGAGAAGTTCACCGAGCCGTGCAGGCTCTGACGGCGGTTGAGCTGGTAGGCGACGGAGAGGCGCGGCTCCAGGGCGTAGCCGCCGGTGAGGGCGAAGCTCTCGGCGCGCAGCCCGGCCATCAGCTTCCAGCGCGTGCCGAATCCGCCCTCGGCCTCGACGAAGACAGCGGTCTGGCCGGTGGAAAAGTTGCGGTGAAAGGTGACGGCGTCCGACCGGGCGGGATCGGCGCTGAAGGGCGATTGCTGGCCGTTGGGCTGGGCGACGGCGTCGTCCGGGGTGGTCAGCGTGCCGCGCGCCCCGGCCGAAAACAGCCAGCCATGCAGATCGGCCTGCAACTCGTAGTTCAGCATCGAGAGCCCGGTCTGCGAGTCTTCGTTGTAAGTCTGCAGCAGAGTGGCCGGATGGCAGTAGCCGCGGCTGTCGATCACTACGCCGAATTGCTGCTGCTGGCCGATCTGCTGGCTGGTCAGCGTCGAGCTGGCGCTCAGATTGGAGCTAAGCTGCGGCGAGTAGTTGTGCCGCCAGTTCAGCGCTTCGGTGGTGCGCCAGCCCGAGTACTCGGTCTGATAGTTGCTGGTCGCTCCCGGCGTGGAGCAGGGCGTCATGTCGATGGAATCGGCGCCGGTCAGACTGAACAGGGAGACGGTGTCCCGGTCGCTGGGGTGGAGTTCCAGGCGCGCCAGGCCGTTGGTGTAGATGGGCACTCCGTTGATGCCGATGTCGTTGGTGATCAGGTTCAGAATGCTACGGTGCGCGGAAAGCAGCAGACTTCCGTTGTGGGCCAGGGCGCGCAGGTAAAGCCCGCCCGCGCCCGTAATGCCCGCCGTGAGATTTCCCGCCTGACGCGCCGCTCCCAGTTCGCGGGTGTGAATCTCGACCAGCGAGGAGAGGCGGCTGGAGTAGCCGGCATCGTAGGCGCCGGTCCTCATCTCCATGCTGCTGACTGCCGTTGCATCGATCATCGAGGTGAATCCGCCGTTCGAGCCGGAGAGCGAAAAGTGGTTGATGTTGGGAACCTCGACGCCATCGACGACAAATAGATTCTCCGTCGGATGGCCGCCGCGCACCAGCACATCGTTGCTCAGATCGGAGGCCCACACCACGCCCGGCAAAACTTGCAGATAGCGGCTAAAGTCTCCGTAAGTTCCCGCCGAAGATAGAATTTCGGCCTGGGTAACATTCGAGACCGGCGCCTCGGCATTCAAAGCGCCCGGAGCCTCGGCCACCACTTGCACCGTGGTGGAAACCGTGGGAATCACGACCGCCGGCGCGGCGGAATTTTCATCCACGGACGCGGCAGAACCTTCGCTGCCCGCACTGGAAGTTTCCGCAACCGTGATAGTCCGCGTCATCTGCTGCCGTGACTGCGCCAGCAGGAGTGCGGGGTGCATGGCAAAGACTAACAACAGAGGCCAGTAAATGATTTTTTGGCTCATAACAACCCCGCACAAGAGATTTAGGAATTGATGACTCGCGGCGAGAATGCGGAAGGTGAAAAGCAGATTGGCTGGGCGCTCAGCGCGCGTGACTTTCCGGCATCTTCGCCAAAGCCGCGCTGTTTTGCGCTTTGTCGAGTTAGCAATCGCTAACCAAGTGTCGTTTGATTCGAATAAATTGGAAATATCTCACTTGTGCGCGCGTCAGTAATGGATGTATTGTTTTGAGACAGTCAAACTGGCTAACTCGGGCGGCAATTTACGCGGCGGTAATCAGATTTACGCCCACACGTAACTTATGCCATCAAAGCTGGCAAGTTAGAGCATTTTCACTGATAGTGTAAGGTCTGGGTGCCCCATCCCCGCCGCGTTTTTGTTTTTGCGGCTAGGGTGGGATAGCACGATGCGCGCCATACAGGAACGCTGGAAATGCTCTAGCCGGCGCGTTGATGCAAATGCTCTTGATCCCAGAGCTCCGCACGGCGGCGCAGCTAAAGCCATTTACGCTCAAATTAGTAAAAGATTTCGCGATGGGGACTTAATCAGAGTTTCCGCTTGACCTCTGACCGCGTAAATTTGTGCCTTCCCACCCTTGCGGCAAGAACAAGTACGCCGCAAGGATGGGGCACCCACATGGGTACAACAACAAGCGGTCAGAGACCTAGCGGGGGGAGTTCAGCAGCGCGCTCAGGCCCTTCATGTCCTTGACGATAATCCGGCGCGCGTCCACCTCCACCAGCCCCTCGGCCTGCAGGCGCATCAGGTTGCGCGAGATCAACTCGCGCACCGTTCCCAACTGATTGGCCAGTTCCTGATGGGTCGAAGGCAATTGAAACTCGATGCCGCGCGCGGTCGTCGCGCCCTCGGTCTGGGCCAGTTTGAGCAGAGTGGCGACCAAGCGCTGGCGAATGGTGGTGAACGAGAGCTCCTCGATGATGTCCACCAGCCGCCGCAGCCGCGCGCCGACCACGGAGAGCATCTTGAGCGCGACCTGGGGGTGTTCGAGGCAGTAGCCGTGAAAATCGCGTTGCGAGATGAAGACGATCTGCGTCTCTTCGAGGGCGATCCCGGAGGCGGGGTAGAGTCCTCCGTCGAAGACCGGAATTTCAGCGACGGCCTCGCCGGGCAGGTTGACGGCCAGCACCTGCTCGCGGCCGTTGGCAGAACTTTTGAAGATACGCACCTTGCCGCTGGCGATAATGTGCAATCCGTGGCAGGGCTCGCCCTCGCTGAAGAGCAGTTCGCCCGCGCTGAACCGCTTGCGTGCGGCCCGGGCCGCCAGAGTGCGCAACTCCTCCGGGGAGAGGCCGGCGAGCAGGGCCGTACTCTCCAAAATGGTTACGAGATCAGGGCGCTGTGTACTCACGCGTGGATTTTATCAGCCAGCGAGCCTGTTGATTTGATTGATTCTGCTCATTGGGAATGTTGTGAACTGCACCCTGGCCGCAAGAATTGCAAACGCAGATTCTTCGACTTCGCTGCGCTTCGCTCAGAAACCGTCTAAAAACTGTGTGCGTTGAAGGGGACGGGTTTCAGCCCGTCCGTTGAGGGCAAGGTTGAATTGTTGGCTTTAGCCGCTGAGGGAATGCAAATAGCCGCGAAAAACCTCCCTCAGGGGCTAAAGCCCCATCTACTCCCGGCTCTGATGTACGGGCTTAAGCCTGTACCCTTCGCTCCAAACAGGGTTTCTAGACAGATTCGCAGAACGGCGAGGATGGGGCGCCCAGAGTTTTGCTCGATCGAGGGGGTGGAACGCACAGCAGAATGCAGGCCCGGAGAAGGTTCGCTTCTCCGGGCCTGGGTTGAGGGGAGGGTTGAGCCGGATCAGGCCAGCATGGCGGCTAGATCTTCCTTGGGATCACCGATGGCCATGAGGTTGAACTTCTCATGGAGCAGGGCGACAACCCCGGGCGACAGGAAGGCTGGCAGCGTGGGCCCGATGCGCATATTGCGCACGCCCAGGTGGAGCAGCGTGAGCAGAATGGCGACCGCCTTTTGCTCATACCAGGAGAGAACCAGCGAAAGCGGCAGGTCGTTGACGCCGCAGTCGAAGGCCTTGGCCAAAGCCAGGGCGATTTGCAGCGCCGAGTAGGCGTCGTTGCACTGGCCGATGTCGAGCAGACGCGGCAGCCCGCCGATCTGGCCGAAATCGTGCTTGTTGAAGCGGAACTTTCCGCAGGCCAGGGTGAGAATGAGGCAGTCGTTGGGAACCGCTTCGGCCAGCTCGGTGTAATAGCTGCGCCCGGAGCGCGCGCCGTCGCAGCCGCCGATGAGGAAGAAGTGGCGGATGGCGCCGGCCTTGACGGCGTCGATGACCGTGCCGGCGACACTGAGCACGGCATTGTGGCCGAAGCCGACGGTAATCTCCTCGTCGGTGCCGTCCTCGGCAAAGCCGGGGCTGGCCAGCGCGGCGGCGATCACCGGGCTGAAGTCCTGGTTGCTGATGTGCTGCACTCCCGGCCATCCCACCATGCCCGAGGTGAAGATGCGCGCCTTGTAGCCGTCCCTGGGCCGCTGAATGCAATTGGTGGTCATCAGAATGGCGCCGGGGAAGGCGTCGAATTCCTTGGCCTGATCGGTCCAGGCGCCGCCGTAGTTCCCGGCCAGGTTCCCGTAGGCTTTGAGCTTGGGGTAGCCGTGTGCGGGCAGCATCTCGCCGTGGGTGTAGATCTGAATGCCGGTGCCCTTGGTCTGCTCCAGCAGCGCGTGAAGATCGTGCAGGTCGTGGCCGGAGACGAGAATAGCCTTGCCCTTGCGCGCGCCCAGCCGGACCTTGGTGGGTTGCGGGTGACCATAGGCCTCGGTGTGCGCCTTGTCCAGAACCTCCATGACGCCGTAGTTCAGTTCGCCGACGGCCAGCGCCTTGCCGAGCAGTTCATCGGCGGTGGGCGAGGGGTAGGTCAGAAAGTCGAGAATCTCGTGGAGCTTGGCGAAATTGGCCGGCTCCTTGGCGCCCAAAGCCAGCGCATGAGCGGCGTAAGCGGCTACGCCCTTGAGGCCGTAGAGCACCAACTCCTGCAGGTTGGCAGTCTCCTTGCCCATGGTCATAAACCTTGCTGGCAGAAGCACTTGCTGGCTTTGGCCGAGCAATCCTCCCAGCGTGGCGGCAGGTTTCCACACCGCCGCTCCACCCAGCTCCGCAGGGACCACGCCGGCGGCGACGCTGGCGTTCTCATAAAGCTTACGAGCCTTCTCGCGCACATCGACGGCCTGATGAATCAACTCGACGATCCGCGCCGGGTCGAAGTTAACATTGGTTAAAGTGGCGTAGATGGCGTCCACAGTGAAGGCGTCGATGTCCGCATCCGCCGCGCCCAACTGCTGTGCCCGGTGCGCGTACATCGAGATGCCCTTGACGGCATGAATCAGCAGATCCTGCAAATCAGCGGTGGTTTCATCTTTTCCGCAGTTGCCGACGACCTGGCAGCCTTCGCCCTTCATCGTCTGTTCGCATTGGTAACAAAACATAGTGCACCTTCCTGTCTGGTTTTAACTTGCAGACTGAGCATAGGGAACCTGCCCAACGGCCACAGCGACTTAAGTCACAGGCCGAAAAGAATTGTCGTGGCGAGGGATTATTTCACCCCACTGAGACCAAAGTCGCTGCCGCCCAGGTCGGTGCTCCTTCATGCTGCAAGAGAAGGAGATTGCCATGACCCCCGCCACCCAAACCGTAACCGCCGCTCAGACCGTTCGTGAGATTGCCCTGGAACAGCCCGCCGCGATGCGGGTCTTCGAGAACTTCGGAATCGACTACTGCTGCGGAGGCGGCCAGCCGCTGGCCGAGGCCTGCGCCGCCCGCGCGGTCGAGGTTGACCGGGTGATCGCCGCCCTGGAGTTTGCCGCCAATGCTCCCGCGCCCCTCGTCGAGGACTGGCCGCATAGGCCCCTGGAGGAGCTGGCCGCCCACATCGTCTCGACCCATCACGCCTATGTGAAAAAGGAGCTGCCGCGGCTGGCCTCACTGGCGCAAATCGTCGTGAATCGCCATGGCGCGACCAGGACCGAGCTGCCGGAGCTGCAAGCCGCGCTGGCCAGGCTGGACGAAGAACTGAGCCTGCATCTGGGCAAGGAAGAGGCCATTCTGTTCCCCTATATCGTCCAGTTGGAAGGCTTCCTCTCCGGCCAAAGCCCCCGGCCGTCGGCTTGTTTTGGCACGGTGGCCAAGCCCATTCAGAAGATGACGCGGGAGCACGAGGCGGCCGGAGAGCTATTGGCGGAAATGCGCCGTCTGAGCGGCAACTTCACCGCGCCAGAAGAGGCCTGCCCTACCTTCCACGCGTTTTATGACGGACTGAGGGAGTTTGAGCAGGATCTTCACCGGCACATTCACCTGGAAAACAACATTCTGTTTCCTCGCGCGGTGGCGCTGGAGGCGGCGCTGGAGGAAAGCCGGTAAGAATCTGCCTGAAACCACGAGGCTTCGGCGGGGACTATCTGCTACAGAGCGGTTCTCCAGTTAATGTGGAGTTTTGAGAATCGTCTAAGGTGGCTTTTACTTCCACCCCAGCGACGAAGACCTGTCGCCGGGGACCCCGGAAGGAAAAAGCCACTCAGCAGCTGCGTTTTCCCTCTATAGCAACGGGGAAACCGCTCTAGCCTTCAGCCTGAGGAAAAACGCACGGCTCCGGGCGCTGCCGCGCGAGCGCCCTCCCGCCGGGAGGCGCACAGATTGTGAGGCGGCTCAAGCGGCCGCCGCGGCGCTCACTTCGCGGCGGTGCCGCTGGTGGCCTTGTCGCTTTTGGTAAACAGCGGAATGTGAAAGGGCAGCCCGGCGCTGGACGGCTTCTTCGGTTTGGCGTTTTTGCCGCTGGGGTCCTCGCGGAGCACGGTGCGCTGCGAGTTGATGCATAGCCAGCCGTCGCGCGCGCGCTCGAAGACGTGGGTGAAAACGCCCTTTTCGTCCACCGGGGCCGAGCCGGCCTTGTGGTGCAGCACGTAGGTCCCATTGGCCACCGCTATGTCGCCCAGCATGCGCACGGTGATCACCCGCTGCTCGATATGGAGAGTCTTGTCCTCGAGGGTAATCAGTTGCGCCAGTTGCTGGTTGCGGGTGGTGATGTCGCCGGCGGCCGAGACGTCCACAAACAGGGACGAGAGCACCAGTTCCAGCCCATACTGGTCGCGCTGATTGATGGCCTCCGACCAATCGTCCTCAATCTTCTGGAACTCGTGAATCTCCGGGCTCTCGGTCGAGGTGACGGCGGAGGGAGAAGCGGCCGGAGCCGGGGCCAAAGCCGGGCTCTGCGCCAGGACGATGCAGTAGGGGAGAAAAAAGAGAGAAAAGCCAGCAAAGAAACGGGTTATACGCACCATGAACTCCAGCCAGTATAGTTGTCAGTCGCCAGTGTTCAGTCGTCAGCCGCCAGTTTCAAGATCGTCCTGCGTCCCGCACTGACCACTGATTACTGACTCCTATTGATGATAGCTCCTGGGCTCGGCAGCCCGGCCGCGGGAAGCTGAAAAAGTCTGCCAAGGCGCTGTGGTTCTTCCGTTCACGCGCCCCCGCCAACTCTGTGCAAGCCACTCGGCTGCAGTGGTTTCCCTCTACGGCAACTGGAGCGCGGCTTTAGTCCAGCGCCTGCAGCCGCTCCGGCTGGTGGAGGGTAATCAGCGAGTCCTCGATCGAGACCCAGCCCTCCTTGCGAAACTGCCCCAGGGTGCGGGTGACGGTTTCACGGGTGGTGCAGGCCATCGAGGCCATCTCCTCGTGGGTCAGCAGCAGCGGAAAGCGGAAGCTGCCCTCGTCCAGTTGCTCGCCAATCTGCGTGGCCAACTCCAGCAGCAGACGCCCCAGGCGGGCGGCCACGGTCTCGGCCAGCGCGATGCGGCAGGCGTCCTGCAGGGCGAAGCGGTACTCCTGGCAGATGCACTGCACGGCGCGCATCTGCGCCTCCTTGTGGCTGCGCAGAAAGCCGAGGAAGCGGTCGCGTTCGACGGGGCGAAGCTGCGCGGCGGTCAGCGTCTCGGCCGAAACCTCGTAAACGCCGTGGGAGAGCACCGCGTAGAGGCCCAGCATCGAGCCCGGCCCGGCCACGCGCACGATCATCTGGCGCTCCCGGTAATCTCCGGCGGTGAGCTTCAGGTAGCCGCCGCAGATCAGGTAAAGGCAGCGCGCGTCCTCGCCCTGGGTGAAGAGCGCCGACTGTGCGGGCAGGCTGATGGTGCTGGTGGCCAGCTCCAGCTCGGCCAGCACGGCCGCGCCCAGTGAGCAGAACCAGCCGGGACGGCGATTGGCGCAGGCCGCGCAACCCACCGGAGCCTGCCGGATCATCTGCCTCGGCCGCGCTTGCCCTGCCACAGGATTCTCTTTTTCTACTTCCACCATGCTCCCGCACCGTCCGCCGCCGCAGCGGCCCGACCGGGATAAAAACGGCTCCCGGCCTTCCAAAAAATCGACACATCCCTGGTTTATAACGAGTGTGCCGGAGCCTTCATGGCCGTGAATGTGATGAAGCTCACATCTATGCAAAGCCCTGGCAGCCCGAGGCTCTGTCCGCGCGTTTCATTCGCGGTGCATCGCATTTCTTGTTTGATCCCCGGTCAAGCCGCAAAGGAAGGCAGCGGCGGTTGAAAACCAGAAAGCACTTCAACCTGCTGCAAATTCTCTCCATAAATGAGGAGGTGTTCGATTTTGCTCAGTCGCAAATCCACCATTCTGTTCTCCTGCCGGGAGGCGCGTACTCGCCATTTTATTCTCCCTGGTTCCAGAGGGAGCAGGCTATATCCCTATCAGCGCTATGAAATTCCTTCGCTGGCTCTGGAAGAATCGAGCGTCTGGAAGGTCCGTGCTGATTCTGGAGAGGAAATTTAAACCGGGAAAAATTTTGTTGTTGTATGTGATAGTCATCACCACAGATTGAACAAATTCGGACGTACTATGCAGCGCAAGAAGTGATGCTCTGCACAAAGAGCACCTTCCGCAAAGGCAGGACCAGCGCTTCTGCCGGCCACCGGCATTTCCCAGGGGGAAAATCCGTGATTTTGGGCTGACGGAGGCCGGTTTTGTCATTTGTGGAAGCAGCTATTGAGACTACCAAAGGCGGTATTTGATGCATAAGGACAGGCCTGTCACGCAATTCCTGATTGGTGCGGCTCCGGGCAGAAGGCCGGGGCTGCGAGCTTGGATGTGGTTGCTGGGCGCAGTCATCTTATGCGTTCCCGTGCTGGCGTCTGCCGCGCCTGGCGATAAGCCGGCGGCCCCGCAGGCCGCCGCGCAGGCCCAGCCAGCCGCGCCTGCGGATTTTGTGGGCGCTGAAACCTGCGCGAACTGCCACGAAGAGGTGGCCAAGGGCTTTGCCAACAACCCTCACACCAAGCTGGCCCTGGAGCATGGCAACACCGGGGTCACCTGCGAGTCCTGCCATGGCGCCGGCGGCGCGCACGTTGAGGCGGGCGGCGACGCCACCAAGATCTTCAATCCGGCCAAGGCCTCGGCCAAAGAGGTGGACTCGAAGTGCCTGGGCTGCCACGCGGGAGCGCATCCGAACTTCCTGCGCTCGCCCCACGCCAAGGCCAACGTCAGTTGCACCGGTTGCCACAGCGTCCATGCCAGCCAAACCCCGGAGCACCTGCTGAAGGCCTCGCAGCCCACGCTCTGCTACCAGTGCCACAACGACGTGAAGCCGGCCTTCGATATGCCCTTTCACCACCGTGTGAACGAGGGCCTGATCAAGTGCGCCGACTGCCATGATCCGCACGGAACCTTCCAGGGCAAAATGCTGCGCTCGACGGCCGATCAGAATGCCATCTGCGTCACTTGCCACACTGAAAAGGCCGGTCCGTTCGTTTATGAGCATCCGGTGATCAAGACCGAGGGTTGCACCAGCTGCCACACGCCGCACGGGTCGCAGAATCCGCGCCTGCTGACGGTGAGCAACTTGAACACGCTCTGCCTGCAGTGCCACTCGGCCATCAATGCGGTGGCGTTTCCGCACGCGGTCTCTCCGAGCGGTCCGGCTCACAGTCAGATGTCGACCGAGGTGGCCTGCACCAACTGCCACACCCAAATTCACGGCTCCAACGCCAGCGAAGTTTTCTTCAAGTAACGGAAAGGGGAGATGGCGATGAAAAACGTACGCTTTCAAAAGGCATTCGTTGGTTTCGTTGCTCGCGCTTCCGTTTTCGTTGCCGGAAGCTTCGTACTAGCCGCGCTGGTGATGATCTCCAGCGCCCAGACCCAAAAAACCGATTCGTCGGCCAGCCAGCCAGCCAGCCAGCCCAAGAATACCGGAATGGTAATGGACGGCTACAATGTTCACCAATCCTTCGACCTGGGCGGCCACATTGCCAACACCTCAGGCAGCGACGCGATGTACGACACGCTGGTGAACCTCCAGTCGGGGCCGCGCGTTTTGAATCACACCCTGGAGTTGCATCCGCTGGCGGGATCGAAGCACACGCTCTTCGACTCGCTCTATGAAGAAAGCGCCGGCTACGGTGGCGACCCCAACGATTTTTCCACCCTGCGCGTCTCCAAGGGAAGGCTCTATGACTTTCAGGGCATGTTCCGGCGCGACCGTCAGTACTTCGACTACGATCTGCTGGGCAATCCCCTGGTTCGGGCAAATCTCACTTCGAACGGTTACACCTATCCACAAGTTCTGCACGCACCGCATCTGTTCAACACCGTGCGGCGCATGACGGACGTGAACCTGACCCTGCTGCCGCTCTCGAAGGTCAGTTTCCGCGCCGGCTACTCGCAGAACATCAGCCAGGGACCGAGCTACAGTTCCATTCATATAGGCGCCGATGCGCTGTTGTTCCAGAACTGGCGCAACTCGACCGATACCTGGATAGGCGCGGTGGACTACAAGCCGTTCTCCCGCACCATCCTCACTTATGAAGAGCATGTGACGCACTACAAAGGCAATACTTACTGGCAGCTTGCGGGGGCTAACCTTCAGCTCAGCAACGGAACGCCAGTCAGCTTGGGCTTTGACAACGTCGCCGCCATTGCCGCCACCACCGCCAGCAGTGGCTGCGGCGCCAATCCGGCGATCAACGGTTCCACTTCGCCGGCAACCGCCAATCCCTGCGTAAACGGATATCTCAGCTACTCGCGATACCAGCCGACTCGAACGTTCTTCCCCACCGAGGAGTTTCGTTTTCAGAGTTCAAACCTGAAAAACATTCAGATGACCGGGCGGATCCTTTATACGAGCGTGAACTCCAATTTGCCCGTATATCAGGAGTACTTCAGCGGTCTGGAAAGCCGGGTCACAAGCTTGGCGCCGACGGGCGCCACCTCCTGGTGCACTACCACCAGTGGGGTACATTACGATTGCCTGAGCACGGCGACGATTACCGGCAATGCCAGAGCCCGCCGCGTTAATACTTCGGCGGATTACGGCATCGTGTGGGAGGCCACCAAGAAGTTCAGCCTCTCCGATCAGTACGACTTCCAGAACTTCCGCCAGCCGGCGATCGGCAACTTCTCCGAGGTGGATCAGTACAGCCCTTCCATGCTGACAGCGGCAACGCCGGCCGTGACGGGGGCCCCGGTCATCACTAGCGCCAACAACTTTTTGGGGCAGAGGTCGCATACCAACACCTTCACGGCGGCATGGGAGGCGGCCGGCTGGGTGCAGCTCTCGCTCGGCTATCGCTACCGCACCCGCACCATCGCCTACAGAAATTCCTCCAGTGGTGACGATTATTCGCTCGACATCAACGAACACGCCGGAGTATTCGGGCTGGCGCTGCGTCCCATCAGAGAGTGGAGGATCAACTCCACGGTGGAGACGGAGTGGGCCGATAACGCCTACGTCCAGATCAGCCCCCGGCAATCGCAGCACTACCAGATCCACACCATTTACAAGCCCAAGGCCTGGGCGACCTTCTCCGGCACCTTCAACGATCAGGAAAAGCGCGACAACGCCTACCTCGTCAACTACCGCGCCCACAATCGCAGCTTCGCGGCCGGCGCCTCCCTGGCTCCAAACGAACACTATGGCCTGGACGTGAACTACGGCTACATCGACGTCTTCTCACGGGTGACGAATTGCTTCGGCGACCCGGCTGGTTCGCAGCCCGCGGACGCGACGCTGATGACGACCACCTGCGGCAACCTCCCCAGCGGCAGCACGCTGGCCTACTTCGGCACCAGCTACTACGATGCTCCGACGCACTACGGATCGGTGGCTGTCGTGGTGACCCCTGTCAAGCAGTTCCGCGGGACGGCCGGCTATCGCGTCAGCGCCGTTGAAGGCAAAACGGAGCAGTTGAATCCGGCCGAGGTTCCTGGCTCGCTGCAGTCCATTTACCAGACACCTTATGTCAATCTGGCCTGGAAACTGACACCGGCATGGGCCATCAAAGGCGACTACAACTACTACGGGTACGGAGAAAGCTCCGCGGTCGGACCGACGGCGCCACGCAGCTTCCATGGCAACGTCTTCACGCTGGGGGTCCACTACGAGTACTGATTCCAGCAAGGCGATCGGCGCAGTTCCCGCGAAACAACGGGGGATTGCGCTGATTCGTCCAGGACGTGGCCTACGCGCTCCATTTCGGCTGCGGCGCTTCAACTTCTTTTCACGAGGGCGGGGGCCCATGACATTGCACCGTCTGTGAAAATGCTTTAAAGGAGAGTACTGATGACAAAGACGATTCGTTCCCTAGCGGTGCTGGCCGTTGCAGTCTGTCTGACCGGCGCCATGTGCTTGGCTGAATCCTCCGGCCAGGCGACCTACAAAACCAAATGCGCGATGTGCCACGGCGCCACCGGCACCCCCAGCGCGGCGATGACCAAGGCGATGGGCATCAAGTCGGCCTCCGATCCGGCCATCATGAAGCTCACCTCGGCCGAGATGTCCTCCGCCGTCAAAAATGGCAAAGGCAAGATGAAGCCCATCGCGGGGCTCACCAACCAGCAGATCACGGACGTGGTGGCCTTCTACCGCAGCTTGAAGTAGCGAACTCTCTTCGACTAGGCCCGGGAGATTGAACCGGGCCGAGTCGAATGAAACAAATTTGGGTGCCTGCTTCTTGCCGCTTTTGCGGCCAGGCTGGGAACCGGTGCTGCCTTCCAATGGGGCCGGATCAATAAGAGTGGTCGAGGGGGCAAGGTGCCATTGTTTCAGCAATTCCGTGAAAGCTGGGTGCGGCCGGCGCTGTTTTTTGGCAACAATTTTCTCAGCATCGCCGGCGGCGCGATCACCACGGCCTCGGGCCTGACCATGATCGGCTACTGGCTGGTGGAACTCTTCAGCCGGGGCACGGAAAACCCCTATCTCGGAATCATCTTTTTCCTGCTTCTGCCGTTTTTGTTTATAGCCGGGCTGCTGCTGATCCCGGCGGGCATCTTCCTGCGCCGCAGAAAGCTCCAGAAAGCCGGTCAGATTCCGGCCGAGTTTCCCAAGGTCAATCTCAACGACCGAATCTTCCGCCACGGCATCGAGATCGTGCTCACGGCCACCATCGTCAACCTGCTGATCGTGGCCATCGCCAGCTATCGCGGCGCGGACTACATGGATTCGCCGCGGTTCTGCGGCAAAACCTGCCACGTGATGCTCCCCGAGTACACCGCCTACCGGATGTACGCGCACTCCCATGTGGCCTGCGTGGAGTGCCACATCGGCTCCGGCATGGCCTCTTACTTTGCCGCCAAGGTGAACGGCACCCGGCAGATTCTCGAGGTCAGCTTTCACCCACTCGCATTCATCGCTCCCCAATGGATTCCAAACTATCCCACGCCCATTCTCTCCCCGGTCGAGAATCTGCGCCCGGCGCGGGTCATCTGCGAGGGCTGCCATTCGCCCTCCAGATACGTGGGTGAAAAGCTGCTGGTCAAATCCGACTTTGCCGACGACGAGCAGAACACCGAGACCCAGACAGTGCTGGTGCTGCACCTGGGCGGGGTGGATGGATTGTCGCACCTGACGGGCATTCACGGCGTTCACCTGGGCCACATCGAGTACGTGGCCACCGACCCCACCCGAACCACCATTCCCTGGGTCGAGAGGCGGAATGCCGACGGCTCGGAAACGGTCTTCAGCTCGCTGCCGACCGGCAGCGGCGTTCCCCAGGGCGAGCGAAGGGTGATGGACTGCATCGACTGCCACAATCGCGCCTCGCACACCTTTGTGACCGCCGAGGAGGCGATCAACCAGGCCATGGCCGATGGCGCGATCAGCCCCGCGCTACCCTGGATTCACAAAGAGGGCCTGGAACTGCTGAAGGCCAACTACGCGAGCCAGACCGAGGCGCGGCAGAAGATTCCCGACGGGCTGCGCGCCTTCTACCGCTCCCAGCATCCCGAGGTGCTGGCCACCAAGGCCGCCCTGGTCAACTCCGCAGCTGGCGAACTGGTGACCCTCTACACCCAGAACGTCTTTCCCTTCATGAATGTGACCTGGGGAACGCATCCCAACCACATCGGCCACATGAACTACCCCGGCTGCTTCCGCTGTCACGATGGCAATCACGCGGCCAAGGACGGCAGCTCCATTCCTCAGGACTGCGCGACTTGCCACAATCTGCTGGCCGTAGGTGAGGCCAAGCCCAAAGTCCTCTCCGATCTGGGCATTCAGTAAGCCTGGCCCAGTTGACTACCCCGGCAACCTCAACCCGTTGCCGGGGTAGTCAATCAGACGGCCGCCGGCTGCATCGCGGGAGCGCCTTCCGGTTTCGGCCCCGGCCGTCTGGCGTGGTAGGCTGGCTCTGCGCTTTGAAGGAGCCAGAATCTTCATGCATTCCACGCATTCCACCCAGTCGACCCGCTTCAATCTTGTTGCCTCAGCCCATGCCGCTATGATCGAGCACGGTTTCCAGCCGGATTTTCCCAAGGGAACCGAGAACCAGTTGAGTGCGATCCATTTGAGCGCGATCCAGGCCCAGTCCGCGTTGACGCCCGCGGACTGGATTCAGGATCTGCGCGGCCTGCTCTGGTCCTCGATCGACAACGACACCTCGCGGGATTTGGACCAGATCGAGTGGGCCGAGCAACTCACCGATGGCCGCATCCGCGTGCTGATCGGCGTGGCCGACGTGGACGCGCGCGTTCGCCAGGGCACGGTCATCGACAGCCACGCCCGCAGCGAAACGACCTCGGTCTACACCGGCGTCCGGGTCTTCCCCATGCTGCCCACCGAACTCTCCGAGGGCATGACCTCGCTCAACGAAAACGAGGACCGCGTGGCCGTGGTGATCGAGTTTTCGGTGGACCCGGCGGGTGCGGCCACGGACGGAAAAGCCTACCGGGCTTTGGTTCGAAATCACGCGCAACTTGCCTATAACGCGGTGGGCGCGTGGCTTGAGGGCACGGGGCCGACGCCCGAAAAGGTGGCCGCCAACGCTAAGCTGGCAGCGCAGTTGAAGCTGCAGGACGTGGCCGCGCAGCGCATGGTCGATGGACGTTTCCAGCACGGCGCGCTGGATCTGGAGACCATCGAGACCCGGCCGGTGATGCTGGCCGAGCAGGCGATCGAGATCGTCCGCCTGACCAAGAACCGCGCTACCTCGCTGATCGAGGAGTTCATGGTGGCGGCCAATGGCGTCATCGCCAGGACCTTCGAGGAGGCGGGCGTGGCCTCGATCCGCCGCATCGTGCGCACGCCCAAGCGCTGGGATCGCATTGTCGAGCTGGCCGAGGGGCTGGGCGCAAAGCTGCCTGTCGAGCCGGACTCGAAGGCTCTCAACGACTTTCTGCTGGCCCAGAAGCGCAAGGCTCCCGACCTCTTCCCGGACCTTTCGCTGGCCGTCGTCAAGCTGATGGGCCCCGGCGAGTACGTGCTGGTCAAGCCGAACGAGGTTTCCCCCGGCCACTTCGGCCTGGCCGTGCAGGACTACACGCACTCGACCGCGCCCAACCGCCGCTTCCCGGATATGGTGACGCAACGCCTCATGAAGGCCTGGCTGACCAAGGCGCCGCAGCCCTACTCGCTGGGCGACCTGGACAAGATCGCAATCCGCTGCACTCTGATGGAAGACTGCGCCCGCAAGGTGGAGCGCGAGATGCAGAAGCGCATCGCCGCCGTCGTCCTGCGTCCGCGCATCGGCGAGAGCTTCCGCGCCATCGTCACCGGCGTCAATCACTACGGCACCTTCGTCCGCACTCTCGACCCGCACGTGGATGGAATGCTGGTCGAAGGCGGCAAGGGCCTGGATGTGGGCGACAAGGTGACGGTGAAGCTGGTTTCCACCGATCCGCAGCGGGGATTTATCGACTTCGCGGTGTAAAAATCCGGCCTTTTCCGTAAAAACAGCCTGGAATGCCGCGCGTTCTTTCGGGAGTGGCGTCACCTTGCCGCCGCAGGTGGCTACTACGCCAGCCGGGGTGCAACTTGCCAGCCTGCTAACCTTGATAAAGGATTTTATGAGCACTTCACCGATTCGCCAGCGGGCGTAGAGGGCTAATTTTGGGCTGGACCGCACTTTTCGCTATTGCATTTTCCCTTTCGCTGGACGCCTTTGCCGTGGCCACGATTGCGGGTACTACTCTGGATGTGCCCTCGCTCAGGCAGCGCCTCCGCCTGAGTTTTCATTTCGCAGCCTTTGAGGCGATGATGCTCACCGGCGGTTGGTACCTGGGAAGCTTTATCGTGCGCCTGCTGCATGGGATGGAAGCCTGGGTCGCCTTCGCTCTGCTGGCCCTGGTCGGCGGCAACATTGTGCGCAACGCGCTGCGCAACGTAAAGGGCGAACGCCGCAAAATTGATCCGACACGCGGCTGGGAGCTGGTCTTTCTTTGCGTGGCATCGAGCCTGGACGCACTGGCGGTTGGCATTTCTCTGGCCATGGTCAAATTTCCTATCTTGCGCTCGGCGCTCGTGGTGGGCGTTGTCGGCTTCGGCATGACGCTACTGGGCGTGGAATTGGGCCGGAAAATCGGCACCATCTGGGGACGCCGCTGCGAGCTGATCGGCGGCATTGTCTTGATTTTCATGGGCCTCTACTTTTTGTGGCCGGTGGTGCGAACGCTGCGCTTCTAGTGCTCTGACCGCGTGATTTCGTAACGATGCTCAGACGAGTGCGGGCGTGGACGTCCGCACAACAGCCGGTCAGGAGACCGGCGGTACATTCTGGCCGTTACAAAATCATGCGGCCACGGCACTAAATCGGCTCCAGCGCGGTTTCGAGCGTACTGGCCGGGAATTTGGCCGGCCTGAAAAGAACGGGACTGGATAGAATTTAGTCGGGAGAAGATTGAAGTGAATGTAAAGCGCCTTTCGCTTTTGCTGCTGTTATTCGCCGCCTGCGGGTTGTCTTCGCGCGCGGCTTCGGCTCAGAACTCGGCTCCTGTTTCGTCACAGGCTTCGGCTCCGGCTCAGGCGAATCTTCTGCGCGCCACGCTGCCCAACGGGATGCGGGTCGTCATCATCCGCAGCACATTGGCCCCGGTGGTCACCGTGGAGGCGAATTTTCTGGTGGGCGGCAACGAGACGCCGGCGGGATTTCCTGGCATGGCCCACGCGCAGGAGCACATGGCCTTTCGCGGCTGCGCGGGCATGACGGCCGATCAGACGTCGGCGATTTATGCGCAACTCGGGGGCCAAAACAACGCCGACACGCAGCAGAACATTACCCAGTACTTTGCCACTGTGCCGGCGGCCGACCTGGACGTGGCACTCGAGGCGCAGGCGGGCTGCCTGCACGGCATCGACGACTCCCAGAAGGAGTGGCTGGCGGAGCGCGGCGCCATCGAGCAGGAGGTGGCGCGCGACCTCTCCAATCCTACCTACAAATTCATGAATCGCCTGAATGAGGATATGTTCGCGGGCACTCCCTACGCGCACGATCCGCTGGGCACGAAGAGCTCCTTCGACGCCACCACGGGCGAGATGCTCCAGGATTTTCACAAGCAGTGGTACACGCCGGGCAACGCCATTCTGGTGGTCGTGGGCGATGTGGACCCGGCCGCGACGATGGAGAAGATCCGGCGGCAGTTCGGTGACGTGGCCAGCCACGCTTTGCCCCAGCGGCCGGCCGTCGATCTGAAGCCGGTCAAGTCGGAGCAATTCACGCTCGACAGCAATCTTCCCTACCTTCTCGGCTTCATCGCCTACCGGCTGCCGGGAACCAGTTCGCCGGATTACGCGGCCAGCCAGATTCTGGCCGATGTGCTGGCCAGCCAGCGCGCCGACCTGTACGGAATGGTCCCGGCCGGCAAGGCGCTGGCGGCGGAGTTCGGCCTGGCGGAGAGCCATACCAAGGCCAGCGTCGGCTACGGGATGGTCGCTTTGCCCTCCGGTGCGGAGGCTGCGGGCGCCATCAAGGAGATGCGGGCGATTCTGGCAAACTATGCGCAGAAGGGCGTCCCGGAGGACTTGGTGGCGGCGGCGATCCGCAGCGAGGTGGCCTCGGCCGAGTTTCAACGCAACTCGATCCCCGGCCTGGCCAACCTCTGGTCGAATGCGCTGGCCGCCGAGGGCCGCACCTCGCCCGATGAAGACGTCGAGGCAATCAAGCGCGTTACGCTGGCAGATGTGAACCGGGTTGCTCAAAAATACCTGACCGGGGAGAACTCGATTACGGCGATTTTGAAGCCGGTGCCGACCGGGCAGCCCGTCTCGGACAAGGGCTTTGGCGGCGCGGAGCAGGTGACCTCGGCCCCGACCAAGCCGGTCGAGCTGCCCGCATGGGCGGCTGTCGCGCTGACGCAACTCAAGGTTCCCGAGGATTTCGTCAAGGTTACGGAGACCACGCTGCCCAATGGGCTTCGTTTGATCGTGAAGACGGACCGGACCAGCCCCACCGTCTCGGTGGCGGGCGCGGTGAAGCACGATTCCGATCTGGAGACGCCGGCCGGCCAGGAGGGCGTCTCGGAGATTCTCGACGGGCTCTTTTCCTATGGGACAAAAACGCTGGACCGGCTGGCCTTCCAGAAGGCGCTGGACGACATTGCCGCCAATGAGAGCGCGGGCTTCAGCTTCTCCGTGGATGTTCTGAAGGAGCACTTCTCGCGCGGCGTGGAACTGCTGGCCGACAACGAACTTCATCCCGCGCTGCCGGCCGGGGCCTTCGCCGTCGTGCAGCGGCAGACGGCAGAGTACGTCGCCGGCGAGCTGCAAAGCCCCGGCTACCGGACCTCGCGCGCGCTGGATCTGGCCCTGCTGCCGGCCGGCGACCCGGTTTTGCGGCAGGCCACCCCGGCCACGGTGAGCAAGGTCACTCTGGACGATGTGAAGCATTACCACGCCGCTACCTTTCGCCCCGACCTCACCACCATCGTGGTGATCGGCGACGTCACGCCAGAAGAGGCGCGGGCGGTGATCGAGAAGTGGTTTGGCGATTGGAAGGCGGTGGGTCCAAAGCCGAATACAACCCTGCCCCCGGTCCCGCTCAATAAATCTTCCGCCGTCGATGTGGCCGATTCAGAGGCCGTGCAGGACTCCGTCACTCTTTCCGAGCAACTGAAGCTCAACCGCTTCGATCCGGACTACTATCCACTGCAACTGGGCAATCACGTTCTGGGCGGGGGCTTTTACGCGACGCGCCTTTACCACGACCTGCGGCAGGTGGCCGGCTACGTTTACACCGTCGATGTGAGCCTGAGCGCCTCGAAGACCAGGGCCACCTACTCGGTCGAATACGGCTGCAACCCGGAGAACGTCTCGAAGGCACGGACGCTGATCGTGCGCGACCTGGACCGGATGCGGACCGAGGACGTATCGGCGAGCGAGCTGCAACAGGCCAAGGCGCTGCTTCTGCGGCAGATTCCGCTGAGCGAATCGAGCGAGGACGAGGTCGCCGAAGGGCTTCTGCGACGGGCGGAGATCGGCCTTCCGCTGGATGAGCCGATACGGGCAGCCAAGCGGTACTACGCGCTGGATGCCGGCGAGGTGAGGGCCGCATTTTTCCGGCACGTCCGCCCCGGCGATTTTGCACAGGTTGTCCGCGGCCCGGCTCCGCGCTAGAAACGCATCGGAGATTGCGACTGCTTTTCGATGCTGCCTGTCGATTCCGCACTCTCGACGGTGCGGATCGACAGACAATCCCGCAGGTAATCCAGGCGGTAAAGATTTTTGCCAGGGCCGTGCAACTATTTATGGGCTTGTGCATCTATACAAACAACAAGCTGAGGCTTCCCCGAAATTTCACCCTCCCAGGAAAGGTATCACTCCTTCTTGAAGGTTCAGTAAGAACCTCTTCCCACTTTCCCCTCTCCACCCCTTCCTTTCATTGCCTCGCGAGCGGGCCTGCCGGAAGGCAGGCCCATGCCTCGTCTGCCGCCAGATTTAGCGATTCTCCAATTGCAGTAGAGGGAAACCACTGCCGCTGAGTGGCATTTTCTTAAGTAAAAGCCACCTCCCACGGGACTCGAAACTCCATGCAAACTGGAGAATCGCTCTAAAATGGGAGATAGATGCCCTCTTCCTCCACTCCAGAGACTTATTCCGAACCGGAAATCCAGGCGCGGCAAATTCAGGCGATCGACGCGCTGTTTGAGCAGGCGGGCCTGAAGCGCAACCTGCGCGGCAAGGCCGCCGGCGTCACTCACCGGATGCGCTTCGAGCGCGCGGCGCGGCAGGAACTCACGCCGCCCGCGCCCCTCGCCCGTGTCGCGCCGAACGGCGTCGCGTGGCTGGCGGTTCCCGCATGGGAGAAGTTGGGCCGGGAGAAACTGGGCCACGAAAAGTCGAGCTGGCTCTGGCACGGCTTCAGCACCCGCCGCGGCGGCTTGAGCCGGGCCTATTGCGCGGATGAGGCGCCGGGCGAGTTGAACCTGGGCTTTACGGCCGGTGACGACCGGGAGACGGTCGAGCGGAATCGCCGGCTTTTTGTCGAGGCGGTCAGCGGCGATGCGGCCACGCCGCTGGTCACTCTCAAGCAGATTCACTCGAATCTGATCGTCCTGGCAAACTCCGAGGAGGCCAACCGCGAACAACCCTCAAAAGCCGGAGCCCCTGGTGGCAGCTCTTCGCCGCTGGAGCGCAAAGGCGACGGCCTGATGACCGATGAGCCTGGCCTGCTGCTGGGCATTCAGACCGCTGATTGCATTCCGGTGCTGGTGGCCGACCGCAAGCGGCGCGCCGTGGCGGCCTTCCACGCCGGCTGGCGGGGAACGGTGCAGCGGATCGTGGAGTCCGGCGTGGGCCGCATGAGGCTCCAATTCGGCTCTCGGCCCGAGGATTTGGTGGCCAGCATCGGCCCCGGCATCGGCCCTTGCTGCTACTCCGTGGGCGAAGAGGTGCTCTCCGAGTTCGAATCCCAGTTTGCCTACTCTCGTGAACTCTTCCGCGAGGTCTACGACTCCGACCCGGTGCGCACCCGCTACCCCATGCTGTTTCTGACGCAGCGCGCCCCGGGGCACTCGCCGATCGGCCCCAGCCTGCACCTCAATTTAGTGGAGGCCAACCGCCGCCAGTTGCTCGCTGCTGGCCTCAAACCACGGTCGATTCATGTAGTGGGCGGCTGCACAAGCTGCCAGCCGGAGCTGTTTTTCTCGCATCGCGGCTCACAGGGCCATGCGGGGCGCATGATGAGCCTCATCGGCATTCGCCCGGATGCGGCGCGCCGGTGAGAGCGCGCGTTCAGGAGGTGCGGGCGGCTTCCTGGGGATTGACCAGGTCGCGCAACTCCTTGGAAGGCTTGAAGTAAGGCACCTTTTTGGCTGGAACCTCGACGCGCTCGCCGGTCTTGGGGTTGCGCCCAATGCGGGGGTTGCGCCGGCGGATGCGGAAGGAGCCAAAGCCGCGAATTTCAATCTTGTCTCCACCCTTTAGGGCCCCGATCACCGCATCGAAGATGGTCTCGACGATGACCTCGCCGTCGCGGCGCGTCAGGTCGCCCACTCCGGTCACCTTTTCCACCAGATCTGCCTTTGTCATGTTCTCCAGGCCTCCGCTCCCAGCATAACCGGATTCAGCCCCGCCTGGCGCGAAAAAGAAGGCTTCTTTGTGGATTTGAGCCTTTTCTCCTCAATAGCTTGGCAGGGAAAAAACCGGCATCGAAGATTGCACAGGCGACTTTTGCGCGGCGGCATTTATGATGACCAGAGTCTTTTCCTGAAGTCCCCCATCCGGAAGCGGATGAGACTTGAGGACGGGGGACGGAAACGTGACGGACGAATCAAAGCAGAACGCCGGGCCAAACAATGGAGCCGAGCCAAAGTACAGCATCGTGATTCCAGCCTTCAACGAGAGCGCGCGCCTGCCGGCCACGCTCGCCTCAGTGATGGATTGCATCCGCACGCACGGCTGGGCGGCTGAGATCATCATGGTCAACGACGGCTCAACCGACGCGACGGCCGAGGTGGTGCGCGCCTTTGCTCGGACGGCACCCGAACTCCGGCTGCTCGAGAACCCCGGCAACCGCGGCAAAGGCTACAGCGTGCGCTCGGGAATGCTCGCGGCCAGGGGCGAGGTGGCGCTTTTTACCGACTCCGACCTCTCAGCGCCCATCGAAGAGGCGGAACGCCTGTTTTCCGCCATCGAGCAGGGCGCGGACATCGCCATCGGCTCCCGCTGGCTGGAAAGCGACCGCCAGACCCAGCGCCAGCCCCTCTACCGGCAGTTTTTTGGCCGCTGCTTCAACGCCGTCACGCGCGCGGTGATGCGCCTGCCCTTCGCCGACACCCAATGCGGCCTGAAGGCCTTTACCCGCGAGGCCGCCCAGACCATCTTCCAACTCCAGACCATCGAGCGCTGGGGCTTCGACCCGGAGATTTTGCTGATCGGGCTCAAACGCGGCTTCCGCATCGTCGAAGTGCCGGTAAGCTGGGCCCACGACGAGCGCACCCGCATGAGCTACCTGCGCGACGGCTTCCGCATGCTCCAGGAGATCGCCCAAATCCGCTGGAATGCCCTCTGCGGGCGCTACAACAGGCCGGTCGAGCCAAACCAGCACACAACTTTATGAAGACGAAAATGCTCCAAAGCGATTCGGCTCCGGTACTGAGAACGTACTCCTTCATGCGCTGAGCCGTCTCCGCTCGCGGGACTTTAGCTCAAGCCTTACGTGCGCGGTCTCCGGTTCGCCTGAAACGGCCGGCCCCGCCTTCTGGGAGCAATTTTCGGCTCCTCCGCCCATCCTCGCCTTGGTCTACAATCAAGGCGCTATGGCTACCCAGGATTTCACCACCTCGATCCAGCCGTGCTCCCCTCAGGGCAGCTTTCAAAATGAGCCTTTTACCGACTTCAAAGTGCCGGAAAACGCGCGCGCGATGCAGGCTGCGCTGGACTTGGCGGCCAGCCAACTGGGCCGCGAATACGACCTGGTGATCGGCGGCCACCGGCTCAAGACAGAAGGAAAAATTCGCTCCCTGAACCCGGCGCGCCCCGCCCAGCTTGTTGGTCTTCACCAGCAGGCCGGAGCCGAAGAGGCTGAAACGGCCATGAAAGCCGCCCTCCTGGCCTTCGAATCCTGGAGCCGGCGACCGGTCGAAGAGAGAGTTTCCCTGCTCCTCAACGCGGCCAGGATCATCCGCAACCGCAAGTTCGAGTTCTGCGCCTGGCTCACCTTCGAAGTGGGAAAAAACTGGGCAGAAGCCGACGCCGACGTGGGCGAAACCATTGATTTCCTTGAGTTTTATGCCCGCGAGGCGCTGCGGCTGGCCACCATTCAGCCTCCCATTCAGTTTCCCGGCGAGCGCGGCGAACTCCTTTACATTCCCCTCGGCGTGGGCGCGGTGATCCCCCCCTGGAACTTTCCCTTCGCCATCATGGCCGGCATGACGGCGGCCTCGATCGTCACCGGCAACACGGTCGTCCTCAAGCCCTCCTCCGACGCTCCCACCATCGCCGCCAAGTTCGTCGAGGTTCTGGAAGAGGCCGGAATGCCGGGCGGGGTGGTCAACTTCTGCCCCGGCTCGGGCTCGACCTTCGGCAACGCCCTCGTCGAGCACCCTCAAACCCGCTTCATCGCCTTCACCGGCTCCAAAAAAGTTGGCCTGGAGATTCACGAGCGCGCCGCCAAGGCCCTGCCCGGCCAGATCTGGATCAAGCGAACGATTCTGGAGATGGGCGGCAAGAACGCGATCCTGGTCTGCGCCGACGCCAACCTGGACGCCGCCATCGAGGGCGTCGTGGCCTCGGCCTTCGGCTTCAGCGGGCAAAAGTGCTCGGCCTGTTCCCGGGCCATCGTCGAAGCGCCCGTTTACGGCCTCTTCGTCGAACGGCTGCGTGAACGGGTGGCGCAATTGACCGTGGGCGACCCGGCAGCCAATCCGAACCTCGGCCCGGTGATCAACCAGGGCGCGCTCGACTCGATGCTGCGCTTCATCGAGACCGGCAAAAAGGAAGGCCGTCTGCTGGCCGGCGGCCACGCGCTCCAGACTGCGGCGGGCGGCTATTTTCTTGAGCCCACGGTCTTCGGCGAAATCGCGCCGGAGGCGGTGCTGGCGCAGGAAGAAATCTTCGGGCCGGTGCTGGCGCTCATCAAGGTTTCGAGCTTCGAGGAGGGCCTCAAGGCGGCCAACAACACCGAGTACGGCCTGACCGGCTCCGTCTACTCGACCGACCGCGCCAAACTCGACCACGCCTGCCGCGAATTCCACGTTGGCAACCTCTACTTCAACCGCAAATGTACCGGCGCGATGGTGGGCGCGCACCCCTTTGGCGGCTTCAACCTGAGCGGCACCGACTCGAAGGCCGGCGGCCCGGATTATCTGCTGCTCTTCACTCAAGCCAAGAGCGTGGCGGAAGCACTGCGTGCGGCAGAGGCTCGCTGACGCGCTCGCACGGGGCTTCATCGGATGAGATTTTGCATGGGCAGAATCCGTAGTTTCCCTGGTCTCAAAATCGCGACTAGGGAAACCGAACTGAACTGCTGGCTGCCCGACCGGAGCCCGTCATTTGCAGCTTGACAAAGCCCTCCGCATATGGAATCATCCGGCCAATCCTCTAATCTGTTTTCTCGATGCCCCTGACCTACTGCCAGCAGGCCTGCGGGAGATGAGTGGGCAGAGGCGCGGTTGCTATCTTGCTAAAAAACAGGGAGAAGTTTATGTCTGATGAATCGAAACCCGTATTTGCCAATCCCGCGCCGCTGGGTCTGATTGGCTTCGGATCTACCACGGTCATTCTGAGTCTGATCAACGCCGGCCTTTTACCCAAGGGGGGCGAGCCGGTGGTTCTGCCGCTGGCCTTCGCCTTTGGCGGCCTGATCCAGATCCTCGCCGGGTTGATGGAGTTCCGCGTCGGCAACACCTTCGGCATGGTGGCCTTTCTCAGCTACGGAGCCTTCTGGTGGTGGTTTGCATCTCTGGTCCTGCTGGGCGGGCACGGCGTGCTGGACCTGAGCCAGGCGGGCAGCACCATCGCCGTTGTGCTGATCGGATGGGGCGTTTTCACGCTCTATATGTGGGTTGCCACCTTCCGCCTCTCCAAGGCGCTCTGGTGGGTCTTCCTGACCTTGTGGGTCACCTTCTTCCTGCTTGGCTTTGGCGACCTGCTGCACGTGCCAACTCTGAACCGCGCTGGAGGCTGGCTCGGTCTCGTCTGTGGATTGCTGGCCATGTACACCAGCTTTGCCCTGGTGACAAATTCCACCTTTGGCAAGACGGTGCTGCCCCTTGGCGCGCCTTCGGGCCACTAAAGGAATTCACTATTGCCGTAATGCGGGCCTCGTGCAATCCCACCCTAGAGCACTTTCGGAATAAATGTAGTCCTTTTGAGGCACTGAATGTGGCTTTTACTTCCACCCCACGGACGAAGACCTGTCCGTGGGGGCCCCGGCCGGAAAAAGCCACTTGAGTGTGAGATTTCGGTCTACAGCAATTCCGAAAATGCTATAGCCGCAAAAACAAAAACGCGGCGAGGGTAGGGCACCCAGTACACTACACTCTCCGTGAAATGCTGGCTGCAAATGTACAAAGCCGCAGATTGCCTGCGGCTTTGACTTTTTGCGGCCCAAGGGTGAATGGGGCTAGGCCATGACCTGCGGCGCGGCAGCCTCTTCGGCTTCCAGCTTGCTGCCCACCTCGGCGGCGGCGGCAGCCAGCGCGCGGTGGTGGATGGTAAACAGCGCCAGCTCCAGACGGTCGCTGACTCCGGTCTTGTCATAAATGGAGCGCAGGTAGTTCTTGATGACCTGTTCGGTGGTCTTCAGGCGAGTGGCGATCTCGCGGTTCTTGCAGCCCTGGACGATCAGCGCGACAATGCGCATTTCCTTGGGGGTGAGCCGGTCGCGGACCCTGGTGCCCACCATATCCTCCGAGGGCAATTCCGCCACCATGAGCTGCGGAGGCAGCCAGGTATCGCCGGCGGCCACCGAGCGCACGCACTCGACCAGGGCCGGCCCGGTGACGCTGCGGTAGACCACGCCGTGAAAGCCCTGCTGCAGGTAGGGGCTGGCGGGGTCGTTGTTTTCGGCGATCACGATGCCGCGGCAGCCCAGTGTATCGAGCAGTGTGCGCAACTGGCTCATATCCGGCTGCAATGAAGCGGCAAACAAAACAATGGAGCCAGGGAACGTCGTGATCGCGTGGTGCATGCGGTCCAGGTCCGTGCATTGCGCAATGATGCGCACGTCCTCGTCCATGGCCAGCACCTTGGCGGTGCCTGCCCGAAAAATCGCTTGCGAATCGGCCAGGATGATCTTGTTCATGCTTTGCGCCTCACCTGCTCATAGTCCTGAAAGCCAAGTCGAAGTTCACCCGCCTCGCTCTTCCGGCGCACCGGAAACGGCAGTATGGGTTCAGGCAACGGCCTCCGCTCTCTGTGTCACTATCGGCAGATTGCCGCAAAATCCTTGAACTGTCTCAATCAGAGACACTGGAAACCAGATCAAATTCCTTTGGTGACCGGCCCGGCGCTAAATCTCGCCGAGCCAGGAAAAATTTCTTATGAAATATATTCCTGTGAATAAGATTACAGCCTGCAACCGCCAGAGATCGTGAAAATTTACGACGGCATTTATAAATTTCATTTGAGAGCGGTTTTCCCATTTACATACAATTCAAGATTTTTTCGCCACAGCGCACGGCGATGAAGTTGCCGTGCGCCGCGCCGATGTAAAAGGGGTGAGGCATCAATGGCTGATCGCACGGAACTTTTTGAAGCCGCGCTGGATAGTCTTCCAGAAGGCATTGCGCTGATTGGCGCCAAGGGGCAAGTCGTGCTCTGGAACCGGGTAGCGGAGGCTATCACCGGCTACGCGAGCGCGGACCTGCTGTCGCGGGCGGTTCCAGAGGCGCTGGCGCTGACCGGGCCATGGCCGGAAGGGCCGGATTCATGCGCGGAATCGCCAGCGGGGCGCGGTGTTCCGGTTCACCTGGGACACAATCTGGGCCACAATGTGCCGGTGACGATGCGGACCCTGGTGCTGCGCGACGGGCTGGGCAAACGCATCGGCACGGCGGTTGTCTTTCATCCCGTCGAGAGCCTGGATGTGCTGCCGCGTGGAGAGTACGTCGAAGGCTCCGGCGCGGAAGCGGACTCGGCGGAGTTTGAAACCCGGCTGGAATCGACCTTCGAGGATTTCCGGCAGGGTGGGGAGAGCTTCGGAGTGCTGTGGATTGCCGTCGATCAGGCCCATGAGTTGCGCAAGACGCACGGCGCCCAGGCCTGCGAGTCGATGCTCGCAAAGGTGGAGCGGGCGCTGGCCAACGGGCTGTGTCCGGCCGAGGAGATGGGGCGCTGGGGCGACGATGAGTTTCTGGTCATTTCGCATGAGCGCACCGCGGAGATGCTGGCCGCGCACGCGCGCGTGCTGGCCGGCCTGGCCCGGACAGCGGACTTCCGCTGGTGGGGCGACCGCGTCTCCATCACCGTGAGCATTGGCGCGGCCCAGGCGGAAGGGGATGGGAGTTTGGCTAATTTACTGGAAAAAGCAAAACTGGCAATGCATTCCAGTTTTCATGCAGGGGGGAACCAGATTACGCCTGCGCCGGGGGGGCCAGCATGTTCGCCATCATAGGAATTCTTGTGGTTTTCGGATCGGTCATTGGCGGCTTTTTGATGGAAAAGGGCCACATGGCCGTGCTCATTCAACCGGCCGAGCTGATTATCCTGGGCGGCGCGGCCATCGGCACGCTGCTGGTAGCCAATCCTATTCATATCATCAAGGTCATTGTTGGAAATCTGCTGGGGATACTGAAGGGCTCTCCCTTCGGCAAGGCGCGCTACCTGAGCACGCTGAAGATGATGTACCAGTTCCTGAACAAGGTGCGCAAAGAGGGGCTGCTGAGCGTGGAAATGGACGTCGAAAAACCCAAGGAGAGCTCGATCTTCAAGAACTATCCGGAGTTTCTCGGCGACCATCACGCCCGAGATTTTGTCTGCGACACGCTGCGCATGGCCATCACCGGCGGCGTGGATCCATTCGACATGGACCAGATGATGGAGCTGGACATGGAGGTACATCACAACGAGGCGACGCAACCGATCGCCTCGCTGACCACGGTGGCCGATGCGCTGCCGGGATTGGGCATTGTGGCCGCGGTGCTGGGCGTGGTGATCACCATGGGCTCGCTGGGTGGGCCGCCGGAAGAGATCGGCGCGCACGTGGCGGCGGCGCTGGTAGGCACCTTCCTCGGCATCCTGGCCTGTTATGGCATGGTCGGTCCCTTGAGTTCGAATATGGCCAAGACGGCCGATGCGCACCACGAATACCTGCACGTGCTCCGGGTGCTGATGCTCTCCTTTCTGAAGGGCTCGGCGCCAATGATCGCCATCGAGATGGGGCGGCGCGCGATTCCCGCGCATGTGCGGCCCAGCTTCGACGAGATGGAAAAGAACTGCAAGGGCGGCGGAGCATCAGCGGAAGCAGCCGCGGCGTAGGGCTGGCGGCCCTTTTTCAGGAGCAATCCCTTTTTTAGAAGGAGTGCGGCATCATGGCAGACAGCAAGAGCCGGCCGATTATCGTCATCAAGAAGAAGGGCGGTCACGCCGGCGGCCATAACGGTGGCGCGTGGAAGGTGGCCTACGCCGACTTTGTCACCGCGATGATGGCGCTGTTTATCGTGCTGTGGCTGATGGGCTCCAGCACAAAGATCAAAAAAGCCGTGGCCGGCTACTTCAACGACCCCAAGGGGACCGGCAACCTGCTGGGAACCACAATGAGCGGCACCGGCGTCAGCGATGTGATCGCCAGCGCCAGCACCGACCAGTTGCAGCAACTGAAAGATAAGCTGGAAAAGGAGATCAAGGCGCGAAAAGAACTGGAAAAGCTCACCAAGCAGATCGAAATGACGATTACCCCCGAGGGGCTGCGCATCGAGCTGATCGAGGGCAAGGACGGGACCTTCTTCCAGAGCGGCAGCGCGGAACTGAGCCCTAGCGGCCAGGAACTGCTGTCGCTGCTGGCGGCGGAGTTGAAGACGCTGCCCAATTCACTGCTGATTGAGGGGCACACCGACGCCACGCCCTACCCCAGCAACTCGGGTTACAGCAACTGGGATCTGTCGGCCGACCGCGCCAACTCGGCGCGGCGGCTGATGCAGGAGGATGGTGTGCGCTCCAACCAGGTGACCCAGGTGCGCGGCTACGCCGACCAGATGCTGCGCGTAAAGAACAATCCCTTCGATCCGTCGAACCGGAGAATTTCGATTCTGGTGAAAAACAACAATGAAACCGTGCCGACGCTGCTGGCGGCCAACGTGGTGAATGGCTCGACGCCGTTGCCAGGGATTGCGAAGACCTCCGCGGGGGCAAAGAATGGAGCCAAAGCGAAAGGCGCGCAGCCGGCCGCCAAGACGTCCACTCCGGCCGCGACTCCGGTTGCGTCTTCGGCTGCCAAGCCGTCCCCTCCGGCCGTCAAGCCTCGGGCCTCATCCACCGCCTCCCCAGCCAAGCCTGTGGCCACTGCGTCTGCTGCCAAGCCGGACCTGATGAGCAAGCTCAAGGCCGTGCTGCCGGGGGGCAAAAAGTAGTTGGCGAGATGAGTTGAAGCGCAGGCCTTCATCCTCCACGCATTTTCCGCCCCGGCGGCGAAAACCCTTCCACTCCAGCGGTGAAGGCCTGATTGCGGGGCTCCCGGAAGGAAAAAGCCGCTCCGCGGAATGGTTCCCCCTCCTCCGAAAATGCTTTGTGTTGCGACCGAAAGTTGGCCATGCTCTCCATCTTCCCGCCCAAAAACGTCTAAAATCAACTCGGGAAGGCTCATGACAGAGATTCGCTCGACCGTAATCCTCGGCTCCGGCTGCGCCGGACTCACCGCCGCCATCTACACCGCCCGCGCCGGACTTAACCCGCTGGTTCTGGAGGGCCACGAGCCCGGCGGACAGCTCTCGATGACCACCCAGGTGGAAAACTTTCCCGGCTGGCCGGAGGGCGTCCAGGGCCCCGAACTGATCGACAACATGAAGAAGCAGGCCGCCCGCTTCGGCGCTGACTTCCAGTTGGCCCATCTGAACGCGGTGGATTTGAATGTAAATCCCTTCCGGCTCCAGACCTCGGCTGGCGAAATTCCGGCGCGCACCCTGATCGTCGCCTCGGGCGCCAGCGCCCGCTGGCTGGGCCTGCCGAGCGAACAGGCGCTGATCGGCCACGGCGTCTCCAGTTGCGCCACCTGCGACGGTTTCTTCTTCCGCGGCAAAGAGGTTGCTGTGGTGGGCGGCGGCGACTCGGCCATGGAAGAGGCGCTCTTCCTCACCCGCTTTGCCTCCAAGATCACGCTGCTCCATCGCCGCCCCGGCTTCCGCGCCTCGAAGATCATGCTGGAGCGCGTCATGGCGCACACGAAGATTGAGTTGCGCACCAACGTCGTGATCGAGGAGGTGCTGGGCGTCGAAGAAAAGGAAGTGAAAGGCGTGCGCCTGCGCGACGTGGCCAACGGGACGAAGAGCATTTTGCCCATCAGCGGCCTCTTCCTCGGCATCGGCCACGAGCCCAACACGAAGATGTTCTCGGGCCAGATCGATCTCGATGGCGACGGCTATATCCGCACCACCGGCAACGTGCTGGTTACGCGCAACGGTGTTGTCGTTCCCGGCCTCTTTGCCTGCGGCGACGTGCAGGACCGCCGCTACCGGCAGGCCATCACCGCCGCCGGCTCGGGCTGCATGGCGGCTCTGGAAGCGGAGAAATTTCTCGAGGAGCACGGGCACTGACCACCTGCGGTGGGGCCAAACGCTCGCTATTCGCTCGCAGGAGTGGGCTGACTCGCCAGGTCTTTGACAGCTTGTTGTTGTTCCCATGTGGGTGCCCCATCCTTGCGACGTACTTGTTCTTGCCGCAAGGGTGGGATGGCGCAAATTTACTCAGTCAGAGACCTGGCTTGCAATCTATGTGCGAAGCCAGTGCCCTGTCCTCGCCGCTGTCATCCTGAGCGGAGCACAGAGGAGTCGAAAGCCTGCCCTGAGCGTAGTCGAAGAACCTGCTTCTTGAAACTTTGCGGCCAGGCTGAGATCGCGCTACCAGGAGTGGAATGCGAAGAAGGCCGCCGCCACCAGGCAGACTCCGGCCGCAGCGTGATTCCAGCGCAGATGCTGTCCGAAGAAGAGGGTGATGAAGACGCCGAAGACCGTCAGCGTGATGATCTCCTGGATCACCTTGAGTTGAACGAGGCTGAAGCGGCCCAAGCCGATGCGGTTGGCTGGCACCTGGAAGCAGTATTCGAGCAGCGCGATGCCCCAACTGACCAGGATCACCTTCCACAGGGCCTCCTGGCGGAATTTCAGGTGGCCGTACCAGGCGAAGGTCATGAAGATATTGGAGAAGATGAGCAGAATGACGGTCCACATACTCCGATTGTATGCAGGCGGCGAGGGCCGGGTCGCAAAGCTGGATTAAAGCATTTTCACTTCTGCTTTAACGGAAACCATGCCGCCAGCTTCAATGCAGGCTGTGGCGTCAGCATTGTGAAGTGAAAATGTTATAGATTCCACGGGGAGCAGGATGACGGCACTCAGAGAAAATCTCGAACGGCTGGAAGAGGCGATCACGGAGGCCTGCCGCCGCGCCGGCCGCGCGCGCGCCGAGGTCGAGTTGATGGCCGTCTCGAAGACTTACCCGGCGCGCACCATGGCCGAAGCCGCCGCGCTGGGCCTCACGCTCTTCGGCGAAAACCGCGTGCAGGAGTTTGCCGCCAAGGCGGCTGAACTGGACGCGACGCTCGAAGGAGCGAACCCAGAAGCAGCGGGCCCAAAAGCAAGCCCGGCGGCGAGCAGCGCGGAGGCAAACCCTCCAGAGTCCGCGCCTTCGCGCCTTCTCCGCGCCGCCCTCCGCGTCCATCTGATCGGCCACCTGCAATCGAACAAGGCGCAGCGTGCCGTGGAGCTTTTTGACGCAGTCGATTCGCTGGACTCGCTGCGGCTGGCCGAGCGGCTCAACGAGTCAGCCGCCAAGCTGGGCAAAAAGCTGCCGGTTCTGGTCGAGGTCAAGCTCAGCCCCGAGGAGTCGAAGGCTGGCCTCGACCCCAACTCCGCCGAGGCCGCCGAATTGCTGGAGCGGCTGCCTTCGCTCCCTCATTTGCAAATGCGCGGGCTGATGACCATTGCCCCTTGGGGCGTTCCCGAGCCGGAGACGCGCGCCTGTTTCCGCAGCTTGCGCGCCTGGCGCGACCGCTGGGCCGCCGCTTATCCCCACCTCTCGCTCGATGTGCTCTCGATGGGCATGAGCGGCGACTTTCAGTTGGCCATCGAAGAGGGCGCGACCCGCATTCGCGTGGGCACGGCACTGTTCGGCGCGCGGCCACGGCTCTGAATCTTCAAAAGAGAATTTCCCCGTTTTCGAAACGAATTTCTGAGCTGACTTTTGCCCCCTTATAATGAGGTGACGAAAGGGCGCGAAGTCGTCTGCGCGCGCGGGTTGACGAGAAAGTATGGCGGATTTGCAGGGAAGAATTGCGCTGGTGACGGGGGCTTCGCAGGGAATCGGACGGGCCTGCGCGCTGGAGTTGGCGCGGGCCGGGGCCACGGTGGTGCTGGCGGCGCGCAATGAGATCAAGCTGGCCGAGGCCGTCGAGGAGATTCAGGGAGCCGGCGGGGAGGCAGAGGCGATTCCGCTGGATCTGGCCAGCGAGGAGTCGATCAAGTCCGTTGCAAAATCGGTGGTCGAGAGTTTTGGCAAGGTCGAGATCCTGGTCAATAACGCCGGCATCACCCGCGACGGGCTGATGCTCCGGATGAAGCGGGAGGACTGGGACGATGTACTCAGGACCAACCTGACCGGGGCGTTTCTGCTCACCCAGGCCCTGCTGAGCCCGATGCTCAAGAACCGCTGGGGGCGGATTGTGAACATTACCAGCGTGGTGGGCCGCACGGGCCAGGCAGGCCAGGTGAACTACGCGGCCTCAAAGGCCGGATTGATCGGGCTGACGCGCTCCATGGCGCGCGAGCTGGCCTCGCGGGCGATTACCGTGAATGCCGTGGCGCCAGGGTACATCGAGACGCCGATGACCGCCGTGCTGGACGAGAAGCAGCGCGCCGCAATGATCGCCGCGATTCCGCTTGGCAGGCCGGGAACCGATCTTGAAATTGCGCAGGCGGTCAAATTTCTGGCCTCGGATGCGGCGGCCTACATTACCGGCCACGTGCTGGACGTAAACGGCGGCATGTACATGGGGTAGGGCTGGAGCGGGAAGGTTACGGAAGGACTGCGCCGCCATGTTGCGCCTCCCCATCGAAGAACTGAACCCGATACTGCCGCTGCGCGACGAGATTCGCGAGGCGCTCGTGGGCGCGGCCAACCCCGAACGCATCCTGCTCCAATGGCTGGAGAGTTACGAGCAGGGCGATTGGGCCGTGTGCGATGCGGCGGCCCAGGCCCATGGCTTAGACCAGAAAAATCTGGTCGAATGCTACGCCAAGGCCGTGGTGTGGGCCGAGGCGGCGCTGCAATCGGCTCTCTGAGGGGGCTTGTACAGCGTGAACGCTGGAGGCTAGAGCATTTACACTTCATGTGTTGACACTACGGCTGCATGGAAGGTGGCTTTTACTTCCAACCCACGAACGAAGACCTGTCCGTGGGGACCCCGGCCGGAAAAAGCCACTTGGCGGGTTTGCTTCCGGGATACAGCTACCCTGGTTCCGCTATAGCTCTGACGAAACCCAGAGGGAGAATGGCAGACGCGCAGAACGAATCCGTTCGTGGCAATCGCAAAAGACTCGCAGGCTTCTGGCTCCAGATTGATGTCCTGCACGGCCTGATCTTTTCCGAGAGCAACAAGACATTGCTCAAACACGTGGTCATCCGCCTGAGCATCGCCGGTTTTGCGATTCATCTGGCGCTGATCTTCCTTGCCCGCTCGCTCGCGTACCCGCCTCTGCTGGTTGCCGAGGCCGGGCACAACTACCTGACCGCCATCTCCACGCCGTTCAACTTCATCCTCTTCTACGAGGTGTTGATTCTCATTGCGGCGCTGCCCGCATCGATGACCCGCTCGATCGCCAACCAGTTTGAAATTGTCTCGCTGATCTTCATCCGCGATGTCTTCAAAGACATTGCCGCGGCCAGCGACCTGGTTACGCAACACCGGTTGACCCTGGAAGCGCTTCCCGCCTTCTTCGATATGTGGGGCGGATTCCTGATGTTTTTTCTGGTGAGCGTCTTTCAGTACGTGGCTTCGCAGCGGGTGCGGCCCTCGGGTACGGCGATCCCATCGCGCGGAGCGGCGCGGTTCATTGCGCAAAAGAAGGTGGTGGCCATCGGGCTGGCCGTGCTGCTGATGGGGATGGCCGCCGACAACCTGGCGCGGCTGACCATCGCCATTCATAGCGATATCCTCACCCGCCACGGAGCCATCGAGTCGGCAACCACGTTTTACAACGACCTGTTCACGGTGATGATCTTCACCGATGTTCTGATTCTGATTCTGTCACTGGAGGTCAGCGGCGAATATGAACTGGTCTTCCGCAACGCCGCGTTCGTGGTTTCGATCATCCTGATCCGCTTCTCGCTGACCGAGGGGCATCCCTACGGCGCGCCGCTGGCGCTGGTGGCCATGGTCTTTGGAATCCTCACCCTGCTGGTCTTCAATTTCCATATGCGCCTGAGCGAACCGCCAAAAGGGTGAGGCGCGGAGAGTTTCACGACCGCCGGGCGCAGGCGACGCGGGGAATGCATTGCAGGTCAGGGACGAATTCGATCTGCTCGAAGCCGGAGCGGGTGAGCAGCGCGGCAATCGCCGAGGATTGGCCGAAGCCGATTTCGAAAACCACAAAACCGCCCGGAGTGAGCGCGTCGAAAGCGGCGGGGATCAGGCGGCGGTAGACTTCGAGGCCATCTTCACCGGCAAAGAGAGCCAAAGCGGGCTCGTAGTCGCGCACCTCGACCGGGAGCGTGGCGCGGTCTCCGCTGGGCACGTAGGGCGGGTTGGAGACGACGATTTCAAAGCGCTCCCCGGCGGCTGAGCCGGCAGCGGCTGTTGCGGTCACCGGGGCCAGCAGATCGCCTTCAAGAAAGCGAATGGAAACCCCATTGCGCTTGGCGTTTTCCTCGGCAATTTTCAAAGCGCGCGAAGAAAGATCGATGGCGGTGACAAAATAGGAGGATTTTTCAGACGGATTTTCCGAAAAATCTCCCTCCGGGGCTAGAGCCCCGGCTAATTTTTGAGGTTCAATGTACGGGCTAAAGCCCGTACCCTTCAAGCTCCGGCCTGGACCCTTTGCCAATGGGAATTTTTCCGCTGCCAGTTTGGCCAGTTCGTGGGCCAGGGCGACGGCGATAGCGCCCGAGCCGCAGCCCACATCGACAATGCGCGGAGCAGCCAAGGAGCCGGGCAATCCGCCCCCAAAGCGGCTGGCCAGATCGAGCGCCTTCTCGACCAGGTGCTCGGTCTCGGGACGCGGAATCAGCACGTCGGGCGTGACGCGAAAAGGAAGCCCATAAAACTCCGTCTCGCCGGTGATGTACTGAATGGGCTCGCCCTGGAAACGCCGCTCAATCAGCTCGGAATAATGGGCGGCCTCGGCGGCCGAAAGTTCCTCTTTCAAGTGGGTCATCAGCCAGGCTTTGTTCTTGCCGGGGCCCAGAACGTGGAGCAGCAGCCGCTCAGCGTCCCGGCGGGCGCGGTCCCGTGGCAGGCTGTCCGGCTTTGTATGGCCCGGCGTTGCGCAGTCCGTTCCCGCGCAGTCCAGCGGCGCACATTCCGGGTGCGCCTGATCCGGTTGCGGCTGATCTGGCCGCGGACACAGCCGCAGCCTCTCCGCCGCTTCCAGAACGAGTTTGCCGAGCGTGGGCAAGGCTCAGGCCGCCTGGCTGCTGTCAGCCTTCAATTGCTCGGCCTGGTAGTGGGAGATCAGCGCATCGACGATGGGTTGCAGGCGGCCCTCCATCACCAGGTCGAGCTGGTGCAGCGTCAGGCCGATGCGGTGGTCGGTGAGCCGGTTCTGCGGGAAGTTGTAGGTGCGAACCTTCTCGCTGCGGTCGCCGGTGCCCACCTGGGATTTGCGCTCCTTGGCCAGTTCCGCATTCTGCCTGTCCATTTCCTGCTCGTAGAGCCGCGAACGCAAAACGCGCATTCCCTTGTCGCGGTTCTTGATCTGCGACTTCTCGTCCTGGCAGCTGACCACCGTGTTCGTCGGCAGGTGGGTGATGCGGACGGCCGAATAAGTTGTGTTCACCGATTGTCCGCCAGGGCCCGACGAGCAGAAGGTGTCGATGCGAATGTCCTTGGCCTCGATCTTCACGTCCACCTCTTCGGCCTCGGGCAGGACGGCGACGGTGATGGCCGAGGTGTGGACGCGCCCCTGCGTCTCGGTGGCCGGAACACGCTGCACGCGATGCACGCCGCTCTCCCACTTCATTTGCGAGTAAACCCGCTCGCCCTCGATGATGGCGATCACCTCTTTATAGCCGCCCACGCCGGATTCGGACATCGACAGTACCTCGATCTTCCAGCGGTGCTGCTCGGCAAAGCGCTGGTACATGCGGAAGACCTCGGCGGCAAAGAGCGAGGCCTCATCGCCGCCGGTGCCGGCGCGGATTTCCAGGATTACATTCTTCTCGTCGTTGGGGTCTGTGGGCAAGAGCAGCACCTTGATCTCTTCTTCCAGAGCCGTCTCACGCGGCGCGAGCGCGGCGATTTCTTCCTCGGCCATGGTGCGCAGCTCCGGGTCGGACTCGGCGAGCATGGCGCGGGCCTCGGCCAGCCCTTGGCGCACCTGCTTCAGTTCGCGGAACTTCATGACCGGGGTCTCCAGGTCACGAAGAGCTTTTCCGGCCTGGTGGTACTTTTCGCGGTCGTTGACCACCTCGGGCAAGGAAAGCTGCGCGGAGAGCTCTTCGTAGCGCTGCTCCATCTGTTCCAGACGATCGATCACGGGAAAACCTCACTGGCACGGCTTAAGTTTACTGGCGCGCCGTGGGCGCATTTTCTTGAACTATTGGGGGATAAATCAGAAAAAGGCGGAAAACGAGTCTCGGCGGCGGGCGCCGCTAGAGCAGGGCCGGAATGGGCTGATGGAGAACCACTTCGCTTTCTATTCTAGCGCGAAAGGGGATGGGAACTAAAGGAAGGGATTGACGATCTCGACTCCGTCGACGATGCGGCCGTGCAACTTATCTTCGGAATAGCCCTAATGCGTGTGGCCGTGGTGGTGGCCGTAGCTGGGGTTGCCGGCCATCTCTTCCATGGGGACGACGCAGCCGTTGAGTTCCTTGCAAGTGGTGTGCTCGAACTGGATGGTGGCGTGGCAGATGTGGAAGTGCTCCTTGAGCAGGTGGTTGAGCCTGGCCAGAATGCCGGCGCTGGCCGAGGGCGGAATATCGGCGATGGTCACGTGGCAGGCCAGGGCGCTGGAGTTCGAGCCGAGGCTCCAGACGTGCAGGTCGTGAACATCGACCACCCCCTCGACGGCCTCCATGCCGGAGCGAATCTCGGCCAGCGAAACGCCGTGGGGGGTGCCTTCGAGCAGAATGTTGAGGGTTTCGCGCACAATGCCGAAGCTGGTCCAGAGGATGAGCGCGGCGATCAGCAGCGAGAGAGCCGGGTCGATCCAGTTCTGGCCGGTGAGTAGAATGGCCGCGCCGCCAGCGATGACGGCAGCCGTCGAGAGCGTGTCGCCGGCCATGTGAAGAAAGGCCGAGCGCAGGTTCACGTCGCGGGCCACGCCCCACAAAAGAATCGCGATAACGCCATTCATCACCACTCCGGCCGCGGCCACGATCATCATCAGCCGCGGCTGCACGACGAGCGGCGCCGCCAGCCGGTGAACCGCCTCGATGGCGATCCAGAGGGAGATGGCGATCAGCGTGGCCGCGTTGATGAAGGCGGCCACCACACCGGCCCGCTGGTAGCCGAAGGTCTTCGAGGGGCCGGCCGGGCGGGACTGGAAGTAGACAGCGGTAAAGCTGAGCAGCAGGGAGAGAAAGTCGGAGGCGTTGTGGCCGGACTCGGAGATCAGAGCCAGCGAGTGGGCGCGCAGACCAGCCACGAAGGTGACTACCACATAGGCGAGCGTGGCCACCAGCGAGAAGCGCAGTACGAATTGGGTCCTCTTTGCACCGGGCGAGGAAGGCGCCGCGTGGACATGCATGGGGAGAGTGTACCGGGGATTGGCATTTCAAGCCAACTGCAACGCCGTGGCCAGCGAAATTTGCGAAAAAAACCTCTGTTTGGCCCCAAAAACCGTCAAATACTTCGCCTAAAAAACTGGCTTTGATTCATAAACCGCCGCTGATTTCGTGAACGGCAGCAGCCTTCGCGAATCGCGGCAGCCTTCATGAACCACGGCTGACCGGGACGGCCAACCGGCGCGGGCGGCTCCGGGGTTGGCCGCGCTTACTCGGTGGCCTCGATGCGCCGCTTGTGCGGGTCCTGCAAACCACGGGTGTTCATCCGGAAGAGCGCCGCGAAGGCGCGCAACTGGTCGCGGTCCACGCTCAACTCCTGCTCGAAGATAAACCAGCGCACCCCCTCGGTGCAGGGCGGAGTGGTCAGCGAGCCCATGTAGGTCCAGTAGCCGCGATCGGCGGGCAAAAGGCCGCCGGGATTCACCATGTCCTCGATCTTTTCGCTGGCGCCGGCGGTTACCGGCAGGTGCTGCCAGAGAGTGGCCAGCGTGGCGTTGGGCTTGCCGGGATTTTCCACCAGCCGCACGTCCACCACGGCCAGCTTGCCGTCGGCGCTGCGGTGCAGCAGTTGCACGTCCATGTCGCTCAGCCTGCCCTTCACCGCCTCTTCGCCCGGGTGATGGAAGTCAAGCTCGACCAGCTTGTAGCGCACGCCGTTGGCCTCGATGTAGCTGCCAGGGTCCACATGCGCCACGATGGTGCGGCCGTCGTTCACCAGCGTAATCGGCCCGGCGATATAGTGAAACTCGATGGGCTGAAGCGCCTTGTTCAGGTGAGCGCCGCGAATGTCGATGGGCGACTGCTCGTGGCCCTGCGAGCAGGCCCGATAGGCCGGGTCCAGCTTGCCCCAGACGAGCGGCCCGGTCTTGCCGAAGTAGCTCCAATTCGCGGTGGGGGCGGGGGCGGTTTGGGCGAAGGCTGGCGCGGCGGCCACGGCGGCAAGCCCCAGCGCCAGAGCGGCAAGTGCGGGAAAACGCATCGGAATCTCCCTTGAAAAGAAGGACAACAGCTCGGAAGCCATTCTATTCGATGGACGCACGGACAGGGAAAAAGAATGGGGCTCCTCATGGCGAGAAGCCCCATCGTAGTGCGAAGTTTCAGGCTGGTCTCCGGCCCGCGGACAACCCGCCCAGCCGCTTTACTTGGCCGAGGCAGCTAATCCGGCCTGCTCGGCCAAGGTGGCGGCCTTGTCGGTGGCCTCCCAGGTGAAGTCAGGATCGTTGCGGCCGAAGTGGCCGTAGGCGGCGGTCTTCTTGTAGATCGGCCGGCGCAGGTTCAGGCTCTCGATGATCCCCTTGGGGTTGAGCGAGAAGTTCTTGCGCACCAGCTCGGTCAGCTTGGCCTCGCCAACCTTGCCGGTGCCGAAGGTATCAACGCGCACGCTGACCGGCTCGGCCACGCCGATGGCGTAGGCGAGCTGGACCTCGGCGCGCTCGGCCAGGCCGGCGGCGACGATGTTCTTGGCGATGTAACGGGCCATGTAAGCCGCCGAGCGATCGACCTTCGTCGGGTCCTTGCCGCTGAAGGCGCCACCGCCGTGACGGCCCGCGCCGCCGTAGGTGTCCACGATGATCTTGCGGCCGGTCAGGCCGGTGTCGCCCATGGGGCCGCCAATGACGAATCGGCCCGTGGGGTTGATGTGGTACTTTGTGTGCTCGTCCAGCCAGGCGGCGGGCAGCACGGCCTGAATCACGTACTTCAAAATGTCGGCATGCAGTTCATCGTTGCTGATGTTCTCGGCGTGCTGGGTGCTGAGGACTACGGCGTCGATGCGGAAAGGCTTGCCATTTTCGTCGTATTCGACGGTGACCTGGCTCTTGCCGTCGGGACGCAGGTAAGGCAGGCGGCCGCTCTTGCGCACCGCCGCCAACTGGCGGCAGAGCTTGTGGGCCAGCGCGATGGGGGCGGGCATCAGTTCGGGGGTCTCGTTCGAGGCGTAGCCGAACATCATGCCCTGGTCGCCGGCGCCGCCCGTGTCCACGCCCTGGGCAATGTCGCCCGACTGCTTGTTGATGGTCGAAATCACGGCGCAGGTGTTGGAGTCGAAGCCGTAGAGGGCGTTGTCGTAGCCAATGGAGCTAATGACGCCGCGCACCAGGCTCTGAAAATCGACGTAGGCCTTGGTGGTGATCTCGCCGGCGATGACCACCAGTCCGGTGGCCGTCAGCGTCTCGGCGGCGACGCGACTGTAGGGATCCTGCTCCAGGCAGGCATCCAGAATGGCGTCGGAAATCTGGTCGGCGATCTTGTCGGGATGGCCTTCGGTGACGGATTCAGAGGTAAATAAAAAACGGTCGCTCAACTTAGCATTCCTCCCATTGCAGGGACTTCAGGTTGGCGGCCTGCCGCGGAGACTGGTTCACGGTGGATGAAGCGGCGCGGAGAACGGAAATTCTGCTCTCCTCAATCGGCCGCTTCTGATCGGCCACTCTTCCGCATCAGGACACGCCCACACCAGCAGGCCTGCGCCTGAGGGTGCACTGTTCTATGGTAATCGCCCCGGCGGATGAGAGCAAAGGCTCTGGGGCGAATGGGGCGTAACGCACGTTCAAGGGAGCTCTGCGCAGGGTGAGCCGCGTGACGCAGCCGCAGTCCATCCCGCACTGCCTTCAAAAAAAAGACGAGCATGGCTGCAAAAAAGACGTGTGCGGCTGCAAAAGGAACAGAGGGAAAACGATAGAACAAAAGGGCTGACAGGAAAGAACAGAACCGGGGACTACTGAGAGTGGAGACCGCTGGAAACCGGAAGCCAGGGACCAGAGAACAGGCCGGAAACCCCAAGAGACCAGGAGATGAGACCGGAGACCGCCGGAACGCAGTCCGCTCTAGCGATTGACCTGGGAGAGGATGCGGTCGTAGAGGGCGCGAAGGCTGGCCGAGACCTCTTGCGTGGGCAGCAGCGTGGGCCACCAGTCGGCGCGGACGCCATAGAAGCGCACCGTCAGTAAGGCGCCAACGGCCACCACCAGCAGAAGAAGGATTGCGCCAATCCAGCGCAGGCGCATCTCCACGGCGTCGTGCTGCTGGACGCGGGCCTTGCCCACATTCGAGGCAAACTCCACCCAACTGCGGTCGTCGTCGATCATCTGCCCGCTGGCGACATAGGCGCGGAGAAAGCGCTCCGTCCAGTCGCGCTGGTCCAGACCCACGGCCCGGGCGTAGCCGCGCACGATGCCTTTGCTCAGAATGCCGCCGGGAAGCTGACGAAACTTCCCCTCCTCCAGCGCTAGCAGGTGCCGCTGGCTGATCTTGGTCGCCGCCGTAATGTCTTCCAGCGCGATGCCGCGGGACAGCCGCTCCATGCGCAGGTCTTCGCCAAAATTGCCCATCACAAACCAGAAAACGGCTCTAGTCCCCCAGCTCTATGCTCAGGTCTACAATAAACCCGGTCCCGGTTCTCGTCAAAGAAATTTATAGGTTTTCCCTTTCTTTTCATAAGCCTGTGGAGTGATTCCCAAACTGGGGCGGTTGCCCCAGTTCAATCCGGTTTTCCGCTTGCCGCAGCCCGGGACCGAAGCCGCCTGGCGCGGCCCCAGCTTCAGACGCGCATGAGCCCGGGTTTCAGGTGCGTCTGAGTGGGAGAACCGCACTAACCTCCGCCCAACGCAATCCGGCCGCCGGGCCGGAGCCGGAATAATCCCAAAGCCCGATTCGGCCGCTGTCTGCCCGAGGCTGTTAACCTGAAGGAGAGGGGTTTTGCGGCTTTGCGGCCCCTGGGAGTCATCGCCGGACAATGAATAAGCTCATCTTCGCCAATCTGCTGCATCGGCCCCTGCGCTCCATCATCAGCGTGCTGGCCGTGGCCATTGAAGTCATCATGATGCTCACCATCATCGCCATCATGGTGGGACAGTTGACCGGCCAGAAGCGGCTGAACAACGGCATCGGCGCCGACCTCATCGTCCGTCCCGGCAACGCCGTCTTTTTCAACGGCGTGGGCGGCGCGCCCATCCCGGCCAAACTGGCCTCGGTGCTGCAAACGCTGCCGCACGTTACCGTGGCCTCGCCGGTGATCACCAACCTGTCCATGGCCGACGGGCTGGAGGTGCTGTGGGGCATCGATTACCCCAGCTACCGCCGGCTGAGCCCCTTCATCTTTCTCTCCGGCGGGCCAATGCAGGGGCCTTACGACGTGATGGTGGACGACGTCTTCGCCTCCACCGGCCAGGGGCATCACGTGGGCGATACGATTCCCATTCTGAAGCGTCCCTTCCGCATCACCGGCATCTTCGCGCATGGCAAGGGCGGGCGCAAACTGATCTCCATCGCCACCATGGGCGAGTTGATGGGCTCGGAGGGCCGGGCCTCGGCCTTTTACCTGAAGGTGGACCAGCCGGAGAATATGAATCTGGCCACCAATGAGATTCACGCCACGCGCGGCCTGGAAAACTACCAGGTAATGACCATGGACGAGTGGTATTCGCTGATGACGCCGGACCATGTTCCAGCGCTGAACACCGCCATGCGGGTGGTCATCGGCATTGCCGTCATCATCGGCTTCCTGGTGATCTTCCAGTCGATGTACACCTCGGTTCTGGAGCGCACGCGCGAGATCGGCATTCTCAAGTCGATGGGCGCCTCGAAGTGGACCATCGTCAGCGTGGTGCTGCGCGAGACGGCGCTGCTGGCGGTGGCCGGCGTGGTGGTGGGCGTGGCGCTTTCCTTTGCCGTGAAGTCTCTGCTGGCGCAGAAATTCCCCTCGCTCTATCTGGACATGAACGCGGCCTGGGTCGCCCGCGGTGCGGCGATTGCCTTTGTCGGCTCCCTCTGCGGCTCGCTCTATCCGGCCTGGCTGGCCGCCCGCAAAGACCCCATCGACGCGCTGGCCTACGAGTAGAATTCCTGGCGGGAGTGGGCCGCGGCTCTGAGATTGGCCCGCGACTCGGGAAGTTTGCCTGGCGGCAACGCCCGGCGTGGATAAAAACCATGAAGAAACTCGCCATTGGCCTTTACGCCGCCCTCACCGCCGCCCTCATGGCCTGGGGCTTCTATCAGGCCATCTACGTTGCCCCCGACGAGCAGACCATGCACGAGGTGCAGCGCATCTTTTACTATCACGTGCCCTCGGCGATGACCGCTTTCCTCTTCTTCGCCATTTCCCTGGCCGGCTCCATCGGTTTTCTGGCCCTCCGCCGCAACCACCCCGTGCGGGCGCTGGCCGCCGACGCCTGGGCCGTGTCCGGCGCCGAAGTGGGCGTCGTCTTCTGCACCGTGGTGCTGATCACCGGCCCTTTGTGGGGCCGCCGCGCCTGGGGCATCTGGTGGACCTGGGACGCGCGGCTGACCACCACCCTGGTCCTCTGGCTCCTCTACGTCAGCTACTTGCTCCTGCGCCGCTTTGCCGCCGGTCCGCAGATGCAGACGCTGGCCGCCGTGCTGGGCGTCTTCGCTGCCCTGGACGTGCCCATCGTCTATATGTCCACCCGCTGGTGGCGCACCCAGCACCCCGCTCCGGTCTTCGGCGGCGGCCCGGATTCGGGCATCAAGGACCCCGCCATGCTGCACGCCTTCGGCTGGAATATCGCGGCCTGGCTGGCCTGGGGACTGCTCATTCTCGCCCTGCGCTACCGCATCGAACGCCAGCACCAGCAACTGATCGCCCGCCAGGCGCAGGCGGCTCTGGACGAGATTTAGAAGGGCCGGTTACGCTGGAGCAACCTGTTTCAGGACGGTTCACTCCGGGCAATTCGCTCCCGCTACGAGGAAACAATGGATCAAAGGGCCATTCTCGACCACCAGTTCACCGTCGCCGCCTACGCCGTCACCTGGGCCATCCAACTGGGCTACCTCGTCTGTCTGGGCCTCAAATGGCGAGCGCAGAAGCGTGAAGCGGCGCGCCCGGTCCGCAGCCCGCGCTGAAGCAGGCTTTCGCTCTCCATTGAAATTGCCAATCTGCAGGTAGCCTTTGCCCCGGCGGTGGCGGCTGTCCTGCCCGGAGCATTGCCGCAAGGGCCACTCCCAGAGGAGGGAAACTCCGCAATTGCGCCTGCATCATTCTACTAATCTGTTTATTTTCAATTTGTTGAAGAATATCGCCCCAGTCAGCGCCGAATTCAATCCCATCCCTCTGTTGGCCAATCTCTTCCTACATCCCACCGGCAAATGAAGGCCAGAACCTCTGCTCCCGGCCAAGAATCTCCTTTGTTCTTAAGGTTTTTTCAATTTCGCCGATGACTTCATTGGAAGCAAATGTGCAAGGGCAAGAGCAGCCACTGGCCCCTGCTTTGCCCTTGAGTTTTGCCGAAACGGCAGAGCGCCTGAAGCAGCAGGCCCACATTGCTGAACAAGCCACGCGACCGAAACGAACCTGCAAACCAGGTAAGCCAAAGAGCCAAGCGAACCAGGAAAAAACTTATGCCCGCCAATTTCGGTGAAATCGCCGACTATCATCGTCAGGAAGCAGCCCGTTTTTTTGCTCGTGCGCAGTCTGCGCGTGAGCGGGAAAGCTACAACGAAGCCGAGTACCTGGCCGGGCTGGCCGCGCGTCACGCCGAGGCCGCCCAGGAGCAGAAGGTGGAGATGCGCCAGGAACCCTGCCCCTCCATCGCACAGCCAAGGCCGGTAGGCTGGTCCCTGGAGCCGCCGCCCACGCCAGCCGCCGCCGTCTGCTGGCTGGCGATTCTGCACACTGCGGGAAACCTTGCCGCTGCCATTCGCCAATTGCTGTCCCGACGGAGCGCGCGCAGCTTTTCGCATCGGCTATAGCGCGGTTTCCCACTGCTCTCGACGGCGATCATCACCACCCGGCTGCGGCTTCGCTTTTCAGGGCTTTCGCGGCAGTCCTTCACCGCTGGGCTGGAAGTAAAAAGCCGCTGAGCTGTTGTGGTTTCGGTGGGCAGCAAAGGGTGAACCGCTGCACCGGCAACGCGCGATGAAAGCCAGCGCAATTGTGGCTGTCAAATTCCGCACCCAAAACCATCCCCGTCCGGCGCCGACACCATCCGCGCCCTCAAGTCAATTGCCCTTCGTTGTTCCAGCCATTAGACTAATGGTTCGAGGAATCGTCTATGCCGGTTGTTGGGAAGTCGCAGGCCAAATCCACGTCGAGGCGGCCAGAGCGTGAACGCACGATCGCCCGTTTCTCCGCACTCGCCCTGCTGGGTCTTGCCCTTACCGGCTGCCGTTCCCACGACTTCCCTCAGTACCCGGCCAACTACCGCGAGTACGCCTACGTCACCAATGGCGGCAGCGGCACCGTCACCATTATTGACGTGGTCAATGTGCGCGTGGACCGCGAGATTGCCGTCGGGCAGAATCCGGTGGCCGTGGCCGTCAGCCCCACCCGCAACGAGGTTTATGTGGTCAACTCGGGGGCGGCTGGCGCGCAAACAGGAGGGCAGACGGGCGGGCAGGGTTCGGTCTCGGTCATCAACGCGGAAAACAACACCGTTGCAACCACCATCGTCGTCCAGCGCCAGCCCGTTTCCATCGAAATCGACCCCAACGGCGACCTGGCTTACGTAGCCAACTCCGGCTCGAACAACGTCTCCGTCATCGACCTCAAGGCGCGGCGCCAAGTCGCGGTCATCAGCGCCGGCCAGGGGCCGGACGACGTACGTCTCTCACCGGACGGCAAGACGCTGGCCGTCGCCAACCGCCTGGGCAACTCCGTCAGCCTGATCGACCCGGCCACCGGCAGGCAGCGGGCCGTCTTCGAGGGATGCCCCGGCGCCGCCAGCGCCGTTATTCTTCCCGACTCCTCCAAAACCTTTGCCGCCTGTTCGGCTGGCCACCAGATCATGGCCATCGCGCTGGCCCGCGCCGAAGCCCATCCGGCTCAGCACGGCCCCGCGCCATCTGTTGCCGCGCAGCCCGATCGCTTGGAGGCCCTGCTCGATGTGGGCCAGGCGCCAGTGCAATTGGCCCTCAAGCCCGACGGCGGCGAACTTTTTTCCCTGAACTCCCTCTCCGACTCCATCTCCGAGGTCATCATCTCGACCGATGACGTGAGCGGCGCAACCATGATCGGCGACGGCCCGGTCCGCGGCCTGGTCTCCGCCGATAACGCCCTGCTCTATGTGGCCAACTTCCGCTCCCAGTACGTGACCGTTTACTCGATCAACGACGGCAAGCGCGTCGGCTCGGCTCACGTCGGCGACGGCCCCACGGCGCTGGCGTTTTCAGCCTCCGGCCAGTTGCTGCTGGCCGTTGACGCCCGCTCGAATGACGTAGCCGTGGTCCGCACCGACTCACTCTCACTCTTTACGCTGCTGCCGGCCGGCCGCGCTCCCAACGCCATCGCCGTCAAGGCCTTCAAACTGCGCTGAAACGCTCAAGCCCCGGCCTGCCAGAAGTGGCGAACCGGGGCTTGAAAGTTTGAAGGCAATGGACTTAAAGCATTTTCACGGACAATGCGCGCCCTACGGGCCCGCCGTCTCTGATCTACGCCAGCCTGGCCAAAAATTCCTTCATGCGCCGTGTGCCCTCGTCGATGTTCTGCTTGGTCACCGGATAGGAGAGGCGGATGTGCTCAGCGGTGCCGAAGGCCTCGCCGGGCACGGTGACGACATGGGCCTCGTGCAGCAGCCGCGTGGCCAGTTCCGTCGCGGTCTTGATGCCGCCCTTGCCCAAAAAGGCGCTGATGTTGGGGTAAACGTAGAAGGCGCCCTCGGGCTTGGTGCAGGTGACGCCGGGGATCTCCGCCAGCCTGGCCAGCATTTGGTCGCGCAGGTCGATGAACTCGGCGCGGAACTCGGCCACGCACTGCTGCGAACTGGTCAAAGCGGCAATGGCGCCCTTCTGCACAAAGCTGGTGGCGTTCGAGGTAGACTGCGACTGCAGCTTGCTGAGGTTGGCCGTGATGGCCTTCGAGGCCAGCGCAAAGCCGGCTCTCCAGCCCGTCATCGCGTAGGTCTTCGAGAGCGAGCCGAGAATGACGATGTGCTCCTTGGCCCAGGTGTAGGAGCCTCCGGAGACCGGCTTGCCGGCGTAGTTCAAGTAGGCGTAGCACTCGTCCAGCAGCAGGAAGATCTTGCGCTCGTGGGCCAGGCGGACGATGCGCTCCAAATCCTCGGCGGAGACCACCGAGCCGGCCGGGTTCGAGGGCGAATTCAAAATGATGGCCTTGGTCTTCGGCGTGATAGCCTTTTCGATGGCGTCGGCGGTGATGCGGAAGTTCTCCGCCTCCTGAGTTTCGAGCAGAACGACCTTGCCGCCGGCGTACCGGATGATGTCCTTGAAGCTGACCCAGTAGGGGACGGGCAGAATCACTTCGTCACCGTGATCGACGAGAATCTGGACGGTGTTGAAGAGAGCCAACTTGCCGCCGGTGGTGAAGATGGCCTCGGAGATCTCGTAGTTGGAGCCGAAGTCGGCGGCGTGGCGCTCGACGATGGCCTTGCGCACGTCGGGAATGCCGGGTACGGCGGTGTAGCGGGTGAAGTTGGCATTGATGGCGGCAATGGCAGCGTCCTTGATGTGCTGCGGGGTGGGAAAGTGCGGCTCCCCGGCGCCGAAATCCACCAGGCTGGCGCCCTGGGCGCGCAGTTTGGCGGCCTCGGCGGCTACGGCCATGGTAGCGGAAACCTCGATCCGGCCGATGCGGTCAGCAAAAACGTGCGAAGAAGAGCCAGTGGTCATAATGCTTTCCATTTTTACAGATTTTGGGGCTGGAGCAAAACCCCGTTTTTTGTTCTTGATCGGTTAAGGCTGAATACGTCGTTCGATATCCAACGAGAGAGCGTACAAATCTAGCTTTGGACCATGCGGTCGCGCAGGCGCTTGAAGACGTTGGGCGGCACCAGGCCGATGACGTCGCCGCCGAAGCTGAAGACTTCCTTTACCATGCGTGAACTGATGAACGAGTAGCGGCCGGCCGGCTGCAGGAAGACGGTCTCGATCTCCGGGGCCAGCCGCCGGTTCATCAGCGCCATGCGGAATTCATACTCGTAGTCGGAGATGGCGCGAATGCCGCGCAACACGACCGAGGCTCCGATCTGGCGAGCATACTCGACCATGAGTCCTTCGAAGGTGGCCACCGAGACGTTGCCCAGTTCGCTGGTCGATTCCCGGAGCATCTCCGCCCGCTCCTCGACGGTAAAGAGCGGATCTTTCACCGGATTATTGAGAATGGCGACGGTCAGGTGGTCAAAGAGCTTAGAGCCGCGCTGGATCAGGTCGATGTGACCGTTGGTCGGCGGGTCGAAGGTGCCGGGATAAAGTGCGCTTACGCTCATGGCTTGGACTCTCAAGAGATTCTAGCAGCGTGCGGCACGGCAGGCCGGGGATGCGCCAAGGCAATCGCATGAACAGCTCTGCGGCAGATTACCAGAATTCGATCCACCCCTCCGGGGCGGATTCATCCGGCTGACTCGCATTCCCAGGGCTTTGCCCTGGGCTATTTCCGTCGCCTCCCTCCGGGAGGTGGCCTGCTCTACCGCTGAAGCAGGTCGATGGGCTGGGTGAAGTCGGTGACGCGAATGTGGCTGGCCAGGGCCGGGTGCTGGCGCTTCAGGGCCAGGAACATCTCCCAGGCGACGCGGCGGTAGCTGAAGTGGCCGGCGGGGCCGGAGCGCAGTTCGCAGATGTACTGGGCTTCGGCGAAGTCCATTTTGAAGAGCGAGCGGATGCGAGTGGCCAGCGGCAACAGGTAGAGGGCGGATTGGGCGGCCTCGGGAGCCTGGCTGGCGGCAATTTGGGCGCTGGCCCGGTGGGCCTGCTCGACGGCGGCCTGGAAATCGGACAGAATGCCAGCTTCGGCGAGGATGTTCACCTCCGGGCCGAGGTCGCCGCAGGCCGGGGTCTCGTAGCCGTGCAGCGTGGTGAAGGGCTGGATGATCTGCGTCGAGCGGCGATGGCGGTGCAGGTCGCGGAAGCCGCCAATGTCCATGAAAATGTCGAAGCGGAGAGCCGCTCCGGCGTGGAAGGCGCGCAGGGCCTCGTCATGACGGCCACGGTGGCGCAGGCCCTGGTCAACAATCTCGGTAACGCGGGCTTCGGGCAGCGCGGCTACCAAGTCGCGAATCTGGCGGTAGGGGTGGTGGCTGACGGAATACAGCAGCGTCGCGGCCAACTCGACTTCGAGGGATTCGGTGCGCTCGACCAGATCGACCACCGACGCCTCCGCAATGGGGACATGGGCGAGGAATTCAGCCGCGGCCTGGGTGAGTTCGGCGCGGGTCTGGAGTTCGTAGCCGTTGGGCTGGGCGTACTTGACCAGCGTGGGAGCGGAGCGGACCTCGCGGGTGAGCAGGCTGGCGGCTTCGGCGGCCAAAATCCCCTCGGGAGCTGAAGTCTTGGCCGATTCTGGCTCGCTGATGCAAGGGCTGGAGCTTATACCCTCCCTGAAGTCCGCACCCTCCTGAAGGCCTGAGCCCTCGCCGAACCCTGAACCCTTCTTGCCCTGGCCCGAATCCTTCGCTGCATCCCGGTCTTCCAGGGCGCCGATTTTCTCCACCAAGGCCTGGCCGGCCTGGGCGTTCACGTTCCAGGCGGGGCCGGTGGCGGCCTCGCGCAGTTTCAGGCCCAGGTCGCGGACCTCGGCCGCGGGGTGGGAGAGCAGGCGGGAGACCTGGGTTTCCAGGGTGCGGGCGTTGACGATCTGGCCCAGCGAGGTATTGGTGGCCAAGGGAAGCAGGTAGCGGGCAACGTCGAAGGCGCGGGCCTTGAGGGTGCGCTCGTAGGCCTCGGGCTTCATCGCCTCCGGGCAGGGAACGCGCCGGCGCAGCGCTGCAAGAACGGCCTCGGTGGTGTGCTGGTAGGCGGAAAAAAGGCTCGTAATAGTCTCGGAATACAGCTGAGACGATCTGGAATCGGAGCCAAAATCGGGGAAAAACCAACCGGATTTAAGAAAATTCTGGTAGCGGGTAGAGCGCTCCTGGCCGTCCCAGCGCTGCTCGTCAACCAGCACGATGGCCGCCAGCAGGCTGAGCCGCTCGATGGCCATGGCGATGTGGGCCAGATCGGCGATGGAGCGGTGACCGTATTGAAAATAGAATGTGTTGAGAAACTGCTCGGCGCGCTGCGAACTGATTTCAGCCAGCGACTCGCGCATGGAAAGAGCCGAGCGGGAATACTTGGCCATGGCGTAGGCCAGGATCTCGGGGTCGGCGCCGTGGACGGCGAAGACGTCGGTCTGGTTGCGGGCGGCGGGAGGCGTAAAAGATTTACTGGACATTGCTGAGGGCTCGCGAACAGAATACGGCATTAGGGTGGATTAAGGTTTGTATCCGCAACGCGGTCAGCGGCGTCTATTAGGACAGGCAGGATGGGCGAAACGGAAGTGACAGGGCAAGAGAGGAGCAATCTCGCCATGCTGCAGTATATGGTACGCACCTCGCACAAGCCGCGGCCCTTGCCGCCGGGCCGCTGGTTGGTCAGGCAGAGTTGGAACGACCTGCTGTTTGCTCACTGGCCGGTTCCCGCCGCGTCGATTGCGCCGCTGGTGCCCGAGGGCCTGCTGGTGGACACCTTCGAGGGTTCGGCGTGGCTGGGCGCCATGCCCTTCTGGATGGACCGGATCAAGGTGCGCGGCTGCCCGCCAATTCCCGGCGCGCGCAGCTTTCCTCATTTGTGCCTGCGCACCTATGTTCGCGACCAGCAGACGGGAATGCCAGGGGTCTGTTTTCTTTCCGTGGAGACCAGCAACCTGCTGGCGGCGGCGGTGGGGCGAGCATTTTATTGCCTGCCGTACCACTGGGCCGAGATGCAACTGGAGCAGCGGACGGAGCGGGATTTTTCGTTCTATAGCCGTCGGCGGTTTGCCGGCCGGCCAGTGGTCTTCAAGGCGCTCTACCGCGGCCTGGGTCCAACGCGGAGGCTGGCGGAGAAATGCGCGGGGACGCTGGAGTGCTTCCTGATGGAGCGCTATAGCCTGTTTGCGCACAACCGGGACGGGCAGCCCATCCGCGCCAACCTGCACCACGTCAGTTGGCCGCTCGAAGAGGCCGAGGCGGAGATCGAGCAGAACGACCTAGCGGCGGCGATCGGAATACGGCTGCCGGAGCTGCCGCCAGTGCTGCACTACTCGCGGCGGATGGCGGTTTATGTGTGGCAGGCTGAGCTGCTGCGGCCGGCGCTGGTGGCGCGGCCCGTGACGGTGGCGATTACGCCGTCGGGGTGAGGGGCGGCTTTCAGCCTGGAGCGTTTTGCAGCCCGGCACATTTTAGCCGGGAGCATTTTGCGGCTTGGAGTCGCCCTGCCGGTGAGCTTCTAAAGCATTTTCAGCGTTCCTATAAGCCTGCTTTGTGTTCTCCCACCCTAGCCGCAACAACAAAGACGCGGCGAGGATGGGGCACCCAGACCTTACAACATCAGTGAAAATGCTCTAAGCCGCTTCCTTCGCCGGGTCGAGCGCATGGAAGCCTTCGGCCTTGGCGGCCTCCAGCAGTTGCGGCGCGGCGGAGATGAAGATGATCTCCGTGCCCTGGAACATCTCGCGGGCGACCAGCGCGGCGCCCAGTTGCAGGGCGTCGGGCCAGCGCAGGCTGGTGCGGTCAAGAAGCTGGCGGGCGGCTTCCAGCACCGCCGGATTGAGCGGCTCCTGCACCATGCGCGCAGCCTCCATGCGCAGAATGTCGAGCGCCGCGGTGGCGTCCTCGGCCGAGATGACGCCAGAGCGTTCGCGCCGCCGGATGGCCGCATAAACCTCGAGCGGCGTCGAGGCCGAGATCAGCTTGCGGTTGTCCTCGACGGCTTCCATCAGGCGAATCAGTTCGTCGGTGCCCTGCTCCTGCACAAAGAGCTTGGCGAAGGCTGTGGCCTCAAGAAAGTAGCAGCTCACAGGTTCCCCCGTTCTTCCTCGATGGCCGCGGCAATCGATTCGCCATGAGCCGAGACCGGGTGGAAGCGCTGCGCTTCCTCGGGAATGCCGGCTTCGGCGCGGTTGAGGCGGATGGTGGTGGTGGGATAGGCCGGGGTCTTGGGGTTGGCGATCTTGCTGGTCAGCACCACGCCGCGCTGAATGGACTCGGCCAGTACGGCCTGGCGCGAGTCCGGATTCTGGTTCCAGCGGAAGGCCTTGCGCGGCAAAAACGAGTCGCGGAACCACTTGAGGGCGATGAAGGCGTGACCGCCCCGCTCGGCCTCGGCCAGCGCGGCGCACAGCTCTTTCACGCGCGCATCCATGTCGGCGGGGATTACCGCCTCCTGCCCGTCCTCCTCATCGAAGGCCGGCTCGGCGACAGCCGCCCGCGGCGCGCGCACGGCGCGCGGAGCCGCCTCGGCCTCGTCGGTGCGCTCAAAGTAGATGCGCACCTCGTCTTCCTCCGGCGACCAGGAATCCGCCAGGGCGTTGCGCCGCTTGCTGCGGCCGTTTTCGCCGCACAGCTCCACAATCGCCTGGTAGCCCGGCGGCGCCAGGAAATGCAGGGCCCGCGCCAGGCCGGGGTCCGAGGAGAACGCCAGTTCGTTCAAAGCTTCTTCGATAATCTCTTCCGCGTCGGGAATACTCAGGTTGCTCAGATCTACGCTACTTGGCGAAACTTTTGCCGATTTCATTCTTTCTTCTCCGAGATGCCGCTCCTAGCCCCCGCCCACGCCGCCAACTCTCCGGCGGGCTTGATGGCCCCGAGCCGAAGAACAGCGGCATATGGACAACTGAGAGCAGCCTTAGTTCTAAACTTCACTCATCACAACAGAGGCTTGACTTCCGATTTACCCTAAATGGCGAACCACCCGGGCACTGCCCGGCAATGATACAGCCGCGTTGCGATCCATGTGAAGCGCAACCGGCCCAATCCGGCTACTGAATGGGATTCCAGCATCTCCCGATGAAATTAAATCAATTCATGGCGTCCAAAGAGTAATTTGCCTGAAGTCGCGCCGCTTCCGCTTGTCTCTCTTCAACCGCTGATCTTCGAGAAATACTTTAGCTAATTCCTCTGCTTGAAGCTATTCATTCCACAGTGTAACCGATAAAGCAACTTTATCGGGCGGCAGCGTAAAAAAAGCGGCGCATCCTGCAGCTCTTCGGTTAACCCCGCCGCCGGGAAAAGGTTGCGCTTCCGCCGCAATTTAATCCAGACGGCTCATACCGTACAAGATTATGATAAGCGCCGTTGCTTGCGGCTGCTTTTGTTCAGGCGCCTGGTTTCAACCCGATTGCACGCCTTCCTGGCTGAGGTCAAGGTCGCCTCCCAGACCGATCCTGTCCTGCTCAAGGACCGCGCCGGGTGAGCGGCGCAGTCTGGGCATCCGGCTGGACCGGCAGTGCTTCTCCGCTCTTGCGGAAGGACCGCAAGCGACCTAGTTGATATAGGCGTTGTTCTTCTTGAAATGGACTTTGTTCTCCGCAGCAAAGTGCGCCTTATCCGCCGGCAGATCCTCGATCGAGAAGATCGCGCCCTGTGGGCAGATGAATAAGCACATGCCGCAGTCGATGCACTCATGCGGGTTGATGAACAACTGGGATGCGGCCACGGCGGCCTGTTCGTCCGTCTCAACGGGCGCTATGGCGGCGCTGGCACACTCCGCCGCGCAGACAAAGTCCTTCCTACACGCATCGGTAATCACGTAAGGCATAATGAAACTCCTTGGTTGCTTCGGCGTTCCTGGCGCATGAGCCAATCGATGAGACTTACCAGTTCCGGCCCACTGATTCCGTGACTCGCGTCACACTGCAGGAGGAGCGTTCCCGATTAAGGAATGCGGCCAGGAAGCTCCTTGAGCTTCCTGAACCGCCCTCAGACCGCCTCTCAGCGCCAGACCGGCAGCGCAGCCGCCAGCCCGCTAGTACCGGAGCCGGTCGTCGTCGATTTCATCCCACTGGACAACACCGGCTACGACCAGTTCTCCGACGCCCGCCAATTCAATGTTCCTGTCTGCCTATAGCAAAACCAGGGTAGATGTATCCCGGAGCCTAAGTACTCAAGTCGACGGAACCAACAGGGAGCGGCGACCTCGAACAAAGCCAATCAGGATATGGTATCCCTGGTTTTGCTCTAGAACCCGGCCTGCGCGGCGCTCAGTTCCGCCCGCGCCACCTGAACCCGCGCCTGCTCGACTGGCTCGCCGTAGCGGGCGGCCACAGTCGCGGCGGCCTGGCCTTCATCCAGGTAAGGCCGCACCGTGGCCAGCTTGATCGTCGATTGGGCGGCCATCCGCGCCACTTGCGCCTTGGTCGATGCCGACTCGACCAGCGCCAGAATCGCAAGGACAGCGGTTCCCACGGCGTTGATGGCGTTGAGGGCGTGTTGCTGGCTGTTCGGGTTCACGATTTTGGCCGCCGACAGCAGCGCGGCATTCACCTGTTGCTGGAAGACGACCACTTGCTCCTGAAGCTGCGCCAGCGTGCCGGCCGACGGATTGGCCAGGTAGGCCTTGGCCTGCGTCACCAGCAGGTTCGAGGCCGCATCGAAGCCGATGGTGGCCGCCGCGAAGACTGGCGCATCGGATGGAGCCAGCAGCGCCGCAGTCGAGTCCACCGTGGCCACCGCGCTCTCCAGCGTGGGCGTCCAGTTCACAATCTCCTGCGCCACGCTGGCGCCCGAGCAGCCGGCCATGGAAGGCAATAGCAGCAGGGCAATCAGCGCCCACACGCCCAGCTTGGCCGTCGAACCGGACAAAACCGAACCGGCCGAAGTCGAGTTGGCCGAAGAAGACTCCGCCGCGCCCGGATCCCTGGCCATGAGCCCCAACAGGGCGGTGGCCAGGCCGCTGACCAGCGTAACCACGGTGCCGCTGCCGGCCGCGCCCAGCGAAATGCCCTGCTGCGAGAGCACGCTGGCAATGGTTGCAACCGCAATCAGCAGCCCGGCCGCCGAGGTCTTGGGGTGGTTCCAGATATTCGAAATGGAATTCATGCGAAATGCTCCTTATAAAAACGAAAGGACGGCCGCGGCCGTCCTGGTTTACTTTTGGCTTGGAAGAAACAGATCAGGCCAAAAGCGATTTTGCGCAACAATAAACCTGGATCGTCAAACCTGAATCGCGTCCTGGCGCCTGGCCGTTTACCCGTTGCGGCAGAGAGACCAGTCGCCGCGCGCCGCCTCCGCGCCTGCCCGCGCCTTTTGGGTTGTCGTAAGGAAAGGATTGCCCGTAGCGAAGAGCCTGATCTGCGCCAGCGGGCGGCTCCGTTGCGGGCCGGCCGCTGGCCGTGGCCTGTCGCGGCTCTCATCAGAATCGAGCTTCGCCGTGGTTTCGGCCGAAGCCCGTGGTGAGAGCCGCTCAAGCGCAGAGGCGAGACGGTTCCGCGCCCCGGCGCCATCCGCTGGGGGAGGGCGTACTCATTCGCCGGGCGCGGCACATCCGTCTCTTGTCTGGCTACCTACAAGCCTAGGCAATCTGACTTATATCTTCGGCAAAAATCAAAAAGAATGGAGTGAGTTGAGGATCAAAGGCTTGGAAGGCAAGAAAGGAGATTGGCTTCTTGACAGCGAGGGCGGGCGGAATCATTTATAGCCTTTGCGGCTCGCGAAGCTTAACCGCCAGCCGGGCACTCGTTCGGCCGGAAAGCAAATTCTTCACCGGTTCCGCTTCACAAACCGCCGGCCGCGAATCTCGTATTCGCCCGATGCTACGAGGGCAATCGCTTCGCTGTAGGCCAGGTGCTCCTCGTCCAGAATGCGTTCCGCCAGCGAGTGCGCGTCGTCGGTCTCCTCGACCGGAATCGCCCGCTGGAGCACGATGACCCCGTGGTCCAGGTGCTCGTCCACAAAATGCACCGTGCAGCCGGCCACCTTCACGCCGTAGTCAAAGGCCTGCTGCTGCGCCTCCAGCCCAGGGAAGGCCGGCAAGAGCGCCGGGTGAATGTTCAGAATCCGGTGGGGGAAGGCTGCCACAAACTCCTGCGACAGGAGCCGCATGTACCCGGCCAGGCAGACCAAATCCACCTGATGCTCCCGCAGGCAGGCGATCACGTCCGCGTCGTGCTCGGCCCGTTTGCGGCCCTTGGAGACGAAGACCGCCGTGGGCAGCCCTAGTTCCCGCGCCCTGGCCAGCCCGCCGGCCTCGGCTACATTCGAGACCACCACCGCAATCTCCACGCCCTTGAGCCGCCCGGTGCGAATCGACTCGGCGATGGCCGCAAAGTTCGATCCCCGACCGGAGAGCAGAATGCCGAGACGATACGGCCGGTCTGTCGATGCGAGTTCCAATATGTCCCTCAGGGGTGAAACAGGTTTCGAAAATACTCCCAAAAGGCGGGATTCAACTTGACTTTGAAGGGGCGGGACTTTAGTCCCGCCGTTAACTGGCACTTCAATTTCCGGGCTTTAGCCCCTGAGGAAATTCATTTATTGCCATTTGCATTCCCTCGGCGGCTAAAGCCGCTTACCCAATTTAGCCTCGGATGTACGGGCTAAAGCCCGTACCCTTCAACGCTCGCTTAGGTGTACTGCACCCGGCGCTCGCCCTTGACCACGCGGCCGATGATGTAGAACTTCTCCTCGGAGCGGTCGAGCAGGTTCTTGGCGCGGGTGAACTTGGCCGCTGGAATGGCCGCAATCAGCCCGATGCCCATGTTGAAGGTGCGCATCATCTCCTCTTGCGACACCTGGCCCAGTTCGCGCAGGTGCTCGAAGATGGGCAGCACCGGCCAGGAGCCGATCTCGATCTGCGCGGTGACGTTTTTGGGCAGGATGCGGGGCAGGTTCTCGGTGATGCCGCCGCCGGTGATGTGCGCCATGCCGGTGGTCAGTCCGGCCGTCACCAGCTTTTGAATGGGGTGCAGGTAGCTGCGATGGGTCTTCATCAGCGCCGCGCCGGCCTTTTCCTTGATGGCGGTCACGTACTGCGTGGTCTTGTAACCGGCCACCTCGAAGAGCAGCTTGCGGGCCAGCGAGTAGCCGTTGGTGTGGAGGCCGGTTGAGGGCAGCCCGATCAGCACGTCGCCAGCCTTGATCCCAGCGCCGGTCACCATCTTGTCGCGGTCCACCGCGCCCACGATGAAGCCCGCCAGGTCATACTCGCCATTGGCGTAAAAGCCCGGCATCTGTGCCGTCTCGCCACCAATCAGGGCGCAACCGTTGGCCTTGCAGGCCTCGGCGAGACCGGTCACCACGGCCTCGGTCACCTCCGGGTCCAGCTTGCCGCTGGCCAGGTAGTCGAGGAAAAACAGCGGCGTCGCCCCCTGCACGGCGATGTCGTTGACGCAGTGGTTCACCAGATCAGCGCCCACCGTGTGGTGCAGCCCCAGCTCGAAGGCCACCTTCAGCTTGGTGCCCACGCCGTCGGCAGAGCTGACCAGGATGGGGTTCTTCCAGCGCTGCAAATCCAGCCGGAAGAGCGCGCCGAAGCCGCCAATTCCGCCTAAAACGTTGCGGTTGAAGGTCTTCTGCGCCAGGAACTTGATGCGCTCCTTGGCGCGGTCGCCACTGCTGATGTCCACGCCGGCGTCGGCGTAGGTCACGGATTGGGGCTTGGATTCTTCAGGCATCATGCGGCTTTCTGCGGATGGATTTCCCGGCGCGGCTGGCCGAAAGCTCGATTTTAACAGGATTTGCGGGAGTTTTGGCTGCATCCTATCGAAACCGCCGAAACCGCACCGGCTTCAATGAAGGAGCAGCTCTTCAAGGGCCCTCTATACTGAACCCACCATGAATTCCCGGATTCCAGCCCCCAACCGCACCCGTTCCCAGGCCTTTCAGCAGCGCGCCGAGCGATTTTTCCCCGGCGGCGTCAACTCGCCGGTGCGGGCCTTTCGCGCGGTGGGCGGCGCGCCGCCCTTTGTCGAGCGGGCCCAAGGAGCCTGGCTGACCGACGCCGACGGCAACCGCTACGTCGACTACTTCGGCTCCTGGGGCCCGATGATCCTGGGCCACGCCTTTCCGACGGTGGTCGAGGCCATCGAGCGGGCGGCGCGCCACTCGGCCAGCTTTGGAGCTTCCACGGCCGCCGAGGCCGATCTGGCCGAACGCATTACGGCCTGTTTCCCGGCCATCGAGAAGCTGCGCTTCGTCAGCTCCGGCACCGAGGCCACGATGAGCGCCATTCGCCTGGCCCGCGCCGCCACCGGCCGCAAGATCATCGTCAAATTCGAGGGCTGCTACCACGGCCACTCGGACGGCCTGCTGGTCAAGGCGGGCTCCGGCGTGGCTACTTTTGGAATACCTGGGTCGGCCGGCGTACCGGAGGAGATTGCCCGGCTGACCCTCGCCTTGCCCTACAATGATTTGCCCGCCGTCGAGGCGGCCTTCGCCGCCCATCCCGGCCAGATCGCCGCGGTGATTCTGGAGCCCATTGTCGGCAACGCCGGCTGCATTCCGCCCGCGCCCGGCTACCTGGCTGGCCTGCGCGCCCTCACCCTGCGCGAAGGAGCGCTGCTCATTGTCGATGAGGTGATGACCGGCTTCCGCGTGGCCCTGGGCGGAGCCCTGGAACTCTATGGCCTTGACGCCGATTTGGTCACATTGGGCAAGATCGTGGGCGGCGGCCTGCCCGTCGGCGTTTTTGGCGGCAAGCGCGCCCTCATGGACCTGCTGGCGCCTCTCGGGCCGGTCTACCAGGCTGGAACCCTCAGCGGCAATCCGCTGGCGATGGCCGCCGGCATCGCCACCCTCAGCTATTTACAGGCCCACGCCGCCGAGGTTTACCCCCAGCTTGAAGCCACCGCCAAGGCCATCACCGAAGGCGTGGCCACCGAAGCCGCCCGCGCGGGCGTCCCGCTCACCCTCAACCGCGTGGGCTCGATGTGGACCTGGTTCTTCGCCGCCGGGCCCAATCCGGGGCCGGTGACCAACTACGCCCAGGCCGCCCAGTGCGACACGGCCGCCTTCGGCCGCTTCCACCGGGCAATGCTGGCCTCTGGCGTCTGGCTGCCGCCCTCGCAGTTTGAAGCGGCCTTCCTGGGCACGGCGCACGGCGAAACAGAGGTCGCCTTCACGCTGGCCGCCGCAAGAGATTATTTTTCGTCGGTGGAGTGAGGCAGCGGCTAGGCTGCGAAGGCGCTCTTTTGCAGCGGAAGGCCGGATTTTCTTCAATGCAGAGAGTTTTGGGCCGGATTCACTGGAAACCGGCTGGATTTCCCAGGGATAAGTGTTGCCGCAAGCCGCCAAACGGCCTGGCTTACTCCGCCCTGGCCAGCCGCTTGGGCTTCATCTGGCACATGAAGAGGTAAACCGCCAGTTGCAGCGTGATGGCGCCGCAGCAATCCAGTAGCACATCCAACGGCGAGCCGGTGCGGTTGGGCAGATAGCTCTGATGCAGCTCATCCAGGCTGGCCACCAGGGAGGTTCCCAGCAGCGCAAGAAAGGCGTCCTCAAGAAAGCCGGAGTGGGGCAAGCTCATCCACCAGGCGCGCAGCCACGCGAGGCCGATGGCCCCGTAGCCGAAAAAATGCCCGGATTTGCGGATTAGGTGATGAATCACCGCCCAGTGGGCGTCGGCGACGGCTCCGAAGATGGCCTCCCAGAGCCAGCGCAGCGGGTGGCTGGTATAGTCGGCACCACCGAATTTCGTCGATTCCAGCGCGATGACGCCCACGCCCACGGCAACCGGCAGCCAGGCGCTCAGCCAGGATTTGAGGCCTTGGCGGTTACTCGACATGATAGTTGGGCGCCTCGCGGGTGATGATCACGTCGTGCACGTGGCTCTCGCGCAGCCCGGCGCTGCTGATGCGCACAAACTGAGCCTTTTCCTGTAGCTCCGCGATGCTGCCGCAGCCCAGGTAGCCCATGCCGGAGCGCAGGCCGCCGACCAGTTGGAAGACCATCGACTCGAGCGGACCGCGGTAGGGGACACGCCCCTCGATGCCCTCGGGAACGAACTTGGCCAGCCGGTTCTGACTGGCGCGCTCACGCTGGACAACGCCTTCGCTGCCCAACTCGGCGCTGGCCAGGTCGTCGGTGCTCTGGAAGTAGCGTTCGCCCGAGCCCTGGCCCATGGCGGTCAGCGAACCCATGCCGCGATAGCTCTTGAAGCTGCGTCCCTGGTAGAGAATGGTCTCGCCGGGGCTCTCATCCACGCCGGCAAAGAGCGAACCGATCATCACCGAGCTGGCCCCGGCGGCGATAGCCTTGGTGATCTCGCCCGAGTACTTGACGCCGCCATCGGCGATCACTGGAATGCCGTGCTCGCGAGCGGCGCGGGCGGCCTCGGCGATGGCGGTAATCTGCGGCATGCCGGCGCCGGTGACCATGCGGGTGGTGCAAATCGAGCCCGGCCCGATGCCGACCTTGATGGCGTCAGCGCCGGCGTCGATCAAGGCCAGCGCGCCCTCATAGGTGGCCACGTTGCCGGCCAGCAGGCCCACGCGCGGAAAGGCCTTCTTCACGGCGCGCACCGCCTCCAGCACGCGCAGCGAGTGCCCGTGCGCCGAGTCGATGGCCAGCACGTCGGAGCGCGCGCGCACCAGTTCATCCGCCCGCTCCATGAAGTCGCCCGTGGCTCCGATCGCTCCGCCCACGCGCAAACGGCCCTGATCGTCCTTGCTGGCGTTGGGGTACTTCAACTTCTTCTGAATGTCCTTGACGGTGATCAGCCCCTTCAGCTCGTACTGATCGTTGACCACCAGCAGCTTCTCGATGCGGTGCACGTGCAGGATCTGCTCGGCCTCTTCAAGCGTGGTGCCCACGGGGACGGTGATCAGGTCTTTTTTGGTCATCACGTCGCCCACCGGCACGTCGGTGCGGGTTTCGAAGCGCAGATCGCGGTTGGTCAGAATGCCCACCAGCCGCTTGCCCCGCGTCACCGGCACGCCGGAGATCTTGTAGCGCCGCATCACATCGAGCGCGTCGCCGATCAACTGGTCCGGGCCGATGGTGACCGGGTCCACGATCATGCCGCTCTCCGAGCGCTTCACCTTGTCGATCTCGCCAGCCTGGTCGGCAATCGTCAGATTGCGGTGCACAATGCCGATGCCGCCCATCTGCGCCATGGCGATGGCCATGCGCGACTCGGTCACCGTGTCCATGGCCGAGGAAAGCAGCGGAGTGTTGAGCGTAATCTCGCGGGTCAACTGGGTCTGCGTGCTGACCTGCATGGGCACCACCTCGCTGTAGGCGGGCACCAGCAACACGTCGTCAAAGGTAAGAGCTTCAGTAAGATTTTTGGTTAGCATCATGCTCTGATGCGCCTGGCGGGCCAGGAATATGCTCCCCGGCGCGGCAGGCGCTTGCATCTATTGTAGCGGAGGGGGCAATGGGGCGGCGGAGAGCGCGTTGATGCGGGCCACGATGTGCTCCCGAATCAGGCGAACGGTAGCGCATGAGCCGCATCAGGCTCACGACTGCGAATTGGACGGCCCGTCTGGGGCGCAGCGAACGCACCGGGGAACGGCCTCTGCCCAATAATGCTCCTGCCAGACGGCCCATCTGCTAGAGCGAAACCAGAGTTACTGTGTTAGAGCGAAACCAGAGTTACTGTGTCCTTTTGAGCTTCATTCACGGTCGCCGCTCTCTGATGGTCGCGCCAACTTGAATGCTGCGGTTTCGGAATACACCTACTCTGGTTCCGCTCTAGCCAAGCAGCGCCAGCGTCAGCGGATCGAGTTCGCCGTTGAAGTACTTCCTCAGCGCCTCCTGGAAGACAGGGTTTTCCGGGACGGCGCAGGCAAACAGCGTCATCGAGGAGCGGAACTTCAGGTCATCGGGCGAGCCGAAGATCTGATGGATGGTGCGCCCCTCCACGTGATGAACCAGTTGCGTGCACTGAACCAGGCGCGGACCGAGCAGCGGATGATGAGCGTAGGCCACGGCTTCTTTCAGCGAGCCGATGCCGTAGTGCATGGCCATCGGACTGTGGCCCAAGCCCTTCATCTGCGGAAAAATGAACCAGATCCAATGGCTGCGCTTTTCCCCGGCGCGCAACTCGGCCAGCACTTGGGAAAAGACGTCGTCCTGGGCGCTGACGAAGCGTTCGAGGTTGAAGGGGTCGGTCATGGCGGCAACCTCCTGCGAAGATACTGTACTCTTGGATGCGTCAACAGGCCCGAGCAGCCTCGCCTTTACTATCCGCTCCCCCTCGCCACCGGCTCCAGAGTTGCTGGCCGCGGTTTTTTATTCGGCGCGGCCGCGTTTTTTCGGGCTGCCGCGCCCTCGATAGCAGACAGAGCGCTCCGCCCAGCGCGAATGCGGCCCGCTGCATGCAATTCAGTTTCCTGGTCGTTGTTCCCGGCTTCTTTTATGCCGTAGAATCGGCCTAAGATGAAGTGTCCCTATTGCGGCTTCGGGCAGGATCGGGTGGTGGACTCGCGCGAGAGCAAAGAGGCCGACTCGATCCGGCGGCGGCGGGAGTGCGAGCGGTGCAATCGCCGCTTCACGACCTACGAGCGAATCGACGAAATCCCCTACATGGTGGTCAAGAAGGATGGCCGCCGCGAGCGCTTTGACCGCCAGAAGGTCTTAAACGGCCTGTTGCGCGCCTGCGAAAAGCGGCCCGTGCCTTCCAGCAATCTGGAGGCTATCGTGGACGCCGCCGAGGCCTTCCTGGCCGACGCCCCGGAGCGCGAGCGAACGACGGCCGAGATTGGCGAACTGATTATGGAGCGCCTGAAGGTCCTGGACACGGTGGCCTACATCCGCTTCGCCTCCGTCTACCGGGACTTCAAGGACGTGCGCGAGTTCAAGGAAGAGCTGGAGGGGCTGCTGGGCGGCCACGGAGCCGGCAAGCTCAAGAAATAGCTCCCCGTCACGGACTTTGTGAAGTCAAGCCGCCTGCCGCGCCGTGTGCCATACGCTGACCACGCCGACGGTGTAGCCCTTATCCCGGTCGATGATGGGCGAGGCGCTGACGTTCACCTGCAATGCCGATTGGTCGCGTGTGAGCACCGTGGCGGTTCCCATGCTGGGACCTTGGAGCGCCATTTGAAAGCTCAGTTCCCATTTGCCGGTCGAGCAGAAGTAGAGCAGAGGGATTCTCTTCTCGATTACCCGGCCGATCAGCTCTTGCGCGCTCCAGCCGAACATCGCCTCCGCCGCGGGATTGGCGTAGCGGACGAAGCCCAGAGCATCGGTGACAATCACCGCCTCGGCGACCGGCGCCAGTACGCTCTCCAGCCACTGCCGGGCCTGATGCGCTTTCTCGTGGGCACTGGGCGGCTTCGCAGTCCTGCTGAAAATGCTCCGCTTGCGGGGCAATCGCCAATCCGAGCCTGTCCTCCTGTACACTGGAGAGTTCACGGCCATGAAAAACAAACTTCCCATCGGTATCCTGGGCGCGACTGGAATGGTCGGCCAACGGTTTATTCAACTTCTTGAGCGCCATCCCTGGTTCGAGGTCGCCTGGGTGGCGGCCAGCGACCGCTCCAGCGGCAGACCTTATGGCGAGGCCGCCCGCTGGCGGCTCGACACGCCCATGCCCGAGCGCATCGCCCAAATGACCGTCGCGCCAGCCGATCCCGAGGGCGCGCCGAAGATCATCTTCGCCTCGGTGGACGCCGCCATCGCCCGCGATCTGGAGCCCCAGTTTGCCGCCGCCGGCTGCGCCGTGCTGTCGAATTCGAGCGCCTACCGCATGGCCCCCAACGTGCCGCTGGTCATCCCCGAGATCAACGCCGAGCACCTGCACCTGATCGAGGAGCAGCCCTCGCGCCAGCAGTCGGGCGGCTACATGGTGACGAATCCGAATTGCTCGACCATCGGCCTGGTGATGGCCCTCAAGCCCATCGAGGAGCGCTTTGGCCTCGAACAAATCATCGTCACCACCATGCAGGCGGTCTCTGGCGCCGGCTACCCCGGCGTCCCCTCGATGGACATTCTGGGCAACGTGGTGCCCTACATCGGCAGCGAAGAAGAGAAGATGGAGGCCGAGACCCTCAAGCTGCTGGGCACGCTCGCTGGCCATGCCATCACGCCGCTGGCCGCGCGCATCAGCGCCAGTTGCAACCGGGTCGCGGTCGAGGACGGCCACACCGAGAGCGTATCCGTCAAGCTGGGCAGCAAGCTGGGCCGTCCGGTAACGCGCGAGGATCTTCTCGCCGCCTGGGCTGAGTTCCGTCCCCTTGCCGGCCAGGGGTTGCCGACCGCCCCTGAGCAGCCCATCCAGTGGACGCCGCAGAACGATCGTCCGCAGCCGCGCCTGGACCGCAATCGCGGCAACGGCATGGCGGTGACCGTGGGCCGGTTGCGTCCCTGCGGCGTGCTCGACTGGAAGTTCACCGCGCTCTCGCACAACACCATTCGCGGCGCCGCCGGAGCCGCTATCCTCAACGCCGAACTGCTGGCCAGCCTGGGCAAACTCGAAGCGGCCGTCTGAGCAACTACGCCGCTCTGAGGCTGGCTGCAAGACGCAGAGTTTTGAAAGGGCACGGCTTTAGCCGTGCCGCATGAGCACCAAAACCGTCGCGGCTTTAGCCGCCGAGGGAATGCGAAGGTTGAAACAGCATCCCCCTCGGCAACTCAAGCCCGGCAATTTTTTCTGGATTGGCGGCACAGATTCTGTTGGGTTTCAAACCCGACCTATTAACCGCCCCCTTTCGAAGATGGGAAATCTCACATGAGCCTGGTAGTAATGAAGTTTGGCGGCACGTCGGTCGAGGATCCGGCGGCCATCGGCCGTACAGCGGCCATCGTGGCCGGGCGCGTGGCCCTGGGCAAGCAACCCGTAGTGGTGGTCAGCGCCATGGCCAAGGTTACCGACCAGTTACTGCGCGCCGCCGCGGCAGCCTCGACCGGCGACCGCACCGCAGCGCTGGAGATCAGTTCACGCCTGCGGGCGCGCCACCGCGAGACAGCCTCCGAACTGGTCAGGAACCCCGCCGACTGCGCCGCGCTGATCGATTTCATCGACCAGAGATTCGACTCGCTCGACGAGGTGCTGCGCGGCTTGGCGGCCATTCTCGAACTGACCCCGCGCATCTCCGACCTGATCGCCAGCTTCGGCGAGCGCACCTCCAGCCGCATCGTCGCCGCAGCCTTCCGCGAGCGCTCGATCGACGCCGTCCACGTGGACGCCCGCGAGGTCATCATCACCGACTCGCAGTTCCAGAAGGCGGTTCCACAGGACGCCCTCATCGAAGCCCGCGCCGCCGAAAAGCTGCGGCCGCTCACCCTCCAGGGCCAGGTTCCGGTGATGGGCGGCTTCATCGCCTCGAACGAGGCCGGCATCACCACCACGCTGGGCCGCGGCGGCTCCGACTTCACCGGCGCTTTGGTCGGCGGCGCGCTCTCGGCCGAGGCCATCGAAATCTGGACCGACGTGGACGGCATCATGACCGCCGACCCCCGCGTCTGCTCCGATGCCCTGCGCGTCAAGCTCATCAGCTTCGAGGAGGCCGCCGAGCTGGCCTACTTCGGCGCCAAGGTTCTGCACCCGGCCACCATCCTGCCGGCCGTCAAAAAGAACATCCCCGTGCTGGTGCTCAACAGCCGCAACGCCGGTTGTGAGGGCACACGCATCACCTCGCTGGCGCCGCACTGCAGCAGCCCCTTCAAATCCATCGCGGTCAAGAAAAAACTCTCGATCATCGACGTGGTGGCCAGCCGTATGTTGATGACCCACGGCTACTTGAGAGAGGTCTTCGCGATCTTCGACAAGCACAAGTGCCCGGTCGACATGGTCTCCACCAGCGAGGTTTCGGTTTCGCTCTCCGTGGACTCGAACGAGAAGCTGTCGGCCATCGCCGCCGATCTGGGCCAACTGGCCGATGTGAAGTACGAGGGCAAAAAGGCGCTGATCTGCCTGGTCGGCGAGGACATTCGCGGCCAGAACGGCATCGCCGCCCAGGTCTTCACCGCCGTCCGCCACATCAACGTGAGGATGATCTCGCAGGGCGCAAGCGAGATCAACATGAGCTTCATGATCGACGAGGACGACGCCGACGAGGCCGTGCGCTCACTCCACGCCGCCTTCTTCAAGGAACCCGACCCGGCCGTCTTCGACGTGGAGGCCCGCAAAGCAGCTTCTAGCTGCTAGCCTTTAGCTGTCGGCTTGTTCCGTGGCCCACTAGTTCCGTGGTCCACTATTGGTTGAGTGCCCCACCCTGAGTCGGTTTCACTGTATGGGTGCCCACCCTCGCTTGTCATTCTGAGCGAAGCGCAGCGAAGTCGAAGAAGCTGCTTCTTGAAACTCTGCGGCTAGGGTGGGATAGCACAAAAGTTCGTCCCCAGTTGTTCTCAGCTAGAAGCTAGCGGCTAAAAGCTGATTTTTCGAGGTTCTTATGCAAATTCTGGTTCTCGGCAAGGGAAAAACCGGCAGTCTGGTTGCTGAAATCGCCCAGGAGCGCGGCCACTCGGTCCGTGCGCTCGACGAAATGGAGAACGCCAACGCCTCAGCCCTCACCGCCGCCGCTTTGTCCGGGATCGACGCGGTCATCGACTTCACCGCCCCTGAAGCGGCCCTGAAGAATATGCGCGCCGTGCTCACCCTGGGTGGGCGCATCGTCGTCGGCACCACCGGCTGGTACGCCCACCTGGACGAGATGAAGTCGCTGGCCTCGCAGCACGGCGGCGCGCTGCTCTACGGCACCAACTTCTCCATCGGCGTGCAAAAGCTCTTCCGCCTCACTGCTTCGCTGGCTCGACTGGAAGGCTACAGCTTCTCCATCAGTGAGACCCACCACGTCTCCAAGCTCGACGCCCCCTCCGGCACCGCCATCACCCTGCGCGAGATCATCCAGGCTGCCCGCCCCCAAGCCGAGGCCGGCCAGGACATTCCCATCGCCTCTCATCGCGTGGGCGACGCCAAGGGCGAGCACATCGTCACCGCCTGGAGCGAGACCGACACTCTGGAAATCCGTCACGACGCCCACAGCCGCCGCGGCTTCGCCTTGGGAGCCGTCCGCGCCGCCGAGTGGCTCGCCAGCAGATCCGGCGCCTGGGACTTCCGCGAAATCTTCGACCTGTTGTAGCCGCCAAGCTCTCCCACCCTTCGCAAAAGAGCGCGAAGGATGGGGCGCCCAGACTGACGATTTGGCCAAGGCATTACGTCAATGCAGGGTTCCCGTCCTCGGATGGCGGCGCGGCGTTGTCTTCATCCGGGGCCTCGCCTCGGCTGTGCGTGCGCCGCAGAATGCGGGCACATTCGCCATCTGCTTGATGAAGACCTGGAAGCCGGGGCGCCCAAGCTGCAGCGTGGACCAATAACTTGACCGGCTGAACAGCGGCTTGTGCTGGGCAACGAGCTGGTTGTCGAGAATCTTCACGCCGCAGAGGAGGTTATTTTGGGGCTGGAGGATGGTCTTCGCGGGATCGTGCTCCGGCAGATCCTTGTCTTTCTCCCAATCGAAGTCGCAGCCGTAGCGCTGGCCGTCCATGTAAGTCAATTGCAGCAGCCCTTCGCTGCGCACCGTGCGCCCGGTGACGGTATCTCTTGCCGCGCCCGCCGGCTCGGTGTGGCTCACGTCGGCGCCTGGCTTCAATCCCGCCTCGGCGCCGGCAAGCCCCTGGAAGAAATAGGCCCAGAAAACGCGCCTGTTGTCGTCGCTCAATTGCTCGAAGCGCGGACAGAGGGACTTCACGGCCCACGCTCGCTTGCGCGAAAGCAGCTCAGGCGGCAGCGCCTCCTCGACAATCCGGTTCCAGGCAGGATTCCAGGTCTGCTCATCGAGATCGGCTTTCTTCTCGGCAATCGGCGTGAGCGGGACCGGTTTGACCGCCTCCTTGGGCTGAACGGGCTCCGACCGTGATAGGACCAGGTTGCGGCAACCGGTAAAAGCGCCGAGCGCCGCGCAAACCACGATCCAACCCATCTTCGCCATGGCCGCAAACCCCTACGTCTGCTTCAGATGCGCGTTTTGGCACTGCGGTAAACGCCAGTGAGCAAAATCTTTACTGGAGATGGCTTGAAACAAGGCCGATTGGGTTTCGGGGGTCTTGCCGGGCAGTGGCGTTGGCTAGGGGAACCCCATCCCTTTCGCGTTCTTTGCGAAAAAGGGTGGGAAACCATAAATGTCAACCGCAGTTCACTCGTTGTCGCGCCGGACCTTACCCCAGAAACATTCCCGCAATCGAGGCCGAAATCAGGTTGGCCATCGTCCCGGCGAGCATGGCGCGGACGCCCAGCCGGGCCAGTTCGTTGCGCCGCTCGGGGATCAAGGCGCCGATGCCGCCGATTTGAATCCCGATCGAGCCCAGGTTCGCAAATCCGCACAGCGCAAAGGTGGCGATGGTGAAGGAGCGCGGCAGCAGCGTGGCCTTTTGCGCCCCCAGCGCGATGTAGGCAACGACTTCATTGAGCGCCATGCGCGTGCCCAGCAGGTTGCCGATGGCCCCGCAGTCGCGCCAGGGAACGCCGATCAGCCAGGCCACGGGAGCGAAGAGGAAGCCGAGAATCTGCCCCAGCGAGCCGGGGATGAAGTGGAGGTAGCCGTGGGTCCAGAGCAGCAGGCTGTCCAAGAGGGCCACCAGCGCCAGGAAGCTGACCAGCATGATGGCCACATTCATGGCCAGCTTGCCGCCGTCGATGGTGCCGCGGGCGATGGCCCCAACCAGGTTTTCTTCCTTGTGAAGCTCGTCCCTGGGGATGACGACATGGCCCTCGGTGGCCGGCACACCGGTCTCCGGCACCAGCATCTTGGCCACCAGAATGGTTCCCGGCGAAGTCATGATGACGGCGGCCAGCAGGTGCTCGGGCGCCACGCCCTGGGCGATGTACATGGCCATGATGCCGCCGGAGACGTGGGCCATGCCGCTGGTCATGATCGTCATTAGCTCGCTCTGTGTGGCTCCGGCCAGAAACGGACGGATGGTCAGCGGCGCCTCGGTCTGGCCCATGAAGATCGAGGCGGCCACGTTCATGCTCTCGGCGCCCGAGATGCGCATCGTCTTCAGCATGACCCAGGCCAGCGCGCGGATGACGATCTGCATCACGCCAATGTGGTAGAGCACGGCAAAGAATGCGGAGATGAAGATGATGGTGGGCAGCACCTGGAAGGCGAAGATGGAGCCCATCGAGCCGGAAGGAACGCCCAGCGGGCCAAAAAGAACCCTGGTGCCAGCATAGGTCGAGGCGAGCATGGATTTGACCACGCCGCCGGCCCACTCCAGCCCCTGCTGGCCATAGGAAAAGCGCAGCACCAGGAACGCAAAAACCAGTTGCAGTCCCAGCCCCCAGGCGACCGTGCGCCAGCGAATCTGTTTGCGGCCGGTCGATCCCAGCCAGGCCGCCGCCAGCACGGCCAGAATTCCCAAGATTCCGGTGAATCGGTCCAAAGCGGGCTCCTTGAAAACAGCTTCTAGCTGCTAGCTTCCAGCTTTTCCTTCGCACGCCTAAGGAATCTCGGCATAAGTCTGGATTGTGTCAGGGCACGGCTTTAGCCGTGCCGCAAAAGCTTCAGAATCAATGGGGCCTTAGCCCCGGAGGGAATGTCGATCAGCCAAAGTGGACTTATGCTGAGTGTTCCTAAAGCGTCTGTGCATCCCCAGCGCGGCAACTACTGCCGACAATAAGGCTAGCAGCTAGAAGCCGCACTTGCGCAGATGAGTTTCCGCTGTCGCGCGGGTGAAGATGCGGCTGACAAGAGGCACTGCTTGCGGCGGACTTTTGGAGAAGTGAATAGCCTGTTTGAGCAGCGCCGCCGGCTCAGCCAGCAGGTCCGCGCGGGTGGCGTAGAGGGTGGCAATGGGCTGACCCTTTTCAACGCGCGCGCCCTGGCGGGCATGAAACTCGATCCCGGCGTGTGGATCGACCGGCTCACCGGCTTTTTCCCGTCCCGCGCCCAGCCGCTGCACGGCCCAGCCGAGAGCGGTCGTCTCCATCGCGGAGATGAATCCACTCTCCCAGGCCTCCACTACTTGAGTCGCGCCCGGCCTATGAAAGCCGATTGGTTCGTCGAAGACGCGAATGTCGCCGCCCTGCGCCTCGATCATCGAGAAAAAGACGCGCAAGGCCGAGCCGTCGGCCAGAGCCGCCTCAGCGCGCGCATAACCCAACTCCGGCGTAGCGGCCTGGCCGCCCAAGTGGACCATCCAACCGGCCAGAAGGAGCGAAAGCTCGCGCAGGTCTTCGCTTTCCGGGTTCCGCTGGCCGCGCAACAGCTCGACCGCCTCGACCAGCTCGATCCAATTGCCGGCGCAGCGCCCCAGCGGCTGGCCCATATCGGTAAGTAGAGCCACTGTGCGCGTTCCGGCGGCCTCAGCCGTCGCCACCATCAGCGCGGCCAGGTACTCGGCCTCTTTGCGATCTCTGAGAAACGCGCCGGAGCCGGTCTTCACGTCCAAAACCAGCGCGTCCAGGCCCGCCGCCAGCTTTTTACTCAGAATGGAGGCGCAGATCAGTCCGGGGCTTTCGACCGTGCCGGTGCGGTCCCTCAGGGCATAGAGCACGCGGTCGGCGGGAACCAGCAAGGGGGTCTGGCTGACGATCGAGGCGCCACATTTTTCCAAAACTCTTTCAAATTCAGTGAGCGCAAGGGCAGTGCGGAGGCCGGGAATGGCTTCCAGCTTGTCCAGCGTTCCGCCGGTGTGGCCCAGGGCGCGGCCGCTGATCATCGGCACACACAAGCCGCAGGCCGCGGCGATCGGCGCGACAAGAAAGCTGGTCTTGTCGCCCACCCCGCCGGTGGAGTGCTTGTCGACAGCCACCTTACCTAACCGCACGGGCGAAAACCTCTCCCCCGAGTCGCGCATGGCCAAGGTCAGCGCGCGCGTTTCGTCGAGCGTGAGCCCGCGCAGAAAGGCGGCCATCAGCCAGGCGGAAAGCTGCTCGGGCGGAATCGACCCGTCGGCCGCGCCGGCGGCCAGAAAGCCGATCTCGCGCTCATCCAGAGAGCCCCCGTCGCGCTTTTTGCGGATCAGGTCAATAATGTGCAAAGGAGAATGCAGCGGAATGTGCGGGGGAACGCGCGGCGAAGAGGGGGTGGACATGGCGGCGGCAGGCCTCGATTTGCTGACAATTTTCCGGCTGTTCAGATTATCGCAAGAGCTAACGGGTTGAAATTTGACACCGGGGGCAGGATTTGCGAGACTCAGAACTGTTGCCGGTTTAGCGCATAGCGCTAAGCCTGTGTGCTGTGCCGAAGTGGCGGAATTGGCAGACGCGCGTGGTTCAGGTCCACGTACTCGCAAGGGTGTGGGGGTTCGAGTCCCTTCTTCGGCACCAAAATCCTCGTAAATTCTTGATTTAAAGAACCTTACGAGACATTTGCATAGCTTCCTAGCAAGCTTCCTAGCAATTCTGCAAAAAGACAGCCTGAGGTTTCTCCAAAAAACCAGTATTAGGTTTCAGGAGAAACAATCTTGGCAAACCGTACAGCCCGACTATATAAATACACGAAGCTGCCGACCGGGTGGCGTTATTGCAAGGCGGTGTTCTACCCGAACAACCGTGTGAAGCCCCATGCCGTCATGACACCGACCGGCGAGGAAACCATCAAAGACGGCTATTACTGCCTGTACTACAACCGCAAGTGGGAGCCCGTGGGCAACGACCCCATCGAGGCGCAGCGTCTGCTCATGAAGAAGCGGGGTGAGCTTCTCACTGTCGCCAACGGTGGTACTGTAGTCCAGACGCAGGAAGAGGAGCCTAAGGTATCGGGTAGTCTGCAATCCGCCTTCGAAGCTTGGGTGCAAGACTTCATCGACGGCGGAGTGTAAGCGCCGGAGCAAAAATAGACCACATCACGCCGCTGTAGCGGCGTGACGTGGCGGAGTAAAAGTAGACCACCGCCAGATTCTGGTTTCACGGACAAGATGGGTGCTTCCAGGGGGGTAACGA
>Ga0224558_1000017_pt1 | contig 223157 bp, 186 predicted proteins | sample 714S32024metaG_FD_180682 | JGI IMG/M metagenome (GOLD analysis project Ga0224558, IMG submission 180682) | Peat soil microbial communities from Stordalen Mire, Sweden - 717 S3 20-24 | ecosystem: Environmental > Terrestrial > Soil > Wetlands > Peat | place: Sweden: Norrbotten County, Stordalen... | reverse complement strand
CCCGATGGCTGCCGGCAAAGCCAAACCGAGCAGCGATCCCGCAAAAGCCAGGGTGGCACAACGAGAAAGCCGTGAAATACCGGTTTCCACCACGCCAGAGACGAAGGAAAGAATTCTGCGAAGCATATATGCACCCTCAGCCGGGCAACATCGCTGGCCGTCAGGTCTCCGGCGCATGCACGGAGTTCCCTGGCTGACGCCGGCATCCTCCCGGACAGCACGGTTATGTCTTCCGCCCGCATAAGGCAACGCGGGCCTGAAAGACCATTGACGTCCTGCAAGCGGCCAAACCACGATCGCTTGCCCGTATGCCGAAGGAAGCTGTGGGTGAGATTCTCAGCCGCGCCACAACTGCATCCGATAGCTACATAAGAGCTTGAACATAAACTTGCGCAAGGCCAGCAAAATTCGCAGCGCGCTTCTGAACGAAGACGCGGCTACGAAAAGGAAGTAACAAGTGCTCCGAAACCCGGCAAAAAGATGAAACTACGTCCATGAGAAATGAATAAACTCAACTTGCTCGCGTCGTCGTGGGAAACAAACTTTTTCAACAACGCGAAGCGCCAGACAAAAGTCTTCAACCGGATCGCTTCCCTAAAATGTTGGGCACTATCATATCCGGAATGAAGAGTTGAGAGCCAGTGCTAGCTGTAGCCGCTAAAGGAATCGCTGCCAGGGGACGTCGACCCCCCCGCGGTGATTTCCTCAATATCGATCTTCTTCAGTTCAGGCGCAGCCCATTCTTTTCTGGGCACACCATTTGGTTCAAGCATGTTATCCATCCGTATTACCCCCTGTGAAATGACGACCTCAAACAATATCATTCGCCGCAATACAAATGCAACCCCAAAAATAATTAAAGGGTCCTAGGGCCTGTCATCAAATTAGTTATATGCAGGCAGGTGTTATGCCCGTAGTTTTGCATTATGGGAGTGCATCGCTACGAGTTACGGGACGATCAATGGGATCGGATCCAAGGACTTCTGCCCGGTCGGAGTGGTTCAGTAGGGCGTCCAGCAGCCAACAATCGGTTGTTCGTTGAAGCGGTCTTGTATCGCTATCGTGCTGGTATTCCGTGGCGCGACCTGCCGGAGCGTTTTGGCGATTTCCGTGTGGTTCATACGCGCTTTAGCCGTTGGGCGCAGCGCGGCGTGTGGAAGAAATTGTTCCAGCGTCTAGCCGCCGAGGCCGACAACGAATACGCCATGATCGACTCGACCATTGTTCGCGCTCACCAACACAGCGCCGGGGCGCTGAAAAAAGAGGCTTCGACCAAGCCATCGGTCGCAGCAAAGGCGGGCTGAGCACCAAGATTCATACTACGGTCGATGCCTTGGGCAACCCCATCGGCTTTCATCTCACCGGCGGTCAAGCCTGCGATCTGGACGGGGCCGATGTGCTGTTGGGGCAAATTGCGGCCGACGTGGTGCTCGCCGACAAAGGCTTCGATGCCGATGAGCGTGTCCTGATTCCCTTGCAAAAAGCCGGCAAAACCGCGATCATACCGCCGAAGGCCAATCGCAAACTGCAGCGAGACTACGACCGAGACCTCTACAAGGCCCGGCATTTGATCGAAAACTTCTTTGCCAAACTCAAACTCTTTCGTGCTCTCGCCACTCGCTACGACAAAACTGCGCGCAACTTCCTGGCCGCCATCCACTTCGCTGCTGTACTCATCTGGTTAATTTGATGACAGGCCCTAAGCTAATCTTCAAGGGAAACAAAGAGAACGCGCCCTCCTTCGTCGCCAATGGCGATAAGCTGCCTGTCGACGGATGCGCAGCAAAGCGCGGGTGCTTCGCAATAAAGTGTGCCAACTAGCGCGCCGGTGTCCTGGTTCCATGCCTTAAGCGTTTTGTCCCTAGACGCGGCGACCACACGCTTCCCGTCCGGAGTAACCGCCACGCCGTCGACAGAAGTAGCGTGGCCATCAGGAGTGCGTGCCGCACGACTAGTTTCGATATCCCACACTTTGAGAGTGCCGTCCGAAGACGCTGAAACCGCCCGTCTCCCGTCCGGCGTCACCGCCGCGCCCCAGACGATGTCATAATGCCCTTTCAGTGTGCTCAGAACCAGACCGGAATCCAGGTCCCACACCTTCAGCGTGTGGTCCCGCGATGCGGAAACCGCTCGCTTCCCGTTCGGTGTAACCGCCACGCCCTCGACAGAAGAAGTGTGGCCTTCCAGGGTGCGCAGCACGCGGCCAGTCTCCAATTCCCACACCTTCAGCGTTTTGTCAGAAGACGCGGAAATCGCCCACTTCCCATCCGGTGTTACCGCCGCACCATCGACATAATTAAGGTGTCCTTCCAGGGTACGCAGCGGCATGATCACTGTACCCTTGTCTCTCCGTGCATGGCCAGATCGCATTGGGGATTGCCCGCTTTCCAGGTTCCACACCTTCAGCGTCTTGTCCCAGGACGCAGAGATCGCCCATTTACTATTCGGCGTCAACGCCATACCAAAGACAGGATTCGAATGGCCTTTCAGTGTGTACAGCACCCGGCCGGACTCCAGATCCCACACCTTCAGGGTTCTGTCCCAAGATGCGGAAACCGCCCGCTTCCCGTCCGGCGTCACCGCTACGGCATTGACCCAACCAGTGTGGCCTATCAACGTGTGCAAGAGGCTGCCGGTGTCCAAATCCCAAACCTTCAGCTTATTATCCCGAGACGAGGAAACGGCCAGATTCCCCTCTGCCGTGACCGCCACGCCCGAGACAATTCCAGAGTGCCCCCCAAGCGTTCGCAGCACTCGGCCATTCTCCAGATCCCACACTCTGAGCGTGTTATCTGAGTACGCTGAGACCGCTCGCTTCCCGTCCGGGGTCATCGCTATAGCCCAAGCATTCACGGAACTGCAATCCAGCGTACCTATCAGAGCACCATCGGGCGCGTCAAAATAGGGATGCAGCGGCCTGAACCATGGACGCTGAGCCGCGGTGGAAATCTCATCCACTAACTTCGCAACGTCAAGCTTGTCGCGATGTACTAACAGCCGACCTATCATCTGCGGTGCCAACTGCACCGGGTCATTTGTGACCACGTGCAGCGACAGCCGCAGCGCACCATGAACCAATAGCAGGTCTGCGCGCCGTGGCAGTTCGTTCCCCGGAGCATCGCGTAAGAGCGCCCGGTAATCGTCGTCCAGGTCCAGGACCATGCCGGTGACGACCTTGGCAAAGAGAAATGGACAATCGAAGAGTGTTGCCTCAGCCTCCGCCCATTGCCGCGCGCTGCGCTGCTGGAAGACCAGCTCGGCGGCTCTCCGCGCGTTGGGGGCCTTCCGGCCTTCGTCCAACCAAGCAGGCTTTTTGGAGAAGTAAAGGGCCAAGTCGCCGTGTCGCTTCTGCGTCTCATACCCCGCAAGAAACTTCGCCTCAACCCGCTCTGCCAACTGGCGATGGTAGAAGGCGATCACCGTGCCGCTCGGCGCAGCGCGTTCCGTAAGGTACGGCTCCAGATCCAGCGACAGCCGCGACCACACCACCACTGGCAATCTGTGTTCGCCCACATCGTGATGCTTCTTTTTGTCGAAGTCATCCCAGACCACATCATCTGCGGTCAGCACATCCAGCATCTCGTCTTCCGTTAAGCCGTAGCGCGCCGATGCCAGATAGCCCAGGCTGCGCTCCACCAGAACCGGCCCGTGATTCGCGTTGCTCGCCAACTGGCCAAAGAGCGTGTCCAGAACACCTGTGATACCCTCGCCCAGCCTGCACGCATCAGGAGGAGAAAACGACTTCCATAGCCGGCTCTCCTCGGCCGCCAGCTTCAGATAGAGCGGTAATCCGCAGCGCTCAAAGTGCTCGTGTATCCGGAAGGTCGGTATCAGGGAATGGTTTTCCCTGATACTGGGGTGATAATTCCCTGTTCGGTGCGCCTCCTGAACTGCGAATATCATTGAACAAGTAGGCTTTATTCAGCAACATAAGGGAATCTGTCGACTAATATTGGGGGCCGAATTTGCGAATTTCCCTGTATTTTTCCCTGTTAGCTGGGAATTTGACCAGAGAACGGTTCGCACCATACTCAGTCCACCGCCATCGCTAAGCCGTCGTGGCCTTATGAGCGCAGCCCAATTTCCATCTGTGAAACAACCGGGTTGTTCGTTGCATTAGCTGGGATGGAGTTTTTTGTGACGCCAATATTATCGGCGCGCATCACCCGATTTTCGAATAGTCGATTCTGGCCATGTCTTCTTTCCGGATGGAGGCTTTCATGGCTCCCGCAATAATCTCCTGCGCACACAGGCCGTCGCGGTGAGTGACTGGAAAAGGCTTATTGTTGTGACAACATTCCAGGAATGTTCTGAGTTCTTCCTTATACGCAGCGCCAAAACGATCAATGAATTCCGGAAGAGGTTGGTCATATCGGCGCATTTCAAAGGTCTTCAACGCGATCGGCTGCTTTGCATCTCGAGTCCCATAAGCCTCGACGATGACTTCGAGGAGCTTTTGGTTGAAGCGCCCAATGTGAATTTGCCCTTTCTCTCCGTAAATCACAGTCTCGCCGCGATAACCGGAGACATGATTGCGCGTGACCTGCAGCTGGCCGATGAGCTCATTCCCGAAATCAAGCAGCATTAAGGCGTCATCGAAATCTTCCTTGCAGGTGGTATGGCTGTAACTGTATACGCGTGAGCCAATCGCCAGAGCCGATACCGGCTTGCGGCCCGTGAACCACACAATCTCATCGACATTGTGAACCGCCATGTCCGGCAGAATGCCGGGGCTGCTGAACCCATCCGGCGCGGGGCTTGAGTCTTCCAGCGCCGTGTAGATTTTGAATACCCGGCCGATGGCGCCCTCATCAATGAGCGTCTTAGCATACAGCAGCGGAGCGTCAAAACGTTTTTGGAAGCCCAGCATCAGGGCGTGTGGATGCTCACGCTCCAGCAGCGACGCATATTCGCGGTCGCCCTCCAGCGTCCCCGTAAGGGGCTTTTCCTGAAAAACGCGCTTTCCGGCGCGAATCATCATCAGCGAGTGTTCGCGGTGCGAATCCGTGTTGGTTGCGATGACCGCGACATCGCAGGTGTCCGACTTGGCAAGCGCATCGATGTTCTCAAAGACATGCGTCGAAGCATCAATCAGGGAATGAAATTTATCCGCGGCTTGCTTGTCGAGAGTGGAAACGGCTGCAAGCCGACAGAGATCGGATTCCTGTGCTAGCTCGTGAATGTGGAGTGCGTGGATCATCCCCATCCTGCCGAGACCAACTACACCGACGCGAATGGGTTGATTCGAATGATGTGGTAAAGACGCCTGCGATACCTTCAACATATTGCTACTCCCCTTGTCATTCTCGGAAATCATGACTACATGTTATCAGCACTGACTTCGAATATTACGTAACAGACAGAAACCTGAAAACAAATTCATGGACGAACATTTCCGCGTGATCTTCAGTTGTGATTAAGGTTCAATCAGTGTCTATGTTTGAGCGGACAAGATCTCAGTGACCGGCCTTATTCGAATGCAACTGAGGACCCCATTTTTCTAAACGTGAACCGCATCGGCACCACGCCCAAGCAGCGTGAGCTAACGCTGGATGTGGGTGGCCGTCAGACGCTGGACCGCAAAGGGCATCTACGCCTGCTGTTCATGGACGGACGGGGCATTCAGGTGGTGACCCGCTGAGCCGCTGTGAACTATTGGGCCGGAGGTGTGCCGATCAACCCGATGTTTCACGCCACGCGCACAAAGACTCAGTGTACGCAGCGCTTCCGTCGCGCAACCAGGCGTCTAGTTGAGCGGGTTCCTTTAATTGCTGGCCGCGCATGCGTGGCACAGCCACAAAGCGGCAACTCAGCTCCGACAGGGCCGTCATATCGCCCCAGAGCTTTTCGAACTGAGCTACCGGGAATATATCTTCTTGTCCTTTGCCCCAGCGCTTCTTTACGTCTTTGAGCGTGATGTAGGTTGGCATCCGCGCGGCTACAGCGCGGACTGCCTCGTCCACACGTCCAGCATCGGAGAGAGTATCGCGGGTTAGGCCGAACAGTACGAGCAAACGGTCGACATCAATCCAGTACGTCGCGCTATTGTAGTAGCGAAGGCGGCTTTCCAATTCTTCACTGGGAAGCGCCAGACCTTCGATCAAACGTGACCGACCATCCACGCGGGCGAGGCCGCCTCCGCGATCTTCGATGTGCCGTGCGATCACCTCTGTGGTGAGTGCGACGCCGCTATGGATGTGGTAGCCGAGGATGGCCGCGTCCACATCGGCGGCCACCGTGTCGATATTGTGCACCATGAGCCAGGCCAGCTGCGGGCGAATCTCAAGTAGGCGCAGGAGTGTTCCATTCCGCAGCAGGTTGGCAATCTCATACCAATGACCCACAGGGTGCAGGCACTGCATGGGCACATTATCGGTGTAGTCGGAGCCTTCGCCAGTACTTTGAGCCCACTGAATCAGCGCCATATGCAGGCCCTTACGTACTTTCTGCGCCTGTGCGTCCAGCAATTGTTGCGGCATCTCCTCCCAAGCAAACCGGAGATCGCGCGTCATCGGAATCATGCGCAGGCCGATGCTGCGTCCGGGCGACAGCAGGAGCGGACCGAGATAGCCATAGTTGTTCTCTGCGGCCATGTGATCGGTGATAGCTTCGTGGGTGAGATAGCTTGTAGTGATGACGTGCGGAATCGGAAAACCGCACTCGCGGCTCACGCGAAGACTTTTGGCCAAGTGGACTTCGATGAAGTTGCGATATCGTCCGCCAAGCCTACAGAAAGGGTTCAGGGCCTTCACGACTCCGGCACCCCGGGTCCACCGTGTTCCCACGCCTCCCGCCAAAGACACAACAGCAACGCGCCCCCCGGCGAGGGCATCCAGACCGGCGGTGCGATGATTACCATCTACTTGATCCGCCTCGGCGTCCTCAATAAGACTGGTGACAGGCAGGCGGTTCTGCGCTAGACCGATGCGGCCGGAACGGAGATCCTGTCGAATCTGTTCGTGCTGCAGGGGGTCAAAGCCGTAGTTATCGAGGAGGGTCCTGAGTGATCGCGCTTTGCCCTCTACGTCATCGTGGCCGACCGGCAGCATGTGGTCAAACAGTGTGTGAATCATGTCCGCGTAATCCGCCCTGGAGCGGCATGCCGCGGTGAAACACTCCAGTTCGGCACGGCGCACGGGCGAAAGCTGGGACACTTCGGTGCGGATGAGCTGAGGCACCTGCAGTGTGTAATAACCGGCGGGCATCAGGGCATCGTCACCGGAAAACAACGCGGCCTGCGTCCCCTGCTCGTTGATCGCGAAATCGTAGACAACGGGTTCCATCGCGAATGGCACGTTGCGTTCCATATGGCGTCTGGTCTCGCTCATGATGGTCTGCATGCGGTCCTGGGCCTGTGTCTTGCGTTTGGGGCTGAAAAGGAACCCCATACCGCCGCCGCTCATACCCCCGAGCATCCAGAAGCCCCAGAAATCGTTACCGAATTCCTTACGGACACAGTCGATCAGCGTGTTTGTGTACAGATTGCTAGCCCATGGAATTATGGTCTGGATGGGGCCGTCGAAGTTGCGCTCGAGGCTGCCGCCAAGCGCACGGATGTCACCTCGCTGGAGTTGACCAGTGATCTCATCGAGGATCCCGATGGCTTGCCGGCGACCGAGCCACTCTGTCTCACAACGCAGAAGGTATCTCTCGGTAACCATTTCAAGAATGGGACCAACATCCTGTGCCATGCCGCCGTGGACGAGTACCAGGCTCTGTTGAAGTTTCTCGCGAGCTTCGCGCGGGACTTCGGCTTCAGTAAAGATCCTGTGGCGCGGAAGCAAGCATCCGCGGCTAATGCCAAATTCGGGATCGCCCTCTGCGGAGAGAACGCCGTGGATGAGCTTGATACCAGGCCAGACGCCACCGGAATCCTGCCAGCCGCCACCGCTTCCACCGAGCCACTCACCAAGAATTGCGCGCGCGGCCACCAGCCTGCGGTCATGCTCTTCCATGCCTCCGGTGAGCGAATGGATCTGGCCGGTCGCGCGCATGCAAACAGCGATGATGCAGGCCAGAAGGCTGGTAGAGACAGCCAGCCGGGAGCCTTTAGGGATATCGTTTACGCGGCTGACGATCTCAATGCCGTGTCCAGGTCTTCCGGTAAGGCGCTCCAGCAGAATGGCCAAAGGCTGAGTTGCCCCCTCGATCCCCGGAGGGACAATGCCGCTAGCGATTACAGCCGCCTTAAGCAGGCCCAGATAATCGCGGGAAAAGTCAAAGACCTCGGCAATGGAAGAAACGTCGGCAGAAGCGTGCAGGTCGACGCTGGTCAAGCGGATGACCGGTTGATCAATCACCCGGAACCACGCCTCGACCGGCGGCCTGGGCTGAGTAAAGCGCTTGCTCGTCCCACGGACCGCAAGATCGATGGATACGTTGATTACGCGCGCGCCCTCGGGGAAATCCATACCAAGAAAGAAAATATCGCTCCATCCACTGTGCGTGAGATCCATGCGGACGGGTGTAACCTCACGCAGGATAGGGAAAACCAAATCGCCTGCAAGAAAGTCGGGGCGGAGGCGCAATGGATAGTCGTCCGTGTGGCCGATGCGGAACATCCACTGGTTGCCGCGTACGCTCCGCACGCTGCGGTGTACCTGGTCGGCAAGCGTCTGGAAGCCGAGCGCCCTATAGCTGGCGGCCAGCGCACTGGAGATAGCCGCGCTGACGCCCTGTTCGGCTTGAGCGGCCAGAAAAACCTCAATGGCTTCCTCGAAGCGGCGTTCCAGCAGGTTTTCAAAGCCGACGAAAGGGATGAGCGCCGACGCGGCAGTTGCCGGCAGAATTGGAATGTGAAAGCGGTGGATGGCATAAAGGAAGAAGAGCGCCCGGACGCGTTCGTAGAGGTTATCGCAGCCGCGACGGAATCTATCAAGCGCCTGACATTCGGCAAGGAGTTCGTCGATGGTGAGACCTTGGCACAAGGCATCCAGCGACAAATCGCGCTGGTCCCCGCTGCCGGTAATGACGCCAGTAAAGCGGCTCACGAGGACGAGCCTCCACCGATCCCGGCCAGTTCTCGATCGGCAAGGAGTTCAATCATTTGCGACAGCACCTCACTGCGGTCACGGCCGTTCAACACCAGCGCGAGTTGTGCGATCAACAGGCCATAAGGGGCGCCGAGATCGTATCGCCGGCCCTGGTCCTCGACAGCAAGATATTGCTCCTGGCGTGCGAGTTCGGTGAGCGCGTCCACCAGCGTTACCGGTGTACCGGAGAATTTTGCCAACATGCGACCCAGTATATCCATCACCGTCGGCGTCAACACGTGAATGCCGAAAAAGCAGAGATAGTGTCCGGTGCGAATGCCGGGAATCAGCAGGCGTTGCTCCGCTTCAGTGGGCGTGGGCTTTTCGATGACCGTATCGATGCGATACAGGTCACTGCGCAGCGGTACGCGGTATCCTCCGACAGTCCCATAGCGCATTAGCAGACTCTCGCGTGTGGATTGAACTCCGCTCACCGAACAGTGTTCGTGTTGGGCCAGTTCCACAAGGCGCAGCGCGGAAGGCTTGGGGGTAGTGCTGACGTAGAGGTGGTCGCCGACCATGTGTAGAAAGGGGTCGCCGTTCGTAAATGAGTGGGCGCAATGGATGGCGTGTCCGTAGCCGCGCGGTTCTGGCTGAGGAATAAACCGGACCGACGAAGCGTGAGGCCCAGCAGCTAGTGCATAGGAGGATTCATCGCCAGGCCAGACGACAACAGCAATCTCCTCGGCTCCAGCCGCGAGCGACTGCTCAATCAGGATGCAAAGCAGTGATTTCTTGTTGCCTTCGCCGTCGATGAGGGACTGGAGAGGCAATGTACGCTGAGACCGCGCAGCGGCCGTAATGACTGCTTTCTTGACTAACAAAGAGGCTCCTGACGGCACTTTATCACAAATGCTACCTCTTTCCGCTTTCCGCGCAAAGCAGAATTCAGGGAGCCATCCGGCTCTCACCTTCGATGTGAAAAGGCAGCAAGACTCCGGATTGCGCCGAGGGCTGACTGCCGCCCACATAAAGTTCATAATCCCCCGATTGCACGCTTCTGATCCCCGTTGCATCAACCAGGCTCATTTGCCGTGGGTCGATCATGAGGCGAACAGTTCGCGACTCGCCTTTCATCAGATGCACCTTCTCAAAACCTGCCAGCCAGCGAATGGGAGCTTCGGGTTTTGCCTTGGGAATCAGGTAGAACTCGACTGTCTCATCTCCTGCTCTGTCGCCCACATTCGCCACCTGGACGCTCGCTTCCAGAGGCTCTCCCGCTCGCACGATGCTGGAGGATAGGCTGCTGTTACTGTATCGAAATTGGGTGTAGCTCAGGCCATAGCCGAAGGGGTAGAGCGGCGTTCCATTGAAGTAGCGGTAGGTGCGCTCCTTCATGGAATAATCATCGAAGGCTGGAAGTTGACTGGTGCTTGCATAAAAAGTTAGAGGCAGGCGACCGGATGGATTGTTTTCGCCAAACAGCGTTTCCGCGATGGCCGTTCCACCTAATTCACCCGGATACCATGCCTCCAGAATGGCGGATGCCTTTTGCTCCGCATCCTGCAGCGCAAGCGCGCTGCCATTCATTAGCACAATGATAAGAGGCTTGCCGGTTGCTGCCAGTTCGTCAACCAGCTTTCGTTGAATCGCGGGTAATTCAATGACGCTGCGATCGCCGCCTATGAATCCGTCCGCATGGATCGGCAGCTCCTCCCCTTCGATCTCCGGGCTCAGTCCGAGAAACGCAACCACTACGCTGGATTTGCTGGCGGCTGCAACCGCCTGATCACGGAGTGCATCCAAAGGCGGCTCCCAGTTGAAGGTCAGTCCGGCCCCAAAGTGAGGCGAGTCGTGACTATACTCGATGCGGATGGGATGCGGCCGGGTATCCTTGAATGTCAACTTGAAGGGCGTAGTTGGAGCACGCCGCCCGTGTGTGGGCGCGTGAATAAATTTATAAACCTGTCTGCCGTCGAGCCAGACCTTCACAGTCTCGCTATCCTCGCATGTGCTGCAGTGCGCCATCGAGAATCCAAAGCTAATTGTTCCCGGTGCGGGTACAGCGATCGATCCGGTCCATCGCACGGAGAAGCTCACGCCAGAGACTCCTGCGGCTGGAGACGCTCCGTTCCAATCGAAATCGATAGCGCTATCGACTCGTTGAAGAATCGGGCTGCCGTTAAATTCCTTCCCGGAAAAATATTCGGCGCTCAGACCTGAAGTGTTCACCCCAGAAGCTACGGTTGAGAAAGCGGTTATGGGAACCGGTACAGGAATCCCCTCCACATAAGAGGATCCCTGAGCATACAAGATACGTCCCGGCAACCGCTGCTCAAGCGCGTCGAGAGGCGTTACTGGATGCGAAGCAATGGCATTATAGTTTCCTTCCAGCGCCGGAAGAGCCGCCGCATTGGGCCCGACGACGGCGATTGTCTGTGAAGTCTCGCTGAGTGGCAGGGCACCTCGCTCATTCTTGAGCAGCACCATGGATGCGCGCGCCGACACCAGCGCCAGCTCTCCGTGCTTTGCCGAATCATTCTCGGAAAAGGAAATCGTGTTGTAAAGCACCTGCGCGGCAGGATCGAACATGCCCAATCGAAACCGTGCCGTAAGTAGACGCTTCAAAGCTGCGTCGATTTCGGCTTCGCTGATCAATCCCTCGCGCAAAGCGTCGGTGAGTGCTCCATACTCTTTGCCGCAGCTTAGGTCCGTTCCTGCCTTCACAGACAGCGCGGCGGCGTGCGCCAGGTCCGGGGCAAAGTGGTGCCCTGCTATGATATCTGTGATCGCAGAGCAATCGGAGACCACATACCCATTGAATTGCCAGTTCTGTTTCAATGTCTTCTCAAGAAGCATTTTGCTAGCGCAGGCCGGTGTTCCATCCACGGAGTTGTAGGCGCACATCACGCTGCCAACATGCGCATCTACAACCAGCTTGCGGAATGCCGGAAGGTAGGTGTCTTCAAGATCATGCGCGGAGACCTGGGCATTGAAGGAATGTCGTTGCGACTCAGGCCCGCTATGCACTGAGAAGTGTTTAGCCGTGGCCACCACTTTGTAGTACCTGGGGTCGGAGCCCTGCAGTCCGTTGACGAAGGCTGCTCCTATGCTGCCTGTCAGGAATGGATCTTCTCCGTACGTCTCCTGTCCGCGTCCCCAGCGCGGATCACGCACGAGGTTGATATTGGGAGACCATAGCGTAAGACCGTAGAAGATCGATCTGTTGCCTTCGCGCTGCGCCTCATTATATTTGGCTCTCGCCTCAGTGGAGATAGCATCACCCACGCGATGGATTAAGTCTGTGTCCCATGTCGCCGCCAGGCCAATGGCCTGCGGAAACACGGTTGCATATCCGGAACGCGCCACGCCGTGCAGCCCTTCGTTCCACCAGTTATATCCGGGAACCCCAAGCCGCGCGATCGGCGGAGCCTCATTCTGCATCTGTGACACTTTCTCGGGCAGTGTCATGCGGCTGACCAGATCAGTAACTCGCTGCTCCAAGGGAAGTGCCGGATTAAGGTAATCGTTCGGCTGTGCGGGAGTTTGGGCCTGCATCGGCCAGATATAAATAAGAAGCAGTAAAACCAGAAAACGAAACTGTACGGTACGCGAGTAGGCAATAGACATATTTATCCTTCTGCTGCGCAATGTCAGCATCGTTTCGTGCAATGCCAATGTTTTCAGTCCTGGCGGAGCAGGGCCAAAAAATAATCTTGGGTTGACAGGCGTCCAAGCTCTGATGCTGGACGCCTGCCACCGTTGAGGGGCCCTCGATCAACTATCGCGCGCTCGGGGCTCAGAAGATGAGCTTAAGCGAGAATTGCGCGATGCGTGGATCGTTCTGCGGCGCTGTAGCGGTCCAGTTTTGTGGACTGGTGCTTGTGATTTTGCCAAAAGCTGACGAGCCGCGCTGATTTCCCGGATCGCCAAGATTGGTGTGGTTCAGCAGGTTGAAGTACTCGGCGCGGAACTGGAGGTTAGCCCGCTTGTAGACTTGGAACTTGCGCATAACACTCGCATCCCAGTCGATATAGTGCGGACCAACAAGACCGCCCTTCTTAAAGGTTCCATATGAACTGGCGGTATAAGAACCGGCACCAACTGGGTCAACAAAGCTACTCGTACTCGAATTGAGGTACGACTTGCATTTCGGGGAACCATTGCAGGCATTGCCGCCATAGGCAGGCCCTACTTGTACGGCGCGATCGCGGTTCTGGCCTGAAAAGGAGATGTTGGCTGAACTCGCCGTAATGGTCAGTGGATCGCCGCTGTGGAATTGGAAGAGACCCGTGGTTGACCAGTCATTGACAATGTACTGAACAGCCTTCGGTGCGTCGTTCAGAACCTTCGGAACGTTGTACACATACGATACAGCGCTGATAATGCGATGATCGAAATCCGACGGCCCGTGGTCCAGTGCCTTGTAGTTCGGCATGTAAATCGGATAGACAAAGGAGTTGCCTCCACCGCCTAGTGCGGTATCCGATAGATTATACGGTTGGTTGTCGAGCGTCTTCGACCACGTCAAATTGGCAAGCACTGTCAGGCCATAGCGCATGCGTTGCTCAGCCGAAAGTTGCAGCGAGTGGTAGTTTGAATTGCCTCCAGTGTTTATCTCCGTAATATACTGCTGGAAACAATACCTGCCGGACGAGTCGGTCGGGACGAGGTTGCTCGCAGAGGAACTCACGCAGCCCGTTTGATTGTAGACGCGCATTCCGGATTCGTGTGCTGTGGGGTTGAGCGAGGGATTCAATTCAATATCTGCCCACTGGTGGCTGCTATGTGAAGCCACATAGGCGGCGCGCGCAGACAGGCTTCTTGTGACCTGCTGTTCAACCGCCAGGTTATAGTCGTACGTAAGCGGATCCTGGAAGCCATGGAGCGGGTCGAAGGTCTGCCAGCCATTATTTTCGTTGATCGTGGTGGTTGGCCCAGGAGGCGGGAAGTTGACCGGCATGGTCGCCGGAAATGGATTGGGATACTGGTTGCTGATGTACGGATTTGCGAAATTCATACACGTGGCAGGTGTGTTCACGCAACTCGTCGTCAAAGTAGTACTTGCACTTAAAGAACTGGTATTAGCAGGACTCGCGGCCACCAGGAACGGAGGCAAGCCGGACGTGTACATATTGAACAAAGCGGCGTTGACGCGGGTGTCGTAGAACATTCCGCCACCGCCGCGCACGCTGGTTTTGCCGTTGCCGAAGACATCCCAGGCAAAGCCGGCTCTGGGCATGAAGTGCAAGTAGGAAGATGCTGCCCCATTCTTGTTGAACCCTGGGTCGCCGGCAAACTGCAGTCCGGCGGGCGCATTGGGAAATATGGTGGAGCGTACATTGCCCGCCCAAAGCTCAGGGTTGAAGCCTCCCATGCGTCCCTGCAACTCATGCCAGGGAACAAACGGCTCGTATCGGACGCCAAAGTTCAGCGTCAGATTGTGAGAAGCCTTCCAACTGTCTTGAACGTATGCGCCTTGGAACTTTCCGCGAAGATTCAAGAACTGGCCCGAAGCCTGCACAAATGAAGCGACGCTCCCAAACAGAAAGTTGGCCATGGCGTCGGGGGAGCTGGTGCCGGAACTGAAGGTGTACTGCCCCGGCTGCTCATAGAGGTTGTTGATGTCCATCTTGGACACTTCGCCGTGATAGCCAAAATCGATGTTGTGCTTTCCCAGCAGGTAATGCAGGTCATCGGTCAGCGTGTAGTTTGCCCTGACGAAGAACGCCTGCGGATTGGCGTTGATATTGAAGGCATTATTTACCTTGATTTGATTGATCTGCTTGAAGGCCGGCTGCGGGATGGTGGCGCCCAGGTCATCCACTGAGATGGCGCTCGAATTCGGCCCGCGGGAATCTCTATCCCATTGATAGCTGATGATAAAGTTGTTGACCAGGCGTTCGCTGAATGTGTGCGTCTCAGAGATCAGCGAGTTGTAGTAGTGGTTCGCTGCTCCGTCGGCATAGGAGAGCAAATCCGTGGAATCGAAGACGCCTTGCAGGATATACGCGTCGCCGAAGAACCGCGCCGTAAACTTGTCCTTCGGAGTCAGCTCCGTATCGCCGCGGGCCGTGATCTCAGCCTGAGAAAAGAGGTTCGGTTGCTGGTAGCTGACATTTGCCGATGTGCCTAAGGCCGGAAGGTGTTTCAGCAGGTTGGCCGTCACAGGGTCCAGGACGGAACCGGGCCACACATTCGTCTGATTCGGCGTGGTGCAAGAAATCGTTGGGGCAAGACCTGCTGTCGGATAAAACGGGTCGTAGACGCAATCTGTAAACACCAGGTTGTTTGTTCCTGCCGATGTGCCTGACGAGTTCGCGCCTGCCTGAGCAATGGTGGGCAGGAAGGTATTGCCGGTCGCAGCTACTTGATGATTGATCGTCCTTTGATACCCAAAGAAGCCGAAGGTCTTTTTGGCTTTGAAGAGGTGTGGAATTGCCAGCGGGCCGCCGATAGTGCCGCCAAACTGGTTCCTCTTGAGCGGGTCGCGGCCTGTGGTGCTGAAGTAATTCGCGGCATTGAAGTAGCGGTTACGGACAAATTCAAACAGATCGCCGTGATACACGCTGGTTCCGCTCTTGGTGATGATATTCACTACGCCGCCTGCGTTCTGGCCGTACTGGGCGCTGTAGTTGTTGGTCTCGATGCTGAACTCCTGCACCGAATCGGGCATGGGGAAAGGCATGTTGACGTTGGTGTATTCATCCAAGTTGTTGCCGCCGTCAAGCATGTAATTCGTTTGTCCGACTCTTGTGCCGTTGGCCGAAATGACATAGGCCATGGGAAATGTCTTGGTATTTCCCTGATCCGCACCGCCCGCAGGCGCCAGGGTGATGCCGGCAACTTCTGCCGTCAGGGCAGCAGCATTGCGGCCGTTCAGAGGCAGTTCGTTCACTGACGCTGCGCCGATCACCTCAGAAAGCGTGCCGGTTGTCACGTCCACCTGGGCCGTATCGGCAGTCACAGTAACGGTTTCGGTCGCATTACCTGTCTTGAGGGCAATGTTAGCCGTCACCGCCGCATCCGCGCGGACTTCCACGCCTTTTTGTGTGTACGCTGAAAAGCCGGGTTGGCTGGCGGATAGGTTGTAAACCGAGGGCGCCAGTGACGGAAAGACGTAGAATCCATCTGCGCTTGTAGTTGTCTTCAGCATCAACCCGGTGCCGGCTTGTGTTGCCGTCACCGTAACCCCTGGAACTACCGCTCCAGTCGCGTCAGTTACCGTACCTCTGATGCTGCCGTATCCTTGAGCCCATGCTCCGTAGGGAACGCAAATCAATAACGCCCCAACGGCCAATAGGCTAACGGTCACTTTGAGAAATGATTTCATTTCAGCCTCCTAATGCATTTTGCCTGTGGATTAGATCGACTTCCCTCAGATTGCCACAAGAGCCGGGTAGAGTTGATCCGCGTGTTTTTATAAGCCAAATGGTTTGTATGCGGCTCATAGCAACTCCGGAAAGACAGATACCGTCCCTGACTGTCAGGAATCGCAATAACGAATTTGTTTTGAATAACATGCGATCAACAGCTAATGGACCAGCCTGCCGTCCCGTGATGCGGCATTTATTCCTGGGATACCGCCAGAACCCTGGGGGGACCCGGGGTTCCGTCGGTAACCGTAGTGCCCAGCACGATTTGCAGATTCTGGTTGCCGGAACCTAGCCGCGTAACTTTGCCAATGGATTGCATCATTTGCGGATCGGTCAGAAACTCTCCGGCGGATTGAGTCCCATAGGTGTATAGCCCACCGATTACGACCAGAACATGACCAGTTTCCGAATTTCGGATTCGAGAGATCAGCGCATAGTCGTACAGAACCGGGCCACCCCGTCCTCCCACGTGATCGGTCGGTTGATTGGTCCCCCAGCTCCATGCCCGAGAGGAGGGATTCTTACCATCTTTTATATAGATAAGGTGATTCTCAGCATCCAGCGCGAGAGTGAAGCGCAATTGACGAGTGAGTCGCAAACTCCACTCGTTGTTAAAGGCCCCGATCAGAACGACCGGGCCTTCCCGCAGATCCGAAAAGGAGCTGGCGTTCTCCCTGCGAATCAGCACCTTCTTTCCATTGGATTCCAATACACCCACCACTCTGGCGGTCGTCACCGCATCGGCAAAAGGAACGGATCGTGACGAATCGGTCTGGGGGATTGCCGGGGGAGAATTCTGGCCCTCGTCGGCTGCCACCGGCTGTGGTGGCCCATGCGGAACGTCGCCAACCGCCAGCAGGACAGGTCCCGGGGTTTCAAGAACCGGCTTCCAGAAAAGATATTCCGGCGTCACAGAATGAATCCATAACCATCCGCACAATCCGGCAGCCACAATCACAGCAAACAAAAGAAAGGCTACATTCCAACTTCTTCGCCGATGTACTTGACCATTGGATGCAAGGAGGGATTCACCGTGGAGATTAACAGCCGGATCCATGGAAGAATGCTGCATTTGGCCCGAAATGGAGTGGGAATTGGCGTACATCCCATCTTCGGCAACTTCCTGGGTTGCCTGATGAGCGTGCATGAATCTTGGGATATATGAGCCCGGCAAAAGACTGATTCTCAGTTCGGCGCGATGCTTCTCGTCTCCGTAATAGATTGCCAGCCTTTTGCGTAGTTCTGTCGCGGCAGTGCGGACAACGTGGTCCAGATTCGTGTCATAGGATGAAGATCTGCCAAAGACCTCCATCCCGATTGTGCGTTCCTTGATCTGATCCTCAGAGCCCTTCAATGTCTCCTCAACAACAAACCGCAGGAACGCTATTGACCGTTTGCTGGAAGAGAAGATTTCATCCCGAGTGAGCAACTTGAGTTGCGCCCGAATCATTTCTGGAGTCAAATCCGTTGGGATGCCGTCTTTGAGGTTAATTTCTGTCATTTCATGCCATTGCGAGCGATTCTAGCACCCAGAACGACCGGTGACCATGTCCCGCACCCAATCAGCCAAGAAAAGGGAAGTTCCAGGCGCTCCAGGAGAAAAAGGATTCGATTGGCATTTTCGGAGGTTGAAACCCACGCTTATGTCCGTTCAAAAAAACGCGAAAAAGAGGACATTTTGGGGTTAAATCGGCCCTTTTTGAGGCTAAAAAGGGCCAAAATCGAGGGTTTGCAGTTACTGATAAGTAAACATACTGAAATTACAAGTTGATGATTCCATGCTAGTTACTGTCGATTGAAGAACGAAGAACCGGCCTCCAAGGGGGAGGGGGGGTGGGGGTCAGGCGGTTTTTTGAGGTTTCGGCTCGTAACGGAGGGAGGCTAGCGCGACCTGAGCGGCGTAGAGTAGCTGGTTGGCCCTGGCTTGTGGAATCGCCTCGATGAGGATTCCGTGGGCCGCGCAAGCGATGAATTCGCGGATGCTTTCATAGCCGGCGAGAGGGGGCATGGTTCTGCAGTAAGCGAAACCCGCCTTGCGGGCGGCGTCGCTCTTGTCATATTCGTCCTTGGCGGTACCGTCCAGGTATGCATCGTAGGCTCGCTGCCAGGCGGCGCAGCAACGCTTGATGGCGGCCCGGGCTTGTTTGGAGTTGAGGTCGATTTCCGGTAGAGGAATGGCCTCTACCAAGGTGAGTTCGGTTGCGGATTCTGGTGTCATGGAGATTCTCCCTTTTCAGTGGACATTGAACAGTGGACATTGAACAGTAAATGCCTTCTATCGCCACTTCTTAAAGTGTGCGACAACGGAGCGTAATTATCTGCAAAAGATAGCGGCCGAGTAGAGGTTTATTTAGTACGGAGTGGGATGGGGCACGCGGCGAGTACCTTGAGAAGCGCCAGGAATAGAAACAATACAGAAACCTGGTCCATTTTCTTGCAATTCGCCTTTCAGCACAGGTGGCGCATGCTCGTCCGGACGAGGCACATGAAGCCGGAAGACTGGCCGGTTACGTCCTGAGTTCTTCGCAGGGCAGAAATTCCATGCACCCGCCCTGTAGATGCTCTACGCCCCGAAACGGTTGGCTGCCATTCCCGTTTCCCATTCAGGTAGGCGATGCGAAGTTTTCCACAAAACGATGAAACGATAGCGAGTGGTCGCGCACTATAGGCTGTACGGCGACTCAGTGCGCCGGCGTCCTGCGGCTTTACGGCCCATGCAATCGAGAGAAGTAAGGAATTACAGCGCTGGCCAAGCGCTTGGTTGCACTCAGATGGGGCACAAGCCGCGATCAGATTTTGCTGGTTTTGAGGTAGGCTGATGGCATCCCCAAACAATGAGCGCGCGGTTTCGTACGATCCTGCGACTGAACTGCATCTCGTCTCGAAGAAAGATAGCTGCCGCGAGCAGAATGCTCCGGGGGGGGTTCCGGAATATTGCGATGCGCGGGCGGTACAGATGCATATGGAATCCCTGGGTCACATCTCGACTGCCGGCATTCCGGCAAGGGGCAAGGTGAAGTTTAGCGACAAGATAAACAAGGCGTATCATCCCGCGCAGGCGATCCTTTCCGTGCCGCCGATTCTGGCATCCAGGCCGAAGCTGCTGAGCGCAACCGAACTGCATCAACTGTATGCCGGCACATCGGTTCCTGCGTATCGCTACCTGTCCGCCTTGCTGAGCACAGCAGTGATCTCACCGGTGATTGCTCTGGACCCATCGAAATGGCTTGCAGGCATTTCGGAAGTCAATCTATCGGACGTGGTTGAGGCCTGGCTGAACACCAACAGAAACACCGCGTACGAGCAGCTCAACAGCATCGGGCTGGACACGAAAACGAGCCGGTTGACCGGAGTGCTAACGGTGAAGCAGCGCAGTGGTTACGCTGGAGGACCATTGACGGCGGGCAGCCGGGAGTTTGTCGTGTTCTGGGTTGACTGGGGTTCGGGGTTCCAGTATGAGGGGACAACATCAGCGGCGGTGCACGACTTTAGCAGTCTTCCGGCCGCCGGTTTGGAGTACAAGGTCTTTCTGCCGGTGGATGTTCTGGCGCACGCACGGCCCGGCAGCAAATGCGCAAAGACGGTGAAAGTCCGGGCGGTGCTGAGCTGGAATACGCCGCCTTCCACCACCGATCCTTGTGCTCCTGTGGTCTGGGGAAACAGTCTGGATGGCGTGATCCTGATTCCTCCGGGCATCAACGTTAGCAGCGGCGCGAGATCGAGTTCGAGGTTCGCGTCGGCCGGTTCTTGCCTGCATGAGGTGAGCTAGCGGGATCGACTGGTTTCCCCTAGAAGCAGACGGGACCCGCCATTCGAAGCGGGTTCCGTCTGCAGCCACGATAAAAGGGAGAAACTTTGAGATGATCGAGATCAATCGGTTTCTTGTTCAGTGGCTTGAGCTTTCTGCAGTGGCGTGTCTGTTGGAAAGGGCCATGCAGGGATGGCAAAGGAGCAGACGCGCAATTCCCATTTCCACATCCTATCTGGATAAAGTTATCGGCGGAGTGTGAGGGCGATGCAGAGTCAACCACAGGCGAGCTATGAGAATCCGGGCCGGAAGAGCAACCAGAAACTGTTTCCCGGCCAGATGGAGCAGGCGGCTCCATGGCCGGAGTTATTGTCTCCAGGCGGATTACCGAAATCTGGTAAGCCTCAGGCTTTTGCCGGGAAAGAGTCGAAGTTGGACATTCCTATGAATTCGCCGTGGTTATATGTATCACTTATTTTGCTGTTGGGTCTGCTATTGCTCTGAATGGGATGCGGGAACACGCCACGGCTGCGGTGCGTGGCGTTCGGTTCTATCTCCACCAAGCACACAAGTTACGTGCGTAAGCAACGTCCGCAATGCTATACTTTGGCCACTCACCTTGGCGGGGTCTGCGTTGCAATTTTTTTCATTCAATGCCAACTATGTTGCAAGTCTCTATGCCGGAGACCACCAGGTACAGGAGCACTTCGCCGGCTACTTCACGGAATTGCTCCAGCTCAAGCTTTGCACCCGGCTTCAATCCACACAAACCATTGAAGATGTCCGCCAGGAGACCTTTGCCCGCGTTTTGTCTGTATTGCGAAAGGACGGCGGCCTGCGAGAGCCGGAGCGCCTCGGCGCCTTCGTGAATACGGTATGCAACCATGTGCTTTTTGAGCATTATCGATCCACCGGTCGCAGCGAGTCGCTGGATGTGGCAGGACGGCCGGAGCTGACTGCTAAGGGCTCCAATGCCTTGGAGATGGCGGCTGCCGGGCAGATCAAGGACAAAGTCCGGGAGATTCTGCTTGACCTGGACCCGCGCGACCGGTCGCTGCTGAAGGCCGTCTTCCTTGACGAGCGCGATCGCGACGAAGTCTGCCGCGAGTATGGCGTGGACCGCGACTATCTGCGTGTGCTGCTGCATCGCGCCAAGCAGGAATTCAAGACAGAGTTCGTCAGGCGCATGGGGAATCAGATGCCCCGGGGCACAAATATCTGAGGAATTTGAAACGTTTGGCCGGCCGCGGTCACTATTGCAGGTTGAACCGCATTGGGGATGAAGAAGATGGATCACAGCGAAGCGATACAACAGATGATGGCTGAGCGTTATCTTCTGGATGAGCTTACGCCTGATATACGCGAGGCTTTCGAGGAGCATCTGTTTGATTGCCCCGAGTGCGCCCTTGATCTTCGCGCAGGAGCCGCATTCGTGGAGGCGGCCAAAGCCCAGTTGCCCAGACTGACCGGCGCCTTGCCGGCCTCTATTCCGTCCCGTTCCCGCAAGCCCTGGATTGCGCGGGGGGGGTGGCTCCGTTGGCTTCAGCCGGCTTTTGCCGTTCCCGCCTTTGCCTCCTTGCTGCTGGTTCTGGGTTATCAGAATCTGGTCACCTACCCCGGATTACGGGCGGCGGCCGGCCAGCCGCGTCTTCTTGCCTGGGCTCCGCTACACGGGGCCACGCGGGGTGGTGCACTTCTGACGATCACCGCCGATCGCCGGCACGGTGTTGCGCTTCCAATCGATCTACCCGCGCAGTCCAGCCCGGACGCCTACGCCTCCTATTGTTTCGACCTCTATGACCCTCAAGGGAAGCTAGCCTGGACCGGTGCGCAGGCCGCCCCCAACGTGAATGACAGTCAGCGGCTCTCCCTGATGATTCCGGGCGCAATGCTGCAAAACGGCGCTTATTCCCTGGTGGTCTCCGGCGTTGGGGCTCACGGAGAACACACGGTAATCGACCGATATGCCTTTGACCTTCGTTTGACATATTGACGCGTCTTCCCGGACGCCATAGAGTTCTCCCCCTACCCTAAAATAGGAAAGGTGTAAGCGCCATGTCCGTAGTGAACGAAAGAACGCACCTATATGATGCGGAAGCAATGGTCCTTTCGGGCCAACTAGACCTTCCGATCTCGCAGAAAATCGAAACTCAGGCCCACTCGAAACTTCCGGAGAAGGGCGGCTACTTCAATCAGCGCTCGGATAGTTTCCGGATTGAATCGGTCTTTTCCTTCCGTTCCGGCTATTCGCATGTCTCGGGCAGCCGCAGCCCCAAGCCCGGCAGAGGATGGGACACCTTAACCACAACGGTGGTGGAAGGGCTCAATGTGATGGAGGTGCTGACGGCCGACCGCGTCGTGGGCCAGACCATCACTGAACACCCCCTGGAAGGCTACGTGCCTACTATCTCCTTTCTTGGCACCCGTTTCGAGAATCTGCGCATCGCCGGTTACCCGGTTGAGCTGGAGTTCGATCACAACATCTTTGGCCCCAAGCCAGTCGACGACGCACCCTACACCCAGGATGCGGGCTTGATCAGCCGCATCGCCCGCCAGTACGACCGTATTGGTACAAACAAAGACCTTCCCGCGGAGCTCGCGGAACGGTACAATCGACTATCTCCCAGTCTTGGTAAGTCGGAGGCAGTCGAATGCTCGCTGGTCAACCAGGCGACTGGTCGTTACCCTGGGAAAAGCTTTGGGCACATCATCAGGGTTCCCGGCTTCGGGATCATCACCCTGGCCAAGCTGACCTTGAAGCACGAGAACCTGCACGAGAAGACGAAAATCCCCCAGAAGACCACCTTTACCCTGACGATGATCGACCTCCAATTGGGCTGTCCCACCTCAGGGCACGTGCCCGTCGGTGGCGGCTCATCCAATGGGAGCACTGGCGCATAGATCAGGCGATTTCTCTGGATTCCCGCAATGCATCTGGTTGGATTTCATGCATAGCGGGCATCCGGGAATGGTTTGGCGGCGCGTGGCGCAGTTTTCCATCCCGGATTTCCCCTTATCCGCGGCTTCTTTTCCTGTTGCTGCTAATTCCCCTGCAAGACACACTTCCCGGCAGAGCCCCGGCGGCGTATGACTATGCCGTGCAGATTTTTCAGCATGGAGACCTTGCAGAAAGCCAGCATGAAGCCGAACTGGGAGTCTGGCAATTTCAGGTCTCCTATCCCGGCTGGGCCGCGAAATTTCAACTACTGCAAGCGGAAGCCATGGCGCGGCGCGGGATGTATAGCGATGCCCTGCGCCTTCTCGCCGGCTTCCACCCCGATTCCACTCATCCGGATGAAACCGTCCGCAAGCTGGCGATTGAAGCCGTCGTCCTTTCATCTGTGCATCAGTTGTCCGCTGCCGATCAAAGACTCACACAGGCCGAGAGCCTCTGCAAGGGCGCCGACTATGCATCCTGCGGCTATGTGCTTCGATCACGTGGCATCCTGGCTGGCAGGCTAGGCCAACTCGCCGCTGCGCGGCAGTATTTTCTCGAGAGTCTTATCTTTGCTCGTACCCATCAGGACCGCTGGGCAGAGGTCAGCGCACTCAATAATTTGGGATTCGCCGAGATGCAGATCGGCCGCTTTGACGAAGCTGTGGACTGGCTGAGGCCTGCTCACCGCGAGGCCGTAATGTTGGGTTCAAACTACTGGACACAGCTTGTCGTAGGCAATCTCGGTTGGGCCTATTACCAGTTGGGAGATGATGACAGGGCGCTGGAATTGTTTCTTGATGCGGAACAGCGTGCTGCTCGGCTCGGAAATCTCCCCGGCGAACTCAAATGGATCAGTAACGCCGGTGCTGTCTATCACGATCAAGGTGACTTTAACCGTGCCGCACAGACCTATCGCCAGGCGCTGGATCTGGCCAGGCAAATTAACAGCAAGGAAGACATTGTGAATACGCTGGAGGATTTGGCGCAGAATTCGGTGGACTCTGGAAAACAGGACGAAGCAATCGTCTGGCTCGATCAGGTGACGCCCTTGGAGAGCGCGGGCGGCAATCGCCTCAGCACAAATGTGCTGCTGACGAAGGGAATGCTGGCCTGCGCCCGCGGCCAATACCAGCAGGCAGAATCGTTCTATCGCGCCATCCAAAACAATACGGCTAGCTCCACTATGGCACGATTAAACACCGGCAATCAATTGGCTGTGTTATTTGAGCGGCAAGGCAACACTGTGGAAGCGGAGCGAACCTACAAAGCCACTCTGGCCGCCTTCGAGTCGGCTCGGGCGAAACTCAAACACGAAAACTCGCGACTTCCCTTCGCCGCCAATGCCACCGGCATCTACGACGACTACATTCAGTTGCTGGTAAAAGAAGGCAAAGGCGAAGAAGCTCTGGCGGTGGCCAGCCAGAGCCGTGCCCGGACTCTGGCGCAAGGCCTGGGCGTGGCCGTGAGCAAAACCTCACCCCAGCCCGCAGCTTTGAACCCCCGCCAGATCGCCCAAAAATCCGGAGCAACTCTGCTCTTCTACTGGCTAGGAGGTGAGCAGTCCTATCTGTGGGCTATCACCCCAGCCAAAATAACATTGATGAAACTACCTCCGCAGGCAGAGATTATTGCTCACCTCAAGCGCTACAACAAGGCTCTGCTCGACCTGGAAGATCCGCTGCAAGCCGGCAATGAGGATGGACAGGCGCTCTATCAAATCCTGGTCGCTCCTGCCGCAAAGCTCATCCCTCAGAACTCTCCGGTCATGATTCTGGCCGATGGCCGGCTGAGCCCTTTGAACTTTGAAACGCTGCTGGCTCCCGGCCCTGGCCCAAAGGTTGGCCGTAGCGCAGACCCCGTTCCTGTCCTGCATTACTGGATTGAAGACGCAACCCTCCTCTCAGCCCCGTCGCTGGACCTGCTCGCAGCGGCAAAGCCTGCACGCGGAATCAGTCGAAAGCTGCTCCTGCTGGGCAACCCCGTTTCGCCCAGCCCGGACTATCCTAGTCTGCCGCTATTTGGCGAAGAGATGACCCGGATTGAAAGGCATTTTGCCACGCATCAGGCTACGGTGTTCGCGGGAGAACAAGCCAGCCCCGAAGCCTATCTGACCGGCAATCCAGCGCAGTACGCCTACATTCATTTTGTCTCTCATGCCATTGCCAGCCGCACGGACCCGTTGGATTCGGCCATCATACTTTCGGGTTCCACGCTCTCCGGCAGCAATACCGGCGATGTTTCCTTCAAGCTTTACGCGCGCGACATCATGCAGCATCCCATCGATGCCCGACTGGTAACCATCTCGGCCTGTAATGGCAGCGGCACGCGTTCCTATGAGGGAGAAGGATTAGTGGGCCTCTCCTGGGCATTTCTTCGCGCCGGCGCTCACAACGTCATCGGTGCGCTCTGGGAGGTAAGTGACGACTCGACGCCGCGACTGATGGACACTCTCTATCAGGGCCTGGAAGACGGACAAGCCCCAGCGGTCGCGCTGCGCAACGCAAAACTTGACTTATTGCATTCACAGAGCAGATTTCGTAAACCATTTTTCTGGGCCCCTTTCCAGATCTATACCAGACAGTAATTTGTGTCTGAATATTTGGACTATGCGCGTGCGAGACCTATGCTCAACTGTAAGTGATGCGATTGGCGGCCGTTTCAGATCGTTGCCTATTAGCCACCGGGCGGAACCACCACTCAAGGTTCTGTACTCCAACATGAGTCCCGTAATAGGATGTGGGAGCAAGCGGAGTATATGTTATCCTTACCCGTAAGCTACTATGGAAACCATTTCACAACAACTCAAACAGATCATTATTGCCGGTTTGCGGATCAAGGACAGAACTGCCGAAGATCTGAGCGACGATCAGCAGTTATTGGGCGGCGATCTGGAGATTGATTCCATTGACATTCTGCAGCTCATTCTGGAAATTGAGAGGCGCTTTGGAATCAAGCTTGTCGAAGGCGAGTTTGACAATAGCGCCTGGCAGAGCATCGCCACCCTGGCTGCAACTGTAGAAGCCAAAGTCGCGGCCAGAAACTAAACATTCAGGAGCAATTCAGGCCATGCTGACCAGCAACAGGATGAAACCCTCCCGGGTATTGCTGGTTGAATGCAACAACATGAACAAGTGGGTAGGCACGAACATGCCCTACGAGATGCATGTTCCCCCCATCGGTCTCATGTATTTGGCCTCGAGCGTCCGCGCGGCGCTTCCAGGCGTCGAGCTGCGCATCGTCGAATCCTCACTCTCCTGCCCAGACGACGAAGGATTTCTGCGCCTCCTGCGGGAGTATCAACCCGATGTTGTCGGCCTTCGCTCCATCGCTTTTTTTCTCGAGGAGCTACAGCGCGTAGCGTCGCTGGTGCGCGCCCATAGCGACGCCACGCTGATTGTGGGCGGCCCGATTGTCAAAGCCTACAAGCAGCGTCTTTTTGAGGAAGTGCCGGAGGTGGAGATTGCCGTTCAAGGCGAGGGAGAACAGGCCTTGACTGATTTGCTTCGCGGAACTTCTCCCGGCTCGGTTCCTGGCGTTCTCTATCGCGATGGCGGCAGAGTAGTAGAAAACGTCGAGCGGCTCGATAACGTTGCAATCGACAGTCTGCCCTTTCCGGCTTACGATCTGATCGACATCGACCAGTACCAGCGCCAGCTAAGCTATGCCTACAATCACCGGCGCCAGGGAGTGCTGCTGACCAGTCGCGGCTGCGTCTATGGCTGCACCTATTGCTTCAGCCATTGGAAGGGCATTCGGTTGCGTAGCGCCGCCAATATCTTTCAGGAGATTGCCGCGTTGTACGACCGGCACGGCATCCGGGATTTTTACATCATCGACGATATTTTCAACGTCGATGTGAATCGCTCGCTGGCTCTGTTCGACATGATCCAGGCTGCGGGTTTCAAGTTGCGGATGTATTTCTCGAACGGATTGCGTGCCGACATCGCCAGTGAAAGATTTGTGGATCGCGCCATCGAGGCGGGAGCCGTGTGGTTTACGTATGCGGTCGAGTCAGCCGCCGAAGAGATTCAGCTCCTGGTGCGCAAAAATCTCAACCTGGAGAAGGCGCGCCATATCATTGCCTACACGCAACAACAGAATGTTGCCGTCAATATCTCGACCATGTACGGTTTTCCCACTGAAACCCGGGAGATGGCGCAGCGCACTCTGGACTGGCTGGGCGAATTGCCCAAGGCATCGCTGTTGCCTTATCACTTCTGCCTGCGTTTCTTTCCCGGTTGTGAGATCAACCAACAAGCCATAGATGCGGGCTGGGATGAAGAGCGTATGGGGCTGACCAGCCGCTTCTCATATAACGACATGGCAATGGGCACGCCCACCTTGTCGAAGCACGAGATGAATGAGATCCAGATCGAGTATCATCGCCGTTTCGGCATGAGCAATGCCGCCGCCGTCGATGCAGCGGTGCGCACACTACGCCACATCGGATACGAGGACACGGAGATCATTCATATGTACTCGGTGTTAATGCGAAAAATGATCCACGATGTAAGCGAATTGACGCAGGTAGGTGGCCATTGAAGCGTTGGTACCGGCATCGTTTTCACAATGTGAGTGCACTGAGTATTGTGTTTTCTACCATGCGCTGGATGCCGCGCTTCGTGCAACCTCCCATTGCGGCAATTACCGCTCTGATCTTCTTTCTGATGTTAAAGCGTGAGCGCCGCGCGGTGGCTCGTAACCTACGACAGGTATCGGGCAAGCGAGGACTTGGGCTGCAATGGAAGGTCTATCGCGTTTTTTATTCCTTTTGCGACTTGATTGTTTCCTACACGTGTGTTCCCCAGGCCAGCCATGAGCAACTGCGTTCCATGCTGGAAAATGGGAAACGCGGCGCTGATGTTATCGACCGCTGTTTGGAGGCGGGCCGAGGGCTGATTGTGTGGACGGCGCATCTGGGCAATCCGGAGTTTGCCTCGCGCCTGCTGGAGATGCATGGCCGCCCTGTCAACGTAGCGCGCTTGGTGGAGGACAAACCCGCGGAGAGAATGTTGCGCGACCTGATGAGCAACGAGCGGTTACGGATCGTGGACCTGCGCGACGGCGCGCGGGCGACCATCGAGTTGTTGCAGGCGCTGCGCCGCAACGAGATAGTCGCCATTCAGGGTGATCGTGTTTACCACGCGCATCACAGCGCGGAAGTTATGTTTTTTGCGGTGCCCGCTGAGTTTCCGCTGGGGCCGTTTTTGTTGTCGCAGGTCTCTGGTGCGCCCGTGCTGCCCGGCTTCGTCGTTCGACGCGGCTGGTTGCGCTACCGAGTCCTGCTGGGCGAGCCGATTCTGCCAGCTTTTTCGGACAATCGCGACGTAGACCAGCGAGCCGGCTTGCGCCAGGCGGTGCAGTTTCTCGAATCTGAGTTGGCGAATTACTATGATCAGTGGGTAAATTTTTTCGACTTCTGGCCGGTTCACCCTCGTGATTGATGCGCGCAAAACCATTGTTGTGACCGGGATTGGTGTGATCAGCCCCTATGGCATTGGCTTGTTTAATCTGCGGGATGGGATGCTGAGGGGTCAGTGCTGCCTCGAGTCCGCTACGGAGTTATATCCCGGCTTTAGGGGAACCGTTGCCGCGGTCAGCGATCTGCTGCCTCTGGCAGAGGATAACCGCTACTCGCGCACTGACCGGTTGGCGATGGTGGCGGCGCGCGATGCCGTGGCGGAATTCACCGGCTCAAGCAGCATCTTGCGCGAGAGCGGCATCGTGATGGCCAGTACGGTGGCTGGTTTGACCGAGATTGATCCTGAGATCACTCGAGGGCCCGCCGCATGGTATCGACACGGTGGATTATCACGGGCCGCAACCTATCCCGTGTCGCGGGTGGCTGCTTCTGTGGGAGAACATCTGGGCATTCTGGGCCCAGCCTGCGCCGTTTCGGTGGCCTGTGCTTCGGGTGCGATGGCCATCGCATTAGCCGCCAATATGCTGCTCGATGAGGCTGCTCCGATGGTTCTTGCAGGGGGCAGCGATGCGCTGTGTCCTTTCACCCTGAGTGGTTTCAATTCGCTTCAGGCCCTGGACCCTGAACCGTGCCGTCCCTTCGACCAGAACCGCAAGGGGCTGAATATCGGCGAAGGCGCAGCCGTGTTAGTGCTGGAAACCCTGGCTCATGCGACGATGCGCGACGCCAGGATTCTGGCTGTATTGCGAGGCTGGGCTATGACCAACGATGCTTCCCATCCAACCGCTCCGCAGAAGGACGGCATCGGGCTGGCCTCCTGCATCCAGCGCTCCCTGGAGATGGCAGCTTGCGGCATCGACGAGGTTGGTTATGTAAACGCACACGGAACGGGCACACCCTTGAACGACATCGCGGAAACCCATGCTTACGAGAACGCCTTCAATGGACGTGCGCACCCAATTCCGGTTTCGTCGACAAAATCTTACTTCGGACACTGCCTGGGGGCGGCCGGTGCGCTGGAGGCAGCCATTACCATTTCGGCAATGCAGGCCAGTGCGCTTTACCCCACTCTCCGGCTGACCGATCCCATTGAGAGTGATCAGGTTGACTGGTTGCGTGGCGATATCCGTCGTCAACCGCTGCCTGTAGCTATGTCTGTCTCCGCTGGCTTTGGCGGTAGCAATACCGCGCTGGTCTTTGGGAGTCACCGCGCATGAATACGACCTTGCCCGTGATTACCGGAATCGGCTCGGTGACTCCTTATGGTCCGCTGGCAGGACTCATTCCGACTGAAGCATCCTTGCAGCCCCGTGTCATCACCACCTGGAGCACACCCGGGCTACGCCGCGCCTTTCTGGTCGAGCCGTTTCGTCCCGCGAATATCGTACCGGGATTGAAAACCAGACGTTTGGATTCTCTTTCGGCGTGGGCGTTGGTGGCCTCGTCGCTGGCCTTGCGCGATGCGAGCATTGACTTGGGTCTGATGGACCGCTCCCGGATTGCCGTTCTATTCGCCACAGGCTTTGGCTGCGTTGAACTCACCATGGCCTTTTTTCAGAGCGCTGCCGCAAATGGCTGGGCAGGGACCGACCCCATCACCTTTCCAGAGACGCTCGGCAATGCTCCTGCCAGTCATGTGGCCCTCTTTCACGATCTGCGCGGCCCCAACGTGACAGTCAGCAGCAAAAGCTTTGCTGCTGAGAGCGCGTTGCTGCAAGCCGCTTCCCTATTGCGTCATGGGCAGGCCGATATGGCCATTGTGCTCGCTGGAGACTCTCTCACCCAGGCGATTTATGAGTGGTACGAAGCGGCTCAACTGCTTTCGCCAGCTTGCTCCAGCAATGAACCCATGACATCAGCTGGCGGATTTATCCCTGGTGAGGGCGTAGTAGCCATGGTGTTGGAATCGCCCGGCCGTCAGGCGGCTCCTTCCTATGCCGCTCTCGGCGCAGGCCGTTGGGCGGCTGGCGGCGATGCCTCGGCTAGCGTGAGACAGTTGCTGGGTGGTCTGCGGCCGGACTTTATTATCTGCGCTGGCAATGGCGCGCCATGCGCTTCCAGCCCCTTGGACTGTTCAGCCCGCGAGCTGGTTAGCGAAGGTGCAACGATCTTTCCCGCGCAGCCTGTTGCCGCAGGTATGGGAGAAGCCGGCGCTCTGTTGCACATACTCATGGCATTGAGCAAGCGCCCTGGAAGCGGCCAGGCTCTGTTGCTGGGAACGTCCGCTCACGGCGGCTATGCCGGGCTGCGACTGGAGCTGAGTTGAATATAAACGTTAACATTACAGCGGCCGCTTACGCCGTGCCTTCCAACGAAGAGAAAGTGGAAGATATCCTGGAGCGAGAGCGGCTCCGCGTGGAGACCACGCTAGCTCCCCTGAGCGCCCTGGCTCGACAAAAGGCATTGGACAATCTCGGACTCTGTCGCGTGCGTGTTTGCGGCAGTCAGCAACCCTACGACTTGGTTCTTACGGCCGCAAAGGCGGCCATCGATGAAGCTGGGGTTACAGCGCGTAACATCGACCTCATTCTGGATTACAGCACCTTTCCCGGTGAGAATCAGAAATCCATCTCATTCGCCCACCAGCTCAGCGCCGATCTTGGGGCGGAGACTTCAATGAACCTGAGCTTTCGCGCGGGCGGCTGCGGTGCTCTGCATCTGGCCATCAAGACCGCGCTGGGCTGGATGAGCATGGACGAGCGCCTGCAGACCGCGTTGCTGATCACCGGCGATACCGCGCCTCAGCACAACCGCTCGCTGTTGCCCATCACCGTACAGGGAGACGCCGCCAGCGCCGTCGTGCTTCGTCGAGAATCTGCACCGGGGCCGCTGATTCTAGGCGTTGAGGCCATGACGCTCGGACATCTGCATAATGCCATCGCTCTGACACAGGCCGAAGGGAAAATACAGCTTACCGTCGATGCGCTCATGATCGAACACAAGGTCATGCCCATCTTCTATCTCCATCTCTTCCGGCTGGCAAACAAAGTTCTGGCAGATGCCGGACTGCGCATGAGCGATGTGGATCATTTCATCTACTCCAACATAAGCCGCCGCGATCGCGAGGGCTTCCGCAGAATGGTTGGGCTGCCGGAGGGCGGTTTGCCGCTCACCCGCATGGCCGAGTTTGGCCACACCTTTGCCAGCGATCTGGTCATCAACTATGCGGAGATGCGCCGTGAAGGGCTCATTCATCCCGGTCAGTTGCTGTTGTTCGCATCGGCGGGAATAGGCTTCACATGGGGGGTGACGCTTGCCCGAGCCTGACCCCAAGCCTGATTGCAACCTGCTGCACGAGTGGCTGCGACATAGCGCTGCTGTCGCGCCCGATGCAATCGCCATTGTCGAGGAAGAGAGGGTCACATCCTTCGCGGAGTTGTTCGCACAGGCTCAATCGCTGGCTCTGCTCTTCTGCGAACACGGAGTTCAGCCGCGGGACCGTATCGCCTTGGCTCTACCAAAGAGCACGGATGCAATCATTGCTGTTTTTGCTTCGCTGCTGGCAGGAGCCATCTATGTTCCCATTCATCCGCGCTGGCCGAAAACACGCATCGACATGGTTCTCGCGGAGTGCGGAGCCAGGCTGCTCATTGAGGGCGATGGCGCTCCGCCGCGCATCACCGATTTGTTTACCGGCGACGACATTGCTTGGACTGAGCCGAGGACTCATCAAGCCGATCTTTCTTTATTGCCGCAAATCGCGCCCCAAAATACGGCCTTTATCCTCTTCACCTCAGGTTCCACGGGGCGTTCCAAGGGCGTCGAGCTTTCTCACCGCGCCGTGAGCGCCTTTGTCCGCTGGACCGCGCAAGAATTTCAGATTACCTCTGGCGATCGTATCGCCTGTCCCTCGCCGCTGGGCTTTGATCTGTCCACCTTCGACATCTTCAACATGGCCTTGTGCCGCGCAACTGCGGTGCTGGTTCCCGACCACATAGTATGGATGCCCCGTTTTCTGGTGCAGTTTGTGCGCGAATCCCGCATCAGTTGCTGGTATTCCGTGCCTTCTATCCTTGCCGGCATGTTGCAGGATGGGCGCATGGCCGCGCATTCCTATCCTGCACTGCGCTTGATTCTCTTTGCCGGCGAGGTCTTTCCAGCACCTGCTCTCGTTAAGCTGCAAGCCGCTGTCCCCAATGCCCTCTGCGCAAACCTATATGGACCCACGGAGACTAACGTGGTGACATGGTGCCGGGTACCGCCTGATTTTGACGGCTCACAGCCGCTTCCCATTGGCCATCCCTGCCCTTATGCCACAGTAAGAATCGACGCCGGTACCGAAGAACTTCTGGCTGGCGGCGATTCGCTGATGCGCGGCTATTGGAATCGGCCGGATGAGACGGAGCGGAGCTTTGTCACACTCGACGGTATTTGCTATTACCGCACTGGAGACCGTGTCTCACTAGCTCCCGATGAAAGTTACCTGTTTGCAGGGCGTCTCGACCGCCAGATCAAGCGTCGCGGCTTTCGCATTGAGCTCGGAGAGATTGAGGCCGCCCTTCTATCGCATCAAGATATAATGGAGGCAGCCGTGGTTGCAGTTAAAGACGGGCAGAAGGGCGTCTGCTTAGATGCCTTTATTCGCATCAGTACGCCCGGCGTCTTGAACTTAGCAGATATCAAAACTCACTGCGGGCGTCGATTGCCGTCCTATATGTTGCCTGATCGCATTATCTCCCTCGACGCAATCGCCAAGGGCAGCCGTGGCAAGATCGATTATCTAGCCTTGGGCAAGATGGCGGAAGGAATGAAGCGTGGAGATTAAAACCGAAATCAGGGAGTTTGTCGCCAGCCATTATCTGCCTGACACCTCCGCCGAGACGATTTCCGATGCTATGCCTCTTATTACCAGCGGCATCATTGATTCCATCGGGATGCTCGGCCTTGTCGACTTTATAGAAAGCCGCTACGCCATTGAATTCATGCCCCGAGAGATTGACGTACATGCCCTGGACACAGTGGAACGAATCGCGTCCTTGATCCACGCAAAACAGTCCGGCGGTAAGGCGGGTGTTGATCAAGCTAACATTTTGTAAGATGGTGCGGCATTATTTCGCGGTACCTAAGCACAGGATACGCTAGCATTATCGAGGCCAAATGAAAGCACTGCTGGTTCAAAGCGCCGCCACATCACCCTGGGTTCCACGCCGTCAGTGGGAGCCGCCCAGCGTGGCCATGGCAACCATCGCCGGACAAATCGACAATCACGATGTGCGCGTCGCCGACATGGTTGTCTGGCGCATGCAGGCGGTGCGGCGTTACCTCGAAATGCTGCGCGACTTTAAGCCGGATGTCGTAGGCTTCACTTCCATGACTTTCCAATACGACACCACCGCTGGTTTTGCCTATCTGACCAAACAGTTCGATAGCCGCATTCGCACTGTGCTGGGCGGCTATCACGCCACCTTGTTCTCCGATTCCATCGCTGCGGGTCAGGATGCCGGCCTGTGGGACTTCCTCATGCGCGGAGAGGGCGACTTCGCCTTCGGCGAGCTGCTCGACTGCATCCAGGCGGGCGGCGTGGGAATGGACAAGATCCTCGGACTTTCTTACAAGCAAGACGGCCTCTTTCGCCACAATCCGCCACGCCCGCTCGAAGACCTCACGCGCATCCGTATTCCCGCCCGCGACAAGCGCCTGCTCAAGGGTTTTCATATGTACTTCCGCAAGGCCGACGTCATTGAGACCTCGCGCGGATGTTTGCATCTGTGTAACTTTTGCAGCATTCGCGAAATGTACGGACGCTCGTTCCGCGTCTTCCCGCTGGAGCGCGTGCTGGCCGACATCGAAGACGCATATAGTCGCGGGGCACGCCACATCTTCTGCACCGACGATAACATCACCCTTGACATGGACCGTTTCGAACAGTTATGCGAGGGCGTCATCCGGCTCAAGCTGAAGAACCTGATGTTCACGACCCAGGCCAGCCCCATCGGCTTCGCCCAGCGCCCGGATATCGCCAGGAAGATGGTCGAGGCGGGCTTTGTCTCCATCTTTCTGGGCATCGAAAACGCCTCCACCAAAAACCTGCGCGTCATGCACAAGCCCAACACGCTTGATACCATTCAGCGCGGCGTCACGGCGTTGCAGAAAGAGGGAATTATCGTCATTGCCGGCATCATCAACGGCCTGCCCGATGACGATGCTGAGAGCATTCGCGAGAATTATCAGTTCATCAAAAAGATGGGTATCGCCAGCGTCATGGATCAAATTATGACCCCCTATCCAAAGACGCCGATGCGGGACGAGATGATGGAAGAAGGACGCATCGCCAACCTCTCCGACTTCCGCTGGTACGACGGCTACTTTAGCAACGTGCGCACCAGCCAGTTGACGCCCGAGGAACTAAACTTCGTGCGCTGGAAGATTCGCCGCGAGGTGATCGGGATGTGGCGCGCCACTCCCGGAGACTGGAAGTTTTTTAAGGGCTACACCTACTTTTGGGAGTTCTTCTTCCGTCATATTGTCTGGCTCAATGAGAGGCTGCTGGAGTGTGTCTTCGGCGTGGAAGGGCGCTACAAGCTGCAGATGCGCCACTTTCTGCAGTTGAACAACTTTGGCATCAAGATACCCGGCCGCCAGCGCGTCGAGACCTATCATCCGGTCTACGGCAATCATGCCGACCCGTACAAAGACACGCGCTGGAGTCTGCTAAGAAAACGGCTGCCGTTCCTTTGGAGAAAGCGTTTGGTCGGCGCTCCTGGTGAGCTGTAGTCATTGCGACAGGAATTTGGGACATGGGAGAGCTGAAAAAGTACGAATGCCTGCTAGAAAACACATAACGCCTCTGATGGCGCAAGCGCTTCATCACGTGTGTGCCGACGTGAACACTGAAAGGCAAGCAGCCAGCCACGACCGTAAAATCGCCAGTTATAGAAGGCAAAACGACCCCATTTCAGGCTTCGCCCTGCTTCGTGGCTGACTGCTGCGCCTTGCTTATTGCTTCCTCATGTGCAGCGGGGAGCTCTTTTCCTGACAAAGTCCGCCATGGTTCAATATCCGTGAAGTTCGATAATGGTATTTTCCGACCAAGCTGTTGTCGCCCTCGGAGTTCAGGACAGCGCAATAATTCACTGTGCCGCGCTGGTCACAGAAAAGCAGAAATAGTTGTTTGCCGCTGACTACTCCTGTGAACTCATACGAACCACCGCTGCCGGTCACTTCTCGGCTTCCTTCAGCCTGGGAAAGGTTCAGCTCGCCAAACTCTGGACTCTTCCATGTGCCATTGACATTGATCGCAGCAGGATCTGTTTGGGCATCAAGCCAGGCCTTGCCTTGATTCTCCAGCGTGCCTGCGTTCAATGAAGTCGCAAACACAAGCATGATACTCGGCAGCAACATCGCAAAAAAGGACTTTTTCATCCCTCAACTCCCCCCTTTCGTAAAAAAATTCTACCATACAATTCGCCGCTTGCTTCGCCCTTTCCGAAGCTATGATGATTGTAACGACCGTCAGTTCGTTTATCCTCGCTTATTTCTTCCTCATGTACATCGGGTAGCTTGATTCCTGACACAGGCCCGCGCCGAATTTCAATCGCGTATTCCGATAGTGGTAATTCCCGTTCAAAAGCTTCTCGCTCTCAGCGGTTAACACGGCGCAATAATCCACTGTGCCGTGGCCGGTGCCGAAAAGCAGGTACAGCATCTTTCCGCTAACCACTCCTTTGAGCTCGTACTTGCCTTCGGTGCCGCTTACATCTCTGCTCCCTTCGGCTTGTTGAAGGTGCATAACGCCGAAATCAGAGTCCCAAGTCCCGCTGATATTGAATACGGGAGGATCATTTTGCGCGTCAAGCCACGCCTGGCCTTTGCTCCTAATGTGCCAGCGCTCATTGAAGCAGCAAACACAAACAGGAAAAACATCGCTATCATCTTGAAAAACAACTTGTTCACTCTCCGATTCCCCTCTCGATAGTACTTTCCTCGCTGGATTTCCAGGTATGGCTAAACAGTCATTTCATTCCCTTACCTGATTCACCGGTAACTTCCACGTGCATCTTGATGCCCACATCCTTCAGCGCCTCAGTCAGAAAACCTCTCAGGCCCCAGTCATTCCCGTAATAAGGCCTTGAAGGGATCACGCCGATTTCGGTGTTCGTCTTGGGGTCGATAAAGTGGATGGAAAGAATCAGGTGATAGTTGTTGTAGTCGACACTAACATCCGAAAACTTGATGTAGAGGTCGCACCCGGCGGCGTTCGTGTCATCCTTGTCCTTGGCCGCGACGATGGTCCTGCCAGGCAAGTATGTCGCCCGCAGACCGGATGCAAACGCCGCGTTCAAGGAACCTATGACATCAGTCCATTCAGTCTTGGTAGCATAGCCGTGCGCCGCCCACTCATCGGGACCCATATCGACCCAACCAACGAAGATCTTGTTCATGTTTTTCATGTCGGTGGTCGATTCCTTGCTCAGATAGCGCGGAACGCTGTGGCGCCCGGCCAGCGATGGGGTTGGAAATGCAAGGCAGAGCGAAAACAATACTGCTGAAATGACAAACCGTTTCATGAGAGTTCTCCTTTCTGTTTGCGATTGCGCGGAGTGCGATCACATACCATGCATTGATACAGCTCTCCGCTGATGTTAATACCAAGGTATCCCCATGAGCATCGAGCAACGCATAGTCCTATAAGTCAAGCTAGCTCGACGCTAGCCATTTGATCGAAAGCAGTTTTCCATCCTTGAACGTGATGCTCGCAGGGAAACCCGTTTGCTTGGCCACTTTCAGCCATGCGCCATGCTTCTTATTCCATCCAAGAACCTCGCCCGGATCCTGACGGAGCGTCCAGGTTTCTGTCTTTGCTCCGTTCTCTTCGCCGGGAGTCACACTCAACGGAGCACCGACCACGATTCTGGCCTGCTCCACGGTCATGCCTACTACCAGTTTGCCGGAGGCAATTCCCGCCCGTACATCGGCCGGCCAATCGGGATGCTCATCCTGTAGAGGGACCTTTGAAAAAATCAGGTTAAATGCCTTGGTGAAGTCGTCCAGCGAGCTGACGTCGATAAGGTCTACGGAGACATCGGTATTGGGATCGACCCGATCACACCAGACCACCAGCCTGCCTTTTTCCGAGACCAGCTTGCAGTGATTGAGCGGCGTATTTGCCAGGTATCCCCAATAGACTTCTTCCTGCTTGAGGTGGTAACCATTCCTGGGGATGTGCTTGAGCGGTTCGGCCAGCAAACGATCCGCGCTGACTTTTGTAGGGGAAGCCTCCAGCATGGACATCGAATAGGGAGCCCATTCGCCCATGCCGTATTTTTGCGGAGCCTGCAGCCGCAAATACAAAGTGCCCGAGAGCATTTTCCCAGCTGCTGCTGAATCTTCCTTGGACAACTTTGACAACTGCGCACGAAGCGCTAGTGGCAGACAAAGCAAAAGCAGGAGCAATACTCCAGCTTGCCAACGTACGGACTTACTCGTCATGTTATTCAGCCTCCACCTTTCGATTAATGAATCAAGGGATGATGCCGATATTCAAAGCATTTTGAATATGGTTTTGAACTCCGGCGAATTATAACACCGCCGGATTTGTCCGGCCTATGATGGGTGGAAATACCGCACATATTATTCATTATAAAGAGGATATATATTAACAAATATCGTCAGATCAACCCGCCATCAACTGCAATCATTTGGCCGGTGATATAGCTGGCTTGCTCCGAGGCCAGAAAGACAACCAGCGGAGCAATCTCTTCCGGAGTGCCAAAGCGTCCCAGCGGAATCTCGGCAAGTAGACGTTTTTCTTCTTTTTCAATGTACTTGGCCGACATGGGACTGGGCACAACGCCTGGGCAGACAGCATTGACGCGGATATTGAAGCGGCCCACCTCGCGCGATAGCGACTTGGTAAAGGCGATCATCCCGCCCTTGGAGGCGGCATAGTTGCACTGGCCAGCCTGGCCGCGCACGCCGCTGGGCGAAACAATATTGCAGATGCTTCCTCCGCCGCTGCGCATCATTCCTAGCACGGCCAGCCGGGAGCAAACATACGTCGCGCGCAAATTGGTGTCGATGACCTCGTCCCATTGCTCGTCAGACATGAAGGCCAGCAGTACATCGCGGTTGATGCCCGCATTATTGACAAGGCAATCGATGGGGCCGAAACGCTCCTCGATTTGTTCAAAGAGCGCGGCCACCTCGGGCTGGCTGTTCAGATCGGCGGCTAACGCAAGGGCTTCTCCGCCGTCGGCATGAATCTTTTCCACCACACTGTTGGCGGCTTCCTGCCCTCGATGATAGTGAACGGCCACGCGCCAACCCGCGGCAGCCATGGCCTGCGCCATGGCCGCGCCCAGTGTCCCCGATGCGCCGGTTACCAGAGCCGTTTTTTTGTCAGGCGTCATGGGCAATCACTTGAACGGCTTGAAGACCATGATGGTCACGCCCCAGCGAGAATTGTAACGGGCGATGTTTCCGTCTATAGCACAGGAAACGGTGCCCTGGATCAATGTTCCCTTGGGGCCGGCAGTGTTGAAGTTGGCCTCCACTCCGTCGAACTTTTTGAAGTGGCTGGACTCGTCCAGGTTGCGCGCACGCGCATAACTATACATACCCTCGAACTTCATCAGGTCCATCACGTTGAAGCCATAGTGAACGTTGCTCATGGCAATGGCGTCGAAGGAATCCGTGCCGCCGGGAATCCCGTGGATGCGCGGATTGGAAAAGAAGGATGGGAAGTAGCGGGAGAAACGGTCCAGCTGCTCTCCGCCATAGTAAGCCATATCCCAGCCGCCCTTGGTAAATTTGCCGATGTAATAATCCTTGTTGAAGTCGGCGTCGTAAAGGGTGTAGGCGCTCTCCGGACGCGCTGGTGAAGCGGCATAGCCGAAGGTTCGCCAGTCCAGGCGCTGGCCGCGCGTCCCGTCGGCGGTAAATAGATAGCCCTTGTCGGTAAGTCTCACCTGAAAGCCGGGCAACATCGTCACGCCATTGCGCGGCGGCTCATAGTTGTTGGCCGTGTCGCTGGTCCTGCGGTAGATGTCGTAGGCCAGATAGGTGAATGCGGTCGTACTGAGGTGGCTGGTGGCCTGCCAGGAGGCACGGCCTCCGATGGTCTGCTCCCACGCCCATATTTCCTCGGCGATGTTTTCTACATTGCCGTTGTAAACACGGTTCTCGCCGGGCAGCGCGGAGAGCGCCAGATCCGCTGCCAGGCGGTACTTGGTTGCGTACTGTTTTGATAGGTCTGTCGCCAGAATCGGTCCGGCAAAAAAAGTTGAAAGCTGCGCGCCAGTGTGGCGAAAGTCGAAATCGGCCATGCTGATGCCGGCAATCGGGATGGGAAAATTGAAGGTTCCCTCATACATGGCTCCGCCCACCAGAGAGACGATGCGCTTATCGCTGGTCTGCTGCACGACGCGCTCGCCGCCCTTGATCTTCAGTTCGCGCAGCCCCTGGTCGGTTTCGCGATACATGGGTGCGTCGGAGCGGTACGCCGCCGCCAAGTCTTCAGCAGAGTGAGGCGTGTTGATGGCGTAATCGGAAAATTGCAGCGTCCGTTGCAAAAGGAAATCGCGCCCCGCGGCATTGAGCGTCTGCTGCGCGGAGATGGAGCGAAGCAGGTTGAAGTGGTTGCCGTGGCCGTCGTCGACCAGCGCGAAGTTCTGGGTTTCGACATTGACTACGATGTTGCTTTTTGCGCCGCGCTGACTTAGCATCTGCCGCGCTTCGCGGAAGCTGACGCCGTCGATCCATATCTTGCCACTGTAAAGATTCTCATCCAGCGACTTGGGTTCTACGCCCACCACATAGCACTGGGCGCCTTCAATCTGCTCGGTGCCCAGAAGCTTGTAAGTGTAACGTTCATTCAGCGTCAGCTCCAGCGGCTGCGTGAGAACCTTTTCCGGTTCCAGTTGGGGCAGGGGAAACTCGTGCTTATAGCTGAATTTCACTCCGTTGACATACAGTTCGGTCTGTTCGTATTCCATCTTGCCGCCGCGTTCAAAGAACTGCCGGAGGCGCATGGAGATATCGAAAGCCTGTGCCACGTTGGTGCTCTCAAAGTGCAGGTTCATGAAGCTGGAGGCCTGGTAGTTGTCCAGTTTCAGCTTCTGCGCCTCGCGATACTGCTGCCAGCGGGCGATGACCTCTTCCACACTCAGATCGATTCCGCTCTTGACCTCAACCTGATTGTAAACCGCGGTTTCAGCGCTGCTCTTCTTGTGAATGGCAATCAGTACAAATGGATGATTGCAAGTGCAGGTTGCAACCGGGCCTGCGGCGCTTGCCACTGGTTCGCTTGCCGGGATCCGCTCTCCGGTCTCCGGGTCAAACCATTGCATCTCGTACTGTGATTTGGCCGCGCCATGCAGGATGACCGTTCGGGGATGATCGGGAAGGCCATGAACCGGCGCCAGCACCACCATGTCTCCCAATTGCCCGCTGCTAAACCAACCGGCCTCGTCGCTGCTTGCGCCGTCTACCGTGAGCGTGAAGGGCAACGCTTTGGCATTCATGCGAAGTAAGCTGGCGGGTAACGAGGTGGACAGGAAGCTATTGACCGCGCAGAGCCGATTAGCGGAAGCTGCGTCCGGCGGCGTTGACCAGATCATCTCGACTGCGGAGCCGGAAGCCCCCAGCGCATCATTCAGGTATGATGCCGGCGAGGCTGTTCCCTGTTTCAGGATAAGCGGCTTGTTGAGTGCATGTTCGGCGATCCAGCCAGCGTCCTCGCGCCACCCTTGCGTGCCCGCCGTGCCCAGCAGATCGGAGTATAGAGCGAGCCGCTTGACGGCGTCGCCGTATTGGCCAATGAAGCCAGCCGGAAATACAAAAGCCAGCCGCAGCGCGGGGTTGGCCGACTTGGCCCCGACTGCCAGTCGCAGCAACGAAAAAACAAAGAGATCGGGAGCCGTTCGCGGGACCCCTGGTTCCACAATCACTCCGCGCACCGCTGGGGCGGAAAGAGGCGCTTGCTTCAGAAATGCGTCGATCTCTCCGGTCAACTGCTTTTCGGTTTCATTGCCGGTGAGAGCCTCGGGTGAGACGGCCACATCCAGCCAGACCTGGGAGCTGGCCGGCAGATTCTGGAGTGCCGCGGCCTGTTCCTCAAACTGCTGGCTGGCATCGCCCTCCGCGCCAAAGTGAAAGACAACCCTGGGCAGCACAATGAGCGAGTTCTCGTTGCACTTGCTTGCTGCCTGGAGAATTGTGCTCAGGCTTTGACCGCTCTCCGGCGCGGGTATAGAAACGGCATCCCGGGGCAAACCGGTTTGTGCCGTTGCTGTTGCCAGCGAACAACCTGAAAAAATCAGCAGGGCGGCAATGCATTGCAATCCTGACCTACTGAAGGCGGCGTGGAATACCGGAAAAAACGAGGATTTCATCATGATGGGGGACCACCAGCCCGAAATGCCGTTGAAAAAAGCTGAAGTGCGCTAATCGGCCTATACCGGCAGCTCACAGGCCTGCGCTGCGCATCCGGAATAGCCGCCCAGCGGGAGTTTGCCGGCGATGCGCGTCAACTCTTCGCTCTCTCGCAGACGGGCTCCTGCATTGTAGCTGCAGAATGGAATCAGTTGCCCATCGGTGGCAACATATTGGATGATGCATCGCCTGAGGCGGCGCAGATTGTAACTGTGCGCATCCATGAAGTGCATACCGGCAACAAAAATGCCGTTGAAGCCGCGTTGCTCCCATCCCTTGGATCGGCCCGCATGCTTGTCTTCCCATGAGTCCAGACTCCCCAGCAGGCGCTGAAAGGTGAGTCCGGGAGGCGTCTTGCCCAGATCGAGGCATTTAGACAATTTGCCGAACTGGCGGATTCTGGAGATTTGGCGCCCGATCAGTCCTTGTTCGGATTGCGGTTTAATATCCGCCATACCGCGCAGGAAGCGGTCCAGGTCGAAAAAGCTGCTCAGGCAAAACGGCTTGTTGTTGTCGTCCACGTAGAAGAAGGTTCCGATGGAACAATGCGCGTCGCTCAAGGGCGGATGCGTCTTGTCATTGCGGACCCGCTCAATGGCGCGGCTGAGCAGGGAGATGGAGTTGAGTGGAAACCAGTCGTCGGGAAAGCGGGTTAATCCGGTCTGCTCGCCAAATGAACGGGCCATTGCGGCCAGGTTGAAGGGCTCGGCGCCGTTCTTGTCCACGGCGATGCGGCCCACATCCGCGCACGGCTGAATGCTGATGCCGGTTACAAACTTGTTGTGTTCCAGGGCAAACTGAAAGATCGGTCCGAGCTGGTCCACATTGACTGAGCTCATGATGGTCGGCACAAGCACCAGCCGCATATTCGTCTGCTCAACGCTGCGCACTGCGGCGATCTTCTTGTCCAGCAGCCGCTGGCCGCGCATCTTGAGATATACGTCGTCGTTCATACCGTCGAACTGCAGATAGAGCGTGTGCAGGCCCGACTCCTCGCAGAGCTTTGCATAATCCGGGTCGACAAAGCGGCTGCCATTGGTGGCTACCTGAAGATGTGTAAAGCCAAGATCGCGAGCTGCGCGAAGTATCTTGGGAAAGTCGGGGTGCAGTGTCGGTTCACCACCGGAAAACTGTACGCTGCGGCACGGCACCGGCCGGTTTAGCAGCGCCTTGAGCATCTTTACAACCACTTCCATCTCAAGAAAGTAGTGGCTGCCTTCGCCCTTGGCCTCGGCAAAACACACCGGGCACTTGAAATTGCAGCGATTGGTGATGTCAATGACTGCCAGGCAAGGCTCGTTCTGGCTTCCTGTCTCCGTGGCCGGGCAGAGAGAGGAAGACGGCATCCCGGTCGCAGGTGCCTCTGGAAATACCAGCCTATTCCACTCTTCCAGCCGGAGGTATAGCGCCGTGTCGGAGAAGATCAGGTCTTCGCTGGGCGTATGGCAGGTGCACTCTGTGCGTTGGTATACCTTTCCCTGGCGGTCGAAGATTGTCGCAAGAGATGGTTTGCCGCAGCTAGGGCATAGCGAAGAGACCGTGTCAATTACTGTATCCCCGACTAGCGTGTTTAGCATAGTGTCTTCCATCTCAGAATCTGTAATTTATTGAGAGTATACATGATAGCTTGGAGGCTTTCACTAGTTATTAACTTTTCTGCAAGCCGGTCATTGCAAAGAATATACAAAAAGAAGCGCCTCATGCGAATAATATTGTAACGGCATAAATATACTTGACAAACCCACGGAGTATAGGCATACTTAACTCATGGAACATCCTAAGACTCTTACCGAAGCAATCCGATTCTACTCAGACCCGGCCAATTGCGTTGAGATTATCAAGCAAATGCGCTGGCTTGACGGGAAGCCTGTATGTCCTCACTGCGGGGAACTGCGGCACTATTGGCTTGAAAAGCAGATGCGCTGGAAGTGTGCCGCTTGCCGCAAGCAATTCACCGCTAAGACTGGCACTGTCTTTGAGGATTCGCCGATTCCGCTGGATAAATGGCTCATCGGAATCTGGCTGGTTGCCAACTGCAAAAACGGTATCAGCAGCTACGAGATTTCCCGTCACGTCGGCGTCACTCAGAAGTCAGCATGGTTTATGCTGCACCGGATTCGCTATGCGCTCCAAAACGGATTGTGGGGCAAGCTGGGCGGGAATGGAGGCCCGGTCGAAGTCGATGAGACTTTCATCGGCGGCAAGCCTAAGAACATGCACGCATCGCGCCGGAATAGCCTCCATCTGGCCTTTCGTGGACGCGACAATAAGACTCCGGTCATGGGGATGCTGGACCGGGAGAGTCGCCAAGTTCGCGCAAAGGTCATTCCCAACGCTAAAAGGGAAGTCTTACAGCGCCACATCCTGAACGAGATCGAGAAAGGCTCGACCGTCTATACCGACGGCTGGACCGGATACGACAATCTCGCGGCGCAAGACTACATCCACGAGACCGTTACCCACATCAACGAATACGTGCGCGGGAAGGTCCACACTCAGGGAATCGAGAACTTTTGGTCACTGCTCAAGCGAGGATTGAACGGCACATACGTTGCTGTAGAGCCATTCCACCTGCACCGCTACGTTGACGAGCAAGCGTTCCGCTACAACAACCGCGCAACCAAAGATAATCCTCTGACTGATTACGACCGTTTCATGCTGGCTTTATCGCAGATTTCAGGGAAGAGACTGACCTATGCAGAACTGACCGGCAAGGTGGGAGAAACGGCGAGTTGGTAACGCTCGATTCGCTAAGAGCGGCTTTTGGATGAAGCGACAGCGGCGGGGGAAACGATAGGCCGGTGCCGATGTTTTGGCTGTGCGTTCTCCAGCGTCCAGTCTTTCGTTGCCATATCATCTTCCATGCGCCGCTTGATCTCTGCATGGGGAACCGTCACGATGCGCTGCAAGAGGATCGTGAAGTTCTGGTATTCCGGGCTGTCGGGAGCTTGGCTCATGGGTTTATCATAGCGCAAATCCTGTTGCAGAAGAGAATCAAATGACCGAAGAAGAAAAACGACTTTTCGCCAATTTGCTGTTTAGCCACAAGCATCTCTGGATCACTTTTGAGGAATATCGGTATTTACGGGAACATCCTGACATGGACTGGGAAACTGTTCATGATCGGTTTTCCGAAGAAGCCGATGAAGTCTATCAAACTCTAGCCGATGCCGTGCTCGAAGAGAAGCCAATCGAAGACTCGCTTCAAACAGTTCTATTACACGCTCAGATGACTCTGAATGAGCAGAGGGAAAAGATGAAGGGCGAATAACTGTTGCCATGCGGGCACACTCCATGCGATAATTCGCTTGGATGTACCGGATTCACCAGAAGCCCCGCCAGCCAGCGGGGTTTCTCTCTTTTACGCAAAGGGATCGCGGTCTTCTTTGGGGTGGCGCTCGCGGTATAGATCTCTGCGTAGTCCTTGTATTTCCTCATGGATTTCACGGAGACGGCGCAGAACTCCAGACAAGCCGCGCAAGCCCTCGCTGATTCCACCCGCAATAATAATCAACAAAACCAATACGGCAATCCGTTCAAACCAATTCATTCTGCACGCTGCGCTTTCTGCCCCCGCCCCCGAAAATCCACATAGAATCCATGATGCTAGTCGGGAACTTTGCTATTTTCGCTCATCTTATCCAGTTTCTTCTCGATGCGCATTAAACGTTCAATGATTGCCCACAAGAAACTGATCACAACGCTGAGACCGATACAAATCGTCCACCAATCGGCATTGCTCATTGCATTCGTGCCCCTTTCCCATCCTATCGCAAGCGGGGTTTTCTATTTCATGGTCCTTCCGTAGACAGCCTCGAAGTGTTTAAGCTGCTCTTCAGTCATCTTGGACCGCTGCATAAAAAGGAATCTCAAATAAGACGTGTAGCAATTCGGCAACCTGTTGCGCTCTCGCCACTCGTCGAAATCGCCATCTTTAAACCCCAAAGCCTTCAATAGAGTCTTTGGCTTCATTCTTGGATTGCTGAAATACTCTTCGCCGAATTTCTCGATAAAGAAGCGTCCTGTGCTCTTCAGTCTCTCCCAAGATTGTCTTGTTCGGTCATTGGGAGGAAGATGATTATCCAGTTCCTTCATCGCTTCGTGCGCGAAGAGGTCCGCTATCTGGATACGCGGATTGGCTCGTGAAGATTCAAAGGATAGTTTGGAAGCGAGTCTTTCACGCCAATACAGTCCGCTCTCCTGAAGGTAACTGTAGATCTCGGTTGCGTTAAACTCGTCCCCAAGTCGGCTATCGAAAGTCAGTTCGGCGATCTCTCCGCGATTGTCGGCGGCATTGCGCATAGCCTCAAGTACATCCATGAAACCTTGATAGTAAAGAGGCGGCTCGTAGGGAGAAGGGAAAGCCCTTCTTTGGGCAGCTAGGTCTTGAGTAGACGCATATCCGCCCAACCCGCTTTCGGCCACGAGAGCAGTCAGTTCCTTGTATAGTGCCTTGGTTTCGCTCTTATCTCGGCCTTCATAGTCGCTTTGCGCGGGTTCGCAGTCGGTCGCATGAAACGGGACTCCACCATTTCGTTCAACCCATTTTGGTTCGAGATCGCGCCACATCTCCTCTGTACCGATTACTCCGGCAACAGCACACACCCTGCTTTGACTTCCATCAAGGCTTTCATCGCCATAAACCAAGAGCATGACCGCACACACTTTCTCAAGCCCGCCGAAGCGGGTTGTATTAAGGTGCGAATATTGTACGGCGCTAGTCATGCCATGCAATAGTATTCGATGAGATGGGTTTGTTATGTATGTTTATGCCATTGTAACTTATTGATTCTGCTTTACTTCTCGCACAGTTTATCGCTGGCTCTGGCATGCATTAATTATTCCTGCAAGGGCCGGAACAAAAGGGTTAGGTCGCTGCAACGCCGTGCATGGCCTACCTTTCGTGTCCTATCAAGATCACGGCCGGAATGACCCACAAGCCGCCGGCCAGGGTAAGGGCGACACCAAGAGAAGTGACCAGCCCCATCTCTGCCAGCGGTGGGAAGGTTGCGGCGAGCAACGCGCCAAAACCGATAATGGTTGTCAGGTTGGACTGAATCAATGCCGCACCCGAGGCCTTGGCGACATCGAGAATGTTGTTAGGCGATTTTTCCAGATAGCGGCGCACCAGATGAATCCCATTGTCGATGCCGATGCCTATGATGAGCGGGATCGCCGTAACGGACATGAAGCTGAAGGAGTGTCCGGCGAGCCGCAACAGCCCGAAGGTCACCACGATAGCAAAGACGATCGGCATCAGAACCAGCATCGTGATGCGCAGGTTACGGAAGGTGAGATAGACGATCAAAAGGATGGCGGCGGCGGTCCACAGCAAGGCTCTCCGGCTGTCGCGCAACACCTGGCTCTGTATGTCGCGATTGATCTTGTCGAAAGAAAACTCTACAAAGGGACCGAACTGACTGCGCCAGGAGTCGAGCACCGCCTCAGGGACTGCTTCATGCGCGCTGGAGCCACCAGCATAGTATGCAATGGCTGCAACATAACTGCCGTCCCCGGTCTTGCGCAGGCTGTTGTCGAGCAGCCCGGTCGGAAGATAAGGGGTAGCGGATTCCAGCGTGATCGGCTCCGCGCCTTTTCCCAGCTTGCGGAGTTGCTCGATGTACGGTCTGTACGGTTCCGTGCGCAATCCATTTTCGCGCATCGCGTCCTCCAGAGCATGAGCCGAGGCATTCAAGTCGATATTGGCTAGTGCAGCTGCCCGCTGCCGCTGTGTCTGAATAGAGGGAAGCAACTGCGTGGGTGAGAAAACAGATTTAAGGGCGCCGCTTTGCCGATAGGATTCCAGGCCGGCGGACAGATTCTCGCTGCGGCGCAACACATCTTCCTCGCTGCCGGCAATCAGCAGCAGCGTCGGACTTCCCTCAATGCCAAACTTTGTCGATAGCTGGTTCTGCGCGGCTACGGCAGGGCTATCAGCGTCGCCCATGACGGCAAAGCTCCCGCCCATTTTGATGGAGGGCAATAAAAGAGCGGAGAGCAGGAAGAGGCTGGCGGCAACCCCCACCACCCAGCGAGCGTGTCTGCCCACAAAGTTGAGTGAGCCGCGCGCCATAGCGGGTAAAAAACGGAAGATGATGCCCTCCGGCACAAATGGCCGGATATATCGGTTCCACAACTGCATCAACGCGGGCACGGTCAGCAGAGTGTGAATCATCATCATGAACATGCCGACGGTGAGAATGAAGCCAAACTCCGCCAGCGCCTTGAAACTGGAGGTTGCAAGCGCGGCTGTGGCGGAGGCTGCGGTCAGAATGCACAAAACGATACTCAGCCCGGTAGTTTCAAAGGTGCGCTCCATGGCCGCGTTGAAGCTGCCCCCCTTGGTCCATTCCTGTGGCGAGCGATTGAAGAAATGCACCACCTGATCGTCGCCCAGGCCCGCGAGAATGGCGATGAACGACAGGCTGATCAGATTCACTTCTCCGGGATAATAGCTCGCGATGCCCGTGGTCCAAAGTATGCCCAGACTGGTGGGAAGCAGCGACAAAAGCAGCAGCGGAACGCTGGGATAAACCAGCAGGCACAACAGTAGACTGCCGACGATCGAGACCAGCGAAACTCGGCGGATATTCCGCTCGACAAATTTGTGATCCTGCTCAGCGTACACATAGGCGCCGGCGGAGATGGCGTGCACGCCGGCATCGCGAATCTCCGGATCGGCTTCAATGCCCTGGATGTGAGTGCGCGTCCACTCCATGATCTGTTCAGCGAATTTGTAGTCCACGGCCGACTCGCGCGGCTCGGCAATAATTAGCAGCGCCTTGTGATCCCGGCTGTAAAAGCGGTTTCCCGAACCCCAGGAGAAATCAAAGCTGGCAAACTGCGAGAAGCCCTCGCCCTTGCCTGCCGTCACGCTCATCAGGCCCAATGGATCGGCGACAAAATAATCCGCGCCCAGCGTGGAAAACGGCGTAACGAGTTCAGTGGCGGCGTGGCGCACGTTTTGATGAATATTCTGCGCATTTAACCTCTGCGCCAGCGCTTCATTCTGGCCAGGCAATGCATACGAAGGAAAGTGCCAGGAAAAGAGCCGCACCAGGTTGATCAGCTCCTCTTCCCGCAGACCGCAACGCGCCTGTTTGAATAGCCCGCTGGCAGACATTTCGCCGGTAAGCCGGTCGGCTGCCGCTTCCATCGCCTCGCTGCTGTCGGCCTCTCCCTCCGGAGCCTGAACCAATACATAGAGCTGATTGCCATAACCCAGCTCTTTGCCGATCTGGCTTGCTGCTTGCCATTGCGGGTCGCGGCTACCGAACATATCAGTCAGTTCGGTTCCGGTGCGCAGATTATGGATATTGGCAAATAGAAACAATGTCAGAACAAGCGACACCCCCGCCACCAACCCCGGATGGTTGATCACTAGCCGCGCCAGCCCGCGCATGAAGCGAACCATCATGACGCGCTCTCCGCCGCCGGACGGCGTGCAAGGAAAAGAATGTGGGCCAGCGGAAGACGGTTGCGGAAACGATGCTCCACAACCTCCATCCCCGCCTCGCTCAGCGCGGACCGGTACTGCGCAGCGCAGAGAATCGTGGGGCGCGTACCAACGTGCTCAGTAGAAAACAACAGCCGGTCCAGGCCCAGCGTAAGAGCGGTCCGCAGCCCGCGTTCGCGGTCATGCACCCGGAAGATCAGCCGCCCGCCTGGCTCCAGCGCCGCGCAGCAGCGCTTCAGCAGCGCCAGTTGTTCCTCGACTGGCAAATATTGCAGCACATCCAGAATGAGGATCAGGCCGGACGGAGGCAGCGCAAACTGGCGCACATCGCACACGCTCGTTTCTGAGTTCAAAGCGTGAAGAGCCTGTTGCGCCACGGAGATTCGGTGGGCGTTCAAGTCACAGCCGAGCAGGCGGCGGCCTTTGTCGCCGAAGGCCGCAAAACACAGCGCCATGCCGTAGCCACAGCCCAAATCCACTACTGTTCCCGTCCCGAGATCCTCAGCCGCCAGCAGAGAAAAAATCCGATCCAGCCGCATCTTCCAGCGCACAAAGCCGCGATCATAGTGCGCGCTTCCGGCGTAGGTCCGATTGACGAAGCGGATGCGCTGGCGCAGGCTGCGTTGCGCGGGTGTTAGCCAATACACTACGGCCATCGTAACCATGGCCGCCGCGCCGCCCGCCAGCAGGCCCAGCACCACGCTGCCCAGCAACCACGAGAAGATCTCCTCCTTCATTTGAGCAGAAGAAAAGGCGATCAAATGACGCCAGGGCTGGAACAATCCATGGCGCAGAAAGCCGCCCAACTCGATCGAGGAAACCACGGTCGGCGCCAGCAGCAGAGGATTGTTGACGAAGGTAGCGGCCAGAATCAGGGGCTTGTTTAAACGCAACAAAAGCGCTAACCCCACAGCCGCCAGAGTTTGCAGCCCATAAATAGGAACAATGCCAATGAAGATTCCCCAAAATACGGCCGCCGCGGCCGGAGCCGGATCAAGCCGCTCGGTCAGCAGGGCGGTGGCGTACTTGCGAATATATTCCTTCAATCCTCGTTGCACTTCTGAACCTTTTCTTGAAATTGCGTGCTTATCGGCCGGATACAACCGATAACTCGCCGCTCGCCACTTTTTCGCCCTCAGCGCTGACCGTGCCTTCGATGCAGGCCATGGTTCCAGCCTGGGTCAGTTTTGTAGTTTCAATGCGCAGTGCCGTGCCGGGCGCCACGGGCTTGAAGAACTTGAAGCGATTGACTGCAGCCAGCAGCGCTGTTCCCATAGCCTCGCCTGGAGTGGCTGCGCCCATCATCACCGCTGCCGTCTGCGCCACCGCCTCGATCATCAACACGCCGGGCATTATGGGTCGTGTGGGAAAATGCCCTTGAAAGACGGGGTTCCCCGCATCCACCTTAAGCCACGCCACGCAGCGCACGCCGGGCTCCAGTTCCTCCACCCGGTCGATCCACAAAAATGGAGGGCGATGAGGAATGATCTTCTCGATTTCGTTTCGCTCGATCACTTTGGTTTCACCACTTCGAATGTATCGGCGGGCAGCTTCGTATTCATTGTAGTGAAGCCGATAAGAAAAACGCTATTGACTCCGCTCTTGCCGTCCACCTCCAGCGAGCGCGGCAAAAAGTCGCGCTTGTTGAGCTTCACAACCAGATAATTGAGGCGGCGGCGATAAGCCTCGCTGCGGGGAACAAATTTCATCTCGTACTCCCTGCTATTCTCCTCAACGGTGATAGTAAAGTTCTTCTTCAATCCATCGATTGATGATTCACGGCTGAAGGCCGCTTGGGTGCGGCGAACGCCGTTACCGATATCCAGAATCTCGGTCTTTCCGTCTCCGCTCGTTACGTTGAGATAGTCCGTATCGAAGCGGATGTGCAGGTCATTGGGCGCGAAGTACTCCAGCGAGAAGCGCGTCATGCCTTCGGCACAGAATTTGCCGTGCAAAACCATGGGTTTGACCATCAGCTTGGATGTGCGGGTCTCAACCACGCTGCCGCAGCCGGTCGTAAACTTTCCTTGCGCTTGCTGCACACCGTTCCAGATGTGCATCAGTAGATCTTCAGACTGGGCAGGCAGAGGACGCGTCAACAGCAGAAGCGCCGACAGAAGGCAAATTCGGAAGGGCAGGCTCATCTCAAGCTCCCAGAAAGCGATACGCAAGCGACCAAAGGCAGATGCGCACCGTATCGCGCACCGGCTTCATCTTGGACCGCGCTTGGCCGTTGTCGTAAACCATATGAATGGGTGCGTGGGCAATGATGCAACCCGCGCGGCCCAGCTTGATGAGCGCTTCCATTTCGAACTCGTAGCGCCTGCTGCGCAGTTTGACGCGGTTTAGAGTGTCCAGGCGAAAAAGCCGGAAGCCGCTCTGGCTGTCTTGAATCTTGCTGCCCACCAGCGCCGAAGCCCAGCGGTTGCCTATGGTGTTGGAGTAATAGCGGGCGCGAGGCATATGTGCGCGATTGAAGGGACGGGCGCCAATCACCAGGTCTGCTCCCGTCTCCCATGCCACGCGCAGTAGAGCGGGTATATCTTGCGGCAGATGTTGGCCATCGCCATCCAGAGTAACGGCGTGAGTATAGTTCTGCGCGAGGGCGTAGTTAATGCCATGACGCAAAGCGGTCGCCTTCCCACAGTTCGATGGCGATTCGATGCAGAACGCCCCGGCATTCCTGGCCAGCTCAGCGGTGCCGTCGCTCGACCCGTCGTCAATCACGATGACCGTTTCGACGTACTCTCTGGCGCCTTCTACCACCTTAGTAATGTGGGAGGCTTCGTTGAATGCGGGAATGAGTGCGCATGTTCTCATCATTCTGTATAGCCGCAAGCTGTTTCGCGGGAACCAGCCAGCACAAACTTGAAGCCGCGCCTCTTCAACTCGTCGATCACCACAGGCAATGCCTTAAACAGGACTTGTGTTCCTTTCGGCAGCCGGTCGTGCATCAGGATAATGTCGCGGCTGGCCACATGATTCAAAATGTGGCGTGCAAGAGAATCGGAATTTTTGATAATCGTATCACAGCTCCGAATTCGCCAGGAGACGTACTCCAGCCCCTCTCTTTTCAGCGCAGATCGCAACAGCGGGTGACGCAAGCCGACCGGAGAACGGAAATAGCGCGTCCGTACTCCGCAGATGCGGTCGATGCACTTCGTCCCGCGTTCGATCTCCGATCGCAACCGCCGTGGCAAGAGAAAGCAGAACAGCGGTGGATGCGACCAGGTATGGTTGGCGATCAGGTGCCCTTCTTCCCAGGCCCGGCGCACAATCTCCGGATGCCGTTCGGCACGCTGTCCCACGACAAAGAAAGTGGCTTTCACGTTCTTTTCCCGCAGCAGGTCGAGAAGCCGGGGCGTATCTACCAGATCGGGGCCATCGTCGAAGGTCAGGGCAACACAGCCTTCCTGTTCAACCTGCGAACGGTTGGAGACCAGCCAGGAATTGCGGGGATGAAACAGAAGGTAGAGCATCACCCCGGTGCCCAGCGCATAAAGAGAGATTGCAAGAAGAATGTGCGAGAAAGAAAAAGGATAAAGCAGCGCCAGCGAGGCATTGGTCGCACAAAACAAAAGAAAAAAAAGCGCTGACCGCGCCATATCGATCCTTCCGGAACTCGAAACCAACAAGCCTACTCGCGGTTTCATTTTAGCATCGACTTCAGACCACGTGAAACTCGCGATGGAATTATTATCCGGCTGGCGCCGTGACATCGATTTCAAGAAATACGCTTTACGGCATCGCAAAACCCTTCTAAGATGGCATCAAGTCTGTCAAATTGCTTAAAGCTACTTCCTGCCGGAGAGAATCGAGTGAATTCATTTTGAGAGTTCTGCTCGTCAAACCACGACATCTCGCCGCTCACTTCGGTCTTGCTCCGTTTTTTCGCACCGAGCCGCTGGGCCTGGAATGCCTCCGGCCGTTTCGCCCTGAACTGGCGGGTATCTCCTGTCGGCATATTCTGGATGGTGCCGCAACCCTGCGGCATACCGGGGAGATCCAGCACGCCGATCTGGCCGAGTACAGCATTCCTGTTGACGGGGAATAGGGAGCGCCATGGATTTCCGTTGGTGGGATGAGGCGCACGCAATATTTTGGCGAATCGCCGATAGCGCTGAACTACTGGAGGTGCGCCTCAACGCGCGGCAGGTGGCACGCGAAAGGCTAGCGCCGTTGCTCGAACAGGCGCATCCCTCCCACGGATGGACAGAAGAAAAATCACGTGTGCTTCGCGTCTTGGATGCCCAGGGGATGACAGCGATCTTGGCCTCTGCACGTTACAGACTCTCCCTGCGGCTGGTGCTCACAGTTTGGGAACTGGCTTGCGTGGATGCTGGTGTTGCCACTTGCAGTCTCTCAGGAAGCCTTGCGCAGATGCCCATCCGCGACTTCGGAACTGAGCCGCAGCGCAATCGCTATCTGGGCCGCGACGATCTGTGTCATGGTGCTCTTTGTCTCACCGAGCCGCTTCCCGGCGCGGGCGCGGATGCGATCTCACTTGCCGGCAGCATGAGCATCGCCGGTGCAAGCACAGACGGTGAGCTTCTACTGGAGATTCACAAGCGCGGACGCTTCATCAGTCACATGGACTTTGCGCAGTTTGTAGTTGCTGCAGTTGAGGGTGACGGTAAGGTCGTGCACGGCAGCGGCCTGGTAATTCTCGAGCCGGAAGATGAGGGCGAGTTCACGCGCGGTGCGCCGGTGCGCAAGTTGGGACATTGCTTTGCTTCCACCACCGATCCAGTCTTTCGTCTCACCGTGCCGGCCTCGCGCCTTGTCGGAGGCTACACAATGGAACAGGGATCGCTCGTTCCGCGTTTCAGCCATCGCGTCTTGCTGGAGCCGGCCCTGCGCCGGATGCGCACCCTGCTTGCCCTGATGACCGCTGCCAAGGCGCTTTCCACCGTGCAAATCTGCTTAGCATCATCGGCACAGAGAAGCGACAGCGCCGAGTTCCGGCTTGACCTCGCAGATTTATGGGCCACTGGAGAAGCCGCCGCTTCGCTGGGTTTTTTCGCGGCGCGCCTGAATGACAGGCTTGATGAGACCGAAGATCGTTCCAGTGGCGATGCAAAGCTGGCCGCGCTGTTCTCTCCTGCGGCAAAGCTCTTCAGCAGCAGCCGCATTCCGGAGTGTTTGCGGCAAGCGGCAGCCTGGGGCAGCTCTGACTCGGCGGCCACCACCGATCTGCGCGCCCGCCTGATCGACGCCCAGATTGAGGATATGTACATGGGGCCTGCGGCAGTGCAACGCCGGCTGGTTTCAGCCGCTATGGTCGACACCCGCTTTCTCTCCGAGTACCAGAACTGGGCCGGGGAGATAGACGCGCTTGCGGAACGCGCGCCGCGGGTCGGCATGCGGAGTCTTGCCGAAGGAATGAGGCTCTGGCAATGGACCCTCGAGCGGCTGCGGAAGCAAACTGATTCGCGAGGCTTCCGGCTCTATTGCGACGCGCGTCAAGGCATAACCTTTGCCATGGCGGATGCGCTTTGCGGATTGCTGGCGGCACGCTCGCTGGCTTTAGATGTTGTTGAAATGGAGAGGGCTCGTCACCCGCAGGTCAGTCTGTGCACCTCCATCTTCTACGATCTGAGCACTCTGGCTTCCTGCCGTGCTGTGGCGCGTGCGTCACAAACCTGCACGGAGTTGCTCGGCGGTTATGCGCCGCGATTTCCCGTCTCCAACGCAGAGCTAAGAGCCTTTGCAGAACTGCAGACAAAACTTTTCGTCAGTCTGCGCGGCATGATGGATACTCGCGAAAGGATTGCGGAGTTTCTGCGCGCCGGTCTCTGACCGCTTGTTGTTGTACAACTGTGGGTGCCCCAGATCCCGATTTTGGGACCTGGGATAGCATACGCTCCAAGTCTTCAGCGGATCAGTCCCAGCGCCGCGGTTGCGCTCAGAAATCCACGCGAGACAAATCCAACCGGGTCCAGAAGCACCGTTCTGTCGCTCAGCAAATCGCTCACCGGCTGGCCGCGAAAGTGGCCGAGGCGTCGGTAATGCGCAATGAAATAGAGTACGCGTAAAAATATCTTCCAGCTCAAGGGCGCAAAAAACGAGGGCAGAACAAGCGACACGGCTCGACCCTCCTTGACCTCGTCAGCAAACTCCTGATAGCTCGCAGCCTGCGTCATTGAGAGTACTGAACTGGCCAGCAGCAAATGACTGTCGCCTCCGCCTACCACCGGCTTGCCCACGTGCTTGGCCAACTGCAAAACGCGATCATTCTCTCCCCGGCTGCGCATACCGTTGTACTCCAGTGCATGAATCGCCCACCCGTAACGCCTCAGCAGCGCCTCGGTGGGAATCTTGCGGCCGGGGTCCTTGCCCCAGGGGACCAGCGGATGATTAAAAATCACCAGAGAACCGCTGGCGCGCAGCATTTCAAACAGGTCGTCCAGGCGGCGCTCCCGAGCCGCGCTCTGCAAGGCGGCATGAAGCTGATCAATCCCATGGGCGGGCATTCCTGTAACTCCGAGGTGAAAAAGATAATCGTCGAAGTAGATGGAAATCTCCTCGCCCAGAGGATTGCGCTCTGCTGCCTCGGGATGCGCGCGCAGCAACTCGAGGCTGCCGGCAATTTCGTCGTGGTCGGTAATTCCCAGGTGTACGCCCTCAAAGCCTAGATCCGCCGCGCTGGCGGACTCGGTCAGCAAAACATCCTCGACGCTGAGTGGAGAGCGGTAGTAAATGTCGGCATAGTTCAGATCCGCAATGCCGGCCAACCCGAATGCCGACTGCAGCAAGCTGCGAAAGGGCCGCATGAAGCGTAGCTTGACCACCTGGTTGAGAAAGCCCATGTTTTCAATCGAGTGACTGGAGTGGTTGTGCGGTGATACCACGTTGCCGAACTCCCGCGCGGGATGCGGACAGGGGCGGTATGTGTAGTTTTCAATAGCCCAATATTCCGCTGTCGCCATTCGCTACTTTCTCTGCTTCTCCGCCTTGCAATGCGGCTCAAGTCCTTATAATTTCCCGCTTTTGCAAATTGCTTTACACTTGAAAGGCTAGCAGATGTGAGTCCGAGCGCGAACGATGGATGCAATTTCACTCTGCTTTCCAGAGGTTCTTCATTCCATGGGAGTTGAACGCAACGTGGCGGGCGCGGCTCTTGTTTCTGAGGAAGAGACAACCCCGTGTGTTCCCGCGATGCGAGAACAGCTGGTCGAGGCACAGTCTTTCCGTCGCAAAACCGGGCATTACCGCCGTCCTGTTGAGCGGCCTTTTACCGCCGAAGAACGGGACCAGGTTACGATCCTCTTCGGCGGCTTTACCTGGAAGCATGAACACTTCATCGAGGCCATTCTGCACGCCAGCGGCTATCGCTGCCAGATGCTGCCGACTCCCGACGTGAAAGCCTTCGACTTTGGCCGGGAATTCGGAAATAATGGCCAATGCAATCCCACTTATTTCACGATTGGCAACCTCATTAAATTTCTGCGTTCGCTGGAAGATCAAGGTTATTCGCGCCGGGAGATCGAGGAAAAGTACATCTTTTTCACCGCCGGTTCCTGCGGACCCTGCCGCTTCGGCATGTACGAGTCGGAGTACCGCCTCGCACTTCAGAACGCCGGCTATGAGCGATTCCGCATCGTGCTGTACCAGGCCGAACAGGCGATCAAGGCAGCGGCCGACAATCCTGGCCTGAAGTTCACGCTGGACTTCAACCTGGGCGCGCTCAATATGCTCAACCTGGGCGATGTCATCAACGACCTCAGCTATCGCATCCGCCCCTTTGAGACCGTTCCGGGCAGCACTGACCGGGCGATTCAGGAGATGGTCGACCAGTTAAGCCATTTCCTGGAGACCCGGCGGAAATTCGAGATTCAGGAACGCGCACCGCGCTGGCTGGCCGCCTCGCTGCGGCATACACCGAGGCTTGCAGGCTTTCTCAACGGCACGGGCAAGATTTTCGATCATCTCTACAGCGCGGAGTTTGTCGCCGAGATGCGGGAAGCGCGCCAGCGTCTGGAGGAGGTTGAGGTCGATCACACGCGCGTCAAGCCTGTGGTCAAAATCGTCGGCGAATTCTGGGCGCAGCTCACCGAGGGCGACGGCAACTTTAATATGTTCAGCTTCCTCGAAAGCGAAGGCGCGCAGGTACATATCGATTCAATTGGCGGATGGATCAGCTATCTTCTGCGTCAATCCCGTATCAGCATGGAAGAGAAGAAAGGCCTTGAAGGCCCCTACCCCGAAGCCCGCAGGTGGGAGCTTGGCAAGCGGCTGACCAATGCGTGGAAGTATCGCCGCAAGTGGTCGCTCTTGCGTCTGAGCGAAGTGCTGTGGAGCTATTTATATGCGCGCACCGCGCGTCATCTGGGCGGCATCACGCCCCGGCTGCTCTCGCAGCGCGAACTGGCGCGTCTGGCCCATCCTTTCTATCACTCCCAGGCGCGCGGTGGAGAAGGCCATCTCGAAGTCGGCAAAAACGTCTACTACACCACACAAGGGCTCTGCCATATGGTGCTGGCGCTCAAGCCCTTCGGTTGCATGCCCTCCTCGCAATCCGATGGCGTGCAGTCGTCTGTGGTCAATCGCTTTCCGGAGATGATCTTTCTGCCGGTTGAAACCTCGGGCGAAGGCGAAATCAACGCCCATAGCCGCGTGCAGATGGCCTTGGGCGAAGCCCGCGTCAAAGCTCGCGCGGAGTTCGATGCGGCACTCATCGCATGCGGCAAATCGCCGGGAGAGATCCGGGAGTATGTCGCCCGGCATCGTCAGTTGCGCAGTCCGTTTTATCCGATTCCGCGCCGGCGGGGCATTGCCGGCCAGGCTGCCCGCTTCGTTTTGCATGTCGGCGACCTGATCAATGGCAAAGCCTCGCTGGCCCGGCTGCCGGGAAAGCGTTAAGCCGATGATGCCAGCGAATTTCCAACCCAGCGGTCAGCCGTCCAGCAAAATTCATTTTCTGGTCGGTGTGGACGTCGGTTCCACCACCGTCAAGGCGGTCGTGGCTGCGGCCGATGACGGGCGCATCCTTTGGCGCGAATATCGCCGCCACGACACCCGCCAGGCCGGAATGTTGCGCGAATTCCTGCTGCGCATGGAGAGCGAAGCCGGCATCGCTCTCGGAAACTGTCGCATTTTTATTACTGGCTCTGGCGGTCATGCGCTCGCGGCGTTGATCGGCGCCCGCTTCGTGCAGGAGGTCAACGCCGTCGCCTTGGCTGTCGAAAAACTGCACCCGGAGGCGCAGTCGGTCATCGAGCTCGGCGGACAGGACGCCAAGATTATCCTCTTCAAGACGGATATCCGCAGCGGTCGGCGAAGGAAGATCGCGTCGATGAACGATAAATGCGCCGGCGGAACAGGCGCTGTCATTGACAAAATTCAGGCCAAGCTGAATATTCCCGCCAGCGAGATGCCGGAACTTGCATACCGTGGCGTGCGCATCCATCCGGTCGCAGGCAAATGCGGTGTCTTCGCTGAAACCGACATCAACGGATTGCAGAAGCAGGGACTTCCGCCCGCCGAGTTGATGGCCTCGCTCTATGATGCCATCGCACTGCAAAATCTCACCGTGCTGACGCGCGGCCATACGCTGCTGCCTCATGTTCTGCTGCTGGGCGGGCCGAATGCTTTTCTGCGCGGAATGCGCGAGGCATGGCAGCACAACATTCCGCTGCTCTGGAAGGAGCGGGGCATAGAGTTGCCCCATGGCCATGCGGCGGAAGAACTGATTCTATCGCCGCCGGATGCGCTGTATTTTGCCGCGCTGGGCGCAATCGAGTTTGGCCGGGGAGAAGCCGGGGAGAGCGGCCGATACCTCGGCCGCGAGCCGCTGGAGCGCTTTCTCGATGACGGCCAGCAGGAGCGGAAGATCACCGCTAAACCTGGACTGTGCGCCTCGCTTGAGGAATTGCAAGCCTTCAAGGCCCGCTACCAACCCGCGCCTTTCATTCCCGCTGCCTTTCAGCGCGGTCAGCGAGTAGAAGCCTTCATCGGGCTCGACGGCGGTTCCACCTCCACCAAGGCCGTGCTCCTGTCGCCGAGCGGTGAGGTACTGGCTAAGGCCTATCGGCTCTCCGGGGGCAATCCTATCGCCGACTCTATGGAGGTGCTGGGCGATTTGCACCGCCAGGTGGAAGTGGACTCTGGCGCTGATCTGCAAATTCTTGGCCTGGGTACGACGGGCTATGCCAAGGACATTTTGCAACAAGTGTTGCGTGCCGACGCGGCCCTGGTCGAAACCGTAGCCCACACCGAATCCGCCCTGCACTATTTTGCCGATCCACAGGTGATCGTCGATGTGGGCGGCCAGGACATCAAGCTGATACTTTTGCGCGAGGGGCGCGTCCGCGATTTCAGGCTCAATGCGCAGTGCTCGGCCGGCAACGGATATTTTTTGCAATCCACCGCGGAAGGTCTCGGAATTCCCGTCGAGCGTTATGCGGAGACCGCCTTCGCCGCCCAGGCGATGCCATCCTTTGGTTATGGCTGCGCCGTTTTTCTGCAAACGGATATCATCAATTTTCAGCGCCAGGGCTGGCATGCCGCGGAGATTCTAGCCGGTCTGGCCACGGTTTTGCCCCGCAACGTCTTTCTGCACGTGGCCAAAGCGCCCAATCTCACCGCGCTGGGTTCGCGCTTTATCCTTCAGGGCGGCACTCAAAAAAACCTGGCCGCCGTCAAGGCGCAGGCGGATTTTCTGCGTGCCGGCTTTCGCTCCACAGGCATTGAGCCGGAGATTGAAGTCCATCCGCACTGTGGCGAAGCGGGCGCTATCGGCGCTGCCTTTGAAGCCATGCGCCTGTGGCGCCTGGGACGTACCACCACCTTCATCGGCATGAATGCGGTGGGCAGCATTCGCTACACCACCACATGCAATGAAGAGACTCGCTGTCACTTTTGCAAGAATGCGTGCCTGCGAACTTTTCTCGATGTGCAAATCGGCGGTGATGAAGGTCGTGCAGACGCCTCCGCCGCCGCGTGGGCAGCGCATGAAGCCAGCAGCCATCGCATCATAATCGCCGGCTGCGAAAAGGGCGCGGTAAACGATATCGCATCCGTGCGCGGCATTCAAGCCCAACTAGATGTTGCCAGGGCCGCCAATCCAAACCTGGTGGAGAGCGCCGCCAGCGAAGTATGGCGTCCGCGCCATCCGGAGAGTGCCGTCACTCCGCTCCACGCACACGCCTGGACCGTCGCCGGGCGCCGCCGCATCGCGCTCGCCGGACAACGTTCGCAGCTGCGCATCGGCATTCCTCGCGTCCTGAGCATGTATGCATATGCGCCGCTCTTCAGCGCATATTTTGAAAGTCTCGGCGTACGCGCGGAAAACATCGTGTACTCCGACGTCACCACTGGCGAGATGTATCGCACCGGCTCCAGCCGTGGCTCCATTGATCCCTGTTTTCCATCAAAGATCGCTATCTCCCACTTTCATAACCTTCTCTTTAAACAGCATGGGCGCAAGCCGCTCAACGCGATCTTCTTTCCCATGTTTGATGTGCTGGCTTCTTCTCTGGTCAATACGAGGGCAAACAACGCCTGCCCCACGGCTTCGGTGACTCCGGAGACCGTCGAGGCCGCTTTTACCAAAGAGACTGACCTCCTCGCCGAGCGCGGGATTCAATACATTCACCCGTTGGTCAACCTGACGCATCGCAGGCTCTTTGCACGCCAGATGTTGCAAGCATGGGAGCCGATCCTGGGCCTCGATAAAGAGGAAAATGATCGCGCCATCGCAATCGGCTTTCGCGAACAGGAGAGTTTCGAATCCAGTCTGCGCCGCCAGGCCCGCCAGGTTCTCAACCAATTGGAGAAGGAAGACAGATTGGGAATCGTAATGCTTGGGCGTTCATATCATCACGACCCCGGCATCAATCACGAGATCATGGCGCACTTTCAAAAGCTGGGCTACCCCATCTTTTCGCAAAGCACCTTGCCCATGGACGAAGACCTTTTAGAGCGTCTCTTCGGAGAGGATATACGCGCCGGCGTCATCGATCATGCGTTGGAGATCTCTGACGTGTGGAAGACCGCCTTTTCAGCCAGTTCCAATCACAAACTCTGGGCCGCCAAGTTCACGGCACGCCATCCCAACCTGGTGGCGATCGAGTTTTCCAGCTTCAAATGCGGCCATGACGCTCCCATTTACAGCGCCATCGAGCAAATTATCGAGCGTTCCGGAACGCCCTTCTTTTCCTTCAAGGACATGGATGAGAACTGTCCTACCCATTCCATTCGGCTGCGCGTCGAGACCATCGATTATTTCTTGAAGCGCTATCAGGAAGATCGCATGCGCTTCAAGGCACTGTCTCCTCAGTAGAGAGCGCAGAGTCCTCCACGCTTCAGCTTCAGCGAATACACTCATGCAAAAGCGCGATGATGCTGGGAGACGGGTTCAGCGACCGTGGCCAGGTACCGATCGACGGATGCGGCCGCCTTGCGGCCTTCGCTGATTGCCCAAACCACCAGGGATTGACCGCGACGCATGTCGCCGGCGGCAAAAATGTTTTCAATTGAAGTCCGGTAGTCGGCGTCGGTGGCAACGTTGCCGCGGCTGTCCAGAGCCACTCCAAATTGTTCAATCATGCCAGTGCGCACCGGCCCCAGGAACCCCATGGCCAGCAAAACCAGGTCAGCGTCGAGAATGAACTCGGAGCCGGAGATGGGTTCGAACTTCGGTGGAGGCCCGATGCGCACGGCATGCAACTGCTTGACGTTGCCCTGCTGGTCGCCGATGAATTGAGTACTGTTGATGCCCCAGTCGCGGATGCCGCCCTCTTCATGCGAAGTTTCTGTGCGCAGTTGTTGAGGCCACATAGGCCAAGGAGTAGAAGCGGCGCGCTGCTCCGGCGGCCTGGGCATGATCTCAAACTGGTGAACGCTCAAAGCGCGCTGGCGCAGGCTGGTGCCCAGGCAGTCGGCCCCGGTGTCGCCTCCGCCGATGATGACCACGCGTTTACCCTTGGCGCTGATGGCGTTGGAGGGATCGCCTAGAAATGAATAGTTGGCATCGCCCTCGCACCTGCGGTTCTGCTGCGGCAGAAACTCCATTGCGAAATGAATACCCTTGAGTTCGCGGCCGGGTATCTTCAGATCGCGAGGCTGCTCGGAGCCGCCGCACAGCAGGATGACGTCATAGCGTTCGGTCAGTTTCTCAACCGGCAAGTTAACGCCCACGTGGGCGTTGGCCACAAACGTGACACCCTCGGCGCGCATCTGCTGGAGACGGCGATCGAGAATGTGCTTTTCCAGCTTGAAGTTGGGAATGCCGTATCGAAGCAGGCCGCCGATGCGGTCGTTCTTCTCATAGACGGTCACAGAGTGGCCAGCGCGGCGCAACTGCTGCGCGGCAGCCAGGCCCGCCGGCCCGCTGCCCACCACGGCCACGCGCTTGCCGGTATTCTGCTCGGGCGGCTCAGGATGAATCCAGCCCTCGTCCCAGGCGCGCTCTACCACGCTGCGCTCAATCAGCTTGATGGAGACCGCCGGCTGGTCGATGGCGAGCACGCAGGCCGCCTCGCATGGCGCCGGGCAAATGCGGCCGGTGAACTCGGGGAAGTTGTTAGTGGCGTGAAGGCGGCGGATGGCGGCCTGCCAGCGGCCGTTGTATACCAGGTCGTTCCAGTCGGGAATCAGGTTGTTGACCGGACAGCCGGTGTGGCAGAAAGGAACGCCGCAATCCATGCAGCGGGCGCCCTGTTCGCGCTGCTTCTCTTCGGGAAAAGGCTGGTAGACCTCCAACCAATCCCGGAGACGCTCCTCGACTTCGCGGCGGGCGGGTTGTTCGCGCTCGATCTCCAGAAATCCTGTCACCTTACCCATGGTGCACCTCGGATGCCGCCACTAAGGGCGACGAAATTGCGGGAGAACAATAGACTGCCTCGGCGTGTTGAATGCCGAGCACGCGCTTGTACTCGTGAGGAAATACTTTGATAAAGCGCGGCTGCGACTCGTCCCAGTGCTCCAGAATCCAGGCGGCGCGCGGGCTGCCGGTCAGGTCGCGGTGGCGCTCGAGCAGGCCGTGCACCTCGGAAACATCCTGGTCCATAGCGAGCGGCTCCAGATCCACGCTGGCCTTGTTGCAGCGGCGCGTGGAGAAGTCGCCCTGCTCGTCGTAGACGAAGGCGCAGCCGCCGTTCATGCCTGCGGCGAAGTTGCGTCCGGTCTTTCCGATCACGATCACCGTGCCGTTGGTCATGTACTCGCAGCCGTGGTCGCCGACGCCTTCGACAACCGCGATGACGCCGGAGTTGCGCACGGCAAAGCGTTCGCCGGCGATGCCGTTCAGAAAAACTTCGCCGCTGGTAGCGCCATAGAGCACCACGTTGCCCACCAGAATGCTCTCTTCCGGCAGGAAGCTGGAGTCCTTCGGCGGGTAAACGATGATGTGCCCGCCAGAGAGGCCTTTGCCCAAATAATCATTTGACTCGCCTTCCAATTCGAGCGTGACGCCTGAGGGAAGAAATGCGCCAAAGCTCTGACCGGCCGAGCCGTTGAATTTGAAGTGAATAGTCTCGTCCGGCAATCCGGCCGATCCGAAGCGGCGGGCGATTTCGCCGCCCAGCATTCCTCCTACTGTGCGATGCACGTTGCGGATGGCAAAGCTTCCCGTCACAGGAGTCTTGGATTCCAGGGCCGGTGCAGCCTTCTCAATCAGGACGTGATCGAGCGCCTGACCAAGGCCGTGATCCTGGGCCTGGACTTTATGGCGCACCACGCGCGAAGGCAGCGTGGGCGAGTAGAGAATCGAGGAGAGGTCGATTCCTTTTATCTTCCAGTGATCCTGGGCGATGGAGGCATCAATTTTTTCCACGCGCCCCACCATCTCATCGAAGGTGCGGAAGCCGAGTTTGGCCATGTGCTGGCGCACCTGCTCGGCTAGGAAGAAGAAGAAGTTGATCACGTGCTCGGGCTGACCCTTGAAGCGCGCGCGCAAAATAGGATCTTGTGTCGCGATGCCCACTGAGCAGGTGTTCAGATGGCATTTCCTCATCATGATGCAGCCCATGGAGACCAGCGGCATGGTGGAGAAGCCGAACTCCTCGGCGCCCAGCAGCGCAGCAATCACCACGTCGCGGCCGGTTTGCAGCTTGCCGTCTGTCTGCACCTTGATGCGACTGCGCAGATCGTTCAGCAGCAACACCTGCTGAGTTTCAGCCAGGCCCAGCTCCCACGGCAGTCCGGCGTGCTTGATGGAGCTGAGCGGCGAGGCGCCGGTTCCGCCGCTGTCGCCGGAGATCAACACCACGTCCGCGTGTGCCTTGCTGACGCCGGCGGCTACCGTGCCCACGCCGACTTCGGATACCAGCTTCACGGCGATACGTGCCTTGGGATTGACGTTCTTCAAGTCATAGATCAGTTGCGCCAGATCTTCGATGGAATAAATATCATGATGCGGCGGCGGCGAGATCAATCCAACGCCGGGAATGGAGTGGCGAACTTTGGCGATGATCTCATCCACCTTGTGGCCGGGCAATTGTCCGCCCTCGCCAGGTTTCGCGCCCTGCGCCATCTTGATCTGCAACTCGTCGGCGTTGACAAGGTAGTGTGCGGTCACACCAAAGCGCCCGCTGGCTACCTGCTTGACAGCGCTGCGTCGCGAGTCGCCGTTGGGGTCGCGCTTGAAGCGCTCTTCGTCCTCGCCGCCCTCGCCGGTGTTGGACATGCCGCCCATGCGGTTCATGGCAATGGCCAGTGTCTCGTGCGCCTCCTTGCTGATGGACCCAAAGCTCATGGCGCCGGTGGTGAAACGCTTGACAATTTCTTTGGCTGGCTCAACTTCCTCCAGCGGAAGCGGATGTTCCGAGTATTTGAGATTGAACAGTCCGCGCAGCGTGCATAAGTGGCGATTCTGACCGTCTAGCAGATCAGTGTATTCCTGGAAGGTGGCCGGATTGTTCTGGCGCACGGCTTGTTGCAGCTTGCTGATGGTCTCCGGATTCAGCAGGTGATACTCGCCGTCCAGGCGGAACTGGTATTGGCCGCCTACAACCAACTCGGTTTCAGACTCCGTCAACGGCTGGAAGGCGAAGGCGTGCTTGAGCAGCGCCTCGCGCGCCAGAACGTCCAATCCAACACCCTCGATGCGTGAAGCAGTTCCGGGGAAGTATGCCTCCACCAGCGATTGATTGAGCCCGACCGCCTCGAAGACCTGGGCGCCGCGATAGCTTTGCAGGGTGCTGATGCCCATCTTCGAGAAGGTCTTCAGCAGGCCTTTGTTGATGGCCTTGATGAAGTTTTTTTCCGCCTGGTTGGCGGTAACGTTGTGAGGCAAAAGTCCAAGCCTCTTCAGATCGTGCAGCGTTTCGATAGCCAGGTAAGGATTAATAGCGCTGGCGCCGTAGCCTATGAGCAAAGCAAAATGCATCACCTCGCGCGGCTCGCCGCTTTCGATAATCAGCGCCACCTGGGTGCGGGTCTTCTCCTGCACCAGCCGGTTATGGACAGCGGCCATGGCCAGCAGGCTGGGAATGGCCGCATAGGTGGGATCGACGCCGCGGTCTGAAAGGATCAGCAGCGTGTAGCCGGAATCCACCGCATGAGAGGCGCGAGCGCTCAGCTCTTCCAGCGAGCGCTTCAGGCCTTGCTCGCCATCAGCTACGCGAAACAGCGCCGGTATCGTGGTGGCCAGCAGATCGCCCGTGGAGACGCGGCGCAGTTTTTCCAGATCGCGATTGGTCAGAATGGGATGCGGCAGCTTAAGCGTGTGGCAGTTCTCCGGAGCCTCGTCGAGAATGTTGCGCTCCGTGCCGATGTAACTGATCAGCGACATCACCATCTCTTCGCGAATGGGATCGATGGGCGGATTAGTGACCTGCGCGAACAGCTGCTTGAAGTAATTGAACAGCGATTGCGGACGGTCGGAGAGGCAGGCCAGCGGCACATCGTTGCCCATGGAGCCGACCGGTTCTTCGCCCCGCGCAGCCATCGGCGCCAATAAAATTCTCAAATCTTCTTCGCTGTAACCGTAGGCCCTCTGACGGCGCAACAATGTCTCGGGATTGGAGGCAATCATCCGCGAAGGCTCCGGCAACTGATCCAGCAGGACCTGTTGATCTTTGATCCAATTTGCGTAAGGTTGCCGGCTGGCCAATTGCTTCTTAATCTCGGCGTCGGAGACGATGCGCTTCTCTACCGTATTGACTAGGAACATGCGGCCGGGCTGCAAGTGGCCTTTTTTGCGAATATCCTTAGCCGGCACGTCGAGCACGCCGGCCTCGGAGGCCAGCACCACCAGATCGTCCTTGGTGACGATGTAGCGGCCGGGGCGCAACCCATTCCGGTCGAGAGTCGCCCCTACCACGCGGCCATCGGTGAAGGCGATTGCCGCCGGGCCGTCCCACGGCTCCATCAGCGACGCGTGGTACTCGTAGAAGGCGCGCTTGTCCTCGTCCATGTCGGGGTTGCCCGCCCATGCCTCGGGAATCAGCATGGCCATCACGTGGGGAAGCGAACGGCCTGATTGAATGAGAAACTCTACCGCGTTGTCCAGCGAGCCGGAGTCGCTGCCGCCGGGAACGATGACCGGATAGAGATCGTTGATCTTGCCGTCGTACAGGGGGCTGCCGAGCACAGACTGACGCGCGTTCATCCAACTGATGTTGCCGCGAATGGTATTGATTTCGCCGTTGTGCGCCACATAGCGATAAGGGTGCGCCAGCTTCCAGCTGGGGAACGTGTTGGTGGAGAAGCGTTGATGCACAAGGCAAAGCGCGCTTGTAACCAGGGGATTGGCCAGTTCGTAGTAGAACTTCTCAATCTGTGGCGCCAGCATCAGGCCCTTGTAAACGATCGTGCGGCAGGAAAGTGAAGGAACGTAAAAAAACTCCTTGCCCTCGATCTCCGAAGCAGCCATCTCATTTTCTGTCCGGCGGCGAACCCGGTAGAGCACGCGCTCGAAGGCCTCTTCATCCAGGCCCTCCGGGCGGCCCAGGAACAACTGCTCAATATAAGGTTGCGATGCGCGCGCCTCGCGGCCGATACTGTCGCCGTTCACCGGCGTATCGCGCCAACCGATTACCTTCAGTCCCTCTTCCTGCGCAATACGCTCGAAGACGCCCTCGCACTGCAAACGGCAGTGCTTCTCAACCGGCAAAAAACACATGGCCACGCCATAAGCGCCTGCTTCGGGCAACTGCATCCCCAGCTCGCCGCATTCGCGCGCAAAAAAGACGTGCGGTATCTGTATCAGAATGCCCGCGCCGTCCCCCGTATCCGGATCACAACCCGCCGCGCCGCGATGCGTGAGGTTGATGAGCACCTCGAGGCCCTTGCGAATAATGCCGTGACTTTTTTCTCCGCGAATGTTGGCAACCAACCCCATTCCGCAGGCATCGTGCTCGTTCCGCGGATGATAGAGCCCCTGCGGAAGTGGAGTATGAAGACGAATTTTCGATGTTTGCATGGCAACCTTCTCCATGAAAAAATTCCCGTGCAGAATGCAATTGCCGGCCCCGGATACACAAATGCAACGCGATTCCTTCCGAGGAAATCGCCCTGTCTCACATGAAAAGGCCTAGCCAAGCAGGCCCGAGCGCGTCTGGGGTAGTGCCGGAGTCTTTAATATAACGAATTTTTTGCTTTCCGGCACAATTTTCTTGCGCTACGGCTCCGGCAAGGCCAGGCGCTCGACGCCGCGAATGGATCACAGAGCCTGGCTGGCTTCCTGAGACCGGTCAGCACGGTTCTGTCCCAGCACACTTCAGGATTGCCGGTGATGCGGGGTTCGGGAAGCAGAATCTGGTTCGTCTGGCGCAGTGTTTCACAGGGTCATAGGCATATTGGGGAAGCGGATACCGGTGGCGGCAAAGATTGCGTTACCCACTGCTGGCGCAAGCGCCACGATGCCGGTTTCTCCCGCGCCCGCCGAGGGCAGATCCTTGCGATTGATGATTACGACTTCAATCCGCGGCACGTCACTGAACCGTGGAAGGCGGTACTTGGAGAAGCGCGAATTCAGAATGCGGCCGTCGGCAAAAAGGATTTCCTCAAAGAGGGCGCCGCCAATGGCCTGCACGATAGCTCCCGTGATCTGGTTGCGCAATCCGTCGGGATTGACCACCGCACCCGACTCCCAGGCCTGAACAACGCGGACAATGCGCACCTTTTTGATAGCGGAATCGATCTCCACCTCGACGCAGGCGGCCACGTAGCCTCCCTTGTCGAATCCGCCGGCGATGCCGAATCCGCGCTCGGGTGTGGATTTCGTGCGACCCCAACCGAATTTTTCAGCAGCCGTTTCGAAGACGGCGCGCAGCCTCGGGTCGATGATATTCTTCAGCCGGAACTCAAGCGGATCAATGCCCGCCGCATGAGCCATCCCATCCATGTGCGACTCGCGGGCGAAGACGTTGGCGGCGGCCGCCAGCGAGCGATAAGAGCCCTGGCGCAGCGGCGATTTGGACGGATGGTATTGAACCAGCTGGTTGGGAATGTTGTAGGGTGTGGCGATAGCAGCGGAGCCAGAATTGTAGTTTTGGTGCTCCCACGCAACCAGTGTCCCATCCTGTTGTGCGCCGGCCTTGATCTCTATCACGCCCGCAGGGCGTAAATAAGCCCACGTAAATTCCTCCTGCCGCGTCCACACAACCTTTACCGGTTTGCCGGCGGCCTTTGCCAGGCGAGCAGCCTCAAGTGCCGCCTCTCCGGTGTGCTTGCCACCATAGCCGCTGCCCATATCCGGCTGGACGACGCGCACCTGGGCAGCGGGAATGTGAAATAGCTGCGTGAGCTGGTCGCGAACGCCGAAGGGGCGCTGCGTGCCGGTCCATACGGTAAGATTGTCGCCGTTCCACTCGGCCACAGCGGCGCGCGGCTCAAGCGGCGCATGCGCGATGTACTGCAAGGTGTACCGCTCTTCCAGTTTCACGCTGGCCGCTGCCATGGCTTGCTCCACCGAACCAGTTGTGTGCTTTGATCCATCCTCCCCTCCGGAATCAGCGCTGGCCTTCAGAACATCGAAGAGATTCTTGTTGGAGGATTGCGCGGGTACATTCCATTTCGCTTGGATTGCGGAGATTACTTTTTGCGCGGTATATGCATCGGGAGCGACGACTCCGATAAAGTCGCCGTCGCGCACCACCTGAACTCCGGGAAGTCTTTCCGCCGCGCTGGTGTCTATCGACTCGAGTGTTGCGTTGAATCCATCGGCACGAAGCACTGCGCCGTATAGCATTCCGGGGCGCGTGATGTCAGAGGGATAAACGTGTTTGCCGGTAACAAATTCGCGACCTTCTGATTTGAGCACGGAGGTCCCGGCGATCTTCCATTCAGATGCTGGCATCAGAGTCTCCTGGCCGGAGACGATCTTGACAAGATTCTCGCCGCGCGTGAGTTCGCCATAGGTGAGCGATCGCGAATTCTGCGAGTCGACAATTTTGCCCTCAGCAGCCGACAAGGTATCTGGAGAAACATGCCAGCGCTCGGCTGCCATCTCCAGCAGCATCTTGCGTGCAGCCGCGGACATGGTGCGCAGTTGCGGCCCCATCGTAGGCGTGGTGCGGCTGCCAAAGGTGCCCATATCCCAGGGAGTAAGTCCGGTGTCGCCCATGACCATCAGAATGGAGTCAAAGGGCGTGCGCAGCTCCTCGGCGACAAGCTGGGCCAGAGAGGTGCGGATATTTTGTCCCACCTCGACCTTGCCGGTAAACACCTTCACCTGGCCATCGGCTGCTATATGCAGCCACGCGCTCAGATCTTTGGGAAGCTCATGACCGCCAAAGGCCCGGCCCGACTCCTGCGCCCACGCGGGGGAGTACGTGAGGCAGACCAGCACACCTCCGCCCAGTACCTTCAGAAAGTCGCGGCGATCCAGGGGTAGGTTGCCAGACGCTCCCCAGTACTCGTCCTGAAAAGATTCAAGCTCCGGCTCATCGCGATGGTTCATCGGGTTTCTCCCTTGGGCTGTGGCCGTGCAACGCGTTTGACCGCTTCGAGAATGCGCGGATGGGAGCCGCACCTGCAAATATTTCCATCCATTGCCTTCACAATCTGCTCTTCGGTTGGGTTGCTCGTCTGATGCAGCAGAGAAGTGGCGTTGAGAATCATACCTGAGGTGCAGTAGCCGCACTGAAAGGCGCCCTCATCGAGAAATGCCTGCTGTACGGGCGTGAGCTTGCCGTTCGTTTCCAGGCCTTCAATGGTGGTGATTTGCGCGTGGGCAGCCGACGCCACCGGTAACGTACAGGAATGAACAGCTCGACCATCGAGCAGCACGGTGCAGGCTCCGCACTGGCCCTCGCCACAGCCGTACTTGGTCCCGGTCAGGTTGAGTCGATTGCGCAAGACTGAGAGCAGGCTCTCTTCAGCGGGAGCGCTCACGTGCAGGTGAGCGCCGTTGACGTTCAAAACAAACTCGCCCATATCAAGCTCCAAATGCGATCGTGATGGGTCAATGTGTACCAATCAGAATAACGCCGATCGCGCCCGCAGGTCACTTCCTTCGTAGTTTTCCGGCACTGCCACGGTTTTTCACGAAGCTGCATGATCTCAGTCGACAATAATTCATCAGTGCAGGCGATACGGTTGCGCCGGAACGGGAACGGGATCTCCAATCTTCGGCGCTTCGATCTCAGATGCGCCGTGCAGCCCCACGCCAGTTACATTGTGAATATTGATCAGCGACCCCGCAAAGCCGGTCACGTTGATATTCCGGATCACAGCGTTACGAACATTCGCCAGATAAATCCCCTTGGCGCAAGTTCCCGTCACATTGGTCAGTGAAAAGCCGTCCAACGGCTTATCCGGATGAACACTGGTTCCATCCACAAGAATTGGCGCATCAGTAACGTGAATGTTTGAGAAGTGGAAGTTCCTTACCATTGGAATGCCTTCCTTCCCCGGCACCGGCGACTCGTCCTGCTTGCCGCTGGCGAGAAAATTAAAACGAATCAGCCCTCCCTGGGTTCCGGAGACTTCCAAATCATTGGCGACAATGTCTTCAATAAATGCGCCCCGTCCCGGCCGGCTCTTGATGTAGAGGGCAAAGGTTTTTGCGCCGGTAAACTTGCAGTGCTCAATGTGGACACCGCGAATGCCGCCGGAGGTCTCGCTCCCAATCCCGATACAAGCGAAGATGGAATCCACAAAGGTGCAATTGGAAATGTGTACGTCTTCCGTGGGTTTATGTAACAGATAGCCTTCGCTGCCGCGGCCAGACTTGAGCGAGATGCAATCGTCACCGGTGGAGATGTCGCAGCCGTCGATATGAACGTGCTTGCATGAGTCAACGTCGATGCCGTCGCCCAGGCCGCCGGTCGAGCGAATGGTCAGATTCTTGATAGTCAGATTTTCACAGCAGGTGGGATGCAGTGACCACATCCCGTGATAGCTGGTGGAGAAGCCTTCCAGGTGAGTATCTTTACAGTTGATCGGCTCAACCAGAGTGGGACGGCGCAGCTTCATTTGCGGGTTGAACGGCGCGTTGGCAGGCGCGTAGCCGACGATCTTTCCTGGTCCGACAATGCCAATATGCTCCGCATCGATGGCATAAATCAGTGCAATGTGCCCTTGGATCCACTTCCCTTCCCAGCGAACCTGCGTAACCGGATAGTCGGCATAATCGGAGCTGCCGGTGATAGTCGCATCCTGCTCGAAACGCAGAACGACATTCGACTTCAACTGAATCGAGCCGGTGAGATAATTGCCGGCTGGTATGACCGCCTCGCCGCCGCCAAAGACGGAGCAACGGTCGATGGTTTGCTGAATAGCTGCAGTGTCCTCGGTTGTGCCGTCGCCGGTTGCGCCAAAGTCGCGGACGTTCAGGACAATCTTATGCTTTGCAACAACGGGCTTAGCATTATTGGCTGCGCCCTTTGGGCCGGTCTTCGCGGGTTGCGGCGTTTCCGCAGCGCCGATTCCCGGCAGCAGAGACAACACAGGAAGAGCGAGGAGACTCTCTCCGGTCTTCAATAAAAAGCTGCGGCGTGCAAGAATGCAATCCTTCATCTCATTTGCCTCCAAATGTGTAAAACATTATCGACGATGCCGTTCCTACTGCGAGGGACTGGCGAGAACTTTGAGCGGGGTTGACGATTGGCTGAGGTCATCCGTGCCCTGAAGCGGAGCGGTCTTCGTCAGACGAACTCCGAGAGATTGTACGAGGTCGGGAATATCATAGCGAAGAAGAACGCGGGGAAGAACGTCTTCCGGCGCGCCAGTCGGCAAGGCTGCATTGAGCAGGCTGCGATAACTGGTGAGAACATGGTCAACGATAATGTGCTTCAGGCGTGAATCGAGCACAGCGGCATGAAGAAGCACCAAACCCATGTGGCCGCTGGCAATTGCGGTGATCTTGCTGGGGTCAACGTCGGCACGGCCCGCCAGATAATCTGTCGCGCGAATCACGTCGTCAACGCGCATGCCGATGAGTGAGCGGCCAACCAGATCGGCGCGCAAGCTGAATAGATAGAAGGGACCGAGAATCGGGGACTTCATGTCGTCGGTGCCGGGAGGCGACGGTCGGGGAGTAATTGCTAAAACAACATTTCCGGCGGCGGCAAGCGAGTCGAACCGCGCTTGATTGGCGCGTGCAATAGGGTTGTCTCCGCGAATCAAGTCGGGTACGAGCAGAAGCACGGCCGGGTGGCGGCCCTCGCCGGACGGAACGCTTAATTCTCCCTGCAGATTGATTCCTGCGCCGGAGGGAAGCACGAACGCGCCGGTCTTTGCGGCCAGCAATTCTGCGCCTGGTTTGGACATGCGTGGTACAGCCTCCGCTCCAGTGACCTTGCGAATGGACGCGGCAAGTTTCCCAACTGTCATTACGGGGCGGCTGGCGGGGACGATCCCTGCTGCACGCTTCTTGTTGAGCGTGAATACCGTCTCGGAGTTGGGATAGCTGGTAAGAACCTGGCCCGTGGGAGTGACTTGAAAGGCGTCCTTGGGAAGGCCCGCGAGCGCGTTGTCCGCACCGCGTGCCTCACCTGCGGAGGATAACGAGAGGATAGAGTGGGTGGCGTTCGCTCCGGGTTCGAGGTTGCGGACAAAGAAGTTGAGAATGTCGCTTAGGATGGGAGCAAGTGCGCCATGGCCGCCGGGCCCAGTGATGAATTGCAGAGAGGCCGTGAGAGGAATGTTGTTGGTGGTGTCGGCATTGAGCGCACGGTCAGTGGGGGTGGGCGGCGTGGAGGGTTTGGCGCGGCTGGATGGAGTTCCAGCGCTGGCAGGATCGAAGAAAGAGTAGAAACGGCGAGCTTCGGTGACGCTCGAGCGTGCGCCGGCAAAAGGAAACATATCAGAGTAAGTGGCGATGACCGCGTAAGGACGAGGCGCGGCCAACTCGATCCAGTCAGGAAAGTCGAGGCCGGAAGAGATAAAGTGGGGCGTGGATTGTTCGCCGTCCTGGGGACCAATCGCGGGCAGTAGCGCATCAAACGATGTGATGTAGCAAGCAACGCCGATGGCGGCGACGCGCGTGTCAAACGCGCCAACCAGAGCGGTGATGGTGCCTCCGCCGGAGCAGCCGAATGCGCCGATGTGCTCGGCATCAACCTCTGGAAGCTGGACAAGGTAGTCGATGCCGCGCATCGCGTCCCAAAGTTCGTAGCGGGCAAACGTATCGCCGATAAGCATCGGCTGCAGGCTAGCTTCGCCGTGTTCGCCGGTCGGGCCGGTCGCAAGCGAGGCGCCGGGTTTAGCCGGATCGGGATACTGAAGACGCTCACCCTGCCCGATGGGGTCATAGGAGAGAACGATAAATCCATTGTGGGCGAAGAGGGCGGCTGCTCTGTAGTCGCCGGCCTTGCCCGCCGGACTGTGTCCGGGACTCATCAGAATCGCCGGACGCTTGCCGGCAGATGGGGAGGGAATGTAGAGCAGCGCGGTAACAGGAAAATTGGGCTGGCTATCGAAGAGAACCTTCTCGATTTGAAAACCGTCGGCCTGCGTTGAGCCCAGTACTCTGGCGTTGAGCGGGGACCGTGCGGGAAGACTGCCAATCAGCGACAGAATTTGTTTGCGGACCATGATTTGACGCTCTTCGGCCTCGGCGCGGCTTCGGATCGAGGCAACGCTGGCGGCGCGAGAAGCTGTAAACCCGGCTGCGATGCTGTCCAGAGAACGGGTGAGATGGGTGCGGCCAATCTGCGCGGGACTATTCGGGTCCGGCCGGGCATGGGAGACGGGAGCCGGGCGCGCAGGCGGCGCGGAACTCTGAGCAATAGCAAAGCTTGCAAGCAGCGCGCCGGCGGAGATCACGCGAAGAATAAATGAGATGATTTTGAGCATCACACTGCATTGATACTCTTCGATAATGAGCTTGGTCAACCATATTGAGCGTGGTGCGCTAAGCTCGCAGCAGTCGCGGCATGAGGTGCTTCGGTCGCATTGGATTGCTTGTGGACATATCCCTTAAGAAACGAATCCCTTGGCTTTATCGCCTTCATCCTGTACTGGCAAACGCCGCTGAGCGATGCCGCCCCAGATCACACGTGTGCAACCGTAAAGCTCATCAAAATATGACTGATCTGTGAAATCCAGGGCATCGTGACAACTCGGTGTTTGTAATCCTTCCAGGATGTGTATGATGTATTCGTGGTTTCTACCGGTACTGGGAAGTTCACATAGAAGCATCTTTGTCGACGAAGTAGTGCCTTCGCGGAGTAATATCCGGTTGTTTGCCTGTCAACAAAGGGAAGCCGGCAGGGATGAAAATCGGTGCAAGGCGGCTGCGCGGGCATGGACCTCGATGATGGAGACCGGCTTGTGTGGGAAAGGGATAGCCTGCGCCATGGCCGCATCAGTCCGTTCAATCCGCTCTGTTTTTGCCGCCATCTGTGATCACTCCAGATTGTTCAAGTATGCAATTGCGGCGTTGTTTTTTGTCTTTCCGCTGCTCGGTACGCCAGCCGCCGCCCAAACCACGACCATCAGCGGAACGGTCTACGACCCCAGAACCACCGGCGCTCTTCCCCTGTCCAATGTGCTCGTCTATGTTGTTCCGACCGGGACGGTGGCGCCGATGCTGCCTTCCGGCGCGCAGTGCATGACAACATCGACGCCCACGCCCGTAGTCAGCTTCGCCTATACCGACGTGAAAGGCACCTTCACGCTGGGCAACGTGCCGATAAATGCCACCTACACCCTGGTCATCCAGGCGGGCAAGTGGCGCCGCCAGTTCAGCCAAGGAGTTACCACTACTCCAATTACCGGACTTACCCTCAACATGCCGGCGGACCATACGCAGGGCGACATCCCCTTCATCGCCATCGCCACAGGTCAGTACGACGCTATGGAGTGCGTGCTGCGCGAAATGGGCGTTGCCGATTCGGAGTTTACCGACGATAACGGCACCACCGGGGGGCGCATTCATCTGTATTTAGGCTTGATTGTGGGCAACAATTTGCCTGGAGCGGAGATCAACTCCAACACTCCCTTAGAAACCGCACTCATGACGGATCCCAAATTCCTCGACAGCTACGACATGGTGATGTTTCCTTGCCGGGGAGGTCCATATCCACAATCCAACACCACACTTACCAACCTGCTGAACTACGCGAACAGTGGCGGACGTGTCTTTGCAACCCATCTCAAAGCCGACCTGCTGGACACCGACTCTCCCTTCAATTCACCGTTTTCAGGGGTGGTGAACTGGAATAATATCTGGACTGCCAGCCCACCTGATCCCACTCCCAACCCCGGAAATGCCACCGTCATCACCGAATTTACCGACGGGGTTACGCTTGCCCAATGGCTTTTTAATTCCGGTGCCAAGAACATTAATGGAGACGTTGTTTATGGACAGGTTGCGCTCAATGAACTGCGCAACGATATCAGTAGTGTCATTGCGCCAACGCAGTCCTGGCTGACTCTCAATGACACGACGGCTGGGAATCCGGTGATGCAGTTTACCTTCAACACGCCGATCGGCGTGGCCGCTGCAAACCAATGCGGACAAGTGTTGTTCAACGATTATCACATCCACCAAGCCACGGCCCCAAGCGGCACTCTATTTCCCGCCGAGTGCCCAACTTCAACCATGACCCCGCAGGAGGAGATACTCGAATATGCCCTTTTCGATCAGCCCACCTTTATAACGCCCGTCATCGTGCCCAACTTTTCCATCAGCTTTTCCTCCAGCCCCTTGATCGTCGATCAGGGCGACACCTATGATAAGCTCACGGTAACGGTAGACAACACCCAATCGACTGCCGACATCTACAGTTCCGTTATTCTCACCATTACGCTGCCGCCCGGCCTTACCCCCACTGGATGGACAGATGCAACCGGCGGATGGATTTGCACACTCAGCACCCCTAACTGCACGCGAACCACCAACATCGCCGCCGGAACCACCGATTCAGTCACCCTGACTGTGAGTGTCACATCGGTAAGCAACCCACAGGGAACAATCACTGCCACCGCCTCCAGCCCGAATTTCTTCAACAATGTCACCGCGACGGATACCGTCATCTTTCAGCAGCAGCCTGTTATTACTTGGCCCACTCCCGCTCCCATCACCTATGGCACAGCGCTGAGCGGGACCCAGCTTGACGCCACATCGCCGGTGGCCGGAAGCTTCACCTACTCTCCAATTGCCGGAACCGTGCTGACCGCCGGAGCGCAGACGCTGACGGCAACCTTCACGCCGACGGATACCACCGACTACACGACTTCCACGGCCAGCGTCACACTTCAGGTGAACCAGGCTACGCCAACGATCACCTGGGCCACGCCAGCGGCAATCATCTATGGCACGCCGCTAAGCGCAACCCAGCTCAACGCCACTTCCACGGTAGCTGGAAGCTTCACCTACTCTCCAATTGCCGGAACCGTGCTGGCCGCCGGAGCGCAGCCGCTGACGGCCACCTTCACGCCGACGGATACCACCGACTACACCACCGCCACGGCCAGCGTCACGCTTCAGGTGAACAAAGCGACGCCAACGATCACCTGGGCCACACCCGCCCCCATTACCTATGGCACGGCGCTAAGCGCAACTCAACTTAACGCGAGTTCCACAGTAGCCGGAAGCTTCACCTATTCGCCGGTTGCCGGGACGGTGCTGGCCGCCGGAGCGCAGCCGCTGACGGCGACCTTCACGCCGACGGATACCGCCGACTACACCACCGCCGCGGCCAGCGTCACGCTGACAGTGAACAAAGCAACACCGACAATCACCTGGGCAACACCAGCGGCAATCATCTACGGCACGCCGTTGAGCGCAGCCCAACTCAACGCGAGTTCCACAGTAGCCGGAAGCTTCACCTACTCTCCAATTGCCGGAACCGTGCTGACCGCCGGAGCGCAGACGCTGACGGCAACCTTCACGCCGACGGATACCACCGACTACACGTCCGCCACGGCAAGCGTCACGCTGACGGTGAACAAGGCAACGTCATCCATCACCTGGGCCACACCCGCTCCCATTACCTATGGCACGCCGTTGAGCGCAACCCAACTCGACGCCACTTCACCAGTGCAGGGCAACTTCAGCTACTCTCCCTCCACAGGCACGGTGCTAGGCATCGGGCCGCACACGCTCACGGCTACCTTCTCACCAACCGATACCACCGACTACACAGCCTCCACGGCAACTGTTAGCCTAACCGTCAACCCGGCGGCTCTTCTCGTGGCGCTCACCGCCTCCGTCAACCCTGTCTTTACCTCAAACCCGCTCACCTACACTGCCACCCTTACCGTTCTAGCCGCCGTGCCCGCCGCGCCCACCGGTACAGTAACCTTTTACGATGGAACAACCCCGCTCGGATCCAGTGACGTAACGGCGAGTGTGGCGACCTTTGCCACAACGGCCTCGGCAATCGGCACTCACTCCATCACCGCCGTCTACTCCGGCGACACAAACTATTCGACGGCCACAAGTCTCATACTGTCAGAAATCATCCAGGATTTTACGCTCGCTCTGTCGTCCGGAACAGCCGGCACGGTGACTGTGCCCCTCGGAGGACAGGCAGCCTATCCGCTTGTCATTACCCCGCTTGGCGGCGTCACCCTGCCGTCAGCCGTGAACTTGACTCTGACCGGACTGCCGCCAGGAATGAATGCAACATTTTCTACGGATGTGGTGGCGGCAGGTTCTTCAACTGCCAATGTGATGCTTCAGGTGTTTTTGCCTGGCCAATCCGCGATGCAACCGTCCCCAGATCCCTTCGGAGGACGCTCGCTCCCTGTCGCGTTGGGGCTGATCCTGCTGCCCCTTGCCGGCAGGTTGCGCAAGACCGCTCGTCGCTTCCGCAGGGTAGCCTTACTGGCTCTGGCCGGCGCTGCCCTGGCCGTGGGATTGACCGGATGCCAAATCACGTTTACTCCGAAATCCTTTCCTTTAACCATAACCGCGACCTCCGGCACACTGTCGCACTCCACCACGGTGAATATCATCGTGCAGTAAGCCCTGCGCAGAATCGCCATCACCGGGCCATTTTGCCAGATCTCAGATTCTCATTGACTGGACCTGCGCTATGCTCATAAGACGATCGATCGTTGCTTTGTTCTCCATCCTCTTTGCCGCCGGATCCTTATTCGCGCGTGCGCAAGCGGTTCCATCGGCCTACGTGCAGCGGTTTACCGTCAACCTCGGCGTCATAGGCTCAGCTTTTCAGCCCGACTACGCCGCGGGAGGCGGCGCGCAAACCAGCCCCAGCCGCCTGTATGGCCCGGGCGCCTATGTGGACATGAAGCTCACTCGCTATCTTCAGTTCGAAGCCGAGGCGCGCTGGCTGCGCATGAATCCCTACCTCGACATCCGTGAAGACAACTACCAGATCGGTCCACGCCTTCCCATCGAAAAGTTGCGCTTCAAACGGGCCACCCCCTACGCCAAAATCCTTGTCGGCTATAACAGGATGAACTTCGAGCTCAACGGCGGGTACGGACACTTTGCCGACATCGCATACGGTGGCGGCGTGGACGTCAAGCTGACCAAAAAAATCACCATCCGGGCCTTCGACCTCGAGTATCAGCAGTGGCTCGGGTGGCCGAATATACCTGGGAGCCCGAACACCACGCTCTCGCCCTATGGCGGAAGCGTTGGTGTCAGCTACAAAGTTTTCTGAGCCGCTACTGTTGAATATCATGCTTGAATACTGATTCCAAATGGTGATCATCTCCTATATCCACGTGCTTTCGGCTGCTTTCCTGATGGGATTTGCGGCTGCCGCGTCAATTGGTCCTGTCAACATGATGGCCATTCGCCGCGGAATAGTAAGCGGTTGGCGCCACACCCTTGCCTGCGGAATAGGCTCCGTCTTCAGCGATCTGGTTCTCTTTTCCCTGGCACTCCTCGGGGGGCGATACTTTCTGCACGGCCTGTCAAACCCGAAACTTCAGACTGTCCTGGCAGCCTTTGGAGTAGCTCTTCTGTTTCCGGTGGGAATATACTTCCTGCTTCTTGTCTTCAAGAATCCAAAGCGGGCCTACAAGAGCGCGCGCAAACGCTGGAGCGCAGGCCACGCACCATCGCACTTTGCTGGTGAAGCCGCCAAAGCTGCCGCCTTGACCCTCTTCAACCCCTTAACCATGCTTTACTGGATTGGAGTCACATCCAGTTGGCTACCTTTTGCCTATGCAATCCTGGGCAACAGTGCCCCGGAATTGGGAGCGTTAATGGCCGGTGCCGGCCTGATTTCCTGGTTTACCACTCTGATACTCCTCGTCCGTTTCATTCCCCGCCATATAGGCGTGATCTTCTTCCGCATCGCCAACGCAATCCTCAGCCTCATCCTTCTGAGCTTCGCTGCGTACTGTGCAGTGCTACTATCCCGCCATTTCCTTCGCTGAATCGAATGTTGGACATTTGTAGGCCGCCAGCACCCCTATTGCTCGTCCCTGCCCGGCCGAAGCATCAAATCCTTGATCGCCTCACGGGGGTCCTTGCCCTCGTCCAAAATCAACTCCATCTGCTCGGTGATGGGCATCTCGATGGTGTATCTGCGAGCCAACCCCAGCGCCGCGCGCGTGGTCAAAACTCCTTCAGCCACTTTGCCGCCCAGCCCGGCAAGAATTTCAGGCAGCTTGCGGCCCCGACCCATCTCCTGGCCCACGGTGCGGTTGCGGCTGAGGGAGCCTGTGCAAGTCAGCACCAGATCGCCCACGCCGGAGAGCCCGGCCAGCGTCTCGCGCCGCCCGCCGCAGGCTACGGCGAGACGGGTGATCTCGGCGATGCCGCGCGTCATGAGCGCTGCGGCTGAGTTGTGTCCCAGCCCCACTCCGTCGGCAACACCGGCGGCGATGGCGATTACATTCTTCAGCGCCCCGCCCATCTCCACGCCTATCACGTCCGTTGAGGTGTAGAGCCGCAGCGTCTCCGAAGCCAGCTCCGCCTGGATGCGCGCCGCAATCGCCGCATCCTCAAACGCCACGGTAATGGCGGTGGGCTGTCCCTGTGCAACTTCCAGCGCAAAGCTCGGCCCGCTGAAGGCTCCCGTCGGCAGCTTGAGTCCGGCTCCCGTCTCCACCAGGCATGAGCCAATCACCTCGGTCATGCGCAGCAGGCTGCGGTCCTCCACGCCCTTGGTGGCGCTCACAATGATCTGTCCAGTGTGCAGGTGCGCGCGAAGGCGCATAAACGTGGCGCGCAAAAACTCCGAGGGAATCACAGAGACAACAATCTCCGCCTCGCTTACGGCAGCCTCGTCGCCCGTCACCCGCACGCCCGCCGGAATGGGAAATCCCGGCAGAAAGAGCTTGTTTTCGCCAGCGTCAATAATCTCCCGGGCAAACTCGTTGCTGTGCGCCCACAGCGTGAGCTCATGCCCGCCACGCCGGGCCAGAGACAACGTGATGGCGGTTCCCCATGCTCCGGAACCAAGAATGGCAATGCGGCTCATGCGGTTTTTTTAGCTCCCAGCTTGGATTCCGTGCCCTTCAGCAGGCGGCGGATGTTCTGGTAATGCTTGGCGATCAACAGCAGCGCGACGGCGATCTCAACAGCCACGAAAAAGGGGGTTCTGTCTGCGCACACATGGATGCGGCCCAGCCACCAGGCAAAGAGCGGAAAGCTCGCCGCGCCCAGAATGGAGGCCAGCGAGACGTAGCGGCTTAGCGCCAACACGATAAAAAAGACGGAGATAGCCGCCAGAGCTGCCCACGGTGACGCCACCAGGAAAACGCCAAATCCGGTAGCCACGCCCTTGCCGCCCTTAAAGTCCAGCCACACTGGAAAGATGTGCCCCAAAACCGCAACCAGCGCGGCCAGCGCCCGCATGTCATCCGGCGCGGCGCCGGGGGCGAGCCATCCACCCATCGCTCCGCCCAGCCAGACTGCGGCGCAGCCTTTGAGCATATCCATGAAAAAGGTGGTCGCGGCCAGGCCTTTGCCCCCGGAGCGCAAAACATTCGTAGCCCCAATATTCCCGCTGCCGGTTTGCCGGATGTCCTGGTGGCGAAAGAGGCGCACCAGCACGTAGCCGCTGGGAATAGACCCCAGCAGGTATGCAACAACGACAATGAGCAAATAGGGAAGAATCATAACGAGGGTGAGTTTAGCAGGTCGCGGGCGGGCCTTGCAGCGGACGCACCGCCTCCCACGCTCGAAGACACAAAGTGGCCTTCAAAGTTCACTTTCTTTGCTTTTTTCAGGCTTTGAAGCGCAGGAAAAGTGTGCTTCTGCATACACCGATATCTGGCAAAGTCGGGTACAAGTGGAAAACAGGTTGGGGCGGGAAGAAAAGACGAATAACAGGGCAGGAGTGCATTGTCCCCACATCTCAAAATCGAGATGTTTACCACCCAAGTACAGCTTGCGCTTTTTCAAAAGAGACTCCCCGCAGTAAAAAAACCTTACTCCGAGACAGCTCGCCCGACCTCAGTTCCACGGCATTCTTCACCACGCCAAAAGTCTCGGCCAGAAAGGCAATCAGCGCCTGGTTGGCGCGGCCTTCCAGCGGCGGAGCGTGGACGGCGATCTTCAGTTGCGCCGTGGCCCCCTCGCCATAAACCCCGGTGATGGCCGTCTTCTTTGCGCCGGGTTGCGCGCGAACCGCCAGCGTAACTCCCTCTACAGTCGATCGCAGCATCAGGCCGTCTCCCGCTTTGCCGCGCGCGCGCCAAAGATCGCCGTCCCCACGCGGATGCGCGTTGCGCCCTCTTCAATAGCCAGCGCGAAATCGTCGCTCATGCCCATCGAAAGCACGTCCAACGAGAGCCTGGGATGCGCTGCCGCCCAGCGATCTCTCCACTCCCGCAAGCCGCGAAAGCAAGCCCGCGTCTCGGCCTCAGGCACATCGAGCGGCGCAATCGTCATCAAACCGCGCGCTTGCAGATTTTCAAAATTTGGCAGCCGCTCCAGCAGTTCCGCGGACTCGGCCGACATCGGATCCAATCCCGTCTTGCTCTCCTCCGAGCTAAGCTTCACCTCAATCAGCACCGGCAACCGCTTGCCCAGCTTGCCCGCAGCCTCATTCAGCCGCTCGGCCAGCCGAAGCGAATCCAGCGAATCCACACCGTCAAAGATTTCCGACGCTCGCGCCGCTTTGTTCGATTGCAGATGCCCTATAAGGTGAACACCAATCGGCTTCTCGACTCGCTTGCGCAGCGGTTCCAGTTCCGACGCTTTACCCGCAAACTCCTGCACACGGTTTTCGCCGAAGAGTGTCAGCCCCAGCGCGGCAGCCTCAGCCAACGTCGCCGCCGGATACGTCTTCGTCACGGCCATTAGCTCCACCTCGCTACGCCCGCGCCCGGCGCGCTGACAAGCCGCCTCAATTGCCGCCTCCAGCCGTTCGAGATTTTCGGCTAGCGTAGTCATAGTTTTGAAGAAACCCTTGCAAGCGCAGGGTGCCCCACCCTCGCTTCGTCTTTGTTGTTGCGGCTAGGGTGGAAAACCATAATCCCTACATAGTTGGGTGCCCCATCCTTTTCGCGCTCTTTGCGAAAAGGGTGGGATACCTCGAACCACCTCAGCCTGCTCAGTGCCCCTGCTCTTCCAGAAACTTCTCCGCCTCCAGAGCAGCCATGCACCCCGACCCCGCAGCCGTAATCGCCTGCCGGTAACGCCGGTCCTGCACGTCCCCGCAGGCATAGACCCCCGGAACCACTACGCCTTTGTTCGTCACCAGCACATTGTCCTTCGTGCGGATATAGCCGTCCTCGTCCATGTCAATCTGTCCGGCAAACATCTTCGCATTCGGCTCGTGGCCAATGCCAAGGAAGAGCGCACTGATCGGCAAGATACTCTCTTCGCCGGATGACACATCGCGCAGCTTGAGCCCTTTCACTTCCTTCTCATCCACGCCCAGCACTTCCTCGATGATGGTGTTTGGGCGCAACTCAATCTGCTTGTGAGCATGCACCCGATCCAGCATGATCTTCGATGCGCGGAAACCCTCCCGCCTGTGCAGCAGCGTCACCTTGGTGGCAAAGCGCGTCAGAAACAGCGCCTCTTCCATCGCCGAGTCGCCTCCGCCCACCACCGCAATCTCTTTACCGCGGAAGAAAAATCCGTCGCAGGTCGCGCAACTTGACACCCCGTGCCCGATCAGCGCCTGCTCGCTCTTCAGCCCCAGCCAGCGCGCACTCGCGCCGCTGGCCACAATCAGCGTACGCGTCAAAATCTCCCCCGCTGAGGTCTGCAAGCGAAAGGGATTTTCTTTCAGATCCACTTTGTTCAGGTGCGCCAACTGAAGCGTCGCCCCAAACCGCGACGCCTGCTTCTTCATGTTGTCAATCAGCTCCGGCCCCTGAATGCCCTCCGGCCAACCCGGAAAGTTCTCCACCAGGGTAGTCATCGAGAGCTGGCCCCCAGGCTCGTGCCCCTCCAGAATCAATGGGTTAAGACCGGCGCGGGCCGTGTAGATTGCGGCAGTGAGTCCGGCGCAGCCGGAGCCCAGAATTACGGTAGAACGAATCTCTGTCATGTGCTTTCCTTGCCTGATTTTAGCTCTTGCTGTAGTCGAACTTCCTCATTCGAAGCCCGGCCCACTCATTTTGATGATTTCTGGCCGTTTTTGACTCTGTTCCTGCTCCGTTACACAACAAAACCTCATTAAGGATTCTTGTTACTTAAAGATTTCTAGCCAAAACCCTCCCCAGCCGATGAAAGAACTGTGGCCGCCTTTGAGGCTTCTCAGATTTCTCCTGAGAAGGCTCCAAGGCGACCCGCCAGTTTCACCCCGGAGCGCGCCTCTTGCCCCACTCCCGCTACAGCCCCCGCACCGCAGCATGGCTTCTCGCCTTGCTCCTGTTGCCGGCATCGGCGGTGGCCGGCGGGCCAAAATACGTGGCAGGGGTCAGCTACTTCAATCCTGGAGTCGTTGGTCAGCCCCTTCACTGGGCCAACGGCCAACTGAATTACTTCGTAGATCAGGGGCCGCTGAACGCCTCGGTCACCAACCAGCAAGCAACGGCCATGGTCAATGCCGCGGCCGCTGTGTGGAGCGCCATTCCAACCGCCGGCGTCACGCTCACCGACATGGGCACGCTCAACGAAGATGTCAACGGAGACAACATCCTTGTAAGCGGCGCCAGCTTCACCGTGACCAACGAGCAGACCAGCCAGCTTGGCGTCCTCATGGAGCCGGCCGACGTCACCCCATCGGCCACCAGCTATCCTCTGGGCATTCTATTCGACACCGACGGCTCGGTCATCAACGCCCTCTTTGGCGCCGGAGTCAGCCAGCAAAACAGATGCCAGAACAACGGCGTGTATGTCTGGCTGGACAACGTCAACCCCGACGCCACCATCGCCCACGCCATCATCCTGCTCAACGGTCTCTGCGCCACTAACGCCAATCTCCTCCAGATGATGAGCTTTGAACTGGAGCGGGCCTTCGGGCGCATTCTCGGCCTGGACTACTCCCAGGTCAATCCCGGCGCCGCGACCAACGGCGAAGCCAACGGCATGCTGGGCTGGCCAGTCATGCAGCCCGTCAGCGGCCTCTGCGGCTCGGGCGGCGGAGCCTGCATTCCCAACCCCTCCGATCTACGCTGGGACGACATCGCCGCCCTCAACCGTATCTACCCCATCACCGCCGGCAACGTCTCGAGCTTTCCCGGCAAGCAGATCACCGCCGCAAACACCGTTTCCATCCAGGGGACGATCACTTTTAAAACCGGCATGGGAATGCAGGGCGTCAACGTCGTCGTCCGGCCGCTCGACTCCAGCGGCAATCCCCTCTACCAGTACACGGTCACCGCCGTCTCCGGCGTCTCCTTCAATGGCAATCACGGCAACCCCGTAGCCGGCTACACCGACGCCAACAACAATCCGCTCACGATGTGGGGATCGAACGACGCCTCCACGCAAGGCTTCTTCGACCTCAGCGGTATTCCTCTGCCGCCCGACGTGACTACCGCCAACTATCAAGTCACCTTCGAGCCCATCAATCCCCTCTACACCCTCTCCAACTCAGTCGGCCCCTATCTTGACGGCTCACCTGAGCCATCGGGAACGCTAGCGCCTATCTCTGTTCCTTCCATGTCGGCGGGCAGCTTTCAGACCCTCACCGTCAACGTGGCCGACTCGGCCAGCGGCGGCTATAACGACGCCATCGGTACCGAGGCCGCCCCGCGCATTCTCCCCGCCAGCGGACTCTGGGCCGGGCGGCTCAGCCAGGTAGGCCAAACCGACTGGTTTACCTTCCCGGTTCGCGGCGGACGCTCCTTCACCGTGGTCACAGTCGCCCTCGACGAAACCGGCGCGCCCACCAGCGCCAAGGCTATCCCCTCGCTGGGCGTCTGGGACACCTTCGATGTCGCAGGCTCCAAGGCCGTCGGCTCAGAGGCCGGATTGAACGGCCTGGCCATAGGCGAAAGCTGGCTGCAAGTCGCTGCCTCGGGCGACGACACCGTGCGCCTCGGCATTGCCGACGAACGCGGCGACGGCCGTCCCGACTACGCCTATCAAGGCTGGGTCCTCTACGCAGACACTGTCCAACCACAGCGCCTGCCCGCCTCCGGCGGACCCATCGTCATTCAGGGCATGGGCTTTCGCTACACGGACACGGTGCTGGTCGGTGGCCAGCAGGCCCTGGTCACCAGCATCTCACCCAACGAAATCACCGCCATCGCCCCCGCGGCCATCGACGTCACAGGCTCAGTCAACGTCGAAGTGGACGACCTGCCCGTCTACTACGCCTCCGCCGTCATCTACAGCGGCCTTAGTTACGACGCGGGCGCCGGCGATTCGCTCACCCTGCTCACCGCGCCCACCAGCTCCGTCCCCATCGGCGTCCCCGAGCCCTTCACCGTCCTCGCCCTCGACTCCAATCTCAACCCCGCTGGCGGCGTCTCGGTCATCTACACCGTCACCAGCGGAACCGCCACGCTGGGCTGCGGCCTCTCTACATGCACCGTCACAGCCACAGGCGACGGACGCGCCACCATGAATGTAACGGCCACCGGCAGCGCTTGGTCCACCGTGACCGCCTCGCTCACCAACAGCTCTACGAGTTTGAGGACCGAGTTCTACGGCGGAACGCCGCCCACCCTGGCCTCGCTATCGCCCATGCTCTCGCTGGCCGCCGGAGCCTCCTTCACCTGGACAACGCAGGCACTGGTCCTAAGCAACGGCCATCCCCTCAGCGCCCAATCCGTCGCATGGCAAACCACCTCCACCGATATAACCTTCCAGTCCGGCGCCGTCACCACCAACTCCAGCGGTATCGCCGCCAAGTCCCTCACCGTCGGCCCGCTCACCGAGGGCCAAACCGTAACCGCGACAGCCTGCCTCAACGGAACCTCGCAGTGCATCACCTTCACCGCCTTTGGCTCCCGCCCGGAGTATGCCACCCTCCAGGCCGTCTCCGGAACGTCTCAGACCCTCGCCGCAAGCGGAACCCCCGCGCAGATCACTCTCCGCGTCCTCGACATGAACGGCAACCCCATGGCCGGCGCCACCGTCACGCTCTATCAGGCTCTCTATGCCTGGGCGCCTGCCTGTCCTGTCCATGGCCGCTGCGATCAGCCCAACCTGCTCGCCGAGCAAGCCGCCACTACGACCTCTGCCCTCGACGGCACCGTCACCTTCAACCCCGCATCACTTTCCGGGGTAGCCACCAACCTCCTCGCCCTCGCCGTCACCGGCAACACCGCCAGCGTCAACATCACCGTGGAGCAGCACCCGTAAAAGCAGCTTCTAGCTATTAGCTTCTAGCTTTTAGCTATTTACAGTGCTGTTGAATCATGTGTTATTCATTTCTGAAATTCGGCTTTGTCCGCGGCAATCTGGAGCTTGTTGAAGCGAAACTGCGCGCGCGCCCAGCTGCCTCGCTAACTTGCTGCTCCCAGTTCTCTGTTTCCTGATCTTTGTTCACTGTCCTTGCAGATAATTTACCCTTTTTGTTGGACAATCATCCTTAGAGGCAATCATCCCGGCACGATGAGACCACTAGAAACCGAAAACAGCGCGTAACTCCATATCCAGGAGTATTTTGCAGACAACTTCTTTGTTATGAGGATTTTGCAGCGCAACCCCTCCTGTAACCTCATGAAAACAAGGAGTTTGCATCCAAAATACGGGTGGGGGTGGGGTTACTGATGTATCAACAGGCAATGATGCCGGATACCGTGTACATTCACCGTTGATTACCATGTGCTGGGCAACAAGTCGGCGAGGGCGTGTTCGTGGAAGCCACACCAATTCAATTTGCCAATACGGCCCTCCGCTGGGACCATCATTCAAACCTGTCAATTAAAATGGAATTGCGATGCTTGATCTTGGCTTTGTCCGTGCCAACCTGGAACTCGTTGAAGAGAAACTGCGTGCGCGCGGGGCGGACCCGGCTGCATTATTAAAGGATTTTCGAGAAAACGATCAGTTTCGGCGCGAAGCCATTACCCGGGCTGAGCAGTCGAAGGCTCGCCTGAATGTTCTGAGCCAACAAGTTGGCGTTCTTAAGAAGGCTGGAGAAGACGCATCGCTGCTAGTCGGAGAAACCCGCGGCCTTAAGCAGGAGATCGACAACTTTGACAAAATCGCCGGTGCATTCGACGTTATGATGCGCCAGTGCCTGGAGCAAATTCCCAACCTCACTCGCGACGAAGTACCCACCGGCACATCCGAAGCTGACAACCTTACCGTCAAAACCTGGGGTGACAAACCCGCCTTCAACTTCGACCCCAAACCGCACTGGGAACTTGGCGAGGCCCTCGGCATTCTTGACCTGGAACGCGCGGCCAAAATCAGTGGCGCGCGCTTTGCCGTTTACATGGGCGCGGGCGCGCGGCTGGAGCGAGCGCTGATCAGCTTCATGCTCGACCTGCACACGCAGAATCACGGCTATACCGAAGTCCTCCCGCCCTTCATGGTCAACGAAAAGTCTCTTTTCGGAACTGGCCAAATGCCTAAGTTTGCGGAGGATCTCTTTCGATGTGCAGACGCCGATTGGCAGGAACAATCGGAGGCTGAGGAGAATTACGAAAGAGCGGTGCGCGATTACGGCGTCGGCAGCGTGGGAGAGCAGGATGCTCGGGATCACCTTGCGGAGTCCAAGAAAAAGGCGGTTTTCAACGACCACTGGCTCATCCCCACCGCCGAGGTCCCCGTCACCAACCTCTATCGCGACGAAATTCTCGACGAAGCCCGCCTGCCCATCTGCCTCACGGCTTACACGCCCTGCTTCCGCGCCGAAGCTGGAGCCGCCGGCAAGGACACGCGCGGCATCATCCGCCAGCATCAATTCCAAAAAGTCGAGCTGGTCAAGTTCACACGCCCCGAGGACTCCGACGCCGAGCACGAGCGGCTGACCCGCGACGCCGAAGAAATCCTCGAAGCCCTCAAGCTCCCCTATCGCCGCGTTCTGCTCTGCACCGGCGACACGGGCTTCTCCTCCGCCAAAACCTACGACCTCGAGGTCTGGCTTCCCGGTCAGCAACTTTACCGGGAAATCTCCTCCTGCTCCAACTTCGAAGCCTTCCAGGCGCGGCGGGCTAACATCCGCTACAGACCCGGCGGCCCCAAGGGCAAGCCCGAGTTTGTCCACACATTGAATGGCAGCGGGCTGGCCGTTGGTCGCACTTGGCTGGCCATCGTCGAAAACTATCAGCAGGCCGACGGCTCGGTCCTGATTCCAGAATTACTGCGGCCCTACATGGGCGGACTCGAGCGCATTGCAAAATAAGGACACCATGAGCAAAATTCTCAAAAGCTATTTCTACTGGACCTATCCGCGCGGCTGTATTCACTACGACATCATGGTCACGCTGATTCTGTTGTTCATCTTCGTCACCCCGCATTTTTGGAACTTCGGCGACAAGCCATCTCCCTCCGGCGGACCGCTTCATCTTATCCAGATCATCGGCACTGGTGGACGTGGTTTCATCGTTACCGTACAAGCCGCCGACGTGGACCTCGACCTGAAGACCACCGCCTCCAACATGGCCATCAAAAAGGCCCTGCGCAAGGCCATCGAGCCGGTCACCGGAGACGCCGTTGCTGTGGAGTATTGGGAAACAAAGCAGGACGCTCAGGGTAATTGGACCTGGAAGGTTTGGGCGAGACGCTGAAAGCTGGCAACTGAAATAAGGAAATCCATGCGCAAAGTAAATAAATTTGTCTTCCCTGCACTGATCGCATTGCTCCTGCTCTCCGTGCGCGCCGCCATCGCCGCGCCCGCCGCTGCCAATGAAAAGGAGAAGGAAAAAGTTCTGCGCCGCCTCGACGAAGCGGCAAAAAACTTCCGCTCTACCTCCGCAGACTTCCAGTTCGATTCCGTCGAAACCGACCCCATCCATGAAGATGACGTGCAGAAGGGCACCGTATACTACGAGCGCAACAAGGCGGGAGCCTTCCAGATGGCCGCCCACATCCGCGAGTTCAACGGCAAACCGGCCCCCAAGATCTACGCCTACTCCGGCGGAGCCGTCAAGCTCTATGAACCGATGCAAGATCAGCTCACTATCTATAGCAAAGCCGCCCAGTACGAAAGCTGGTTCATGCTCGGCTTCGGCGCCAGCGGTAAAGACCTCGAGCAGAAATGGGAGATTACTTACGTGGGCACGGAGACGCTCGACAGCGTGAAGACTGAAGAGCTGGAGATGGTTCCCAAAGATCCCGCCATCCGCAAAAATCTCCCCAAAGTGGATATGTGGGTAGACCCGGAGCGCGGCGTGAGCCTGAAGCAGATCCTCCACTTTGGCCCCAGTGAATACAAAGTCTGCGTCTACTTTAATATCAGCGTCAATCAGCCTCTGTCGGACAGCGTGTTCGCCTTGAAAACCACCAGCAAAACCACGATCATCAACCGATAGCAGACTCTTTTATCCTGCTTCAGCACCAAGGCCTGGGTGCCCCATCCTTTTCGCGTTCTTTGCGAAAAGGGTGGGAATCCTCAACACTTAAGTGGGCAATTTCCAACCAACAATTCCCTGCCCCACCACCCCAATCTTCTTGAACCCTCGCCAAAGCGCTACTCCTCCCAACGCAAACAGCATCGGAAAGCACTCCAGCGTGTAGCGCGCCTCTGGCGCGGCAATAGTCGTCAGCAGCGCGCTGCGCAGCAGCATATAAGCCAGCATCGCCCCCCATAAGCGCGGCCTGAGACACAATCCCGCAACTCCCAGCAGCAGGTAGAGCGCATTCAACCCCGCGTAGGCCCAACTGATGCAGGTCTCGTCCTCGTGCTCGTCGTAGTTCCACCAGTCCAGTTCAATGGGTAGGTTTTCCACCCGCGGCCTGAGCCACATATCCGCCATTCTCCCCAGCGGCAGCCAGAGATAGGAGCGCAGCGGGTGGGCGGCGATGCGTTCATCGGCCATCCGGCCAAAGCGGGCATCGATCTCGTTTGTCAGTTCTTTTTTCAGGTTGTAATCGGCCGCCAGCCTGGCAGTTTCGGCTTGCTGGGCCGGGGAATCGAAGGCCCGAGCGGGCAGTTTGTCCATCTCCAGAGAGTCGCCGGGAATGTTCCAGAAGATCTCCGATGTGGAGACAAAGTCCAGGCACCAGCTCTTCTCCCAGCGCTCCCAGCCGGAATGGGGGGCTTCGCCCGGATTCATGGCCTGCCGTGGAGCCAGCGGCTGAAAAACGTGGAAGACCTTCCAATTACGCCAGCTCCAGGCGGCAAACGGCATGAGCGCCAGCAGCACGCAGACCGCTACCATACGAGTCACTTTTTTGGTTGAAATTGCGCCATCGCCCTCTCCGCGTCCCAGCCCAACCAGCAACGCCGGCGCCAGGGCCACCGCCACCAGCGCCCCGTCTGGCCTGAGCAGGGCCGCAAGGGTCACCGCAAAGGTAAACTCGAGCGCCGCCGCCCATCCCGGTTGTGCTCTGAAGCGGACCGCCGACCAGAGCGCCAGCGCAATGGCAAACAATGTGAGCCCCTCGGTCAACGGCTCGGCGGCATAAACCGCGGTAAAGGGGCAAAGTGCGGCCAGCCATAGTGTGCAGTGCGCGGCCCCAATGCTGAGCCGTACGGGAGCTATCCGGCGAGCAAAATCGGCCAGCAGCAGGCAGCCGGCCAGCTCCAGCCCAATCTGCACCCAGGACGCTGAAACGTAGTTTTCCATCCCGAAGAGGCGAAAGCACAGCGCCAGAAAAAGCGGGTAGCCCGGCAGCCGCATTAACACGGGAACCATCACGCCGCCGACCCCCGTCTGGGCATAACTGCCATGCAACAATAGGTTTTTGGCAAGTTCGCCATAGATCAGCGGGTCGCCGTCGACATTAAAAAACTGCTTCAGCATCCACAGCCGCAACGCCAGCCCGGAGGCCAGGGCCAGCAGAACAGACAGGGAACCGGCCAGAGGAAAACGTATCCGGCAAAAGGCTGTCGATTGACTCTTAGGGGCAGCTTCCATACGATTCGTACTGTATAGCGTAGACTGTTTTTCCGGTTTTCGCGCTCCCGTTTTTTCGCAGGTCATTTTACGCGGTTAGGATTAGATAAGCACCTCATGCCGGATAAGCAGATATTCTTCGATCCGCAACGGAAGCGCTGGAAGCGCCTGCGCCGCATCCTCGATGCCACAGCCGTGATTTTCACGGTGGTTCTGGCGATTTTTATCTTCAATGTGCTGCGTTATCAGCAGTTGCCAGAGCTCCTTCTGCCAGCCTCCAAGCACAACTACAAGGCGCTGCCCGACCGTATCACGCTGTTGCACGGCGTAAAAGAACAGCGCCCTGCCCGACGCAAAACCACCCGCAAGCCCTCCGACATCCCCTTCAACACCGGCGAGGGTTTGCGCGCGGCCTACTACGTGCAGGACGACCCCGCCAGCTACTCCTCCTTCAAGGAGCACATCCAACAGATCGACTTGCTCTTTCCGCAGTGGCTGCACATCAACTCACCCCAGGGAATGTTGATGGGCACCAGCGGCGACCACCGCCATGAATACGCAATCGTCGACGGCGCCACGGTCCACGACCCCGACGACTCCAACAGGATCAAGAGGGTCATCGAGGCAACCAAGGATGACATCGAGGTCTTTCCGCACGTCAACAACTACAACTCCATCACCCAGAGCTGGGACCCCTCCATCGCCGGCGTCCTGGCAGACGCATCAAAACGCGCCGCGCTGCGCCAGCAAATCATTCGCTTCTTTGCCGCCTTCCCCGCCTATCGCGGCCTTTCGCTGGACCTCGAAAACCTGCCTGAAGGCGCCACTCCGGTTTATCTGAACTTCATCCAGGAACTCTATGCCGACCTGCACGCGCGCAATCTGCGCCTCTACGTCAGCACTCTGGTTTCCGCCAGCGACGACTCTTTGAAACGCATTGCCGCCAACTCCGACGGCATTGTGCTCATGAACTACGACCAGCACGAGATCGAGAGCCAGCCCGGACCCATCGCCAGTCAGGATTGGTTCGTGGCCAACCTGCAGCGCGTCCTCAAAATTGTTCCCAAAGAAAAGATCATCTGTGCCCTGGGCAACTACGGCTACGACTGGACGCTCTCCATCCCCAAAAAAGGGCGATTCGGAGGGCATTCCAAGCCGCCAGAGATCATCAATACCGATGCGCTCTCGGTCTCCGACGCATGGCAGCGCGCCTCCGATGCCGAGGCCGTCCTCAGTCTCGATCCCGACACACTCAATCCTCACTTCGAGTACATCGACGAGGACTTGAACCAGCGCCACGTCATCTGGTTCCTCGATGGCGTCACTTTGCTCAACCAGATGCGCGCCGCCCGCGGCCTGGGCCTGCAAACCTTCGCTCTCTGGCGCCTGGGAGAGGAGGACAGCTCCCTGTGGAGCGTGTGGGACAGGCCTAGCAACCCCGACTCGCTCAAGGACCTCGGACAGGTCCAGCCCAGCCATGATGTAGACACTGAGGGTGACGGCGACATCATTCGCATCACCGCCGCACCCCAGCCCGGCAAGCGCACTGTTGAGGTGGACAGCGATGAGACGGACGATCGCCGTCGGCTCATCATCAATGAGCACATGGATGTCTATCCCCGCACCTATGTCATCGAGCAATACGGATACCACCCCAACCAAGTCGCTCTTTCCTTCGATGACGGCCCAGACCCCAAGTGGACGCCCAAAATTCTCGATATCCTCCGCAACAAAGGTGCCAAGGCAACCTTCATGCTCATCGGCGCTGAGGGGCAGAAAAATGTCGGACTCATGCAGCGCGTGGTCCGCGAAGGCCATGAGATCGGCAACCACACCTGGACCCATCCCGACATCAGCGAAATCTCCAACCGTCAGCTCGATCTCGAACTCAAGTTCACCGAGCGCCTCTTCGCCAGCAAGCTCGGCATTCAGCCCCTCTACTTCCGTCCCCCTTACGACATCGACGAAGAGCCGGGCACCGATGACCAGGCCGCCCCCATCGAGCGCATCCAACAGGCCGGATACACCATCGTCGGCAGCAAAATCGACACTAACGACTGGAACGTGAATCCCCGCAAATCCCCCGCCGAGATCACCGAGGCCGTCCTCGACCAGTTGCAGCTCATGAAGACCAAGCCGCAGTTCCGCGGCTCCATCATCCTGCTCCACGACGGCGGCGGCAACCGTTCCGCCACCGTCGCCGCCCTGCCCGTCCTCATTGACGCACTGCGCGCACACGGCTACGCCATCGTCCCCGTCTCCGCGCTGATGGGAAAAACCACCAGCGAGGTGATGCCCAAAATCAGCTTCCGCCAGTATCTGCGCGCCCTGCCTGACTCCATCGCTTTCTCCAGCCTCGCCTTTGTTGGCACGTTCATCATGCTGGTCTTCTACCTGGGCGACATCCTGATGAGCGCGCGCCTTGTGCTGGTCGGCATCTTCGCCGTCATCGAGCGCATGCGTCCGCCCCACGCCGTTGCCTCGCCCGGATTCAATCCCCGCGTCGCCGTCCTCATCCCCGCCTTCAACGAGGAGAAGGTCATCGTGCGCACCGTCCGCTCGGTGCTCAACTCCGACTACGCCAACCTCCACGTCATCGTCATCGACGACGGTTCTACCGACCACACCTTCGATGTCGCCCGTCAGGCCTACGCCGCCGAAATCGCCGCCGGACGCGTTCAAGTCCTCTCCAAGCAAAATGAAGGCAAAGCCGCCGCCCTCAACTTCGCCCTCGACCGCATGACTGAGGAGTTCTACATAGGCATCGACGCCGATACCGTCATCGCCGCCGACGCCATCAGCAAGCTCATCCCCCACTTCGAGGACCCGCTCGTAGGCGCCATCGCAGGAAACGCCAAGGTCGGCAATCGCGTCAATCTATGGACCCGCTGGCAGGCCCTCGAATACATCACCAGCCAGAACTTCGAACGCCGCGCCCTTGACCTCTTCAACGTAGTCACCGTCGTCCCCGGAGCCATCGGCGCATGGCGCACCGGCCCCGTCAAGGCCGCCGGCGGCTACCCCATCAACACAGTGGCCGAGGACGCCGACCTCACCATGAACCTCCTCGAACAAAAATTCAAGGTCGTCTACGAGGACCGCGCACTGGCCTTCACCGAGGCCCCCATCGACGCTCGCGGACTCATGCGCCAGCGCTTCCGCTGGTCTTTCGGAATCCTCCAGGCCGTCTGGAAGCATCGCGCCGCCTTCGTCCGAAACAAGGCCATGGGCTACTTCGCCCTGCCCAACATCCTCATCTTCCAGATGCTGCTCCCCCTGGTCTCCCCCTTCATCGACCTCATGTTCCTGGCCGGCATCGTCCACTACTTCGTTGACCGCTACTTCCATCCCCTCTCCGCCTCGCCCGCCGACTTCTACAAGCTGCTGGTCTACTTCCTCGGCTTCATGGTCATCGACTTCGTCACCTCTTCAGTCGCCTTCTCGTTGGAGCGCCGCCATCCCGCCAACAAGGGCGACTTCTGGCTCCTCTTCCACATCTGGCTGCAACGCTTCGCCTACCGCCAGCTCTTTTCCATCGTCCTCTTCAAGACCCTCAAGCGCGCCATCGACGGCAAGTCCTTCAACTGGGAAAAACTCGAGCGCACCGCCCTCATGAGCAAGCACACCGTAGCCCTCACTGAAACCACCTAGATCTGGGTATCCAACAAATGAGGGTGCCCCACCTTCGGCACGTATTTGTTTTTGTGCCTAAGGTGGGATAGCTCCATCTATCTATAGTTCTTTATAGCTTTTCGCGGGTGCCCCAGGTCCAGGGTCCCCACGGATAGGTCGTCATCCGTGGGGTGGAGGTCTCGCTTTTGAGACCTAGGATACACAACACTCAACAGCTGTGTCAGCCGCTGTTCCCCCGCTCCGCGTAAAATAGGGCAGGACTCCTAAACCATGACCTGTAACCCTCCCGACGAAGAGCAGTTGATTCGCGTACAACCTAAGCTGGCCCATCTGGCCCGCCTCATCGGCAACACTCACCTTCTGGCCATCGAGTTTCTCTTCCGTGGCTCCCAGCGCACGCTCTACGCCAAGTGCGAGCAGGGCAACCTCACCGGCAGCATCAAGGACCGCATGGCCTTCCACATTCTCAAAATGGCCTACCTGGAAGGAGCCATTCAACCCACCGACACCATCGCCGAAGCCACCAGCGGCAACACCGGCATCTCCCTTGCCGCGCTCGGCCACACCCTCGGCCACCCCGTAAAAATCTTTATGCCCGACTGGATGAGCATCGAGCGCACCCGCCTCATGCAGAGCTTCGGCGCTACGGTGGTTCCCGTCTCGCGCGAGCAGGGCGGCTTTCTCGGCAGCATTCGCATGACCGAGGAGCTCGCCGCCCAGGGTGGCGTCTTTCTGCCCCGTCAGTTCTCCAACCACGGCAACGTCGAGGCCCACGAGCAAACCACCGGCCCCGAAATCTGGATGCAACTGGAAGCCGCTGGCCTTCGCCCCGATGCATTTGTAGCTGGTGTCGGCACCGGCGGCACGGTGATGGGCGTAGGCAACTATCTCCGCTCGCAGAATCCTGCGATGCGCGTCTATCCGGTAGAGCCGGCCGAGTCGCCCACTCTCTCCACCGGCTGCAAAGTCGGCTCCCATCGCATCCAGGGAATCAGCGATGAGTTCATCCCGGCGATTGTCGACCTCGCGGCGCTGGACGCTCCCATTGAAATCTCCGACGGCGACTCCATCCTGATGGCGCAGAATCTGGCTGCCTGCCTGGGCCTCGGTGTGGGCATCTCATCCGGCTGCAACTTCCTGGCTGCGGTTAAAGCCCAGCAGCAGATCGGCTCTGATGCGGTCGTAGTCACTGTCTTTTCCGACGACAACAAAAAATATCTAAGCTCCGGCCTGATGCAGAAGGAACCTGTCCGTCCAGGTTTTCTCACCCCGCAGATTGAGTTGACGGGAATCAGCGTCCTTCCCGCTCCGCGCACCACGCTCGCCGCAACTTAGCTGCCCGCGTACCCCACCCTTGACCTATCCACAAATTCTGGGTGCCCCACCCTCGGCACGTCTTTGTTTTTGTGCCTAGGGTGGGATAGCACAACATTCAATAGACTGTCATCTTGAGCACAGCGTCCATGAGTCAGTAAGCAATAAGACGAACTGCATCCCGAATCCGGTTCTTTATCGGATACACTGCTGATTAAGGCGCATATTGCTTAACCCTATGAACTCCTCTTGCTCGTCGAGAAAGGTTAACTGATTCCAATGTCCAGGTTCGGTTTCGATGCTGACGAGACACGTGTTCTAAAGGCGCTGAAAACGCCTGAGCGAATCCAGCGCTTCCTCGATACCGAAATCGCATACAACAAAGAGCCGGATGGCGATACACTTCGTTCTCCTCGCCGGGTGCTGCGCGATAAGGTAGCTCATTGCATGGAGGGCGCTCTGCTGGCCGCTGCGGCATTGCGGGTACAAGGCTTTCCGCCATTGCTCCTCGACCTCGAGGCCGTGCGCGATGACGATCACGTGCTTGCTATTTTCAAGCAGCACGGCCATTGGGGCGCGATCGCCAAATCGAATTACAGCGGGTTGAGATTCCGCGAGCCGGTCTACCGTAATCTGCGTGAACTCGCCATGTCCTATTTCGAGCACTACTTCAATCATTCCCGTGAGAAAACTCTGCGCAACTACTCCCGTCCCGTGAACCTATCGCGCTTTGACCGCATGGGCTGGATGACTGCGGAAGATGATCTATGGCTGATCAGCGACCACCTAGCGAGCATTCCTCACGTCACCTTGCTGCGCAACGGCGCCGGACGCCGCTTTGCCCGAGTGGATGATCGCCTCTTTGCGGCGGGGTTGGTTGGCCGGGCGTTGTAACCCAATGCTTGCTATGCACCGGAAATCTCGGCAGACCGATTCCCAGTTTCCAAAACTCGCCGAGTGTTCCACTCGTACCGCGATTTCTATCAAGGAACGACTTCAACCATGCTGAAAAGGGCCTTAAAAACAATAGGTTTTAGCCCTTGAGGGACCCCGAGCTGAACGGCAACCTGATGGCTCCGGCCGACAAAATCACGCCCATAATTACGCATAGAATCGGAAAAACTTACGCATAATTACGCATAAATCCTCCAAAATCCCTATCCATAACGACGCATAAGCAGCCCAAAGCGAATTGGATTCAGTCGATCCAAATACAGCGAGTGCCCCTCGTCCACCCGCAGCGCCGTCGGCTACAATCATTGGGCTATGTCTACTCAAACAATCACCACCTCTATTCAGCCGTGCTCGCCTCAGGGCGGGTTTGCCAATCAACCCTTTATCGATTTCAAGGCGCCGGAAAACGCGCGCAAGATGCAGACCGCGTTGGAGTTGGTCGCGAGCCAACTGGGCCGCGAATATGACCTGGTCATCGGCGGAAAACGCATCAAAACAAAAGACAAAATCCACTCCGTGAACCCGGCGCGCCCCAATCAGATCGTCGGCATTCATCAGAAGGCCGGCGCCGAACACGCTGAGCAGGCCATGGCCGCGGCCCAGAGAGCCTTCGAGTCGTGGAGAAAAGTCCCCGTAGAATCAAGAGTTTCCCTACTCCTCAACGCCGCGCGGATCATCCGCGAGCGCAGTTTCGAGTTCTGCGCATGGCTCACCTATGAAGTGGGCAAGAACTGGGCCGAGGCCGATGCAGATGTGGGCGAAACCATTGATTTTCTTGAGTTTTATGCCCGCGAGGCACTGCGGCTGGCCGGCTCAAAAACGCCGATTCAGTACCCCGGCGAGCGCTGCGAACTGCACTACATCCCGCTCGGCGTGGGCGCGATCATCCCTCCCTGGAACTTCCCCTTCGCCATCATGGCGGGGATGACGGCTGCCGCCATCGTCACTGGTAACACGGTGATTCTAAAGCCCTCCAGCGACGCTCCAACGATTGCAGCCAAGCTCATGGAAGTACTCGAAGAAGCGGGACTTCCGGCCGGCGTGGTCAACTTCTGCCCCGGCTCCGGCTCCAGCTTCGGCAACGCCATCGTCGAAGATCCACGGACACGCTTCATCTCCTTCACCGGTTCCAAAAAGGTGGGACTGGAGATTCACGAGCGCGCGGCCAAGGCTAAACCCAATCAAATCTGGCTTAAACGGACGATTCTCGAGATGGGCGGCAAGGACACAATCCTGGTTTGCGCCGACTCAAATCTGGACGCGGCCGTCGAGGGCGTGGTGGCCTCGGCCTTCGGCTACAGCGGGCAAAAGTGCTCGGCTTGCTCCCGCGCCATCATCGAAGCCCCTATCTACAACTCATTCATAGAAAAGCTGATTGCGCGCGTGGCCAAGCTCACTGTGGGCGATCCGGCAGCCAACCACAACCTCGGCCCAGTGATCAACAAGGGCGCGCTGGATTCCATGCTGGCCTATGTCGAAATCGGCAAAAAGGAAGGAAAGCTGATTGCCGGCGGCAAGGCGCCAGAGATCGATGGCGGTTATTTCCTTGAACCCACAGTGTTTGCGGACATTGCTCCGGATGCCCGCCTCTCCCAGGAAGAGATCTTCGGGCCAGTGCTGGCGCTCATCAAGGTGGCCAACTTCGAGGAAGGGATGAAGGTGGTCAACAACACCGAGTACGGCCTGACCGGCTCCATCTACTCGACCGACCGCGAGAAGCTCGACCGCGCCCGCCACGAATTTCACGTTGGGAATCTGTACTTTAACCGCAAATGCACGGGGGCAATGGTGGGCGCGCATCCCTTTGGCGGCTTCAACATGAGCGGCACGGACTCCAAGGCCGGAGGGCCGGATTACCTGTTGCTCTTCACCCAATCCAAGAGCGTGGCGGAGAAGCTGTAAGTACCAGAATTGCGTACCACCTGCGCCAAGAAACCTGTGCATCTATGCACAGGTTTTTTGGCGTAAAAGTGGGCAATATTGGAAGCTATGGCGATGGCGTGTGAGTTTGGAAAATGGTGCATTCTAAGTTATCGGTTTTTGCAAAATGGTGAGCTATAGCGCACCGGAAATCGGAACAATGGTTGCGAATCATTCAGTAGTGATTTTGAGGAAGCGATAGAAGGAAGAGCGAATATTCCTGGCCAAGGTTTGTTAGGGCGAGTTTTTCGGGGAGATTCCCGACAGTGGGGGTTGACAGCGAGTCAGTTCATCCAAGCGCAGGGTCACTCCAGAGGACCAAGCTGTTGAGAGTTGCGGATTCCAAGGCGAGGAGCGAGCCGCTGTATTTGATTACGACGGATGAGTGGTTGAGGGAATATAGCGAGTTTGTGGTGCTAGTGTGAGGGGGGCTTGAGTTATCCCAAGTTCAAATCCTGACCTGTGGCACCCAATTATTTTTGGGATGGTCAGATGTTGGCAACCTGCCCCGAAGCGTAAAATATCTTCGATCCAATGGAGATGATATGAGGTCATGCAATAGGGTACTGATATTGCTGGGCTCGGTGATGCATTTACGCGTCCCTGTCTTCATCCTTGCTTTTAGCACGCTCATAAGCGGCGTGATTGCCTGCTCGAGCCAGAGTTCCAGACCGGCGCCGGCGCCTTTTTTATTCATCTTCGACGAACGGCCCTTCCAGATGGATTGTACCGATCGTCCGGCTCCGCTTCCTCCGGGTCCGCATGTAGTTTTAGCTGGTTCTCCTCCCTACGCGCGCACCCGCCTGGATACGCTCAACCTTCCGCTCAATGAAGTTTCGGCGCTGACAATAGCCGCCGAATCCCACAATTGGGTTCGGATCGCCGGCGCCAATCAAGATCACTGGACCGTGCAATTCTGTGCGGAGGGAGATGGCAACACCATCGATGAGGCCAACGGTCATCTGCAGAAAGTCTCCTTGCAGCGAACCGGAGGTCTGCTCACGTTGAACAATACCGATGCCCGCGGCCTGACCGGAGGAGGAGGCGACCTCCTGCTGACGGCTCCCGCCGGAGCACCCGTCACCGTGCATAGCGATGCGCCCGTGCAGGTCCAAGATATGGCCGGACCGGTTCGCGTCTCGACTGCGCAGAGCCGTGCCACCATCCTTAATACCACCGGCCGCGTGGATGCATTTGCCATGATCGTCGATTACTCAGGCTCGCAGGGATCGGTCGCTCTGAATGCATCCTGGGATGTCGAAATCAAGCTTACCGCGACAACGTTCCGGGGCAATCTGAGCGCCAATGCGCAACGCCGGGTGCAAGCGCTCTTCCCGCCTGGCTTTCAAACACCTATAGAGGTTTACGTGAATCGCTCGAAGGATTTTGTTTGCCGCGCGGATTTCTGCTCAAAGATCAAAAAGGACCGCGTGAATTTCCTGTACCGGTTCACTTACGGCGACACCGCAAACGTATCCGATCATATCGGGTTGAGATCTGAGAACTCGCAAGTTACGCTCGATACGATGCAATGAAATCCGAATTACATTTCTTTTCATCCTCACCTTACAGCGCAAGGTGGCTAGGGTGGGGCGTAAAACAGCAGGTTAGCTCCCGCTACGCGGGAATAGCGAGTTAGCGGAATTGAGCGCGACGAGAATGGGGGCATCATTCCCAGGTCTCAAAATCGAGACCTGGGGCACCCGATCATTTGTGGATGGTCGGACTTGGACCACGCGCCATTTTTCCTATTTTATATAGAATGCGGCGTGGACCGGGAGATCCACGCGACAGCCGGCCAGGAGGCCGGCGCTACGGGGCGTGGTGGATGGGGTGGGGTAAAAAACAGCAAGTTGGCTCCCGCTTCGCGGGAATAGCGAGTTAGCGGAATTGAGCGCGACTTCGTCGCGCTGGTTGATTTCTAAAAATTTATGGATGTGGTTGCGGCACGGTTAAAACCGTGCCCTGATACAAAGCAAATACAAGAGCAGGTCCTTCGCTGCACTCAGAATGAGGATGTTGAGTGTTGTGCGATCCCACCCATTCGCGAAGAACGCGAATGGGTGGGGCACCCAATCATTTGTGAGATAGCCACGGAAAAACAACAACAGGTCCTTCGACTGCGCTCAGGATGACAAACCTATAAGAAACTATAGAATCTATAAAAATCTATGGAATCGATAAAAATCTATAGATAGATGGAACTATCCCACCTTAGGCACAAAAACAAAGACGTGCCGAAGGTGGGGCACCCATTTATATCGACGATGAAACACTCTCACGCGGCTAAGCCATGGGGCGCGGGGCGGCGGCTTCCTCGGCTTCGAGCTTGCTGCCTACGTCGGCGGCGGCGGCGGCGAGCACGCGGTGATGGATGGTGAACAGCGCTAGTTCGAGACGGTCGCTTACGCCGGTCTTGTCGTAGACGGAGCGCAGGTAGTTTTTGATGACCTGCTCGGTGGTCTTGAGGCGGGTGGCGATTTCGCGATTTTTGCATCCCTGGACGATGAGAGCGACGATGCGCATCTCCTTGGGGGTGAGGCGGTCGCGGACACGCGTACCCACCATGTCTTCCTCGACTGACTCGTCCACCATGATCTGCGGAGGCAGCCATGTGCCGCCGCCGGCCACCGCGCGCACACACTCCACCAGAGCCGGCCCGGTGACGCTGCGGAAGACTACGCCACGAAAGCCCTGATGCAGGAAGGCGCTGGCGTTGTCGCTGTTCTCGGCAATCACGATGCCACGGCTGCCGGTGGTCTCCAGCAGCGCATGCAACCGATCCATATCCGGCCGGAGCGAGGCGGCAAACAGAACGATGGAACCAGGAAACGTGGTGATGGCGTGATGCATGCGGTCGAGATCAGTGCATTGAGCGATGATGCGGGTGTCTTCGTCCATGGCCAGCACTTTGGCAGTGCCGGCGCGAAAAATAGCTTGCGAATCAGCCAGAATAATCTTGTTCATCATGCGCGCCTCGTCTGTTGCATACCCCGGAAGCCCTAGTTGAAGCCCGCCTTGCCCATGGTTCCCGCCACGCCGGAAACGCAGGTTCGGGTTCAGGCAATAACCTCTTCTCATTGCACACTATCGGCAGATTCCCGTAAAACCCTTGAAGTGCTTCAATCTGCAACAAAAAGAGCAGGGCAAATTCCCATGGTGACCAGCCCAGGATTCAACCTCGCTACGCTTAGATCTTTTCCCTACGAATGAGATTACAGCTTGTTACCGCCCAGGGTCCGTTCATTTATGACCTGTGACAGGTGAAATACGTTGACGAATGAGGCTCGTGGGCGGAAGCGGGCGTGAAGCGGGTTCTGTTTCGACCATGTTCCGTGCCCATGCCGGAGTCCTCTTCCCTTAGAAAAGTTCAACATGTTTATCCACACAGCAACGCGGTGAAGATGGTGAGTGCCGCGCCGATGTAGGAGATGGAGAGGTATGAATGGCCAATCGCGCGGAACTTCTTGAAGTCGCGCTGGACAGTTTTCCGGAGGGCATCGCGCTGCTTGGGTGCGAGGGCCAGATCATGCTCTGGAACCGTGCGGCAGAGGCGATCACCGGCTATGCAAGCGTAGACCTGCTATCACGGCAAGTTCCAGAACCGCTGGAGCCGCTTCTGACGGCTAGTGCGCGGCTTGAGAATGTGGAACCGGACGCCGGGGGGCAACTGGGACACAGATCACTGGTTCATGCGCTGCACAAGCTGGGCCACGAGGTGCCGGTGATGGCGCGATATTTTTTGTTGCGCGACGAGATGGGCGGGCGCATGGGCATGTTAGTCATCTTTCATCCCGCCGACAGCCTGGATGCGCTACCGCACGGAGAGTGTGACCAGGGTGGATGGGTGAAGGCAAGCCAGGCAGTTCTGGAGGACCGGCTGGCGACGATGTTTGGGGACTTCATGCGCGGAGGGCTGCCGTTCGGCGTGTTGTGGATTTCTGTCGATCAGTCTGCTGAGCTTCGCAGGACGCACGGCGCCAAGGCCTGCGAGGCAATGCTGGAGAAAGTGGAGCGGGCGATGGCCAACGGGCTGCGGCCAGGCGAAGAGATGGGGTGCTGGGGCGACGATGAGTTTCTGATTCTGTCGCACGAACGCACGCCGGAGATGCTGGCGACGCATGCGCAGGCGCTGGCTGGTTTAGCTCGGACGGCAGACTTCCGCTGGTGGGGCGACCGCGCATCGCTGACCGTGAGCATTGGAGCGGCCCAAGCCGAACAGGATGGCAGTTTGACTGATCTGCTGGAAAGGGGCAAAGCCGCAATGTTAACCAGCTTTCATGCGGGCGGGAATCAGATCACGTCCGCGCCTGGGAGGCTAGCATGTTCGCCATCATAGGCATCGTTGTGGTGTTCGGATCGATTATTGCAGGATTTTTGATGGAGAAGGGTCATATTCTGGTTCTTCTTCAGCCGGCCGAGTTGCTTATCATTGCGGGCGCGGCCACGGGCACATTACTGGTGGCCAATCCGACCCATGTGATCAAAGACATCATCGCCGGATTAACGGGAGTGCTGAAAGGCTCTCCGTTTGACAAGACGCGCTATCTGAACACGCTGAAGATGATGTATCAGTTTCTGAACAAGGTGCGTAAAGAGGGATTGTTGAGCGTGGAGATGGATGTGGAGAAGCCCTCGGAAAGCTCTATATTCAAAAACTATCCCGAGTTTATCGCCGATCATCATGCCCGGGACTTTGTGTGCGACACGCTGCGCATGGCCATCACCGGAGGCGTGGAACCGTTTGACATGGACCAGATGATGGAGCTGGACATGGAGGTGCATCACCACGGGGCGACGCTGCCGGTCAGTTCCCTGACTACTGTTGCGGACTCGCTGCCAGGATTGGGCATTGTGGCTGCGGTGTTGGGCGTGGTGATCACCATGGGTTCGCTGGGCGGGCCGCCGGAGGAGATCGGTGAAAAGGTTGCGGCAGCGCTGGTAGGAACTTTTTTGGGCATTCTGCTGTGCTACGGCGCGGTCGGTCCTTTGGCGTCGAACATGTCCAAGACAGCCGACTCGCACAACGAGTATCTGCATGTGCTGAGAGTGCTGATTCTTTCGTTTTTGAAGGGCTCGGCTCCGATGATTGCCATCGAGATGGGGCGGCGGGCGATTCCCGCGCATGTGCGCCCCAGCTTCGACGAGATGGAAAAGAACTGCAAGAGCCACGCAGCCAGCGCTGAACCGACCGCGGCGGCAGCGGCTTAGGGTCCGCGAACCCCGTTGAGGAGAAACAGGACATTATGGCGCCAGCCAAGACGCAACCGATTATCGTCATCAAGAAAAAGGGCGGCCACGGCGGCGGACACAACGGCGGTGCGTGGAAGGTGGCCTATGCGGATTTTGTCACCGCCATGATGTCGCTGTTTATCGTGTTGTGGCTGATGGGTTCGAGCGAGAAGGTCAAGAAGGCAGTGTCGGGGTACTTCAACGACCCCAGGGGAACCGGCGCCCAGATGGGCACCACCATGACCGGAACCGGCACAACCATCTCGCAGGCCACCACCGACGAATTGCAAAAGCTGAAAGAAAAGCTGGAAGAGGAGATCAAGGCGAGAAAAGAGCTAGAAAAGCTCTCCAAGCAGATTGAGATTACGATCACCCCTGAGGGGCTGCGCATTGAGCTGATCGAAGGCAAGGACGGCACTTTCTTCCAGAGCGGCAGCGCTAAGCTGAGCGAAAGCGGCCAGGAGCTACTGGCCCTGCTTGGCAAAGAGCTGAAGACGCTGCCCAACTCGTTGTTGATCGAGGGCCACACCGATGCGACGCCGTACTCCAGCGACTCTGGTTACAGCAATTGGGATCTGTCGGCAGATCGCGCCAACTCAGCGCGGCGGCTTTTGCAGCAGGACGGCGTGCGCACCGACCAGGTAACGCAGGTGCGCGGCTACGCGGACCAGATGTTGCGTATAAAAAATAATCCCACCGATCCGTCCAACCGGCGCATCTCGATTCTGGTCAAAAATGACAATGAAAAGGTGACAACGCTTTCGGCGGACAGCGTGGTGAATGGAACGACGCCGTTGCCGATAGCCGGAAATACTCCCGCGCCTCCAGAGAACGGCGCTAAGCCGCAGAACACTCAGGCTGCCGTGGAACCCGCGGCCAAGCCAGCTTCTCCGGCGGTAGCCGCTCCACCGGCAAAGCCAGGCCTGACGGACAGGATCAAGGCGATGCTGCCGAAGAAGAAGTAAAAGGGGCAGAGAGCCATCCGGGTTAGGGTTCATCGACGCAGATCCGGAAAGATAGCCGGCGAGCCAGGCCCAGGCCATAGGACATTCGGTTCATCGTGCCTGAAGTTGAGCCGATGTCATAACTGTTCCCGTTCGCAGTCCCAACGCCTATAATCAGCGTGTGTTGCATACATTTTCTTCATCTCGTTGCGGCAGGGTTGGGCGGCTCGTGGGACTGGGCCTTGTGCTGGCCCTATCCTTCACGGTTTGCGCTGGTGCGCAGACGGATGCTCAGGCCGGCGCCGCCTCAGGTAGCCGCATTCTGCTGGTGCTGCCCTTTGACAACCGCACCGGGCAGCCCAGCCTGGAATGGATTCGCGAGGCCTCGGCAGAGATTATCAGCAGCCGTCTGGCGTCAGCCGGTTTCGCCCCCATGAGCCGCGCGGACCGCATTTACGCGCTAGATCACCTGGGGTTGCCACAGGGCTTTCACCCATCGCGGGCCAGTTCGATCAAGCTGGCCGAGACACTGGACGCCGATTCGATCATCGTGGGCAGCTACCTGACCGATGGCGGCGGCATTGTGGCCGAGGCGCAACTGTTGGACGTGCCTCACCTGCGCATGAGCCAGCCGGTCACCGCTCGCGGCGAGATGCGGGAGATGAACGCGGTCTTCGACTCGCTGGCCTGGAAGCTGGCACGACAGATCGATCCCGGTTTCAAAGTTACCGAAGAAACATTTGTGGCTGCCGGCTCCGGCCTGCGCCTGGACGCTTTTGAGCAATACATTCGCGGCATCACCGAGCCCGATCAGCAGGAGCGACTGCGCCATTTGAATCAATCTGTTCTGCTCAGCCCGAAGTTCAGCCCTGCGTGGATGGCACTGGGGCGCGAGGACTACGCCAGCCAGCAATACGAGCAAGCGGCGGAGGCTTTTTCCAAGGCGGGGGTCAATGACGCCGGCACCGACGAAGCTCTTAAAGCCGGTTTCTATCGCGGCCTCTCGCTGCTGTTCTCAGGCGACTACGCGCGTGCCGAGGAGGCTTTTGCCGGCGTGGCTCGTGTATTGCCGCTGGCCGAAGTTCTGAACAACCAGGGAGTCGCGCTGGCCCGCGGCGGCAAGGACGGCATCCCCCTCTTTCGCCAAGCTGTGGCCGCCGACCCCAACGCGGCCGACTACCACTTCAACCTTGCCGTCAGCCTGAAGCGCCACGGCAACAACGACGAAGCTTTGACCGAGCTGGCACAGTGTCTGCGGTTGCGTCCTAACGACATCGAGGCGCAGGCGGTCCAGAAGACCTGGACAAAGCCAGACAAGGCCGGACCTTCCGCAACCGTTTCGGCGAAGACGCCCGCAGCGAAGCCAGCCACCGGTTCGGAGAAGCCGGATGATGCTGATGGGGAAGTCGAGGCCAAGGCCGATCCGCTGGAGCGCATCCAGCGCTCCTTCGACGAGGTTGCCTTCCGCCAGGCTGCACTCATGCTGGATCAGATCAACAGCGCCCGACTGAATGCACTTCCGCCGCTGGAGCGCGCGCAAGATCTCTCCGGCCAGGCTCATGAGTACCTGGACCACGGACTGCTGCTGGAGGCTGAACGGCTTTATCAAGCCGCCGTGATTGCCAATCCCAAGCTCGCCGTGGCCCACGCCGGTCTCGCCGAGGTTCGCGAGCGCTCCGGCGACACTCAAGCTGCCCGCAAAGAAGCGGTAAAATCGCTGGAACTGCTGCCATCTGTGGATGCGTACCTGGTGCTGGTCCGGCTGGACCTGACAGCCAACCGTTTGGAAGAGGCAAAACAGAATGTAGCCGCGGCCCTCCAGATCGACCCCAACAGCAAGTCGGCGCTGGAACTGCGCCGGCAGATTGGGGTCAAGGGAGGGCTAAAGAGGTAAGGTAGGTTCCCACTTTTTCGCAAGGTACGCGAAAGAATGGGGCACGGAGCAGTTCTGGCTGAACGAAAATGCCCTGAAGGAGTAAGCCATGATGCAGAGCGTCCGCGGATTTGCGGCAGTGATTGGTTTGATTACGGCCCTTGGGCTGAGTGCGCCGGCCTGTGGCCAGCAGCCGTTTGTCGACAAATTCGTCCTCTCCGACACTATTCAGCCGGTCACGCAGGGCGAGCTGGACCGCGCCATCCAGAGAGCCAACTCGGACGGGGCTCGCGCCCTGCTGATCGAGCTGGATACACCAGGCGGGCTACTCGACTCGACGCGCACCATGGCCGGAGCGATACTCGGCTCCAAGGTTCCAGTGATCGTTTATGTCAGTCCGGCAGGCGCGCGGGCCGGATCGGCTGGCTTTTTCTTGCTCGAATCTGCGGACATTGCCGCCATGGCTCCCGGCACCAACGCCGGAGCAGCCCATCCGGTGATGGAGTTCGGCCCCCAGCCCGACGCCACCATGAGCCAGAAGATCGAGAACGACGCTTCAGCCTTCCTGCGCTCCTACGTGACAAAACGTAACAGGAACGCCGAAGCTGCCGAGGCCGCCATTCACTCCTCGCACTCCTACACCGCCGAGGAGGCGTTGAAACAAAATCTCATTGACCTGACCGCTTCGAACGACTGGGAGTTGCTCAGGGACCTTGATGGACGCGAAATCACTCGCATGGACGGGACCAAGTTGACCCTCCACCTGACAGGGGCGCGGATTGAAACCCTCAAGCCCACGCTGCGCGAGGATCTACTCGGCTGGCTGGTCAATCCCAACATCGCCCTGCTGTTTCTGGTGGGCGGCGCGTTGCTGATTTATCTCGAGTTCAACACCCCCGGCACAATTGTTCCCGGCGCGCTGGGCACTCTGATGGTGCTGCTGGCTATTTTTGCGCTTGGATTGCTGCCGATTCGATTCACCTCAGTTTTATTATTAGTGGCGGCACTGGTCCTGCTGCTGCTGGAGGCCAAGTTTGGCGGCCATGGCGCACTGGCCATCGCCGGGATCATCTGCCTGACCTTTGGAACGCTGACGCTGGTTGCCGCGCCGGTGCCGGAGATGGCCATCAGCCCCTGGGTTGCCCTGGCGGTCAGCGCCGCATTCGGCAGCATCACCATCTTCCTGGTTCGACTTGCGGTGCGCGCGCGGCGCATGAAATCGCGGCTGGGGCCATCGGCCTTGGTGGGCAGCCGCGCACGGGCTATGGAGGCGCTGACGCCCGAAGGCCACGTTCTTGTCGAGGGTGAAATCTGGCGCGCTGTGGCCAGTGAGCCCGTGGCGGCGGGAGCGCCGTTGCGCGTGGTGGGCCTGGAAAAATATCTGCTGCACGTGGAGCCAGCTGCGCCACAAAGGACTCCGCAGAGCACGCCTTAAGGAGTACAATCCGTCGTAAGTGAGGGAATTCCAATGGATTTCAGTACACCGGTTTTGATTTTTGTAGCGATCGTCGTCCTCTATTTGCTTAACTCCATCAAGATTCTCCGCGAGTATGAGCGTGGAGTCATTTTCCGGCTGGGCCGCGCCCTGCCCACGCCCAAAGGCCCCGGCATCATCCTTGTCTTCCGGCCCTTCGATCAGATGATTCGCATCTCGCTGCGCCAGGATGTGCTGGAGGTTCCGCCCCAGGACGTGATTACTCGCGACAACGTATCCATCAAAGTTAACGCCGTGGTCACGCTCTATGTGGTTAACCCCAACGACGCGGCCATTAAGGTAGTGAACTATGTTTACCAGACCTCGCAGTTTGCGCAGACCACGTTGCGCTCGGTGCTGGGCGAGGTGGAGTTGGATGAACTGCTCAGCCATCGCGACAAGCTTAACCTGCGCATCCAGTCGATCATCGACCAGCGGACGGAACCCTTTGGGGTGAAGGTGGTCTCTGTCGAGGTCAAGCAAGTGGACCTTCACGAGCAGATGCAGCGCGCCATGGCCAAGCAGGCCGAGGCAGAGCGCGAAAAGCGGTCGAAGATTATCCACGCGGAGGGAGAGCTCGCGGCTGCCCAGAAGCTGGTGGAAGCGGCCGCGCTGCTGGCCACCGAGCCCCTGACCTTGCAGTTGCGCTACTTGCAAACACTGACCGAGATCGGCGTAGAGAAGAACACCACCATCGTCTTCCCGCTGCCGCTGGAGATGATGACGCTGTTTAACAAGCTGGGCGCGACGGCCATGGCAGCGGCGAATAAGAAGTAGGGATTAGAGCGGCCAGGCGTACCCGCCGTTCCGGCGGAAATGCGGAACCGCGAGCGCTTCAGAAGAACACAGTGCCCCATTCTTCGCTTTTTCGGAAGGATGGGGCACTACGAATCTCAACCGGACCCCGTTCATCCGAGGCCGGGTAGATAAAACATTCGCCGAGCAGAGGGGGGAATGCGCGAAGTTTTTGACGAAGAAGAGTTGCCGCCGGGAGAGCAGCGGCGCGACACCGAGCTGACGCTGGGCCCGATGATGTTGTTGGGCTTTTTCTTTGGCCTGGTGTTGCTGTGCGGCCTCTGCTTCGGGGTGGGCTACTCGATGGGCATCCATGGCGCCCACGATTCCTCAGCCACAGGCCAGCAGCCGGGCGCTGGAGCCGCTTCGCAGGCCGCCAGTTCCCTTCCCAAGCCCTCCGCCGATCGGCAGAAGACAACTGATGTGCAGAGCATTGTGAACGATCTGTCCGTTGTTGATACCCACAGTGAGAAACCGGGAGCTGGTTTGCAAAAACCTAACCCTGATTTTGTTGCTGGCGCAGACTCCACAGAGCCGCTGATCAAGCCCGCGCAACCCGACGCGGCGAATGGGCTGATGATTCAGGTTGCCACAGTTTCTCGCCAGGAAGATGCGGATATTTTGATCAACGCTTTGAGCAAACGCGGCTACACTGCCACCGCACGCCGCGATCCTGCCGACAATCAGTTCCATGTGCGTATCGGACCGTTTAACAGCCACAACGACGCCAACGCCATGAGCAAAAAGCTGCTCCATGACGGCTATAACGCGATTGTGCAACCGTAGGGACTGGCCGTCCAGGCAGTCGGCGCTTACGCGCCATGAGATTGGTGGATTCCCAGGTCCCGAATACGGGACCTGGGGCATCCGCAACTTTGTGTAGTTGATCAGTTCCGCATCCACTCCGGCAGGCTTGAGGCGATGACAGCTCGCACCGCTTCCGACAGTTCCTCGCGCGTGGCGTAGTCGCGCGGGTACAGGGGCGCGTGGAAGATGATGTGCGCCACGCCCGGCTTGATGGCAAAGCTGCCCTTGGCCATCATCGTTTCGGTGCCGTAAATCGACACCGGGATGCACGGCGCGCCGGACTGCATGGCGAGATAGAAAGGGCCCTTTTTGAAGGGCTGCATACGGCCGTCCGCGGAGCGCCTGCCCTCAATGAAGGTGGTAATGTGGAGGCCCTTGGCCAGCAGCCGCGTGGCCGCGGCCACGCTTGCTTCTGCGCTGGCTTTGTTGCCGGTGCGGTCCACGGGAATATACTCGGCCAGCTTGAGACAGATGCCAAAGATGGGCATGTTGAAGACAGCGCGCTTGGCGAAGGCGGAGGTGCGCCCTGGAATCCGCGAGATCAGCGCCGGCGCGTCCAGATTGGAAACGTGGTTGGACATGAAGATGCACGCGCGCCCACTGGGAACCTGCTCTCGCCCGATAACTTTGAAACGTATGCCGGCCACACGGTAACCCGCGTTGACGATGAAGCATACCGCCGCGTAGAGCGGTTCCACGTTGCCGGTGACCATGGCAAGCGGAATGAAGATCACCGCCGAGGGAATGGCCAAAACGAAAATGGTGACGATTACAACCAACGAGATAATCATAAGGTTTCTGCCTAAGAGCTGAGATATGTTTTGCCGCGGCGCGTATCTTTACGTCCGCATCCACTCCGGCAGCCCGGAGGCGATGGCTACACGAACGGCTTGCATCAACTCCTCGCGTGTGGCAAAGGCGGCTGGATCAATGGGCGAATGAAAGATTACGTGCGCCATCCCGGGATGAATGCGCAGGCTGCCTTTGCGTTGGATGCTCTCCGTGCCAGAGATGGAAACCGGGATGCATGGCGCGCCGGAGCTCATGGCCAAAAAGAATGGGCCTTTCTTGAAGGGCAGCATGCGACCGTCTGGCGAGCGAGTGCCTTCAACAAAGGTGGTCATGTGCACGCCCTTGGCCAGTAGGCGGCTGGCTGCTTCTACGCTTTGCTGTGCGTCTACAGGACTGCCGGTGCGGTCCACGGCGATGAAATCTCCCTGCCGGAAGCCGGTTCCCAGGATGGGCAGGTTCATCAGCGCGCGTTTCATAAATGCCGAGGTGCGCCCCGGAATCAAGGAGATCAGCGCGGGCGGGTCCAGGTTGGAAACGTGGTTGGACATGAAGATGCACGCCCGGTCTTTGGGTATGTTTTCTTTGCCTGTGACGTGGAAGCGCACCCCGGCCATCCAGCAACTGCTGGAGAGCATGAAGCGCGTGCCCTTGTAAAGCGGCAACACGTTGCCCGTGATCGCGCACCATGGAATAAACAGAATCGCCGTGGGAATTCCGGTGATGACCATCGTGGCCATGAAAACGAGATAAAAGAACATACGTGCCTTTCTGAGCCTTCATTGCTAAAGTTCTATGCGGCGATGAGGCGGTTTCTCACAAATGCGGCCAGGCCTCGCCGCGAGCAATCAGCGATGCTGGTCCGGTGAGCCACAGCTCCTTGCCCGGCCCATCCCACTCCACTGTCTGCGAGCCGCCGGGAGCAACCACGGTGAGCGGAGATTGGCAGCCTTTCATCGCAATGGCCGCGGTGGCAGTAGCGCTGCTGCCGGTACCCGATGAGGTCGTCGGCCCCACGCCGCGCTCGAAGATGCGAATCTCAATCTTCTGAGGGTTGATAATGCGCAAAAATTCGACGTTCGTTTGGTGAGGGAAATCGGGATGGACGCAAATCGCCGCGCCAATCTCCTGCCAGTTCTGGCGGGCTACAGCAAACTCCGCATTATCCACCACGACGACAAAGTGCGGATTGCCAGTGGAGACCTCGACGCCCGCGACCGCAATTCCACAGGGCAACGTAACCGTTCGCGGAGCAAACGATGGAACACCCATGCCGGCGGTCACTTCCACGGTAAACTCGCCGTCCGTTTTCAGGGCATTTACGCGGCAAACGCGCAGCCCCGCATCGGTTTCGATGCGCAGTTCATCGCCGGGATGAAGGCCTCGTTCGAGCGTCATCCATGCGGCGACGCAGCGCGTGCCGTTGCCACTGATCTCGGCGATGGAGCCATCGGCGTTATGCAGGCGAATGCGGCCGGAGCTGGGGCCGGTCCAGGCGAAATATTCGATACCGTCGGCGCCGATGCCGTTGTGGCGATCGCAGAGGCGGCGCGTCAGATTTACCCGGTCGTGATCCGCCGCAGCTTCTTCAGTCACAATCAAAAAGTCGTTGCCACAGGCGTGCGCTTTGGTAAAAGGAATCAATCTTCCTCCGGATCGCGGAAGGTGAAGAGCTTGTCGATGCCCGGCTTGTCGAGCAGCTTTCCGCGCAGTCGCTCATGTTGCTTGCTGGTCGCGGTGAGAGAAAAGCTCACTCGCTGCAACTCGCCGATGGCATCGCGATCGACGCTCGAGAGTCGCTGGCCCGCTTTGTCCATCGCTTCCAGAATCGACTCCATCATTCGCGTCTGGTCGCTGCCGCGGGCCTCGTAGAGCAATGGATATATTTTTATATTGGCGCGCCTCTCGAGAAAGCCCACCACCTCCAGCGCCATGATGACGATGATTGCCGCCACCGCTGCCGCCGCATAAAGTCCCGCGCCGCAGGCCATGCCGATGGAGGCTACCACAAAGACGCTGGCCGCGCTGGTCAGGCCGCTGACACGGCTGCGGTTGTGCAGGATCAGCCCCGCGCCCAGAAAGCCGATGCCCTGCACGATGTTCGCGGCCACGCGGCCCTTGTCCGGGTTGGCGTCTCCGGCCAGCACCGCGGAGAGCAACGTAAAAAACGCGCTGCCCATACAGATCAGCAGGTTGGTGCGTACGCCGGCGGCCTTGCGCTTGATCTCCCGCTGCAGGCCGACGAGTGCGCCCAGAAAACAGGCCATCAGCAGACGGCCAATGGCGCCGTTGACCACCACGATCTGTTGCAGACGATCGAAACTGAGAGGTTGCGCTAACTGTGGCAGTGTCATGCTCATCTCTTCCTTGTAAAAAATGCTATCACCGCTCTGACCGGCTTTGTGAAACTGTTTGCGCCTGACGTGCCGTAGGCGTAACGGAGACGTAAATTGTCCCTGCGGGCTTTCCGGGCGTCGAAAATCGGCGGACCGCCGTGAGGCCTTTGGGGTGCGCCTTGACCGCGTGGTCGATCTCGTCGCCGTCGAAGGCCAGCACCAGCGCGGCGTGTGCAGCGGGTGCGGCCAGCGCAGCGCAATAAATCTCCAGATCGCTTTCGTTGATGGTCTGGCGGAGGGGAATTCCGGTGAAGGCGACGATCTCCGGAAAAACCGATGTGTCCATCAGCACCACGCCATTCGGCCGCTTGGCCAGCAACGCGCGCAACACAGGAGGAATCTGCTCATCGTAGGGTCTGCGCGCTTCAATAATCTTGGTTCCCTCGACATATACCAGCGGACGCTCGCGCAACATTCTTGCCGTGTTGAAGGTGATCGCTCCGAAGAAGAGTGCGATGACCACCGTTGTGGAGGGATGGTTGCGAGGACGAGGTTTGAACTCAAAAACTGCGGCGAGAACGAAATGCGCCGCAAAACCCAGCCCCAGCGCAAAGGCCGGCAGAAGCTCCATTCCGTAGCGCAGGTTGTACCAGGAGTGCGGCCACCAGACTGGCAAGAAGATGGGCACCGAGCCGTACGAGACCGAATACGCATAAAATGCGACCGGAAACCACAGCAGCAGCGCCCACGTGAATGCACGCTTGCGCGCTGATAGCCAGGCCCACGCGGTTCCTAGCAGACTCACCGTCAGCAGCATGTTGCCCCATGCTACTGCCGCAGCGTCCAGTTCAGCGGCCTTGATATAGAAGATCAACGCAACCCACGGATTGTGCCATCCCGGATGCGGCGGAAATCCTAGCACGGAGGTGCGAATCTCGATGGCCTTGGCTGAATATGGCCCGCGCACAAAGTAGAGCCAATCGCCAAAACCTACTGAGTTATAGATGAACCACATGATTGGTGCGGCGGCGAGAAGGATGCTGGCGAACCAGAAGTTGAGTGAGCGCAATCGTCCGCGACGGGCGAGAGTGAGACCCATGCACGTCCATGCGACGAAAGCCATGATCCAACCGTCATAGCGCGTGAAGATTGCTGCAATCAGCACCAGCACAATCCAGCACTGCGTGCGGCGGAGTTTTTTGGAGTCTGATTCCAAACATGCGCGCCACTCAACCAGCCAGACCACAACCCACACCATTTCACAGACAAACAGCGGCTCGGTCATGGCCGTGGTTTGCAGGTAAAGTAGGTTGGGATTCAGCGCGAAGAAGGCCAGCGCCAGCGCCGATGGAGCCGCCGCGAGCCAGTGGCGGACGAGGCGATAGATACCCGCGCACGCGGCGAGATAGGCGAGCGCTGATGGAATCACACCCGCAAAGCCGCTGGCCCACCAGCTATAGATCTGCACAAAGGGGATCAGCAACACGTGTGGCAACGGCAGCCACACCGAGCCCAGTTCGGTGAGGCGCGGCTGGTGCGCGTCGAAGACGCGGCGCGCAATGTGCAGATGGGCAACGGCGTCGCCGTAGTTGAGCATGGCCCCGTGCTGCCAGCTCCAGAGGATTGCGGTGATCGAGGCTGCCGCGCAGGAGGCAACGACGATGAGCCACTCCGCACGCGAAATGGACTGAGCCGGATTGGATTTCTTAGGCAAGATGCGTCAACTCACGGAAGAGGATGAAGCGAGCGTCGATCTCCGGGCGCGTAAGCTTCTGCATCCGCTCGGTGCCGAAGCGCTCACAGGAGAATGAGCCCATCACGCTGCCGTAGAACATGGCGCGGCGGAAGGCGGCCGGAGATTGCTCAGGCTGCGAGGCCAGGTAGCCGAAGAAGCCACCGGCAAAGCTGTCGCCTGCGCCGGTCGGGTCAACGACTTCTTCCAGAGGCATGGCGGGAGCGCGGAAGGTTTGTCCGCCGTGGAAGAGCGTCGCTCCGTACTCGCCGTGCTTGACTACCAGCGTCTTCGGCCCAAGAGCCATCACCGCGTGGGCGGCCTGGACGAGGTTGTTGTTGCCGGCTATCATGCGGGCCTCTGTGTCGTTGATGAGCAGAATATCCAGGCCTTTCAAGACTTCGAGCAGCGCCTCGCGATGATCTTTGATCCAGTAGTTCATGGTGTCGCCGGCCACCAGCTTGGCCTGCGGCATGGCCTCGCGGACTCGTCTTTGTAAAATGGGATCGATGTTGGCTAGAAAGAGAAACTCCGAATCGCGGTAGGCGTCGGGAATCTTCGGATTAAAAGTGGCAAAGACGTTTAAATCTGTGATTTGAGTCTTGGCTTCATTCAGGTTATCGAGGTACGATCCTTCCCAGAAGAAGCTCTTGCCCGCCGTATGCTCAATGCCGCGCGTGTCGATGTTGCGCGCCTGAAAAACCGCCTCCTGGCGCTTGCCAAAGTCCTCGCCCACTACAGCGATGACGCGCACATCGGTAAAATAACTTGCGGCCAGCGAAAAATATGTTGCTGCTCCGCCCAGGCAGCGCTCGCGCCTTCCTGCAGGAGTTTCAATTGTGTCGTATGCAACGCTGCCTACTACGGTGATGGACATTCGTTCCTCTTTCTTGACTCCGCGAGCAGGCCGAAGGCGTCTGCCCCGCCGCAAGTAGCTACCAGCCCTGATACTTTCCGAAGAGCAGCTTCAGCTTTTCTTTGGCCGCCGCCGGAATCGCTTCAGGCTTGGTCAGCACGGCGTACTTGGCCGCTGAGGCGCACGGGCAGTTGCGTTCATGAGGCATGGCGGCTACGGCGGCTTTTACAACCTTGGCCGCGTTCTCTGCATTCTGGTGCAGCACGCGCACAATTTCCTCGATGGTGACCGCGTCGTGGCCCTCGCGCCAACAGTCGTAGTCGGTGACCATGGCGACGGTGGCGTAACAGATCTCCGCCTCGCGGGCCAGCTTGGCTTCCTGCAGATTGGTCATGCCGATTACGTCCGCGCCCCAACTGCGATAGAGATGAGACTCGGCCTTAGTGGAGAACTGCGGACCCTCCATGCACACGTAGGTTCCGCCCAGCTTGCCCACCACGCCCGCCGCAGCACAACCCTGGACCGCCGCCTTCGCCACCGTGGCGCAGACTGGATCGCCAAAGGCCACGTGGCCCACGATCCCATCGCCAAAGAAAGTCGCGATGCGGTGGAAGGTGCGGTCGATGAACTGGTCGGGAATTACAAAATCCGTGGGCTTGTGCTCTTCCTTGAGCGAGCCGACGGCGGAGATGGAGAGAATTCGCTCGACGCCTAATTTTTTGAAGGCATAGACGTTGGCGCGGAAGTTTAGTTCCGAGGGCAGGATGCTGTGGCTACGCCCGTGGCGGGCGAGAAAGGCTACCTTGCGCCCCTCCAACTCGCCTAAGACGAAGTTGTCTGAAGGCGCGCCAAAGGGCGTCTCCACGCGCTCTTCCTTAATGTTGGTGAATCCGGGCATGGAGTACAGCCCGCTGCCTCCGATGATGCCTATTTCCGCCTGAGCCATAAAAAACGTACCTCAGGGGCTAAAGCCCCCAGTTTTATTGTGTGTTTTTCGGCACGACCAAAGTCGTGCCCTGATACAAAGCGGGTATATGAAACACGCTCTAGTATAAAGGCAAAGGACCGGCTACTCCAGGTACGATTGCCAGCATGGCGGCGTAATGGCGGCACTGCGTCCCAAGTAGCGTTGGGCGGTAAAATGAACGGCAGCACGTTGGATGTAGTGAGGAAGACGAAATGGCAGCGTATGCAATTCCTGAAGTAGTGAGCCCCAAGCCGGTCGCGCCGAATGAAGTCCTCTTGGTTGCCAGCGGCGATTTGCGTCAATCGGCCAATGAGGTTTGCTGGCCTGCGCAGGCCGGCCTTGAAGAGATGTTGACGAACGCTTTTCTCGAAGAGGGAATCAAGCTCTGCCGCGCTCACCCGGTCGATCCTGCCTTGAAACACGGCTTCATCCATTCGCAGCGCATGGGAATGCAGGTCTTCGAGAATATTCATCCCGATGCGCCTATCGTGGTGGCCGAGGCGGTTTGGCAATACAGCGCCCATGTGCTCGCCGGATTGCTCTCGCATCGCGGCCCCATCCTCACCGTGGCCAACTGGAGCGGACAATGGCCTGGCCTGGTGGGCATGTTGAATTTGAATGGCTGCCTGCGCAAGTACGGCGTACCTTTTACGACTCTGTGGAGCAAGGACTTCAAGGACCCGCTCTTCAAGCGCGGGTTACGGGAATGGATCAAGAACAAGTCTTTCGCACACGACACTTCGCACGTGCATCCCTTCGATCCGGCCAAAGTGGGCGAGGCTGAACGCGCTCTTGGCACTGCGCTGGCGAATGAATTGCGCAGCAGAAAGGCGCTGCTGGGCGTCTTCGATGAGGGCTGCATGGGCATGGCGAATGCCATCGTCGAAGACTCGCTGATGAACCCCGCCGGGATTTACAAGGAGCGGCTGAGCCAGTCCGCGCTGTATGCGGCGATGCGCGAAATTGCCGCCGAAGAGGCGCAGAAGATTCGCAACTGGCTTGACGCGAAGGGTATGCGGTTCGACACGGGAAAGAATGAAGCCACCGATTTGACCGACGCGCAGATTCTCGACCAGTGCCGCATGTACATTGCCGTGCTGCGCATTGCCGATGAATTTGGCTGCGACGCCGTGGGCATTCAGTACCAGCAGGGGCTTAAGGATCTTGTGCCCGCCTCCGATCTCGTTGAGGGAATGCTCAACAACGTCGAACGTCCTCCTGCGTATAGCCGCGATGGCCGCGAGCTTTATGCCGGCCGGCCGCTGCCGCATTTTAATGAGGTCGACGAGTGCGTGGGCGTCGACTCGGTGGTGACCAACCGCGTGTGGACGGCGATGGGACTCGATCCAGCCACTACGTTGCACGATGTGCGCTGGGGTGAGCGCTATGCTGATGAGTTTGTTTGGCTCTTTCAGATCTCCGGCGCAGTGCCTGCCTCGCATCTTGTCGGCGGCTACAAGGGAGCCGTCAGCGAGCGCCAGCCGCCCATGTACTTCCGACTCGGTGGCGGCACGTTAAAGGGCGTCTGCAAGCCCGGCGAAGTAGTGTGGAGCCGCGTTTACGTCGAGAAGGACCGCCTCAAGGTTGACCTGGGCCGCGCTACGGCGATCTCGTTGCCTGAAGCGGAGACCAATCGCCGCTGGGCCGAAGTCACTCCGCAGTGGCCCGTGATGCACGTGGTTCTGCATGGCGTCGACCAGAATCAGTTCATGGCTCGCCATCCCTCCAACCACATCAACGTGGCTTACGCACCCTCAGCCAAAGAGGCCGACCGCGCACTGGCTGCAAAGGCAACCATGTTACATAAGATGGGCCTCGAAGTTTATCTCTGCGGAGTGCAGATGTAGCTCGGTAAATCGCCTGCCCCAGCTGGCGCGAAGACAGAAGCAGAGCCATTGCTGATATACTCGCGCCAATTACTTACTCTTTAGGAGAAGCTCGCGATGCGCCGTGTTGCGCTAATCTATAATCCGGCTTCCGGCCAGAATTCCTATAGGCGTAGTTCTGCCATAGAAAAGGCGCTCGCTATCTTGCGCGAAGCGGGCGTAGAAGCCGAAGCGCTGCATACCTTTGCACCCAACAGCGCCGGAGTGCTGGCCGAGCAGGCAATAAGCCGAGGCTGCGACACGATTATTGCCTGTGGCGGAGATGGCACCGTCCATGAAGTTCTGCAGAGCCTGGTTGGCACAAACGTGGCCTTGGGCGTGGTGCCGCTGGGCACCGCCAACGCGCTGGCAGCGAATCTCGGCTTGCGCTCCTCTCCGGCAAAGGTAGTGCGAAAGTTGTTGACCGCTGAGCCGGTGCGTATCTCCGTGGGCCAAATCTCTTATCGGGACGCGGAGGGCGCAACTCGCTCCCGCTACTTTACCGTCACTGCCGGCGTGGGTTTCGACGCGCTGTTTCTCTCCCGGCTCGACCCCGGGCTTAAGCGCCGATTCGGTTATCTCCTCTACCTGGTAGAGGGATTCCGCGTCTGGGTCACACATTCCTTCCCGCTCTTTGAAGCGGCCTTTGTGGAACGCGCCGGTGACGAGCCGCGTGTGGAGCTGATCTCTCAGCTTCTGGCGGTGCGCATTCGCGATTTTGGCGGGGTCCTCCACAACCTGGCTCCCGGCGCCTCTCTCCACAGAGAAGGGCTACGCCTGGTGGCCTTCAAGACACGGAGCCGCCTGGATTATTTTCTTTACGTCATGTCCGTCATCTTTGGCCATCCCCGGTCTACGAACGAGATTGAGCTGCTCGACGCCGTCTCGGTCGAGTGTCGCCTGTGCAATGGATCTTCGTCGCTTGTCTTCGCCGAAGCTGATGGAGAACTGCTGGGCGATCTCCCGGTCCGCATCGAGATCGCTCCCCAGGCCTTAACCCTGCTGATTCCGCCCAACGCGAAGCCGTGAAATTACTGCAGCTTCGTGGGTGCAACCACATATACATACTCAAGCAGCTCTTTGCCGGTGTTCGCCACGTTGTGGCGGGTTGCGGGCGGTATATAGACAAGCGCCGGAGCAGTGAACGGTTGCCTGGCTTGCCCGTCGATCAGCGCTTCGCCCTGGCCGTGCAAAATCACGAGGGCTTCCTCGTTCTTGCCGGTGGTGTGCCAGCCGACCGCCGCACCGGGTTTCAGGCGTACAAAGCCGTTGCGCATTCCTGCCGTTTGAGGAGCCCCTTGCAGCAGAGGGCAGTCTGCTTGCGAGCATGCGAGCGGCATGGTCAGGAGCTGTGGCTTTGGCGTCTGCGATGAAGCTGGCGTTGCGGCGAGAAATAATCCCGCCGCAATGCTCAACAAAGTTACTTGATAAGTTTGTCTCATCATCGCCTCCATGCTTTCACCTTTTCTCCTCATTTGAACCGCCAGGTAGGCCCCGTCGTAAAGCCGATCGGATAGCCGGGTGTGGCCTGCACACGCGCTTCAATTGGCGCCGTGGGGCTCACGCGCGAGTAAAAGAAATTCTGCGTCTCGTAGTAATGTTTGTTATTGAGGTTATCGACCGACAGATTCCACTCCACCCCACGAACTAACTTCTTCGTCGCCGCAAGATCTATTACGTCCAATCCGCTGGCATGGGTCGTATACGCGTTCGTGTAAGGCGGAGCAGGCGGGATAGAAGCAGTGTCGGGACCGTAATCGGGATTCACCAACAGGTAGCGGCTGATGTGACGATAGCGCAAGGAACTGTACAGGCCATGCCACTCGCTCAACGTCAGGCTGGAGTTGCCCACCGAGTGAGGCGCACTGTCCACATATTGCCGCGGCGAAGTTCCGAGAAAGAATGCATTCGAGACCTGAGTGAGGCCCGCGTTCCAACTGATGTGATCTTTCAGTTGCACGGAGGTCTTCGCTTCCCACCCGTAAGAACGGCTCGGCCCCTGATACAGCATCGTGCCGTTATCGGGATCGTAGACATCTTCATGCCGGCGATCAATCAGAAACACATCCGTGCTGGCCGAGAAACGCTTCAATTGGTGCGAGGTTCCGAGCATATAAAAATTGGTTGTGGCCGCTTTGGGAGCTGTAGGGTCCAGCGCAATACCGCGCGCGTCCTGGCTGGTGACGGCGCGGCCAAAGTTGAAATGAAGCGCCATTTGCACACGATCCGTAGGCGTGTACACAATGTTCACCTTAGGTTCAGCCGCGCCCGCGTAACTCTGTCCGGTGTTTGCCGCGACCAGACGGTCCGTCAATGCGAAGCGGAACTCGTCGAAGCGCAATCCGGCGTCAACGTGCAGGTGCTGGAAGTCCAATCCCTGCTGCGCGTAGACGGCCGGATTGGTAATATGCACATTCGCTTCTGTCCACGGCTTGCCGGGAAATGGCGAACCGAGAATGGGCGGCACAGGCGCGATGATCTGGCGATCTTTGTCGTGAAACAAGTCCACGTTGATCCAGCTATCGCCAAGATTCGCGCCAACCATAAAGAGCGCAGGATGCCCGAAGACCTTGCTCCCATGAACGTATTGCGCGCTGGCGCCTTCCTGCAAGCGCGAGTCGTGTTGCTGAATCCCATCGCCATTGACGGGATCGCTCAGAAAAAAAGTGAAATCCGAGAACAGGTCGAAGAGTGAGCGCGTCACATAGCCGTCCACGCGCAAAGTGTCATTCGCGCCGAGATTCTTCTTGAAGTACACGCTGCCAGTTCCGTTGCGCGCCTTGCCACCGTCGCTGGAGTCCATGTAACCAAAACGGGCAAGAGAGCCGGAGTCAACCAGGTCCAGCGGAATCTGCCCCGAGGAATCAAAATCATTGCGCCCGGCGTTGAACCTGAAACCCAGCGACTGAGCGTCGCCAAGCTTGAAAGTGGAATTGCCGGTGAAGTTATCGCGCACATAGTGCAGAGGCAGTTTGAACGGGCCATCGGTGTAGGCATGTTCCCAGGAAACAAAGCTGTCGGCGTTTTTCTGATGCGGGCTCCATGCAGCGAAGGTGCGATAGCTGCCAAACGACCCGCCCTGCGCGCGCAGCGTCCAGGCGTCGTCAAGACGCTCCTTCAACCGGATATGAATCACGCCGAGTGCGGAAAAATCGCCATACTCCGCACTGAACGGACCGTTGATCATGTCCACATCATCGACCAGCTCGGGGCTCAGCGCCTTCAGCCAGCCGAGATAGCCTTGTCCGTGGGCCTGTGTGGCCTGATTCTGTGGAATGTCATCCACCAGTACCTTGAGGCCTCCGTTCAGTCCGCCGTGGTCCAGGTTGAATCCAAAACGGCGAAACTCCAGCGACTTACCTCCGCCCTCATGCTGCCCGGCATTGATGCCACTGTCGAGCGTCTCGATGAGTTGATCGTCACGCAGAAACAGCGTGTTTTTGTAAACAGAATCGTTGCGGCGGTCGATGGCCGGGTCGGAGGCGGTGGCCATAATGACCAGGGTCTGCTGATCTTTGGGAATTACATAATGGATCTGTAGACGTAAATTCTCGCTGGGCGCATCCCCGGCAAGCGATTTATGGAATACTCCAATATATTTTCCCGAAACACTCAAGGTAATTGGCCCGGCCGGTACGCGCATCGAAAACGCGCCCTGGCCGTTGCTGAGGACGGTGCGATTTCCTGTTGCCCAGCGAGCTGAAATCGCCGCCCCGACAACAATTTCAGAGCGTTCGTTGACCACTACACCGCTCACCAGCCGCTGCGAGTCTGGTTGCACGCCGTCTTGCGCCGCCAGCACACTGGCCAGAGCAGCAAGCCATAGTAGTACTATTTTTATATTCGTGCTACTGCCACCCATTCATTTCCCCATGCCTGTGGTTTCTTGGCGCATTAGTGTTTTTGGTTATGCTGGTGTGCGTGTTCGTGGGGATGTTCAATCTCATGCGCGGAAACGGTCATCACCAGGCGTCCATGCTGCACGCCCTTGAGACCGATCAGCATGTCGGCAAACTGGGCAACCTGGGCCGATTTTCCGTGCACGATCAACACTTCCAGGCAAGAATCGTGGTCCAGGTGGGCGTGGCTGGTGGAGACCACCAGCTCATGGTGCGCGTGCTGCGCCTCGGTCAGCTTTTCCGTGACGCCGTGCGCGTGGTGATCGTAGATGAGCGTGACCGTCCCCACGACCGTCGCGTCCGGAGCCGCGGTCTGCTCCGTTACCAGCCGGTCGCGAATTAAATCGCGAAAGGCTTCTGAGCGGTTGGTGTAGCCCCGCTGTTGAATGGAGCGGTCAAACCGCTTTAAGAGCTCTGAATCCAGCGCAATCCCGATCCTGCTTAAAATACCCATACGCACTCCCACAAGGAAAAGCGACTTCCCCGCGCCTTCTGGTGAAGCTCCAGAGTAGCACGATGCTGATAATCATGCTACAGGCGTCCGAGATGACTTAGGCATTCTCTGATCTGGGTCACGCCCGCGCCAGTCAATTCGTTGACTCGGGAGCCTGAATCGGGTATTCTGAAGTCCTTGCGCGGTGTTGCGCCTGGGTCTCGGTGTGCTCACCCGGATCCGCTGGTTGATACCCTGAAGGAGATCGGCTGGTAGAGGCTGCTGGATTCGAGTTTACGCGCGTAATTTGGCGCGAATCCGGAATAGACAGAGCCCTTTTCAGGGCCAGCTCCGCATTCCTCACCCGAACAGATTTGTTTGGCAGTGGGTGGAAATCAGGCCCATGCGCTGGATTGGCGCGGGCAAGAGCGCTTTGCGCGGGATTTTTGGGGTTTTAAGACGTTTAGAGGGCAGGAGAGAGATGGGTACCTTTGTTCCGAGCGGCAAGGATATTGACCGCAAGTGGTTTGTAGTGGATGCCAGCGGCAAGACGCTGGGCCGTTTGGCGACCAAGGCTGCCGATGTGTTGAGCGGCAAGCTGAACCCCCAGTATGTGCCTTACATCGACGTGGGGGACCACGTGATCGTGATCAACGCGGAGAAGATCCGCCTGACCGGCCTCAAGGCTCAGAACAAGCTCTATCGCCGCTACACCGGCTTCCCCGGCGGGTTGCGCGAAGAATCGTTCACACGCCTGTTGAACCGCAAGCCGGAACTGATTCTGGAACAAGCCATCAAGGGGATGCTGCCCAAGAGCAAGATGGGGCGCCAGATGGCTACCAAACTCAAGGTTTATCGCGGCGACAAGCACCCCCACGAGGCACAGAAGCCTGTGGCGTTGGAAGTCGAGTGAAGTAGTGAAAAAGTGAACCGATGGCCGGAATCGACTGGCGGCGGTGAGAGGTTGGAACAGGTTTTGGCTGGGGGCTTTGAGAGTGCCTGGCGGAGAGAGCGGAGAATGGCAGATTTGGTTCAGTATTACGGGACGGGGCGGCGCAAGTCAGCGATCGCGCGCGTCTTTCTGCGTCCCGGCACGGGCGAGTGGAAGGTCAACGGCAAGGCATTCGATGTGTACTTTGTGACCGAGCAGCAGCGGGTGGCCGCCAAGCGCACGTTGGCTCTGGTCGAGCTGGCTTCGAGCTTTGACGTTGTGACCACCGTCAAGAGCGGCGGCGTATCGGCGCAGGCCGATGCCGTCAAGATGGGCGTTGCCCGCGCACTGGTTCAGTTCAATCCCGAATTGCGCGCGGCTCTCAAGGCCGAAGGCCTGCTGACCCGCGACTCGCGCATGAAGGAACGCAAGAAGTACGGGCAGAAGGGCGCTCGTGCAAGGTTCCAGTTCAGCAAGAGATAGTTTTCAGTGGTCAGTTGTCAGTGATCAGTTTTCAGTGCCCGGCGGTTTCGGAATTTCTGACAACTGAAAACTGACAACTGATAACTAGCTTCACCAAATTCCCGCATAAGCGGGTTAAATTCGGGCGCCGGCATCGACCACCCGGATGCAATCCACGAAGGAGGCCAATGGCCACTATCACAATGAAGGAGCTGCTCGAAGCGGGTGTTCACTTCGGGCATCAGACCAAGCGCTGGAACCCAAAGATGAAGGAATACATCTTTGGCGAGCGCAACGGAATCTACATCATCGACTTGCAGAAGACGCTCAAGCTGTTCAAGGAAGCGTCCAAATTCGTTACCGAGCTGTGCGCCAGCGGCAAGACAATTCTGTTTGTCGGCACCAAGCGCCAGGCGCAGGAAGCCGTGGCTGAAGAAGCCACGCGGGCAGGAATGCCGTACATCAACCAGCGCTGGCTGGGCGGCCTGCTCACAAACTGGGTGACGGTGCAGAAGTCGGTGAAGCGCCTTCAGGAACTGGATGAGATGGCCACCGATGGCCGCTACGAGTTGCTGACCAAGAAGGAAGTGATCAAGCTGGAGCGGGAGCGCAAGCACTTGCAGGCGAACCTGGCCGGCATCAAGACGATGAAGCGGTTGCCGGACGCGCTGTTCATCGTCGACTCGAACAATGAAACGATTGCCGTGAAGGAAGCCCGCAAGCTGGGCATTCCGGTGGTGGCGGTGGTGGACACCAACTGCGACCCGACGGTGGTCGATTACGTGATTCCCGGCAATGACGATGCGTTGCGCGCCATTCGCCTGTTCACCTCGAAGATCGCCGATTCGGCGGCCGAGGGCGTGAACCTGGTGGGCGACAAGGCCTTTGCAGAGGATCTGCCTGAGCCTGAGGCCGAGGCTGCGGCCGAAGATGCCACGCCGGTTGAGGATGTGGATCTGGAAGCGGCTCTGGGCGGAGGCATTCGCAAGGCGCCGGCCGCAGTGGCGGCGCTGGACGAGGCCGACGTGGTCGAGGGCGTTCTTTAATTCTTGCTGCGTGCCGATGTGCGAAGTGTGAGACGAGCGTGGCCACAGCGTTAAGCGCCACGCTTTTCTTGTGCCGGCCACCTGCGGCGGGGCAGACTCCTTCGGTTGGCATGCGCCACAATGGCAGAAGGATCGCGTTTATCAGGATAGGCGTAATTCCAATATGAGAGAGAGATAACGGTGAGCGAAAAGATTGATTCCAGGTTAGTGAAAGAGTTGCGCGAAAAGTCAGGCGCACCGATGGGCGACTGCCTGAAAGCGTTGCAGGAGACCAAGGGAAACATCGAGGATGCCTTTGTGGTATTGCGCAAGCGGGGCATGGCCTCGGCGCAGAAAAAGGCATCGCGCACCACCAACGAGGGCGCGGTGGGAACTTACATTCACGCCGGCGGCAAGATCGGCGTGCTGCTGGAATTGAATTGCGAGAGCGACTTCGTGGCCCGCACCGAGGACTTTCAGGAGTTGCTCAAGGACATCGCGATGCACATCGCAGCCAGCGATCCGCGCTACGTAAAGCCCGAGGACGTGACCGCCGCCGATATGGACCGCGAGAAAGAAATCTATCGCGCGCAGGCAGCCGCCACTGGCAAGCCGGCCCCGGTGATCGAGAAGATCGTCGAGGGCAAGATGGCCAAGTTCTACGAGGAGGTCTGCCTGCTGGAGCAGCCCTTCATCAAGGACCAGACCTTCACCATCAAGGAATTGATCGCGACCAAAGTCGGCAAGCTGGGCGAAAACATCACCGTGCGGCGCTTTGCCCGCTTCAAGGTGGGCGCGCTCGATTGGACCGTGGCCACCACCAAACCCGTGGAAGCGGCAGCCGAGTAACTCAAGAGGCATTCAGAATGCAGCAAAAGGCCCAGGGCGCAAGCTCTGGGCCTTTTTGCGCTTTGAGGCGGCGGCCCCGGCCTGGCGGGGATGCGCGATTCTACTGCGGCTTGCGATGGGGCGCAATGCTTTCCGGAAGGGGAAAAGAGTACCACCCAGTGACGGCAAAATCTGGCGCTCTCTGGGGATGGATAGAGTGACCTATTCATTTTCAATAGCGCGATTTGGCTTTAACAATGCCAACGCAGCATCGCAGATACCTCACGGATATGCTCTGGTTCCTCATATCCATCGGTGAGGATCTGGGAACCGCGTCTGAAGACACAATATTTCTGGAGATGAGAGTGATAATTTTTGCAACCTGTTGCAAAAATTATCACTCTTGACAGCTTTGTTAGGACGAATGTACTGAGGGGTATAGACGCGTTTTTCCTTCTTTTTACGCAGTCTCAATTAGCGGGTTTCCGGAAAGAATCGCTTTTACCCGGCAGTGCAAGCAGTAAGCCTGTTATTTCAATAGGTTGTAGTGGAATCGAATGCGCCGTATTGCAAGCTGAACGCTCCCCCGGCGCTCGGCAAACCTGAATCCTTCGTTTTGAGGCATCCTCGGCCGAACGAAAACTCGCCGAACGCCAACGGCAAATGCCGCCCGTCCCGGTCATGCAGTTTCCCGATGCGTAGAGCTCCCGCGCATCGAGTGATTGCGATGTAAGGGGCTCAACCTTCTTTCTTGGAGAAAATGAGCATGAAAAGTTATCTCAGCACCACGAAGTGGATTCTTCTTTGCGCAATTCTTATTTCCAGTGGAGTTGCGCTCCGGGCCGATTCTGTTGGGAGTGTGATTGCTTCGGGCAACGCAACCATCCCCGCAACCAGCAACACCTACACCACGGTCAACTTTACTACTCCGGTCACTCTGACTAAGGGACAAGAGTACTGGGTTGGCGTGGCTCCTGTGGATTTCAACACCGATCAAGGTTATTTGAGTCAAAACCCCACTATCACAAACGAGAACATCGGGACGGGAGGAGGCAGTTATTATTATGGGGCTTATCCCGGAGAATTCGATGTCGTTGATACCTCAAGCAACGTGTTCTACACCGACATGACCTCGGATCCATTCAATACCGGGCACTCTTGGGTTATTGGCGGCTCCTATGGCTCTGGCTTCGGGTTTGCTGAGATCGACTCCCCTTTTATCGTCACATCAACCGGTTCCGTAGACCAGATCAACGTTGTGCTGGTGAGTAGCGCAGGTTATGGTTCGGACTTCACAATCAGCCTGTACAACTCTCCTGCGGTCACTCCCGTTCCCGAGGCGTCCAGCTTTCTCTTTTTGTGGTGCAGCGGTCTGGCGGTATTGGCCGGCTTCTTCGTGCGCTTCAAGACCGGTCTGCGCGCCTAGAGTCGCAGATTTGAATTTGAAGAAAGTTCTTCCAGAAAGGCCCAGGGCGCAACCCCTGGGCCATTTTCATGCCCTCTCTATCCTCGCGACGGAGCAGGACCGCAACCGCCGCCGGTATGCGATACTCGAAACGGTATGTATAAACGCATCGTTCTCAAGCTATCGGGTGAGGTGCTGGCGGGGCAGCGCGGATTCGGGCTGGACGCCGGCAAGATCGCCGAAATTACCGGCGAGATCGTCGATGTACATGCGCTGGGCGTGGAGATTGGCGTGGTAGTAGGCGGAGGCAACTTCTTCCGCGGCGTGGCCGAGCAGGCAAAAGAGATGGACCGCGTGAGCGCCGACAACATGGGCATGCTCGCCACGGTCATCAACGCCATCGCCATGCAGGACGCGCTGGAACAACGCGGCGTTCCCTGCCGGGTGATGAGCGCCGTCTTCATGAACCAGATGGCCGAACCGTATATTCGCCGCCGGGCCGTGCGCCATCTGGAAAAAGGCCGCGTGGTGATTTTCGCCGCGGGCATCGGCAATCCCTACTTCTCCACCGATACAGCGGCCAGCCTGCGTGCCATGGAGATCAAGGCGGATGTGCTGCTAAAGGCCACCAAGGTGGAGGGTGTCTACAGCGCCGACCCGGTGATGGTGAAGGACGCCGTCAAGTTCGACCACATTACCTACATGGAGATCCTGCAACTGGGACTGAAGGTCATGGACCTGACCGCCGTGAGCCTGTGCAAGGACAACAATATGCCCATGATCATCTTCAACATGAACCAGCCGGGGAACATTCGCCGGGTGGTGCTGGGCGAAAAGGTTGGATCGCTGGTGACGGCGTAAAAAGCAGCTAACAGCTCTCAGCTGACAGCTAACAGTTTTCAGTTGCCTGGCATCCGGCTGTTTGCTGTTTGCTGTTCCTGACGGGAGAGATCAAACACCCGTGGAGATACAAAAGCCAGTACGTCTGGATGCACTGACGGGGCTGCGATTCTTTGCGGCTATCAACATCGTATTCTTCCATTTTTCCGATCCTCAATTGTTTGGTTTTCTGGGGCCGGTGGTCAACGCCGGCTATGTCGCGCTGGGTCTGTTCTTTCTGCTCTCGGGCTTTGTGCTGTCATATAACTACGGCAACCAGGCGCACGACGGCACACTGAACCGCGTGCGCTTCTGGAAGGCGCGTTTCACGCGGCTTTATCCCGTTTACCTGCTGAGCCTGCTGCTGAGCTGGCGGATGGTGGTCCCGGAGTATGGCGCGCACACGCACCGAATGTTCTGGACGGGCATGGTGTTGACGCCGCTGCTGTTGCAGGGCTGGATTCCGGAGTTGGCCACCTTCCTGAATACGCCGGCCTGGGCCATGCCGGCCGAAGCCTTCATGTACGCTCTGTTTCCCTGGCTGGCCAAGGTCAAGAGGCCGGCACGGGTTTCGCGCAATCTGCTTCTTCTGGCCGGAGTGTGGGCTGTGGGCTTGGTTCCCGGGGCGCTCTACCTGATCTTCCAGCCGGATGGCATCGCGCATCCTGACCGCTATAGTTGGGGCCGTTGGTTGTGGGCGCTCAAATACACGCCGCTACCGCATCTGGCCAGCTTTGTCTTCGGCATCCTGCTGGCCGGCCTGGATGCGCTGGTGCCGCGCGCAAGCCACCTGCGCCTGCTGCTGGGACTGGCCGGCTTTACCGGCATGTTCAGCCTTTTGTATATGGGGCCGCTGGTTCCCTACGTCCTGCTTCACGACGCCCTGCTGATGCCTTTCTTCGGCTGCATCGTTCTGGGGCTGGCTGGGGAGAATATGTTGGCTACTGCGTTCAGTTTGCGCCCGCTGGTCTTTTTGGGCGAGGCTAGCTACTGCCTTTACATACTGCACTTCAACCTGTGGAATTGGATTCACGACACCCACGTGCCTGAGCGGCTGGGAGTGGCGCGCTTCGACCCGTGGATCAGCTATGCGGTTCTGCTTGCAGTGGCCGTTGTAGCGATGCTCCTGGTGGAGAAGCCCGCGCAGCGGCAATTGCGCAAGTGGATGGGAGCGTAAACGGAAATGCTTGCTATTACTGAGCTTTTGGTTCCCATGCGCGCGCTGCTGGCCGGTGCGCGGCGCAAGCAGTCCTCCCTGCTCGATCTCCTACAAAAATTAGTTCGGGCCGAGTCGCCTTCGGACGATAAGGCCGCCGTGGACGCCTGCGTTGCAATAGCCGCCGCCCACGCTCGAGGCTTGGGCGGGCGCGTCACGCTCCATCGCCAGCGCGACTTTGGAGATCTGCTGGAGGCGCGTTTTGGACCAAAATCCAAAACCAAAGCCGCCGGACGCACTCTGCTGCTCGGCCACCTGGACACCGTTTGGCCGCTCGGTACGCTGAAGACCATGCCCTGCCGCTTGAGCAAAGGCCGGCTCTGGGGTCCGGGCACGCTGGACATGAAGGCCGGCGCTGCGATGGCCTTCACCGCCATCGAAATGCTGACTGAAGCTGGAATGCTGCAGCGCGAAATTGTCCTGCTGCTCACCAGCGACGAAGAGGTTGGCAGCCCGGTCTCGCGGCCAGTCATCGAGCGGCTGGCGAAGGAGTGCGAGGCTGTCTATGTTCTGGAGCCGGCGCAGGGGCTGGCTTATAAGACCGCACGCAAAGGCACCGGACACTGGCGCATCGACGTGATCGGTGTGTCCGCGCACGCGGGCGTGGACTTTGAAAAAGGCGCAAGCGCCATTCTGGAACTGGCCAGCGTCATCGAAACTGTATCCGGCTGGACCGACCTCAAACGTGGAATTACGGTGAACGCCGGCGTCATGGGCGGCGGGACCAAGAGTAATGTAATTGCCGCTCAGGCATGGGCAGAGGTCGACCTGCGCATTGTCCGCAAGGCAGACGGTGAGCGCATGGCGCGCAAATTTGCCGCGCTCAAACCTGCCGACAAACGGTGTACGCTCACCGTTCAGGGCGGCATCAATCGCCCGCCGATGGAGCGCACTCGCGGAACCGTGCAGCTCTACCGCCAGGCCAGGACGCTGGCCGCCCAGCTGGGCTTCGCGCTGGATGAGGCCTTGAGCGGCGGCGCATCCGACGGCAACTTCACCTCCGCGCTGGGTATTCCAACCCTGGACGGCATGGGCGCGGTAGGCGAAGGCGCGCACGCACGCCACGAATCCATCCTGATTGAGCATCTTGCCCCCAGAACCGCACTGCTCGCGGGGATGCTAATCTACAGCAATGTAATCCACAGCGATGCCTGATAAACTCGCCACTGGTACCATCCGGAGGTAACCACGTAATGAAACATTCAGCACTGATTCTGTTGTTGGCGGCCGGCACAGTGGCCGCAAGCGCCCAAGCCCCTGCTACGCCGGCTAACCCAGCCACCAAACCCGCGGTCACGACTACCAAGCATACGACGACAGCGGCAAAGCCTTCCGCTCCGGCCGCCAAGCCTGCTACCAATACTGCAAAGCCTTCCGCTCAGGCCACCAAGCCTGCGGCAACAGCCGCCGCCAAGCTGCCATTAGGAGTTCCCGCTCCCGGAATTCCACCGGTCAAGACCCCCAAGAATACCCTCTTCTCCCTGCGCTACCAGGAGATCGAGGTCGGCAAGGGCACCGTAGCCGAGACTAACAAGATGTACAAGGTCTTGTACACCGGCTGGCTGGCCTCCGACGGGTACAAGTTTGACTCCTCCGACGACCACCGGCCTCCGCTGAAGGACAAGGAAGGCAAACCGGTGATGGGCGACGACGGCAAGCCCAAACTGGATGCCGCTCAACCCATGCCGTTTCCGCAGGGCATGGGCCGTGTTATTCCCGGCTTTGATCAGGGTTTTGAAGGCATGAAGATTGGCGGCAAGCGCCGCATCTTCATTCCCTGGCAACTGGCCTACGGCGCAAAAGGCCGTCCGGGGCCCGACGCCGCCCATCCGGGAATCCCGGAAAAGGCTGACCTGATCTTCGACGTCGAACTGGTGGATGTGACTGAACTTCCCATGCCACCTAACCATCCGCCGATGGGCGGGATGCGCCCGATGCCCGGCGCTCCGCACCCTGGTGCACCGCCAGCGCAAGGCACAACGCCTAATCCACCTGCTCCGGCTCCGCCGTCTACTACTCCAGTGACACCTCCGCCACAACCGAAGTAGTGTCAAAGAAACTGACATCCCATCCCTGCCGCGGTTTTGTTACTGCGGCAAGGATGGGTTCGCGTTTTCCTTCCCAATGCGCCGGCTCTAACGACCAAACACGGAGCCAATCAGAAGAAGGCTCATTGATCGCCCCAAATCAAATTGAGGAAAAATGCGATGAGGGGAGCGCGGAAACAACTCGAATTGGTGGCCGTGCTGCTGGGTGAAGAGACAACCTTGTCTCTGGCTACGACCGGCGAGGACGGCCTGGCCTGCGTGGCGCCGCTCTTTTACATAGTGGATGAAGAACTCTCGCTCTACTGGCTTTCGTCTGAGAGCAGCCGGCACAGCGTGAACCTAACCGCAACTCCACGCGTTGCCGCAACCGTCTACCGCAGCGTCGAAAACTGGAAGCAGATTCGCGGCGTGCAACTGCGCGGCGCGGTGAGCAAAGTGACAGAGCCGAAATGCCGCGTGGCGCTCGTCAAGGCCTACTGCGAGCGGTTCAAGCTGGGACGCGTGCTGCGCCTGGTTCTTTGCCAGAGCACCTTGTATTGCCTCAAACCGGAATTTTTCCGTTACATCGACAATGCCCGAGGCTTCGGGTCCAAGTTTGAACTCACACGCGGACCGGAAGGCTGGAGCCTCACGCGACACCCGGTTTCACGCTGAGCAGACGCTTCCTCTTCGATTCGGCTTGCGTATTGAGGAAGTTGAGCATAGCGCGGCGTGCATCGCTTCGCTCATCAATCGGCTTTAAGAAAACCTCCACCTTCTCACAATATGGTAAATATCCACCTGGTTAATTTTGGAACTCACTGATTCCAGGAAGGTTCATATAATCTGCAAGTTTTGAAAATATAGGAGGGGGGTAGGGGGTACCCCATTTTAGTGGTCAGCCATCAGCGATCAGCTATCAGTAAAAACCCCTTCCTCTGGCCATTGTGCATTCATTTATTGTGCGCCGCTTGAAGGTAATTTTCTGCAAAGAGCATATGGGAAAGGTTGTGGATTCCCAGGACCCAAAGGCGGGAGTTGGAGCTCCGGGCCAATGGCCGCTGCCGTTTTCGCCCTTACGTCGATTCCAAACCTAATTCAGGGCGTCACCTTGCGTATCGCGCCGTTATAGCTATCCGCGATGTACAAGTTTCCGGAAGGATCAATCGACAAGCCTTCGGGATTATGCAGTTGCGCGCGATTGGACGGCCCACCATCACCCGAGTAGCCAACCGTGGTGCCAACAACTGTGACTATGATTCCACTGGAGGCCGACACCATGCGTACACGCTGATTGTTGCTATCCGAGATGAAAATATCGCCGCTCGAATCGACAACGACACCCTCCGGCCCGGAGAACTGTGCTTGTGTAGCAAGACCGCCGTCGCCCAATACAGTACCTCCTGAGCCAAACGTACCGTTACCGGCAACCGTACTGATGATGCCAGTGGAGAGATTCACTTTTGCGATGACGCACGCTCCCTGCTCGGCAATATAGAGGTTGCCGGAGCCATAGAGAGCGAGCTGCTCCGGATTGCCGATCATCGCGCTGGTAGCCGCACCGCCGTTGCCGGAGTAGCCATATGTGCCGTTGCCGGCAACTGTTGTGATGATGCCGTTAGAGCCATTCACCTTGCGTACCCGCTGATTGCCAGTGTCTGAGATGAAGATATCCCCAGCGGCGTCGATTGCAACTCCATACGGGCAAGAAAGTTGAGTTTTGGTTGCCAGACCACCGTCGCCACTGAAATCCACTGTCCCGCATCCTGCTCCGTATCCATTGCCGGCGACAGTGGTGATGATGCCTGTGGATGCGGTGATCTTGCGAACGACGTTATTGCCCGCCTCGGCCACATAAAGGTTACCTGCCGCGTCGAGAGCGCAAGCCGAAGGGCCATTCATCGAGGCCGACGTAGCCGGTCCCCCATCGCCGCTGTATCCCGGAACTCCGCCGTTGCCGGCATAGAGAGAGATGATCCCAGTTCCCGCAGCAACCTTACGCACCGTGTTTGTAAGCACGTCGCCGATGTACAGATTTCCGGCGCTGTCCAACACCGCGCATGTAGGTTGATTCAACTGCGCTGAAGTCGCCGGACCACCATTGCCGGAGTAGCCGATTTTGCCGTTTCCAGCAACAGTGGTGATCGTTCCAATGTTGATCGTAGCGTTACTGCCGACACACCCACATAGACTGGTCGCAAGTAAGGCACTTACAATCGCGAAACATGCAATTACTTTCGCTCTGAGACAATGTAGAATTCTCATTTTCGACCTCTTCGTGACCTGGCAAACGATTTTATACCTTATATTGCAACGATCCGGAACAAACTTGGAAGATAGGCTCAATCGACTGATTCTGAATCGGAGGTCGATTCTCTTGGGGGAGCTGTAACAATGTGGTAGATCAGCCTTTGACCAATTTCTATGTGCAAACAGCCGCCCCGAACCGCCAATTGGTGATACAGATCACAGTCCGGCGGCTGTCTGAGCATCGATTATGGATTATGCAGGAGTGGCTGTTCCGCGCAAGGAGGCGACGAGTGAACCGGTCCAGATTGCCGCGGTTGCGCAGGATTTCGCAGGTATTTTTCCTGCTGCTCTTTTTTGCACTGCTGCTTTTCACCTCGATTAGCCTCTTTCCCGGCGGCGCGACCGAAATTCATCTGAGCGCGCCGGTGCGCCTCTACTTCGAGTGGGATCCGCTGGTGGCGCTGGTGAATGCGCTGGCCGGCCACGCGCTCTATCGCGGGCTGATCTGGTGCCTGGTCATCCTGCTGCCCACGCTCTTTCTGGGGCGCTTTTTCTGTGGCTGGATTTGCCCGATGGGCACGCTGCAACACTTTGTCGGCAATATGCCTTCGGAGTCCAAGCGCGGCAAGCAGCGCATTGAGACGAATCGATACAAGCGCTGGCAGACCATTAAATATGTTGTGCTGATTGCGGGGCTGGTGGCTGCCTGCTTCGGCTCAGCGGCAATCGGATGGATTGATCCCTTCAGTTTGCTGGTGCGGTCATTTGGGCTGTCGATTTTGCCGGCGATCAACTCTGCCGCGCGCTCCATATTGACGCCGCTGGAACACAGCCACGTGGCGGCGATCAAAGTGACTGGCACGGCACTGCACTCGATTTTGCATTACACGGTGCTTGATCTTCGCCAAGCGCACTACCACCAAGGCCTGGTGCTGGGAATTCTTTTCATTGCGATTCTGGCGGCAAGTTTGCGTGTGACGCGGTTGTGGTGCAGGGCGATTTGCCCGCTGGGCGCGCTGCTGGGCGCGGTCTCGCGGTGGAGCGTGCTGGGGCTGCACAAAGACGAGAGCAGTTGCGACAACTGCAACCGCTGCCTGCTTCATTGCCAGGGAGGCGACGATCCTATCGGCGGCGTTCCATGGCACAAGGCCGAGTGCCTGATGTGCATGAACTGCGTGGGGAGTTGCCCGCATGACGGCCTGCAATTCAAGTTCTTCCGCAAGGAGCGCGAGGTCGCGTCGCCTGATCTGGGCCGGCGCAGGACGATCACCGGGCTCGCCGCCGGCGCGGCGATTGTTCCGCTGATGCGCGCGAACACCGGCCTGGGCAAGAGCCGCAATGAGCGACTGCTGCGGCCGCCGGGCTCGCTGGACGAAAGCGATTTTCTTTCGCGCTGCATTCGCTGCGGCGAGTGCATGAAGGTTTGCCCGAACATTGCACTGCATCCCACACTCGATCAGGCAGGACTGGAAGGATTGTGGACACCGACGCTGGTGCCGCGCATTGGATACTGCGAACCGAGTTGCGTGCTGTGCTCGGAGGTCTGTCCCACGGGCGCGATCTGGCAGATTACGCCGAAGGAAAAGGGTTGGGTTGTCGGCGTGGGCCAGCAAAGCCAGCCGATTCGGCTGGGAACTGCATTTTACGACCGCGGCCGCTGTTTGCCGTGGGCCATGGCCACCGATTGCATTGTTTGCGAAGAGTGGTGCCCGGTTTCGCCCAAGGCGATTTATGTCGAGGAGGCGCAGGTCATCGATTCAGCGGGCAACACGAAGACGCTGAAGCAGCCGCGCGTCGATCCCAGCCGCTGTGTGGGCTGCGGCGCGTGCGAGTACGCCTGCCCGTTGCAGGAACGCCCCGCCGTCTACGTCACCAGCATTGGCGAGAGCCGCTCGCCGAGCAGCCAGATTTTGCTCAACAGAAAATGAAGGAGAATGCACCGTGAAATTTCGCTCTAATTTTTGGATGTTGCCGGTATGGTTGGGTGTTTTCGCAGCCTTTATGGGAGCAATGGTAACCATCGCCACAACGACGGGATGCAAGAAGAAAACTGCTGACGCGTTTCCTGCGTCGGGCGCGGTTGCAGGCTGGGAAAAGACCAGCGAGACGCGCGTCTATGCGGCTAAAGACCTCTACCAGTACATTGATGGTGACGCAGAGCAATACATCTCCGCAGGCGTTGTCTCCACCTCAACCTCCGACTACAAATACAAGGGGCAGTTAGAGGCGACTGTGGACGTGCACACAATGGGCAGCGCGGACGGCGCGCGCAAGATTCTGGAGAACGGAACGAAAGACGCCAAGTCCATCCAACTGGGCGACGCGGGCGTTGCCTATGCGCAAAGCATCATCTTTCGTAAAGGCACTTCGCTGGTGCGCATCGTTGCCTATGAGTCCACGCCCGACACACCGCAGGCTCTGCTTGCTTTGGCGCGCGGTGTGGAGGCGAAGCTGTAATGCATCTGGGCGTGTCGGGAAGGCGAGGAGAGCGATGAAGAGCCGCAGAGATTTTTTGAAGACCGCAGCGACGGGAGCTGTGCTGCTTGGCGCGCAGAGCAAGCTGGGGCTGGCTGAGCTGCTCGACCAGCACAAATCCAAGGTGGTTGTTGCGCGCGATGCGGAGCTGCACGCGGCAGGAGGGCACCTGGACGAAAAACGCATGATCGATCTGCTGGATTGCGCCATTGCCACATACACGGGCCGCGATAAACCGATAGAGGGGTGGAAGCGCATTGTGCCAGTCGGCAAGGTCATCGGCCTTAAGATCAACGGCCTGGGCGGCAAGCCCATCGCCACCCATCTGGCGCTGACGTTAGCCATCTGTGAGAGGCTGCAACAAGCGGGCGTTAAGCCCGGAGAGATTGTGGTTTGGGAGTGTTATTCGAGCGGCCTGGAGGGCGCCGGCTACACCATCAATACCGACCGCAGCCGCATCCGCTGCATCGGCACGAATATGGCGGGCTATGGCTATGAGGAGCAGCCCGCTGCATTCGGGTCGGTTCGCGTAAATCTGACCAAGATACTTACCCGCGAGTGCGACTTTGTGATTAATCTTCCCGTTCTCAAGGATCATGATCTGGCGGGAGTCACTTTCTCGCTGAAGAATTTTTATGGTGCGATCCAGAAGCCTTCGGAACTGCATGGCACGGCCTGCGATCCTGGAATCGCCGACCTGAACTGCATTCCGGCACTGCGCAACAAATTTCGCTTCACCATCGGCGATGCAATGTCGTCCATCTATCAGGGCGGTCCCACGTTCCGGCCCGAGCATCTCTGGTATCCCAACGCGCTCATTGTGGGCCATGATCCAGTGGCTATCGATTACACGGGATGGAAAATGATGGAACGCAAGCGTGCCGAGATGGGATTGCCAACGCTCGAGTCTACGGGCCGTCCGACTACATTCCTGGTTACTGCCGCCGATGCCAAGCACAACCTGGGCACCAACGATCCGCGGCGCATTCAACTTATGGAAGTTTGAGCGGGAGAAACATGATGGCCAGGGAAACTAAACAAAAGCCGGAAGAGACAGCGGGCAGCGCACAGGGCATGACGCGGCGCGAGGCGATGCTGCTGTTGCTGCGCCTAGGCGGAGCAGCGGCGGGCGCGGCGGGCGTGGCTGTCTGGCTCAGCGAGCACAGCTTCCGCCCGGTTCCGGCGAAGGCTGAACTAGTGCGGCGCGATCATCGCATTGCGGCCGATGCGCAATGGCCACAGTTGACGGTGGTTCAAAACGGAGAGCCGCGCGCGCTGGTCGATAAGGCTCTGGAAAATCTGGGCGGCATTGGCCGATTCGTCAACCGACAGGACGTGGTGGTTCTCAAGCCCAACATCGCATGGGACCGCACGCCTGAGCAGGCCGCGAACACCAACCCCGATTTGGTGGCCGAGGTGGTGCGCCAGTGCTGGCAAGCGGGCGCGAAGCGGGTCATCGTCACCGACGTCAGTTGCAACGAGCCGCGCCGCTGCTTTCATCGCTCCGGCATTCAGGCCGCGGCTCTTGCCGAGCACGCCGAGGTGATCCTGCCTGATCCAGAGCTCTTCCGCGAAGTGGAATTGGGCGGCGTGGTGCTGAAAACCTGGCCTGTCTTCACGCCGTTTTTAGAGGCCGACAAAATCTTTAACCTGCCTATCGCCAAGCAACACGTGCTCACCGGCGCAACGCTGGGCATGAAAAACTGGTACGGCATCCTGGGCGGAGAGCGCAACCGGCTGCATCAGCAGATTCACCAGAGTCTTGCGGACCTGGCCAGCTTCATGCTGCCGACTCTTACCATCATGGACTGCTATCGCGTTCTGTTGCGCAACGGACCAACGGGCGGCAACCTGGAAGATGTGGGGCTGAAGAAAACCATCGTTGCCGGAACCGATCCGGTTGCGATTGATGCTTATGTCGCCAAGGCGTATTGGAACCTGGATGCGGCGCAGATGCCCTACCTGGAGATGGCTGCAGCGCGTGGATTGGGCACGGTGGAGTTCGAGAAGCTGGCGGTGAAGGTGAGCCAATTGGGATAACCACCTGCCGAAGCCGGCACTGAGACCAGACGGAATACGAATTCAGGAATTGCGCTGAGACTCGTGGGCCCGATCCGCCGTTGAGGGCGAGGGCATTTCACGCCGAGGATAGTCAACGACAATAACCTTCCCTCGCGAAATAGCCTTTACAGAATGAATTGCGTCTGACGGAACGATCCCGACGAAACCTGGCCCCAGGCGCCTGGCTATGCCATCCACAGTAAGTTCCAGTTCGCCTTCGATGACCTGGTAGACCTCCTCTTGAGCATGAGAATGAGAATGAATCGAGGCCCCCGCTTCAAACTCATAATGCGCGAAGGTCATGTTGGAGGAATCGAAATAACGGCCTCGCCAGCCCGGCAGGCGCTCGATCACGGGTAATGTGCCGATTTCGATGGTGATCATGTCCACTCCATTTCGCTATGCGCGCAATCCGGTTATCCCTAAAGCAAAAGGACCGCCTACACAGTGCAGGCAGTCCTTTGCGTCATGCGATAACGCCGAAGATCAGTCTCCGGCGACCAGCTCGCCTTCTTCTTGCTTGACTGGCTTGGCGGGGGCGATGGAGCCGAGACTGACGAGTCCCTCGACGGGTTTTTCGCCGAGGACGTGTTCGCGATAGAGCTTGGCCATGCGGGCGTTTTCCCCATCCTGCTTCAGCTTTTCGTCGCGGGCGCGGATTTGCTCTTCGCGGGCGGTCTTGGCGATGCCCAGATTGTCGAGCGTGTGATTGCGGTCGGCGTTGACGTGCTCCGCTTTTAGATGGAGTTTGTGGCCGACTTCGGGCATCGCAACTTTCTTGCCGCCGACAAAGATTTCGTGGCGTCCATGATCCTCATACCACTTGGTGAGCGTGGCCGTCATGTGCATCTTCTCGATGATGTTGCGCCATCCGACGCCGGTGTTGTAAGCGCAGAAACTGATTTCGCCCTCTTGCGTGGCGTAGGGGATGATGCACTGCTCGGTGCGGCGGAAGTCGTAGTTAAACAGATCCTGGAACCACATGCCGGCGATGAAGAGGAAGTTCCAGCGATCCTGACGGCGCAGCTTAATGTCTTCCAAAGTGCGGTCGCCCTTGACGCTGCCGTAGTTTTTGCCGGTGGCGTTGAAGGTCTTGTCCATCTTCTTGAGCATGTCAGTGATCTTGAAGTGGGTGGGCGACTGGAAGGGATCGTAGTTGCGCAAGAGAGCCAGCGCAAATCCGATGACCGACAGCCACTTGCCGCGAGCCGCGTCGTTGACCTTGGCCAGGTCCTTGGCCACCTTATCCATATTGAGGAAGGCGGTGACGGGGGCGGCTTCTTTGGTTTCCTTGTCAATCATGAGCGCCATGCCGATGCCGCAGTTGGGATGGCATCCGCAGGAGAGCTGGCCCCAATCGGCGGCGGGACCGTGAACCAAGTCGGCCCAATCGGAGAAGGTGCTCATGAAGCTGATGGGGAACCAGTCGCGCTCCGGCTCGCCGATGCCGCACTGCTTTTTGACGTCGTGGGCCATGTGGGAGAGGGTGTAGCGCTGGGCAAAACGGCGCTCATCGGTGATTTCCTCGTCGCGGCCGGTAAAGCTGACCGGCTGGAAGCTGAGGAAGCTGATTGTCTTGGGGTTGTCGAGGGCGAACTGGATGATGCGGCCCACCTGCTCGTTATTGATGCCGTTGATGATGGTGGTTACCGGGACGATTTCGACGCCGGCTTCGTGCAGGTTGTTGATGGCCTGCAGCTTGACGTCGAAGAGGTTGCCGACTTTGCGGTGCGAGTTGGCGGCGTTGCCGATGCCGTCGAACTGGAGATAGACGTAACGCAAACCGGCCAGAGCTGCCTTGCGGCAGAATTCCTTGCTCTTGGCGAATTCGATGCCGTTGGATGCGGCCTGCACGGAGTTGTAGCCAACCTTGCGGCAGTAGGCGATGGCATCCAGGAAGAAAGGTGAGAGCGTGGGCTCGCCACCACTGAACTGCACGCTCATCTGGCGCTTGGGCTTGACCTGGATGGCGTTGTCGAGCATGGTCTTGATTTCATCCCAGCCGAGTTCATGGACAAAGCCGACCTGATTGGCGTCCATGAAGCAGGGGTCGCACATCATGTTGCAGCGATTGGTGAGGTCGATGGTGAGCACCGAGCCGCGGCCGTGGGTCATGGTGGAGGTGCCGTGGGCGCGCTGTGTCTTTTCGCCGTGCGCGCGGATGTCGCGGCCGGGGAAGCTCTCTTCGAGATGCTTGAAGAAGGCCGCATCGGTTGCCATGATGTCTTCAAAATGGCCGTGCTTGGGGCAGTCCTTGACCATCCAGATCTCGCCATTGCGCTCGATGATCTGTGCCTTGATCTCGCCGACTTTTTCGTTGAGGAGGACTTCGTAGGGCAGCTTGCCATCGAGAATCTGCTTGCGAATCTCGGGGACGCACTTGGGACAGAGCGAGTCAGTGGTGCGCGGCCAGCCCAGCGGCGGCTTCTCCTTCTGGTAGCTCTTCTGGAGAGGCTTGTCGGACCACTTGGGCGTGAATCCCGGGTTGGGACTGATGCGGTTCAGGCGCTCAAAGACGGCCCACGCGCCCTTAGCCGCGTAGACCACGGCTTTCTCGGCGTACTTGACTGCTTTTGCCATGATGTTGAGGTCTCCTCTAGTGAAGTCGTAGCCTGGCGCTTACTCACCGGCTAACCCTTGGGCGCCCATATATAGATGGGGTGTCCATGGGCTGAAAATCCACTACTAGGGTAACCGGGGGGTTCGGTCAAGCAAAAGGTGATACAGCGAATGGCGGAAATCTCCGCTGAATGGCAGTTTGGAGACGCCGAATGGGTAGGAGGTGGGGAGAAAACGGAGGTCAGGGCAGAGGGCGCGCCCCTGCTTGTGGCGATCACGGCCCGTTCGTCTTGTCTACCTGGTTGATAATCCACTGGAACAGAACCACACGTACGTGTAGACGGAGGGCTATGTCGGGCAGGAATTCGTTCACAAAGTTTTCGGCGGGCGCAGTGGCCAGGCCGATGCCGTAACGCTCGGCGCTGGCGGGCAGGTTGGTCTTCTGGCCGGGGACGTAAAGATCGCCGATCTCGTCTTCGATGGCGAAGCCTACTATGTCGGCGTAGTTCACCATCGGCTTGCCGTTGTCGCCCAGAGTCCACAACTCCTGGACCATGGCGTGTCGGATGCGGCGGGGAATGGAAGCGTGGGGCATGCGATGGTAGTGCGGATCCTGGTGAACGATGGTCGGAATCAGGAAGGTCGAGAAGAATTCGAGGGTCGCGTCCTGCGAATAGCTGACGCCCACGTAGCGGGCAAAGCCAGTCATGCCGGGGCCGTATGCGGAGTGCGCGTTGGCGCCCACCGCGATGGCCGAGCTGCCCAGAATTGTGATGGCATTGAAGGGGTCCATAACATTGCGCGTCGCCAGCCAGCGCTTCTCGCTGGGCGTCATCGGCTTCACCTGCGGCCCATTGGTGAACCGCATATACCAGTTGATCGGCTTCTGGGGAGGGCAGTTCGACGGTTGCGTGCCGGACTGGCTGCCGGCTCCGGCTGGTGCGTTCCCGGTTGCCGGGGGCGCTGGTTTGGCGACGTTCGCAGCCGGGCAGGGCGCTGTTGCCGACGCAGCGGCGTGGGTGGGATTTTGTGGTTGAGGCGCTTCCGGAAGCGACAGTTCGGGGTTCTCAGGCGGACCGGCCCACGCCGGAATCGCCGCAAAAAGCAAAGCGGACGCAAGCAGCGCCAGGACGGCATGGCCCCTCGCCCGCACCCCAACCAACTTCCCTTGGCCGGCGCGCTGATTCCGGGTCTCGATTCTCCAACCGCTATCCAAAAATAACAGGCCCCCGCTGACGGAATTGTAAACCGTTTTGGCAAATAGAATGAGTTTGCCGCCTGATTCGATTAACGGCAGCATCGCGTAACCGCCGAACCGTCTATCCTGATAGCTTACTGAATCTGAGTTAGTATTACTTTGAAAAAACACAAGCAGGGCAATCAAGGGCCAATGGCACCCTGCCGGAGACACGGCTCCCGTATTGACCATTGCGGCACCTTCGGCCTCAAGGCGATTGACGCGGTGCGGTGCGCAACGCAGACTGAGAAAGAGATTGATTGCGCGAGGTGCATCCTATGAGTTCTTATCCTCCTCCCGGCCCAGCTCCCGGTCCCGGCGGCGTGGGCAACCGCATTGAAGAGGCTATCGAGCTGATCGAGATGGAACTGCGCCATGCCGTTGCCTACGTGAACGACGCAGTGGTTCCCCAGGTTCGCAAGGAATCGATTACGGCCTTGCGCACCGTGGCCGGCAAATTGCGCGATCTGGCCGACCGCTTTGAGCAGAAGGGGAGTTCGCGCCGGTGATGAAGACGCCGGTTGAGGTTCGTGGTCTCCCAGGTCTCAAAATCGAGATCTCCACCCCACGGACGAAGGCCTGTCCCTTCACCCCAGCGAGCAAAGATCGCTCGCCGGGGACCCCGAATCCGTGGGGACCCCGGACCTGGGGCACCCAGATTGCGTGGTGCATCCGGCACGGCGCCGGAGTGACTCTGGCATTCGCGGCCTCGTCCATGCTGATCTTGTCCGGCTGTGGACATCAGCAAATTGTGACTTCTTTGCCCGCGCCGCAAGCTGCTCCTCCCCCGGCTCAGGGCCAGACGCATGGGCGCATCGAGCCCCCTCCAGAGCCGCTGGGCGGAGTCAGCCCTGAAGACAGGAAATATGTCAGGACGCACAAGCCCATCCTGACCGAGCAGGGCGTGGCAAGCTGGTATACCGCGCCCTACAAGGGCCGCAAGTCCGCCAACGGCCAGGTATTCAATGACCACGCCCTGACCGCCGCGCACCGCACGCTGCCCATGGGTTCGTTGATTGTGGTGACCAACCTCAAGACGGGCCAGTCTGCCGCCATGCGCATCACGGATCGCGGCCCGTTTGTGGAGGGACGGCTGATCGATCTGACCATCGCCTCGGCCAAGGCCACGGGCGTCTACGTGGCCGGCACGGCCCGCGTCCGTGTGGATGTTTACCGCACGCCCAAGCCCATCAACACGGGCGGCCGATGGTGCGTGCAGATCGGCGCCTTCGAGAGCGAGCGCAAGGCGAAAAAACTGAAGGGGCAGCTTGAGCGCAAGTTCCCCCACGCCAGCGTGATCACGTTCTCCGGCGAAGACAGCTACTGGGTGCGCATCCGTCCAGAGGGCGACGACCGCAAGCAGGCCGAGCGCATTGCCCGTAACCTGCACCCTGCCGAGGGCGAGGCCTTTCTCACGCGGCTAGACTAAATATTTATCTAGCCAGGGACCACTCAATATGCCCTATACTTCTGGAACGTAACAGGAATGGAGAACGTAATGTCAGATTCACAATCGAAGGTAAGTCAGAATTATCTGGCGATTGTCGTTTCGGCAATCGCATGTTTTCTTTTTGAAGCAGGTTGGTATTCGACCTTCACGCAGACGTGGTTGAACGGCATAGGACGCACAACGAAGGAGCTGATGAGCGCGGGCGTCAACCCTGCGCTTCAGTTCGCCGTGGCCTTGATCGCGGAGGCCGTGATGGCCGCTGCCATCTCCTGCCTTATCCAGCTCACGGGCCCGCAGACATGGCAGCGCGGGATCAAGGTTGCGGCGATGCTGTGGGTTGGATTCGTGCTGCCTATCTGGTCCACCGAATACGTCTTCGAGGTTCGTCCCTGGAGCCTATTCGGCATCAACGCCGGTTTCTGGCTGCTGAGCATGATCCTGATGGGAGCAATCGTAGGCGCGTGGAAGAAGAAGTAGCTGTCCTGATCCGCCGGCTGCCTACTCCGGCGGCGGATAGAAAGGCAGCTTGTCGTTCTTCCTGTTGGCGCGGTGGATGGTCACATCATCGATCAACAGCGCCGGAGCCAGCACCGTCTCCGGCACATCGCCGAAGTAGTTGGCGACCCACAGCTGCTTGCCCGCGGCAATCACGCCGGAGCGCAGCGCGCGGTTGTCCAGGTCGCTAATCTCTGCGCCGCGCACCAGTTCCCGCTTGCCGTCTGGAGTGACGCGATACAGCAGCCGCGGCACCAGCTTCCCGCCCATGGTGGCCACATAATAGACATTTTTCAGGCCGCGATCCTTGGCCAGCTCCAGCAGTTTGCTGTTCAGCTCTTCGTCCGTCACACCGTCCTTCGCCGTCACCTGAAACACGCCGATGGCAGGCTTGGGCGCCACGGTGAGTCCGGCGCGTCCGTGGCCGTTCGATTGCGGAAAATCGCGCACCGGCTCGCGGCCGATCAGGTAATTTTCCAGTTTGCCGGCGACGACCACCTTGACGGCCTGAGCGGGAACGCCCTCGTCGTCCACGTCGTATGCGCCCACGAGCCCTTTGCCGTTATAGCTCTTCAGGCCGGGATCATCGATTACATCAAGAAACTCCGGCAGTACGCGCGCATGGTAGCTGGATGCAAACGGTCCGTTGGTGCGCGCTTCGGTGCCCAGCTTGGGCCGCGTCGCCGTCACCCCGCTTGCCACCAGGGTGAGCATCGTATCAGCGCCGGCATCGGCACTCATCAGTAACGGTCCGTGATACTCCTCCTCCACCAGCGGAGCCTTGCGCAGATCGGTGAGCGAGGCGATCAGCGCGACCACATGTTTCTCGAAGACCTCCGGCGCATCCAGCTCTTTGAGCGTAGTTCCGGTGGTCGAATAAGAGCGGTCCAGCCTCATGCCGTCGGCCGCCTGCGTACCCACCGCGAAAGCCTCCTGGTATCCGGCTGCTGATTTGCGCACAATGGCGCCCTCGCTCGTGACCAGCCAGGTGGTAGTTACCCGCGCGGAAAAACTTCCCATGGAGTACTGCACATCGTGCCGGCCATCCTTGACAGTGGTGTCCGAGCGGTAGAGACCGCTGTCTCGCGCTACCCTGGCCGCCCACGCCTGCTCGTCTACCTTCAGCTTGAGCGGCTCGGCCAGGGAGATGACCGGCGTCTCCCGGCTGAAATCGTCGGCCTGCGGAGGCGTTTCCACTTGCTTGAGTTCGGACTGCTTCTGCGCGTAGGCCTTCAGAGCGCTCTTGTATGCCTGATCGGTGGCCATCCATAATGCCGACCGCAACGCAATCGGGTCGTCGTCCAGAGCCGTCTGTGAGGCAGCGCCTTCGCCCCGGCCGCCGGAGCTGTCGGTCTTGTAGTCGCCTACCCGCACCGTCACGCGCGCCACGCGCCCATGATTGCGCCGGGAGTTGCTGGTGGCTCCAAACTCCGCCTTGGTCTCGAAGCTGTCGATCTCCTCGATGCGGTATTGGATGAAGAACGGTTTCTGAAAATCCTTCAACTGCAGATCACTCTTGCTGCGATCCAGCTCTGTGAGCATGGCCTTCAGCACGGGGTCTTTTTCGGCGTCGGCACGGGTGGGCTGCGGCAGCTTTTGTCCGGCCGCGATCAGGCAGGTTGCGCCGAGGATGGACGCAATAAATCCAGCTCCGGCAAATTGTGCAACAGAACGAATCGGGTTCATTGCGCCTCCAAAGTTCTCAACAAGTGAATTTTCTATCTGAACAAAGCTGATTAAGGTTCTCGGTCCATCACGTTTGCACATGCGGCGATTCGGCCTTGACTTGTGCTGTGGGCTGTCTCCAGAAAAACGCTTTGATCGGCAAGAGCAGAGCGACCGCCATCAGCAGAAAGTCAAGAACTCCCAGCGCCGTCGAAATGCTTGGCCAGTACACTTCACGTATTCCGTTGAACCAATAAGACCATTGGAAAGCCGGTGTTTGCATCTTCAGGAGCAGCTTTAGCACGTTGTCGGGAAAAACAAAAAACAAGAGGATGCTGAGCATGACAAACCAGGCCCAGCGTTCCATTTTTCTATATCCCGTCCAGAGGACGATCAAACCGATTACCTCGAATCCCAGAGCACAAAACCCCAGGGGCATCAAAAGGTTCGGTTCCCTGTAACCAGGCGCCGCGTCGAAATAAAGTGTCTTCCAAGTTGAAGCGAACTGCAGGCTTGCCGGAATAAAAAACATCAGGCATAGAGACATGAGCAGAGCTGAAATCAAAGTCGTGTTGCAGCGAATTCTCATTGGAACTCTTTCCTTTCAAAGCACTCTAACATCGGTAAAGAAAGCCATCGACGAATGCTCACTATTCACTGTCCACTGTTCACTCTTTCACTTGTTCACTGCTTCACTTCTTCTCCGACGGAATCGGCAGAATCGGCGGTCGCGCCGTGCCTTGCGGCTGCTTCTGCGTCTCCATTTCGCTGACCAGCATGGCCGGGGCCACGGCGCTGACTGGAATCGTGCCCGACTCCGCGCCGCATTCCCCGTTGAAGACTTCGCTCTTGTCGCCGGTAACCAGGATGCGCTTCATGGCCGCCAGCGGCGTGCCCACAATGCTGACGCCGCGAACCAATTCATCCGGGCGGCCGTCCACATACACGCGCCAAACCACCAGCGGAATGATTTCAAATGCCTGCGGCGAGCGTCGCTGGGTCACGGCAAATCCGGAAGAGATGTCTTCGAAGTAGAGTCCGTAGGGCTTGCCCTGCTTCTTTGCTTCCTCGATCAACTGTTTACGCAGTTTGGCCTCGGATACGCTCTTGGTCGAGGTTACAATCAGGTTGCCTTGCCGTCCGGTGGGAACTTTGCCGGTTTGCGCGCGGCCGTGTCCGTTGGAGTTGGCAAAGCTGGCGATGGGCAGTCGCGACATGAGAAAAGTCTTCAGCACGCCCTCATCAATCAGGACGACACGTTGCGCCTTCTGGCCCTCGTCATCATATTGATAGTTGCCGCTGAGCCAGGTTTTGCCGAAGGTGGTCAGCGTTGGATCGTCGGCCACTGACAGGAATGCGGGCAACACCTCCTTGCCAACTTCCTTGGTAAAGGTCTGGCCCTCGTCATTGCCGCGCTGGCGCTGACCCTCAAGCCGGTGGCCCAGCACCTCGTGGAAGAAGACCGCCGCGGCCCGACCGGAGAGGATCGCCGGCCCGTCAAAAGGCTCGGTAACCGGCGCCTTGCGCAGCGCCTCCAGACTGTTGCCCAGAGCGCGCACTGCCTTTTCCATCTCCGCCTGCGAGGGTAGGCCCTCTGCCGTCTCGGCCTCGAAGGTCTGCATGCGGAAGAGGTCCATCCCATCGTCGGCGCGGGTCATGGCAATCACTAGCACCCGTGCCTGCACGTGCGGCGTCAACACGCGCGAACCTTCAGAGGAGACAAAGTAGTCGGTCTCATTCTGCACCGCGAGTAAGACCATGTTCAGGTTCACATCCGGAAAGTCGCGGAAGACGAGCGAGAGCGCCCGAACGCGCTTCTCCCAGGCCGCGCGGTCTATCTTTACAGGCGGCGCGGGCTTGCCGAGATAGACCTGCGGCGCCTCCTGGCTGAAATCCGGCGAGGAGTCTTCTTCCTTGGCGCGCACTTCGGCCTCGGTCTTTACCTGCAGATAGTTCTCCAGCGCTTTTCCGTAGCCGGCATTGGTAGCCAGCCACAGCGACCGCGCCAGCGCCTCCCGGTCGTCGGCCAGCGGCAGCGTGGTGCTGTTGACCGCAGAGCTGCGATGGGCGCCGTGCGTGTTGTCCAGCTTTGGCTCGCCCAGCCGCACCTGCACGTCGGCTACACGCACATGATTGGACGCGCTGTTGACCAGCGCGCCATACTGCGCCTGAATCACCGTTGCCGTCGTGTCGCTCACCGTATAACTCAGGAAGTAGGGCGGCAACTGCTTTGCGTCACCCTGTTTGCCCAGCGAAGTAAAGGCGCGATGGAGTTCGGTGGTCATCGTGTCCAGCAGCACCGATGTCCCTACAGATTCGGGGTCCCCAGCGAGCGGTTTTTGCTTGCTGGGGTGGTGAGACGGGTCTTGATTCGCGGAGTGTAGAGGAGGCGCGGCCTGCTGCTGCGCCCCGGCGACTATGGGCAAGGCCAGCGCCAGTACGGCAAAAATTGCGCGAATACCGGCACTATTGGCCGTTCGCTTTACAAAGGCAAAAATTATTTCTCTCATAGGCTAAAAATCCCTGTAAAACATCTTCAAGGGAATTGTCTCAGAGTAAGCTACTCAAGAGGAAACGATCCATGAGATTTTTGCGCCGAACGCTGCCAATGCTATGCCTTGCTTTCCTGCTCACCGGCCTCACTCCGCGCCTATGCTTCGCCCAGCACGCGCCGGACCAGCCTGCGGCGGCCTCCACAGCTGCGCCAGCACCACCTGCCAATGCACAGGCCTACAACCTGCCGCCGGACAAGCTGGCCAAGGCCATCACTTTCAGTCATATCTCCCTTGCCCTGGAGATTGTTGGGTCGCTCTGGGGACTGGTCTTCCTCTGGCTGCTGCTTTCTCTTCGCTGGGCCGCGCGACTGGCAGCCTGGACTGAGCGACTGCTGCGCCGCCGTTGGATGCAAGGGCTGCTCTTCTTCGCCGTTTATTTGGTCATCGGCGCTCTGGCAGACCTGCCACTGGATGCGATCGGCCACACGGTCAGCCGCCATTACGGAATCAGCGTCCAGGGCTGGTTCGGCTGGCTCGGCGATCTGGCCAAAGCCATGGGCCTCTCGCTGCTTTTCGGAGCACCTGTGCTGCTGCTCTTTAACTGGCTTGTGCGCCGTTCTCCACGCCACTACTGGATTTGGATGTGGCTGGTCACGCTGCCACTGATTCTGCTCGCGACTTTCGCATCGCCACTACTTGATCCAATCTTCAACAAGTTCGAGCCGCTTACAAAAACTCATTCCGCATTGGTGGCCAAGCTGGAAACCGTCGTCGTCCGTACCGGAACCAATATCCCGCCCGAGCGCATGTTTCTGATGAAGGCCAGCGCCAAAAGCAACGGCCTCAACGCATACGTCACCGGCATTGGCGCCACCAAGCGATTCGTAATGTGGGACACCGCAACCGACCGGCTCCCCGATGACGAAGTTCTCTTCATCTTCGGCCACGAAAGCGGACACTACGTCCTCAACCACATTCCCAAAAAGCTGGCCGGCATAGCCGCCGGATTGTTCTTTGTCTTGTGGGCCAGCGCGGGATTTGCCGGCTGGCTGGCCCGCCGCTACAGCGCCCGGTGGCAGTTGCTACCGACCGATGGATTATCCCCACTCGCCAGCCGCCAGGGTTTTCTAGTGCTGCTCTTCGCGCTTTCGGTGGCCAGTATCATTCTTCAACCCGCAAGCAGCACCTTCAGCCGCTACTTCGAGCATGAAGCCGATGTTTATGGACAGGAGGCGATCCACGGCCTCGTCGCCGATCCACAGAAAACCGCCGTCTCCGCCTTTAACCACTTAGGCGAAGCCTGGCTGGAAGACCCCAACCCCAGCCGCTTCGTCGAGTTCTGGACCTACAGCCACCCCAGCGTCCAGACTCGCGCCAACTTTGCCGCCCATTATGACCCGTGGGCCAACGGGGGGCATGGCAGGTTCTTTGACAAGTAGCGAGCGAAAAGGCAGACAGAAGATTTCCACGGCTATTCCGCTGTTGTGGGATTGATCTCCGAGCGAACGCGCGAGACACTGTTGGCCGGCAGACCTGCCTGCTGGGCATGCTGTCGAACTGTTTCTTCATCCGGGGCGATGTAAATGCAGTAGATTTTGTCGTCCGTGACGTAACTCTGGACCCACTGAATCTGAGGGCCCAGCTTTCGCAAAACGCTGCACGAATTCTGCGACGCCGCCTTCAATTGCTCAGGCGACAGTTTACCTACGTCGGGAATTTCTCTCTCGATAACGAACTTGGGCATGGGGAAGACCTCCTTGTCTTTGCGTCAAGTAACTGAAATCATATCGCAATTTGGAGTATTTCTGTGCGAATTGTGGCCGAGCACTGGAAACCAATGTGCCGTAATCAACAAATCATATGCAGGAATGCAACGCTGCCTATTTCCTGCCTTTACAATCTTTTCATGCAATTTCTTTCTCTTTCTCGCCGCCGCACTGACGCCTTTCCGCCTGAAGCCTTCACCCCGGAGCTGATGGCTCGCGAGACTCAGCGCGTAAAAGAGTTGTACGCCGCCGGCCTGCTCCGCCAAATCTGGCGCCGCGGTGATACGCCCGGCGCGGCCATTCTCTGGGAGGCGGCCAGCGAAGCCGAGGTCCGCGCAGCCCTCGACAGCCTGCCCATCAATCGGGCCGGAATGCTGGAAATCCTGGTGGTTGCCCCGCTTGCGCCCTATCCCGGCTTCGGTTCAGCGTGAAGGACAAAGCGAGCTTCTGACCCCTGTTTTCCATCAGCACCCCTCAAGTCGTACACTGGGGTTTCGCTTTTGGAGGAGCAGAACTGCATGGCCTATCCCGCAAACTACCGTTACACCCGCGAGCACGAGTGGATTGAGCTCACGGGCTCCATCGGCGCCATCGGCATCACCGATTACGCCCAGAACTCGCTCGGCGACATCGTCTACGTGGACCTGCCCAAGGTAGGCGATGCTGTCACTGCCGGCGCCACCTTCGGCTCGGTGGAGAGCGTCAAGGCGGTCAGCGACCTCTTCTCGCCCGTCACCGGCTCGGTCACCGCTATCAATGAGGAACTGAAAGACGCGCCCGACAAGATCAACGAGAAGCCTCACGAAATCTGGATCATCAAGGTCAAGCTGGCCAACCCCGCTGAAGTCAACACTTTGCTCGACGCCGCTGCCTATGAGGCATTTATCGCGGAAGAAAGCTAGATAGGGACTAGGGACTGAGGGACTAGGGACTAGGGACTAGGAAATGAAGTGCAGGGAGTAGACCGTGGGCGAATCGTTCAGGAATCTCGCCGTTTGGAAGCGATCCATTGAACTGACGCTGGCTGTCTATAAACTCACCTCCACTTTCCCGGATTCTGAGCGATTTGGCCTCACAAATCAGCTCCGCAGGGCAGCCGTATCCGTTGCCAGCAACATCGCAGAAGGGTATGGCCGCTCAACCAAGGGAGAGTATCTTCAATTTCTGGGCCATGCTCGAGGATCCAATTCCGAAGTGGAAACACAGATTGTCATTTCAAAAGCGTTGGGCTTTGGCTCGAAGGAAATTCTCCAAACGACAGAAGAATTATGCAATGAGGTAGGCCGCATGCTAGGTGCGATGATGAAGACCCTACGGCCCAAGCCTCTAAGTCCCTAGTCCCTTATCACAGACTCCAGCAAAGATCGGATTTCCATGCGCTACTTGCCCAATTCTCCCGCCGAACGTGAAAAGATGCTGGCTGCTATCGGCGCGGCCTCCATTGACGAATTGTTTGCCGGCCTACCCGCCAGTAACCGCCTCACTCGCGACCTGGACGTGCCCCGTGCGCACGCCGAAAGCGAAATCATCGACTACTTTCGCGCCGCCGGACGGAAGAACTCGACCGGCTACGCCAGCTTTCTTGGCGCCGGAGCTTATCGCCACTATCGCCCGGTCATCATCGACTCATTGATTCAGCGCGGCGAGTTTCTGACGAGTTATACGCCTTATCAAGCGGAGATAAGTCAAGGCACACTGCAAGCTATCTTCGAGTTTCAGACGATGATCGCCGAGTTGACCGGCATGGACGTGGCCAACGCCAGCATGTACGACGGGTCAACCGGCGCGGCAGAAGCGGTGATGATGGCCGTGCGCGTTACCGGCCGCCACAAGGCCGTTGTTGCCGCGACCGTTCATCCCGAGTACCGCGAGGTGCTGGACACTTATACAAAGCATCAGGGCCTGCCCTCGACGCTGGCCGGTTACGACCGTGAGACGGGACGCATCGATCTGGCCGTGCTTGAAGCCAGCGTCACGGACGAAACCGCGGCCGTCCTGGTGCAAAGTCCCAACTTCTTCGGCGTCATCGAGGACATTCCAGCCATCGCAGCTATCGCCCACGCCAAAGGCGCGCTGCTCATTGTCTCCATCGCCGAGGCGATTTCGCTGGGGATCGTTCGCCCGCCTGTCGAGGCGGATATCGTCAGCATGGAGGCGCAGTCCTTTGGTGTTGCGCTGAGTTACGGCGGCCCGTTTTGCGGCGTTCTCGCGGCCAAAGAGCAGTTCGTCCGTCAGATGCCTGGGCGCCTCGTCGGCCAAACCGTCGATGGCTCCGGCTATCGCGGATTCGTCCTGACGCTCTCTACTCGCGAGCAACATATACGGCGCGAGAAGGCCACTTCTAACATCTGCACTAACCAGGCATTAGTCGCGCTGATGGCAACTATCTTTCTTTCGGTTTACGGAAAAGAGGGAATTCGCGAGTTAGCCGAGCATAACCTGGCGAAGGCGGGTTATGCGGCCAAGACTCTCTCCGCTCAACCCGGAGTGAAGCTGCTGTTTACCGGCGCGCCGCGCTTCCACGAGTTTGTATTGCAAACCGAAGAGTCCCCGGCGCAATGGAGCCAGCGGCTACTCGACAATCAGATCGTCGGCGGCATTGAAGTGAGCCGTTGGTATCCTGAGCTGTGCAATTGCACGCTCTGGTGCGCGACAGAGATTATAACCCGCGCGCAAATTGACGCTGCGGCCAAAGCGATGGCTGCCAGGCCTGTGAAGGCATAGGTAAGTAAATCGAGGTTGTCTGGTTTGTATTTGCGAATGGAGATGTGCAGATGTTCGAGAGCTTCAAAACTGCAATGCGCATCAGGCAACACAAGAAATGGGAAAAGAAGCGGAGACGTGGCAAGCGATCTTATATTTTGCGCAGAGGAGTGCTGAAGTGGGGTGGCATCGTGTTTGTCTTGACCACTTTCACGAATGCTCTTACTTGCCACGGGAAGATGGATTGGTGGCTTGAGCTTAGCTTGATGGTTGCCTGTCCGTTCGCAGGATATCTTTGGGCGTGGGGCATGTGGAATTTGAACGAAATACGCTATTCAGGCGCGATGAAGCAAATGGATTCGATCGAGGAAAAGCAGCCTGAATAGGATTAAAGAGTTTGTAGCGAGGCAAAAATGGCAGCATCTGAAGTTTCGGTTTCACGCACTATCGGGAAAGTTCGTCCTCACCCGACGCAGAACGAGGCTCTGCTCTTCGAGAAGTCCTCGCCGGGTAAGCGCGCCTACATGCTGGCTCCGCTCGATGTTCCCTCTGTCGATGCCGCGGCCCTGCTCGGCGCGGCGCATCGGACCATCCCCGGAGAGTTGCCCGAACTGAGCGAGATTGAAATTATTCGCCACTTTACGCGGCTCTCAACGTGGAACTACGCCATCGATCTGGGAATGTATCCGCTGGGCTCCTGCACCATGAAGTACAACCCGAGAGTGAATGAGCTGGTGGCCCGCATTGAAGGTCTCGCCGAGGCGCATCCCTACCGGCCCGATTCGCTGGCGCAAGGGACTCTCGAAGTGATTGATTTGCTGCAGCGCTGCCTGATCGAAATCACCGGCATGGACGCCATCACCTTGCAACCTGCGGCGGGCGCGCACGGCGAGTTCACGGGAATCCTGCTGGTTCGTGGATGGCACGAGTCGCAAGGCAATCCGCGCAGCAAGATTCTCATTCCCGACTCGGCACACGGCACCAACCCGGCCACCGCGGCCATCTGCGGCTACACGGTGGAGAACCTCAAGTCGAACGCCGAGGGCGGAATTGACTTAGAGGCACTTACTCGGCAGGTTGACTCGGAGACCGCCGCACTGATGCTGACCAACCCTTCGACGATTGGAGTTTTCGAGAGCCAGATTGCGAAGATTGCCGAAATTCTGCATGCCAAAGGCGCGCTGCTTTATATGGACGGCGCTAACATGAACGCTCTGGTGGGCAAAGCGCGGCCCGGCGAATTTGGCGTGGACGTGATGCACCTGAACCTGCACAAAACTTTTTCGACGCCCCATGGTGGCGGTGGTCCCGGCTCCGGCCCAGTGGCCTGCAAGGCATTTCTTGAGCCGTTTCTTCCTATTCCGGTTCTTGTCCGAAGAACAGGGACTAAGGGACTAGGGACTGAGGGACTAGGGACTACTGGCGAGCTGCGATGGGAGTATGATCGGCCACAATCCGTGGGCCGGGTTCGCGCCTTCTACGGCAACGTGGGCGTGATGATTCGCGCCTTGGCTTACATATTGGCCAACGGGCCTGATGGGCTAAGACAGACCACCGAAGACGCCGTGCTCAACGCCAACTACATCCGCGCCAAGCTGCAGAACATTTACGAACTGCCCTACAAGACGGCCTCGATGCACGAGGTGGTCTTCAGCGACAAGCTGCAGGCGGCCAAGGGCGTCAAGACCGGCGACATCGCCAAGCGGCTCATCGACTACGGCTTCCATCCCTACACGGTCAGTTTTCCGATGATCGTCCACGGCGCGTTGATGATCGAGCCTACCGAGAGCGAGTCGCTTGAGGAGCTGGACCTGTTCATCGCGGCCATGCGCGCGATCGCGAAGGAAGTGGAGGAGACTCCTGAGTTGGTGAAGACGGCACCGCACTCCACGCGCGTGGGAAGAATGGACGAAGTGCAGGCAGCTCGCAAACCCATTCTGCGCTGGGCACCTGCGGCACGGCCAAACGCTCGCTAATCGCTCGCAGGAGCGACAGTTTGGAAATCATCGGGACTTTCTGTACAGCTCCTCCAGCGCATCGCAAGCTGTGCGCACGCCGTCCTCGCCGGCTAGTCTCTTCCCAACGCACTCGGCTTGCTGTGCCATCCGGGAATCGGCTAGCATCGCCTTCAATTTTCGCGTCACGCGCTGGGGCGTATATTTGCCGCGTTGAATCACCCGCGCCACCTTCAGCCGCCGCATCCGCCGGGCATTGTCAGGCTGGTCGTGCGAGTAAGGCATGATGAGCATCGGCTTGCCCGCGCGCAGACATTGCGCCGTCGTTCCCACACCACCCTGGTGCACCACCATCGCCGCGCGGTTGAAGAGCTTGGAGTAGGGCGCGTACTCGGCCACGCAGATGGACTCAGGCAGCGGCCTCTTCAACTGGTTTCGCGGGTCTGTGCCGATCAGAAGCACCGCACGAATCCCCAGCCGGATGGCGGCCTTGGCCGAAACCTCGTAGAAATCTCCGGCAGCCAGCACTGCCGCCGAACCCAGCGTGAAAACTACCGGGGGCGGTCCTTCGTTGAGAAATTTTTCAAGATTCGCCGGTAGCTCCTGGTTGCCGAAGTCGGCGTCGAAGTAACAGAAGCCGGTAATCAGCGTGTTCTTGGGCCAGTCCTTTTGTTCCACACCGAGCACACGAGTGAACAAGGCCAGCACCAGATTAGGCGAGTGTTTGGCGTCGAAGAGCGGATTTGAACCCTTGGGCAATCCCATTTCACGGCGCAGCTCGTAAATTGGCTCCGGCCACTTGCGGCTTACAAACCGCGCCACCCGCTTGATCACCCTGCCAAAGCATGGCACTACCTTGTCCGCCCGCGCCAGCCGCGGATAAGGAGGCAGCACCGGCGGATCGAAGGCGGAAAAGAACGAGAGCGGCGCCAGCACATAGCTGGCCCACGGAATTCCCGTCACCTCGGCCACCAGCGGCCCGGCGTAGTTCAGCTCGCCCAGCAGCAGCAGGTCGGCGCGCTCCGGTTTGGTTGCCGCGTCCAGCAGATCGTCGTAGGTCTGGCGCAGCACGGGAAAGAGAAAATCCCTCAGCCCATGTTCGGTGCCGTTTTTTATGTCGTAGACCATCTCCACGAGGATGGTGTTGGTGGGGTCAATGTCCGGCCGGACAGCGTGGAATTCGAGTCCCAGAGGCCGAATTCTTGATTCATAGACCTGCGGCAGCGCCATCACTGGCACGTGCCCGCGCCGCTTCAGCTCCAGCGCAATGGCGATGAGCGGATTGCTGTCGCCCAGGGTGCCGATATTCGAGAGAACAATGCGCAAATTGAATCCCCGGCCCGTTTGCTGCCAATAGTTATGAGAGTAATTGATCGGGCCCGAGTTGTCCGTTCCGACTCATTGTGCCGCAACCGTAAGATGGTATTCTTTCTGTGCCGTATCAGGAGATCTTTCATGCTGAACCAGATCACTCTTCGCCTTGTTGCCCGGTCCTTCGCGGCCGCGGCCTTGCTTTTCGGCCTTCTGGCTGCTGTTCACCCCATCTCCGCGCAACAGCCCTACAAAGTTCTTGATCACTGGAAGATCGGCGGCGAGGGTGGTTGGGATTACCTGCTTGCCGATCCACCGGCTCATCGGCTCTACATTACACGCGGAGCGCGCGTCGATGTGCTCGATATGCAGACTGGAAAGCTCTCGGGCAGCATCGCCGGCCTCCACGGGACGCACGGCATCGCGCTCGACACCGCCGGAAAGTTGGGTTATATCTCCGATGGCGGCGGCAACGCTGTGGTTGTCTTCAACCGCGCGACGCTGGCCACAGTGGCTACTATCCCCGCCGGAACCAACCCCGACGCCATCGTCTTTGAGCCTGCCACGCAAACCGTTTGGGCCTTCAACGGCCGCAGCCACGACGCAACCGTAATCGACGTTGCCACGCAGAAGGTAGTTGCTACTATTCCGCTGCCCGGCAAGCCGGAGTTCGCCGCTGTCGATGGCCAGGGATTGGTCTTCAATAACATCGAAGACAAAAGCGAGATCGTTCGCCTCGATGCCAAATCCAACAAGCTCACCGCCGAGTGGCCGTTGACCGGTTGTGAGGGCCCCAGCGGCCTGGCCTTCGATGTTGCCGGGAGCCGTCTCTTCCCAGTATGCGATGGCAAGAAGATGGGGGTGATTGACTCCAAAACCGGCAAAATCCTTGCCACTGCTGAGATCGGCAGCGGCCCCGACGCCGCCGGATGGGACGCCAAACACAAGCTGGCCTTTGCCTCCTGCGGCGAGGGAGTTCTCTCGGTGATCGATGCCAGTGCCGCTGGCTATCCCACCATCGAGAGCCTGCCCACCCAGCGCGGCGCGCGGACGATGGCGTATGATTCGACCGCCGACCGCATCTATCTGGTTAGCGCCGAGTTTGGCTCGCGTCCCGAGCCTACAGCAGATAATCCACGTCCTCGTCCCGCTCTCATTCCCGGCAGCTTTGTTGTGTTGGTTGTTGGACGGTGAGCAATTGATGCGCGCCCTGCTTGACGCTGAAGAGAAACTTCTTGCGAAAAGCAGGCTTATAGGTTGATGATTCTAATGCCGTTGTTTGGCAGTTCTACTGTTTTTAAACACAAGGAGAGTCTCGTGCGCAAAAACATTTTCGCGGTCGTATTCCTGGCAATCTGCCCTTTGGCCTTTGCCCAGCAGGCGCTCAATAATGACGCCATCATCAAGCTGGTCAAGGCTGGCCTGTCGGACGATCTGATCGTCACCACCATCAACGCGCAGCCGGGAAACTATGATACCTCCACGGATGGGCTGATCGCTCTCAAGACTGGAGGCGCCAGCGACAAAGTGGTCTCGGCGATTGTGACTAAGGCCGCGACTGCACCGCCGCCTGCGCCGGCTGCCCCTGCACCGCCGCCTGAGCCGGTTGCCCCCGCACCGCCGCCGCCTGCTCCACCTGTGGCTCCCACTCCACCGGCTCCGCCTGTGGCTCCCGTTCCACCCGCTCCGCCGGTGGCTGACGTCCCACCTGCACCGCCTGTGGCAGACGTGCCCGCCCTTCCTGCTGGGATCGACATTGCTGGCGTCTACTTCCAGGACAAGGGTGGCGTGTGGAAGCCGATCCTGCCAGAAATTGTAATTACAAAGGCCCCGTTGATTGCCGTGAGGGATGATAAGTTCGGATCGACCACGGGCCATATCGCAGGCGCCAAGGCCCGGACAAGCGCAGCGCTTCCTATCACGCTCGCCGTCTACTTGCCGGAAGGCCACACCATTTCGGAGTATCGGCTGCTCCGGCTTCAGGGTAAGTCGAGTCAGCGCGAGTTCAGCATTTCCACCAGCATGGCATCCAAGGACAACGATAAATTGGATAAGGACTCCGTCGTATTTTCGTCGGAGAAGATTGCGCCTCGCGTCTACCAGATTACCCTGAGCGCCACCCTCGGAAAGGGCGAGTATGGAATGCTCTCGCCCAAGCCGCGCGACTCCTCCGAGGGCAGCAATTGGAAGATCTATTGCCTGAGTTTGAGCGAGTAACTCCAGGAAGTTTTGGCCAAATAAGATCGCCCTCGGCAGACGAACAAGCAGGGCCGCTCCCGGAAGCGGGGATGGCCCTGCGGCGTTTTGAGGCATGGCATATTCCAGACCAGAGTTCATCGCCTGGAGTGATAGGGTAATTCTGACGGCCTTTTATGAACCGACGCACTCGTAGAACGCTCTGGATAGTGGCCGCGGTCCTGCTGTTTCTGGCCGTGGCCATCTTCCTTCGCTCCAAAGCCCCGCCGGAGGCCGCGCGCCTTCTGCCGGAGGCCGACGGCATTCTTTACTTCAACCTCAAGCCGGTGCGGACCTTCTTGCCCCGGAACCCTAAACCACCCGAGCGCGTGCAGGAGTACCAGCAGTTCATCGACGCCATCGGCATCGATCCGGAACGCGACCTGGATGAGGCGGCCATTGCGCTGCACCGCATGACGGACCCCAACGGACCCAATGGCCCAGTGGCCTATTCGATGGTGCTGGTGGGCAAAATTACCGGCAAGAAGCTTAACGCATGGCTCGACACACACGCTGCAAGCCGAGACTCCTACGCCGGGCACACCGTCTACAGCATTCCGTCGGAAGGCCGCACCGTGCGCGTGGCGCAGATCGGCTACGACATGGTGGCCGTCTCCAACTATCCGACGCCGGAGATGATTCACTCCATGCTCGACCGGCACGCGACCGCTGCCTTGCCCTTTGCTAACTCGACGATGCTTCGCGAATACTACCATGAAGTACCGCTGCTCTCGCCGGTCTGGGGAGTGGGCCAGATCGCCCTGCCCTTTTCGGACGATCGCGGCGGAGCAATCAAGATCTTTGGCTTCTCATTGCCGCTGGAGCCCGACTCCACCATTATCGCCAGCGTTACGCCGGCCTTGTCGCTGGGAGGCACGCTGAATGTCAAAGTGGTGGAGATCGCACCCAGCATCGACATAGCCGCCAGCCAGGCCGAGGCGCTCAACGTGTTGCTGATTCTGGCTCGAGGCATTACCGCTCCCCTGGCCGATAACACCGCCAACATCAGCCTGAAAGAGCTGCTGAAGACCGCCGAGATTACCCAGAAGCGCGACCGTGTGGTGATCACGGCCACGCTCTCGCCCTCTCTGTTCAGCGGCCCTGCCGGGAGCCAGTAGACTCCGGCTGATTCCTTTTCAGGCCCTGATACATCCAAATAGCAACAACGAATCCGGATGGCCAGTTCTGGACGGCCTGCGCATCCATCCGCCCCATCCACTGTGCTCAAGACATGACCGCATTTCCCGCGGAGGTTCTATGATTCGTCCCGTTCATTCATCGAGAGCCGCTGCTCTTGTTTGCACACTTGCATTTCTGGCCTATCTTGTCCTGCAGATTGTCGGCAGGCCGGCAGGCGCGCAGCACCAGCCGCCCGTTCTTACTCGCCAGGCTGCTTTCACCGACGCGGCTCACGAGTCCCCAGGCATCCGCCGTCACCTCACTGTGGCCGACCTGCCCGCCCCGGCGCCGCAAGAGTCCGTGGACAATGGACCGAAGATTGTTCCCCGGCCCGCCAATATGCTGCCCATTGCGCCCAAAGGCTTCAAGGTGGAGCTGTATGCGGCTGGCCTGGATAATCCCCGGCTGATCCGCACCGCACCCAATGGCGACCTCTTCCTGTCCGAGAGCGAGACGGGCAAGATCAAAGTCTTCCGCGGTTTGAGTCCAGACGGCAAGGCTGCGCAGATCTCGGTCTTCGCGACCGGCCTGCACCAGCCCTTCGGTATCGCCTTTTACCCTGCCGGTCCACATCCCGCATGGGTCTATATCGGCAACACCGACGGCATCGTGCGCTTCCACTATAAAAACGGCGACATGACGGCGACTGGCCCCGCTCAGCACCTGGCCAATCTACCCGGCGGCGGACGCCTGCGCGGCGGCGGCCACTGGACGCGCGACCTGGTCTTCTCGAGAGACGGCACAAAGCTCTTTGCCTCGGTCGGTTCCCATTCGAATGTGGATGACGCTGACACTCATCCTGAGGAGTTCCACCGCGCCAATGTGCTGGAGTTCACTCCGGAAGGCAAGTTCATCAAGATCTACGCATCGGGCCTGCGCAACTGCGTTGGCGAGGCCATCAACCCCACGACCGGCGAGCTCTGGTGCTCGACTAATGAAAGAGATGGCCTGGGCAACAACTACCCGCCCGACTACATCACCCACGTCCAGGAGGACGGCTTCTACGGCTGGCCCTGGTTTTTATACGGCGGTCCCGGCGGCGGCATTCAGGACCCGCGCCACCCAGGCAAGCACCCCGAGCTACAGTCCAAGGTCATCACTCCCGACATCCTGGTGAATCCACACTTTGCTTCGCTCGAAATGCTTTTCTACGAGGGCAATCAGTTCCCCGCTGAGTTCAAGGGCGACGGCTTCGCCGCCGAGCATGGCTCATGGAATCGCGCCCAGCGAGGAGGCTACGAGGTCATCCGCCTGCCCATGAAGAACGGCCACGCCACCGGCGAGTACGAAGACTTCCTTACCGGATTTGTCCTTCCCGACGGAACAGTCTGGGGTCGCCCTGTAGGCGTCACCGAAGCCAAAGACGGCTCGCTGTTTGTCTCCGACGACGGCTCCCGCTCAATCTGGCATGTGATTTATGTGGGGAGATAGGTGAAGCGGAGTTCGCCTGTCAGCGATGCAGACAGAGGCAGATTATCCCTGCTCAGTAAGCATTACATTGCTGGCGGATCGGTTTAGCTGGGGTCGCTGAAGGTGGTCTGCTCGTAAGTAGTGCGCAGATACTTGTGCGGATTGACCGCAACCTTGTGCACGCGGACCTCATAGTGCAGGTGCGGGCCGGTGGCGCGACCAGTTTGGCCCACATAACCTATAACCTGTCCGCGAATCACATGCTGGCCGACTACAACCGCTATAGCGGAAAGATGTCCGTAGAGAGTGACTACATCGTGGCCATGGTCGAGCATGATCTCGCGGCCGTAGCCGGCATTCATTGAGGCCTCGGTCACGTCTCCATCGGCTGCGGCGCGTATTGGCGTACCGATGGGTGCGTCGATGTCGATGCCGGAGTGGAAGGCGCCTTCTCCGTTGATCGGGTCCTGCCGCTCGCCGAAGCTCGATGCCACGCGGCCTTCCAGCGGCCAAAGCGAGGGCGCATCGGCCAGCTCCGTCCAGTCTCCGGTATAGCTGGGCGAAAGGCCGCCCTCCAGCGCGCGGGAGATCCGGCCGCTCATGGCCTGCGCCCGCAGCACATAAAACTGGTCGATGGTGAGCTTAACCTGCTGCGTGTCTACATCGTCTGTCAAGCCCAGGCTGGCGGGCGTGGGCTCGGCCGCGGCGGCGGAGGCAGCCTCCGGCTTGGTCGCTGCCAGCTTGCTCTGCCGTAGTCCGTAGAGCGCGGTCACTTCATTTGCCAGGGCGCCCAGCGAGGCAACCTGTACATTGCGGTCATGCGCAATCTGCGCCATCTGCTTGTAGTCCTTGCGCAGCGCCTCGCGATCCTGAAAGATCTGGTTGTAACTCTCGGTCTTCAGCAGCATGCGGGTGTAGGAACCGGCCAGTCCCACGATGGTGAACGCTCCCACCAGCGCTGCGGCCACAAATCCATAAGCATAGCGAAGAGGCAGGGGAATCTTGCGAATCCGACCGTCATCATCTCTGGCGACAAAAAGTATGTAATAGCGTTTACGCAGCATTTTAGCCCTTCATCCCTGCTGTTGACGGGGCCGCAATTCGCCGTGTATCAAAATAAAGCCCAATGCAAAGGAACCTGTCGGCCCCAAAATTATAACACACACCAATCTGACGAACTTGCTGGAATGCCCCTCTAGCTTAACAAGCCGTACTATGCACGGTCAATGTTTTGATGCGAATCGCAACACTTCTGATGCCGGTAATAGTGCCTTTCTTGACGAAGATCAACATAAAACGGCCCTGCACGAGGCCATACGTCAGAATCCACGAGGCTCATACGTCAGAATCCAGCCGGTTAACCTATTCTCATTAGGTGAGGATGAAGCAGTCCCATTCCGAAGCAAGCCGTGGGCGAGGTGAACTCGCCCTGCTCGCGGAGATTCGCCAACGAACTGAGCGCGCCGCCAGACTCGGCCAGAAAGGCGGCCTGCGCCTGGGCATCGGTGACGATTGTGCCTTGCTGACTCCGCGCAAGGGCGAGGAATTGGCCGTAACGACAGATTTGTCGATAGACGGGAGCCACTTCCGCCTCAATTGGCATCAGCCTGAGGCTGTTGGGCATCGCACTCTGGCGCGCGGACTGAGCGACCTGGCAGCCATGGGCGCACGACCAGTAGCTGCCTTTCTTTCCTTGGGTTTACCGCGTTCACTCACTGGGCCTGCGGCCGGTCAAGGCCGCGCCGGATCCCGTACCTGGGTGCAGCGTTTTTTCGACGGTTTTCTGGCTTTGGCCGAGGCACATAATACCCCTCTGGCCGGCGGAGACCTGGCCGAATCCCCTGTTGCCGTAGCCGACATTGTCCTGGTTGGCACTGTTCCCCGTGCTCGGGCGCTGCTCCGTTCCGGCGCTAAGCCGGGAGACCTGCTCTACGTTACCGGCGCCCTCGGCGGAGCCGCTGCCGGCCTTGCCTGCCTGGCCGAGCTCGCCTTGCCCACACGGCCTAACCCGCCTCGCATCCCCAAAAAGCTGGCCACAAGGCTCGCCCCCCACCTCTATCCGCAGCCGCGCATTGCCCAAGGTCTTTGGTTGCAATGCCGCGGCGTGGCCTCTGCCGCCCTCGACCTGAGCGACGGCCTTTCCACCGACCTGGCGCACCTCTGCGAGGAGTCTGGCGTGGCCGTCGAGGTCGATGCGGCCGCCCTGCCCATCCACCCGGCAGCAACCCTGGAGCAGGCCCTTCACGGAGGTGAGGATTACGAACTGCTCTTCACCGCTCCGCCCGCTGCACGACTGCCTCGCGCCATCGCCGGCGTCCCCGTGACCCGCATCGGGCGCATTCTGAAAGCTCGCGCAGGATGGTCTACGATAACGCTGATCTCCCCGCAGGGCGCGCTACCCCTCAACCCGCGCGGCTGGGAACATTTCTCATGATTCTGGTTGAATGCTGTTCTGCACTCCTCACATTCCCACTGTCTATCATCAAAGCTGTTATGACCACTCCTTCCCGAGTCCGCTTTGCTGCTTCCCCCACCGGCCATGTGCACGTTGGCAATACCCGGACCGGCTCCCACTCCGGCCCGAAGTTTGATAAGCTGATTCCGCTGATTGAAGAGGTTGCCGTGCCAGGCTTCGGCATTCCCAGCATCCGCGACCGCATCTAAAGGTTCGTAGGAGCCTGAGCGTTATGAAAGACATCTTCTGGATCAAAGGCAATCCGCCCGCAAAGCTGGCCATCGTCCTTCGTCCGCAGGGAGATGACAGGCTGGAGGAAGAACTTCTCCGCTTGAAACACAGCGGCATCCAGACGCTGGTTTCCTTGCTGGAACACTGGGAAGCGGGCCCACTTGGCCTGGCGGACGAAGGCCCGGCAGCCGTACATGTCGGATTGAATTTTCTCTCTTATCCATTTCCCTTTACACATGTTCCGGTGGACCCGAATTTCTTTCGCAGCTTTGTAGCCGGGCTGGCGGATCGACTTCTCGCCGGGGAATCGGTTGGCGTCCATTGCCGGGGCAGCGTCGGCAGGTCCGCCATCGTTGTGGCTTGCACCCTCATTCATCTGGGTTAGCAACCCGAGGCGGCGCTGGAGGCCATTGAAGCGGCTCGCGGCCTCCCTGTGCCCGACACACAGGAGCAGACGGACTGGATTCTGAGTTACACGGCAGAGCCGTAATCAAATCCCTTTTGTGTCTCATTTTTTCGCCTCTTATCCGCAGTAGTACGCAAAGTACGTGTGCCTTCGACACAGGTTGCGAAAAGGGCAGTGAACCGCAACGCTCGGCCGATTGAACACATGGGTAGCAAGCAAGCCAATACGCAGCTTTGCTGCATTTTATGATTGAAACCGGCTGCAAAAACGCATACATTGCACTCTATGCATTCGAATGGTCGTCGCGCATTCCTCAAGCAGGCAGCTACCCTGGCCGGGGCTTTTTCCGCCAACAGCCTCTTCCACCAGGCGCATGCTGCCGAGTGGCTGGCAGCATCCAGCAAAATCAGTAATTTAAACCCCGAACAGGTAGCCCAGAACGAAGACTACTGGAGCGTGATTCAGCAGGCTTACACGGTGAATCCGAATCTTATCAACTTGAACAACGGCGGAGTCTCGCCTTCGCCCCTGGTGGTGCAGCAGGCCGTCGAACGCTACAACCAGCTTTCGAACGAAGGCCCGTCGTATTACATGTGGCGCATCCTTGACCAGGGCCGCGAACCCCTGCGCGAAAAACTCGCTGCCCTGGCCGGCGCGCTGCCGGGAGAGATCGCCATCGACCGCAACAGCACCGAGGCGCTCAACACCGTCATCTACGGCCTTCCCTTGAAAAGCGGCGACGAGGTCATCGGCACAAAGCAGGATTACCCCAACATGATCCAGGCTTACCGCCAGCGGGCGGAGCGCGATGGCATCATCTACAGGCAGATCAGTTTTGATTTTCCCATCGAAGACGACGAGCGGATTGTGAAAGCCTATGAGGAGGCCATCACTCCCCGCACGCGGCTCATCCATGTGACCCACGTCATCAACTGGGTGGGCCAGATCATGCCTGTGGCAAAGATCGCCGACATGGCTCACGCCCGCGGCATCGAGGTTATTGCCGACGGCGCCCATTCCTTTGGCCTGCTCGATTTCAAGATTCCCGACCTGCATTGCGATTACTTCGGCGCCAGCCTGCACAAGTTCCTCTCCGCTCCCATCGGAACCGGCATGTTGTGGATCAAGAGCAACAAGATAGAAAAGATCTGGCCGCTTCTGTGCAACGGCGCCCCTCATAGCGGTGACATTCGCAAGTTTGAAAGCCTGGGAACACGCAGCTTCCCAATCGAGCAGGCTATCGGCGAGGCCATCAACTTCCATGAAGGCATCGGCGGCAAGCGCAAGCAAGCTCGCATCGGCTATTTGAAGAATTACTGGGCCTCCCGCGTGCAATCAATCCCCAGGGTCAAACTGCACACCTCGTTGAATCTGAACTACTCCTGCGCCATCTGCGGAGTCAGCATCGACGGCATGACACCGGCCGAAATGGAAAATGCCCTCTTCAGCCGGTACAAGATTCATACCGTCGGTATCGTGTGGGAAAACATCAGTTGCGTGCGTGTAACTCCCCACGTCTACACGACCCTGGCCGACCTGGACAAACTAGTTCGTGCAATTGGAGAGATCGCCACCAAAGCGTAGAGCATGCAAAGCGCACGGTCATTTATTCCACGGCTTCAGGAGACGCCGGGGTTGCGGGATGGGCTGCCTGCGCTCTGACACACAGAATTCCAACCAGCCGTCAGCCGCTCAATCGTCATCTCCCCCTATTTCCCAGGTCATCTTGACTACTACGCCCAGAGGACTACTTGCCTTGCCGACTCCCGCCGGCACGCCCACTCCGATCTCCAGCCGATGCGGAAAATGCTTGTAGATACCCGGAGTCAGATAGAAACTGTTTATGCCGGAGTTGCGCCGCCCATTGAACTCCAGCGTTGGAATCAGGTGGTGCGCAAATGGACGCAGGGCGGCCAGGTTATAGGCCAGGGACTTATCGTCGTCACTTAACTCGGGACTGAAACTGGAGTGTATCTGAAGCTTGCCGAATCCTTTGGCAGCCATCACCTCCGGCTCGTAACTCACGCTTCCACGTGAGGTCAACGGCAAATTCACGCCCATTGCGCCGCTCAGGGCAAAGGGACGGTTGCCGCGGATAAACTGATACAACAAGCTGGCATTCAGGGTGCTCCAGCTTACGGGCAGCTCGCTGGTTGCCGTGGATTGGATTCCGTAGGGCAATTCCATCCCGAATTGCAGTCGCCGGGTGATGCCGTACTCAATGTCCAAATCAGCAGACTTGCCGTCCGCCGCGCTGCCATGGCCCATGAATGCCATTCCGTCCAGCGTCAACTGTAATTCACCGTGTTCCTCGCTGCGCACAGCTTCCGATAGAAAAAATTCCTCGATGTAAACCGGCAGTACATTCTGTGCGGCTGGAGCGGGCTTCGCACTCGGAACCTGGCCTTTTGCGGCGGGTCTCATCCCCGCCAGCGATGCCGCCATCAGCAAAGCCAGCAACATGCGCCGGAGCAGAGAACGAACCATACCGACATACTATAAGACAGGCTGTCAAACATGCTTCGGCCGGGCATTTACTCTTCGCCGTCGCAGCCGTTAGACTGAGGGTTCGAGGGGTCCAGCCATGTTGGTTGTCATGAAGGCGCAGGCAACGCAGGAGCAAATCCAGGCGGTATGCGAAGCCATTGAACGGTTGGGCTTCCGCGCTCACCCGCTTCCCGGAGCCCAGCGCACCGCCATCGGCATCACCGGCAACCAGGGCGAAGTGGACCGCGGCAACCTGGAAGAACTCTCCGGCGTCGCTGAAGTGATCCGCGTCTCCAAGGCCTACAAGCTGGCCAGCCGGGACGTGAAGGAAGAAGACACCGTCATCCGCTTCGCCGGTGACGGAACCCGCCCCGATGCCTTCATCGGCGGTAAAGGTCTGGCCATCATCGCTGGGCCCTGCTCAATTGAAAGCCACGACCAGGCCTTTGCCATCGCCGAACTGGTGGCCGCCTCCGGTGCGCAGTTCTTCCGCGGCGGCGCTTACAAGCCACGTACATCCCCTTATGCATTTCAAGGCCTGGGCTTGGAGGCGCTGCGCATCATGGCCGAGATTCGCTCGCGCTTCGGTTTGCGCATTGTCACCGAGGCCATCGATAACGAAACCCTGGAGTTGGTTGCTGAGTGGGCTGACGTGGTGCAGATCGGCGCGCGCAATATGCAAAACTATTCCCTGCTCAAGCGCGCCGGCCAACTGCGCAAGCCGGTGATGATCAAGCGCGGACTCTCGGCCACCCTGGATGAGTTTTTGATGGCCGCCGAGTACGTGATGAGCGAAGGCAACTACGAGGTGATCCTCTGCGAGCGCGGCGTGCGCACCTTTGCCGACCACACCCGCAACACCCTGGACCTGAGCATCATCCCGGCCGTCCGGAGAGTGAGCCACCTGCCGATATTGGTTGATCCCAGCCACGGCACCGGCAAGCGCGACAGCGTGCTGCCCATGGCCCGCGCCGCGATCGCTTCGGGCGCCGACGGCATCCTCGTCGAGGTCCACGATCATCCAGAAAAGGCTCTCTCCGACGGACCCCAGTCCATTTACCCTGCCCAGTTTGCCACCATGATGGACGAACTGGAACAGATCGCCCCGGTGGTTGGCCGCAATCTGCCCCATATCGAGGCTGCCCGTGCTTGAACGCATGATTGCCCGACTCACTACTCTCGCCTTGCTAGCCCTCCTGGCTTTCACCGGCTGCCGCTCCCACGACTTTCCGCAATATCCGCCCAACTATCGCGAATACGCCTACGTCACCAACAGCGGCAGCAACACCGTCACCGTTCTGGACGTGGTGAATATACGCGTGGACCGTGAGCTTGTGGTCGGACAGAAGCCCGTTGCCGTTGCCGTCAGCCCCACCTGCAACGAAGTCTACGTGGTCAATTCCGGCGCAGCGGACGGCCAAGGCTCGGTCTCAGTCATCAACGCGGAGAACAATTCCGTCGCGGGCGCCATCAATGTCCACCGCCAACCGGTCTCTATCGAGATTGATTCCACCGGCGGCCTGGCCTACGTGGCCAACTCCGGCTCCAACACCATCTCCGTGCTGGACCTCAAGGCGCGGCGCGAGATTGCGGCCATCGGAGCCGGTGAGGAGCCTGCCGCAGCGCGCCTCTCCCCGGACAACAAAACCCTGGTCGTCGCCAACCGGCGCGGCAACTCGGTCAGCCTCTTCGATCCGGCAACGCGTCGCGTCCGCGCAATCTTCACGGGCTGCCCCGGCGCTTCGGATGCTGTTATCCTTCCAGATTCCTCTAAAGCATTTGTGCCCTGCTCGGCCGGCCACCAGATTATGGCCATCGCCCTGGCTCACGCAGAAGTTCGTCCGGCTCAGCCGGGCAGCGCCCAGCTCGTTCCCGCTCGACCCGACCGGCTGGAAGCATTGCTCGATGTGGGACAGGCGCCGATGCAGTTGGCCCTCAAACCTGACGGCGGCGAAGTGTTCTCCCTGAACTCGCTCTCAGACTCCATCTCCGAGGTCATCACCACCACCGACGACGTCAGCGGCTCGACCATCATCGGAGACAATCCCGTGCGCGGCCTTGTTTCCGCCGACAACTCTCTGCTCTATGTGGCCAACTTTCGCTCCCAGTACGTCACCGTATACTCGATCGACGAAGGCAGGCGCCTTCCAGTCAACCAAGGCGGGTCAATCCGCGTCGGCGACGGTTCATCGGCGCTGGCGTTTTCCAACTCCGGCCAGCTGCTCTTTGTTGTCGATGCCCGTTCCGGAGACGTGGCCGTGGTGCGCACTGCCACGCTCTCCTTTTTTACCCTGCTCCCCGCCGGCCACGCTCCCAACGCCATTGCCGTGAAAGCCTTCAAGCAGCCGTAACTTCCAACTGCATTCGGTGACCAGCATTCACGCAGGAACGCGCCGATCTTCGCATCCGGTGACAGGTATAAAGCGCGCAGATTCTGGCCGCATTCAGCGCAGCGGCAACTCGTCGATGGGAGCACTCCGTTTGATGATGGAGTGGTGGATCGCAACGGCAATGCGTTTGACGCAGCGCTCAACGGCCAACAAGCAAGTGACGGCAAGTGGCATGGGAGGCGGCGGGTAATGCGGCCTTTGCTTTGCGATGCGACGGGATGGCATCTGTATCTTCCCGATCTCCTGTTCCTGGGCGGCTTCGTCCCAACGCGCTGCAAGCCCGGTCTGATACTCGGCTTCAGCGAGACATCCCCGGTCGCGCGCCGCCTGTGCAAGCGCATAATGCCGGGCGGCTTCCTCATGGTGGTAGGTGGCGATCTCTCCGAAATTGGCAGGCATAGTTCTTCCCGTTCTCCCCGTTTGAAAGGTAAGGCTTACAGGTGGAACCTAGCCTTTCTCTGACATATAGCAAAGGCCGGGGCCACCCAACCCCACCGCCAGGCATATCTGGTGCTGTCAACGAGATATGTCGCCGTTTCGCTACGCCTCTGGGCTAATTGCTGCAATTCAAGCTCCAGAGTTGTTCAAATATTACAAAGATGCACTTATTTTCCCCTGCATCTGCCATGCTGTGTGGCCCGCAGGCAAAATACTGCTCTTGCCTCCGCACCCGCTTTCAAGGAGGTTATCGGCGGAATTGGCAAAACCTTAAGTGCGAAGGTGATTCTTAGATTGAAAGAGGCGTTCCGGACGTCATACGGCGGTAAAATGCGCTGGACTTCACAGTTTCACAGTAAATAGGGGGTGGGGGTGACTGAAAAACAGGGAATAGGGAACAGGGAACAGTAAAGGCCTGGAGCTCTGGCTATTGATCATGCTTGTATTGTGCGCCGGAGGAAGGTAATTATCTGCAACCACCTGCGGTGGGGCCAGCCGACGCTTGCGCGCCATGATTTGCGCTTCCCATCCTTTTACCAGAAATAAGTGAAAGGATGGGATACACAGAATCAGGAATTGCGGAATGAGCGGGCGGTACCGAGCTTTTGCTTCTGCCAGCGCAGACCTAGCCATGCCAGGTAGCCCAGTTGGATGGCCCACGTGATGACGTAGGCGGCGACAGTGTAATGGTGGTCGATATCGGCTACAAGAGCATTGTGATCGACGACTGACATATGGAGCATCCAGTCGAAGGGAGGCTCGGCAGGCGCGAAGAGGACCATGGAGCAGGCCCAGACGAGGAGGGCGACGGGGAGGGCGAAGATCAGGCTGATTGTGAGTTTTTTCATCATTCACCTCGTTTTCAAACAGATTCTGGCCAGGTTCATGCGTTCAGGGCGTCTTGCACATCCTGCGCGGCGATCTTCTGGCTGCGGCGCTCGGAGTAATAGCGCAGTACGAGGATGAGCAAACCCCATGCGAGCCATGCGAGGATGTTCCAGCCAAAGGCGTGCGACATTCTTGGATCCTTGAAGCCGGAGTCGGCGTCTCCGCCAAAGACCGGGGCGGGGTGTTGTGTGCGCCACCAGCGATTGGACATATAGACGATGGGCACGTCGAGTGCGCCGAAGATGCCCAGCACGGCAGCCAGTGTCTGCACCTGCGATCCGGCGGCAAAGCGGCGCAGCAGCAGGTAGCTGACGTAAATGAGCCACAGGACGAGCGTGGTGGTCAGCCGAGCATCCCAGGTCCACCAGATGCCCCAGGCGCGTCGGCCCCACATGGGGCCGGTGATGAGCACCACGGTGCAGAAGACCACGCCGACCTCGGCTCCGGCCAGAGCCCAGGCGTCGGAGATCTGCGCCCAGGCGTCGCGGCTGCGGCGGTAACTCAAATAGCCGATGGAGCCGGCCAGCGAGATGGCGAAAAAGAGGAAAGCGACCATCGCCGAGGGCACATGGTAGAAGATGATGCGATAGAGCTCGCCCTGCCCGCCAAGCCGGTCGTCTGCGGGGGCTATGTAGATGGCCTGGTAAAAGCCCCAGACCAGGAGGGCGGCGGTAACGGCGGCATAGATGCTGATGGCAAATTTTTTCATGGGGAATCCTATGGAACTTTCTTAGTGTACAAGGGCGGCCAACTTTCGCATTTATTCTTTGCCAAAGCTAAATCCCAGCTGCGCTCCTCGCACCCTTGGCTGAGTGGTGATTTCACTCAAATCAGCTAATGCAACTTTCTTCGCTTCATCGTGGAACCTCTTGAGATCACGGTAATAGATAAAATCCCAACTTTCCTTCTTCATCCTCTCCGCGAGCATTGGCTCTTGTAGTTTTCGGTGTAGGAGCTTCTCCCGTTCCTCAGGAAGAATAATGAACCTCTTGATCTGCCCACTCGGGAGATTAGAACCGCGCACAATCGCTTCTGTTATCGCCGTCGTGTTCTCAACCTCAAAGACGGCCTGAATCCCCTTCTTGTCAAACCAGATCAAATCTATCTGGCGTATCCGATCTGCGTTTGCTTGAGGGACGTACGAGAGGTCAAGAGTGGGACTCGACATCAGTGAACTGAGTTTCTTTCCTTCATAAATTTCGCCTTGTTCACGCACACCAATGGCGACGGAGTATCGCGCCTTTCGGCCAAGCGTCGCCAAAATAAAGATCATTCTGCTGTGCTCACTCTCGCGTGTGTGAACGATGGGCTTCAACGCCCACTTGCCATCCCTTGTTTGATTGGCGTATTCCTCCAACAGATCGCTGACCTTGTGAGTCTCTGGTGTGAGAGCATTTGGGAACTTGATAAATATTTCCTGAAGCACATCATCGAACGACACTTTCACGTTTCGATGAAGGACCCCGACAACAGCTGTCTCCAGACGATCCGACAACGGTATTTGATCAAGGTAGGGAATGGATGCTGGGTCAGTGAACCACCATTTTTTGCCAAGTACTTTCCCTGTTTCCTTGTCCTTCTCATCGACCAAAATAAAGTCTTTGCCCTCATGGTCTTTCATTACCTGGTTTGGATTCCGACGACCAGCCAGAAGTGCCCCGGCCTTCTTGAGCTCTACAATAATCCCGTTTAGAATGTATGTGTACGCAGTCGGCTCACCTCGTTCGGCGAGAATCTTCTTTGCTGCTCCAATTACGGCTTTCTCGTATTGCTCTTCTGTAACATCACTTAGATCTGTCTGAGTTGCGTGCTCCGGCTTTCGGAAGCGAATGTAGTAATCGCCAACTGCACTACCATACGGAACCAGCAATCCCTTCGCAGACGCTCTGGCTGGAGGCTGATACACAATTTTCTCGAGATCGAACCCACTGAGGACAACGGCGTTGATGATCGAATTCCAGACCTTGATGTCGGTGCTGTGGAAGGTCACGGTAAGATACTTGCCGCTCTTGAGAGCCTTATAAACCTGTCGAAAGGCGGCTTGGAGCATTTTGTGGTAGTACTCAAAATTCTTTTCATCATTGATCGTTATTTCATCGTTGTAATTGATCTTGAATCCCTTCCATAGTGCCCACATCGTACAGAGTTCCGCATAAGGCACCGAGCCGCCATATGGCGGATCAGTGAAGACGTAATCGACACTATTATCGGGTATGATCTCTTGGAGTTCTAGCGTGTTGTGAGCCTTGAGAAAGATGTTTGCCTCGTTTTGCAAATCTCCGAACTTTCTCGCTTCTTTCCATTTTGTAACGGTCCGATTGCTGTCTTTTTTGGCCGAGACAAGCCCTTGTCTCCCATTGACGGCACTCTCGTAGAGCATCCATACGTTTGATTCCATGTAGGTGGGAGGCACCCAATAGCTGTTGATTGCCCAAAAAGAGCTAAATGGCCTAGAGGGGCGGGTAGGAGTCATCTTGCTTGCAAGATGGGACATGCTGGTGAATGCGAACGACATAAATTCCTGCGTCGGACCGGGGGACAGTTCCTGAATGGATTTCCACAGGAGACTCAGCGCTCGTAGATTACGTTTCGTAAACAAATCGTAGAAGTGGGGGCCAGCCTCTCTGCTCCCCTGTGCAAATGTGATGCCGTCCGGGAACTCGTCTCTTGGATACCACGTGCGAATAGGATGTTTGTTTAGCTTCCGCAGCGCCGACAAGTCGGACGTGGATAGCTCCTTACGGAGTTTCTTTTTACAACGTGGGCAAAAATAGCGAATCTCTGTAGGCTGATCTTCGACCCGATCCCAGATTGACGCTAATACTCTTGCAGCTGTTCCACACTTACTGCAGTCCGTCTTGTAATACGACTCGATTTCTTTCTCGCATCTCTCAGAGATTTTCGTGAAAGCGTCGGCTATAGCTTTTAGGTCTGCGGGCTTGCCTGTCATTCGACTAATGAAAATTGACATCGGATTCAGATCTATACCTATGGCCTTGCGACCCAACTTTACGGCTTCTACCGCAGTGACGCCAGAACCCACGAAGGGGTCAAGGACTACTTCGCCCTTTTTGGAATAGTTCTTGATGTATTCACGGACGACATTGTGAGGTTTCCTCGCCCAGTACTTATGCATGACGTACATGGGTGAATGGCCTTTTGCGACAAGGGCGTAATCAATGTCCTTAATTGTTCCTTCCTCCGCTGTCTGGAGTGCATGTCTTGGCCAAACGTCTTACGTTTGCATGCCCCAAGCAATCTCTAAACAACAATACGACGGACCACGGCGGTGCGTAAAGTATATATATCAGAAAACAAATACGCGGCGAGAATGGGGCACCCAGAAATTGTGGTCGATCCTATTCGTAGGCCAGGGCGTCGATGGGGTCCTTGCGGGCGGCCATCCAGGCCGGGTAAAGGGCTCCGGAGAGGGCTCCGGCAAAGGCGATAAGCGCGCCGTTGACGATCCAGGCCGCGGTCAGCTCAAAGGCCATGGAGGGAAACTTCACGTGCAGCAGCACCTGTACTCCAAAGGTGGCCACGATGCCCACCAGCACTCCAACCACGGCCAGCACCGCGCACTCGCGCAGCACCACGCCGACGATCGTGAACTTGGAGGCGCCCATCGATTTGAGAATCCCGATCTCCCGCGTCCGCTCCAACACCGCTGTGTACATGGTCTGGAAGATGACCAGAAAGCCCACGATGACGGCAATCGTGATCACCACGTCCAACGCCAGATCGAAGCCGGGAAACTTGGACGGCGTGTATTGCGAGAGCAGCTCGTCCATGGTCTGCACGTGATAGCCTTCGAGTCCCTTGGTGGCGGCGATCTCCTTCTCGATGGCATCGTCATTGGCTGGGTTGTCGCTTTTAACATAAATGACAGATGCTTTTCCCTCCGAACCGATCAGCACGCCCAGCGTATCGATGGGCACCATCTTGCGTCCGCCCTTGCCGCTCTCCACCACGCCGCAGATGCGGAAGGGATGGTTGAGAATCTCGATGGTCTCTCCCACGTGGTGCCCCTGGCCGGTGCGCGTATAAACGTCGTCGACAATCACGTCGTTTGGCCCCTGGAACGGCCCGCCAGAGACCCAGGTAAAGGGCTTCAGCGCGTTATAGCTGGGGTAATCGATGCCATAGAGAATCTCTACCGATCCGGCCATGGAGAAGCTGGTAATCACCGGCGCGGCCACGGCCACGTGATCCATGCGGCGGAAGACCTCGGCGGTCCGGGCAGGCATGGGTGCGCCGCTGACGCCGCTCAGGAAGCTGGTATTGGAGGGGCGCACAACCAAATCCGCGCCGATGCCGTTCGTGCGCTGCTTGGAGTCATTCAGAATGCCCATGAAGATGCCCACAATGGACAGGATCATGACCACTTCAATGGCCACCGCCAGCACGCTGATGATGGAGCGGATAGGGCGGTTCAACAGATTGGCAAAGATGAGCTTATTCATTCCCTTGAGACGGCTCCGAGGGGCTGTAAATCGCTGGAAAAGCCCTCGCTTTCAGGGTAACAGCCCTGGGCTGGCAGGGCCGGGAGCGAGGGAGAATCGTCACCGGAGACGCGTTTAACCTCGGAATATTCGCCACCAGTGAATAAAGGGAGCAAATAGTAGATTTTCTTTGACCGAAACGGGGAGCAGGGTTATTGTAGAGGGGTAAAATGAGTTAGTTGAACTGTTTTCTGGTAAACAATGGGCAACTTTGGAGAAGACCTGCGCATGGAGCGGTTGTCCCGCGGCGTCGCGCTGGAAGACATCACGGCAAAGACCAAGATCTGCCAGCGCCATTTGATCGCGCTGGAGCAGGATAGGTTTCGTGAGCTTCCCGGCGGGATACTAAGCAAGGGCATCGTTCGCGGCTACGCGGACACTGTCGGCCTGGATCCGAACGACTGGACGGAGAGGTTTCTCAAAGCCTATGCCGCCAGCGGACAAATGCTCGACGAAGACCGCAGCTGGCTGGAGTTTGCCGCGAACGTGGGCAGAGCCCGCCGCCAACACGGCTATGGGACGGAGAAGCACCTGCGCTGGGTCGGAGTGGCCCTGCTGCTGCTGGTGGTGATCGCCGGAGCATTTCTGGCCGTGCGTTACTATGGGATGCAAGCGGGCTGGTGGCCCACGCTGCTGCCCATCAAGCTGGGCTAGATCCACAATATTTCAATGACATCCAGGGACCGACCCATATAATTGGCTTGAATTGTGTCTACATTTGTGTACATAATGGTAGGTAGGCAATGGCAGGCAAGGAACTCGAATTCGAGTGGGGCGAAGCCAAAGCCCGTATCAACCTGGAGAAACATAGAGTTTCGTTCTTGACCGCTGCTGCAATCTTTTTAAGCGCGAGATTGGAGCGCATCGACGACCGCAAGGAGTATGGCGAACTCCGTTGGATTGCGCTGGGCCGCGTCGATAGCGAGGTCTATCGCGTTGTGTTTACGTGGCGAGATGAATACCTGATTCGCATCATCAGTGCGCAAAAAGCGAGCAAAGATGAAAGGGAAATCTACTATCGTGAAACATTCGATTAGCGAGATCCGGGCAAAGCGTGAGCGCGGTGAGGACCGCACCCGCGCGGACGCTCCCGCCGCTGCATCGCTGGGCGCTGCGTTCTGGAAGTCTGCGCGGGTGGTGATGCCGACTGGAAAGACCTCTATTCACCTGCGTCTCGACCGCGATGTGGTTGAGTGGTTCAAGGCGGACGGCAAAGGACACCTTACACGCATGAACGCCGTTCTCCGAGCTTACGTCGAAGCACAACGGCGTTGTGCTTAGAAGCTCCGTCTCCGTTCGGCGAGCGGAAATCGCGTCTCACCTGTCTTTGCCGCCCATTCAGTGCAAGCCTTTGCCCCTGGCGGCCCGCGGCAATTACCATAGAAAAATGCATCCCAAGGCGCATACCTGACGGTGCTGGCAGTTCCTGTGCGAGAGTGGGTCCGATGTGGTGAGTGAATCCAGCTTTCCGCGCCGGTGACCCAGCATGTACCGGTCCTCGTTACAGACTGCCCAAATTGAATTCCCTGCAATGGGAGGAGAGTTTTACATTGAGCGACCGTTTCTTGTTTACCTCTGAGAGCGTCACTGAAGGCCATCCGGACAAGATTGCCGACCAGGTCTCTGACGCCATTCTGGATGCCTGCCTGGAGCAGGATCCCTACAGCCGCGTCGCTGCTGAGACGCTTACAGCTACCGGCCTGGTGGTCATTGCCGGCGAAATCACCACCAAAGCCTATGTCGATTTTCAGACTCTGGTGCGCGGTGTCGTTGCCTCCATCGGCTACGACAACGCGGTGTATGGCTTCGACTCCAACACCTGCGCCGTGATTTCCACCATCAACAAGCAGTCGGGCGACATCGCGCAAGGCGTTGACACAGGCGGCGCCGGCGATCAGGGCATGATGTTCGGCTACGCCTCCAACGAAACACCCGAACTGATGCCGGCTCCCATCTCGTTGGCCCACAAGTTAACCAAGCGGCTGACCGAGGTGCGCAAAAGCGGCAAGCTGCCCTACCTGCGTCCCGACGGCAAGAGCCAAGTCACGGTTGAATATGATGAGTCTGGCAAGCCCGCCCGCATCGACGCCGTGGTCATCAGCAGTCAGCACTCCGAGAGCGTCACCAATGAAGAGCTGCACGCCGACATTCTCAAGCACGTCATTCAGGCTGTGCTGCCCGCCGCGTGGCTGGACAAAAACACCAAGTACCACATCAACCCGACGGGCCGCTTTGTCATCGGCGGACCCATGGGCGACACCGGCCTCACTGGCCGCAAGATCATTGTGGACACCTACGGCGGCGCGGGCCGTCACGGCGGCGGCGCTTTTTCAGGGAAAGACCCGACCAAGGTGGACCGCAGCGCAGCTTACATGGCCCGGTACATTGCCAAGAACATTGTGGCGGCGGGCCTGGCCGACCGCGCCGAAGTTCAGCTCGCCTACGCCATCGGTGTGGCCGAGCCGGTCAGCGTGCGCGTCGATACCTTTGGAACGGGCAAGATCGGCGAGGCAAAACTGACCGAGCTGATCCGCAAGAACTTCGCGCTCACGCCGAAAAAGATCATCGAGAGCCTGAACCTGCGCCGGCCCATCTACCAGAAGACCGCAGCCTACGGCCACTTCGGCCGCAACGAGCCGGAGTTCACCTGGGAGGCCACTGACAAGGCCGCCACCCTGGCCGAGCAAGCTGGATTGAAGGCAGCGGCCAAGTAGTCCGACCGTAGCGCCCTCGCAACACCATGGGACCCTTCGCCAGAAGGGTCCCATTTCGCAGGTGTGCATTTTCCGGTTGGCCGGTAAACAGCCTGGGGATTTGGTTCGTGCTTCCCATCTTCTCGATGAGCGCATACGTGATTTGGCAACACTTGAGCATGAAGATTCGTCCTGAATAGCAGATCCTTCTTGCAGATCGCGTTTCAAGCCTTTTTAATGCTTAGAATGCCTTTCTCTCGTCTTCTCGGTGGAATTATATCAGGGGATTTGATATACTCCCGTCGCAAGCCTGCGTTCGCAACAGATCCCCTCCCCTAACCGGATTGGATGTGAACAGATGCCGATTCAATTGAAGGTTAACGATGTGGCTGTCACGGTGGACGCGCCGCCGGATATGCCCCTCTTGTGGGTGCTGCGCGACCTATTGAACCTGAAGGGCTCCAAGTTCGGGTGCGGAATGGGAGTGTGTGGCGCCTGCACGGTGCTGATAGGCGGCCGGGCGGTTCGCTCCTGCATGACGAAAGTGGGAGCCGTGGCGGGCGAGCCGATCACCACCATCGAAGGGCTTTCGCCAGACGGCCAGCACGCCCTGCAGGTTGCCTGGGAAACCCACGAAGTGCCGCAGTGCGGATACTGCCAGGCCGGCCAGATCATGTCTGCCGCCGCCTTGTTGCAGCGCACGCCTCATCCCACGGATGCGGAGATTGACACCGCGATGAGCGGCAACCTCTGCCGCTGCGGCACCTATGCGCGTATCCGTCAAGCCATTCACGAAGCAGCAGAAGCGGGCGTCGTAGCCCGTCCCAAGTGATGGAGGGTCCTTTCATGCGCTTGAATAGGAGATTGTTTCTGCAGTTGACGGCCCTTGCAGGCGGCGGTCTCGCTCTGGAACTTTATCGCTCACCCTTTGCCGCAGCACAAAAGCGAAAGGAGCCGCCGGATCTTACGCCTCAGACTTTCATTCACATTGCACCGGATGGTGTGGTCACCATCATGGCGCGCGCCTCAGAGTCCGGCCAGGGCATGCGCAACATGCTGCCCATGCTGATTGCCGAGGAACTGGATGTCGACTGGAAGAACGTTCGCGTGCAACAGGCAGAACTGAACGAGAAGATCTACGGCCCGCAGTTTTCCGGAGGTTCCGCGAACACACCGGAGGGCTGGGAGCCAATGCGCCGCGTGGGCGCGGCCGGGCGCCAGTTGCTCATTACAGCCGCCGCACAAACATGGGGCGTGCCTGAGACTGAGTGCACCACGCAATCGGGCCGCGTGCTTCACGCCGCCTCGGGGCGGTCCTTGAGTTACGGCGAGCTTGCCGTCAAAGCCGCCGCGCTGCCCGCGCCTGAGCTCAGCAGCGTCAAGCTCAAAGACCCCAAGGATTACCGCATCATCGGACACTCGCAGGCCGGCGTAGACACACACGCAATCGTCACCGGCAAGCCGCTGTTCGGCATCGATGTCCAGCTCCCGGGAATGCTGTACGCATCTATAGAGAAGGCGCCCGTGTTTGCCGGCAAGGTGAAATCCGCCAACATCGATCAGGTCAAGGCGCTGCCGGGTGTGCGTCACGTGCTGGTGATTGATGGCAGCATCACTCCCGCGGCCTACACGCCGTGGGAGCCAGGCATGGAGCCCGGCATTGCAATCGTGGCTGACAACTGGTGGCAGGCGCAGCAGGCTCGCAAACAGCTCAAGGTCGATTGGGATCTGGGCCCGGCAGCTACACAAAGCACGGAGGGCTTCAAGAAACGTGCTGAAGAACTGCTTAAAGCCCCGCCTGATACCACCGTGCGCAAGTATGGCGACGTGGACGCCGCGCTTAACTCGTCGGCCAAGGTAGTTGAGGCCACCTACGAATACCCATTCATTGCACACGTCACGCTCGAGCCGCAGGGCGCCACTGCGCATTGGAAAGACGGCAAGCTGGAGATGTGGTCCACCAGCACTCTGCCGGAAGATGGCCACAAACTGGTAGCGAAGACGCTTGGCATCCAGGAGAGTGATATCACCACACACATGGTGCGCTCGGGAGGCAGCTTTGGACGGCGGCTTCAGAACGACTACCTGGTAGAAGCTGCCTGGATCGCCAAGCGTGTTGACGCGCCAGTCAAGCTGCTTTGGTCTCGCGAAGATGATATTGCCCACGACCCCTTCCGGCCAGGCGGAACATTTGGGTTAAGAGCCGGCCTCGATGCGCAGGGCAAGATGACGGCTTGGCGGCAGCACTTCGCGACCTTTGGCGATGAAAAGCACTCGACCTCCGGCGGCGGCATCGGGCAGGACGCGTATCCCGCAGGCTTTCCGCCGGCTTACGCGCTTTACACCTCCGCGCAGCCGCTCATGCTGCGCACCGGAGCGTTGCGTGCACCCGGCGACAACGCTTACTGCTGGGTGGCGCAGTCCTTCCTTGACGAGCTGGCTCAGGCCGCCGGTCGCGATCCTCTCGAGTTCCAGCTTGAACTGCTCAGCAACAAGCAAGCGCCATGGTCCTCAGGCGAACACGACGCCGTGGGCGACCACGAGCCATCGGGGCAATCGGTTCTCATCCCGGAGCGATACAAAGGCGTGCTTGAGTTGGTGGCGGAAAAGTCAGGCTGGGCCAAGCGCAGCAAGACGCCCGGGCGCGGGATGGGCATCGCTGCCTGGTTCTGCCATTTAGGCTACTTCGCTCACGTTGCCGATGTCAGCGTCGACGCCCAGAATAAAGTCACAGTACATCAGGTCTGGGCTGCCGGAGATATTGGCAGCCAAATCATAAACCCTGGGCCGGCTGAGAACCTCCTCTTCGGCGGCGTCATCGAGGGAATGGGCCACATGGCACAGGAGATCACGCTGGTGGACGGCAAGATTCAGCAATCCAACTTCAATAACCACCCTCTGATGCGCATAAGGCAAGCACCAAAGATCGAGGTCTCTTGGCGCAAAACCGATTACGCACCGACAGGCCTGGGTGAGCCGGGGCTGCCACCAATCTTGCCGGCGGTGTGCAACGCCATCTTTGCCGCTACTGGCAAGAGGATTCGGACCCTGCCGCTCCAGCGGAGCGGATTTAGCTGGGCTTGAAAACCCCTTGGCGATAAATCTCTAACGCGAATCACCAATGCACCAATGAGCGCTGAGGAGTCCCTCGACTTTTCCGGCTCCGAGAGCATATCCGCCTATACGGAAGTTACCCTCAACTGACGCCAACAGACGAACACGCTCATCGAGCCATTCTTGAAGCCTCCTCACGCTTCGTCGGCGCACAACTCTGCCCCAACCCGTTTTGCAGATAATTACGATCCAGTAGCGCAGAATGATCGTATGTCCAACCTGTCCGATCGATTTCCGTCGCTGCGGGCTCTTTCTATTCCCTGTTCCCTGTTCCCTGTTTTTCAGGTGCCCCCACCCCCCCTCCCCGTGGAAATCGAATTTCCTGCTCTTCGTCCGACCATAACTAACATGAATTCAATAACTTGCATTTTTGCTCTGTTAACCAATCAGTAACTGCAAACCCTCGATTTTGGCCCTTTTTAACCCCAAAAAGGGCCGATTTAACCCCAAAATGCCCTCTTTTTCGTCGAAAAGCAGGCCCTCAATGGCCCTTTTCCCTTGATGTTCCACCATTCCCGTCCGCACGGGAATCTGTTTTGACCTCCGGCTACAGCCCTCCCGCAAATGCCTTAGAATGCTCTCTAGCGCGCTGCGCGTCTATTTCTGTTCCATATTGTCTAGGAGTAACCGATGCGTTTTCCCGCTGCACTCGTCGTACTATCACTGGGCCTGGCCACGATGGCCGCCGCGCAAATCGTCGATCAGAATGCCGCTCCCTGGAGCTATCAGGGCAAAACTGGCCCGCTGGTTTGGGGCAGGCTGGACTCAGGCTTCAGGGCCTGTTCGCAGGGGCATGAGCAGTCGCCTCTCGACATTCGCGGCGCTCACCTGAACAAGTCGCTTGCACCCATCGAGTTCCACTACATCGCCGGGCCGGTAACGCTGACCAACGACGGCCACACCATCGTGGCGCGCGTAGATCCCGGCAGCTACATTGTGGCCGGCGGCGTGCGCTATGAGCTGGTAATGTTCGACTTTCACCACCCCAGCGAAGAGGCGGTGAGGGGCAAGGTGACCGACATGGACGTGCAACTGCTGCACCGCGGCAAGGACGGCAGTCTGGCTGTGGTGACAGTGCGGTTGCGCGAGGATGCCGGCAACCCCAACGCCGTGCTGGCCGCGCTGTGGCCGCATCTGCCCGGGAAGGCCGGCACAAGTGAAAAGGTTCAGGAGATGGTGAGCGCGGGAGGATTTTTACCCGCCGACCGCGGCTACTGGACCTTCATGGGCTCGCTGACCGCCCCGCCTTGCACGGAGGGAGTGCGCTGGTTTGTCTTTGAGCAGGAGCTGAGCGTGAGCCGCGACCAATTGCGCGCCTTTACAGCGCTCTTCAGGATGAACACACGCGGGTTGCAGGACGCGCACGGGCGTCGCATCGAGGCCAACGAGTAGCACCTGCGGTGCGGCCAACTGCTCACTATTCGCTCGCACTAGCTTTCATTCCAGCCATCCTGCACCTGCCGACTGCCCAGCGGACACGGGCGGTCTGGCTTTAGATACCCACCCCCGGTATACTATCCCTATGCTTTTCCACGCGGCGCCTTCCCGTTCCGGCGCAAACAGAACTCAATCCGTACTGCGCTTTTCGCTCGTGGCCACGCTCGCCTATGTTGTGGTTACTTTCGTTGCCGGGCTGCGCGCCCATTCGCTGGCCTTGTTATCCGAGGCCGGCCACAATGCCTCCGATTTTCTGGCCCTGCTGCTCAGCTTTGCTGCCGTCTACTTCCAATCCCGCCCCGCCGGTTCCACCAAGACCTTCGGCTACCAAAGAGCAGGCGTTCTGGCCGCTTTTCTCAATGCGGGTACGCTGATCATAATTTCTATCTGGATTGGCCTCGAGGCTCTTCACCGGCTTTCAACGCCGGTCACGGTGCAGCCCCGCCTGATGATGATCGTGGCTGCTGCCGGAGTTGTGATGAACGGCGTGATCGCGGCTTTGCTGTGGCGCGTGGCTCGCGACGTGAACCTGCGCTCGGCATTTCTCCACATGGCGGGCGACACGATTTCTACTGCTGCGGTGATCGCCGGCGGCGCGGGGATTCTGCTGACCGGGCGGAACTGGATTGACCCGGCTCTCTCGTTGATAATTGCCGCGCTCATTCTCTGGACCAGCATGGGCATCGTCCGCGAGACCCTCAATATCCTTTTGGAAGGCACGCCTCGCGGCATCGCGCTCACGGAGATTCGCGCCGGCATGGGAGCCGTCGAGGGAGTGGTTAATGTTCACGACCTGCACGTCTGGTGCCTTGGCTCGAACTCCAGCGCCCTGGCCTGCCACGTGACCATCGCCGACATTCCGCCGTCGGAGAGCGCCTGCATTCTGGCGCGGCTCAACCAGGTGCTCAAGGAGCGCTTCCACATCAGCCACGCCACCATACAGTTCGAGCACACGGACTGCACAGAGTTGGAAGGCTGCGTCGTGTCGATGGAAGAGATGGCGGGCGGTCATGGTCATCACCGCGGCCACACGCATTAATTCAACATCGCATGCGAGTTCAAAGAGACATTGCAGTTTGAAGGGTACGGATTAAAGCTCGTACCCTTCACTTATCATCAAGTTATTGGGTTCTGTATTACGAGTTCGGTGGAGGTTGTTCGTTTGATTCGCCTTCGTATCGCTCTTTTGGTTCTTTTTGTTGCCTCGCTTTCGGTTGTGCCCGGAATTGCGCGGACCGCCCCACAAGAAGCGCAGGCTATTCTCCTCTCGCCTGCCCAACTCGAAGCACTTGCTGGCGAATATACCAATCCGCAGGAGCCCGATACGCCGCTCAGCTTTTACGTCCAGGACGGAAAGCTCATAGTCGAGTCTGAGCGCAACATTCCCACCGAACTCAAGCCTATTTCCGCCACCGAGTTCAGTTGGCCCCAAGCGAAGTTTACCTTGCGGTTTATCCTTGACGCCGCAGGCCGCGGCGGCAGCGTGATTTTTTCTGACACGCCGAACGACACGTATCACCGCACCGGTGAGCCCGTCCATCACGTCTTCCACGATTACCAGCGCATTGAAGCGATGATTCCCATGCGCGACGGGGTCAAGCTGCACACGGTTATTCTCAATCCTGCCGACATCAAAACACCGCTGCCTTTTCTTATCCTGCGCACACCTTACGGCGTGGACGGAACCAGCCGCGCCTCATTTTTCACCATCCGGCCGGAGTTGGCTCGCGACGGCTACATCTATGTTGCCCAGGACATTCGCGGACGCTACAAGAGCGAGGGCGCGTTCATCATGAGCCGGCCGCTGGCCGAACATCGCGACCCGAAAGCTACGGATGAAAGCACAGACGCCTACGACACCGTAGCCTGGTTGCTGAAAAATGTGGAGGGCAACAACGGCCGCGCGGGCTTTATTGGCACCAGCTATCCGGGCTTTCTGGCCATGGCGGCCGGCATCGATCCGCACCCGGCCGTCAAGGCCATCTCTCCGCAGGCGCCGATGATCGACGCATGGATGGGTGACGACTTCTTCCACAACGGCGCCTTCCGCCTGAGCTACGGCTACGACTACGTCCTCAGAATGGAGTCCGGGAAGGAAGAGATTATCCCTGATTACGGCAAGGATAAGGACGGCAAACCCCGCGATGGCTTTGATTTCTTTTTAGAGAGAGGTAATTTTGCAGAAGCCGCTGCACGGTCTGGCTCCAAGACACTGCCCACCTGGAAGCTATTCCTGGAACATCCCGCTTATGATCCAGTCTGGAGTTCGCGCGGCGTTCAGCACTCTCTCTCGACGGTCGCTATTCCCACACTTTCAGTCGGCGGCTACTACGACCAGGAAGATATGTTTGGCCCGCAGGTCGAGTACGCCACGCTCGAATCCCACGACCAGAGCCACCAAAACTATCTCGTTCTCGGCCCATGGCGTCATGGTTATTGGGCGCTCTCTTCGCGCCATCTGGGCAATCTGGACTACACCGAGCCTGTCGGCAAGGAGTTTCGCGCGCGCATTGAGGCAAAATTCTTCGCACACTATTTGAAGGATGCGCCCAGCGTGAATTCATCGGGCTTTGATCTGGTAGATACGGCCAGCTTTCAGACCGGCTCGAACACCTGGAAGTATTATTCTCACTTTCCACCGAAGGAATCCAGGACCACCAGCCTGCATCTTGCAGGTGGGGGTCTGTTGAGTTGGAGCAGTTCGACCGCACAGGCCACGACCAGCTATTTGAGCGATCCTGCCAATCCCGTTCCCTATCGCCATCGACCCATTCAGGAGACATACAGCGAAGGCTCGCAGTGGGGCAACTGGCTCACCGAAGACCAGCGCTTTGTCACGGATCGACAGGACGTGGCCCTGTGGAAGCTGCCCGTGCTCAAGCGTGACCTGGTGCTGACCGGCGAAGTAGTCGCCGATATTTTCGCCTCGACCAGCGGCACAGACAACGATTTAGTCGTCAAGCTGATCGACCAGTACCCGGCCGACGATCCCGATGCGAAGATGCGCGGCTACCAACTGATGACCAATGCCGAAATCTTCCGCGGACGGTATCTGGAATCTTTCGACAAACCGACGCCGTTGAAGGCGGGTTCTATCCGCGAGTACAAGTTCTCGCTGCACGACGTGGACCACGTCTTCAAGGCGGGCCATATGGTGATGGTGGAGATTCAGAGCACATGGTTCCCGCTCTACGACCGCAACCCGCAGAGCTTCGTACCCAACATCATGACCGCTAAACCGACAGACTATCGACCGGCGACGATCACCATCTATTCCGGCTCAGGGCAAGACTCGACGTTGCAAGTGCCGCTGGTCAGCGATTGCGAACCTAGCAAATGCTATTAGAGAAATATAGGTTCTATTCGCTTTCGGCGGCACTTTCGCGCTAAAATGGGAGCAGTTGTATGGCTCACCATCAGCCCATCACGGCCCTGCTCTAGCGGCGCCTGCCGCCGATACTCTTCCTCTGCCCATCTTCAATTTCACAGAAATGAATTAGAAACACGCCCCTTTACGGGCCAGTAAGGATTCGTCATGATTGACCGTTTGGAACAGATGGAGCAGCGTTACGAAGAGCTCTCCGCCCAGCTCTCGCGGCCCGAGATTGTCAACGACCGCGAAAAATATCAGAAGGCCGGCAAGGCGCTCAGCGACCTGGAAACTCCAGTGATGAAATACCGCGAACTGAAGCTGGTGCGTTTAGGGCTCGCCCAATCGCGAGCCATGCTGGCCGACCCGGAGATGAAGGAGATGGCCGATGAGGAGATTGCCCAGCTTGCGCCTCGTGAACCTGTGCTCGAAGAAGAAATAAAAATGCTGTTGCTGCCCAAGGATCCCAACGACGAGAAGAACGTGATTTTGGAAATCCGGGCGGGGACGGGCGGCGACGAGGCCTCGCTCTTTGCCGCTGAGATTTTCCGCATGTACACGCGCTTCGCCGAGCAGCATCGCTGGAAGGTCGAGCTGCTGTCGGTGTCCGAATCAGGCGTGGGCGGCTTCAAGGAAGTCATCGCCATTATTGAGGGCGATCGCGTTTACTCGCAGATGAAGTGGGAGAGCGGCGTGCATCGCGTGCAGCGCGTTCCGGAGACAGAGACGCAGGGGCGCGTGCACACCTCGGCGGTGACTGTGGCAGTGCTGCCCGAGGCCGAAGAGGTGGACGTAAAGATCGAGGCCAAGGACATTCGCATCGACACCTTCTGCTCTTCGGGCCCCGGCGGCCAGTCAGTGAACACGACTTACTCCGCCGTGCGCATCACTCACCTGCCGACGAACACAGTGGTAAGTTGCCAAGATGAGAAATCACAGATCAAGAATCGCGAAAAAGGTATGCGCGTGCTGCGCTCGCGGCTCTATGAGATGGAGATGGAAAAGCAAAATGCGGAGCTGGCCAAGGAGCGCAAGCAACAGGTGGGCACCGGCGATCGCAGCGAGAAGATTCGCACCTATAACTTTCCGCAAAATCGGATGACCGATCACCGCGTCGGACTAACTCTGCATCAGCTTGACCAAGTGATGGAAGGCCGCCTGCAACCCATCGTGGATGCGCTGATTACCCACTCCCAAGCAGAGCAGTTGAAGGCTGATACGCATCTGGCGGCCTGAGGCGTTACATGCCCTCCTTTTATCATCATCTCGATCTTGGGGAGTTCACGCTGAAGGATGGCCCGCATCCAGAGCGCGCGCGCCGGGACGCGGAGGTGTTGCTGACGCACACGCTGAAGAGAAGCCACACCTGGCTGTTGGCTCATGGTGATGAATTACTTTCCGATGAGTTATTCCTAAGTTATACCGAGTTATTGGCGCGTCGCCGTCGCGGCGAACCTATCCAATACATCACGGGCGAGACGGAGTTTTACGGTTTGCCGGTTTGCGTCACACCGGACGTGCTGATTCCGCGGCCAGAAACTGAACACCTGGCGGAAAAAGTAATTGAACTCGCCGCGCGCTTTAAACAGCCTCGCATCGTGGATGTCGGCACCGGCTCGGGGGCGATTGCAGTGGCGTTGGCTCACAAGCTGCCTCACGCGAAAATCACGGCAACCGACATTTGCCCGCGGGCGCTGGCTGTCGCCAAAATTAATGCAAAGCAGAACGGAGTTGATATTCGGTTCTTGACGGGCGATTTGCTCGCGCCGGTTGACCGGGAGCGCTTCGAGATTGTTGCTTCCAACCCCCCTTATGTGCCAAACGGAGACCGCGCCACGCTCTCCGTTGAAGTGCGGGAGTACGAGCCTGGGTTGGCGTTGTTTGCCGGAGACGATGGGCTTGATGTTTATCGTCGCCTGATTCCCGACGCCTTCGACGCGCTCGTTCCCGGCGGCTTTGTGGCGTTCGAAATCGGCTACGGTCAATCGAAGGCAATTGCCGAACTGCTCGCCGGATCTGGATTTGCGCAAATCGAGTTCCTGCCCGATCTGCAAAATATTCCCCGCGTTGCCTGCGCGCAACGGCCGTGAATCTTTCCGCTCCTTACCCGGCGGACGGTTCTTTCAGGCGCATATGGAGGTTGAACACAAGCAGGGTTAGAATTCCAAAGACCATCGACATTAAAGCCAGGGGCGCGCCGAAGGGATACCCTTCGGAGAGCGATAGGCGGATCAGGATGGTGGAGACCACGAACGCGGCGTTGCGAAAGACCAGTTCATATACTCCTGAGACCACCAAAGACAGGATGAGGATGAGGACATCGGTGAAGATCATCACCGTGAACATGTCGTTATAAAACGTAGTTGCCGATTCGATGGCTCCGTGCCCAGTCAGGAGTGAGCTGCGGATGGCAAAAGCCAGGAGGCCGATGTTGTAAACGGCCATGCCCAACAGAAGCGAGCCAAGCCCGACGGCAACCACCTTCTTCTGGGCGATGAACAGCGCCGCACCTCGCGACGGGATCGCTGTTCCGGAAGGCCGCGTGCGCTGCAACGCCACGTGTCGAAAAATGCCCACCAGAAAGAACATTAGAAACCCGCCCCACATATCGAAAAAGGCGGGAAGGGCATCCAGGGCCAACCGGTGCTGTGTAACCAGATCGCTGGCCGCGGCAATGTCTTTGAAAACATCGCGGATGAAGATCAGCGAGACAATCTCGAACTGGTTGGCGATAGAGCGCGTCGTCGATGCGGGCAGTGTCGCAATGAGTAACAGCACCTCGTAGAAGAGGATGAAGTTGAACGGAGTGGAGATCGCGGAGAGGTAGTTTTGCCCGGCTTCGGCGATCAGCAGCGGAGGATGGGCGAGCGAACGGGCAAGAAAGATCAGCACCAAATGAATGACGAAACCGGCGATGCCCAGGCGGATAACCAATTGACGGAGCATCGCCTTGTTGGTCTCGGAAAAGAACAGATCGTACAGGGCATCGATTCGCATCCAGATGCGAACGAGTATCCTGCTCTTGTCATGACCGGTATCATTGTGGGTGTTTGCCATCGTCTCTGCCGTTGTGTCTACGCTAGATTACCGTACTCGGCGTGGGGACGGAGAATCTCTTCTCAAAATTCGCATGAGAGGCTGCGATTACCGTCGTCTTTGGCGGCTCTTCGCGCGTCTATGCTGTTAGCGGTGGCTGTGGGCCCCTCTTTGGAGTTGTTATGAATAGATTTGCCGTGAAAATCCGTCTGTTGTCCGCAATCGTATTCGGCCTGGCGCTGACCTTAGCCGCTTCCGCTCAGGATACAAACGCACGTGGCGGACGAGGTGGACAAGACGGATGGGGCGGCGGCATGGGCATGGGCAGTGGCATTACCGGAACCGTGACGGAGGTTGCAGCCGACCACTACACAATCAAGACCGATGCAGGCGAAACCTATACGGTTCACTACAGCGTCAATACACGCATTCTCAAGCAGGCAATCCAGCGCCGCGGTGAGAGAGGCGAGGGCGGCGGCAATCCCCCGCTGACGCTCAAACCATCCGACATCAAGGTGGGCGATGCGGTAGGCGTCGTGGGAGAAGTGGATGCGGCGGCCAAATCCGTGGGAGCTGTGGTGATCGCGCAGCTCGCCCCTGAACGCGCCCGGCAGATGCGTGAGATACGGGCAAACTATGGCAAGACCTGGTTGATGGGCAAGGTGACAGCGATCAACGAAACTAAAGTTACGCTTCTGAGCTCGGTGGACAACGCCGCGCACGCTTTTGTGGCCGATGAGGACACAACCTTCCGCAAGCGCCGTGAACCGATCACGCTTGCTGAGGTTCAGGTGGGCGACATGGTGCGTGTCGAGGGAACGGTGAAGGAAGGTATCTTCGTAGCCGCGTCGGTCGTCGTTATGGGTATGCCGCAGGGAGGAACGCCAACCGTTCCGCGCGACGCAGCGCCAGCACCGCAACTCAGGTAGTCAGGCTTGAATCCCCAGGTCTCAGAATTAAGACTTGAGATGCCCATATTTCAAATACAGGGTTCATCAGATAGCCGATTGCAGCGCCTCTTCAGCCCACACCAGGGCTTCGGCGTACCATCGGACGATCTCTTCCGCGTTCAGCCCATTTTTCCGGATGATCGCATCGCACGCGGCCCAATTGCCTTGTTCGTGGAACTCCAGCCACTGGAGCAGAATGTGTTCGGAATTGTCGTTACCCTGGAGGGCCTCGCGAATCTCATTGCGCAGCGGCAGCGACGGGGCAAGTTGTTCCATGGGAAGGCGCATCATGGCCGGCAGCAGGCTCATCATCCCTAGCAGGAATTGCTCGGTGGGGTCGAGCGCGCATCCGACGGCGGCCAGCTCGCAGAATCGTCCGCGCACGAAGGCCATGCGCAAAATCTCCACTGGCTGACCGGTGTTGAGTTCGCTGGCGATGGCCAGTGTGGCAATGCGGCGGAAGGCATCCTCCCCCACGGCCAGCAGCGCCGCCTGGATGGAACTCACCTCCTGGCGAATGGCGCACATCGGCGAGTTGACCAGCCGCAGCAGCCGGTAAGTGAGCGAGGCGTCGCGTTTCAGCAGCCTGGTCACCTTGCGCAGATCGAGAACGTCGCTTCGCAAAGCTTTCAGAATCTCAATGTGGGAGAGTCGGTTGGCTGGAATCCCGCGATTCTGCAGGAGGGCTGGGCGACAGAAATAATATCCTTGAAAGAGCGTGAAGCCTTCCGTGCAGGCCTGCTTGTATTGCTCCTGCGTTTCGATTTTTTCAGCCAGCAGCGCCACCGTTATTCCGTTCAACCTTTGGAGCAGACGTTTCCGCTCCTGAGCGCCGGTCAGCAAAAAATCCACCTTGATGTAGTCGGCTATTTCGACCAGCGGATCGAAGCCCGGCTTCCAGGTAAAATCGTCCAGCGCCAGCCTGTATCCTGAGGTCTTCAGCTTGCGGCAGGCAGCAATCAGGTTGGGGGTGGGTTCCAGACTTTCCAGTATCTCCAGCACAGTCATGCCGGAAGGCAGAACATGCACCATATCCTCAATCAGCGATTCGCGGGTGCAGTTCACAAAGGCGGGCACCCCGCCGGTCAGCTTTTCCAGCCCGAAGATGACCGTATTGTCGAGCATGGTGCGGGTGGCGGCGTCTCCATCACCGCGGAAGGCCGCCTCCGGCCCTGCCCGGAAGAGCAGTTCGTAGCCATGCACCCGGCTGTGCTGGTCCATGATGGGCTGGCGCGCCAAATAGCGCAGCGCACCGGCAAGCTCAGGCGTTGGGAGTTGTGAGTTCGGGTTCGGTCGAACCTGCGCCGCCATGCGTGCCCCACCGCATGGTTTATCGGCGGGCTGGGGGCTGAACATGAGGGAAGCGGGACACTTGTGTAATGTATCCGCAGCGTGCCCGGCGCAGGCTCATCAACCCATAAACATTCCGCCGTTCACGTCCAGCACGTGGCCGGTAATGTAAGACGCCGCATCGGAGGCGAGAAATTTGACCGCCTGGGCAATATCGAGGTCCGTTCCCCGCCGGCCGAGGGGAATATTGGCTAGCATTGCCGCACTCACCTTCTCGTCCAGCACGGCGGTCATGGGCGTCTCAATGTAGCCCGGCGCCACGGCATTGACAGTAATTCCCCGCGAGGCTACCTCGCGTGCCAGGGATTTCGTCAGCCCGATCAGTCCTGCCTTACTGGCCGCGTAGTTCACCTGGCCGGCCTGCCCGGCGCGGCCCACCACGCTGGCCATGTTGATGATCCGTCCCCAGCGGTTCTTGATCATGGGCCGCAGCAGGGCCTGGGTGAGCAGAAATGGCCCGGTCAGGTTGATGGCCAGCACCAGATCCCATTCCGCCCGCTTCATACTCATCATCAGATTGTCGCGGGTGATGCCGGCATTGTTAACCAGGACTTCGACCTTGCCGAAGCGGTCGAGAATTGCCTTGGCTCCGGCCTCAATCGACTCCTGGCTGGATACATCCAGCCGAAAGGCCGCAGCCGTGCCGCCCAGCGCCTGAATCTCCGCCGCGACCTGTGCCAGCTTTTCCTCGTTGATGTCCGCCACGGCCAGCGTGGCTCCGGCCCGCGCCAGCTCCAGCGAAACGGCCCGTCCGATTCCCTGCGCAGCGCCGGTGACCAGCGCAATTCTTCCCTGCAAATCTGACATATTGTTCTTTTGACCTCCGCGCGAACGCTTCCACGCCCTTTCAGTCCTGATTATAGATGGGCAATGTTTGCTGTCCGCAGCAGGCAGTGATTACCCCGAAGGCAAACGCACTTAACAATATTCGCAGTAGAGACGAGCCGATCTTGCTCCCCCTGCTTTCGGGCGATTTGCGGGAGGCAGATTTGATCCATTTTCAGAGCGAGAATCCTGCAAAATCCAGGCTATTTTCAAGGCATTTTTTACTCAAATTGAGTAAAAAAAGAGGTGATTTTACGGTAAAAAAACGGATTTTCCCGGCGATTTTCAGATGCCGAATCTCATGATGTGGGAGAAATTGGGTCGCGCATTTTTCAAGATGCCTTGATTACAAACAGGTTAAAAATAATCTGCAAAGTTTTAAGGGAAATTTATACCCCCGGGGGGTAGAGGGGGGGTGGGGGGGAGTGCCTTACTGGTAACAAAAAAAGACGGTATTTTGTTGGCATTTAGGTACACATGGCCTTCTCATTCCGGTTGGGCTATTTCGACATCCAAAATGATTGTGCGCCAGGGGAAGGTAATTATCTGCAACGACAGTTCTGAGTTCTCAGTTCTCAGCCGTCAGCGTTCAGCGGTCAGGGAATCGTCTCCCGGGTCCTCAAATGCGAGGCACTTGGGGTACCCGCCTGCTCATCGCGAAAAGCTGCGATGAACGGGGCGCAGTCCCGGATGATTTGATGACCGGGCCACCTGCCTAAATCGGCGAACTGCATTCCTCAGGGGCTAAAGCCCAGCATTTGTTTTGTTGCGTTTACGGCACGACTGAAGTCGTGCCCTGACGCTTCTTGCCCCACCGGTTGCATTTTTCTGCAGGCTGTTTTACACCAGGGGCGTGGCCGCCGCGGTTACGGGCCGCGCCACCATGGCTGGCCGCACCAGCTCCGCGGGCCACACATAAACCGCCAGTTGGCGCGAGTAGTGCAGCACAGGCTTCTCATCCGGCAACTGTATCCCGAGCACCTCGGTCAGATCGTTCTGCTCAATCTGCGCCTCGGCTTCTTCGAGCGGCCAGGAGAAGTGGTGCAGGTTTGCCCGGATGGGCTGCCCTGCCCGGTTGGTCGAGAACAGGCAGTAGCGCTCGATCAGGAAGTGATCCAGCGAGCCGGGGCGGCTCTCGGCCAGTCTTTGCGATGGGCCCAACCCGCGGTAGCGCGCCTTGAAGACCACCCCGGCGAACCGCCTCCGGCTATAGAACGCAAACTCCCGTTCAGTGCGCTGCTCCATACGCATCTTTGCCCAGTGGTAGGGTAGGCGATAGAAGGCGCGCCCCGCTGCCACCGCCAACAGGTTGCTCGAATCCAGCGAGAGACAGACCACCCCCTGCGTTCCGGTCCGCTCTTCGCGAACGTAGGTGCGCAAACTCAGATCGGGGAAGCCGCGCGCCCCGGGAATAGGAGGCAATCCGCGAACTTTGACTCGGTCCATCAAGAAGGGCATGATTCCAAGCCATGCGGAGCCCTGGAAGGTGTCTACCTGCAAGCCCTCGGGCACTAGCGGCGCAAGCGACGAAGCTGGAACCGGCCAGTGCGCGAAGAGCAGATTGTTCCACCGCTGGGAGATCAGCCAGCGGCCCGGTGGCATGGGATGCGGTTCGTTCGATGTGTGTATCGGATACTCCCGCATGGCCGGGTGCTCCTTATCTTGCCTTAAGCTCAATATTGCCTTATAGTTCTCACTTCGTCTGTTCTAGAGGGAGCCTGAAGCGGTAGCACGAATGTAAACCTCAATCCGCCCCCATGCCGTATTCTGTTCGCGAGCCCTCAGAATGTCCAGTGAATCTTTTATGCCTCCCGGCGCCCGCAACCAGACCGAAGTCTTCGCCATCCACGGAGCCGAGCCCGAAGTGCTGGCCTACGCCATGGCCAAATACTCCCGCTCCGCACTTTCCATGCGCGAGTCGCTGGCCGAGATCAGTTCGCAGCGAGCCGAGCAGTTTCTCAATACCTTTTATTTTCAGTATGGCCACCGCTCCATCGCCGACCTGGCTCATGTCGCCATGTCCGTGGAAAGGCTCAGCCTGCTGGCCGCCATGGTGCTGGTTGATGAGCAAAGGTGGGATGGCCAGGAGCGATCAACGAGGTATCAGAACTTTCTTAATTCCGGCTGGTATTATCCGGATTTTGGCGCGGATTCCGGGTCGGCACAGCTGTATTCCGAGACGATCTCAGGCCTGTTTGACGTCTACAAGCGCGTCAATGATGCGGTTTTTGACGCGTTGCGACGGCGGGTTGCCTGCCCGGACGGCATGAAACCCGAGGCCTATGAGCGAACCCTCAAAGCCCGCGCCTTTGATGTGGCGCGCTACCTGTTGCCTCTGGCCACCAACACCTCACTGGGCCAGATTGTGAACGCGCGGACGCTGGAGACACAGGTCTCACGGCTGCTCTCCCACCCCGCTGCCGAGGTGCGCGATCTGGGACTCAAGCTACGCGAAGCAGCTACCGGCCCTGCCTGGAAGGTTAACGCGCAGGCCGGCACCGCATTTGTTGAAAAGCTGGCGGCGTCGGATGCGGAGTTGGCCGCCGAAGCCGCCAACCTGCTTACCCGCGAGGTCCGCAGCGCGCCCACGCTGGTCAAGTACGCGCAGCTCAACGACTACCAGATCCAGACCCGCGCCGAATTGGCCCAAGCCGCAAGTGAAATTCTGAAGGGTTTACCGATTGCGGATGCCCCGGTTGTTGATCTTGTTGAGTACACCGAATCGCTAGAGGTCGAAGTGGCCTCCACGCTGCTTTACTCGGCCAGCCACTACCCTTACCGGCAGATTCGCGATCTGGTTGCCGGGCTGCCCGAGGCCCGCGTGGCTGAGATTGTCGAGCTGGGCCTGCGGCATCGCGGCAAGCATGACGAGGCGCTGCGCGCCTTTCACGCGGGAGCAGCTCTGCGCTTTGACATTCTGATGGACATCGGCGGCTTCCGCGACCTGCACCGCCATCGCCGCTGCACGCAGATCATCCAGCCTTTGACCGCCATGCACGGCTACGAGACGCCTGCTTGTGGCGACCTTGGCCCGGAGGTGAACATCCTCACCGAAGCCGGCGTTCTGGCCGATTACCAACTGGCCATCGAAGCTGCCCACACCGCCAGTTTGCAGATCGCCGTGAGCCAGGCTCCCGAGGCGGCACAATCCGCCAATTACCTGTTGCCGCTGGCCACGCGCGTTCGTTCGCTTTTCAAGATGGATTTTGCCGAGGCGCACTACATCATCGAACTGCGCTCCGGGGCAGCCGGCCACTTCAGCTATCGGCGCGTGGCCTGGGAGATGTTTTTAGCTCTCCAGCGCCAGCACCCGGAGCTGGCAAAGCACATTCGCGTAACCGACTTCACGCAACCGATTGATTTGCTGAAACGATAGCATCAGCCCACCGGCTCCAGATGCGCGGTGAAGTGGCGCAGGAAGGGAGCCTCGTAAGTCAGCCGCATCCCTTTGATTTGGGCGCGCCGCGCGAAGACCTGCAAAATGATCTCAACCACGTAATCGATGTGGCTCTGCGTGTAGACGCGACGCGGAATGGCCAGCCGCACCAGCTCCATCTGTGCCGCGGCGCCGAACATCAGGCTGCCGATCTCAACCGAGCGGATGCCGCCCTCCAGATACAGCTCCGCGGCCAGAGCGACGCCGGGAAACTGGTCTTGCGGGATGTGCGGCAGAAAAGCCTTGGCGTCAAGATAGATGGCATGGCCGCCCGGCGGCTGCACAATGGGCACGCCCTGCTCGGCAATGTGGTTGCCCAAGTAAGCCGTCGAGGCGATACGGTAGCGCAGGTAATCCTCCTGCAACGCCTCCTGGATGCCCACGGCAACCGCCTCAAGATCGCGGCCGGCGAGGCCGCCGTAGGTGGGATAGCCCTCGGTAAGAATCAGCAAGTTTTTTTCCTGGCGGGCCAGGATATCGTCGTTGGTGCAGAGAAAGCCGCCGATGTTGGCCATGCCGTCTTTCTTGGCGCTCATGGTGCAGCCATCACCGAGCGCGAACATTTCTTGAGCGATTTGTTTGGGCGTCTTGGATGCGTAGCCCGGCTCGCGCAGCTTGATGAAATAGGCGTTCTCAGCAAAGCGGCAGGCATCGAAGTAGAGAGGTATCTCGTGCTTGTGGCAGACCGCGGCAACAGCGCGCACATTTTCCATGGAGACCGGCTGCCCGCCGCCGGAGTTGTTGGTCACCGTGAGCATGACCAGCGGGATGCGATCGCGCCCCACACGCGCAATCAACGCCTCCAGGGCCGCCACGTCCATGTTGCCCTTGAAGGGGAGACGAGTGCCGGGTTGCCGCGCCTCAGGCAGCAACAGATCTACCGCCTCGGCCCCGACGGCCTCGACATTGGCGCGGGTGGTGTCGAAATGCGTGTTGTTCGGCACCACGTCGCCTGGCTTGCACATCACCTTGAACAAAATGCGTTCCGCGGCCCGTCCCTGGTGAGTGGGGATGACGTGGGAGTAGCCGACGATGTTCTGCACCGAGTCCTTGAAGTGATCGAAGCTGCGGCTGCCTGCGTAGCTCTCGTCGCCCTCCATCACCGCGGCCCACTGGTGCGTGGACATGGCGCCGGTGCCGGAGTCGGTGAGCAGGTCAATCAGCACATCGTCGGCATGGAGCAGAAAAAGATTGTAATGCGCTGCGCCCAGAAGGCCTTCCCGCTCCTCGCGGGTGGTCCAGCGGATGGGTTCAACGCTCTTGATGCGAAAAGGCTCGAAGATGGTTTTAGTAGGCATGTAAAAATCTCCCGCAAAGAGGCCAATTCATTTTAGCAGTGCCATCCTGTGGCCTGAAGAGTACGGCGCAAACCGTATGCGCCTTCCGCTGCTAGAATCTTCTGGGAGCGGTTTCCATGAGCGTAAGCGCCCTCTATCCCGGAACCTTTGACCCGCCGACCAACGGTCACCTCGACCTGATTGAGCGCGGGGCCAAGTTGTTTGACCACCTCACTGTCGCCGTTCTTAACAATCCGGGAAAAGACCCCCTGTTCACTGTCAAGGAGCGGGTGGAGATGCTGAGGGAGTCAACCGTCGCGCTGAAAAATGTTTCGGTAGCCACGTTTGACGGGTTGATGGTGGAGTTTGCCCGCCAACAGGGAGCATCGGCGGTGCTGCGCGGCATTCGCGCAATCAGCGACTACGAATACGAATTCCAGATGGCTCTGATGAATCGGCGGCTGGCACCCGAGATCGAGACCGTCTTTCTGCAACCCGCCGGGCGCTACTCGTTTGTCAGCTCGCGGATGCTGAAGGAGGTCTTCAGCTTTGGCGGCGACGTGAGCGGACTGGTGCCGCCCAACGTACTCAAACGCCTGCGCAGCCGCATGGGCGAGAGCTGAAACGAAAACGCCAGACCTCGAAATAAGGCCTGACGTTTCTACGACCGGTTTCTGCATAACTGCCGAAAATCTTACCGAACCACCTCAAGAACGACCTCGACATCCAGATGGCGCGTGCTTCCCGGCACATCGAGCGACCCCAGCATTACCGGCTTGCCGGGAGTCAGTAGCGCTGTATTTTCCAGACGCGTCTGCCGAATCACCGGATCGCCTCTTCCATCAGTTGATTGTTCCTCAGAGACGCTGGACTGTTCCACATTTGAATCGAGCGACACACCTGTTGCGAATTCACGTATGCGCGCAGAGATGTTCAGACCAACATCCTGATAATTGACCTTCGCTGGGGCAAGACTCGCAGGATTGGAAGATTCCATTGCAATAGGAACCTTGCTGCCAAGCCTGATCCGCCCTTCTTTGCCCGGATTCACGGTCAGGGCAAAGTGCTGCGTTCCGATGCGCTTGCCGCCATCCATCTCCGTGAGCGTATAGGTCAGCCGGTAGGTTGTCGGCGCAATTTCGGCCTTCGTTTCGCTTGCCTTGGGCTTGGGAGCATCCTCCTGCGCAAAGACTCTTGTGCCGCCGTAGCTCATCAACAATGCGATTCCCAAAATTCCGATTATCCGTTTCATGGTATTCCTCTCTTTTACTCCGTGGGTTGATTTGATTCCTGATCTTCATTGCCGGATTGATCGACGAACTTTTGAAACTCCGCTTCGCTTTCTGCTTCCTGCCTTGCTCGAACCTCAGGGTCCAACATCGCCATCACCTGCGGGTCGCCGATATGGACGGCACGCAGCAGCAGCTTTTCCTCCCGTGTCAAGGGTGCTTCCGGCGCAGGATGGCTGGGGGCGCGCATCTCACTGAGAAGCACGGCATCTTCTGCGCTGATCGGTTGCACGCTTTGCGCAGGCGCCGCGGTTCTGGTTGGCGTTCTGGTTGATGTGATGGGTTTCTGCGGCAGGAGCGATGTGTCCCGCGTGCCTCCAACCGACTCTGCCGGAAGAACTTGCTGCCGCGCCTGCGTCGACGGATGCTCGTACCGGTAAATAACTGTGATCGCAAGGAACACGAAGACTGCCATCACTCCCGCGAAAGCAACGCTCCATGTCCAAATCGGTTTTGCGACCGGGCGCTGAGCTGCGCGCGCCTCGACCGCTGTCAGGATGCGTCGCTCCAGGCTCGGAGAAGCTTCGGCGTTTCGCAAGCCAGCCAACACCTTGCCGATTGTTTCTTCCGAATTGATCATCGCTCGCCTCCTCGTGCTTCGAGCCGCTTGCGCAGCCGCGTTCGTGCGCGAAATAGCAATGCTCGAACCGCAGAATCGCTTCTGCCCACAACCTTCGCCATCTCCGCCGTGTCGAGCTCCTCGATCGCGGAAAGCAGCAGCACATGGCGCTCCGCTTTAGGCAATCTCTCCATCTCGCGCAACACCGCCTTCATGCGCTCAGCCTCGGACAGCCTCTCGTCGGCTGGCGCCGTATTCGTCGCCAAGCTCTCCACGAAGCTTTCATCCATTTGTTCTGGCCAGATGCGGCGTCTACGGTCCAGAGCCAGATTCCATGCAATGCGAACCAGCCATACCCGCATATCGCGGATTGCCTGAAGAGACCCATGACGTTCGATCACGCGGATAAAGACGTCCTGCACCACATCCTCAGCCTCTGCCTGGTTGCGCAGAACCGAGTGCACGACGCGGAAAAGGAGCCGGGAGTAGGTCTCCACGAGAGCAGCGACGTCGATCTCCGGCTGTGTAATTTCCAAAACCAGCCCACCTTCCGCAAAAGACGCCATAAGACCCTTCTATCCAGACAGACGCCCCACGTCTTCATTAGCTCGATATTATTTTGCGCGGCTTGGCCGTCGATTTTTCCGCTGTCATTTTGCCCTAGCCTAAAAAATCTGTAAAGATAGAAACAGCTATGACAAACTCGACATCTTCCCAGATTTTTACCGAACGCATAGGCCGGATTGAGGTCTCCGCAACGCTGGCCGTCTCAGCCGAGGCCGCCAAGCTGCGCGCCCAGGGCGCCAACCTGGTGGATTTCGGCGCCGGGGAGCCGCATTTTCCCACGCCGCGGCACATCAAAGACGCCGCCATTGCCGCCATAGACGCTAATTTCACGCGCTACACCGCGGTGCAGGGCATTCCCGAGGTGCGCAAGGCCATCATCGAGCGTCACGCTGCCGACTTCGGCTCCGACTACGGGCTGGACGAGGCCATCTTTACCACCGGCGGCAAGCAAGCCCTGTTCAACACGCTGCAAATCCTGGTGGAGCACGGCGACGAAGTGATTCTGCCCGTTCCCTACTGGGTCAGCTTCGCGGACATCATCCAGTACGCCGGCGGCAAGGTGGTCTTTCTCAATACTAAGGAGGCGGAGAACTTCCGCATCACGGCGGACGCCATCGAGAAGGCGATCACTCCCAAGACCAAGGCCATCATCCTCAACTCGCCCTCAAATCCAGCCGGCTCGGTCGTATCGGCGGAGGACCTGGAGCGCATCGTCCACCTGGCCCACGACCGGGGGATCTTCCTGCTGCTGGATGAGTGCTACGTTTACCTGAACTATGCCGGCAAGCCGGTCAGTGGCGGCTCGTTTACCTGGGCCAAGGAGTACCTGGTCATTCTCGGCTCGCTGTCAAAGACTTACGCCATGACCGGCTGGCGGGCCGGTTTTGCGCTGGCTTCCAAGGCCGTGACGGCCAACCTCAGCAAGCTGCAATCGCAATCCACCTCGAATGCCACCAGCTTTGTGCAAAAAGCTGCCATTGTCGCCCTGACCAGCTCGCAGGAGTGCGTCACGGAGTTCCGCGCCGAGTTCATCAGCTTACGGGACTACATGTTGGCCAAGCTGGCGGAGATTCCCGGCGTCACCTGCACCCGGCCTGAGGGAGCGTTTTACGTCTACCCCAACATCTCGGCTTTCCTGGGCAAAGGCGGCATCAAAACCTCGACGGAGCTGGCCACGCGGCTGCTCCATGAGGCCCACGTGGTCACAGTGCCCGGCGAGGCCTTCGGCACCGCGGAGCATATCCGCCTCTCTTATCCGGTGACCCGGGAGAACATCGACGAGGGAACGCGGCGTATGGGAGAGTTTCTGGCCAGGCTGGCATAACCGGGGCGGGAATTTTGCCGAAATTCCCGCTTTTTCAGCAAGTGAGACAATTTTTCAAAAAAGTATCATTCATCCCTGTGCAAACGTATCGTTTGTCGGGTAGGATGTGGTTTCGATGCCGAAGCCTATGGATTTCCGTCCCGTGATACTTGCCGGAGGCAGTGGTACGCGCTTCTGGCCCCGTTCCCGCCGCGCCCACGCCAAGCAGGTTCTTGCCCTGGACGGCGAGCGCTCCATGCTGCAACAAACCGTGGAACGGCTCAAGCCGCTGGCTGGGCTGGCCAAGACCTGGGTCATTACCAACGAGTACCTGGCCCAGGAGATCGGCGACCAGTTGAAGGGTATGCCCGCCGGGCAGATCGTTCAGGAGCCGGTGGCTCGCAACACTGCCCCGGCCTGCGGACTGGCCGCCTTTCTGATTGAGCGGCAGAACCCCGACGCGGTGCTGGGCGTCTTTCCCTCCGACCACGTGATCGCCGACGAGCCGCGCTTTCTGAAGGCGCTGCAAAAGGGCATCGCCGTGGCTGCCGCCGGAGACAATATCGTGGTGCTGGGCATTGAGCCGACCAGCGCCGAAACCGGTTACGGCTACATTGAGACCACCGATTACACCAGGGACGATTCCGCCCTGCACGTCAGGCGCTTTATCGAGAAGCCTAACCAGAACAAGGCCGAGGAGTTCGTGGCCGCGGGCAACTACTTCTGGAACTCGGGCATGTTTCTATGGTCGGCGCGTACCCTGGCCAACGCTGTCCGCGAGCACCTGCCGGAGACCGCTCCGCTGCTGGAGACTATTGCTGCCGCATACGGCACGCCACAGTTTGACGAGGTCTTCCGCGCGGTCTATCCCAAGTGCGAGAACATCAGCGTGGACTATGCCGTGCTGGAACCACGCTCTGCCAAAGGCGAACATCTTTCGCATTTGTATTGCATCCGGGCGGATTTCAGTTGGAACGACCTTGGTTCCTGGGCTTCGCTCTACGAGTACCAGTTGGAGACGCGGCTGCGCGGAGACAGCGAAGGCAACGTGACCGACACCAACGGCCACATGGCTCTGGACGCGATCAACAACTACGTCTACAGCCCCCACAAGTTTATAGCGCTGGTGGGCGTCAAAGACCTGGTCATTGTGGACACCAAGGATGCACTGCTGATTGCCCGCCGCGACCATTCGCAGGATGTGGGCAAGATCGTCAAGGAGCTAGGGATTTCCGGGAAGACGGAGCTGATCTGAGAGTTATTCATTCGTTTGTTTCGATTGCTTCCTTTCCTATGGGAAAGCGTTATACTTGCTTTCGATGCAGCGAAACCATTGCGGCAGATGCATGCAAAGAGGGCAAGTGAATGCAGAACCTACAATTGCAGTCGTAATACCGGTCTACAAAGGCGCACCTTACATTAGGGCAGCCCTCGATTCGGTAATGATGCAAACGCATCAAGCTTCCGAGATTATCGTGATTGATGATGGTTCTCCAGACGAATCTGGAGCAATTGCCGCAAGCTATGGGAATAAAGTCAAGGTCATTCGGCAAGAGAACAGAGGGATGGGCAACGCGCGCAACACGGGAATTCGTTGCGCCAAAAGCACCTGGATTGCATTCCTCGACCAGGATGACACCAGCCATATAGATCGTTTGAAGAAGATTTACGAAGCGGCTTTGTCTTTTCCTTCTGCCAAATGGATATATTCGGACTGGATAAAGCTCGATATGAACACAAAAAAAAAGTACTATATTACCAACCCAGATCCTTTGAACTATGAGAGGGAGATCAGATATGTTTGCAGACTCATGCCGTCGTTCTCTGCGATGCGACGAGACGCTTTGATTGAAGTTGGCGGCTTCAGTGAGCAGGGCGACTTGATTGGCGTAGACGATCACGTTCTGGCTCTGAAGTTTATGCGGAAGTTCGGATCGACAGCTTTTGTGCGAGTGCCTGAGGCGCTTTCCGTATACACCGCGCATGACACAAACTACGGCCAGAAGATATGGGACCATTATCGTGGGCGCGTTGCTCTCCTGAAATATCAGCTTGACGACTTGACCGGAATCAAAAGATGGATTTGGCGGCGAATCCTCATGGCGCGGCTGCATTTCGACATGGCTATGATGCTCAGAGAACAGTTTGAACCGGGATACTTTGAGCAGTCCGTTCGTTCGCTTTTACATTGGCCCTTCTCCCATTACGCATTACCCATTGGGCGTTACAAAGTATTTGCGTACATGCTCTTGACGCGGCTCAATATTCTGCCGGCCGTTGGCCGGCGCTCCAGAACTCCGTCGCGGGAATCGTGATGCCGCCGCGTTCGCTTGCCGGAATACATATTCAGAGGAGACTGAGAATCAACGAACCTCGACCTTATCATTCCAATCGCTCACCCGTAATACCCTTCGCCAGAACAGCCACATCATTTGAATAATCATCCACAACTTCAATTTGCATCCGGACCGTTCCGGGGTCCTGTATCAGAACATTTCGCAACGCCTGCTCAAGATGATCCTCTCGGGGGATGTACTCTGGGATCATTACCAACCGCACGGGCCGCTCTCTGTCGTCTTCTGACGAAGTCGAAACATTTGGCGCTTCCATTCAATTGTTCCTTGTCAGGCGCAGCTAAGTGAAGATGCATTCGGCAGACTATCAACCTCTACATAAATGGCTTCCATCTCATTTATATGGTCAGCAAATCGCTTTATACCGTGTTCGCTTTTCGGTGCATTGAACTTCAGTTTCTTAAGCAGCTCGGAATCGCTTGCTAGTGATGCCATTGCTGCCTTTAGTTGCCCAGGTACGGCAGGATCGAAATGCAGTCCATTGACGTTGGGAATTACGTACTCCCGCATCGCTCCTGCCGTACTCACAATCAGCGGAATCCCGCGTGTCAGCATTTCTGGTCCAACATAGGCATAGGACTCTGGCCAAATAGATGGAACTATCCCAACATCCATTGGGGACAGAATGGCGTCTAATTCGCTGCTCTTGTATGGGCCATGACGTACTACCCCAGGCAAGTGGGTGTCCTCTGTGTCTCCGAAAAGGTGCAGTTCTGTATTCTTCTTATCTTCGTGTAGACTTTGAAACTCCCTGAGAAGAATTTCACTCCCCTTTACAACCTGATTAATGTTAAGTGCGACAAAGCGAATTATGCCGTCACGGGCAGTCTGCGTTAATTGCACGCTCGGCTGCTTGTCGGCGTAGCTTGAGACAGACAGATAGATTTGCCTACAGATCTGCGAATCACCGATGGCGCTAATCATTAATGAATAGTGGAGCTTTGACATGCATAGGAGCAGGTTAAAAGAGCGCAGGTGAGTGACAGCCTCTAGTCGTCGCGCTCTATACGCGGCACTTCGAAAATTCAACGCTGCGACAAGTCTAATTGGCGCCCAACCAAGTAATCGCAACAGCAGCCTGAGAACACGGCCAGCGAAACTTCGTCGGCTAACGATACGCCTTGCCCAATCTGCGGATGAGGGCAAACGCGTATCAGGCCATTGGCGAACACAACGATGGCATTCAAGTTCTTGGGTCTGGAGCGTGCATAACTGCTTATCATGCTTGAACAGTTGAATTATTGGACAGATTGTAAAATAATCCTGAGCAGTGAAAATTACCTTGTATCCATGAGCCCGAAGTAAAGAGACTAGTTCAAGTGGGAAACAGAGTGTTTCATGAAGATGGATGATGTCGGGCTTCAACGTGCCAACAAACTCAAGAATGCACTTTTTTGACTCCTTAGACGCATGAACGTCTGAAAGAGGCAAAGGCATTACGTCCCACGGTGGCCGACTCCCTGAATTGAAGAATGAATATTCGATCGGCGAAGTCGCCGTCTGAGTAATTCGCGTTTTCCGCGAAGCATCTTGGCAATTGGTGTCAAGATATATTACGTCATAACCTCGCCGAATAAGCTCATTCTTTAGATCTGCCACATAAAGGGGTACTCCCCCCTTACGCTTTGGTGCCAGACCGGCAGATATCAGCAGGATCTTCATTTGAGAAACCTTCTCCGTCTTAGCACTCACGAAAGAAAACCTGATAGCAGACGCCGGCGAGATGCTTGAATGATCGAACTACACCCTTCAGCGCCTGCAGTATCCGAGGTGCGCGATTTTCCGAGACATTCTTTAGTCTAGTATAGACAATCGGCTTTTCGTGTAAGTCTCGCCATGCTACGTGCATACCGGCTAATAAAAACATGCTATCGGCCTTCTTGATGTATATCGCATTGGAAGCCAAGTGTGTAGGGAATTGCGGGTCAAGTAGTCCAAAAGATTCACTAAAAATACAATAGCCATCCTTTGCGGTCAATTTCACCAGTTCTTCAATTAGTTCAGGTGGGTTTGGTACATGTTCGGCGACTTCGAAGCAGATTACGAAGTGGAATTGCCTTGAATCGGCTGGTTGAAAGCTATGGACTCCAAGGCCTCTCTTTCGGAATCGCTCTTTAGCGAAGCGGGAACAATAGCTATCAAAATCATGATAGTAGACGTTAAATCCCATTCTGCTCAGGAAAATGCTGTCGCTTCCAACCGAGTCCCCGTAAAGCAATATGTCGCAGTCACCTGGGGACTTGCATTGCTGCCTGATGAATTTCGCTATATTGAGCCATTTCGACATGCGATAAGGATTGCAACTCTCAACACACGTCTCGTAGATGAATCCGTCAGATTCCATATAGAATTTGATCAGATTGTCGTCGAATACGTGAGGGGTCACACCAAAGCGGGCAGTTTCAGCCACAACATTGGTTCCATTCTGTTGAAGTTCCAGCGCAAGACGTCTCCAAACCTCCGCCTCATCTCGGCCTGTGTAGGCAATAATCTCCTCAGCAATTTTTTCGATGTCATAGAGGTTATTGCCATATGTCGCGAGTAGTTCGTTAGAATTTGCATTTTCCATGATTAACCAACATGGCTCCATTGAACTTTGTACAGCAATATACAAAGGTTCTCTTCTTCACGAACGCCTGTTTCGAAAAAGTCGCCGGCAGCAATTAGAAGAGGGCTGAGGCAAGTGTTCCAATAGATCTCCTCTTCTCCTGACAGGATTCTGGTGTGCAGTTAATATGGAATTTCCATTTTGCCTCACGACTATGGTTGAATATACCACCTGCTGCCTTCGCTCGTGAACATTCTTGCCTTCATTCCAAGGCCATAGACACGGGTGTGCCGGCAGCGCCTTTGCCGGGACCAGAAATCCATGAATTGCATTTCTTTGCGCGCTGTTCCAACCAGCAGACTGTTTCTGATTGCCGGTCATGCGCCGTAGGGGAAAGGCTCGTATATCCTTGTACGTAGGGAGACTCGATTCCGAACATGCCTCAGCCTCAGATTAAGTTCGGCACCGACGGCTGGCGGGCCGTCATCGCCGACGATTTTACCTTTGCCAACGTCCGCATCGCCACTGAAGCCATCGCGGCCTACATTCACGCCAAGGAAGACCCGAAAAAGGGCCTGTGCATCGGCTACGACACCCGCTTCGGGTCGAAGGCATTTGCGCGGGCCTGCGCTGATGTGGCGGCCGCGACCGGCATTCCAGTGATGCTGGCCAACGCCATCACGCCAACGCCGGCGCTTAGCTTTGGCGTGCGTGAGCGCTCGGCGGCCGGCGGCATCATGATTACCAGTTCGCACAATCCGGCGCAGTGGAATGGCGTGAAGTACAAGGGCTGGTACGGCGGCTCAGGCAAACCTTCGATGATCGCCGAGATCGAGACTTACCTGGGCAAACCTGTCCCGCGTGCCGTGCAGCCAGCTCCCATTCAGGAGGTCGATTTCCTTCCGACGTACCTCAAATCCATCGAGGGCTTTACCAGCCTCGATAAGCTGGCAAAATCCGGCATGAAGTTTGCCATCGACTCGATGTACGGCGCGGGCGGGACCCTGATCTCCGACATTTTCACCCGCATCGGCGTCAAACACGTGCAGATTCGCGCCAATGCTGATCCACTTTTTGGCGGCATCCATCCGGAGCCGATCGAGCCGCACATTCGCGCGCTGGGCGAGGCGGTTGTGGCCAACGGGTGCGACGCGGGATTGTGCACGGACGGCGACGCGGATCGCATCGGAGCGACCGACGAGCATGGCAAGTTTGTCGATCCACACAAGATATACTGCGTGCTGCTCAGTTGGGTGCTCAAGTACCACAACGACTGGCCAGGCGCCGTGACCCGCGCCGTGAACACCACCAAGATGCTGGACCGCATTTGCAAAAAGCATGGTCGCGAGCTGATTGAGCACGGCGTCGGCTTCAAGTTTGTCTGCGACTACATGCTGGAGCGTGAGATCGTGATGGGCGGCGAGGAATCTGGCGGCATCGGCTTCCAGCGCCATCTGCCGGAGCGCGACGGCCTGCTGAACGCGCTGCTGCTGGCCAACGTGATGGCCATCAAGGGCAAGCCGCTGGGCCAACTCGTCGCCGACCTGCAAGCCGAGTACGGCGAACATGAGTATGGCCGCATTGACCTGCAGATTCCCGAAGACGTGAAGAACGGCGCCATCGCACGCGCGCGCGCTCTCAAAACAGGCGACGCGGTCTTCGGCGGAATGCCCATTCTGCGCCAGGAGAATCTGGATGGCGTGAAGTTTTATCTCGACAATCCGGAAGCCAAGACCAAGCCGAACGCAGCCGAGACGTGGCTGCTGCTGCGCGCCAGCGGAACCGAGCCGCTGATGCGCATCTACAGCGAGTCTTGCTCTAAGGAGTCAGTGGCGAAGGTGCTGGCGTCGGCGCGGGAGTTTGCACTGGGCGCGTAAGGGCCGTAATTATCTGCAAATGTGAATGGATGCGTTTCGGAGGGAATTTTCTTCGGAACGCATTTATTTTGTTTGGGTTAATAATTATCTGCAAGTTTCCACAGGCGAAAATAAATATTGGAGGGGGGGTAGGGGGTGCCTCCCCAGTGGTCAGTGAACAGTGGTCAGTAACGGCTTGAGAGTGTGGTCCTTGATCATTCTTTGATTGTGCGCCGGATTAGGGTAATTATCTGCAACGGCACCTGCGGTGGGGCACACGGCGCTTGCGCGGCATAGGGTTTGTGCTTTCCCAGGTTTCATATGCGGGATAAAGATCACTCGCATCTTTACGAGATCAACGCAACCTTGGCGCGCTTGCCGAGGCGGACGACGATACGCGCTGGCAGGGCGGCAACAGAGATAAGAGCGCCTGTAGCGCTTTCGCCGTCGAGCTTGACGGCCTTTTCGGCGATCTTGCGGTTGGCTTCTACGCCGCTCGCGGCCAGACCCATCTGAACGAGGAGCTTGGGCAGTCGAATCTTGTTTGGCACCGGTGCGGCCACATCGGAAAAAGCGATGGTGACCTCTTCGAGGTCTTCGGAGGTCTCCTTCTGCTGGAACATGCGCGCCCAGTTTTCATCGGCGGTGATTGCGGCGGCATCGCCGTGGAAGCCGGCGGTGATGGTGCGGGCGAGGCGCTTTTTTACTTCCATGGGGTGCAACTTGCCGGCAGAGACTTCAGCCTTGAGCGCGTCTACTTCCGATTGCTTGAGGTCGGTGAGGAAGACCCAGTACTTCCACATCAGATCGTCGTTGATGGACATGAGCTTGCCGTACATTTCGGAAGGCGGCTCGTTGATGCCGATGGCGTTGCCGAGGGATTTCGACATTTTCTGCACGCCGTCCAGACCTTCGAGGATGGGCGTCATGAGGACGATTTGCGGCTTCTGCCCGTAGTGGCGCTGCAGCTCGCGTCCGCAGAGGAGGTTGAATTTCTGGTCTGTGCCGCCGAGTTCGACGTCGCACTCCAGAGCCACCGAGTCGTAGCCCTGCATGACGGGATAGAGCAGCTCGTGGAGGCTGATGGGCTGCTCGGCCTGGAAGCGCGTGTGGAACTCGTCGCGCTCCAGCATCTGCGAGACGGTGAAGTGGGAGGTGACGCGGATGGTTCCCTCGTAGCCGAGCTTGCCGAGCCACTCGGAGTTGTAGCGGACCTCGGTGGCTTTTTCGTCGAGGATTTTGAAGACCTGGGCCTTGTAGGTTTCGGCATTGGCGTCAATTTGTTCGCGGGTAAGCGGCTTGCGGGTGACGTTGCGTCCGGTGGGATCGCCGATGAGCGAGGTAAAGTCGCCGACGAGAAAGATGACCTGGTGGCCGAGCTGCTGAAAGTGGCGCAGCTTGCGCATCAGCACGGTGTGGCCCAGGTGCAGGTCGGGCGCAGTGGGGTCGAAGCCGGCTTTGACGCGCAGGGGGCGTCCGGTTTTGCGGCTCTCTTCGAGGCGCTCTCGCAGGTCGGCGACGCGGATGATCTCCGCCGCGCCTTTCTGGAGCAGGTCCATCTGTTCGTCTACGGGCAGAAAGGAATTCATGTTGTCTTTCAGTATAAGGTCAGAAGCAAGAAGGGCACGGGATTATGCCCGTACCCTTCAACTTGGACGACCTATAAAGTATAGCGACTAGTGTTTAGACCACAAGAATTCGTAATCAATCACGGACATGCGCGGGCGTGGACGCCCGCGCTACAGCCAGCCAGGAGGCCGGCGCTACATTCCAGCAATTACGAAATTACGCGGTCACGGGACTAGTTGCGGCTGCGCAGCTTGGAGAGCAGAATCAGAATCTCCAGGTAGAGCCAGACCAGGGTGACCATGATTCCGAAGGCGCCGTACCACTCCATATATTTGGGAGCGCCATAGTGGACGCCTTGCTCGATGAAGTCGAAGTCGAGGACCAGATTGAGGGCTGCGACGGCCACCACGATCAGGCTGAAGCCGATGCCGATGGGTCCAGAGCCATTGATGGAAGTGAAGTGGATGCCGAAGAAGCCCAATAGCAATTCGAGCATGTAAAAGATGAAGATGCCGCCGGTGGCCGCGATGATTCCCAGGCGGAATTTCTGCGTGACGCGGATCAACCCGGAGCGATAGGCGAGCAGCAGCACAAAGAGCGTGCCAAAGGTGAGGGCCACGGCCTGTATAGCAATGCCGGGAAAGCGCAGTTCCAGCATGGCCGAGAGGCCGCCGAGGACGAGGCCTTCGAGCAGCGCGTAGATGGGCGCGGTCACCGGAGACCACTCCTTTTTGAAGATGGTGACCAAGGCTAAGATGAAGCCACCGATGCCGCCGATGAGCATGGAGGGCATCACGTCCGCCGGATCGCGCGACTGAAGGAAGCTGTGCCAGGTGTAGGCGGCGGTGGCCAATGCGCAGAGCAGAAGAATGCCGGTCTTGTTGACCGTGCCATTGAGCGTCATGTGGGTGGTCTCGTCGATTACGCCGCCGTACTGCACGCTGGAAAGGTCGCGAAAGGTGTTTTCGCCCAGCGCCGGATTGGATGTCTTCATCAATGCCATTGAGTTCTCTCCTTGCGCGCAACTCCGGGCATTCGCCGGGCCAGGATGTTGCGGAAAAACTTTTGTTTCTGATTCAATTTTAACCGAAGTGAGGGAATTTATCCCGAGTCTCTTGTTTGCCGTTATCGCCGGCTCGGCGCGGACGTTTCGACGTTGATTGTGTAGATGTCGTAGATGACGCCTTGCTGGATGGATTCGGCGGCCTTGCGGTAATTCGGATGCAGGCTTTTGAGGTAGACGAGATCGGTGGAGGCGAGCATCACGGTGGGGAACTCGCCCCGTTGCAACATGCCTTCGATGCCGCCATTCAGTTCACGTGAGCGCGCGGCCTCCTGAAAGTTGGGGTCCAGGACAACGGCGGGCGCATCGTTTTCAGTGGAGTTCCATGGAAGGGCAAAAACTCCATCGGTGGTGAAGATAGGCTTTTTCATGGAGGCAAGACGATTGTGCAGAGCTAAGGCGTTGCGGTATTCCGCCGCTGTGGCGATGGGGACCATGTCCTTTTTGCCCGGATGATGGTAGCCGATGGCCACTCCGGCGAGCTGGACGGCCGGTTGAAGGCAGCCGAAGAGGACGAGAGCGGTTACCAACCTTGCCGGCACGGTAAAGACGGCGATTTGCAGCAGAGTGGAGCCGGCGGCGAAGGCCTCGAAGAGATAGTTGGAGGTTCCGCCGATTTTTCCCATGCCGGCGAGGCCGATGAGCAGCGCTACGGCGAAGACGGTAAAAAGCGGGCTATTGAATCTCCGCACAAGTCCTTCGCGCAAAGGAGAGATTTCCTCAGGGGCTAAAGCCCAACGATTATTTTGCTGACTTTGCGGCACGACTAAAGTCGTGCCCTGACACAGAGCTGACCTGATTTTAGGTTTTTCCGCAGCCAGTAAATTCGTGCCCTGATACAAATCAGACTCAGTATTGAGTTTTTCCGCAGCCTGTACGGTCGTGCCCTGACACAATTCAGACACAGGCAGAGATTCCCCATTTTCTGTTTTTGTTTTCCGCGCGACTCCGGAGGCGCGCAGAAGCACGAAAGGAGCGGCGACCCAATAGAGGTTCAGGCCGACGGCGGTGAGCCCGGTGCCGAGAGCGCGCAGAATCCAGGGAAGCGCGAAGGCGAATCCTCGGACCATTTGCGGAGCTATGAGAATGTTGAAGCGGTATTCGGGCGTTCCCAGGAGAAGCGTGGTGGCAACCAGCACGACAAAGACCGCGGCAAGAAGAGTGAGATCGCGCCAGCGTTTATTCAAAAGCAACCAGAGGCAGAGACCGGTGAAGGCGAGGACCATGGATTGTTTAAAGGCCCAGGCGAGATAAAGCAGGATGCCTGCCCAAGCATAGCAGAATCTCGATTGGGGCTGGCGCACGACGACCCAGAGGGCGATCATCACCAACGCGGCGGCGGCCATGTCGGGCCGGATGGAAAGCGCCCAATACTTGACCAGCGAAGTGCAGAGCCAGAGGCCCAGAGAGAGACAGAGTGAGAGAGCGCTGGCTACGCCACGCAGATTGAGTAGAGAGCGCACCAACCGCCACTGCGCTACGGCGCCCAAAAGCGCAAAGAGCAATGTGAGCTGGCGACCCCAGGTCAGGATACCTGCGTCAATTGCGCCGAGCAGCCTGAGCGCGCAGGCATACACGTCGTAGAAGAGGTAGTTATAGAGCGAGAGAGAAAAGGGAAACGCGAAGGGCCACGCATACACGGGCCTGTGGTTCATGCATCTCCAGACGGAGTCGATCATTGGAGACTCGACGGCGGTGGAGCAGAAGAGTGCGCCATAGCGCCAGACGCTGAGGATGCGAACGAAATAGACGGCGAGGTTGAGGGCAAAGAAGGCCACGACCGCGACGACCCGGATGCGCGAGAGGATGCAGTCGGAATCGCGCGGGATTTCTTTCATGGGCGGCCTGCTCCTTTTGTGAGACAGCAATCGCTCGGGTGGTTCGAACAAAGGCTAGGGTAGCACGGCATTTCCAGTTGCCGGTCAATCCCGTCGAGACCCTGTTCCCCGCGTCAATGCATCTCCACTGCGTCCATTCCCGCGCCGGGCTTGTTCTTGCTCAGCATGAAGGCCAGCACCACCAAACCCACCGACATCCACGACAGCTCCATGTACACGTCCTGGTAGCCCTGCAAATGCGCCTGCTTATTGAGCTGGTTGTAGATGGAGGCCAGCGCCATCGCCCTGCCGTTGTGCGAGCCGAAGTTGCCGTCAAAGAAGCCGGTGAGTGCCTGCGTGTGCTGCTGAAAGGCGACGTTGGCCGAGGTCATGGCGTTTTGCAAGTGCTGTTGATGCCACATCGTGCGGCTGGTCACTTGGGCGTTGGTGACGGCGATCAGGATGCTGCCGCCGATGTTGCGCACAAAGTTGATGAGGCCTGAGACTTGGTTGCTCTGCTCTTTAGGCATGCCCACGTAAGCCGCCGTGGTGATGGAGATGAAGCAGAAGGGGATGGGCATCATCTGGACGACCCGCAGCCAGGAGGCCGCAGGGAAGCTCATCTCGAGCGTGGTCACATCGGCCGCGTAGCGGAAGGTGAGCACGAAAAGCGTGAAGCCTGCCATTGCCAGGTAGCGCGCGGCGACCTTGCCGGTGGCGTATCCGGCCATGGGCATGACAAAGAGCAGCACGACACCGCCCGCGGTCAGCGCCATGCCGGCGGTTGTGGCGGTCCAGCCCAGCAGTTGCTGCATGAACTGCGGCTGCAAGACGGTATTGGCGTTCAGCACGCCGCCCACCAGCGCCATCAAAAAACAACAAATCGCGAAGTTTTTGAAGCGGAAGAGCCTGAGGTTGATGAGCGGATTCTTGTGGTGCAACTCCCACCAGACGAGAGCGGCGATGCCGCCGACAAAGAGGAAGGCGAACAAGCAGATGAAGCCCGATGCAAACCAATCGTTCTCCTCGCCTTTGTCGAGCATGATCTGTAGGCCGCCCATGGCGATGGTAAGAAAGCTCAGGCCGAGGTAGTCGATCTGCCTGAGGCGGGAGCGGTCGGCCTTGATCCACGGCGGGTCCTCCACCAGCCGGGTAACCAGAAAGAAGGTCAGGATGCCGATCGGAATGTTGATGAAGAAGATCCAGCGCCAGGAGAAATTGTCGGTGATCCAGCCGCCGAGCGTGGGTCCGATGGAGGGCGCGAGTACGGCAACCAGACCATAGAGGGCAAATGCCTGGCCGCGCTTCTGGGGCTCGAAGGAGTCGGCCATGATGGCCTGGGCCATGGGCTGCATTCCGCCGCCGCCGGCCCCTTGCAGGACGCGAAAGACGAGCAGCATGGGCAGCGAAAGCGCCGCGCCGCAGAGAAAGCTGGAGATGGTAAATATTACGATGCAGAGCACGAAGAAATTTCGCCGGCCCATCACGCTCGAGGCCCATGCGCCGATGGGCAGCACGATGGCGTTCGAGACCAGGTAGCTGGTCAGCACCCAGGTGCCCTGATCGGTGGAAGCGCCAAGTGAGCCGGCGATGTGGGGCAGGGCCACGTTGGCGATGGAGGTGTCCAGCACCTCCATGAACGCGGCCAGCGCAACGGTGGCGGCAATGATCCAGGGGTTTACGCGGGGCTTCCAGGGCGCGCCGAGGCTCTGCTCAAGATTGCTGGGCCGGGGCTCTGACGCTGGGCCGGCATTGCCTGGCGATGTAGGTTTGAAATCGGACAAAAAGCCAACTCCTTAAAAGCTTTATTCTTCTTTTTTGCAGGCCGGGGAAGCGCGGCGTTTTTGAGGGTTGACATGGGCCTGAAGCCTCACGGCGGAAGAAGATCCCGGAAGTTTCTCACAATGGGCCTGCCTAATGAATAGATTCGCTTTACCGCTGCCGGGGTTCATCGATCTGCGAGCGCCGGCAAAGCGGAGACGCGCTGCCGGACAAGTTTTTCCCCTACGCCGCTTTTGGGATGCGCCAGCCGATGAGCGCGATGGCCAGCGCCACGGCCTGCATGGTGAGGATGAAGGCGACGCAGGCCGGCCACTTGCCCAGCGCCCAGAAGATGCCGGGGACGACACCAGCGGCGGTGCCTCCGATGTAGTAACAGGTGAGGTATAGTCCGGCGGCGGTAACACGCGCCTCTGGCGGGGCGGCCACGCGCAGATGGCTTTGCGAGGCGGCCTGGGAGATGAAGACGCCGGTGCAGACAAGAGTGAGTCCCAGAATGACGACAGGAAGCGAGGGCGCCAGGGTAAGCAGGACGCCGACCATGGAACACACGATGGCGCTGCCGATACCCGCGCGCAGGCCCACGTGGGTGATGATGTAGCCGGCGGCGGGGGTAATGACGAGGCCGATGAGGTAAACGAAAAACAGCGAGCTGAGCGCGGCGGTGGAGAGCCGGAAGGGCGCGGCGCTGAGGTGGAAGGTGATCCAGGTGAAGACGGCCACCAACGAGAAGAGGATGTTGCAGCCGACGGCATAAGTGGCCACCAGGCGGCGGTTGCGAACGAGCGCCCTCGCCTGAGTCCAGAGCTGAGGAAAGAATGCGGACTGCGGGCCGGAGAGCGCGGGCAGCGGCGGGCGGCGGCGACCGTGCGGAAGCCATGCGGCCACGGCTCCGGCCCCGGCCAGAGCAACGATCCCGACGACCAGAAAGCTCACCCGCCAATTGAACCAATCGGCCAGCATACCGGCTGAGACGCGGCCCAGGAAGCCACCCAGCGCGGTTCCGCTGACATAAAAACTCATGACGAGGGCTATGCGGTTGTGCGGCCACTCCTCTCCGATGTAGGTGACCACCACGGCCACGATGCCGGGCACCACGATGCCCTGCAAAAAGCGCCAGAAGATGAGCTGGGCGAGCGAGGTGGAGGTGGCGGCCAGCAGGGTGGGCACGGCGATTCCGGCCAGGCAGGCGACGATGACCCGCTTGCGAGGCAGCCGCTCAACCAGCGAACCAAAGATGGGCGCCGACAAAGCCGCGCCCAGCGTGGCGGCCGAGACGGTGAGGCTTACGCCGGTTTTGGAGGCATGGAAGAGGCGCGTGAGCAGCGGCAGCAGCGGCTGTGTGGAATAGAGCTCCAGGAAGGCGCAGACGCCGCAGAGTGCAACAGCGGCGACAGCAAGGCGGCTGGACGACGGGCGGTCCGGTTGTGCGAGAAGCTCCATGCATCAGGATAATCGATGGCGGACAAGGCGATATCGCAGGGAGCGTACGCAAACGGAATGCTCGTCTTAAAAAACTCCGGCCAAACAGTGTTCGGAGATACGCGGATGAACTTCTCTGGCGCCGCACTCAGACAGCACGACGGGTGACAGCGTGATGACCGGGCATTGCGCGTAGGCCAGCACTTTGTAGACGATTCCTGCGCGGGTGATGGCGGCAAACCGTGATGCATCGTGCGCGCCCATCACGATCATGTTGACGTGCTGCGATCTGCTCTGGTAAAGCAGTTCCTCGGTCGGATCGCCAAGCACTACTCTTGTTTTTACTTCAATCTTTTGCTGCAATCTTGGGGGAATCAGGGAGGGCAATTCAGCCTCGATCTGGTCGAGCGAACGGCCTGCGAGATGCTCGGCGCTCTCCTGGTGCGGGATAACATTCTGCAGGATCAGGCTGGCGTTGTGCGTAGCGGCTAATTCCGCGGCAAAGTGGACGACGACACTACCGGAATGGTGCTTGCCGACGGCGCACAGGATGGTTCGGCCGGCAGAGTTGCGATAGGCGTCCCTGATCACCTCAGGACCAACGATGTTGACCGGCACAGTGGCGTTACGCAGAACAGCCTCCGCTACCGAGCCCACCAGCAGTTTGCCTATGGGGCCGGGAGAGTGGGCGCCCATGACGACGCGATCTATCTTCTGTTCATGCAGGAAGGCGAGGATTTGGTCGGCGGCCAACCCTGGGCGAATTACGATCTTGCTATGAATGCCGATATTGCGTGCGCGTTGGGCTAGATCCTCAAGACGTTGTTCCTCATCGCGGGCAGTGTCGCAGTCATAGCAACGCTGAAAGACCTCCGGTGCTGCCGTGTCTAAACAGCCATGCGCATGAAGAATAATAATTTCCGCGCCAAATTCCGAGGCCAGGGCCAACGCAAATCCGAAGGCTTTTTCATCGGCGGGAAACTCGGAGGCAAAAAGTATGGTGGAGGGCTTGCTCCACCCTGGCTTGATGGCAAAGGTCATAGAAACCTCCCGACTGGATCGTTCTTAATTTGTGCGTCAGACCGGGCCACGAGAAAACAATTCTAAGTGCAAAGAAAGGATTACCCGAAGAACTCTACGCGAATGCTGCGCAGGTTCCTGCGAGGTGGATTTAAGTAGTGCACTTACGGGGTGGAAAGGAGGCTGGAACCTCCATCTTCCTGTTTGGCTGCTCTCTTCTGAAAGCAGTGCTGGCGTGCATGGGTGCATTTTTGACGAAGAGCACATAGAAAGGTGTGCAACACTGGACAATTATTTGTAATTTTTGTGTTAAAAATTCATGTCGGCCCTCACGGATTAGCGCTTCGCAAGCGATGTACCAACTTACCAGTCGTGCAGCCCCGATGCGTCTAATTGATTCCGCGAGAGAGAAACCGCCTGCAAGGTAGTGCAAGAGCGCAGGTTATCAGGCGGCTCAGTAGCCGGCAGCCTTGCCGTAATGGCTGCGGTGGTCCTGTCCTGCTTCCAGCTCGCCGGTTTTGGGGTTCACGGCTATGCACTCGCCGTTGGACCAGTAGCCGGTTCTGACATTGATGTCGTACCCCATGGCGCGGAGAGCGTCCTGGGTCGCAGGCGAAAAGTCCGGTTCGAGGGAGAGCTTGTCGGGCAGGTACTGATGGTGGAAGCGAGGCGCATCGACGGCTTGCTGGATGTTAAGGCCGCCCTGAGAGGCGGAGAGAAAGATATTGGCGACGGTGGAGATGATGCGGGCGCCGCCGGGCGAGCCGAGGACGTAACGCAGCTTGCCGTTTTCCAGAACGATGGTGGGAGTCATCGCGCTCAAGGGGCGCTTGCCTGGGGCGATGGCGTTGGCGGGTCCCTGAATCAGGCCGTACATGTTGGGCGTGCCGAGCTTGACGGTAAAGTCGTCCATCTCGTCGTTGAGCAGGAAGCCCAGAGAGCCAGCGGTTACGTGGGAGCCGAAGGAGTTGTTGAGGGTGGTGGTGACGGCGACAGCATTGCCCTGGCTATCGACCACCGAATAGTGGGTTGTATCCTGCGACTCGGCGCGCTGACCGGCAGTTTTGGGCGCGGGAGGCAAAAAGCCATCGGGACGGCGGAGCGTGGCACTGGGAGTAGCAGCGTGGGGATCGATTGTGGCGCGCCAGGCAGCGGCGTATTTTTTGGAGGTCAGCTCGGCAGCGGGGATGTGGTTGTAGTCCGGGTCGCCAATGTATTCGGCGCGATCCATGTAGGCGCGTCGAAAGGCCTCGACGATCAGGTGCATCGCGGCGGGGCTGCGGTCGCCGAGCTTGGCCAGATCATCGCCTTCGAGAATGTTGAGGGTGCTGAGTAGCACGATTCCGCCCGAGGAGGGCGGCGGGGCGCTGATGACCGTGTACTCGTGAAAGCTGCCGACAGTGGGGGCGCGCTCGACGACGTTGTAGGCGGCCAAGTCTGCGAGGGTAAGCAGCGCACCGCCCTTGCGGAGATCTGCGACCAGTTCACGAGCCATCTTGCCGTGGTAAAAATCCTCTGGATTGGCGGCGATACGGCGGAGTGTGCGGGCCAGTTCGGGCTGACGGAAGGTCTCGCTCTCCTTGTAGAGTTGTCCGTTGCGCTGGAAGATGCGCTTGGAGTCGGGGAAGCGAGCCAGGTCGGGATCGCTGAGTTCATGGGCCTCTTCGGCGGTGAGCTGGAAGCCCTCTGCGGCTAAGCGGATGGCAGGAGCGATGACGCGCCGCAAGCCAAGCTTGCCGTACTTGCGTTCAGCGTAAACCAGGCCGGCCACCGAGCCGGGCGTGGCGATGGATCGATAGCCGAGGAGGCTGGCATTGGGGATGACGTTGCCGCCGGCGTCCTGGTACATGGTTTCGGTGGCCTGGAGCGGGGCCTTTTCGCGGAAGTCGATGAAGGTGGTTTTTTCGTCGTGTGTGCGCAGTAGAAGAAAACCGCCGCCACCCAGATTGCCGGCTGCCGGATGGACCACGGCCAAGGCAAAGCCGGTTGCTACGGCGGCGTCCACCGCATTGCCACCCTCGCGCAGCGTTTCAAGGCCGGCGTCGGAGGCTAGATGGTGCACGCTGACTACCATGCCGTGCTGAGCGCGCACCGGTTGCTCGGTAAGATAGGGAAGCGCGCTGATCGCGCCTTGCTGGGCGAAGGCGAGGGCGGGAATGAAGAGCGCGACGCCGAACAAAGCTGACAGAATGGGGAGTAACGGGCGGCGAATCATGTGGTGACAGGATAACGCGGCGGGCGGCCGATATGGAGGTTGTGCTTCCCATGCCACAAAAACAAAAACCGAGATACCGCTTGCGACGGCCACTGCCTTTTTTCTGACACGCGTGGTTGCTGTGTTACCGTTGCAATACGGCGTCCCTGCGCCGGGCCAGTGGACGGGCCTGTGCCGAGTGTCCGCGATAGGGCTGGAATCGGGTGCGGTGTGCGAATTATACGAATGTCCCAGCAGCCGGAATTGACCACGCCTCAACTCGCCGTAAACCCGGGCGCCAAACCCGAGTCCAAGCCCGTGCCCGCGCCCCCGACAGAGACTTCGCTGGACAAGCACACGCCGCAACGAATTCCGTTCTGGCTGGTGCGTGCCGAATTGTTTTTGCGGGTGCTGCTGAGGATGTACATCGGCCTGGCTATTTTTTACGCGCCGTGGTCGGGCCAGCTTGCGGCGAATTTTCCCCAGGTGTTGAACTTTTTTCCGTGGTCGCGTGCGCTGTGGGACCAGAACCCCTTGTTTGTGCAGTTCCCCACGCTCTCAATCTATGCGGCCAATGGCGCGGTGCGCGGCCTGGTGTCAGGGCTGGGGCTTTTGAATCTGTGGATTGCGTTTCATGACGCGCTCCACCATCGGGATGGATGAATTCATGAACGACGAAAAGCAGGGACCAGGGACTATGGACCAGGGACTAACCGACGCTGCCGTGCCGGTTGCGACAATCTCAAGCAACGGTGAGCCGCCGCCGCCTCTGGCTGCCGCTCCGCTGGCCTATGAAAACCTGAGCTTTCTGAACAGTGCAGACGGGCGGCTGATCCGAATTGTCTCTGAGTACATGGAGCCGCTGGCGCGCTTCCGGCGAGAGCAGATACAGGACACAGTGGTGTTTTTTGGCTCGGCGCGGTTTCGCGGGCGCGAGGAGGCCGATCACGCCCTGGAGTTGCTGGATAACACCGGCTCCACGCAGCCGGCACCCAGCCATGAGCAGCCGGCCAAAGCGCCGGAGATTGCCGCCGGCAAGGCTTCGGATTTGCAGCGCAAACGCGCCGTGGCGGCTGTGGAGATGGCCCGCTACTACGAGGACGCGCGACGGCTGGCGCATATGCTGACCGATTGGGCCATGCAAATTCCCTCACGGCGGGCACGGTTTGTAGTTACCTCGGGCGGCGGACCGGGCATCATGGAGGCGGCTAATCGGGGGGCTCACGAGGCCTGCGGCAAGACCATCGGGATGAACATCCGACTACCCTTCGAGCAGGCGCCCAACCGGTACATCACGCCATCGCTCAACTTTGAGTTTCATTATTTTTTTATGCGCAAGCTGTGGTTCGCCTATCTGGCCAAAGCGCTGGTGGTCTTTCCCGGCGGCTTCGGAACCCTGGACGAGATGTTCGAGATTCTTACCCTGGCGCAGACTCACAAGCTGGGCAATAAGATTACCGTGGTGATCTACGGCCCGGAGTACTGGAAGAAGGTCTTCAACCTGGACACGCTGGTGGAGACCGGCGCAATCTCGCCCAAGGACATCGACCTGTTCCAGTTTGCCGACACGCCGGAGCTGGCCTTCGAGATGCTTCGCAAAGGACTGACGGAGAACTACCTGGTGCCTGAAGCTGCCGCGGGTACGCTCGCCGAGAGCCAGGAGATGACGCCCGGCGAGGATCTGATGGCCGGTTGGACGGTCGAGGATTTCTTAGGGCCGGAGATGGCCAAGACAAGCAAGTAGCTCCGTGGCATATTTCCCCATTACTTAACTATGTTGATTCCCAACTGAATTGAAGTGGCATTCGCACGACCTTCACGCTCTGTTGATGTCGGCCATGGATACTGGCTCCAGTAATTCCACATTCAGCGTGGAATGAAGGAGCAGAAATGGCCCATTCGACCATCTCGTACCTGTGGCGGGACCGCAAGGCGACGGAGGGTTTCCGGACTGGAGTTTCATTGCACAGCCACACCAACCAGTCGCACGAGACTTTGGACTTTCTGGCGAAGTGGGGTAATCAGTACCCATGGGTGCACCAGCTGCTCACGCGGCTGGAGCAGCGTTCAGAGCGGATGCATAAATTTCATATCGATTACGCAGCCAGCTACTGGACTCCGCCGATGACGCCCAAGTTGGCCTTTGACCTGGAAAGCCGCCAGGTTGAAAAGCTGAACCTCAGGCCGATGGTCTCCATTACCGACCACGACAACATCAAGGCGCCGATGCTGCTGCGCACCGTACCCAGTGCGCGGCCGATTCCGGTTTCGGTGGAGTGGAGCGCTCCTTATGGCGAGCAGTCCTTCCATCTGGGCGTGCATAATCTGCCCAGCGCCAAAGCCACGGAGTGGATGGAAACACTGGCCGATTTTACGGCCAACCCTTCCGAGTCTTTAGACGGGCGTCTGACGGAGATTCTGAAGGCGCTCGACGAGGAACCGAATGTGCTGGTGGTCTTCAATCACCCCTTGTGGGATCTCTACCTGATCGGCAAGGAGAGGCATCAGTTCCTGCTGAACGAGTTTCTGCAGAAGAACGGCGCTTTCCTGCACGCTCTGGAGCTGAACGGGCTTCGCAACTGGGATGAAAACCGGGCGGTGCGGCAGTTGGCCGAGCGGTGGAATATGCTGCTGATCTCAGGCGGCGACCGTCACGGCGTGGAGCCAAACGCCAACCTCAACCTGACCAACGCGGCCAGTTTTACCGAATTTGTACATGAGGTTCGGCGGGAGAAGAAGAGCGATGTGCTGTTCATGCCGCAGTACGCCGAGCCATGGAAGCACCGCCTCTTGCAATCGACCATCGATGCCATTCGGCATTACCCGGAGTTTCCCCAGGGTTCGCGCACCTGGGATGAGCGCGTCTATCACCCTGACGCCAACGGAGTAGTCCGGCCTCTGAGCGAGCTGTGGCCCTCTGGAGCAGCACCGAGAGCGGCAAACTGGCTGCTTGGAGCGATGCAGTTGATGCGCGCCGCCCCGGTTTCCGGCGGGCTGCGCATGATGTGGAACGAATCGCGCCAATTGCGCCTTGCCCTGGACTCCAATCTGCTCTAGTTTGCTCCGCTCCCCAAGGGTGTGATAACCTTGATTTCTGTGCCGTAGTGCGTACGAGGGGTTAGTGTGCCCGTACGTATTTCGGGTCTCCGGGACGATTTCCGGGTGGGATGGGCTGGCGTAGCTCAGCTGGTAGAGCATCTGATTTGTAATCAGAGGGTCGGGGGTTCAAATCCCTTCGCCAGCTCCACTTATGAAAGCGGAAAAACGGGGACTGAAGCGGCAAAAGGTTTAGCCGGCGCTTGAGATTTTTGAGCGCCGGACCTGTCCTCCGCGGTGATTCCACTGAGGTGCATGCTCCGATTAGCCGGAGGTATTCCGGGCGGGGCCTGATGCGCTGAACTGGCGGGTTGAATCGGGAAGCGCAGGCGGCTTGGATGGGACCCCGCGGACAGTTCTTCGTCGGTGAGGTGCTTGTGCACAGGTGGCCGAGTGGTTAATGGCAGCAGACTGTAAATCTGCCGGTCTTTGGACCTACGGAGGTTCGAACCCTCCCCTGTGCACCATGAATTGCGGGGTTGGCATGCGCGAAGAACCGCAGCGGGTTGAGCGCAAAGCTTTGAAGAGCACCGGTTCTGATTTGGACCGTAAGTTTTGGATGGCTCTGACGCTCTACGCGGTTTTGGCGGTGCTGGCCTGGTTTACTGTGGGAGAGGGCGCGGTTCTCGTTCACGGCAAGCCGGTGGAGCTAAGGTTGCTTCCGCTGATTGTTATCGGGGGCATGGCTCTGCGCACAGTGTTGGCTCGCCATGCGGAGAAGATACGCCGGGGCGGGAACGGGAGCGGCGGTACGGGCTCCTAGTTAAGAGGGCTGATGTAGCTCAGTTGGTAGAGCACTCCCTTGGTAAGGGAGAGGTCACCAGTTCAATCCTGGTCATCAGCTCCAGAAGTTCAGCGAACAGCATACAGCTGACAGCTAACAGTTTGTGCAGTTGGCGGATGAGCTGTTGAAGCCCGCATGGGCAAGAATGAAACTGTTAGCTATCGGCTGTTAGCTGTGGGCTGTTTTTAGGCGGGAGTAACTCAGTGGTAGAGTCACAGCCTTCCAAGCTGTTGGTCGCGGGTTCGAGTCCCGTCTCCCGCTCCATAGTCGGGGTCCCCGGCGACGGGTCTTGGTCGCTGGGGTGACATTGTTGGAAACTGGCGGCAGGGTTGACGGTGAGAGGCAGAAAATGAAGTTTGAGCAGGCAACGATCGCCGTGCAAGATGAGCCGGGATACGCGCAACTACAAGCGTGCATCGACGCGGCCTTCGACTCGCGGGACGTGGAAGTGTTTCTGAGCCAAATGGGCCGATCGAAGCTGCGTATTCGCGACTTCGAGGGCGCTTTGCAGCGCGGCCTGATGGGCAAGGAGGCGGCCGAGCTTTACCGTGCTCTGCCTGTCTCTGACCAGGGTCTGACCCGCGAGCGTTACCTGCAGCAGGTGGAAGCGGTGCCGCCGGAGCTGCGGCAGCGGTATCTCAAGGTGTACGCCTACTATTGAGGCGCGCAGCACAAGCGATTGCGCTTTCGTCATTGAGGGGCGCAACAAAAAAGTTTAACGGAAGGGACTGAAGGCCATGGGCAAGGAAAAGTTTGATCGCACGAAGCCCCACGTGAACGTGGGAACGATTGGTCACATCGATCACGGCAAGACGACGTTGACGGCGGCTATCACCAAGGTGTTGGGCAAGAACAACCCCAAGATCCAGTTCCGGTCTTTCGATTCGATTGACAACG